>Ga0224528_1000006_pt1 | contig 203068 bp, 165 predicted proteins | sample CBST25metaG_2_FD_179888 | JGI IMG/M metagenome (GOLD analysis project Ga0224528, IMG submission 179888) | Peat soil microbial communities from Stordalen Mire, Sweden - C.B.S.T25 | ecosystem: Environmental > Terrestrial > Soil > Wetlands > Peat | place: Sweden: Norrbotten County, Stordalen Mire...
AAGGCCCGGACAAAGGAAGCTCTCGACAATGCCATTTCCCTACTACTGCCTCAACTGACCGATGAGGACGCAAAGGCTTGGTTCCGTCTCCCCTTCGATGCTCTACAGAAATAGACAAAATGCTCTAATATGCAGCCGACCAGAAGTGCATCCGCTCGGACTTCCGTGCGAAGGCAGCGAAGCGCAACTTCATAATGGGACCACTCGACAAGGCGGAAAAGAGCGATGCTCAGAGCACCCATTGAAGCCACAAGCAAGGACCATCTGCGTCGCGCCAAGAACAGAAACAACGGCCAGACGAGGTAAAACTGCACCTCCACGGAGAGCGCCCAGAAGTGCCCAGTCAGCGTATTTGTGCTGGCCTCGGTGGTTGGATAGTAATTTCTGATGAAGAGCAAACAGGATAAGGCATCGCGTCCGATCAATGGAGTACGCATGGCGAACGATAATAAAAGCACGAAAAGAAGATATGCGCATGCGCATGGCATGATGCGGAAGAAACGGCGCATGTAAAACTGCGGCAACCTAATCCTGTTATTCAAAAGCTGGCGTGTCACAAGATATCCGCTCAGGACGAAAAAAATGGTAACCCCAAGCTGGCCTACATTCATCCATGGATAGCCGCAGATGAGGTGGCCAAGGACGCCCCGCTGCAAATGGTCAAATAGCACCAGTAGAATCGCAATACCGCGCCAGCCGTCGAGTGTGGGGATGCGCTTCATTTGATGAGTATGATAATAGAATTTGCTGTACACGTGCTTCTTCGCACGATTCAGAAGAGATTCAAAGAGATATGTGGTGAGGATTTGAAGCAGTCTTAATCTTTATGGAAAAGAAAATACAGTTATTGAATGTACCGGACCTCTGACATGTAATCCGGGCAACCACAAAACGTCGTGGTTGCCCGCCCTTGCCGCAAGAACAAAAACGCGGCAAGGATGGGCATCCAAGACCGTCCATGATCCCTGAAAAATCTCTAGATGTCGAGGTTCTTCACTTCGAGCGCGTTATCCTCGATGAACTTGCGCCGCGAGTCCACGTCCTCACCCATCAGAACGGTGAAAATGGCGTCCGTTTCAGCCAGGTCTTCGAGTTTGACTGAGAGGAGCGTGCGTTTCTCAGGGTCCATCGTGGTATCCCAGAGTTGCGTGGAGGTCATCTCGCCCAGGCCCTTGTAGCGCTGCACCTGATAGTCCTTCTTGCCCTGTTCGACGATGTAGGAGAACAGCTCGCGGGCGGTCTGCTTTTCGACCGGATCGCGAGGAACGCGATTGGCGCGGCGGGACTGTTTGGCCTCCGTCTTGACCTGCACACCTTCGGCGACCTCTTCGCCCTCGGCACCCTCGGTCTCTTCGGATTCATCCTCGTCACCGGCTTCTGGAGCCGCTTCGACAGCGGCAGCCTTGGTGGCGAACTCGATGACAAACGGCGGCTCAAGGAACTGCTTGATCTGGACGTATTTGGACATCATCTGGCGGAACTCGGGGCTGGCAGCCAGAACCCAGTCGATGTGCCGCTCGGCGCCCTGCGCATCGGTAAAGCTGATGGACCAGGTGTGGTGCTCCTCGTCCTCGACCGGCTCACCCAGGGATTTGAAACCAAATTCATCGGCCACCGCGGCCAGTTCGGTGTGGAGTTGGACCAGCTTGGGTGGAATCTCATTCTCCGATTTCGATGTGATATCGGAGCGGTGAAGAATCTCGATGCGGGCCAGCATCTCCGTCAGCTTTTCGTTATGGAGGTGCTTGTTCACCCTTTCGACGAAGCCCAGGTACTCGTTCAGGATGTCCATGAACGTGACCAAGTCAGCACCCTCGATTTGGCTGGCGGCCTCGCCGTGGCGAACCATCATGCCCTCGGAAGCGCGCTTGACCATCACCTTCACAAACTCGTGCTCGTCTTTGATGTACTGCTCGAAGCGGCCCTTTTTGATTTTGAACAAAGGCGGCTGCGCGATGTAAACATTGTCGCGCTTGATCAGCTCCGTCATGTGGCGGAAGAAGAATGTCAGCAGCAAGGTGCGGATGTGAGCGCCGTCGACGTCAGCATCGGTCATGAAGATGATCTTGTGGTAACGGAGCTTGGAGGGATCGAAGTCATCCTTGCCGATGCCGCAGCCCAGAGCTGTGATCATGGCGCGGATTTCCTCGTGCCCCAGCATCTTGTCGTAGCGGGCCTTTTCAACGTTGAGGATTTTGCCCTTGAGCGGCAGAATAGCCTGGAAGCGGCGATCACGGCCCTGTTTGGCCGTGCCGCCTGCGCTGTCGCCCTCGACCAGGTACAGTTCGCAGCGGGTGGGGTCGCGCTCCGAGCAGTCAGCCAGCTTGCCGGGCAGGCCGACACTGTCGAGCACGCCTTTACGGCGCGTCAGATCACGGGCCTTGCGTGCAGCCTCGCGCGCATGGGAAGCTTCGATGGCCTTGCCGATGATCTTCTTGGCTACAGGCGGATTCTGCTCCAGAAACGCGCCCAGCCTCTCGTTGACGAAAGACTGCACCGTGCCGGCAATGTCGGAGTTGAGCTTGCCTTTGGTCTGTCCTTCAAACTGCGGCTGTGAAAGCTTGACACTGACCACGGCCACCAGACCCTCGCGCACGTCGTCGCCGCTCAGGTTATCTTTCAGGTCCTTGAAAAGGCCCATCTGCTGACCAACGGCGTTGATGGTGCGGGTAAGCGCCGAGCGGAAGCCGGAAAGATGCGTGCCGCCATCCACCGTGTTGATGTTGTTGGCGAAACTATAAACATTCTCGGAATAGCTGTCGTTGTACTGCAACGCGATTTCGATTTCGACGTTGTCGCGCATCGCTTCCATGCTGATCGGCTTGTCGTGCAGCACGGCCTTGCCGCGGTTCAGAAGCTTGACAAACTCAGCAATGCCGCCGGCATAGTGAAATTCGGCGCGCCGGGCGTCGCCGGTCTTGGGATCGGCTGTGCGCTCGTCGGTAAGCGTGATGGTCAGGCCCTTGTTGAGGAATGCCATCTCGCGCAGCCGCTCGGACAGCGTGTCGTAATTGAATTCAGTGACGGAAAAAATACTCTTGTCAGGCAGAAAATGAATCTTGGTGCCACGCCGCTTGCTGGTGCCCGAACGCTGCAGTTCGCTGGTGGGATCGCCGCAACTGAAATCCATCTCCCAGGTGTAGCCGTCGCGCCAGATCTCGACGTTGAACTCCTGTGAGAGCGCGTTCACGCAACTGACGCCCACCCCGTGCAGACCGCCGGAAACCTTGTAATTCGAGGCGTCGAACTTGCCCCCGGCGTGCAGTACAGTCAGAACCACCTGCACGGCGGGCATATGCTTGCCGTTGGACAGCGTCATCATGTCCACTGGAATGCCGCGGCCGTCATCCATCACCGTGATCGAATTGTCCACGTGGATGACGACGTCGATCTTTGTGCAATAGCCAGCCAGCGCTTCATCCACCGAGTTGTCCACCACCTCGTAGACCAAGTGGTGCAAGCCCATCTCGCCGGTCGAGCCAATGTACATGGCCGGGCGCAAGCGCACCGCCTCCAAGCCTTCAAGAACCTTGATATTGTCGCCAGTGTAATTGTCGTTATCGCCGTGGATCGGGGTGCCGTCAGGATTTTCAGTCGCCATAGAATTCCATTCGCAAAGCTTTCGCTCTGAGTTCCGCACAAGATGCGGTGCCCGGTAGTTGTTTTCGGGCCGTGATTTAGGGCCTAACCGATTGAAAGACAGGGGCTTTCAATTCAATCTTCCTATGCTTATTTTAACATGCGGGAAGGGTGGAAACGCTGGTGAATGAAGGGGGAAAAGAGCGACGGAACCGGGCGGGTCACCCTGGAATCCAGGTACGTTGGTAACTATCATGTTTACTAATTACTTATCTTTATGAATTTACTGGACTTAACCGGATCTTATCTCTATGATTCCAGCATACAGAAGACAGGTCTTCTGTCAATCCGAATTCTCGAAGGGGTATCTACCATGAAACTCGCCATCCGTGTTTTCGCTCTGTCCGTTGTCGTCGCCGGTGTTGCCGCTGCTGCCACCACGCCCAAGACTTCCACCGTCGTCCTTTCGAGCCACCAGTCAGCTACTGCAAGTTTCCCAGGCCCCGGATGCGGACCCCACATTTGCCCGGTATCGTGGAACAAATAGTAACAAAAAATATAGCACGAAAGTGCAAGATTCAACTCGATTTGTGATTGAGCGGTAAGGCATTTGGGGCTATTCTTAGAGTGATTTAAGAATGGTGGGAGGTCTTTTATGCCTTCGCAAACCGCGATGTCGATTTTGAGTATGGCGGAATTTGCGCTTTGGGCTATGCTTGGCTTCCTGTTCTGGTCCAAGAAGCTGCAGCGCCGCTTCCCGGCAATGGGAATTTACTTGGCTTTACACGTGGCAGCAGCTCCTGTGTTGCTTCTTTTGTTGTATGGCCAGGCGCAGCATTGGTTCAATGACTATTGCTTCGCCATGTACTTTTTCGCTTACTGGGCGGTCTACATCAGCAGCGCCGTGCTTCTCTATTTTGTTTGCATGGAGGTTTTTCGATCAGCGCTCTTGCCCTTCCCTGGCCTGATGAAGTTTGGTATGGTGGCCTTTCGCTGGGTGGCCCTGGTCTCAGTTCTTGTGGCCTTTTCGACGATCTCGTACACGCACATGGGAGTGATGTGCATTCCCCAGATTGGCTATGCCTCGATGCGTTCGATCAGCATTCTTGAGCTCTGCCTTCTGGGCTTTCTCTGCCTGAGTATGAACGCGCTGCATCTCTCCGTTCGCGATTTGGCCTTTGGATTTGCTCTGGGTCTTGGTTTGATGTCCTCTAGCGACTTTATTCTCGCTTCTTTCTGGTCGCGTAACACATCACTGACCGCTCCGGTGCAGTTTGTGTATGAGGCGTTCATTCTAGCTTCGCTGGGGATTTGGGTTACCTACTGCTTTTTGCCTGAGCCTGTCCGCAAGCCCCTCATGTTGCCGGCAGCCTCCTTCCTCTTCCGCTGGAATGAGATTGCCTCGGCTCTGGGCCACACCGGAACCCAGGTGGCCATGCAGCAGCCGGCCGACGGCTTCTTGCTGACCGATGCCGAGCAGACGGCCGAAAGGGTGATCGTCCGGAACATGAAGAACCGCGAATCGGAGCCTGAAAGTACCTTAAGCTCCTTTTAGCAAGAACGTAGATTGAAGACGACGAAAAGGCCACGGCTCAGCCGTGGCCTTTTCGTCAGAACTTGCGTGATCTTACTCGACGACGACGGGGTCGATCGCAGCAAAACGCCCACGCTTGCCGTGGTCGCTGAACACCACGCGACCGCTAACCTTGGCGAAGAGCGTATCGTCAGAGCCGATACCCACATTGAGGCCCGGCTTGATGCGCGTACCACGCTGGCGCATGATGATCGAGCCGCCGGAAATCAGTTCGCCGCCGAAGGCCTTTACGCCCAGCCGCTGTGCATTGGAATCGCGTCCGTTTGTGGAGCTGCCTCCACCCTTTTTATGTGCCATGGTTCAATCTCCTCATTCTCTGGTGCACTGTCCGGTTGCTGCTTCCAAACCTAGACGGCGGCGTTATAGGTCACGCCATCAGCCTCAATGGACTTGATGCGCACCTCGGTAAAATTCTGCCGATGTCCCTGCAGCTTCTTGTACTGCTTCTTCCGCTTCAGGTGGAAGACCAGGATCTTGTCTCCCCGGCCCTCGCCGAGCACTTCGGCAGTCACTTTGGCGGTGGCCGGCTTGGCCACGGTTCCTGGTTCGCCCGAGACGGCCAAAACGTCATTGAACTCGATAGTCTTGGCTTCCTGGTCTGGGGAAACTACGGTCTCAATCTTCACCACGTCGCCTGGGGCGACTCGGTATTGCTTACCACCGGTACGAATAACCGCGTACATAAAACCTCCAGCGCGGCTCCGGCTCGGCCGGCGCGCACGTGCAATCCACAAAATAGCTCAGGCGGAAACTTCTGTGCCGTGATTCCGTTCAAGCCGCTGAATCCCCGGCGAACGTTCGACTCCACGGCCTCAGGCAGGAATCGCCAAACTAGAGTAGTTTACCGGCTTTGGAGGGCAAAGGTCAATCTGCACAGGCCACGGTGCACATTTCTGCATCTCCGTCCATAGCCTCCGCAGAGCCAACATCCCACCCCTGCAGTGCCGTTCCGCCTTCGTCAATCATAGCAGCTGCGCGCTCAAAAAGCTTCAATTCAATCACTTAGCTGGAAGCCCTCGCTCACGGCCTTGCTGGAACGACATAGAAAAGAATGGCGAAGAAGTGCGCAATGCTGCCGGCCAGCACAAAAAGATGCCAAGTCGCATGGAAGTAGCGCAGCCGGTCCAGGGCGAAAAAGACGATGCCGAGCGTGTAAGCCAGTCCGCCCGCGCCCAGCCACATCATCCCGTGCCAGCCGAGAGAGTGGACCAGCGGCCCCAGGGCAATCACGATGAACCATCCCTGAAGAAGGTATACCAGCGCCGAAGCCACAGGGAAGCGCCCCACGGCATAGCTCTTGAAGATGACCCCGGCCGCAGCCAAGCCCCACTCGATGCCGAAGATGGTCCAGCCGAGCCTTCCGTGCAGCGAGATCAGACAGAAGGGCGTGTAGGTGCCGGCAATCAGCAGGTAGATGGACGAGTGGTCGAGGATATGAAAGACGTGGCGCGCCCGCGTCCGCACCAGCGAATGGTAAAGCGTCGAACAGACGTAGACCATCACCAGTGTCACGGAAAAGATGGAGCAACTGACCACATGCCACGCCGTGCCGCGCGTCGAGGCGGCAATCAGGTAAATCGCGCCCACGATCGCCAGCACCGCGCCGATGCCATGCGTGATGGCGTTGGCCAGAATGTCGCCCAGCTTGTAAGGGCTTTGCACAGGTTGATGATAGCGCGGGCGAGTGAGCAGGGTCGGAACATAGAGTTCGCGGCTCCCCCTTCCAAAAGCAGGATTTTGTGAGAGCCAGCCACGCTAAAATATTCGACAAAAGAGTCATCCGGTTGCCTCATATGCGTTTTTTTGTATAATCGTTCCGTGAGCAGAAGCGCCAAGCCGATCGAGTTCCGAGGCAGGACGCTGGACGATCTTTACCTCTTTCCTGATCGAGCTCGGCGAGAGGCTGGCTACCAGCTTTACCAGGTGCAAGAAGGGTATGACCCGGACGACTGGAAGCCGATGAACAGCATTGGACGAGGTGCGCGCGAGATTCGGATTCGCGATGTTGATGGGGCGTTTCGCGTAATCTATGTCGCCAAGCTTGCAGACGCGATCTATGTTTTGCATTGCTTTCAGAAGAAGACGCAGAAGACCAGTCCCGAGGATATTGCACTTGCCTCGCGGCGTTACAAGGACTTAATCCGGGAGTTGAGCCAATGACCAAAAATCGCTATGACAGTGTGTGGGACGCCATTGAAAAGACTCCGGCGCAGGCTGAGAACCTGAAGCTGCGGTCCTCGCTGATGCTGGCTCTGAAGAAACACATTGAGCGCGAAGGATTGAGCCAGACCGAGGCGGCCAAGGTTTTCGGCGTAACGCAGCCACGCATCTCCAACCTGATGCACGGCAAGATTGAAGTCTTCGGCCTGGATATGCTGGTCAATATGCTCTCCGCCGCCGGGCTGCGCGTGAGTATGCGAGTGAAGAAGGCGGCGTAACGCTGTTGGATCCCTGCATATCAGCAAAGGGGCTTAGGAAGAAAAGGCTGTCAGGAGTGGCGCTGCACTCCTAGTACACTGAAATGTTCCCCCATTTTTGGGCAGACGCGCAGGAGGCCCCTCATGGCATCGACTACAAAACCCGCAGTTCCAGTCCCGGCACCAGCCGAATCGCAGCCGGGTCGGTTTGGCATCTATGGCGGGCGGTATGTGCCGGAGACGCTGGTCACCGCGCTGGATGAGCTGGAGCGCGAGTACAACCTGGCCAAGGCTGACCCGGCCTTTCAGGCGGAACTGACCGATCTGCTGACGAACTACGCGGGCCGTCCGACGCCGCTCACCTTTTGCAAGCGACTCACCAAGGAGCTGGGCGGAGCGAAGATTTATCTGAAGCGCGAAGACCTGCTGCACACCGGCGCACACAAGATCAACAACGCCCTCGGACAAGGGCTGCTGGCCAAGCGCATGGGCAAGCAGCGCATTATCGCCGAGACTGGCGCGGGGCAGCACGGCGTGGCCACGGCTACGGTCTGCGCGCTGCTGGGCCTGGAATGCGTCGTCTACATGGGCGATGTGGACATGGCGCGGCAGGAACTGAATGTGCTTCGTATGCGCCTGCTGGGTGCCGAGGTACGCGGCGTCAGCTCCGGCTCGAAGACGCTGAAGGACGCCATCAGCGAGGCTATGCGCGATTGGGTCACCAACGTCCGCACGACTTACTATTTACTGGGCAGCGCGCTCGGCCCACATCCATATCCGACCATGGTGCGCGACTTCCAGCGCGTGATCAGCATTGAGATGAAGCAGCAGATTCTCGCGAAAGAGGGCCGGCTGCCGACGGCCGTCATCGCTTGTGTGGGTGGCGGGTCGAACGCCATCGGCGCTTTCTATGAGTTCATTTCCGACAAGGATGTGCGGCTGATCGGCGTCGAGGCCGGCGGATACGGCCCGAAACTGGGCGAGAACGCGGCGCGCTTCAGCGGCGGCACACCAGGCGTGTTGCAGGGCACTTACTCTTACATCTTGCAGGACGAGAACGGCCAGATCTCGCTGACGCACTCGGTTTCAGCGGGTCTGGACTACGCTTCCGTCGGCCCGGAACACGCGGAGCTGCACGACTCGGGGCGCGCGGAGTACGTTGTGTGCGATGACAAGGCGGCGCTTGACGCGGTGGTGAAGCTATCGCAGACGGAAGGGATTTTGCCGGCTCTCGAAAGCGCGCACGCCGTGGCGGAGGCCCTGCGAATTGCTTCCACCATGGATTCACATGACATACTAGTGGTGAACCTCTCTGGACGCGGCGACAAGGATATGGGCATTCTGGCCCGCGAGTTGCACATTCAGGGAGCGTAAGAGCGATGCCGATACGTTTCGATCACAAACCCGGACTGGTGATTTATCTGACGGCGGGCGATCCAAGCTTGGATGCCACGCGCGAGATTGCCCTTGCGGCGATTGACGCGGGCGCGGATGTGATCGAACTGGGCGTGCCTTTTAGTGATCCGATGGCCGACGGCCCGGTAATTCAGCGTGCCAGTGAGCGCTCGCTGGCGCATGGCACCAGTCTCAAAGACGTGCTGGCGCTGGCTGGCGAGATTCGCGCGGCAAGGCCCGAAGCCGGGCTGATTCTTTTTAGCTATCTCAATCCGATTCTGCATTACGGCCTGCACAAGTTTGCCGACGATGCCGCAGCGGCCGGAGCGGATGGCGCTCTGGTGACCGACCTGATTGTCGAAGAGGCGGATGAGTATCTGGCCGAGATGGAGCGCGTGGGGCTTGCGCCTGTTTTCCTGGCCGCGCCCACCAGTCCCGACGAGCGGCTGCAGGCCATCGCCACCCACAGCAAAGGTTTCGTTTACGCCATTTCCCGCGCCGGAGTGACCGGCAAGCAGAAGAGCCTGGCCTCCGATGCAGCGCCGCTGGTGATCCGTCTTCGTCGATGGACCCGGCTGCCGATCGCCGTGGGGTTCGGCATCAGTAACGCGGAGCACGTTGCCCAGGTGGGCCGGTTCGCGGATGCCGCGGTAATCGGCAGCGCAATTGTCGAGCTGATTGAACGCTCGACCCCGGAAGCAGCGCCCGGCGCGGTGGCTCGATTTATCAAGGGCTTGCGCTAGCCAGAGGCGGCGTTGGCCCGGAACAGCAATTCCCGAACAACGGTAGATTGAATCAAGAAGATTGAGCGGATTCCCATCGGGGAATCCGCCCTTTCCTGACCTACCCGCGGCAAGTGAATCTGGGAATTGCTCGAACCTACCCCTTGCAGACGGCGCTTGCGCCGCTACATATCGATCCAACTCAAGCTCTCCTGCGCCCGGTATGCAGAATGCCTGGCGCAGGGCGCAATACGAGGAAGACATGACGCTGGATGAATTGCGACAGCAAATCGACGCTCTGGACCTTCAACTGGTGGAACTGCTGAACAGGCGGGCAACCACCGTGCTGGAGATTGGCCTCTTGAAGGCAGCCCACTCCATGCCGGTGCATGAACCGGCGCGGGAAAAAGTGGTCTATGCCAACGCGCGCGCGGCCAACAACGGTCCTTTGCCGGACATCGAGCTGACACGCATCTTCGAGCGGCTCATTGACGTAATGCGCTCCTTGGAAATGCACGAGTCGGATATGGAGAAGAACGCCCAGGCGGTTGCGCCGGGCCTCGCCACGGACGCAGAGGCGCCCGAGACAGGGAAGAAGCAATGATCGTAGCAATGCAGGAAAAAGCCACTGAAGAACAGATTGATGCAGTCACCGATGTGATGGTCGAATGCGGGGTCAGCGTTCATCGAACGACGGGCGCAAGCCAAACCATTCTGGCCGGCGTAGGACCCACGGCCGCACTGGATCTGGAGAAGTTTGAGGCTCTGCCGGGCGTGCTGTATGTGCACCGCATCAGTTCGCCGTACAAGCTGTCTGGCCGTGGTTTCCGTCCGGAAGGCACGGTGGTGGAGTTCCCCAACGGCGCCAGGATCGGCGGCGAGCGCGTGGCCATCATCGCGGGGCCGTGCGCCGTTGAGAATTGGGAGCAGATCAGCACGATTGCCAAATGCGTCAAGGACGCGGGAGGCCAGTTCATGCGCGGAGGCGCCTTCAAGCCGCGCAGTTCCCCGTATGCCTTTCAGGGCCTCGGCATCCCGGGGTTGAAGCTGATGCACGAAGCCGCTCAGGCGAACGGTCTGCTGACAGTCAGCGAGGTTATGGAGATTTCGCAGATCGAGGAGATGCTGCCCTACACCGATTGCTTCCAGGTGGGTGCGCGCAACATGCAGAACTTCAACCTGCTGCGCGAGCTGGGCCTCGGGCGCAAGCCGGTGCTGCTGAAGCGCGGCATCGCCGCCACGATCGAGGAGCTGCTGCTGTCGGCCGAGTACATCATGTCCGGCGGCAACTACGATGTCATCCTGTGCGAGCGCGGCATCCGCACCTATGAGACTGCCACGCGCAACACCATGGACATCTCCGCGATTCCGGTGATTCACAAGCTCTCGCATTTGCCCATCGTGGCCGATCCATCGCACGGCACGGGCCGTCGCGAGATGGTCGCTCCGATGGCCAAGGCCGCCGTGGCCGCGGGCGCGGATGCGATTCTGGTGGAGATTCACCCCAACGCCGACAAGGCCGCTTCCGACGCGGCGCAGACGCTCTATCTCGACCAGTTTGAAAAGCTGGTGGGCGAGTTGCGGGTCATTGCCAAGGCTGTTGGCCGGACGCTGTAGGATGGCAGAAAGCGGCGTTAGCCGCGCTTCGCGCGTGTTAGCGGAGCTGGCGGGGTTAGCCTTTGCCAACTCCGCTAACAACGCTAACTCCGCTATGATGAATCCATGATCGAGCGCATCGCCATTCTGGGCACTGGGCTGTTGGGTACATCGGTCGGTCTGGCGCTGCGCGCGTCGGGCTTTAGCGGCTCGATTGTGGGCTGGAACCGGGGCGCGGAGGGCGCGCAAACGGCGCTGGCTTCTGGGGCCATCGACTCCATCGCCACGGACCCTTTGCAGGCGGCGCAAGCCAGCCAGGTCGTGTTGCTGGCCACGCCCATCTACCCCATCCTCGACTTTATGGAAAAACTCTCCGGCGTACTCGGCCCTGAGCACCTGATTACCGACGTCGGCAGCACAAAAGCTCGAATCACGGAAGCGGCAGGCAGGCTCTTCAATACGCCGGAGCGCGCTGCCTTTCTTCCCGGCCACCCCATGGCGGGCAAGGAACGGGGCGGCGCATCCCTGGGCGATGCTAACCTGTTTCGCGGCGCGGTGTGGCTGTTTACTGATGATGCGACCTGGCAGCGCTCGGCAGCTTCCGCGACTCTGGTGAAAGACTGGCGGCAATGGGTTACGGCCATGGGCTCGAAGACCCTCGATCTCGATCCGGCGCGCCACGATGAACTGGTCGGCTGGGTCAGCCACTTGCCGCAGTTTGTGGCCACGGCCCTGAGCGCGTTGCTCGAGGACGAAGTGGGCGCAGCGCCGGAGCTGAAAGATGTGGGCGGACGCGCGCTGCGCGAGATGACTCGCCTCGGCTCCAGCCCTTATTCGATGTGGCGCGACATCGCCCTCACCAACACGGAAAATATCCAAGCCGCGCTCTTCGCTCTCGAACAGCGCCTCGCCTATCTGCGCGAAAACCTGCGCACGCCAGAGCTTCGCAAAGAGTTCGAGCAGGCCGACCGCTTCCGGCGGGAATAGTGAGGAAAGGAGGCCGTCCGATGAACACCATTGAAATATCCAAACAGGCTCGCGCTGCCGCGATTGCTTCGATTCAGCGCTATTTTGAAGAGAACATGACGGAGCCGATCGGCGAGCTTCCGGCGGGCCTGCTGCTGAATTTCTTCATGGAAGAGATTGGCCCCGCTGTTTACAACCACGCGATTCGAGACGCGCAGCAGCGCATGCAGCAGCGCGTCTCCGATCTCGACGGCGAACTCTACGCCGATGAGTTTCAGTACTGGCCGAAAATCGATAAAAAGCGGAAGAATCGCCGTTGAATTTTGTTTTTTCAGAAGACATTCCCTTCGTGGCTGAACCTTGCCTTATTCGCTTCGCCGGGATCATTCGAAATATTTATATAGGTTCATGGGTACGCTTATACTTGAATTAATTTTGGAAGAAAAGAGAAAACAGGCGTGAATATCCAGTTTGCGCGCAGAATGAGCTGTCTGCGCCCTTCGACCATACGCGAGATTCTCAAAGTTACAGAACAACCGGAGATCATCTCCTTCGCCGGCGGCCTTCCCGCGCCGGAGCTTTTTCCTGTTGACGATGTTCTCTGCGCCACGGAGCGCGTTCTCCGCGAGGGCGGCGTGGCGGCGCTTCAATATGGCCCCAGCGAGGGTTTTTCGCCGCTACGGGAGACTTTTGCGGCGGCATCCCGCAAGCGTGGGATTGATTGCACTGCGGAAGATATTCTTGTGACGACCGGCTCCCAGCAGTCGCTGGATCTGGCGGGAAAGATTTTTCTGGATGCCGGGGACTGCGTTCTCACCGAGAACCCGACCTACATGGCGGCCATCCAGGCGTTCCAGACCTGCGAAGCGCGCTTTGCCGCAGTGCCCACCGATGAAGGCGGCCTGATTCCGGAAGCTCTGCCGGAGTTAATTGAGCGCGATAAGCCCAAGTTCCTCTATACGATTCCAAATTTTCAGAATCCTACGGGCGTCACGCTGACAGCGGAGCGCCGCAAGAGCCTGTATTCGATTGCGGCTCACTATGGGCTGATGATTCTGGAGGACGATCCCTATGGGCGTCTGCGCTACGCGGGAGTGGACGTTCCTCCCATCAAGTCGCTGGACACCGAAGGCCTCGTGCTCTATCAGAGCACCGTTTCAAAGATCATTGCGCCCGGCCTCAGGGTTGGATGGATCGTTGCGAACGAGCAGATTCGGCGCAAGTTGACGATTGTGAAGCAGGCGGCCGATCTGCATACGTCGAGCCTGGACCAGCGTATCGCGCATCGCTACCTGACGGACTTCGACAGCGAGGCGCACGTCGAGCAGATTCGCAGGGCCTACGGAGAGCACTACGCGATCATGGATGCCGCCCTTGCGGACACCATGCCCGCGGGATTTTCGTGGACGCATCCCGAGGGCGGCATGTTCCTTTGGGTCACCTGTCCGGAGGGCGTGAACACGAATGAGCTGATGCTGGAAGCGCTCAAGCGCAAGGTTTTGTTTGTGCCTGGGCAGGATTTCTTTTCGAACGATCCCGGCGTCCGGTACATGCGCCTGAATTTCTCCAATGCTTCGGCGGAGAATATTCGTATAGGCATCGGGCGCTTGGCAGAGGTTTGCAAAGCCGCTGCGCAACAAGCAATCGGTTGAACCGGCTGCGGAAAACTCTGATTCCAAGAAGAAACAAAAGCACAGTTCAACAAAACACAAGGCTATGGAACTCTACGGACTCCCACCCATCGGACAAGAACAAAGACGTCCGATGGATGGGGCACAGTTTCTTCTCCGTGGGTCGACGAAGCCGGTCGGGAACTAATAAGAAGCAAGCGTGGGTCAGAAGACCCACGCTACAGCCGACCGGGAGGTCGACGATACCTGGATAAGTTCTTAGGCCTTTCCGCTCCGTTTTCTGAAAACCACCTTTAGATCCCGCCGCCAATGTTCTGTCAGCGCGATCAACTCCCACTCCACCTGCGGTGAAAAATAGCGCAGCACCGGTTCGTTGGCCGGATGGATGCGCAGCGCCGGGCCAGCGAGCAACAGACGCGGCTCGAGCGTTGAAACCTCCGCGCCGGCAAAGTAGCCCTGGCGCTCGAAGGCCGAGAGCCGTCGACCGCCTTCGTTGCCCGCCGCAGGCTGCCGGTCGTTGTTCAGCGCGCGGACGCGAATCCAGTAATCCAGCGCCTGCAAGGGCAGGTGCAGATCCTCTTCGGCCTTCAACTCGATCACCGCCAGCCGTCCGTTGCGGTCCAGCGTCAGCAGGTCCAGCATCCCCCGGTCGCCGCTCGACAAGGCCGGCACCTGCGAGTAGAGCAGATCGCCCCGCAACTCCGGCAGCAACTCGGTAATTTCGCTGCGCAGCCGGGATTCCAGCCAGCGCTCCGGCTGCATCCGAAAAAGCGGATCGGTATGCGCGCCGTCGGCGTGGCGGCTGAGGAAGAGCCGCGAGAGCAGATCGCGGCAGAGATGCTCGTTTTCCGGCGTCAGCGGGGTCTCGTTGACGCCCGCGCCGAAGGTGATTTCGTTTTCACGATTGAATGTGTTCCCGGCAAAGCCCTGCCGCACCCGCGCAAATTCCAACCCATGCAAATGCAGCCCCACCTCAGTAGCCGACCGGGGCCGGACTTCCACGCGCTCCCTGGCTGCAGACGGAACCAGCGCCATCAGCCGGTCAAGCCCGGCCTGAGCGCGTTCGATGGCAGACGCGGCTGAAAAGGCATGAACCAGCCTTGACGCCAGGTTGCCCATATCGCGAAAATCCACTTCCGCGAGTTCTTCACTGCGCTCGTCCAGCGTGAAGAGCTGAAAATCGGCGGCTGCATGGTTCAGCCAAGCCATGCGCTCGGCGGTCGTGCGCCAGGCTCCGGCCGGCACTACCACCTTGAGCCCGCCGAAGTGCCGCCGGCTGTCTCCGTGTTTCCGGCAGTGATCCAGCCAGAGAATTCCCAGCGTCAGAACGCCATCCACCATGGGGCCAGACTCCGCCTCGCCCACCCCAATCACCGCTTCGGCAGCGCTGCCTTTCAGCAGCCGTCCCCGCACATAAGCCGGTCCAAAGCTGTGTTCCAGGTCCATCGCCGAGCGAAAGCCATCGACCTTGGAGCCGATAAAGCGGCGGGTCAGCACGCGCTCCAACAGCCGTTGATAGTTGCGGCGCGCGGCCTCGCGGGCGGTCGGTGTGCGACGGTCGCTGGTCGGAACCAACTCCAGGGTTTGCGGCCTTGCAGCGCCCATGCGGCGGGTCGCCAGGCGCAGGCATTGCGCGCGCTCTTGAACCTCGACCACGGTGCGGATCAGGTTGCGCTCCTCGCTCCACAGTTGCAGCAGACAGCGCCCGTGCTGTTCACTGACCGCATAGTGCGCCGAGCGCATGTCGAAGATGACGCGGCCATCCTCCAGCAGCGCGGCCGCCGGATACTTTGTCAGGTATTCTTCGATGCTTTGGGCTAGCCGCTCGGGAGACGCAGCCTCAACGCCGGCAGCCGCCATTTTCTCTACCAACCCATGCGCGTGCGCAGGCTTGTAATGTGCGCAGTATGGTGACGCGAGTGCCATTCGTAGATGGCCAGCGCCTTGGTCAGATTTGCGCGGCCATCCTCGGGGTGGATAAAGCCCCGGCGGAAGTCCGCGTCCGCGAGCGACTCCAGCAGCGCCACCCAGCGAGCGTGCAGCGCCTCGATGAAGGCCAGCGAGTCCTCGATGGGCAGCTTATAATCGGCCAGTTTGGCCCAGGCGGCCTGATCGTAAGGCTTGACCATGGGCCAATCCTCAGTAAGCGCCAGCTTGACGCGGGTATAGCCGTTGGCGTGGCTGTCAGCCAAATGATGCACCACCTGCCGCACGGTCCAGCCGCCTTCGCGATAGGGCGTGTCCAGTTGCGCATCGTTCAGTCCGGCGACAGCGGCCCTCAAGCGCTCAGGCAGCAGGCGCAGCGTTTCAATATGCGAGGCGCGGAGGCCGGGCACGCTGCTGTCTGGCGGATTGAAACGGCCAATCGGATATCGAAGGTCTTCCAAATCTTTCATGGCTTGAGCCTTAGGATATTGGTTCGCAAAAATGAAACTGCAGAGTGCGGCCCGGCCCCGGCGGCGGTGTGCCTCGGGCCGGGGTCGTTTTAGACGTGCTTCTGCGGGTGACGAGTTTGATGTTTAGGTTCAGCCTGACGATGGGGATGGTTGACCTTGGGGTGCTGCGAGTTATGACGATGGAACCCGAAAGCAAACGCCGGGCTGGCGAGCGCCATCAGGAGCAATACGCTGGCAAGGACCTTCTTCATGGATGACTTCATGGGAAAAATGTAACACGATATGGGTACCCGCGATCATGTCCGTGTCGTTCCGGCATCAAGAGAGGAACGGGGGCGGGGTCGCTTTTGCCTTGGCAGAAACACTCGTTCACGGGCGTAAACTTGGAAATACGATGAGCATACCGCCGGCGGCCCCGCGTTCAAGCGACAAACGCTATTTTTTTGAGAAGTTCGGCATCACGGAGCGGCTTCTGGAGCGCTGTCTGGGTGAGGCGCTGTCTGCCGGCGGCGACTATGCCGACCTCTATTTCGAGTCGGTGACGGCCACATCTCTCGGCGTGGACGAGCAGATCGTCAAGTCCGCCAGCCAGGGCGTCAGCGCCGGCTGCGGCATCCGCGTACTCTCGGGCGAGCGCACCGGCTACGCATACACGGACAATCTCAGCCCCGACCGCCTGCTCCACGCCGCGCGCACTGCGGCTCTGATCGCATCCGGCCCGGCAAAGCAGCCCGTGCAGGGCTTCATTGAGGCGCCCATCGCCGGCCTTTATCCCATTCCGCTCGGCGGCTATGATCTGGATCTGGCCGCACGGCTGGAGCTGATCCAGCGCGCGGACCGCGCGGCGCGTGCATACGATGCGCGCATCGTGCAGGTTCGCGCCAGTTATTCGGAGCAGCTTCGCCACATCCTCATCGCCGCTTCCGACGGCGCCTTCGCCAGCGATATTCAGCCCCTTTGCATGCTGCACGTCTTTGTCATCGCCAAAGAGAATGGAATCACCACCAAGGGCTCGGCGGGCGCTGGCGGCAGGGCGGGACTCGAACAATTCACTGAGAGTAAAAGCCCGGAGGGCCTGGCCTGCGAAGCTGCGCGTGGGGCGATTTTGCAGCTCAACGCCGTGCCTGCCCCGGCCGGAGAAATGGAAGTGGTGCTCGGTCCCGGCTGGCCGGGAATCCTGCTGCATGAAGCCATCGGCCACGGCCTGGAAGCCGACTTCATTCGCAAAAAGACCTCGACTTTTACCGGATTGCTCGGCCAGCGGGTGGCCAGCCCCAAGGTCACCGTGGTAGACAACGGAACCATCCCCACACGCCGCGGCTCAATCAACGTGGACGACGAGGGCGTTCCAACGCAGGAAACAACTCTGATCGAGAATGGCATCTTGAAGGGCTATCTGACCGACAAGCTCTCCGCTCGGCTGATGGGCGCGGCCAATACCGGTTCCGGCCGCCGCGAGAGTTATCAATGCATCCCCATGCCCCGCATGACCAACACTTACATGCTGGCTGGCGACGACGAGCCGGAAGATATTCTGCGCAGTGTCAAGCGCGGCCTGTACGCGGTCAACTTCGGCGGCGGGCAGGTGGACATTACCAACGGCAAGTTTGTCTTTTCGGCCTCTGAGGCCTATCTGATCGAAGACGGCAAAGTGACCGCTCCGGTTCGCGACGCCACGCTGATCGGCAGCGGTCCCGAGGCGCTGAAGTACGTCTCCATGGTCGGCCACGACCTGAAGCTCGACAAGGGCATTGGCACCTGCGGCAAGGACGGCCAATCGGTTCCCGTCGGCGTCGGCTTGCCCACCATCAAGCTGGATAAGATGACCGTCGGCGGAACGGGAAGATGATTCAAAATCCATCAATTCACCTACTCCCGCGAACTTGCCGCTGATCACGACAGGACTCGTTCGGAGATTCTCTTATTTGTGACGGATACAGCGACGACGGGCGCTGTTTCAGCATCTATTTCATAGGCATAGGAATAGCGCTTACCCGCAAACAGAATTGGAGAAAAATCAATGTCAGATTCCACATCGACGCGTGTCTGGTTTATCACGGGAAGTTCCACTGGTTTTGGCTATCTGCTCGCCAAAGAACTGTTGCGCCGCGGAGAACATGTCATCGCTACCGCTCGGGATGTTTCCAAGCTTGAGGATCTGACTCGCCAGTACCCCCAAGAACTCCGCATGTTCACGCTAGACGTTACAAAACCTGCTGAGATTGAATCGGTTGCGCAGCAGGCCATCGCCGCTTTCGGTCATGTGGATATTCTTGTGAATAATGCCGGTTACGGCTTGGGCGGAGCGATTGAAGAAGTGTCTGAAGATGAGTTTGAACCGATGTTTCAGACCAACATCTATGGCCTCATACGCACCACCAAAGCCTTCCTTCCCCATCTGCGCGGGCGTCACAGCGGACATATCTTCAATCTCTCCTCCATTGCAGGCTTGGCCGGATCGGTGGGCTGGGGATTTTATAACACCACAAAGTTTGCCGTTGAAGGTTTCAGCGAGGCGCTTGCCGCGGAGTTGAAGCCTTTGGGCGTGCATGTAACGGTGGTCGAGCCGGGACCTTTCCGGACGGATTTCCTGGGCCGTTCCGGCAAACTTGCCCGCATAGAGCTGCCAGAATACGCTGAGACCGCAGGCAAGGCCCGAGAGTATCTCAAATCTCAAGCGGGCAAGCAGCCTGGAGATCCTCAGAAAGCTGTCGAGGCCATCATTGCTGTTGCCGACTCGCCCGAGCCGCCTGTGCATCTCCTTCTTGGCAAGTCCGCGATAACGCGTTTCCGCGACAAGCTTGCGCTCATGCAAAAGGAGATCGAGCACTGGAAGGACGTTAGCACGGGTGCCGATTTTCCCGACGGAAAGTAAAACGACCACTGGGCGTCCCATCCTTGTGCTTTTTTCTGGCGCGAGGGTGGGGCTACTCAATACTCCATAGTGAAGGTTCTGTGTCAGATCACAACTCTTTGACAGCATATTTTTGTTTCATTGGGCAGAGAAGCGCTGGCTGGAAAACACGCGCATTCAGGAGAAACCTCGACCGTTCATCTACAATTCTTCTGGCGGGTTTCAGTTTTGAAAAATCAGAGATCTGGAAACCCCGGTGCACAGGAGGATTGTTTTGCATACAGAAGCTGCCCGGACCACTGGCGCTCGACAATGCCTTGTTGCAATCGGCCGCGGAAGACAAAGTGAATGCCATGACTCTTGGGATGCTCTATGGAAGCCGTTGAATTCAAGATTCTCGCCATTGATCCGGGATCGATCTCGACCAAATTCGGCCTCTTCACGAACGCTAGCGCCGAAAAGATTTGGACCGTTCGCCACACGGACAAGGAAATGGCGGTATTTCATGGCCGTCCGATTCTCGAACAAGAGGAGTTTCGCCGCGCATTGATTGAGCGCGAACTCAAAAAGTTTGGCTTCTCGCCGAAAGACCTGAGCGCCGTGGCCGGTCGCGGAGGCAGACTGCGTCCGCTTTCCAGCGGCGTTTACCGCGTGAATGACGCCATGCTGGAGGAGCTGCGCCAGGCGCCCAACGGAGAACACGCCTCCAATCTGGGCGCGCTTCTTGCTCAAGCTTTTGCGCAATCAGCCGGAGTGGAAGCTTTCATCGTGGATCCGATCAGCGCAAACGAGAAGCCGCAGAAAGCGCGCCTGTCGGGGATGGCGCTGCTGGAACGCGGAAGATTCTGTCACATTTTGAATTCAAAGGCGATTGCCCGGCGTTATGCGCGCGAGCAGAAGCGCTCCTACGCAGAGTTGCGCCTCATTGTGGCTCACCTGGGCGGGGGAATCTGCATTTCGGCGCACGAGGGCGGAAGGATGATCGACGCCACGGATGCCATGGAAGAAGGTCCGTTCTCAACCGAGCGATGCGGCGCCGTGCCGGGGCACGAGTTGGTGGAACTGTGCTTCAGCGGCCGCTACACGCGGCGGCAAGCCGAGCGTCTGGTGAACGGCGAGGGCGGCGTGTACTCGTATCTGGGAACCACGGATTTGATTGAAGTGGAGCGGAGAATCGCCGCTGGCGATGCGAAAGCCGCCCTGGTCTTCGAGGCCATGGCCTACCAGATCGCCAAGGAAGTTGGGGCGATGGCCGCGGTGCTGCGCGGGCGTGTCGATGCGGTGCTGCTCACGGGCGGCATGGCTCATTCCAAAAAGCTCGTGGAAAGCCTACGAGATTCCTTGAGCTGGATTGCTCCCATCGCGGTCTTTCCCGGCGAGGACGAGTTGCAGGCCCTTGCCGAGGGCGTGTTGCGGGTACTTCGGGGCGAAGAAGCGGCGCAAAATTTTGAGTAGATAGTCGCAGGCTGGGCGTAAGGAAACTGGATGCATCGGACATGGAGCATCCGAGCCGCGCACTCAGCGCCTGCCGTGTCCATGCACAAACACAGCCATCCGCAACAGCAGCAGCAAAATCGCAAACGCCACCACGCACGCCACAATCAGGCGGTGCGAGCGCGGCTTTGTTGGACGCGATTTTACTGGACGGCGCATAGGCGAGGGCAAAAGCGAAGCGAAACCTATCTTAGCTCAAATCTCGCTGAACAATCTGAATTTGAAGGTTTTGCGGATGATTACTGCCGGTTTCGAGCAGAAGTCCGAGCTTTAAAACCTGCTTTTCTTCCCTGCTGATACAATAGAAGTTGCCGCATTGTGCGGTGCATCGCTTTATCTTTGCACCCAACCGCAGGCCCTGAGCGGCCAAATACAAGAGAAGGAAAACCATACTGTGACCCAGACGATACGCAATATCGCCATCATTGCCCATGTTGACCACGGCAAGACAACCCTGGTAGACGCCATGCTGCGGCAGTCGGGAACCTTCCGCGCCAATGAGCAGGTGGTCGAGCGCGTGATGGACTCAAACGAACTGGAGCGCGAGCGCGGCATCACCATTCTGTCCAAGAACACCGCTATCGACTTCGAAGGCGGCAAAATCAACATTGTCGATACACCAGGCCACGCCGATTTTGGCGGCGAGGTCGAGCGCGCGCTGAAGATGGTGGACGGCGTCATGCTGCTGGTGGACGCGGCCGAAGGCCCGTTGCCGCAGACCCGTTACGTGCTGGCCAAGGCTCTGGAAGCCAAGCTGAAGCCCATCGTGGTCATCAACAAGATCGACCGGCCAGACGCCCGCCCGAAAGAAGTGCTGAACGAAATTTACGACCTTTTCATCGACCTCGATGCAGAGGAGTCGCAGTTGGATTTCCCGGTACTCTACGTGGTGGCTAAGGTCGGCACGGCGACCCTCGACCTGGACAAGCCGGGCGTGGATCTGCAGCCGCTTTTCGAGAGCATTGTCTCCACCATTCCTCCCGCCACCGGCGACCCGGACGGCACGTTACAGATTCTGGTTGCCAATCTCGATTACTCCGATTATTTGGGCCGCCTCGCCATCTGCCGTGTCTTCCAGGGCACGCTAAAAACCGGCGAGGACGTGGCCATTTCCAAGCGCAATGGCTCGCTCGAAAAGATCCGCATCACCAAGCTTTTCACCTTCAATGGCCTGAAGCGAACGGAAACTTCCGAAACCACGATGGGCGACATTGTGGCTGTGGCCGGCGTGGAAGACATCACCATCGGCGAGACCATCACCAGCGCCGAGAATCCTGCGCCGCTGCCGCTCATCACCATTGATGAGCCGACCATCGCCATCCAGTTTACCGTCAACAACTCGCCGTTTGCCGGACGCGAAGGCCAGTTTGTGACCAGCCGCAACTTGCGCGAGCGGCTGCAGAAGGAATTGCTGACCAACGTCAGTATCCGCGTGGATCAGACTGACTCCACGGACAGCTTCAAGGTACTGGGCCGCGGCGAATTGCAACTGTCCATCCTGATCGAGATGATGCGCCGCGAGGGCTTCGAACTGATGGTTGGCCGTCCGGAGATCGTCACCAAAGAGGTGGACGGCGTGACGATGGAACCGGTGGAACGCCTGACCATCGACGTACCCGAGGCTTACACCGGCGTGGTCATCGAGAAACTGGGACCACGCAAGGGCGAGATGACCAGAATGCGCAATCACGGCTCTGGCCGCGTGCGCATGGAGTTTCGCGTGCCCAGCCGTGGCGTGATCGGCCTGCGCAGCGAGATGCTGACCGATACTCGCGGCACCATTGTGATGAATTCGCTTTTCGACGGCTACATGCCTTACCAGGGCGCAATTCCGCAGCGGCCCACCGGGTCCATGGTTTCCGATCGCCAGGGAACGACAACGGCGTACTCATTGAACGGCCTGCAAGAGCGCGGTGTGCTTTTCGTGGGACCGGGCGTTGAGGTTTACGAGGGCATGATTGTCGGCGAGCACTCGCGCGGCAACGACCTGGACGTGAACGTAGTGCGCGAAAAGCATATGACCAACATGCGCCAATCGACCGCCGACGAAGGCGTCCGGCTGGTGCCCTACAAAACACTGAATCTGGAGCAGGCCATCGAGTTCGTCGCCGACGATGAAGTGGTCGAGGTTACGCCCAAGTCGCTGCGGCTGCGCAAGAGAATTTTGCAGGCCAATCGCCGGCCCAAGCAGTGGGAAAAGAAGCAGTAAAGGGTCGCTCGATAACCCGCTTCAGCGGGGAGCAACTCTGCTTTACAAGGGGCGCGGCTATACAGGCTGCGCCCTTTTTCTTTCTATGCTACTCAGGCAGCTTCTGCGCCAGCACATCCTGCGCACGGGCAGCGCGCCACGCGGCCAGCCGCTCGTAGAGCGCCGCATCGTTCAAGGCCAGGATCTCCGCCGCCAGCAGCGCCGCATTGCCCGCTCCCGGCTTGCCAATAGCCAACGTGCCCACGGGAATTCCCTTGGGCATCTGCACAATCGAAAGCAGCGAGTCCATGCCGTTGAGCGGTGTGGCCGCAATCGGCACACCCAGTACCGGAAGCAGCGTCTTGGACGCCATCACGCCCGCCAGATGAGCCGCGCCGCCAGCAGCGCCAATCAGCACTCGCAAACCACGCGCCCTCGCCGTTGAAACGTACTCGGAAAGCTCATCCGGGGTGCGATGCGCGCTCAGCACCCGCGCTTCATGCGGAATCTCCAGCACGCGCAGAATCTCAATCGCAGGCAAGAGCGTCTCATAGTCGCTCTTGCTGCCCATCACGATACCAACCAAAGGCTGTTCACTCATGATGTCCATTATACGAAAGCCGCACTGGGCCGAAGGAGGACAGCAACCTCAATTCCTGCGCCACGCTTCCACAGCCACTTCGATGACCGCGAACAGCACGCTGACCGCCGCGAGAAAGCCCTTGGCGCGCTGCCAGTTCTGCTCGTGCTGATCCATGCGCTGCTCCAGATCAGCGATCCTTCCGCCATTGCCATCCCCCATCAGGTTGGTCATCTGCGTTTTCAGCACGCATAAGTCGCTTAACACTTGCGCTTCGAATTCATTCATCATCCGCATCCGCCGAACCCCATTCATCCATAGCTAAGTAGAGCGGTTCTCCAATGGCTGTACACCGAAGCCAGGAAGTCGAGTGGCTTTTTCCTCAAGAAAAAGCCACCTTCGAAGAAGTTGGTTAGGGTGTATCAATTGGAGAACCGCTCTAGAAGTTACCGCTTACGAGTTCAGCGGCAGGTTGATGAACAATGCCGTTGAAAACTCCGAGTAGTTCGGCGGCGCTGAGCCGTCATACATTCGGATATAGAACCGGTCATTGGTGCTCACGCGGGTTATCGTCATGGTCGGCTCTGTCACGCGCATCACCAAGTCCGGGTCATCGCCCGCCATGAACGCAAAGTCCCGCCGCCGTATTTCGAATCCTCCGCCCGTGGGTGGCGTCACGCCTGCGTTGACCGTCACGGTGCTGCCATTCAGTGCGGTCACCGTAAGACTGTTGAGATTGGCAAGCACGGTAGGAGCGATGGGCACTGGCAGCCATGTATCGGCAGGCACCGTCTCGCTGGTCTTGATGGCCAGATCGTCTGCCCAGTCGTTAGCAAAAGCAATGGCATACTCCACTAAGTCAGGATAGCTTGCCTGATAACTCACCTTGACCGTCCGCACCACCACTTGCGCATCAACGCTGGTTGAAGGCGCATTCAGCAGCAGCGCATCGCCCGGCCATACATCACTGGCAAAACTCATTCTGCTTCCTTTGTAGACCCCGCTCCACAGCGCGCCCACGCTTGCCGCCGCCTGCTCAATCACCAGGGCTGCGTTCCGGCAATCCGCTGAACTGCGCGCAGGCGGGCTGGTTACCGAACCGATCCATGCAGCCTCCGTGGGCATCCCCGCCAACGCAAGTGCTGTCTGAGAAGCGGTGTTGATTGCTCGTCCCACAGCTCGGTCTACCGTGCGATAACTTACCGCAATCTGTTCGCCGGATAGCGGCACATAACCGGTATAAAACACCACCTTGCCGGTACTATCCAGATGACACTCCGCTCCCTCGCCGGTCGTGCCAACTCGCCGCGTATAAGATCCTTTGTTCGGCGGCGTACTTACCACCCAGCCCGATCCAAGATTTTTCAGGTTCAGCGCCCGCATCGTTCCAATTAGATTGATGCTGCTCGCAGCTACCACATTGCAAGCTCCTGGAATGCTGGCAATTGTGCCATCATAGAGCGTTACCGGCGTTGCGCCCACGCCATTGGCAAACTCCTGAATATCTATCTGTACATTGCCCGGAGCAGTGTTCCAATCCCCGCCGTACGTGATTTGTCCGCTATCTCCAGAGGAGCGATAGATTGCCAACTCCCGCTCATGCTCCGGGCAATGCACTCTCACGCGCAATGTGTACTGGTAAGACGAATTGATTGCATAAGCCGTACCGACAGCGCTTCCTTCAATAAGTGGTTGCAGCGTAACGGCTCCGGTGCCTTGTTGCGCGGTCGCCTGAAAGCCAGCAATGCAGTTAGTCTGCTTGTCCAAGCCAACGAAGAAACCCGCGAGTGCTCCTGTGCTGCCCACCGAAAGAGTTACCCCCACCGCCTCCAGCAGCAGCGTTCCGCCCATCTCGACCGAATCGAGCCAGGTCAGCATTGTTTGTCCATCGATTCCATTGCCGCCGTCCATCACCAGTCCGCCAGCCCCTAAAGAGAGCGATCCAGACCCGCCGGTCTTGCTCCACACGCGCTCGTCAATCTGGGTCTCATTGAAGAGCTCGCTGATGATGGTGGTCTTGGAAGAGGCAGGAAAGTAGGGATCTGCTGCCAGATAAAACTGTGTTGTGCTTCCGTCTCCCTGAAAATATTCAGTCACATAAGCGACCGGCTCATGCTCGCCGCAAACAGTTACATCGTTTGCCAAGGCACGCTTGACGCTGGATGTAAAAGACAAAGAGGAAAGGTTCAGACTACCGTCGGTCTCGTTGAGTGGATGGACCGTGCTTTGCACAAGAGAAGCTTGCAGCGTCCCGTTGATTGCGCGATACGCTGCCCGCGCCATGCTTGCTACCTGTCCTGCGCTTTTACTCCAAAACGCGCCTGGAGCGGGGACAAAGTTGCTCACTGTCGCGCCCAGTGAAATTCCTTGAGTCGATAGCTTGTTGGATCCAGTGCGAGTTACCAGTGCCGTTATCAGCGCCCCAGCGCTCTCGCCTGTTGCTCCTTTGCTGGAAGGCATCAGCAATTGATCCAACAGCAGTTCGTCACTCAGCGCCTGAATGGCAATCCGGTAGCGCGGACCTTCAATAGCCATGCCTGCATACTCGGGCAAAGGAGTTACCGCAATGTAACCGGTGAAATAGTAAGTCCCATCGTCACCTATCACCGCCAGAGACTGGTTACGCAGGGGCATTGTCAGGCTGCCGTTGTTCGGCAAGCTTAGCCACAGTTGGCATATGGATGGCTCATTCAGTTTGCGCTCGATCGTCAACGGCTGCGCTGCGTCGAGTGCGGCCGTGTAGTCTTGCCCGTTGATCGTAATCTTCATCGTTACCTGCTAACTTTTGGCTCGACAAAGGAAGCTTTGAGCAAGCCGATGTTTTGAAGGGTACGAGCTTTAGCCCGTACATAAAACCAGCACAATCAGTGCGGGCTTTAGCCCCCGAGGGAATGCTGGCATTTCCATGAACTGGTTCAGAGCTTGCTCTAAACCAGAGTGTTAGTTGCTGGCAAGAAACTCCGGTAGCACACCACCCGTTCCCCATCCAGTGGATCGGTCACGGGCAGCGCCAGAAACTGTCCCTTGAGCAACACCCGCTCTAAACCGTCCTTTTGCTTGCTGTCCAGCGGCAATGCAGTTTCTTGCGCACTGGCCACGGCTTGCAGACGCGGATAGTGAAAGAAGATCCGTTCCCCCTGGCTGCCTTGCATGACAAACAACGCCGACCACTCCTGATAGAAGCTGCCGCCTTCGCGATCTACAAATCCTTTAACTGCTTGCAGCTTTGAACCGGAAGCAGGAGCGCCGCCCGGCAACGCTTCGGCAAGTGTTAGCCCTGCAGAAGTTACCCCCGAAACCAGCGCAATGTTGAAGGTCACGCGGCGGATATAGTCAACATCCGAGAGTGCCGTTCGTACATAAGCTCCCGATATAGGCGTGCCGACATAGCCGGTCTGCCCGGTGTAATCCTCATCCAGCGCGATAATCGCGCCCGCCGAGAATTTAGCCGCGTCGGTTGCGGACAGCGCTACGAATGTAGATGTCGATCCGCTTGTCACTGTAACTGCTGTTGCAGCCGCTGCCCCATCCGCAGCCAGAGTCGCCCCACTTGCCGCAGTTAACAGGTTCATGTGCTGCGAACCCGTGGCCAGCGCCATGGTCAGCTTTGTCCAACTTAGAAATTCAAAACTGACCTGCGCTTCAATCGTTTCGCGCACCTGCTCCAGCGCCGCAGCGGGAATGCCCGTCAGCACCGCAGTGGTCTTGCTTACCGGCTTGCGTGTAAATCCTTGAATCCAGCCTAGGCTGATCCACGGATTCGGCGGAGCGTCGAGGCTGAATCCACCTTGCTCCGCAGGATCGAAGAGTACGGGTGTCTGCGACGTCCGGCTCACCGGCGCAAAGTACCCCCGTACGCGCCGCGTCACGGGTGCTGTAGCTGAAAACCAATTCACCGCCATTTACTCCCCCTGCTCCTGATAGCTGTAAACCATCACAGTTGCGGAACGGCTCAGCCGGTCCCGCTGCGTCACGACCGGCGTAAAACCCGGCTCATCCCAGAAGACCTTCGTCAGCATCGCCGTCGGCGGTGTTGCTGTGTAGTCAAGCTTGGCAGTGTAGAAAGGCTGTAGGATCGACGCCAGTTCCTCGTCCATCTTGCTCAATGAACGCCCACGATCCAGCCCGCCGTAGCTTTGCGATCCGCACGTTTGATAGATGATTTCGCACTGCTTGGCTACCATCGTGGATACAAGATTCAAATCGACGCCCAGGCCTGACCAGCGCAGAACAAATACGTCATTGGGAAGTTGACTGAAAGGCGCTTCCGCATCTTCCACCAGAATCCCAGGACGCACTGTGCCGCGCAGCAGGATCGTCCGCTCCGGATTGATCGCGGCCAGTCGTGTGCGGAGTGCAATATAAAACGAGTCTTTTGCGTTTTGCATGTTATTCTCCAGCTCACAGCCAACGGCTTATTACTCAAGATTGGCAGCAAGTAGCTGTTAGCCATTAACTGGTTACATTGCCTGTTGATGTGCTTCTCGCAGCAGTAACCGATAGAGATACACCTTGCCGAAGGCTTCGTTCGAAGCGACCGACTCAATCAGGTAATCCTGTCCCGCTACAGTCACTGTTAGCGTCATTGCAAAGAGAGCCTGTGCTGATTCAAGATCCAGCGTATTTACCTGCTGATCAACTCCGCTTGCCGAAAGGATCAGTTCCCACTTTGACTCGCCGTTTTCCTGCCAGGTCGGGCGCAGCTTACGCATTACGGCCGGGCTTATCACCGCTTCATAGAACGTCGTTGCCATCAGCCCCACTTCGGACTGGCTGGTCTCCGTATTTGTTCCTGTCACCCGCAGAAGAGCTGTCGTGCCTGTCATGCTTCGCAGCAGGGCATCGGCCAGCATCCGCGGCGCTCCCACCGGGTTGCGCGGCGCCGTATCGCTCATCGCTCACCCCAGCCTGTTCGCTATGTAGGGACGCAGCCAGGCCTGCACCGTTTCGTCCACCAGCGAACTCGAGAAATACTGCATCTGCATCGTGTCGATTTTGGTCTTGCTGGCGTTCAGTGCAGGCGTCGACTGCGCGTTGCGCACAATCTGCGCGCACGCCGTCTTCACATCGTCGCCAAGCGTCGCCAAGCCCGCCGTATAAGTCACAGCTACCTCGTTGTAAGGCAATCCCAGCACATTCCACGGCAGCGTTAACTCACCCGTGACAGAGTCATAGTCCACCGAGTTAGGGTCGATTGCCGTCCACTGCCCAGGCAGCGAGAACACCTGTGCAATTTCCAGCAACGGATTGTTCGTCAGCTCTCCGCGCCGCGGTTTTGTATAACGGCCCTTGATGCTTATAAGCGGAGATGTTGCCGTTCCGAGCGGCGCCAGCGGCAAGTAACTCAACAACACGGTCTGCGATCCGCTGGTCAATCGCAACCGCTCTGTATACTGGGTTACGTTCAGGTCCGGCCGCCTGCAGTAGCTGTTGATCAATGCCGTGGCGGCTGTAATCCAATCCGCCGTTGTTCCTGCCGGCAATCCATAATTTTGGTAATCCGCTGGCTGCAGATATGCCATACCCCACCCTTCTCCCATTACACGCGGCCTCTGACCGCTTGAAGTTGTATTAGACTGGGTGCCCCAGGTCCCTTTTTTGGGACCTGGGAAACCTTGTCTGCTTACCGCTCCACCAGAACCTGGTAGTGAGCGTAGTTCGCGCCCTTTACCACCAGGCCGCCGAACTTGACCGCCACGTACTGGTAAGCCAGCGAGCTCGGCAAACCGAGTTGGAAGATGCGCGGCGTCGGATCGCCCAGCCAGTGATACTCGATCAGGTCCTCCGTCACGATGTAGGCCGGCAGAACCGCTGTGCCTGAACCCGGCGTGCCCGTGTAGCTTAGGCTCCAATCCGGAATCAGCGGCAGATCGCCCGCCTGCGTCGAAAGCATTTTCACCCTGACACCGCCCGTAATACTGTCGGTGTTCAGCACCACGTTAAACTCGCTCTTCATCTCCTGGTCAATCAAGTCCAGCAGCACCGGGTTGGCATAGATCGCCGTCGGCCGCACATAATAGCCATTGTTGGCCACCATCTGCGCCACCGCCGTCTTCAAGCCATTCACGATGGAAGCCGCCGTGCCGATGGTTGTCGTCTGGCCGCCCGCCACAATCTGCTTGATCGCGCCCATATACTGCGTGGTCGTCGGCGTGCTCAAGCTGGTGTCGTTGCCGTTCCAGAGAGCAACGTCGTGCGCCACCATCACGCCGCTCACCGTATCCACCAGGTCTTTGGCCTGCAGATAGGCGAACTGCTTCTGCTGGTCGCCTAGTTCAACGTCGAACAGGTTGTAGTTGATTTGCGAGACAAGCGCCTTCAGTGGCACACTTCGCTCCACGCGCGTCGGGCTTACCACGGTCGGCGCAATGCTGCGTGGATCCACAAAGCCGGCTGTTCCAGGATTCGGAAGCACCGTCTCCTCGAAGAAGCGCGACGGATGTCCGGTCGCCGGAACCTGTTTGATGCGCTGCCCGAAGGGACTTGAACGCCGGCAGATGTCGAAAATCTCGGTCTGATACAAAGGAACTTCGACGGCGCCCGGCCCGATGAAATCTGCTGCCGCGTGAATGTCTGCAAAGGTTGCGTTCATAAGCTCTTTCCGCCCCTTTCATGGGGCCAGTCGTTGCTCGAAGAACAGCTTCCAGCTACTAGCTTCTAGCCGTTAGCTTTTTACTTCGGGCGGTCACTTCATCCAATTTTCGGCAAGATCTTTTCCAAGTCTTTTTATGTCCTGGTCGAGGCCTGCCGCACAGTCTCGGTTTGCCGTAAATGATCAACCGAGTGCCCAGTAGCTTTTAGCTAGAAGCTAGTAGCTAAAAGCTATTGATCCGGCCCAATAGGATAAAACTCCGAGTCCCGTCCATTTCCGCGTTTTTGCGGAAATGGACGGGATGCCTCGGTTCCACTCTTTAGGGCCGGATCGGTAACATCTGCTTTACGCGATCGCGCCAGCCCGCAGCAATTGGCTCTTGACCGCAATGCGCTGTTCCAGGCTCAGGCCGGCCAGTGCCGCATCCAGAGTCCGCACATCCACCGGGCCTTCGCCGATACCCTGCTTGGCCAGCATCTCGCTGGTCGTCGAGGGCAGCGTCCTGCGCAATGGATTCAACACGTTTTGCGCGGCTCCAGCCTTCAACTCCGCCAACTCTTGTTCAGCCGCAGCCAGCTTTTCCGCCAATTGTGTCTCGCGCCGGCTTTGTTCGATGGTCGCGGAAATCTTCTCTACTTCGCCGCTCAAAGTGCCTTGCCGTTCCTCAAGCCAGCTCAGTGTCTGCTCCAGTTGCGCCGTCGCGGCTTCCAGCCGCTCTGTAATTTCCTGCTCTTTGTTTTCCATTTCATTCCTTTCTTCAGTTGACAGCTCACCGCTGACAGTTACACGCTATCGGCCATCAGCTTTGTTTTCGGTCGGTTGTTATAGCGGGCAATGCCAGGCTGTTAGCTGTCAGCTGTGTGCTGTTTTCCGCTAACTTGCCATGCGGAAGCTTGTGTCCCGGTACGCCGCCTTGTCCCTGAGCAGAATGGCAGCTCCGGTAAAGGTCACGCGGGTCAGCTTCCACACTTCTGCGCGCATATCTTCCACTCGCGCGTCGGCCAGTTCATAGCTCATGCCCATTGCCTCGGGCGACTGTGCCTGGATAGCCCCGGCGACTTCGGGAAAATCCCGCGCATAGAGGTAGCCGCGTACCATCAACCGCTGCCCGATCAGGTTCGCCTCGGTCAGCAGTCCGATCTTGCGCCGTGCATCGTGCCCGTCCCAACCCGGCCGGTAGTCTACGGCCATGCCCAGCAGCGAAGGCAGCGCTTTTTCCGCCGCCTCCCGCGTCAGCATCACCCTATGTCCGCGCGCCCCCGCTGGCGCCTTGTCGCTGGCTGCATTCACCATCGTCAACACCCCTTCGAACGCCACCCGGTTGGGGTGCCCGTCCACAGGGGGAATCTTTACCGCCATCGCTTCCAGTCTCATGCGCTCTCCGCTCTGTAGTGCAGGGACTAAGGGACTAGGGTTTAGGGACTAGAACCAATACAGGAGTTACAGTTCAGACAGAAAAAATCTGCCAAGTTCAGACAGAAATTTCTATCCTAGGTTCCTTAGTCCCTAGTCCCTTAGTTTCTAGTCCCTCAGTCCCTAGTCCCTGTATCAATTCCTTCGCCCGTTAACTGCACCGCTCCATCCTGACCCAGCGGTCCAAGCCCTCGCATCGCCCGCACCTCACCCACCGTCAACACACCGGCTTTCAGCAGTTGCACCTGCACCGCCAGTTCTGTCTCCTCGTCCCTCGCGTTCAGTTCGTTGAAGACAAACTCAAACTCCCGCCAGCCAATGCACTTGCCGAAAAGATCTCGTGTAATGTGTCCTGCCAGCAGCAACGCCAAAGGCGAGATCGCTCCGCGGAATGCTTCGTCGTTCATCTCCGATGCGGTTGATTGGTTGACATCCGCTTCCAGCCCCAGCATCAGCGGCGGAAGCCCAAAGGCGTTGGCCACCATCCGGATCAGAAACTCCTGCCAAGCCAGCCGCATGTCCGCATCCGTTCCCTGCGCGAAGCGCAAGACCTCCGGCTTCTGCTCGGTCGAGATCAACGGCACCCGCCCCGTTCCTTCGATTTCGTCCTGCCACCAGCGAATCAGCCGGTCATGCTGTGCGGGCGTTGCCTCGTTCAGCCACAGCGCATATTGCGCCACAGAGTTAGCCGCCAACTTGCCCGCGAATCGGTGCGCGCTCAAGAACTGGTTCACCGTCTCGAAGGCCACTTCCAGCGGTCCCAGCCCGAAGGGCGTAAAGCTGCGCGGATTCATGCGCACGTACATCAGTTGGTCGTCGCGCAACTCGATCGCGCTCGACTCCAGTTGCCCCGGCATCGTCTGCGCATACCGTGGCGTTTCCGGTTGCCCATCCCATTTTGGATTGATGCGGATCGATGCCCCATCCACCGCCCACAGCATCGCCGGCCGCGTCGTGTCGCCGGTCGGCTCCATCTCGATGGCTCCGTAGCCGCCCGTCAGCGCATCCTCGATGACCTGTTCCATCAGGGTTCGAAAACTGTCCGCGGCATTCGGCTCTTCCAGCGTTCTGCGCAACGCTCTCAGCTTTCGTTCCGCAAAGGCCAAATCCCCCGGCCGCACGCCGCGCCGCACCCGCACCTGCCAGTCCATCGCCGCAATCCGGTCCTTGATCACGTTGATCGCCCGGCGCACCACCGGCGTCTCCGCAAACCGGCGCAAATTCGTCGGCGTCGGCTTGGGCAGCAGGTGCCCCGGAAACTGGACCGGACTCAAAACAGCAGGCAACGCCAGTGTCTTGCGTTCCGCCTCTGCGTCGGCCGCTCCCGCCTCTATCTCCGTCTTCCGGCTGCTCCCGGTTGCCTGCCGCCAGATCTCCCGCAATTGCTCGCCTACCTTCACGCGCACCTTCCTTTTTCCGCCGCCCCAAAAACAAAAAGGCACGACCCCGGAAAGGGTCATGCCTTTTTCTAGCTGACAGCTGACAGCTAACAGTTATCAGTTCCATCCATAACTTGAAGGCTGGAAGTTATCAGCCAACAGATACAAGCTTTTCACTTACAAAACCAATCCTACAACAAACTCCGGAAACTATCTGCAAACTTTTGCCGAATTCTCTCCAGCTTATTACTCTTCACAGAAAACTGTTAGCTGTTTACTGGCAGCTGTCAACTGGCGAGCTTCCAGCTCGCCATCACACCCGCAGCTCCCGCCTTGCAGTCTCCGCCACCCGGCCAAGGTCCGACGTCGTCAGCACCCGGATCTGGTGCTCTTCCATCGTCTCCACGCCAAACCGGTACATCTCCAGCCGTTCCGGTTCCTCGTCCGTAGCGCCCAGTTTCAATGCCGGTTCAATCACCGCGGTCAGTTCCAGTTGCGCCTTCTCCACCCGCTCCACGCCGGCCCGCAGTCCCGCCGAGGAAAAGGCCAGCACCTTGGCCATTTCCACGCCCGGTTCCAGGCTCACCGCATGAAACATCCGGATGACTCCGTTCGGCCTGTATCCCACGTCAATCCGCAGCGGATCTCCCGGCCGCGTATATTCCGAGGCCGCAATCTTCTTTCTCAGCAGGTCCCAAACCCCGGCCCGCTCAAACTCTGTCCGCATCTTCGAATGGATCGCCGCCCGTCCGCTCAACCGCGGCACGTGTGCCCTGGGCAGCGGCTCCACATAAAGCCGCATAAGCTCTTCCATCCCCGCCGGAAGGCTCTCCGCCAGATACGCCTTGGGCTCGGTCATCTGGACGCTCAGGGAAAGCGATTCCTTCAGCAAGTGCATCAGCTTTCCATCCGGCTCTGCCTCGAAGCGCTTCCGCAGTTCGCTCTCCATCCCCTCCAGCAGCGCGGTGTCGGCCTCCGGATCGAGGCAGCGCACCCGCCGCCAGTCGTGAGTAAACCGCACCTGGGCCGGCTCACGGCTCCCCTGCTCGCGCAGGATCACCCCGATATGCACATACTCATTCCGCACCGTATCCGGCACATACCGGAGCAGTTGAAACTCGCATGTCCGCCGCTCATTTTCGTTACTCATCGTTAGCCTCTCGCCTATTTCCGTTCCTCGTACAAGCCCCTTGTTACTCCCCCCTCAATTCACTCTCCCGGTCATGTTAGTCCCCCACCGCATATCCATCCAATCATCTTTCTCTATTTTTCTTCCCATTCCCACCCATTTTGGAAATGGCTGTCGATCCGACTTTCCGAATTCCTCAATCAGTTCCCGAATCCGGTGCTGCCTCGCCAGCAGTTTTTCCACCAGACTCTCCATCTCGCTCAGGTCGCCGCCATACCATTCCGGAGGGACCTCGCTGGCCGCCGCCCACACCGTCTCTGCTGGCATCTTTTCCAGCCGTGTCAGCCAAGGCTCAAACGACTCCCATCCCGTAATCTGCCGGTAGACATCGTTGCGATAGTAGACCCCGCGCAGGGGAAGATCTTCGAGCTTCCAATCCCCGGCGTGAAAGCAGTACCCATAGTCGATAAAGACCGCCCGGTAGCGTTTTTCCCGCTGCTTGCGCGCGAATACCGCTTGCCGTCCGTTGGCGTTCCCCGTCCACTTGTCCAAGGCCAGAATCCCGGCAAACTCGTCCAGGTTGCGCACCTCGGCCATCTGTTGCTCGGGCAAATAATCCACCACCTGCCCTGGCATCAGTCCGCCCACAAACCGCGATCCGAACTGCAAGCCCGCCTGGCATCGAACCCGCGTCCTGCCCAGGTCAATCTCCAGTTCCGGCGTGTTCTCCACCAGCCAGCTCGAGACTTCCACCAGTTCCACTTCCGGCGCCGTCAGCCCGGCCGCGATGGCCAGCTTGGAGGCCAGATACTCGTTGGCCAGAACCCTGATATGCTGCGGGTTGTTCTGAAACTTCACCACATACATCTGGCCGTCCGCGCCCAGCATCAACTGGCCTTGTGCCCCGCCCCGCATGCGCCGGATATGCTGTACCGCCAGAACCGCCAAACTCGTGCCCCCGCCTGTTTTGGATCGTTATTCAAATTTTAGCGCCCAGACCCAAAGAGCAGCCGTTAGCCTCCAGCTTTCGGCTTCTAGGTCTCTGACTGCTTGAAGATGTACCAGAACTGGGTGCCCCAGGTCCGGGGTCCCCACGGACAGGTCTTCGTCCGTGGGGTGGAGGTCCCGATTTTGGGACCTGGGAAACAATGAACTCAAGGTGCGAAATGATATTGTCAGAAACTTAGTCGCTAGCGGTTGCTTCTTTGTACCAGCTCCGCCCTCGCTCCCAGCCCAATCGCCATCGCCATCACCCGGTCGTCGTGCATTCCCGGCCGCGCACCGGTTTTGCCGTCCGGCAACCGCACAAAGCTCCGGCACTCGGCCAGCAGCCGCCGGCTCTGAAAGCATTCCGGCTCTTCCACCAGCCCCGCATCCAGCCGTCCCAGCGCCGCCGGACGGCTCATTGAAGTCGTCAGCCACCCCGCCTGTCCTCCCTGACGATAGACCCGGTCATAGCCGCACACCGTCTCAATCAGCGCCAGCACTCCGCTGCCGTGGTTGTTCCTCTCCACCACCAGCCACGCTTGGTTGTACTCCCTGGCCAGCGCCGTCACCAGCCGCGCCAGTTCAAGCCCTCCAACATGCCCGGCAAACTCCGCGCACTGCAGCCCCGTCTCCAGATCCAGCACCTCGGCAGCCGAGTAGTCGCCCTCGCTTCCGCCGCCCGCCGGGTCCACTGCCACCAGGTACTTCTTGCCCGTCAGCGGCGGCAGCCAGATCTCCAGTTCTCCGTTGCGCCGCAGGTCGATCGGCGGTGTCATCGTTGCCCATCGCGCCTCGATCGCCGCAAGCTCAAAGACCGAATCCCCGCTGGCCAGAAAGCAGCTTTCCTCGTCCTCGGCGTACTCCTGCCGCGCCAACCCGCGAAAATTCGTTCGGATCTGCCGTCGAAAGCCAATCTGTTCCAGGTCCAGCCGTTTCCGCGTCCTCAGCTCCCGCTCTTCGTCCGTCAGGCTTGTCTCGTCCACTGCCTTGGCCCGATACCGTTTCTCCATCCACCAGGGAAAAAAGTGCCGCACCATTCCCGTTTCGCCAGCCTTCTGCCACTCCTCGTGGAAGCATCCGCCCACGCCGTCCGGCGTTGACTCCAGAATCAGCTCCGCCCCCGGCGCCATTGCCGCCCGCAACCCCGCCAGCGTTTCTGCCGGGTCGCCCGGCCACCGCGCCAGCTCCGAACAATGCAGGTTCTGCACCGTCAATCCGCGGCCCGCGTTCCTGTCTCCCGCTGACACCACCCGGTACTCCGCATCCATCTCCGGAAACACAATCTGCCGCACATTGGCCCGAGAGGTACGCAAGGGCCCCTCGCGCAGCTCCTTCGGAAGGTAGTCCAGAAACCGGTGCACGATTTGGAAGATCTCTTCGGCTGCCTCCTGCGTATGGGCAACTTCCAGTGTCAGAGTTCCCGGCTGGGTAATCGTCTTCAGAAAGAATCGCGCCGCCGCCCAGGTCGTCAACCCCATCTGCCGCGCCTTCAGTACGATATTCCGCTCGCCCCGCCGCCGTTCAAAGGCCCGCTGCGTCTCATTCGCCTTCAGGGTCGCCGTACCTCCCTCCCGCGTTCTTACCCGCAGAAGTCGCTCGGCCAGCGCCATTTCCACCGTCCTACCCCGCAGGCTCGCCGGACGCAGATCCAGAATCTTCCCGAATTGCTCCAGTTCCTCCCGGTCCAACTCCTCCGGATACTGAAACCATTCTTCTTCAGCAGTCGCGCTTTCTACCTCGATTTCCGTCACTCTCTCCCCATTTCAACCGGATACCCCAGCTCCATGGCCGCTCGTTTTACGCACCATCTTCCGTGCCCCATCCTTTCGCATTTTTTCTAGCGAAAGAGTGGGAAACCAGCAACCCGAAGGTGCGAAATCGAGCTGTCAGAGACCTGGAACTTATCAATAGGTAGCGCCGACCTCCCGGTCGGCTGTAGCGTGGACGTCCTCGTCCACGCTTTGTTCCTTATTAGTTCCCCACCGGCTTCGTCACCCCACGAAGGATGAAACTGTGCCCCATCCATCGGACGTCTTTGTTTTTGTCCGATGGGTGGGAGTCCGTAGAACTCCATGACATCGTCGTATTTTGTTGAACCAGCACTTTTGTTTCTTCCTAGGGCACGACTTTAGTCGTGCCGTAACTGCAAAAAATAAGGATGCGGGCTTTAGCCCCTGAGGCAAAGCAGATTGGCTCATTGAAGCTTGTTCAAGCCGTCGGTTCTGATCCCCGCGTGCTTGTGGCAGAAGGCTGCTTTTTTGCCACAAGCACAGACACTGATGCAACAGTGCCTACCAGCCCTGGAACTCCGCATACCAGCCCGCCCCGCCGTCTCCGCCCGCGCCAGACGTGGTGTAAGTCGCCGCCGTATAGCCGCTGCTTGTCCCCGGAGTTACCGTGCAACTTGCAAGAGCGCCGCTGCTCCATGTTGGATTGATTGCAGCCGTGCCCGCCGTGCCTCCGCCGCCAAGGATGTTCCATGTAATTCCCGTGCCGGTCCCGCAGCCCACGCCAGCCTGCACCACCGTGCAAGTTCCACTCAGCGCCCCGCTTGTCACGCCGAGCGTTGCTTTCGGTTGCGAGGTGCATGTGCCGCTTGTCGCCACAGCTTCCGGCACCGTCGCCAATCCGCCTGGGCCGCCTGCAACATAAACAGAAGGCCAGGTCGTAACGGTTGCTTGGGAAGATAGAATCACCACCCCGCCGCCACCGCCTGAGCCCGCGCCTGTCGAGTTGGTCGCTGAAGGACCACCCGGCCCACCGCTGGCGTCAATTACGCCGCCTGTGCCATCCAGCGATGCGCACGTTGCTGTAAATCCGAGTCCGGCTTCTCCATACGATCCACCGGTGTTCGCTCCAGCTTGACCTGTAGATCCATACAGATTTAGTCCATCCATCAGACCAGCAGTCGTATTGACAAGCGCCCGTTGCAAATAGGGTGGCCAAATGAGTGAGTAGCCCGCGCCGCCATTTCCGCCGCTTGCGGCGCCCGCAGTACCACCCGGATACCCGGCATTTGATACTGATCCAAACGGAGTCATAAATGTAGACGCCACACCCGCTGTTCCTGCCGAAGTCCCACCGCCTGACCCGCCAGACGCTCCGCCCATAGATCCTTTGGTATTCGCAGCAAAGCTGTTTTTTGTCCAATTTGCCAGAATGGTCCCATTGATCGTGCAGGCTCCGGTGACATGAAGAGTGAGCCCGCCATAACTCTGACTAACAGAAATATATGCGCCAGAATCCACTTTGAAGCTGGTGTAGTATCTATCTCCGCTGAGGCTGCATGGACTTGCGAAAGTGCAACTCGCCGCCGTGGCTTCGTATGCTCCATCCGCGCCTGTGCCAAGGTATTGAAGCCATGAAGGAGTATTGACTCCCGCAGAGGGCAGGTTGCAACTTGACCCAAGAGTGCAGGATGTCCCGTTAATTGTAGTCACGGGCGTTGTAATCTGAGCTGGAGTAATCTGCCCGGCGCTATTGCCGAGAGGAATTCCAGCCCACGTTCCCGGCGTGCCACCCGCCACGTTGACCCATCCTGCGACGCCATTGGCTGTTGCCGTGGAGTTCTGCTCCATGTCTCCTTGCGACCATGCAAGAGTTGTGGGTGCCGCTGAAGATTTTGTTGCAATCTGAAGTTCCGGTCCAAGTACTGGCGCGGAGTACGATAGCGCCGTCGCGGTGGAGTAGGCTGATGCCAGAGTGCCCGATAGATTCACCAGCACGGCACTCGAGTTGGTTGCATCTATGTAGCTGATCGTCTTGTTTGTATCTGTCCCAATCGTGATTCTTTGCCCAGCCGATAGATCGGTGGCGCTGCTGCACGTCAAAGTCGCGGTCCCGCTTGTGCCGGTGCAAGTCGTAGCTCCACTGTTCGGAGTGCCAGTCGTTCCGGTCTGATAAACCACATCGATGGCATACCTTTTGCCGTTCGCGCCGTTCCAATAGCTCGGCGGAGCAACTATCTGGCCCGCGTACAATGTTGTCGCGTTGGGAAGCGCAGCAAAAGCGGTATCGGAGTATAGAAGAGCCGAAGCCTGAATGCCGTTTTGCCATAACTGGCCGATATTCACATCTCCAATGAGCTGCATTGGAGATTTTGAAGTGCTGGGACTGATACCCGAGCTGTTCATCGAAGGAGAATACGACAGCAGAGGAGTCAATCCGTTTGCCCCAAGCATGTTACCCCGCATAAGTCCAGGGACTCCTGTAAACGCTGCGGTCGTGTTTGAACCCGTTCCGCTCGGAAACTGGCTATTGATCGCACTCAAAACCAGCGCCTTGTCATTTGCCGGAGACATGGCAATCGAAGGGAAATTGAATCCCGCCGTGCTTGTTGTCGACGGAACCACCCAGGTAGTATCGAAACTGAGGAAGAACTGCTCGCCGTTCCCCGCTGTGGAGCAGTCATAGAGCGTAAATGCGCCCAGCCCCGAAGTAAGTGATGAGTTAACCTCCACCTTGAAGTTCCGTGAAGTAAAGTTTATAGCTCCACAACTTGCCGCGTTATCCAGCATGACCGCGGCTCCGCTGCTTGAGGCGCCATACGCGCTTCGGCTGTTGTCTACTGTTCCATTGGCTATTCCTAAAGAATCAAGGCCTCCGACCTTCCAGTAGATTCCTGCAGTTCCCGCGCTGTCCGTTCTCCACCCTTTGTCAAAGTCCACGTTAATTCCGCCATCGGAAAAGTAGAATCCGTATTCGTTGGCGCCTGCCACTTGCGCGTTCCAAACGCGTGTGCCGGTATCGACGCGCGAGCCGAAGTAAAAACCCACGTCAAAGGCATTCGTGGTGCTTTTATTTGTAATCGTTATATTGCTGACCGCTTCCTGGTATCGCGCGCCAGCATCGAAAGCGACGACGACGTTGACTGTTGTCGCCGTGCCGCTGTCGGTAAACGTGCCTATTGTTGGGCTGAATGGCACTGCAATCGTAAAGGTGCTTCCCGTTGCTGAGGCTACCTGCGCGATTGTCCTGTTCAAGCCACGGCCGGCTGCCGTGCTCAAGCCCTCGATATCTACCCATTGCCCTGCGGTCAAGCTATTTGTGGCGCTGAAGGTGACGATATAAGGTTGTGCTGTCGTGGGAGAACTTGACGTATAGATGGATGACGAATTGGCTGCTGCAGTAAAACTGGTAACACTGGAAACAGTCCCGGCAGCAGTGCCGTTCCATGAAAGAGTCGGAAGGCTGTATCCGCCGGACGCATTGCCGACTGTGCCTTCGATTTGGCAGCCGTCATAGGCGTTGATTGTTGAGGACACGACATAAGTATGGAGGCCCGGAAACTCGATAATGCCGCCGTGAGGCGCGGAGCCATTATTCCAGCAGGCATTGAAAGCCGCTTGAATCGCTGCGGTGTCGTCCGTTGCCGCGTCTCCCTTCGCGCCAAACTGCGTCACATCATAACGCGGTCCGATACTGGTTATGTTCTCTGCGGAAAGCGTGCTTGTGGTGCTTACTGGACCAGTAAATGCGGCTCCCGTCAGAGCCGCCCCGCCCAGATTCGCCAGCCCGCCCGAAGCTGTGGAAGCCCCGGTTCCTCCTGCTGTAATGGAAACTGCGCTTGTGCCGGATACGGTTGTGCCATTCCCGTTGTAATAGGCAATTTGTCCGCTCGTCCCTGCATTGACCGTCCCGTTCGTGCTTCCTGTGCCGCAGGCTGCTCCTGTGTTGGTAATGTAGCCAGAGTTATCGATCTGCAGGCAGTTATGGCCGCTGCTCGCCGCCAGCCCAGGCAGTCTGATCGCCGTGGTTCCCGTAAAGCTGGCGTACAGGGTGCTGCTGTTGCCGCCGTAAATATTGAAACCTGCGCCGGCCCCTGATTCATAGTTGACGCGCACCACGCCCGACGAATTTGAAGCATTGATATAGGTGTCGCCGCTATTCGTGCTTTGGTATGCCTTGAAGCTGTCCAGTCCGCCGGTTGCAGAATTGAGTGCCCAGTTATTGTTTGCGTCTTTGACCATATACCACTGGCTTGTTCCGGTATAGTCCCTGTAGATGAAGGACTCTTTCTGGTTTGCCGTTGCTCCAGCCCACAGAATTTGGTCGATCTCCGCATCCGTCTGGTTCTTTACGATCGTGGAACCGATGAACGTGGAAGCACCGCCGACCTGCAGGCTTCCGTTGAACTGCGCGTTCCCCGCATTGTTGATCGTGGCCACCGTAGTCTCGCTTGCGCCGCCCGACCCGATAACCACCCCGCCGGTGCCTGAGTTGTTGGAGCCGTTGAGGATGATCGCGCCCGTCCCCGCCGCATTAATCACTGTCTGGTTGTTGGTGCTCGACTGCCCGTTGTTATATTGCCCGATGGACAGCCTGTACACATTGTTCAACTCATCCAGAATTTGATAGAACTGCGCTCCGGCTGTTGCATCGCTTAACCCCATTGTCCATCGATAGCCGTAGTCGGTTTGATAGCGGTTCAGCAATCCGCGCTCGTTGCCTGTCCCAATCCCGAGGCGATAGTGATTGGTGACCGTGGCATCCTTCTGGCTTCCGTACCAATCGCCATTCAAGCCGTTGAAACTCCGGTGGAATGTATCCAGAAAGCTGTTGCGTGTGCCGTTATCTGTTAGCTTTCCGGTAAACATCGTGCCGCCGGTCATCCAGTTGTTATATGCGCTGCCCGCATCCGCCACAACCTGATTGGTAGAGTTTTCGTTGCGCAAGCCAACGATTGTGTTGTTCTGCGCGTTCGTGCCCAGATGCATGGCTGTCGCGCATCCCTCAACGTCTCCGCCAGTAAACGTGTTTCCGTCGCCTTGCTGCAAGTTGATTCCATAAGTTCCGCTGATCGGGCTTCCCCCGCTCGTCGGGCAGTCGATGTGTAAGCGGACAAATGTACTTGCGTTCATCCAGTCGGTCGTGGCTGAGTTCGTAGTCTGGTGTCCGATGGCGTTCACCGCCGTCTGGAATCCATTGAAGGCGTTGTCGAGAAAAGTTCCCCCGGTGTAATTGCCGGTCCCATCCAGTGTCATGCCTGTCTGGGTCGAGTTACCCAGAAAGTACAAGCTTTCTAGATCCATCTCCTGCGTGCGATAGGCTGTCAGGCCTTGCGCCGTGCTACTGCTTGCGGCCGTCGTATTGATGACCGCGTTGTCCATATGAAAACCCTGCGTATCTGCGGCATAGGTCGAATCACCGACCTGCACCATCGCGCCTGTCCCGGAGTACAGAAATACTGTGCCGCCCTCGCTCCCGCTTGCCGTGCTGGCGCCACGTGAGGCGCACCCACGCAGGGACACATTTCTCGTTCCAGCCGTTACGATTACTTGATTGGCCGTTGAAATCGTGGCGCATGGCAGAAGCACCGTGGCATTCGCTGTTGTTATGGTCAGGTTCGATCCCATCGACAGGGTCCCAGTGAAATTCCGCGCATCGCATGTTCCGCCGTAGGTCGAGTCCAAGTTACTCAAGCACGCAGCCAGCTTGGCTCCAAAGTCCGCTCCGGCAAACTGGTCCACCTGGTATGAGGCCCCTAATTGCACAGCCGTCAGCGCCCCGGTCACTGTTCCGCCGGTCAATGGCAAGTCCAGCGCTACTTCCTCATCTACGTAGTGTTTGTCTGCCGCCTGCAGCGGTGCCGTCGGATCGCAGCACAAGGTCAGCGGCCCGGTCAGCGTTCCGCCCGATGTCGTCAGTTCGCTATCAGAGACACTCGCGATTGCTTCATCTACATACGCTTTGCTCGCCGCTTGTACGGCCTGTGTTGCCGGCATCAACTGCGCCTGCACTTGTCCCAGCGTTGCCTGCGCCGCCGATGGCACTACCCAGTACTCCGTGCTCGTCGTCCCGTCGCTCAGGTAGTAAACCGCCGTGTAATACTCCCCCGCCGGCGTCGCTCCTTGGTTTGGAGCCAAAGCTACGCTCAAGAATCCGTCTGCTGCAATCGTCACCGTCGTGCTGTCAGCCACCACCAACTGGCCGCTCGCCGTTGTAAACGATGGCCAGCTCACCACCAGTGTTCCTGTGCCGGGCTGACCGTTCGCCAGATACACCGTTCCCTGAACCGTCGTTGTGCTGACCTGTGCGTGGACCACACTTCCCCTGTCCATCAGGCACAACACAAGCAACAACAGTCCCATCCATCTGCCGGCGCGCAACCACTCGTGATTCTTGGGCTTCATTTGTCTCTCTTCTTTCTTATTGGGACCGCGGCAAAGAGTCTGTTTCTCTCTTTGCAGTCCTTCCCGCAAAGTCTTGTCTTCCCTTTGTCGCCTTATTTCTTTTTGAATGTTCTTAGCTTAACCAATCTCCTGCAAATTACCTGCAAACGAATAACACCGTAAGTTCCTATTTATTTCAACGACTTAGCCGAAGTTATTCCACTGCGCCGCTTTGACACAGATTCCAGAGAGAAAGAAACCTGCCCGCAAATGGAGATTTTTGCCTTATCACTGTGGGCGCCTCATCCCCGAATCGTTTCTGGTTTAAAGGTGGGATTCGCCGCCGTTCTGCGAAATGCTCTACGATATTCCAGTGACAACTTCAGCTATTTCTTCTCCCATTCTTCTCGTTCACGGCGGCGCATGGGCCATTCCTGTCGATCAGGAGGCAGTTCATCAAATCGGTGTTCGCAATGCGCTTGAAGCTGGCTACAATATCCTTTCTCAAGGCGGCTCAGCTCTCGATGCTGTCGAAGCCTCCGTCACCGTCCTCGAAAACGATCCCACCTTCGATGCCGGCCGTGGCGGTTTTCTGACCTCCGACGGGCGCGTGCAGCTCGATGCCCTTCTTATGGACGGAGGCCGCATGAAGGCTGGTGGCGTGGCCTGTGTCGAGCATCTTCGCAACCCCATCCAGGCCGCACGTCTGGTCCTCGAAAAGAGTCCGCACGTCTATTTCGTTGGCGCTGACGCAGAGCAGTTCGCCCACTCCTACGGCATGTCCCTCATCGACAACGCCGAACTGGTTCTCGATCGTGAGCGCGAGCGTCTCGCCCACGCCAAGCTCCGCGAAGCCGCCGGTTTTGCCGAAGATACTTTCTCCGGCAAGGAATCCGCTTTGCCTCCAATCCTCCACGACGACAAGAGTCCTGAAACCGCTTTTGCTTCCATTCCGGACTCGCCCGGATTCAGCTCACATGACACCGTAGGCGCCGTCGCTCTGGATGCCCACGGAAATCTCGCCGCCGCCACCTCCACCGGTGGCACCCTCAACAAGACTCCCGGCCGCGTCGGCGACTCTTCCCTCATCGGTTGCGGTTGTTATGCCGACAATCTCGCTGCCGCTGTTTCGCTCACCGGCTGGGGAGAACCCATCATGAAGCTCGTCCTCGGCAAGTGGGCCACCGACCGTGTCTCCGACGGTGCAGCTCCCGATCTCGTCGCCCGCGAGGCCATTGCTTATCTCTACAACCGTCTCGGCGGCCACGGCGGCATCATCCTACTTGGCCCCGACGGCCGCTTCGGCCTCGCGCACAACACCCCTGCAATGGCATGGGGCCTCGCCACTCCCGCCGGTCTCCAAACCGGCCTCACTGTCCGGCCCGCCATGATACCCACCAGATAGAACAAATTTGTAAATCATGTAAGGGTCATAGGTGCCCCACACTAGATGCATCTTTGTTGTTGCGCCTAGGGTGGAAGTCACAAACTTTGGGTGCCCCAGGTCCGGATTTTCGGACCTGGGAACGTACAAGCGCTAACGCCCTCCGCTCCCTGCAATAATCTCCTTATGCTCGTTCTAGCCTCAGCCTCTCCACGCCGCCGCGAACTCCTCACCCAAGCCGGCTTTTCCTTTCAAATCCACCCCGCCCACATTTGCGAAGATCTTCGCCCCGACGAAGACCCCGTCGCCTACGTCACCCGTCTCGCCCGCGAAAAAGCGCAAGCCGTCTACAACGAAATCTTGGGTGCCCCAGGTCCGGATTCTCGGACCTGGGAATCCTCAAGCTTGGACCGCCAATCCTTGACCGTCCTCGGCGCCGATACCACCGTCACCCTGGACGACCACATTCTCGGCAAGCCAGAAAACCCCGCCGACGCCGCCCGCATGTTGCGTCTTCTCTCTGGCCGCACGCATCGCGTCATCACCGGCGTCGCCCTGGTCACTGCCGCCTCGGCTCAAGCAACCGCCGAAGTCACCACCGTCCAATTCCTCGCCTTATCGGAATCTGACATCGCCGACTACGTAGCCACCGGCGAGCCCATGGACAAAGCCGGCGCCTATGCCATCCAAGGACGCGCCGCTCGTTGGATTCCCCGCATTGAAGGCGATTATTTCAACGTCGTAGGCCTGCCCCTGGCCCTCGTTTCCACGCTTCTCAAATCCTGCCAGCCCTAGGAAACCACTGAACAAGCTGCTGTTCTGAAGGGTACGGGCTTTAGCCGTACATAATACCTGCAATATCTACGCGGGCTTTACAGGCTGCGGAAAAACTCTGATGGAGCCATGTCTTGTAACAGGGCACGACTTCAGTCGTGCCGTAACTGCAACAAAGTAAAAATGCGGGCTTTAGCCCCTGCCAAACCTGCCTTTTCAAACAATCTGATTCTGTGCCTTTTTCCGCAACCTGTTTAGCCCCCGAGGGAATACTGGCTTTTTCGAGAAACTTACTCATAGCCCTAGCCAGAAACACTCCTCGACACTCCTTTGCCTCCGATGTAGAATCTCTGCAAACATTTTTCCCTGTTCACATCGCACTCTATTGCCTGCAAGCAAAGGAAGATTCATGCGGATTCTCGTTGTTGCGCGTCATTTGTTTCTGTTCCTCGTCCTCGCATCCCCAGCTTTCCTGCTCGCCCAGTTCCAGCAGCCCACCGACGAGGAACTCAAGATGACTGCCGACCCCAAGGCCCCCGGCGCCGCTGCCGTCTACCTCAATATCGAGGAGATCTCCAACGATCCGCTCCACTATCAGAGCTATTACGCGCGCATCAAGGTTCTTTCGGAGAAAGGTAAAGAGCTGGCCACCGTCGAACTTCCTTACCTGCACGGCAACTCAAAGATCACGGATATTAAGGCCCGCACCATTCATGCTGACGGCACGGTCATCCCGCTCGTCGGAAAGCCCGAAGACCTTCTCATCTCGAAGACGAAATCCAAGAATGGCGATCCCTTTCAGGTCAACCAGAAGGTCTTCACTCTCCCCAGCGTCGAGGTCGGCAGCATCCTTGAATATCGCTATCAGTTTCGTTATGACGACAACCATTACTCATCACCAACCTGGGAGGTCCAGCGTCCCTACTTCGTCCACAAGGCTCACTACGCCTTTACGCCCTTCAAGGCATTTCTACCCGGCCTACAGAACCAGACCACTTCCTATTTGATCGATAAACACGGACGCCCGGCCAACACTCTCGTCTGGTGGCCGATCCTGCCCAACAACACTCCGGTCAAGGCCGATGCGACGGGAAGGTACAACCTTGAATTGACTGATATTCCAGCGACTCCGGACGAGGAGTGGATGCCGCCCATCGAAAGCTTTCTTTATAAGGTGAGCTTCTATTACATATGCGCCACAACTCCCGCTGGCTTCTGGACCTCCGAGTCCAAAGACTGGTCAAAGGATGTGGATCACTTCGCCGAGTCATCCAAATCGATCCGCGAGGCTGTCAACGGCCTTATTGCCCCCGGCGACAGCGAACTGGACAAGGCGAAAAAGCTCTATAAAGCCGTTCAGGCCCTCGATAACACCGACTATTCACGCAAGAAGAGTGAATCCGAGATGAAGCTGCTCAAGTTGAAGACCGCCCGGCACGCCGAGGACACCTGGTCTCAGAAGAGCGGTTCCAGCGAGGATATTGCTTTGCTCTATCTGGCCATGCTGCGCGCCGCGAATCTCAACGCCTTTGCCACCAAGGTCGTCGATCGTGAGCGGGCCCTTTTTAATATGACCTACATGAACTTTGACCAACTCGATGACACTCTCATCGTCCTGAACACTGGCGGCAAGGAGATTGTGCTCGACCCCGGCGAGAAGATGTGTCCCTTCCAGACGGTCAATTGGAGGCATTCCGACGCCGGAGGGGTTCAGCAGTCCAAGGACGGCCGTTACGCTGTTGCCTCCCCGCCCCAGGCCTATCCCGACAACAAAACGGTTCGCCTCGGCGACGTCACCTTGGACGCGCATGGCGCCGTTACCGGCAGCTTCCGTTTCATCATGACCGGCCAGCAAGCCCTCTACTGGCGGCAGACCGCTCTCCGCAACGACCCGGATGAGGTCAAGAAACAGTTCGATCACACGTTGGAGTCCCTGGTCCCCGAAGGCATCGAGGCTCATGTCGATCACTTTCTCGGGCTCGACGATCCTGACATCAACCTCCTCGCCATCGTAGATGTCCACGGAACGTTGGGCGTTGCCACCTCCAAACGCCTTCTGCTTCCTGGCTTCTTTTTTGAGACCCGCAGCCACAATTCCTTTGTCGCGCAGGAAAAGCGCCTGGAGCCAGTGGATATGCACTACGGGGAAATGGTGACCGACCAGGTTACCTATAACCTGCCCACCGGCTTCTCGGTCGAGGGTGCGCCTCAGGACAACAAGATTTCCTGGCCCAATCACGCGGTTCTTGTCGACAAAACTGCCTCAGCGCCCGGAAAAGTCACCATCCTCCGCTCCATGGCCCGCGCCTTTTCCTACGCCAAGCCGGAGGAGTATCAGGACCTCCGCGGCTTCTACCAGAAAATCGCCGCCGCCGATCAGGCTCAACTGGTGCTGACCACCGCGCCGCCCGCCGCGAAAGGCAACTGATGCCACCCTTGCGTTATGCTTCCTGTTGCTCTTGAACAAGGAATAATCTGATGCGGAATCCTGTTTTTGTATCGAAGCTGCTGCTCGTTCTGGCAATCGCCACCCCAGTGCTCCTCCGCGCCCAGTTCCAGCAGCCCTCCGCCGAGGAACTGAAGATGACCGCCGACCCCAAAGCCCCCGGCGCCGGCGCCGTCTACCTTTACTACGAGGAATCCAGCGACGCTACCACTCACATCAGCAGCTTCTACGCGCGCATTAAGGTACTCACGGAGAAGGGCAAGGAACTCGCCACCGTCAGCATGCCCTACGAGCGCGGCGTAGACAAGGTCAAGGACAAGGACATCGAAGGCCGCACCATCCACGCAGATGGAACCGTGATTCCCTTGTCCGTTAAGTCGTCCGACCTGATGGAAGTCAAGACCAAGGATTTCCAGATGAACTCCGTCGTCTTCAACCTGCCCAGCGTCGAGGTCGGTAGCATTCTCGAATACCGTGTGAAGTTTCACCGCAGCGGGGATTGGGAAATCCAGCCCACATGGCTGATTCAAAAGCCTAATTTCATTCACCAGGCGCACTACGAATTCAATCCCGGCTATTACTCGAACCTGCACTATATGTCCTATGTCGGTTCCGGGGCCAAGGTAGTGGACAAGAAGGGCATCTACACCCTAGACATCGCTGACGTGCCGCCTGAACCCAACGAGGATTGGATGCCGCCGCTGAATACCCTCAGGTGGCGTGTGGAGTTTTACTACTCCCAATATGCCTCTATTCATGATTTCTGGATCAATGCGCGGAAGAACTGGGCCATTTGGGTACAGGAATTTACCAAGCCGACCAACCATCTCAAAGAAGCCGTCGCCGGAATCGTCGCTCCTGATGACTCCGAGGAAGTAAAAGCAAGAAAAATCTATGCAGCCGTGATGAAACTGGAGAACACCGCTTTCACTCGGCAGAAATCCAAGGCCGAGCGCAAAAAAGACAAGTTGAAGGATATTCACAAGGCAGAGGATGTCTGGAAGCAGAAATCCGGATCGGACGACGATATTGCTCTGCTTTATGTCGCTCTTGCCCGCGCGGCTGGCCTTAAGGTTTAGCCAATGAAAGTCGTCGATCGCAACCGCGCCATGCTCGATGAAGGCTATCTTTCCACATATCAGTTGGACGATTACATTGTGATTGTCGAACTGAGCGGCAAGAAGGTTTATCTGGACCCCGGCGAGAAGATGTGTCCCTTTGGATCGATACTTTGGACACATACTTGGACAGCCGGCTTCCGGCTTACGGATCAGGGCGCTATTTTCGCAACAACTCCCGGAATCACTTTTAAGGAATCGACTGTAAAGCGCACCGCAAATCTCGACATTGACGCAGCCGGCAACGTGAAAGGATCTGTCCGGTTTGCGATGACCGGCCCGGAAGCGTTGTATTGGCGGCAAAAGGCGTTTATGAACGACGAGGAAGAGGTGAAGAGACAGTTTAACGAGTCGATGCACCCCTATCTACCTGAAGGCGTGCAAGCCGATTTCGACCACTTCATCGGGCTCGACGATCCCGGCGTCATTCTTGTCGGCATCGTCAACATCAGCGGTAACATCGGCTCCGCAACCGGCAAGCATTTCTTCTTGCCCGGACTTTTCTTTGAGTCCAGCGCCAAGCACCCTTTCGTTGCACAAGAAAAGCGCATCACGCCCATCGATGTCCACTGTCCAAAGTTGGAACAGGATGAAGTTACGTATCACCTGCCTCTCGGATTCAGCATTGAAAGCACGCCGCAGGACGCCAATACTGTCTGGCCCGATAATGCCATGCTGAAGATCCACTCCAACGTAAAGGATGGTTCGGTCACCATAATCCGCACTCTGGCGTACAACTTCACCCTCCTTGATCAAAAGGACTACTCCAACCTCCACGACTTCTATCTGAAGGTCGCCACAGCCGATCAACAGCAACTCGTTCTTGCCCGCGCGCCGCTGGCAAAAGGAAACTGATCATGGCATCTCCGCTCTCATCCAACGCTTTCCGTTTTCCTGCCCGCCTGGTCGCGTTCCTCCTGTTGGCCGCCAGCCCCAGCTTCGCCAGTTGGTTCGGCAAGGACAAGCAGGATCTCCCGCAATGGGGCCTCGATGCCGCCAAGACTCCCACCCCCGCCTATGTGAAGGATGCCGCAGCCGTTGTCCTTTTCGATGAATACCTCGAAACCGTCGACGCCCAGGGCCGTGCCGTCGAGCGCGAGCGCGAGGTCATTCGCATCCTCAAGCCGCAGGGCCGCCACACCAACTGTGAGGTTTCCTACGACGTGGACGAGAAGGTCAACTACTTCCGCGAGTGGACCATCGCCGTCGACCAGAAGCAGTATCAGGCCCAGGACACGGACTTCGTCGATGTAGGCGACACCGATACCCCCGTCATGCTCTCCACCCGCAAAACCCGCGTTGTGCATCCTCCCGCCGCCGATGTCGGCGCCATCATCGTCTGCGAGTCCGAAGAACTCCTCGAGCCCTATCTTCAGGAGACGGATTGGCAAATCCAGAGCAGCATTCCCGTGGTCTTCCAGGCCCTTGAAATGGATCTTCCCGCCGGTCGCGCTCACTCCGAGGCATGGCACAAATTCACGCCCGTCAAGCCCTTCGAGGTCGCGCCCAACCACTGGCGCTGGGAGATCAAGGATATGCCCGCCCTCGACCTGCGCCAGGTCAAGTCCCACCCCGCCTGGGCTGCGCTCGCCGCGCGCATGTCCGTCCAATGGGGCGATGCCGCAGTCGAAGGAAAGGACAACCAGTGGCGCGCCATCGGCCAAGGAACGGCCAAGCTCGAAGAGCACCGCCCCGACCCATCGCCGGAGATTACCGCTCAAACCCAAAGCCTCATCGCCGGTGCGCCTGACTTCTACGCCAAGCTCAGCCGCATCACTGAATACATCCAGAAGAACATCCGTTACTTCATCGTCGAACGCGGCATTGGCGGCTTGCAGGCCAATCATGCCGCCGACATATTTCGCAATCGCTACGGTGACTGCAAAGACAAGACCACGCTGCTGATCTCCATGCTTCAGGTCGCCGGCATTCGCGCCGTTTATATGCCCGTGGACAGCCATCGCGGCGTTGTCGATCCAGAAGATCCATCCATCTACGGCAACCACATGATTACCGCCATCGAGCTTCCCCCCAACGTGCAGGACCCGCGCCTCAAGGCCATCGTCAAGGCCAACGATGGCAAGCGCTACCTCATCTTCGACCCCACCGACGAGCGCACTCCTGTTGGCAATCTGCCCTCCTCCGAGCAAGGCAGTTTCGGCACCTTGGCCGCCGGTGCCTCCAGCCAGATCCTCGCCCTCCCGGTCCTTGATCCCGACGCCAACGGTACGGAACGCAAAGGCGTCTTCACCCTCTCGCCCGACGGCGTCCTGACCGGCTCGGTCGATACCTCTCACATTGGCCCCGAAGGCGCGGACCTGCGCGGCTTTCTCAAGTACACCGATGAAAAGGAGCGCCGTGAAGCATGGGAAAACCACGTAGCCGAAACCCTTCCCGGCGTCACGCTCGATGCCTTTCAGTTCACCCAGCCCTCAGCCCTCGACAAGCCCCTCGAATTTCACTACAAGGTGACGGTGCGCCAATACTCCCATCAAGCCGGTTCGCTTCTGCTGGTGCGTCCTCGTGTCGTCGGCTCGCTGGCTTTGGCTTTCGATGACAAGCCGCGCATCTATCCCATCGACCTCGATGCCACCGGCCGCTGGCGCGATAGCTTCGACATCATGATCCCTTCCGGCTACGTCGTCGATGAAACCCCGGACCCGGTCAGCCTCGACCTCGACTTTGCCAGCTACCACTCCACAGTCACGGCCAAAGGCAATCTCCTCCACTACGAACGCGAATACATCGTTCGCCAGGTCGTGATTCCACCCGACAAGGCCGCCTCTTTCCGTCTTCTTGAGTCCGCCATCCTCTCCGACGAAAAGGACTCGGCCGTCCTCAAAAAGCAGTAAAACAATTACTCCGCCGCAGCGGGTGCCTCACCTTAATCAATTCGTCGGGTGCCCCACCTTCGCCAATTCGCGCTCTTTGCGAATTGGTTAAGGTGGGATAGATCCACCTATCTATAGCCTTTTACAGTTCTTTATCTAGCTCTTTCCCGTCTTTTTATAGCTCCTTATAGTCTTTGACCAATCTCTTCCCCTCGACATCCCCAACAAAAACAGTTCCCCGCCGCATATTTTGCTTCACAAACGGTGCAAACTGTGGCCTATAATTTGTCCAGAGCAGGGTTTCCACCTCAGTTGCGGTGTCCTCCTCGCCGTCACTATGGCCCAGCAACTACCCCAAAATCGCGAGTTCGACCCGCCTGTCATCCCCGACCGGCTTTACTTCAAGATTGGGGATGTGGCTCGCATCTGCGACGTCAAAGCCTATGTGCTGCGCTTTTGGGAGACTCAGTTTCCCCAGCTCAAGCCCAACAAGAGCGGAACAGGCCAGCGGCTGTATCGCCGCCACGATGTTGAGTTGGCCCTGAAGATCAAGCACCTGGTCCACGTCGAGGGCTACACGCTGTCTGGCGCGCGGCAGGTCTTGGAGCAGGGCCATCTCCGCCAGGACCCCCAGCCGGACCTTCAGCCTGATCCGCAGGCCAGTTTGCCACTTTCGGCCGTCGGTTCCGGCCAGACTCTGGATGACGTCGCCTCGACCCTCGCTCAAACCCGTACCGAGCTGCGCGAGATTGCCGGCCTCCTGGCCTCGTCCGATCCCCAGCCACCCCGTCGCCGTTCTCGTCTGGCCCTGGTGCGCTCCACTTCAGACTCTCTCTTCCCGCTTTTTTAATTCGACCCCTGAAGATTGAAATGAATCAAGGAACGACAGTTGCGAGCCAGTGCAAGCGTCTTGCGTTAGGTTTCGCAACCTTTGAGAGTCTGTGCTTTGTAACAAGGCACGACTTCAGTCGTGCCGAAAGATGATCAAAAAGATATTGGGCTTTAGCCCCTGCATCTATTTGTTGTCAGTAGTTTGCAGTTTCGCAGCGGCTAAACAGGCTGCGGAAAAATTCCAATGGGGCCATGTTCTGTAACAGGGCACGACTTTAGTCGTGCCGCAACTACAACAAGATTAAGAAGCGGGCTTTAGCCCCTGCCAAACCTACCCTTCCGAACAGCCTGATCAAGTGCCTTTTTCCGCAGCCTGTTTAGCCCTTGCTGCCATGTCCGCGTTGAGCAAGAACGACGGATCTCCTTCGACCACGATGTTTTGAACAGCTCCGCACCTCAGCAAAATGGTACTACAGTTGTAAATCGGCAATTCGGAGGGAGCAGGGGCCTTTAGGCCCGGAACGAGAAGATCCGAAGCAACCGCAACTGTAGTAATAGAAGACCACAAACCCCATGCGCCGGGTGCCCACCGCGCCCGCAGCACGCAGGTGCTTGCGGATAATTTCCTTACTTCGACGCACAATGATCTAAGGAGTCTTCCTCCCAATCATTGTCCCGGCACGTAGCCGCCTTCCAGCCGAAAACCGCTGGCAGAGGCCGAAAACTGCTTCTAACTCCTTATCCAGGACGATTTTGCAGAGAACTTCATTGTTATCAAGATTTTGCAGCGCAACCATGCCCGTAAGCTAAAGAAAACAAGGATTTTGCTCACAAAATATGGGGGGGGGTACAAGCCATGGCCGGGTATGCAAGGTCCGGGTCCCAAGCGACAGGTCTTCGTCGCTTGGGTGAAAAGCGAGGAGAGTCGAAGGACATGCGTTTTGTGTCACCACAGTTGTAAATCGGCGACTCGGAGGGAGCATGGGCCTTCAGGCCCATGAAAAATGTGCCCAGAATAGGGGCCTTTAGGCCCGGAGCGGGACTACTCACCATGAACTTTGGGTGTCCAAGCTCCCACGGTCTCCACGGACTCGGGGTCCCTTCTGTTCATCAAAAGCGAAGTCTTGCGCGCACCTTCACCGCGCCTTTTACTTTGCCTTCTCGAAGGTGAGCGAGGCGGAGTTAATGCAATAGCGCAGGCCTGTGGGGCGAGGTCCGTCATCGAAGACATGGCCCAGGTGGCCGCCGCAGCGGGCGCAGGTCACTTCCATACGGCGCATCCCCAGGCTCAAGTCTTCGTGCTCAACAAGGGCTTTCGACTCGGCAGGCAGCGTAAAGCTGGGCCAGCCGCAACCGGAGTCGAACTTGGTCTCGCTCAGAAACAGCAGTGCCCCGCAGCCGGCGCAGTGGTAGTTCCCGGTCTCATGGTTCTGGGTCAGAACGCCTGTGAAAGCGCGCTCGGTGGCCTTTTCGCGCAGGACTTTGTACTGCTCCGCGGTAAGCCGTGCGCGCCACTCCGTCTCCGTGCGCTCAAGTTTTTCCGGCGATCCGGTCTTTCCATCTGCATCGCTCATCGGACGCCTTCTACGCAGATTGGATGCGCGCTGCTATTGATCCGGCAACTAAATACTGTCATGGTGCCCCATCCATTTCCGCGTCTTTTGCGGAAATGGGTGGGAATACGATGTCAATGTTTTCTTGCCGGATCAATAAGCAGTTGCGGCAAGAATCTGGGTGCGCCATCCTGCCGCGGCTTTTCGCGGATGGGTGGGATGCAAGCTCACTTCCGGGCAAAGTTGACGAAGTTCTGTCCTCAGACCTCGGCGACCAATTCGATTTCCACCAGCGCATCTTTGGGCAGGCGGGCGATCTCGACCGTGGTGCGCGCCGGAGCCGCCACGTCTTCCAGCGCGAAATACTTGCCGTAGACCGCGTTCATGGCCGCAAAATCCTGCAAATCCTTGAGAAATACTGTCGTTTTGACGGTTTTCGTCAGGCTGGAGCCGGACTCTTCCACAATGGCCTTCAGGTTTTCGAGAACCTGTGTGGTCTGCTCCGCGATACCGTCCGCGACTAGCTGTCCGGTAGCCGGGTCCAACGGAATCTGTCCGGCCGTGAAAACGAGGTTCCCCACGCGCACGCCCTGTGAGTAAGGACCAATGGCGGCAGGAGCCGACGGGGTTGCAATGACATGTTTGCTCATGCCTCAATTGTAGCGATGAAACAAAGAGATAAACTCATCTGTTTTCCCGCTTCCACATCATGACAGGCATACGCAAAGCTCAAGCCAGGATCGTATTGTCGATCAGTCGCGTCGCGCCCACCCAGGCGGCAACGGCAAACAGCGTTCCTGGCGTCGCGATCTCTACCGACTCCAGCGTTGCCCAGTTCACCAGCTCGACGTAATCCACGCGGATTGTAGGCTCGGCGGCAAAGCTCTTCCGGGCTGCTTCGGCGAGCGCGCTGGCTCTGCGTTCGCCGCCCGCCGCCAGTGCTTCCACTAGGCGAATCGTCCGGCTGAGCGTCAGCGCTTGCGCACGTTCGGCCGCGCTCAGATAGGCATTGCGGGAGCTGATCGCCAGCCCGTCAACCTCGCGGACGATGGGGCAGACCACGATTTCCGTGGGCAGCCGCAGATCGGTCACCATCCGCCGCAGCACGGCAACCTGTGCGGCGTCCTTCTGGCCAAAGAATCCGCGATCGGCCTCCGCTGCGATCATCAGTTTCGCAACTACCGTAGCCACGCCGCGAAAATGGCCGGGCCGCGAAGCGCCGTCCAACCGCTGGCTGAGCCCCTCGACCTCCACAAAGGTCGCCGCGCCCGCCGGATACAGCTCTTCAACCAAAGGAGCGAAAACCGCCGTTGCGCCAGCAGCCTCGGCCAGCGTGCAGTCGGCCTCCAGGCTGCGTGGATAGCGGTCAAAATCCTCGTTCGGTCCAAACTGCGTGGGATTCACGAAGATGCTGACCGCGACACGGTCGCACGAGCTTCGTGCCGCGCGAATCAGCGAGGCGTGCCCGGCGTGCAGTGCGCCCATTGTGGGCACCAGGCCAATCGTTTGGTTCGCACGGTGTCCTTCGCGCGCCCACTGGCGAAGTTCGGCAACAGTATGCAGTATTTCCATCAGGATTTTTTCTCTGTTCCGACGCTATCGAGGGCCTTGCGCGCCGCTTCCGGCAGGTGGTAGCTCTCCTCGTCGCTGGGAAAGGTGCGGTGCTCGACATCCTCGCGATAGTGTTCGACGGCCGTGCGAATCAGCGCCCCGGCATCAGCGTATCGGCGCACGAACTTGGCTTCTGGAGTGAAGCTGAGACCCACCAAATCATGAAACACCAGAATCTGCCCGTCGCAGTCCGGTCCCGCGCCAATCCCAATGGTAGGAATGGGCAGTTCGGCGGTGATTGCCGCGGCCACTTCGCGTGGAACGCCTTCCAGCACCAGCGCTCCAGCTCCAGCCTCGGCCACGGCGTGCGCCTCGGCTTTAAGCTGCAAAGCAGTATCGGCACTGCGTCCCTGCACGCGAAATCCGCCCATGCGGTGAACGCTCTGCGGCGTCAGTCCCAGGTGGCCCACCACGGGAATTTCGGCCTCGGTCAGCGCGCGAATCAACTCCACGCGCGGCCCTTCAATCTTGACCGCCTCGGCGCCGGCTTCCTTCACAAAGCGAACCGCGTTGGCGACTCCTTCGTCTACCGTGCCGTGATAACTGCCGAAGGGCATGTCGGCCACCACCAGCGCGCGACGCACGGCCCGGCTGACGGCCCGCGTGTGGTGCAACATCTCGTCCACGGTCACGGCCAGGGTGTTTTCGTGCCCCAGAACCACCATGGCCAGCGAGTCGCCCACCAGGATCATGTCGATGCCGGTTTCATCCACCAGCCGCGCCGTGGCGTAATCGTAAGCCGTGAGCGAGGAGATGAGTTTGCCCTGGCGCTTCATCTCGGCAAGCGCAGGCATGGTCACTTTTGTAAGGGGAACACCGGTCGAGGCGGAACGACAGCCTTCGGGAAAGTCGTTGATGCTCATAAGATTCTCCAGTGTCGCTCCGAAGCCTCAGGATGCGACCCGAACAAGCCGAGTATACGCCCCAAGACAGCCCCCGGCGCAACGCCGCCGTCCCACTTCCTGGGCATCTCCAGACACGCTTTTGATTCAACCCAAGACAATTCGGGTGCTTCATCCTTCCGCGTTCTTTCTCCACTTCTGCGACGAAGACCTGTCGCAGGGGGCCCGGTTTGCGGAAGAGCGGGAAACCAGCTTGCTGTTTCGCCATCGACGCGCCAAACTGGAAGATAGATGCTTTCACCTTTGGCAACAGGAATCTCCATCGGACTTGGCACAGCAGCCACGCTCGGCCTCGCAGCAGGCGGCTACGCGTATGCGGCAATGTGGCCCGGCTCGCAGCTTTTTGGCGCCACGCTCATTGCCCCGCAGCGCCCTCGCGAACTCGCGCTCACCTTTGACGACGGCCCCAACCCAGCCTGGACGCCACGCCTGCTGGAAGTCCTGGCCAGCCACGACGTGCATGCAATCTTTTTCATGGTCGGTAGCCACGCCCAAGCTCAGCCTGAGCTAGTGCGCCGCGTGGTTGCCGCCGGGCACCTCATCGGCAACCACTCCTGGAGCCATCCCAATCTTGCGTATTCCTCCGCCAGCCGCATCCATGAGGAACTTTCCCGCACCAAGCAGACACTGGAACAGATCGCAGGCCTTCCGATCCGCTACTTTCGTCCGCCCTTCGGCGCTCGTCGTCCCGAGGTTCTGCGCACGGCAAGGCGTTTGGGCATGACTCCGGTCCTCTGGAACGCCATGACCACCGATTGGGAAGATCCCTCAGCCGACGCCATCGCCCGACGGTTGATGCGCAAGATCGACAGCCACGAACGCCATGGCAGCGCCACGACCATCGTGCTCCACGACGGCAACCACCTCGACCCGGTCGCCAACCGCGCGCCCTCCACAGCCGCCGCCGCTCAACTGATCGAGCACTACCAGCCAACCCACCAATTCGTGACGCTGGACGCCTGGAGTTAGCTGGTCACACCAATCAAATTGCAACAGTAAAACGCTGTCATCCTGAGCGACCGGACACTGAGCGAAGCGTAGCGGAGTCGAAGTGGAAGGGAGTCGAAGGACCTGCGGTTGCTCTTGTCTTTGTTATCATTGCCGCGGGAGATCGACCGTGGAGAAATGGTCGCATGTCAGTTGGAAGCGGGTTGCGTTCGCGTTGCTGATTGTCTTCGGCTCTCTTGGGGTAATAGTCGGAATTGACGCTGTACTCGAACAGCAACTGGCACCTTGGCTCGCTGCGCGTGACCTCTGCCGCGACAATCCTCATTTGAATCTCCTTCCCATCGCGATACAGGACAAGAGCCAGGCCAGACTGTCTGACGAGCGCTTCGGGTTCAATGGGTTTTCCTTTCAAACTCCTTCGAAGAAATTTGACTTCAAGAGAAACGGAAAGGGCATCTCAGTTCTGACGTTTGAAGATGGCGGAACTATTATTGTCTTTAACCCGGTGCAAGACTTTGATCCCCTCAAACTGATGCGCAGTGATGCGCGCTTGGCACGGACGCTTGGCCCGGAGGTGATCAGGTCCAACTATGCATTGATGGCAGCAGAGATGGCCGCTACTTCGGATCAGGTGAAATGGTGGAGAACACCCGGCCAAAACGCGAGAAGTTCCACGCTGCTTGCAATGAAGAACTTGGTCGTTCTCCATTTGGCGCCGATCTATTCGATCGCTTCCGACGAGATGCATGGCTTCCAGTTCGGCAATCCCGCCATCGCGCCCTACACCGTGGAACTCGACTTGTTTGACCGGAACGACAGGCGCTACCAGATCATCATCAACGGAAGGGGTGGCCACAGCCCAGTCCTCACCCAACCGGAAATCAACGCAATGGTTGCATCATTCCGGCCAATTCCGCACAGTTAGATTTCCGCTGGAATCCGGCTAGGTTCGTCTAATCCCTGTTCCCTAAACCCTGCTTCCCTCCCCCGCCAACTGCTCCAGCAGCCCATCGAAATCTTCCAGCCGCGCGTACTCGATGATGACCTTCCCGCGGCCGTTGTGGTCTTCGATGTGGACCTTCAGTCCGAGAGAGCGCTGCAACTGCTCTTGAACCTCGCGGATATTGGGGTCAATGGGGGGCTCGGGTTTCTGATCCTTCTTGGCGGCGCGCTCAGGGTGCAGCAAGCCCTGCACATAGCTCTCCGTCTGGCGAACAGAAAGCGAAAGTCCTATCACTCGCTTCGCAGCTTTTTCCATATCCTCTGCGTGCTCCAGGGCCAGCAATGCGCGCGCATGCCCAAAGCTCAGTTCTCCCGCCTCGACCCGCGCCTGCAAGGATTCAGGCAACTTCAACAAACGAAGGAAGTTAGCGACAGTAGCGCGATCTTTTCCCGTACGCACTGCCATCTGCTCCTGGGTCATGTGGAACTCTCGCGAAAGCCGCTCGAAGGCGCGTGCCTGCTCCATCGCGTTCAGATCGGCGCGCTGCAGGTTCTCGACAATCGTGATTTCCATCGCCTGTTCGTCGGAAACCTGCCGCAAAATGGCCGGAAGGGTCGTCTTGCCGGCCAGTTTCGAGGCCCGCCAGCGTCTTTCTCCGGCAATCAGTTGGAACCGTCCGTTGGCTAGCGGGCGCACCAGCACCGGCTGGACAACGCCGTTCGTCGCAATGGATGCCGCCAGTTCCGCCAACTGCTCCTCGTTGACCTGTGTCCGCGTCTGAAACGGATTGCGATCAATCTGATCGATGGGAATCTCCCGCGGCTTGCCGCCTTCTGCCTCAGCGGCTTTGGGCGCGGCGGGTATACGCGGCAACAGGGAGTCCAAGCCCTTTCCCAGGGCGCGGCGCTTCGTTTCGGCTGCAACAATAGTCATGTTTTTAAATCCTCTATCCCGGAAAAACGTCCGGGCTTTTCAATTTTGAATCGGCTTGATTCATAGCCGTGAACGGTGGCCTGCCTGAAAGCGGTCGTCAGGATTTTGGCAAAGCGCTCAACTTGGCCCCCAACGCGGCGGCAACCGCTTCCTGCCGGCGCGGAATCTCAATGTCGTTGCGCGCCGCGAACTCCCCAGCGAGCTCGAAGTAGGCCTGTGTGCCGCGGGAGCGCGCGTCGTAAAGCGCCACAGGTTGGCCGTGGCTGGGCGCTTCGGCCAGTCGTACGTTGCGTGGAATCACGGTATGGAAAAGGCGATCCTGGAAATGCTCGCGCAACGTCTCGGTCACCTGTTGGGCCAGGTTGGTGCGGTCGTCGTACATGGTCAGCAGGACTCCCTCGATGACAAGCGAGGGGTTGTAAGCCGCGCGAACCCGTTCAAGGGTAGAAATGAGTTCCGAGATGCCCTCCAGGGCAAAGTACTCTGCCTGCATGGGCACAAGCAGCGTGTCGGCGGCGGATAGGACGTTGAGCGTAAGCAGGTCCAGCGCCGGCGGGCAGTCCAGAATCACCAAGTCGTAGTCGTCTTTGACCGTTTCCAGCGCCTGGCGCAGGCGGAGAGCCCTGTCCTCGGCCGCAGCCAGCTCAATATTGGCTCCGGTCAGGTTCTTTGAGCCTGGCAACAGACTTAGAGAATCGATTTCCGTGGGAAGAATCACCTGTTCCGCCGGAACATCCCCCACCAGCACGTCGTAGATCGAGCGGCGATTGTCGTCGCGCTGAAGCCCGAGCCCAGAGGAGGCGTTGGCCTGCGGGTCGCAGTCTGCCAGAAGAACCTTAAGCCCTTCCAAAGCCAGGCAGGCAGCCAAGTTGATTGCTGTCGTAGTTTTGCCAACTCCGCCCTTTTGGTTAACGATGCCGAGTATCTTGCCCATGGCTTTTCAGACTAAGGCGCAGGGCGATTTGAAGCCAGCCACATGCACTGTGGAGAACCGCACAAAGCTGTGGAAAGCTTCTTGCGCAGGCCCGGGAGAAAATCCGGCAAACCCTCTTGTGGAGGGGTTTTGGCACGAAAATCTCTATAGCTTCCGGCAACGCCATAAAGCAGCAGATCGGTGGAAAACTTTTGTGCTTTTGAGGTGAAAAGTTTGCCATTTTCTCGATTGCCCCATTTTTGGACCTCGCCTTTTTTCGGCCAATCTGGCTTTTGTTTCACGTGGAACAATTCCCGCTTCTGGCCGCCCTCACCCCAGTTTTGTTCCACGTGGAACAAAACTGGCATAGCCGACATTCTGCGAGGTAGGCATCACGCTTTGCATCGAGCCATCAAATCTCTTTCCCGCAACATCCAACCATCAATATGGAAGTAAACCAGACGCTACGAGCATCACACCATAGTTCGCGGCTATCTGCTCGTCGCAATACCAGGAAAGAATATGGAAGCTCCGAACGCATTCCTTGATAAAGCCTTCCAGCCCACGGATGCAGATCTCGCTGCTACACTTGGACCGGCCTCTGAACTATGGAAGCAGCTATTGGATTGGTTCGCCGCGCAAGGTGTCACGGATCAGGAATGGAAGTCTTACTCCGCAAGGGCCGGCTGGGCGCTCCTCTTAAAGCTCAAAAAGCGAACCATCGTCTATCTTGCTCCCTGCCATGGCTGCTTTCGCGCCTCATTTGTTCTTGGAGACAGGGCTGTGGCGGCCGCTCGCCAAAGCGATCTCCCAAAAGTCACGCTCAAGCTCATCGACGAGGCTCCACACTACGCCGAAGGAACCGGTATCCGACTGATGGTAAAAAGGGAAAAAGACTTGGCAGTCATTCAAAAGCTGGCTCACATCAAGCTGGCAAATTGATCTCACGCACGCCCAGAGCAATCAGTTGTCCATCGCCTCCGGGCTGCGGAATCACGCTGGACCAGGAAAACTCCGCCCCAGAAGCCGAATGAAGCTTCTCCAGCTCAGCCTCCGTGGTCATCAGCGCCATCCAACCGCCGGGTCGGACCAACCTACCAGCCGCCTCAACGGCCCGCTCCATTTTGTCCACGGCCCGCAAAGTCACGCAGTCAAACCGCGAGCCCTGCGTCTCTGCACGCCCGGAGTACACCTTCGTGCCTACCCCAAGCACACGAACCGCCTCGCTAAGAAACGCCGCCTTCTTGCCCTGCGACTCGGCCAGCGTCACCGCGATCTCCGGCCGGCAAAGAGCAATGGGAATTCCCGGAAACCCTGCGCCCGATCCGAAGTCCAGCAGAGTGTCAATTCCAGCAGGCAAAGCGCGCGCGCAGGCAATCGATTCGACAAAATGCCGCCTCAGAATGCCATCCTCATCGCGAATCGCAGTCAGATTCACATGCGCATTCCAGCGAAGAAGAAGCGAGAGATAATTCTCGAATTGTCCTGTTTGAGCGGCGTCCAGTGGCTTCAGGCCACTCTCGGCCAGAAGCGCGTTGAGCCGAACGCCCGCAGGCTGCCCTGCCTGACTCACGGCCGTACCACAGATTCTTCAATCCGACGCGGCTGCCAGACCGTCGCCGCCTGCACAAACGCCGCGAAAATGGAGCGGGAAAAGGCACTGCGCGTATAAGTCCGCTCCGGATGCCATTGCACTCCGACAACAAAGTGGTTAGGCGAGTCCAGTTCGACCGCCTCGATGACTCCATCCGCTGCCGAGACTGCGCTCACCCGCAAACCATCCCCTGGAACCCGAATCGCCTGATGGTGGCTGGAGTTGACCTCTGGCAAAGCCGCATAACCAGGAGGTAGCATGCCAGCCAGCCGCGTTCCCGGCGCAATCCGGATCGGATGGGCCGACAAAACCTCTCGACCGGGTTTATGGTCGATCCCCGTCTTCAGCGCCTGAATCAGTGTTCCGTTCAGCCACACGTTCATCGTCTGGATACCCTGGCAAATGGCCAAAACCGGCTTATGCAGGCTGAAGGCGTCCTGAAGCAGCAACTCGTCCACGGCCGTACGCTCGGGGTCTGGTTCCCCACACTCTGGAATCGGATCTTCGCCATATCGCTGCGGATCGACGTCAAACCTGCTGCCCGGCAACAGAACCCCCTGCACCCTTGCAAGCAGTCGCGCTACTTGTTCCTGCCGCTCGCGCAGTGGAATGATAATCGGCGTGGCCCCTGAGGAACGGAGCGCAGCCAAATAGGGTGGCAGAGAGTGCTCATTGTAAGTGGGATCGCTACTGGTAGGCTCGGGAATTGCGACATAAATACTCATGGCAGCCTTCGTGGTATCACTCATTCTCCACCAAAGATAGTGGCAACAACCTGCGGAGTCAAACCTACCTACCCACGGCTTCTCTCTCAGCCGCACACAATGTCTCCGCAGCCTGCGGCTCACGCAGCGCCCCAACGGCTTCTCGCAGCCGTGCGGTCAATTCATCAGTCTGCCGCAGGGTCATCCCTGTGGTTTCAATCGGTTCGCCAATCCGCAGCGTCAACTCTCCGGGATAAAAGTGATGGGTATGAATCGGCTGCAGTTCGTAGACTCCGCTCAGCGCCATCGGCACCAGTGGAACTTGCGCGCGAATGGCCAGGAAAGCCGCTCCTGACTGAAAGGGCCGCAGTTTTCCGTCCTTTGTCCGTGCTCCCTCCGGAAAGACAACCAGCGCCATGCCGGAACGTAGCGCCCTGGCTCCGGCTCCGAGGCTTGACCGCGCGGCTGACGGATTATGCATGTCAATTGGAATCTGTCCAGAACGATTTAAGTACCATCCTATGAATGGGATACCCCATAATTCCTTCTTCGCGAAAATGCGAAACTGGAAAGGCAAAGAGGAAAAAATAACCGGGATATCCATATACGAGGTATGGTTCGAGGCATAGACGGCCACCGGCTGCTTGAGCAGGTTTTCCGCTCCAATCACCGTAAGCTTCGACCACGTATTCCATACGCAGGCCCGCGCCCAGACGCGCGCAATGCGGTGCTGTACATTGCCCTTTTTATCGAAAAGCGAGGCCAGCAACGCAAGGCTTCCGCAAACCGCCGTGATCAACGCGAAAATCGGCGTATGAATGAGGTTCGTGCGCCAGCGATAGATCCAGGGTAAAGGATTGGGACGTCGTCTCACCATTTGGCATCTCCTGCCGCCAACAAAGGCCGCGCCTCGCCCACCAGGTAAACCGACCCGCTGACAACAACCACGCCGCCCTGCCCGCGCTTCTCCGCCCATTCAAGCGCCTCAGCCACCGACCCGGCGCTGACCGCCGAGCTTCCCGTTGCCTTGGCCGCGGCCTCCAGATCCACCAGCGCGGCAGCCCGGGGCGAGTTGATGGGCGCCAGAATCACCTGCTCAAACAGCGGAAACAGAATCTTTGCCATCTCTCCGGCGGGCTTGTCGCGCAAGCAACTGAAAACCAGCGTCCGCGACTTGCTTCCCTTCAGCAGATCGTTCAACCCAGCCTGCAATGCCAATGCACCGGCAGGGTTGTGCGCCACGTCCAGAATCCAATCCACGCCATTCTTCCTGATGCGCTCCAAACGAGCCGGCCAGCGCGTCTGCTGAATCCCCTTGGCAAGACTCTCCGGCGTGATGGGAAAGCCCTGCGCCGACGCCAGTTCCACGGCCGCTGCAATGGCCAGCGCCACGTTGCGCTGCTGATGAGCCCCAATCAGCGGCGACTCCACCTCGACCGTCGCTCCCAGCGCCTTGACCAAATACGACCCAGCCGTCCACGCGCCCACGCGCCCCAAATAGGCTGTCGCATCCACGATATGCGCGTTCAACTCGACAGCCACTTCACCGAGCACCTGATTCGCCTCCGGATCCTGCGGCAGCGTAATTAGCGTTCCGCCGCAACGCAGAATCCCGGCCTTCTCCCGCGTAATGGCGGCAATCGTCGAGCCAAGCCACTCCATGTGGTCGAGGGAAATGTCGGTAATGACCGAAACCAGCGGATTGACAACATTGGTTGCATCCAGCCGCCCGCCCATCCCCACTTCCAGCACTGCCACGTCCACTTTCGCTTCGTCAAAATAGAGCAGCGCCTGCGCGGTCAAAATCTCAAAGAAACTGGGCATCTGCGGCAGCTTGCCATTCGCCACCAGCTTCTCTGCGGCCGCATGAACACTAGAGAAGAGGCTCCCAAAGGCATCGTCGGCAATCTCTTCCCCATCGATGCGGATGCGCTCGTTTGCCCGTACCAGATGCGGCGAAGTGTAGAGGCCGGTGCGCATCCCGGAGGCGGTTAGAATCGAGGCCAGCGTGGCCGCCGTCGAGCCCTTGCCATTCGTCCCGGCAATCAGCAACGAACGCACACGGCGGTGCGGATCGCCCAGCGCGCCTAGCAGCGTGCCGATCTCGTCAAGCGAGAATTTCCGCCTCGGCTGCCCAGGGTTGGTATACAACTCAGGCGTGATGGCATGGAGTTGTTCGATGGCTGTCGCATAGGACATAAAGATCAAGTATAAAGGCGCATCCCATGCGGCGTATGCCGAGGCTCAATCGCTCAGCAGCAGTTGCAGCGCCGCACGCGCATTTTGCAGGCATTCCCGCGCTTCATCTTCTGACAGAAGCCCCTGGTGCACAGCCTTCCGGCCAACATCGTTCACCAGGTTGGCCACGTGCGGAAACTCCGCCTTGAATCCCGTCAATTGCAGATTATTATTCACTTCATGCAGCAGATTGCCCAGCGTTGCGGTCTTGCGATAACGTGAATCCACCATCCGCATCAGCACGGCGGGCAATTTCTGCTTGATGGCCTCCTCCAGCACCGAGCGGCACATCACCGCGCAAGCGGTAAACAGGCCCAGAAAATAGCATCGCGTCGCTTCGTCCAGGTAGCGGTCAGCCTCCTCTGAACTCGGCGTGGCCACGACGCACTCGCGCAATTGTGTCGCCCGCAGCACAGCCGGCTCCACCAATTCCAGCAACTCCAACGTAAACGCGGCACGCAGCAGGTCATTCTGATGGCCGTCCAGCGCCCGCTGGATCTCTTGCCAGGCCGGCGTTGCCTCATCTTTCTCGGCTTCCTGCAAGCGCGTCAGCGAGGTCAGCCGCTGCCGCGCATGTTGAATGAACCCCTGTTGCATCTCCTCCGCCAGCCTTCGCCACTCCGCCACAAATGCCGCTGAGTTCTGCTGATAGCGCGCCCACAGTTCGTCATAAACAACGCCTGGAAGCACACCGCGAAGTTGCGCAAACCGGCCTGTCCTGGCCAACTCCGCGATTGCCCCGCAAAACTCCTCCCCCGGCGTCTCCTCTTCGGACATCCGCAGCAGTTCCCTCACCAGCCGTTCTATATTGATCCCCATCGCGAAAGCACTCTCCGCCAATTCTAGGTTTGCGAAGATCCTGCCAAACCGAAACCCAATCTGCTCATTTTTATCCCGTCCTGGAATGGGAAGTCTCTCTGCCAAAAATCCAAAGCCGTCTGCAAACCTCCGCGTCTTTCCAGCCTCGTATTCCTCAGCTCTATCTGCCTTTGTGTAAGGTGTGGAAGACCCGTCCGCTGTGCATAGCGCGTCTTCTCCAGCCCCTTGTTCCATGCGCATCGGGACGTGCTTTTCACACAAACCATCCGCTTTACACAGCCACTTTTCCCGAGCCTCTGCAAGCCAAGGAAAACCGGGGTCGCTTTCGCCCACTTATAGCCTGAATTTCCAAATTCGCAGAAATACCCTGACCAGTTTTGGAAAACTCACCCACGACTCAACACCATCACTGCAAACCACTTCATCCTGATTTCCACTTTTCCTGCCTGAACTACGGGTACTACTATCATTTTTATAAGTCTTTTCATACTCAGTACCCCCCGTCGCACTCCAAACTTCATCAGGCTCATTCGAGGCCACGGTTTTGAAAGCGATCGGCTTCATTCGTGCCACTTCGAAACCACCTCTCCAGCAAACTTCGCGTTTGTGCGATTCCCTGCGCCCGTGCACAAGACGCAAGAGACACCGGTACTCTGGTTTCTCGCTAGTACCGTAACAGCGTGATTTGGTAATTGCACGAAGGTAGCGCCGGCCTCCCGGACGGCTGTAGTGCGGGTGTCCCCGCCCGCGCTTGTCCATGGAATTCATGCACCCATGACACTGGCGGCTGAATTTCCGCGCAAAAGGACAGGGAATCCAGAAAGCAAACGCAACCTCAGCTCCATCCGCCCTCTGTGGAAGGTATGGAAAACCCGTCTGCTGTGCATAGCGCATCTTCTCAGGCCCCTTGTTCCATGCACCTCCGGACGTGCTTTTCACACAAACCATCCGCTTTACACAGCCACTTTTCCCGAGCCTCTGCAAGCCATGGAAAACCGGGGCCTCTTTCGCTCACTTGTACCCTTGATTTCCAAATTCGCAGAAATACCCTGACCAGTTTTGGAAAACTCACCCACGATCCAACTCCCTCACTGCAAACCACTTCATCCTGATTTCCACTTTTCCTGCCTGAACTACGGGTACTACTATCATTTTTATAAGTCTTTTCACACCAAGTACCCTCCCGTCGCGCTCCAAACCATTTCTGGCTCACGCAAGCGCCTCGTTTCCTGGCCTCCCATCTCTCTCAGCTCAGTGACCAAGAGGCGCCAGTGGTAGCTCTTCGTCGCCGAGGCGCCGGCCGAAGACGCTGCACTGCGTTCACCTGTGCTCGGCGCGATTCAAATCTCGCTCAAAAGGCCGCATAACCAACGCAAACTGTACCGGGAATCCAGAAAAGCACCCCTCTTTTCCACGCGCACAGCGGCGCTCAGATGAATACAATCAAGAAGTAGAAAAGAAAGGCAGTTCCGCTAGGCCAGCGTGGTGTTGTACAGTGTGGCCAGCGTGCAATCTGCTTCAATCGGGAATTTTTTAGCAGGTGCAAAGCGAGGGTAGTTGATGTCGATCGTGGAAACAGAGACGGACAAGCCGGTCGCACAGGGGGCAGCAATGGAAATCACTGTAAGCCGTCAGGATTTGGTCAGGGAGCTTACCGCAACACAAAACGTGGTCGAGCGTAAGACCACGATTCCCATTCTCTCGAACTTTCTCATCGAGGCTGAGGGCGACCGGCTCAACATCACGGCCACCGACCTCGACCAGGCGATTCGCACCAGCGCCGCGGCCAAGATCAAGCAGCCGGGCGCCTGCACGATCCCAGCCCGCAAGCTTTACGACTACATCAAGCTGCTCCCTGGCGGAGACATCTCCATCAAGCTGCTTGAGAACCACTGGGTACAGATTCGCTGCGGCCGCTCCAATACCAAAATGGTCGGCATGGCGCGTGCCAACTACCCGCAGGTTCCAGAGTTTCCTTCGATCGCGGTGACCAGCATCTCCGTCCCGGCGCTCAAGACGCTGATCGCCCGCACCATCTTCGCCATCTCCAACGAAGAGTCGCGCTATACGCTCAACGGCGCCCTGCTGGTCATCAAGGCGGAGTCACTGGCCATGGTGGCTACCGACGGCCATCGCCTGGCCTACGTCGAAAAACCCAACGAGATCCTCGAAGGCATCAGCGGCGAAAAGCGCGTTCTCGTCCCGCGCAAGGCCCTCCAGGAGTTGCAGCAGTTGCTCTCGAATACCGAGGCGGAAAAGGTTGAGTTTGCTGACGACGAGCACACGCTCTTCTTCCGCGTTGGTCATCGCACCCTCAGCACCCGCAAGCTCTCCGGTCAGTTCCCCAACTTCGAAGCCGTCATGCCGAATGACAATACCAAGTTCGCCGTCGTGCGCTGCAGTGAATTGTCAGCGGCCATCGAGCGCGTGGCTCAGTTTGCCGACGAGCGCTCGGGCGCCATCCGTCTGCGCCTTGAGAGCAACGAACTGAAGATCAGCGCCAGCTCGACGGACTCAGGAGAAAGCGAAGACACCATCGATACGCCTTACTCCAGCGACCCCATCGCGGTGGGCTTCAACTCCGTCTATATTCTTGATTTTCTCAAGGCAGTGGGCAATGAGGGCGAGGTTCGCCTTGAGTTCAAGGATTCTCAATCCGCCGGCCAGATGCGCCCCGAGGACCCTGACGCCGAGTACAAGTACCGCTACGTCCTCATGCCGATGCGCATCTGACGAGCGAGTTCTTTGATTGCTTGAAGTTGGACAAAGCTGGGTGCCCCAGGTCCCGATTTTGGGACCTGGGAGACCATAACAAGGCGAGACTCACGAGCTACGCCCGCATAAACTCCAGCGCGCGAATCAGGTAGGGCTTCAACTCCCGGCGTGGCACCACGGCATCCAGAAATCCCTTTTCCAGCAGGAACTCCGAGCGCTGAAAGCCTTCGGGCAGCTTCTGGCGGATCGTCTGCTCAATCACCCGCGGCCCGGCAAAGCCGATCAGCGCGCCCGGCTCGGCAATGTTCAAGTCGCCCAGCATGGCGAAGCTAGCCGTCACCCCGCCTGTTGTGGGGTCGGTCAGCAGGCAGATGTACGGCACCTTGGCTTCGTCCAACTGCGCCAGCGTGGTGGAGATTTTCGCCATCTGCATCAGGCTGACCACGCCTTCCATCATGCGCGCCCCGCCGGAAGCCGCCACGATGATCAGCGGCTTGCGGCCCAGCCGTGCGCGATCCACGGCGCGGGCGATGGTCTCGCCCACCACGGCGCCCATCGAGCCGCCGATGAAGCCGTACTCCATGGCGCTGACCACAACTTCGTGCGGTCCCATCCGGCCCACCGCGTTCAGAATCGCGTCGTTCAGCCCGGTCTGCTCCTGCGCCTTGCGTAGCCGCTCCTTGTAGGGCTTCACGTCGGTAAAGTTCAGCGGGTCAGTCGAGCGCAGGCCGCCGTCCACCAACTCATAGCCGGGTTCGAGCAGCAGATCGATGCGCTGACGGGCTCCGATGCGGAAGTGATGCTGGCACTTGGGGCAGACGTTCAGGTTGGCGAGCAGGTCCGCCTTCCAGACGACACCGTTGCAGCCCACGCACTTGATCCACAGACCCTCGGTGCGCACCCGCGACTCGACCGCTCCTGCGGCGCCTCTGGGGCCGGAACCGTACTCACCGTTTTCGCGCTTAAACCAGGACATTCAACCTCACAAATGCAGCAAACAGCGAACAGCTTTCAGTTGAACTGTATGCTGTTCCCTATCTCTCAGTATTCTATGCCGCGCTGCGCCATGATGCCCTTTTCGTAGGCGTGCTTCACCACGCGCATTTCGGTCACCGTATCGGCCAGCTCGATCAGCCGCGGATCGGCGTTGCGCCCGGTCAGAATCACATGCACCTGCTTCGGCTTGCCGCGCAGCGCCTCGGCCACCGTCGCCGCGTCCAACATCTCGCAGCTGATCGCGCAGTTGATCTCGTCCAGGATGACCATGTCCCATTCGCCGGAGTAAATTGCCTCGCGCGCCTCGGCCCACGCCGCTTCCACCAGCCGGTAATCTTCCGGCTCGATTTCCGCGCCATGCACCTTCACAAAGCCCCGCCCCATCTGCTTGATGACAAACCTGTCTCCAAAGGCCTTCACCGCGTCCAGCTCGCCGTAGGTCCAGGAGCCCTTGATGAATTGCAGCATCAGCACGCGCATTCCGCAGCCCACGGCGCGCAAAGCCGTGCCCATGGCGGCCGTCGTCTTGCCCTTGCCGTCGCCCGTGTTGATCAGAATCAGTCCTTGCCGCGAATCGGTCATGACAGCTAACAGCTTACAGCCAACAGCTCACAGTTCACCAAAGCCCGCATCGAGCCGCGAATCGCTGACGATTACTGTTAGCTGTCTGCTGTATTCAGTGCCCAGCGTGATAGGGATGGCCCGTCAGGATCGTAAATGCGCGGTAAAGCTGCTCGGCCATCACCAGCCGCGCCAGGGCGTGGGCCATCGTCATCTGCCCCAGCGAAAGCAGCAAATTGGCTCGCTTCCGAGCCTCCTCCGACCATCCGCTGGCTGGCCCGATGGCGAAGAGGATCTGTTGCATCCCCTCGTCGCGCCGCTTGCCCAACCATGTGGCAAAGGCCTCGGATGTCATCTGCCGCCCGCGGCTGTCCAGCAGCACGGCCACAACCAGTGTTCGTCCCTGCTGCCGTTCCAGCCAATCCAGCATGGCCTTCTCCGTGCGGAAGGCCTCGGCCTTGCAGTGCCCAAACGCCGAGCAGCGCCCAAGATAAACCGCTGTCAAAGCGTCGAACTCGTCCTTTGAGCCGGGATGTGCGCCGATATGTGCCAAGGTGAGGTTCATGGGAAACAAGACAACTCGCAGCTCAAATCTAGCACCAATCGTTGCCATTTTAGTGCAAAGCTCTCTATTCATGGGCTATCCTGGCTATCTTGACCTGCGGATGAGAGTTCTGCCGCCGAACATTCCTAAAAACGTAGATCAATGCCCATTTTTGGAATTCAAATTAAAAACTCTATGCATTTACATATTTCATCATGGTTCCTTTACGAAGCACCATGATAATTCGTTTAAGTAATTCGTTTATTTTTAACAACTTCTAGAATGTTATTCCATTGTGTGTGAATGGCACACGCATTGCAGAGATACACGTAAGTGATGCCTCGCTTCCCCCGGATCGTTCTCCAAGAATGCTGATCCAGAAGTTGAAGCTGCGGCACTTCTTTTTTGCCCTTGTTCATGTTGCTTTACAACTGCGGATCGGGTACATCCCCAAACCGAGACGCTGAAGCACAAATAGAGAATCGAGAAGCCTCCTGAACAGGGCTCCCGGTTCCCACGGTTTTTCTGGAGGAAGTCAATGCGATTTGTCTGGTTTAAGAATGCGTTCTTTGCAGTCAGCCTGATTGCTGTCCTGCTGTTCGGCGGATGCTTTGCCGCCATGGGCCAAGCTACCAGTGGTGACATCGTCGGAACAGTCCTTGACCGCAGTGGCGCTGCCATCTCGGGCGCCGCGGTCACGGCCATCAATACGGACACAGGTGTTTCCACCACCGTCCAGGCCTCCAAGGTCGGCGAATTCCGCATCCCGAACCTGCTTCCTGGCAACTACGACATCTCCGCCAGCGCAAACGGCTTTGCAACCTTCACCTTGAAGAACTTCACTGTGACGCTGAACAGCACCGGTACAGCAAGACTGGTCCTTCCTGTTGCGACCACGTCTACCAATGTTCAAGTGTCGGCGGAAGCCGGGGTTACGATCGATACCACCACCACACAGCTGCAAACTTACTTCGAATCAGAAGAACTCAAGAATCTGCCAATCTCCTCCTCCAGCAACGGCGTCCTTAATCTCGCCATGCTCGTCCCTGGCGTTGCCTCTGGCGGCGGTATGGGTGTTGGAACCGGACCCTCTGTCGGCGGTCTCCGCCCGGAAGACAACAACTACACCATTGAAGGCATCGACAATAACAACAAAGGTGTCACCGGACCTCTCGTCTACGTTCCCAACGACGCCGTCGGCGAGTTTACCGCCATCGTAAACCAGTTCTCGCCTGAGTTCGGCCACTCCGCCGGCGGTCAGTTCAACACCACCGTTCGCGGCGGCACCAACCAGATTCACGGCATCGCCTACGAGTATTTCCAGAATCGCAATCTGAATGCCATCAATGCTACCGAGGGCGGCAAGACCACCAATCCTCGCTACGACAACAACCGCTATGGCGGTCAGGTGGGTGGAGCGGTCATCAAAGACAAGCTCTTCTACTTCGCAAACTTCGAGCGCCAGGACATTGGTCAGAACAACCAGTATTACGTCTGCACCCCAACCGCCGATGGTATCGCTGCTCTCAAGGGTGTCGCGACGATCGACCAAACCAACCTCGACGTCTTTACCAAGTACGCTCCGGTTTCAGGCGCGCAGGTAGACGCCGCGGATGACAATGCCTGTTTCAACCAGAAAACCGGCGCGCAGTTCCTTACGGTTTATAGCGACGCAGCTTTCAACTCGGCCGGACCGAGCTACTCCAAAAACATTGCATCAGGTAAAGGTGCTTATGGTTCAGCGGATGGCCAGGATATTCCGCTCGGGAACTATCTCATCTCTGCCCCGAACTACAGCAACTTCGATGTCCTCACGACAAGCACGGACTGGACCATTTCGACCAAAGATAGCTTCCGTGGCCGTTACATTTTCAACAAATGGACTGGCCTTGACACGGCTGCGAACCTCCCGGCGTTCTATCAGCCTCTCCCTGAGAAGTTCCATATCATTGCGTTGAGCGAATTCCACAACTTCACGGCCAACCTTATTAATGAGGGCCGCATCGGTTTCAACCGCTTTACACAGGATTATCCTGCTGGCAACTTCACCTTCCAGGGGCTTGACTCCTTCCCAAATCTGCAGTTTTCCGATACCGGCTATCTCCAGATTGGGCCTGATTCCAACGCACCGCAGTCAACCGTTCAGAACCTCTATCAGCTTACGGACAACGTGAGCTACATCAAGGGCAAGCACAGCATCAAGATTGGCTTTGACGGTCGTAAGTTCATCTCTCCGCAAAGCTTCACCCAGCGCCAGCGCGGCGACTATGAATACAATTACCTCACTGAGTATCTCCACGATGTGGCGCCTACTAACTTTGGTGAACGGTCCACGGGCAATTTCTTCTACTATGGCGACCAGACGGCCTTCTACGGCTATGTGAACGACACTTGGCGCGCGACCGAAAAGCTCAGCGTCAACGTTGGCCTGCGCTATGAGTTCACTTCCGTTCCAGTGGGTGAGCGCACACAGTCTCTGAACGAAGCAGCCAGCGTAGCTGGACTGGTGACCTTTGGCGCGCCGCAACCCCAGAAGCACAACTTCTTCCCACGCGTGGGCATCAACTACGCCGCCAGCCCCAATACCTCGGTTCGCGCGGGCTTTGGAATTGCCGGCGACGTACTCGACGATAACCTTGGCCTCCTGTCCTTCCCACCCCAGTACTCATCGACCATCGACGTCGGCATAAATGGTCCGGCCGTCGGATCCCCGAACTTCTTGGCTGGCGGTGGCATCGCCCCTGGAACCGGAACCCTGCAAACATTTGCGACTGTGGCAGATCAACGCGCCGCAACCTCGGCATTCCTGCCCGTCGACCAGAAGCTGCCCTATGCGGAAAACTGGACCCTTGGCGTTCAGCATGTATTCAAGAGCGTCTACACGGCTGAGGTTCGCTATGTCGGAACTCGCGGCATTCACCTGCCGACACAGGATCAAATCAACGTTCGGCCCAGGGTTACTGCTGCCAATCAGCTTCCTACGCTCATGAGCGCGCCATCTCTGGCCGCGTTGAACGCATTGACGAATACTCCGGAAACCATCAATCCTTCCAATGTCGATCCGGCCACTGGGATTGCCGCTGGAAACAGTTTGAACATCCTTCCTGCATGGCTTGACGCAGGCTTTACCGGAAAAGTTACCGCCTATCTGCCTTCGTCGGAGTCGAACTATAACGGCATGGAGGCCAGCTTCAATCGCCGCTTCACCAATGGTCTGCTTCTGAATCTCTCCTGGACTTGGAGCAAGGCCATGGATGATGCCACGGCGGCTACATTCTCCACAACTCTTACGCCGCGCCGTCCGCAAGACTCGCAGAACGTCGCCGCCGACTACAGCCGCTCCGCTCTCAGCCGTACACACCGGATCACCTTGGTCGCTGTCTATGACTTGCCTTTCTTCAAGGCCTCAAACCGGCTTTTGAAGAACACACTGGGCAACTGGGAGATCGCGCCTATCTATACCTATGAATCGCCCGAGTACTTTACGGTTCTCTCTGGCGTCAACTCCAACCTGAATGGCGAGGGTGGCGGGATTGACCGCACCATCTTCAACGGAAAAGGCGTTAAGCACACGGGCTCAGGCGTCACTCCGTACGCCAATCCAAGTCTGGCTGGCCTATGCCCCGCTGTGGTTGCACCGGCCGTTCCGACATACGACCCTAATGGCACCCTCGTTTGCGACTACGATACTGTAGCGTATGTGGCCGACGATCCCAATGCGGAATACATCACCGCGGCAGCCGGCACCTTGCCAACCTCGCAACGCAACACCGAGCCCATCAACCCTATTGACGATGTCGATGTCACGGCCATCAAGCGCTTCAGCTTTGGTGGGACCCGTTCCTTTGAATTCCAGGCGCAGGCCTACAATCTGTTCAACCACGCACAGTACATTCCCGGATCCATTAACAATGTCACGAATCTGACCTACAACACATTGAACACCGACTACCAGACCGCATCGAGTCCGGCCTTCAGACAAGCTGGCTCGTTCTTCAAGGCCAATGCACGTACCATGCAGTTGACCCTGAAGTTCAACTTCTAACCTACGGAAACAAGAACAAGAAGGGGCGCCCATCGGGCGCCCCTTCTTGTTTATCCTTTGCGTAAATGGAAGCCTATGAGCTCCCCTCCCCGTGTTTTTGTTTATGCGTCCGCGGTGGAATCACTCCGCACCGTAAACTCTTCGCCTACTTCTTAGCCGAGGCGCGCTTTACAGGCGACTTTTTCGCCGCCGTTGTCTTCGCAGCCTTCTTCGGCTTGGCTGCAAGAACGGCTTTCACCTTTGCGGGCTTCGCCTTTGCCGCTTTCTTGGCCTTCGCTGCCGGTTTTGTCTTTGCCACCGGCTTAACCTTTGCAACCTTCTTGGCCTTTGCCGTTGGCATTGCTTTTGCTACCGGTTTTGCCTTGGCTGCCTTCTTCGTCTTTGCCACCGGCTTGGCCTTTGCAGCCGCCTTCTTCTTGCGCGCTGCCAAAGTTTTCGCGGCCAGCTCAGCCTTCAACTCAGCGTCGAACTCGGCCGGAGTCAGCGGGCGTGCGGATTTCCGCAGCCGTTCGATGTCGTAGAAGGCGCGGCGCTCTGCCAGGAAAACGTGAACCACAAAGTCCACGTAGTCCATCAGAATCCAGTCGCCTGTGCGGCGGCCTTCGATGGAATTCGGATAGACGCCAAACTTCTTCTTGAGCCGGTACTCAATCTCGTCGGCAATGGCAACCGTCTGGCGATCGTTGCTGGCCGAGGTAATCAGAAAAAAGTCGGACAAGCCCGAGTCGATGGGGTCCAATTCGAGGATGCGCGTGTCCGTGCCTTTTTTGTCTTCGCAGGCTGCCGCGGCGGCCTGCACGAGGATGCGGTTTTGCTGCTGAGTTTCGGTCGTCATCTGTTCTAATCGGTCTCCGAGCTTCATCGTAGCCTTTCGCCGGGGCCTGAGCAAGTTAACTATATAGGCCATGGGCTCGAATGTAACCCGAAACGGCACTCGGCAGAAGCGCTCGGTCTCCGGCGGCAGCTCCCGCCTGCTCCCGAATTCGCACCTGTTCGCGAATTTCAGAGGCGCTAATCTCGATTTCGAGGCCTGGCAGCAAGTAAAAAGGCGTGCACTCACCTGCCTGATTGCGAAGCCGATAGGCGCGAACCTCAATCTTCGTCCTATCGGGTCCCGGCACAGCCTCAATCGACAATCCAGCGGGCAGAGCAAGCTTCAAATCATCCAAATGCTGTCCCGGCCTGGAAGCGACAATCAGCGACGCCGCGAAGGGGATCTTGGCGGCGCCATGCCAGCGCTTGATTCCAGCAAAGGAGTCGGCGCCCATCAGGCAAAACAGGATGCTCCCCTGCGGCAGCTCCGCGCGCAGCCTGAGCAGCGTCTCCAGCGTGTAGTTGGGTTCGCCTGAGGGGTTCGGCGCGTCGGCCAGCGAAACGGCAAACCCCGCCTCCGAGGCGATTGCCAGCCGGGTCATTGCCAGCCGGTCGGCAAAAGCCGCGGTCGAGCCCAGCGGCTTGAGCGGCTGTGCACCCACCGGGGCAAACAGCACGGTGTCCAGGCCGAGCGCCTCTTTGGCAGCCCGGGCGACAGCCAGATGGCCCAGGTGGGGCGGATCAAAACTGCCCCCAAAGAAGGCCACACGCAAAGCTCCTGTAAGTCGTTGGTCCATGAATTTATGGTAGCGTGCGCGGCCTCTCTGCTAGCATCAGAATCATCATGAAGCGTTTCCTGATGCCTTACCTCATTGCGTCGCTTGCCTTGATTGGTGTGGTCGTTTCCGCACTGGCCTTGCAGGTGCATTACAGCACCGCCGTTCAAGCCTGTTCCATCAACGAAAAGTGGGACTGCGGCATCGTGAACCACAGTCCTTTCGCGGACATTGCGGGCCTGCCGGTCGCGATCATTGGCATTGCCGGATACTTCGCGCTGGCTGGCCTGGCGCTGACTCGTCAGCGGGCGCTGCTGTTTCTCGCCACGCTGGTTGGGCTCGGCTTTGCCCTGCGCCTCACCTTCATTGAAGAGTATGTCTTGATGGTCTGGTGCCTCTATTGCGTCATCTCGCAGGTGGTCATCGGGCTGATTACGTTTCTCAGCCTGGGCTGGCTGGCGAAAGAGTATATCGCCCTCAAGCGGGCGAATCGAACGGTGTAAGCACGGCTTCTTTTGCCGCTGACCCGCTTTGCAGCCGCCCGCTGCTAAAATTGAACTAGCCCAATGCTGAAGAAACTTTATGCTCGCTGGATGTACGACTGGGAAACGCGTCTAACCACGCGCGATGAAAATCGTGTGGTGCGTCCGCTGGAATGGGGCTTCGAGTGGATCGAGCCATTCCTTCGCGAGAACGGCTTCACCAAGGCGTTGCCTGGGCCGGAGGTTGCGGCCGACCCAGCGCTTTCTGAGGCCGCCATGGTCCTCATCAACCAGTTCCTTATCCGCCACAGCGATGCTTTCTTCGGTTACAAGCGGCCCACCGACTTCCGGCTGGAAGAGCGCTACCCGCAGCTCTATCCCACCAACGTGCGCCCTGAGACGCTGGCCCAGGATGCTGCGCTCAAGCAGCAGGCCGCCGAGGGCAAGCTTCCTAAGGCACAGTTTTTGCGTTTTACCTCGCCGGAGCGGACGACCTACCCGGAAAACAACATGGTCAACGCCCGCTGGTATCCGGCTCCCGCCTCCAAGGATCCCAACCGGCCCAAACAGGCCATCATCGTGATTCCGCAATGGAATGCCGACGGCTTCAGCCACAATGCTCTGTGCACCATCTTCAACAAGATGGGCATCTCAGCCTTGCGGCTCTCTCAGCCCTATCACGACATTCGCCGTCCCGCTGAGTTGCAGCGCTCCGACTACGCCGTCAGCGCCAACATTGGCCGCACACTCTCGGCCTGCCGTCAGGCTGTGGTCGATATTCGCTGCTGCCTTGACTGGCTACAGGAGCAGGGCTACGAGCATTTTGGCGTGCAGGGAACCAGCCTGGGCTCCTGCTATGGTTTCATGGCCAGCGCGCACGATCCGCGCCTGCGCGTGAATGCCTTCAACCATGCGTCCACGTCGTTTGGCGACGTGGTCTGGGCCGGTCAAAGCACGCGCCACATCCGGCAGGCACTGGCCGAGGCTGGCCTCTCGCAGGAGCGCATCCGGGCTTTGTGGGCAGCCGTCAGCCCGTGCAGCTACTATGACAAGCTTATCGGCACCGAAGCCGCAGGCGCGCTCAAGAGGGTATTGGTCGTCTATGCCCGCTACGACCTGACCTTTCCGTTCGAGTATTCTCTGCAGGTGCTGAAGGCCTTCAAGCGCATCGGCCTTAACTTTGAGGCGCGCATGTTGCCCTGCGGCCACTACACTACCGGCGAAACGCCCTACCAATACATTGATGCCTGGTATATGAGCTCGTTCCTCTACCGGGCCTTCAAGGCCCTGCGCAAAGAAACGGCCGCCAGTCTGAGCACGGCCGCCGACTTAGCCGAAGCAGAAGAAGAAGCCGCCTCGCACTAATATTCTTTTGCCGCCGGGCGCGGATGCGCGGCCAGCCATTTGGCTACGCGCTCCTGAACCTCTTCCAGTTCATCGGTGGTGATGTGGGTGCCGATCATCTGCCGGTTCTGGGCGTACTGTGCCTGCTTCGGCCCTTTTACCGCCGCCGCCAGGTCAAGCCAGAAGTAGGCCTCCACGTCATTCTGCTCGACGCCTTGGCCGATGGAGTACAGCACTCCGAGTGTGCCTTGCGCCGTCACGTCTCCCTGCTCGGCGGCTTTGCGATACCAAACCACAGCCTGCTCCATGTCGCGAGGAAAGCCCTTGCCGCCGTCGCGATACAGAGCGGCCAGATGCATTTCGCCGGCGACAAAACCCTGCTCAGCGGCCTTGCGATACCATTCCGCAGCCATCCTGTAGGCCTCGCCAGCCTGAACCGCGTTGTGCAACGCCGCCGCATTGGCGGCGCAGCTCTCGCCCACCAGCACCTGCGAAGCCGCGTCGCCGCCGTTGGCCTTGGCCACGAGCGACGCGTCGATTCCAGCCGTCTGCGCAGATGCCGGGAGCATCGCTGCAGCTAAAGTCATTGTCAGGGCGATCAGATTCCAGCGCATTTTCATCACAGTCTTGCTCAATTATCGAGCAAAAGGGAAGATCGCAACTTGAGGTAGTTTTGGAAGCAACACAGGCCGCGAAACTTTCCAAGTGCCGAATCCGCCTCCCAGCCAGAAACCGCGCCGAGAATCTGCCTGTCAAAACAACCGGTGCAGGGGCTAAAATTTTAATATGACTGAACGCATCTCTCTCTCTCTTGCCCAAGCCGACCCCGATGTGGCCGCCGCTGTTGACCACGAAACCCTCCGCCAGCACGAGGGGCTGGAGATGATCGCCAGCGAGAACTTTGTCTCCGAAGCAGTTTTGGAGGCTGCCGGCTCCGTTTTCACCAACAAGTACGCCGAGGGCTATCCTGGCCGGCGCTACTACGGCGGCTGCGAATTTGCCGACGTGGTGGAAAATCTGGCGCGCGATCGAGCCACGCAGTTGTTCGGAGCCGAGCACGCCAACGTGCAGCCGCATTCCGGCTCGCAGGCCAACGCCTCGGCCTACGGCGCTGTCCTGAAGGTCGGCGACGCCATCCTGGGCCTCGATCTTTCCCATGGCGGCCACTTGACTCACGGTTATAAGTTGAGTTTCTCCGGCAAGCTCTACCGGCCCTTCTTTTACCATGTCCGCCGCGACACCGAGTTGATCGACTACGACGAGATGGAAGCCATCGCCGAGCGTGAGCATCCCAAGGCCATCATTGGCGGCGCCAGCGCCTATCCGCGCTTCTGGGACTTTGCCCGCATGAGGCAGATCGCCGACAAGGTCGGGGCGAAACTCATCATTGACATGGCGCACATTGCCGGCCTGGTTGCGACAGGCGTGCATCCCTCGCCCGTACCGTATGCGGACATCACCACCACCACCACCCACAAGACGCTGCGCGGGCCGCGTGGCGGCTTGATCCTCTGCAAGCAGGACCTGGCCTCGGCCGTTGACCGGTCGGTCTTCCCCGGCCAGCAGGGCGGTCCGCTGGTGCACATTGTCGCTGCCAAGGCCGTAGCCTTGGGCGAAGCTCTGCGGCCCGAGTTCAAGACCTACTCCGCGCAGATCGTGGCCAACGCCAAGACGCTTGCCACGGCGCTCCAGGAGGCTGGTTTCCGCCTCGTCTCCGGCGGCACGGACAACCACCTGATCCTGGTGGATGTCTTCGAGAAGGGCATCCTCGGTTCCGAGGCCGAGCTGGCGCTGGGCAAGGCCGGCATCACGGTCAACAAGAACACGATCCCCTACGACACGAATCCGCCACTCAAGGCTTCTGGCATTCGTGTCGGCACGCCTGCTCTGACCACCCGCGGCATGAAGGAGCCGGAGATGAAGCAGATTGGCGCTTGGATTGCCAAGGCCTTGGGCGAGCGCAACGACGAAACGGCTCTCCAGCGGATTCGTGGCGAAGTTCTTGAGATGGCCAACCATTTTCCGCTCTACGCATGGCGGCGCGTGCAGTAGCCTGACTGTACAACTGGGTGCCCCACCTTCGGCGCGTTTTTGTTTTTGCGCCTGAGGTGGGATATCTATAACTACGGCCTTTTATCTACAGTAGTTCTTTACAATTTCTGCCTTGTATTTACAGCTTTTTATAATTACAGCTTTTTATCTACGGTTCTTTATGCTTCAATGGAGCCTTCCGTCATGGATCAGCCTGAGATTCTCGCTACCTTCCTTTCCGGCCATGTTCTGGTTTTGGTCGGAGATATTACCACGCAGGATGTAGACGCGATTGTGAACGCCGCCAACAGCACCCTGTTGGGCGGAGGTGGCGTCGACGGAGCCATCCACAGAAAAGGCGGGCCGCAAATCCTCGCGGAGTGCCGTGAAATCCGCCGTACCTTGTTTCCCAATGGATTACCTACCGGCGATGTGGTGCTGACCACCGGCGGCCTTCTTCCGGCGCACCACGTAATTCACACAGTTGGGCCGATCAGGAGGATGAGCCAGGAGCCTGATGCCCTGAAGCTTGCCGCCTGTTATCGAAACGCCCTTGCTCTGGCAGCGGAGAATGGCTTTCGCACGATTGCGTTTCCGGCTATATCAACCGGCGTCTATGGTTATCCGCGGCATCTGGCTGCGCCCGTGGTGTCGAAGGCGATTGAATCCGCGCTGGCCGCCGAGACGGTTGTGGAACAGGTGCGCTTGGTCTTCTATCAAGCGGACGACGCGCAGGTATTCCTGAAAAACCAGCAATTCAGTAGCCGTTGATGGACCAGAATTGTCCTTGTGCATTTAAATGGACCGACCTCTACCACCAAAATCAAACTTCTCCAAAATTCGAGGCATTGCAATGAAGTTTCTCTCTCCTCGCACTCTTGCACCAATTGCTCGCGGAACGTTCCTTGCCTCTCTGGTGGCGGCGTTTCTTGCTGTCCCCGCCGTCTGGGCCGCGCCCGCGCCCATCGTCCTCACTGGCGCCGACCGCCGTCCGGCTATCGCGCTCGATGGCGACTGGAAATCAATCGTCGATCCGTACTTCTCCGGGCTCTTCAGTTTTCATCATCAAGAGAGGACTGATGGATGGTTTCTTAACCAGAAAGCCAAGTCCGGTGATCCTTTCCCCACTGAGTATGACTTCTCCCAGGCATCCACGCTGAAGGTCCCCGCCGACTGGAACACGCAGCGCGAGTCACTGCTGTACTACGAGGGGCCAATCTGGTACGAGCGCGACTTCACTTACCAGCCCAAAGCACACACGCGCGTCTTTCTGCATGTCGGCGCAGCCAACTATCGTTCCTGGTTCTGGGTCAACGGCCAGAAGGTCTGTGAGCACGAGGGCGGTTACACCAGCTTCAACTGTGAAATTACCTCTGCGGTTCATCCCGGCAATAACTTTGCCGTGGCGGCGGTGGACAACACGCGCCGCGAAGACGGCATTCCTACACTCGAAACCGATTGGTGGAACTACGGCGGCCTCACGCGCTCGGTCTCGCTCATTGAAGTGCCCGAAGCCTTCATTGACCAATATGACTTGCATCTCAGCCGTGACCAGAAGTCCGTCATCGAGGGTTGGGTACATGTAGAGGGCGGCCAGCCGGGCGCAAGCGTAGAGATAAAAATCCCTCAATTAGACGCGAAGACTACCGCCATGGTGAGCGAAAATGGCCGCGCCGCGATTAGCCTTCCCGTGAAGAACCTTGAGCGCTGGTCGCCGGAGACACCGAAGCTCTACCCCGTCAAAATAAGTGCCGGTCAGGATGCGCTTGACGATCTAATCGGCTTTCGCACTGTGGAGACGCGTGGAACCGAGATCTTGTTAAACGGCAAACCGATCTTTCTGCGCGGCATCTCGATTCATGCCGAAGCTCCTTATCGCACCGGTCGCGCAAATACCGATAAGGATGCGGAGACGCTGCTCGGCTGGGCCAAAGAGCTGGGCTGCAACTTTGTGCGTCTGGCGCACTATCCTCACGATGAGTCCATGCTGCGCACCGCCGATCGCATGGGATTGCTCGTGTGGTCGGAGAATCCGGTTTACTGGGCGCTGCAGTTTGATAATCCAAAGGTGCTGGTCAAGGCCGAGCAGCAATTGGATGAAGAAATAGGAACCTCGCGCAACCATGCCGCTATCATTCTGTGGTCGATGGCCAATGAAACCCCCAGTACTGAAGCGCGCACCCGTTTCATTGAAACGCTGGCCAGCCGCGCTCGTTCGCTTGACTCTTCGCGGCTGATTACCGCGGCCCTCCTAGTACGTTCCGAGGGAGATACGAAGATAGTGGATGACGCGCTGGGCCAAGCGCTCGATGTCATCGGCGTGAACGAATATATCGGATGGTACGAGAAGAATCCCGAAGCGGCTGATAGAACCCAGTGGCGGATTGACTATCAAAAGCCCCTGATTGTGAGCGAGTTTGGCGGTGATGCCAAAGCCGGCTTGCACGGCGGCGATAAGGATCGCTGGACCGAAGAATATCAGGCCAACATCTACCGCCATCAACTCGGAATGCTCAACCGGATCGCGCCACTTAGAGGCATGAGCCCGTGGATTCTCATGGATTTTCGTTCGCCTCGCCGGCCCTTGGCAGGTATCCAGGATGAGTTCAACCGCAAGGGACTTATCTCCGATCAAGGCCAGAAGAAGCAGGCATTTTTCATTTTGCAGCAGGCATATAAGGAGAAAACCGTAGGCCACACGGATTGAAAGGTCGAGATTTGCAGTTCCTTGAGATAGCCAGACCATTCGTAATATTGTGCAAAACTAAGTTTGTGGGTTAAGCTTGACTTATGGCTATTGAATCTATTCTCACTCAAATCGATGCAGAAATTGCAAAGCTCAAGCAGGTTCGTTCTCTGCTGGCTTCCACCGGCAAAGTTGCCGTCGAGGTAACTGAACCCACCACCAAGAAGGCTGGAAAAGCCGCGAAGGCAGCAAAGGCCGTAAAGGCTGCTCCCGCCGGAAAGAAAGCCAAGAAGCGCCGCGTGTTGAGTCCTGAAGCGCGCAAGCGGATTGCTGATGCGCAGCGCAAGCGCTGGGCTGCACAGAAGGCCAAGTAAGCTTAGAGCAAAACCAGAATTGCTGGTTCCCGAAACCGAAGCGCTCAAGTTTGTGGATCTTATAAAGCTACAGGTACTCCGGTTTCGCTCTAAAACTCTGCGATTACCAGCATGCGTGGTTCGGTCATTTCTTGGATGGCCGAGCGGATGCCCTCGCGGCCCAGGCCCGAGTCCTTGACGCCGCCGAAAGGCATGGGATCCAGGCGCCAGCTTGGAGTGTCTCCCACGATCAAGGCGCCGACTTCCAGCTCTCGATAAGCCGTAAGAATGCGGCCAATGTCGCGTGTGAGCAGGCCGGCTTGCAGGCCGTACTTCGAGTGGTTCACGTTGGCCAGCGCCTCCTCAAAGTCGTCATAGGGCTCGATGGCCAGGACCGGACCGAAGACTTCTTCATCGCGAATCTTCATGTCTGGCTTGGTTTCAGTGAGAATCGCCGGCGTCACCACGGAGCCGTGGCGTTCGCCGCCAGCGATCAGCGTGGCGCCGCCCTCGACAGCTTCCTTGATCCAGGCTTCGATGCGCTCGGCATCGGCGAGCCGAATCAGCGGGCCTATATCGGTGGCTTCCGCTGCCGGATTGCCTGTCACCAGCTTGGCCGTTGCCTCGACCACCTTCTTCAGGAAGGTCGGGAAGATACTGCGCTCCACAAACACCCGCTGCACGCTCACGCAAGATTGGCCTCCATTACCGAAAGCCGCGAACGCGGTGCGGGCGGCGGCTTCGTCCAAGTCGGCCCAGTCGCCACAAACGATAAGCGCGGCATTGCCGCCCAGCTCCAGCAGCACGCGCTTGCGTCCTGAGTGAACCTTCAGCTCCCAGCCCACCTTCGCCGAACCGGTAAAGCTGACCAGCTTGATGGGGTCTTCCCTTTCGGCCAACCAGGAGGTGTCCGCGTTACTCAGCGGCAGCACGGCCAGCGCTTCTTCGGGCCAGTCGGCCTTCAGAATCACCTCGCCCAGAGCCAGAGCGGTAAATGGGGTTTCCGGTGCGGGTTTCAGAATTACAGGGCAGCCAGCGGCCAGCGCGGGCGCCACTTTGTGCGCCACCAGGTTCAGCGGAAAACTGAGGGATGTAATGGCCAGCACCGGTCCGATCGGGAAGCGCTGCACCAGCCCCCATCGGCCCTCAGTGCCCTGCATCAGATCCAGCGGGATGCTCTCGCCGCCCAGTCGCGCTGCCTCCTCTGCCGCTGTCTTGAAGGTGAGCACGGCGCGATCCACCTCCACTCGCGCCAGGCGAACCGGCTTGCCTGCCTCGGCGACGATCAGTTGCGCAAACCGCTCCTTCTGCTCAATCAGCGCCGCAGCCACGTCCTCCAGAATCTCGCGCCGCTTCCAGCGCGGCAGGGCGCGGGTGCGGCGCAGGCTGGCCACGGCGTGATTCACGGCCTGCCGCGCATCGGCGCGGGTGGCGATCGTTACCCGTCCCACCAGCCCCTGATCCCACGGCGAGTGTACCTCCAAGGCTTCGCCCTCATTCCACTCTTTACCGCACAGCAGAAATCCCGTTTGTGTTCCCGGCCGCATCTTCATGGTGTTGGCGCTCCTCGTCCGTCACTGCCCTGGATTCTACAAGGGCGGGGGTGCGCAAGTGCAACTCATCAGCTGTTATTCCCAGCCATTCCGCGGCAGAGTCCCACCGCGGTACACTGTTTTCCAATGATCCAGAATGGCAAGAGTTCGCGACTTCCCTTCGACCCCGTTGAGGCATTGGCGCATTTGCGCGCCAACGACGCCAAACTAAGCGCGCTCATTGACCGGGCCGGTCCGTTCACGCTGCGGCTCGATCCACTGCCCGAGCCGTTTGCGTCGCTGTTGGAGTCGATTCTCTACCAGCAGTTGCACGCCAAGGCGGCGGCCAGCATCCATCGGCGTGTGCGCGAGCACTTTGGCGGCGCCGATCCGGCTCCGCAGCAACTGCTCGCGACCTCCGACGAAGTTCTGCGGGCGGCGGGCGTTTCCGGCAACAAGGCGCGCGCGATGAAAGACCTTGCCGCCCGCACTCTGGACGGCACGGTTCCCACCCGCGCGGCGATTCGCAAGATGACCGACGCCGAGATTGTCGAGCGGCTCACCCAGGTGCGCGGCATCGGCCCCTGGACTGTGGAAATGCTGTTGATATTTCGTCTGGGCCGGCCCGACGTGCTGCCGGTAACCGACTATGGCGTGCGCAAGGGCTTCGCTCTGACTTTCCAGCGCGTGCCCAAAACCCGTCCCCTGGCCGCGGAAGACTTGCCCAAGCCCGAAGTCTTGTTCAAAAGGGGAAAACGCTGGGCTCCGTTCCGTTCCGTGGCCAGTTGGTACCTGTGGCGCGCCGTCGATCTGGCCAAAACGACAGCGCCATAGGGGCGGTCCAGCCTACAATAGTCAATCACTGCCGGTTTGCCGGCGGTTGATGGGAACCTTCATGTCCGCAACAAAGCGTTTTGTCTGTATTCACGGTCATTTCTACCAGCCGCCGCGCGAGAATCCATGGCTGGAAGCGGTTGAAACGCAGGACTCGGCCGCGCCCTACCATGACTGGAACGAGCGCATCTGCGCGCAGTGCTACTCGACCAACGGCGCGGCGCGCATCGTCAACGACAAAAATCAGATCACGCGCATCGTGAATAACTACGCGCGCATCAGCTTCAACTTTGGCCCCACGCTGCTCAGTTGGCTGATGGAGAACGCGCCGCGCACCTATCGCATGGTTCTGGACGGCGAGCGCCGCAGCCGCAAGAGCTTCAATGGTCATAGCTCGGCGATGGCGCAGGTCTACAACCACATCATTTTGCCGCTTGCCAACCGCCGCGACCGCATCACTCAGATTCGCTGGGGAATTGCCGATTACCAGTTTCACTATGGCGCGCCGCCCGAAGGGATGTGGCTGGCGGAGACAGCGGCCGACAGCGAATCGCTGGAGTTGCTGGCGCAGCATGGCGTCAAGTTCACCGTGCTGGCGCCGCACCAGTGCCGTCGCATTCGTCCGTTGACCGACGGCGCTGGCTGGACCGATACCCCCAACGCCACGGTCGACACGACGCACCCTTACTTGGTCCGTTTCGACTCCGGCGTCTCGATTGCTGTTTTTTTCTACAACGGCCCGACCTCGCGCGCCATCGCCTTCGAAGGGCTGCTCGACTCCGGCGAGAAATTCGCCGCGCGGCTCAAGGCGGGCTTCAAAAACATTTCGCAGCCGCAACTGGTCCATGTGGCCACGGACGGCGAGTCCTACGGCCATCATCACAAATACGGTGAAATGGCGCTGGCTTACGCCTTGCGCATGTTGGAAGAGGACCCGACCGTCAGCCTGACCAACTACGGCAGCTTCCTGGAGCAGTTCCCTCCCGAGTACGAAGCGGAAATTGTCGAAAATACCTCCTGGAGCTGTATGCATGGCGTCGAGCGCTGGCGCTCGAATTGCGGCTGCAACGGTGGCAAGCCTGGCTGGAACCAGGCGTGGCGCGCTCCGCTTCGTCAGGCCATGGACGAGCTGCGCGATGCTCTCGTTCCGTTGACCGAACAGGAGGGCGCCAAGCTCTTCAAAGACGTCTGGGCGGCTCGCGACGAATACATCGAGGTCATGCTCGACCGCACCCCGCAGTCGGTTGAGCGTTTTCTCTTCCAGCACCAACTCCACATCCTCACAGTGCCGGAACGCGTCCAAGCCATGGAATTGATGGAGATGCAGCGCCATACGCAACTGATGTACACCAGTTGTGGTTGGTTTTTCGACGATATTTCCGGCATCGAGACTGTGCAGGTGATCGCTTATGCCGCGCGGGTTCTCCAACTGGCCCAAGAAGTTTTTGGCGAACAGGCCGCGCCTCTGGAACCAGCGTTTCTGGCCCACCTGGCCGAAGCCCGTTCCAACGTGCCCGCGGCCGGCGATGGTGCCAAAATCTACAAGGAGCAGGTCACCACCAAGCAGTTGGGCCTGGAACGGGTCGCGGCCCATTACGCCATCAGTTCCATCTTCTCCTCCTTTGCCGAGGAGACCGACCTTTTCTGTTTCCGCGTCTGGCGCGACTCATACGAGGTCTACACCTCCGGCCGGGGACGGCTCGCACTGGGCAGGGCCAGGATCGTCAGCGCTATCACCGGCAAGGACAAGAGCTTTTCCTTCGCTGTTTTGCATTTCGGCGATCAGAATATTACCGCCGCCGTCCGGGCTTATGAGCCGGTCGATGCGGCCGCTTTCGAGGCCTTCGCCAGCGAAGCCGCCGGACATGTGCAGGGTGCCGATTTCCCCGAGGTAATTCGTCTTCTGGACCGTTTCTACGGTCACATGGACTACTCGCTTACCTCGCTGTTCACCGATGAGCAGCGGCGCATTGTGCAGCTCATTCTCAACGCCACGCTTTCTGACATCGAGGACTCCCTTACCACCATCTACGAGGACCACGCCAACCTGTTGCACTTTCTTTCTCAGGCCGGACTGCCCAAGCCTCCCTCCCTCACCCTGGCGGCTGGTTTTGCCGTCAATGCAGGTCTGCGCCGCGCCTTGGAGGCCGATCCTGTTGACCAGCCTCAGGTGCGTTCCTATCTCTCCCTGGCCACAGCCGATCAGATCTCGCTGGAGACGCCCACTCTCTCCTATCTTGCCGACCAGCGCATGAAGCGCTCCATGGTCGAGCTGCAAATGTCCTCCGGTTCGCTGGAACTGCTGGACCGTGCCCTGTCGCTGGCTCACATGTTGACCGAGTTGCCCTTTGAGCTGAACCTGTGGCAGGCGCAGAACATCTGGTACGAGATTCAGCGCACTTCCAGCTACGCGCTGACTTCGCTCTCTGCCGATGACCGCCCGAGCTGGGACAAGGACTTTTGCGACTTGGCTTCTTGCCTGTCGATTGACTGTGCTGCCGTCACCGCCCAGACCGCGGTAGCGGAAACCACGGGAGATTAAGACTTTCCCTTGGAATCTTCTGGATTTTTGGGTGCCCCATCCTTCGCGTTTTTTTTGCGAAGGGTGGGAAACCATGTACCTTAACCTGCTGCTTTGTGTCAGGGCACGACTTCACTCGTGCCGAAAAGGCTGGCACAAACAACGGGCTTTGCAGGCTGCGGAAAAACTCGTAGAAGGTGTTTCAAAAGGCTGCTTTGTAACAGGGCACGACTTCAGTCGTGCCGTAACTTCAACAAAGTAAAGATGCGAACTTTAGCCCCTGCGGGATCGGTATGTGCGGTAGCTTGGGGATTCAGCTTCGACCGTTTCAAATCATCCAGCCTTATCGCGCTGCTTTTTCCAGCTTTCCGTCCTTCAGCGCGAACCGCTCTCCGCGCCACACAATCGTGTTGCCTGCGAATCCTGCCACCCAGACGCCCATGGCGACCAGATCGCACAGCGGCACGAGCCATAGCCTCGGCAGCACCCGGCGGTCGCCCAGTACTCCGTCGCCCATCACCACGGCCAGCGCAAGCCGCAGCAGGCAACTCAGCCCCAACAGGCCCAGGCTCAACGGGCTCAGGCCGCTGGCCAGCGCGTTCACCAGCGCCCATCCCAGTCCGTGGGTGAAGAGGAGTCCGGCGTAGCCCCAGGGCCTCGACTCGCGGACAGCTCGCTCCCAGCGCAACTGGTGATCGATGAAGTCGCGCCAGCCATAGGGCGCAATGTTGGTCTCGACGACTTCCACCGAGAGCGCCACGCGGTAGCCGGCCTGCGCCACGCGTGCTCCCAGTTCGTAGTCGTCGGCCAAGTGGTTCACCAGTGGCAAAAAGCCGCCGATCTTGTCGAGCGCCTCGCGCCGCACCGCCAGCGTGGAACCCAGCCCGTAGTGCAGCCCGCCTTCAATCCACTTCGACAGCAGCACGCCGGCCTGGAACGCTGTCGCAATGTTCAGCGCCTCCAGCTTCGAGGCCAATGTGCCGTGCGCCCGTCCGCGATAAAGCGCCGTCACCAGCCCAACTTCTTGCGCTGGGATTTCGGAGAAACTCGATTCGGAGGGAGGCGGGGGGTTCAACCCCCGCATAACACCATCAGAATAGACGCGGGCTTTAGCCCCGGAGGAACTCTCCGCCGGAGCAAAGCACGCCATGACCTGCTCCAAATAGCGCGGCCCAACGGTGATGTCGGAGTCATTGACGAGCAGAAAGGGATAGCTGGCCTGCTCGGCAAGCTGAACCAGCGTGCTGACCTTGCCGTTGGTTCCCAGCTGTTCCGGGCACTCGATCAGGCGGATTCGCCGCTCGGGAAACTCAGCCTTCAACTGCTCGACGGCCGTTACGGCCGGGTCCTCCAGCGAGGCAACCCCGAAGAGCAGTTCAACCTCGCCCGCGTAGCTCTGTTGGCAGTGGCTGCGGAAGGCGTCCATCATGCCGGGGTCCAGTCCCTTGAGGGACTTCAACACGCTCACGTCAGGCGCAAAATCCGCCAGCGGTGCTCGCCGTGCGCGTAAAAAGCGGCGCGCAGCCATCAACGCCGCCACAAAATAACCCATCCCGGCCACAGCCAGAACCGTAGTGAGCATTGCGATAATTTGAGCCAAAGTATGCTGCATCTCAGGGCTAGAGCGGTTCTCCAATAGCTGTAGACCGAAGCCAGTAAGCTGAGTGGCTTTTTCCTTAAGAAAAAGTCACCTTCCATGAAGTGAGTCAGGCTATACCAAATGGAGAACCGCTCTAAGTGTAACGGAAGAGCAAGAAAAATGGGGTAGGGATTAGGGAACAGCGGGGCGTTATCGCTCGAAGGAGGAACATGGTTCGTTGTCCGTGTTGCGTGCTCGTTCCGCAAGCATCCTAACCCCTAATCCCTGCCTTATTCGTACCTCAGCGCCTCGATCGGGTCCAGATTCGCGGCCTTCCAGGCTGGGTAGATCCCGAAGATCAGCCCAATCGCGCAGGAGACGCTGAAGCCGACCAAGATCCATGTGGTGGAAAGACTCGGCGACAACGGAATCGGCAAAAGGGAGATGATCCACGTAATCAAAGCACCCAGCAGAACGCCAATCACCCCGCCCAGGGCGCACAAGGTCACGGCCTCGGTAGTGAATTGGGTAAGGATGGTGTGTTTCGTTGCGCCGAGGGCCTTGCGGATGCCGATTTCCCTGGTTCGCTCCGTGACTGAAACCAGCATGATGTTCATCACGCCCACGCCCCCCACCATCAAGCCCACACAGGAGACGCCAATCATGAAGATCACCAGATACTTGGTGATGTCGCCCCAAAGCTTGGTCAGCGTGTCGGGTCCGAAGATTTCGAAGTTGTCCGGCGCCTCCACCTTTACCTTGCGGCGCACGCGCAGCAGTTCGCGAATCTCCTCTTCCACCAGCGACTTGTTCTTCGGGTCGTCATATTTCACGCTGACCCACAGATCCTTGTCCTCCGGGTGCAGGTTATGGAAGGTTCCCATCGGGAAATAGACCTGATTATCACGGGGATTCTTGCCGCTGCCGAAGGGCTGCTTCCGCTTGTCCATGACGGCGATGACGGTGTACATGCCACTCTCGATACTCACTTCTTTGCCAAGCGCCGATTCATTGCCGAACAACTCTTGCCAGGTGTCGTAGCCGAGAACGCAGACGTGGGCTCCGCGCTGGTCTTCCGCATCGGTATACAGGCGGCCATCAAGGATCGTGAGGTCATTCACATCCCCCACCTCGGCGGTGCTGCCGGTCAGAATCGTCCCCGCCACTTTCTTGCCGTTGTATTTCACCGACACGGCGCCGACGCGGAACTGTCCCACGTGCTCCAGGCCGCCGTCGGCCGCGACCACGTGAGGCAGGGTTCGCAGGGCCATTACATCGTCCATGGTCAGCTTCTTGCGCGTAAGCTGCTCGGTGGTGGGCCGCACGCCGATCACCGGAAAATGGAAGACCCAGAAAACATTGGTTCCCATTGAGTTGGCAAAGTCCTCGACCTTGTTGTTGACGCCGTTGATGAGCGACGAGATCACGATGACCGTCGTGACGCCGATGACAATGCCCAGGATCGTCAGCCCTGAGCGCAGCTTGTTGGCCCTGAGCGTGTTGAGGGCCATCTTGATGGATTCGCCGGTTTGTCCTTGCGCCATGAAAACTCCTAGACAGATGACAGCTAACAGCAGACAGCTTACAGTAATCAGTTCTGCCGCTTCTGATCCTTCAGCGATTCCAGAAACGAATAAAGCATCTTTCCCACTTCGTGCGACAAACTTTCCGCATCGTTGACCAATTCAGGTTTTCCGAACTGCAGTGCGCGAGCGATTTCCAGTTGAGTCTGAATTTCGCAGATTGAACCTCGCGCGATGCCGAGAAATTGCCGGAATTCTGCGGAGTTCAGCCTTCCCTGTCCCTCTGCAATGTTACTGGGCACGGAAACCGCGGCGCGTCTGATCTGGCTAGTCAGCCCGTAGACTTCCTCGCGTGGAAAACCTTGCGTCAGGCGATAGATCGCCACCGTCAATTGCATCGCCTTTTGCCAAACCAGAAGGTCCCGAAACGATTGCGACATACGCCTCTTTCCAGCGAACAGCTAACAGCAGACAGCTTACAGTTAACAGCAAAGAGCCAACAGCCACAACAAATACAATCCCTATCCAAACGTATTGCTACGAACAGCCGCCAGCCGGTAACTGTTAGCTGCTAGCTGTTAGCTGTCTGCTGCGCTCAGAGCTCCGCTCTGAGCGCCACCACCGGGTCCAGCTTGGCGGCTTTGCTGGCTGGATACACTCCGAAGAAGATGCCTGTGCTGGTGGCCATGAACAGGCCCATCAACACGCTCCACAACTGCACGCTGGCGGGAAAACCGATGGCAAGCGTAATCAGTTTGGCTGCGCTGATTCCGCAAACCACGCCGATGGCTCCGCCCACCAGCGCCATGGTTCCGCTTTCAATCAGAAATTGCAGCAGCACGTCGCGTTGTCGCGCGCCCAGCGCCTTGCGCACGCCGATTTCGCGCGTCCGTTCCGTCACGCTGACCAGCATGATGTTCATAATCACGATGCCGCCCACGACCAGCGCAATGGAGGCGATGCCCACCACCACATCGAAGAAAATCGAAGTGATCTGCTTGTAAATGTCCATGAAGGTGTCGTTGGTTTCGATCTCGAAATCGTCATCCGTTCCCGGCGCGTTGTGGCGGCGGGCGCGCATCAGCGCGCGCACCTCGTCCTTGACCCGCTCCATCGCCGCCGCATCACCATTGGCGCGGGCATAAATGTCCAGCGAGTCGTTATAGCCGTAGGTCTGCTGATAGGTGGTGAGGGGCACGGCAACCCAGTTGTCCTGCGACTGACCCATGGTCTTGCCCTGGCGGTCGCCCACGCCGACGATGGTGTACGGGATGCCGCCGATGTGAATCTCCTTGCCAATAGGGTCGCCCGAGCCCAGCAGGTTGTCTACTATGTCGTAGCCCACAATCGCATTGTGCGTGCCGTGGTCATCGTCGGCAGGGGTAAATCCACGGCCTTGCACGATGTCCATATTGTTGAGCGTGAGCATGGTCCAGGTGATGCCGCGCATCTCGGTATCGCTGCTGGAGTGGCCGTTGAATGTCACGTTGCCGGTGCGGTCCAGCCGCGCGCCGACTTCGCTGCACTCCGTGCATGCGTCCCGCACCGCTTCAAAGTCCTCGATGCGCAGAATCTTGCGTTTCTGATAGCGAAGGTAATCCTCGGCGGAGAAAATCACGCCGGCCATCCGCGACACCGTCAGCACATCGGCGCCGTGGCTGACCAGTTTCGTGGCCACGTACCGGTTGGCGCCGTTCACCAGCGTGATGACCATAATGACCGAGGCCACGCCCATCACCACGCCCAGCAGCGTCAGAACGGTGCGCATCTTATTGCCCCACAAGGATTGCAGCGCGAGTTTGAAGGCCTCACTGAATAGCATGGTCCTGCTTTCTGTTGCTGTCGCCTAGGTCTCTGACAGCTTGAAGTTGTACCAATTCTGGGGTGCCCCAGGTCTCGATTTTGAGACCTAGGAAACAACAAACAGGAAGGTACAAAATGATGCTGTCAAAACCTGGCCGTTCAGGGCATTCGTCCTGACAACATTCCGCCCGGTCGGTCGGAGTCGATGCCTGCCCTGCCTGATCTTCCTAAGTGTATGCAATCTCCGCTCGTCTTATGAACGCAAAACCATCCTATCAGCCAGCCTCCCGCAGCCAGGAAGCTGCCACATCTCAGGCGTTTTCTCCCTCCCTGATACGCAAAGCCATGTCGTCAGGTTCCGTGGCCGGGGCAAAATCCCGTTAAGCCGGTCAAAATAGGCATCTTCCGGAACTTCCCGTTCCTGCCGGACGTACTCTGGTCTGAAGTATATTTGCGTCCATTTTTTGAATCGGAATTTCGTTATCTTATCGGAGGTCTCATGATTCGCGCATACTCACGGTCTGGGGATTCAGTAGCGGATTTAACAAGGCATTGAACCGATAGGGTGCCCCAGATCCAGATTTTGGGACCTGGGAACCACGAACCCAAACCGTTTCAATCTCCCATCCTATCTTCCGCGCAATCGGCAGTTCTTCTATTCAGAAAGCATTAATCGCAGTCGTGAATTGCAGCACTTGTCCCGAGCCTTCGGTCACCGCGCCCATCGTGTAATTTGCGGTTGAGGCGTCGTCGGGAGCTTCCGGTTCCCAATAGATCACTCCCAGCCCCATACTGCTGGGCACGGCATTCATCGCCTGGATTGCCCCTTGCACATCGGTGTAGGCATCGGTTGGATCACTATACAGGTAGCCGATCTCGCAGATCATCACCGGCTTGTCATAGCGGGCGGCCAGCGTCTTCAGGTTGGCGGCAACCGTGGTGATGTTACTTGGTCCGTCGTAATAGGAGGCTCCAATCACGTCGAATTTTGCGCCGGCGGTCTTCAGCCCGTCAAAGAACCACTCAAAGTCGCTGAGATTACTGATCCCGGCTATATGGATGACCACCTGCGAAGTGCTGCTGACCGCCTTCACCGCGTTGTAGCCGCTGTTGATCAGGCCGGTGACCTGGGTGAAGTCGTTGCCGTTTACGGTTGTGGAGCCGACCGAGCCGATGGGCCAGAGCATTCCGGAGTTGATCTCGTTGCCCACCTGCACATATTGCGGAGTAACACCCGCGGCTACCAGCGCCGTCATGAAGTTATAGGTGTAGTTGTAGACGTCGGTTTGCAGCTGGGCATAGGTATCATTTGTCCACGCGGCAGGAGTGGTTTGATGCCCCGGATCGGCCCATGTATCGCTGTAATGAAAGTCGATCACGATCTTGAAGCCCATCGCACTGGCCTGTTTGGCCAGCGCGATGCTCCCCGCCTGATCGAGGTCGCCCACGCCCAGGACGCCTGTCGTAATGGTGGGATTCACAAATGTCCGGATGCGGATCGTGTTGACGCCATGATTCTTGAGAATCTGCAGCGCGCTTCCGGTTGCGCCGGTGGTATCGGTCCAGGTATACCCCATGCTCTCCAGTTGGGTCAGCCATCCGACATCGGCTCCAAGGACGGCGGCCGTTGCCGTAGTCGAGATCGTATAAGCGGCGGATGCGGCCGTGGAGTTTGCGTAGCCCGAGGCCACGGCAATAGCTTCGATGGTTTCTGTGGAGCTGACGGAGATGGCTGCCGTGTACTTTGTTGAGCTGGTGGTGGGCGTCGTTCCGTCGGTAGTGTAGTAGATCGTCGCGCTGGCGATGGCGTCGGAGAGGGTGACGGTTTGCGCCGTCGTGTAGGTTCCGGCGGCAGGCGAGAAGGTGGGCGCCGTTGCCGTTGTTGTTGTCGTCGTCGAGCTGGACGAACCTGAACCCCCGCAACCGTTGAGCAGGATAGCTCCGATTGCCAGGACGAAAACAAAGCAGGCGCGCATTCTGTAATTTGCATTCATGAAGGGATACTCAAGTTGACCTTCATCCTAAGCGCGAAAATCAAGTGCGCACATCCGACGAAAGTAGGAGCAGCCCGATTTGCTTTGGCGAGTTACGTCCAGAAATGAAACAGGCTGGAATTCCTTCAAGAGTGGGATGCCACAACTCTCATCCTCGCAACGGGCGCTAATGCATTTTCACGGATGATGTAAAAATGCTCCGTGCCCCATCCATTTCACGTTCTTTGTGAAATGGGTGGGAAACCACGAATTTAGCCCTACAGAAACTGTGAAAATGCTCTAAAGGCTAGTAGCTAGCAGCTAGAAGCTGTATTTCATCAGCGTCCTGAGCTGCCAAAGCCTTTTTCCGCGCGCGCCGACTCTTCCAGGTTTTCCACGGTTTCCACATCCCCTGTGAGGATAGGAACCGGAATCATCTGGGCAATCTTTTCCCCGGCCCTCAGTTCGACAGCCGTTTCGCCCAGGTTGGTCATCAGCACCAGAATCTCGCCCCGGTAGCCTGCGTCGATCACTCCAGCCGTGGTCGCAATCCCACGCGCAGCCATCGACGAGCGGTCCCGCACCAGCAAGCCCAGCGGCGCGCCGGTCTCCGGATGCCGCGCTTCCACGGCAATTCCTGTTCGTACCTTCACCGTAGCTCGTGGAGTCAGCACGGCTCCCGCCAGCGCAAACAGGTCATACCCCAGGTCTTCGCCCTTGTGGGCCACAGCAGGCGCACGCGCCCCCGTCTCCAGCAATTTCACTCGTAGCATGTATTGATGGTAACGGATGAGCGGAGTTCGCGGGGGGGATGATTCTGGCCACGATATAGTCCAACAGGGTTATCCACCTGTCGGCTGCCGGGTGATGCTCCGCGCTTGCAATCCCTTGAATCTCCTCCCAGCACGGAGATTGTTCCAGGTCTCTGACAATGTGAAGATGTTCCTATCAGAAATGTAGCGCTGGCCTCCCGGCCGGCTGTAGTGCGGGCGTCCCCGCCCGCGCTTCTCTGCCCGATGGAACATATTTATGCTAGGTCTCCGACAGCTTGAAGATGTACCAGAACTGGGTGCCCCAGGTCCGGGGTCCCCACGGACAGGTCTTCGTCCGTGGGGTGGAGGTCCCGATTTTGGGACCTGGGAAAGTATGAACTTGATGTACGAAATGATGCTGTCAGAGATCTGGCCGAATGCCCGGCTTTCCTTCAATATGTAGGTTACGTTCACTTGCCGTCTGCTCATCGGTCTTGCCGCAATCGCCGCGCAGCAAGCTCAAATCCCCCGCATCGGCGTCTTTCTCATCCTTCTCGCGATGCTTGCTTGCCAGCCAGTTGATCCCGCAGGCCGATCCCACGCTTCCGGCCAGCAGAATCGCCGACATCACACACAAAGGACACATTGTTTGTCCTCCACCTGCATTGGACGGCCGCGACAGCCTTTCCGTCGCAACCCACGCCCTGCAGTTCAATCCTACGCGGGATGAAGCCGTAACGCGCATCTTGCGAGGCTGTGGGCCTTCAGTCGTAGCCGCGAAACCGCTATGATGGTCACGAGCCGCAGCATAAAACGGCGCGAACCAGAAAAAATGCCCCCCACGATCTTCATCTCGGCAGGCGAGGCCAGCGGCGAGCACTACGGCGCGCTGCTGGTCGACGCGCTCACCAAAAGGCTCGCCGCCGCCGGTCAGACGGCCAGTTTCTTCGGCATGGGCGGTCCGCGCATGGCCTCCGCCGGCCTTCAGTGCGTCGTCCGCTCGGAAGACATGGCGGTGATGGGCCTGACCGAGGTCGTTCGCCATCTGCCGCGCATCTGGCGCGAGTTCCGCCGCCTGAAGCGCTCCATCCGCGAGCATCCGCCCTCGGTGGCCGTGCTAATCGACTTCCCAGAAATCCACTTCCGGCTGGCCCGGGAGTTCCACCGCCTCGGCGTTCCCGTCATCTACTTCGTCAGCCCGCAGTTGTGGGCCTGGAAGAAGAAGCGCATCAGGCTGGTGCGGAAGTACATCGACAGGATGCTGGTGATCTTCCCTTTCGAGGAGCCGTTCTATCGCGGACAGGGCGTTCCGGCCGAGTTCGTTGGCCATCCGCTGGCGGAGTTGCCGCTGCCCGCCATGAGCCGCGAGGCGTTTGCCGCCACCAACGGCCTCGACCCCGCAAAGACCTGGATTGGGCTGCTCCCCGGAAGCCGTCCCAAGGAGATCCGCGACATTTTGCCGGAGATCCTGCGCGCGGCGCAAAAACTGAAGGGCAGCTTCGAATTTCTCATCCCCCTTGCGCCGACTCTGAATGCGGAGCAGCGGGAAGAGGTGCGACAAATTGTGCAGGATCACGGCGCAGGTCTCCCTCTTCGCCTGATAGATGACATTGGCCCTACCCCAGGTGGTGCGCGCTCCGTGCTCTTTCACGCTCGCGCTTCGGTCGTCGCCAGCGGTACGGCCACGGTGGAGGCGGCGCTGATCGGCAATCCATTTGTGGTCGTCTACCAAGTTTCGCCGCTCACCTTCGCCATTGCCAAGCGAGTGGTCAAGTTGCCTTGCGTGGCCATGGCCAACCTGATTGCTGGCCGGCAGGTCGTCCCGGAACTGCTTCAAGGCGACTTTACGGCGGAAAACATCGTCAAACAAATCGGGCCTTTGCTACCCGAAGGACCCGCGCGTCAGTCCATGATGAAGGACTTGGCACAAGTGCGTGGCTTGCTGAACAAGCGGCCGGCGGACCGTGCGGAACAAGGCGGAGCCATCAATCGGGTGGCGGCAATTACGCTGGAAGTGATGGCCGCGCCCCGCCCGGGCGCTGGGAAAGGCTGCAAGGATGAACTTGCGTAATTGGAACCCGTTTTTTCTCATGGCCGCGCTACTGGTCTGCGCTCTTCCTCTCGTCGCCCAGCGGCCTGAGCGCCCCACGCTTGTCATCAGCGGCTACGTCATCGACGCCGAGATCGACACGGCCACGCACCACTTGGCGGCCAAGGCTGTGGTCAGTTTCACCGCGCCTGAAAACGCCGAGCAGGTCAGCTTCGGCTTCCATCCGGCGCTGAAGGTAACCAAAATCTCCGACGAGGCTGGCACGTTGCTCACCGGCGAGCGGCTTGCCGACGGCTCCATTCGCATCACCCTGCCCACGCCCTTTGCCAAGGCGCAGGTCATGCGCTGGACCTTCGAGTACGAGGGCACGATTACCGGCAACGACGACGGCCCCGTCGAGGGCCTCCGGCTGGCCGCCATTCAGGAGCCGATTACCTACCTGCTCTACCCCGCGCGCTGGTTTCCCGTTTCTGCCAATCCGTCCGCTTACCTGACCAACCGTTTCACCGCCCAGATTCACATGCGCGTGCCGCAGGGAATGCGGGTCTTCGCCAGCGGCGCTCAGGGCGCGTCCAAGCCCGTCACCCTGGCCAGCGGCAAGCCCGGCGATGAGTACGACTTCAACTGGGACAAACCCGGCTTTCCCGGCACCGTGATTGCCGGCCGCTATTTGGACCCGGTCTCGGTCGGCCCCGGCAACGTGAAAGTCTACCTGACCGTGACTCACCAGCAGTCGGCCAACGAACTGGCCCAGACAGCGGCCAAGGAGTACGACTTCTTTACCGACAGCTTTGGCGCGCCCGAGTCCAGCCATCTGAATGTTGTGGAACTGCCGGACAACACGCTGCCCGCCGTCTGGGCGCCAGAGTTGGCGGCCATCCTTGGCTCGCGTGTCGGAGACAAGAGCGGCGTGCGCCTGCTCGCCAACACCATCGCCCACCAGTGGTGGGGCTCCGAGGTCAGCCCGCGCACCGCCAACGACGCCTGGATCACCAACGGCATGTCCCGCTACGGCGAGCTGATGTATATGGAGAGCGAGAGCGGCAAGAACGCCATGAAAGCTGCCATTCAAGATGTTTCCGCCGGAGCCCTGGCCTACGACACCATTCCCCTCTCCAGCGTCAGCCGTTTGAGTCCCTTCTCGCCAGAGTTCCAGTCCATGACCCTGGAAAAGGGCGCCATGATCTTCCACATGCTGCGTTGGGAGATCGGCGACAAAGCCTTTCTGGCCACGCTGAAGGGCGCTCTGAGCCAGTACATGGACAGCTCGATGCGCGCGGCTGATTTTGAAAAGGTGGCCGAGGCGCAGAGTCAGCAGCAGTTGACCGCCTTTTTCGCGCAGTGGGTGGACGGCACCGGCGCGCCGCAATTCAACAACAAGTACGCCGTCTACCGCCTCGGCAACAACAAGGGTTTCCGCACCATCGGCGAAATCGGCCAGGACCTTGACCTCTTCCGTATGCCGGTCGAGCTGCGCATCGAGACCGACGGCAAAACCGAGATCAAGAAAATCGAGGTCGTGGGCACCAATACACAATTTGTCGTGGATACCTTCGGCCGTCCCCGCCACATCAGCATCGACCCGGACAGTTGGGTGCTCAAGTCCACTCCCGACCTGCAGGTCCGCATCAGCATTCTGAAGGGTCAGCAACTGGTTGCGCAGGGCGACATGCCAGGCGCGCTGGTCGAGTATCAGAAGGCTCTGGAAGCCAATTCGCAGAGTTCGCTGGCCAACTACCGCATCGGCGAGTTGCTGATGGCGCAGCGTAACTATCAGGCCAGCGTGAACGCCTACCGCGACGCCTTGCGTGGCGACGGCGAGCCGCGCTGGACCGAGGTCTGGAGCCATATTGCGTTGGGCAAGATCTTTGACATCACCGGTCAGCGCGACCGCGCCGTAAACGAGTATAGGCTGGCCGTGCAGACCAACGACAACACCCAGGGCGCAGTCAACGAAGCGCGCATGTACCTGCAAAAGCCTTACAAGCAACCCGAAAGCGAGTAATCCCCTCAGCGGAAATTCTTCTTCCGGTGAGAGGCACTGACTTTTCAGGCGGCTGAGGATTTTGTTGCTTACTTATCGCGGTGAGAGCCGCCCAGGGAGAGAACTTCCAGTTTGACCGATGCAAGCCCGCCCTTGGCCATCGCCAGTTCTTTGGCGGCGCCATACGACAGATCGATGACCCGCCCGCCAAGCAGTTCGCCGCGATCGGTGATGCGAACCACGACCGACCGATGATTTTCGAGGTTGACGACGCGAACCACCGAGCCGAACGGCAGCGTCGGATGGCAGGCCGTCATCGCGTTCATGTTGAAGCGTTCTCCACTGGCCGTGTGACGGCCGTTGAAGACGCTGCCATACCAGGAAGCCAGGCCTCTGAGTCTGTGCGCCGTTCCCGTCTCTATGGTTTTCTGCGGCGCCAGAGTGGCGGGCGTCGCGCTTGCAGCGGGCGCCGCATGCGTCGCGGTTGAGGCTGGCCGGGAAAGCATCGCATCTGCCTGCACCGTTCGCGTGGAAACTCCCACCACACACGCGATCAGCACAACAGAGGAAGCTCCTGCCAACAGCCATATCCGCAGCGGGGATTTGGAGCTCATGTTGATTAATTCTCGTCCAATGACCATCTACCCATTTTACTGATTCGACACTAGTGGACTCAACTGTTATCTAGAAAAGCAAGAGGAAAACATTGCCAAAAATGAACAGAATTCGAGGCATATCACGCTAACTACTTACATGTCTGTAACTTGCAGACAGCACTAAAAATGGTGCAAATTGCGCTTTTTTTGCCCGTTTTAGACGATTCTGCGCTCTCGGACTCCAAAATCCAGGCTGCGGTCACCAACGCTCTTAAACCTCCGGAGCGGCCTCGCTCCCTCAATTCTTTTCTGTCGATAAGCGCCGCATGCAGAAACATTTCCCGCGCAGCCGTGTCTTCTTGAGCGAGTGCATCTACTTTTCAGGAGGAACTTCCATTGAGCCGCATTGGTTTTGGATTCCGTTCCATCGTCTGCGCCGCCCTTCTTTCCGCTGCCGCCGTCCTCGCACCGCAGTTTGTCTTCGCGCAAGCGGCCCCTGTGCCATCGGCCATTCTCGCCGCCAAAACAATTTTTGTTTCCAACGCCGGTGCGGACAGCGGACTGTTTCCGTCGCCCTTCTCCGGCAACACGAGCCGCAGCTACAACCAGTTCTATGCGGCGCTGAAAGCCTCCGGCCAGTTTGAGCTGGTCGGCGACCCGGGCGCAGCCGACCTGGTTCTGGAGTTGCAACTGATCGCGCCCAACGGTCCCAGCGAGGCCAACAAGCAAAAAGGCGCATCCGAGCCATTGCCCATGTTCCGGCTGGTGGTCTACGACCGCAAAACTCACTACGCATTGTGGACCCTGACCCGGTCGATTGAGATTGCCTATCTGCAAAAGACACACGACCGCAACTTCGATGAAGCTCTTTCGGCTCTGCTTCTGGATTTCGAGACTCTCGCCGGCAAGGCTCACTGATCTTCGCTCTATTGATTCGATTTGTAAATGCGGATACTCCGTGCCCCATCCCACGATCTGTAGGCCGGAGCCCGTTTTTGCAGATTATTTCTACCTTCCTGCTAGCGTGAAATTGTCGGTATCTCAAACAAAAAGCAGGGGGAAGAAATGAATTTCAGTGCCGCGGGAATGGAGCTGTTGAAGCGCTCCGAGGGTTTTCGGAATTGTGTTTATCGGGATGTGGCCGGGTTTCCGACCATCGGTTATGGCCACCGGCTGCATTATCCGGAGTCGTTTCCCAACGGCATCACCGAGCCGCAGGCCGCCAACCTGCTGTCCTGCGACGTGCGCGACGCCGAGCAGGCCGTCCAGCGTTTGGTCAAGGTTCCGCTCACGCAGGGCCAGTTCGATGCACTAATGGACTTCTGCTTCAATCTGGGCGCGGGCCGCCTTGCTGCTTCTTCTCTGCTCAAATTTCTCAATGCGGGCAGGTACGATGAAGCCGCGCAGCAGTTGATACTTTGGGACCATGCCGACGGTCGGGAAAACGCTGCACTGAAGGCCCGCCGCGAGGCCGAAGCCGCGCTTTGGCGCAGCGCATAAACAAATACGCGCCCTGACGTCAACGAACAGGGCCAAAGCACGTCTAGTTGAATGAACACCTTTGCTGACGATGAACGAACGCGGTGCGGGTGCTGACTCGATCCCGGCAGGATTTTCTTGCCAGCACGGGTCCGTTGTTTTTTCTATGTGGGAGAGGAGCATCGAATCAGTGATTGACTTGAAGCGTTGTAAGAAATTTGCGCGGCGGGCAGTGCCGGTCTTCGGCTTGTCCGTCGCCTGCTGCTGTGCGGCTTGGGCACAGCCTGATGGGCAAAGTGGCCCGCCGCCCGACGGTGGACCGCCTCCGGGCGAGATGCAACAGCATCGTGGCCCCAGCGTAGAGCGGCAATTGAAGCAACTGACCCAGTTGCTGACGCTGACCGCCGATCAGCAGACGCAAGTCAAGGCGATTCTGACCGACCAGCAGCAGCAGATCGAGGCGCTGTTCAAGTCGGCCAGGACTGCCAGCGAAGATCAGCCGCCCAGCCCGGAAGCCAGGGAAGCAGCGCACACGGCAATCAAGGCCCTTCGCGCAGACACGCGCTCCAAGATCGCCGCCGTGCTGACCGCCGATCAGAAGACGAAATTTGCGGCCTGGGAAAAGAAGCGCGCCAGATCCTCCGCTCAGCAGGAGAGTAACGATGCGCCGCCACCGCCGCCTGACGGAGAAGGTGGACCTCCGCCGGATGGTGGTGGTGGACCTGGAGGCGGCGGACCTCCAGGGTTTTGAAACTTATCCGTGAATAGGTAGCGCCGACCTCCCGGCCCACAGAAAGCTTCTGGCGGCGTGGACTCCACCAGTACAGCCGGTTTGAAGACCAGTGCAACAATTCATCCTTAATTTACAAATAAGCTCTTAGAGCAGAGTGACGGAACGCAGCGGGCCGCTTCCACATGGAAGCGGCCCGCCGTGTCTTCATCGGATCTTCCGCTTAAGGTTTCTTCCCAGGCGCAACCTTGGCGTCCTTCACCTGCTGCGTCTCCACGTGGAATCGCTTGAAGTTATAGTTGCGCTCCGTGGTGCGCGCGAAGTGGCGCGTGTTGACAGCATAAATCCCTCTCCCTAGAATTAAAGAGGAGAAATTTGCGTTTTTCCAGGCCAAAGTGCTAGGAAAATCAAGTGGTTAGAGCAAATGGCTCCAAGCTCTGGCCGGGATATTGATTGCCCTTGCCGGAGCGCCTAGGAACGGAGAGCGAGGAAGATGCCTGATGCGCGCGTCAGTCCGCGAGAGCGGCTGGTGCTCACAGCCATCATCGAGTTGTATATCGCTACCGGAGAACCGGTGGCCTCGCAGGCGGTTGCGCGTCGTTTTTCCAATCAAGAGGGTTTAAGCTCGGCCACCATCCGCAACGTGATGGCAACGCTGGGCGAAGCGGGTCTGCTGGAGCAGCCGCACACCTCCGCCGGCCGGGTTCCCACCGCCGCTGCTTTTCGCTACTACGTCGAACAGATCACGCAGCCGGTTCGCATGGCCTTCGGCGCGCCAACCTCCAAGATGGAGGCGCCTTCCTCGCTCGGGCCGTTGCCCATGAGTGAAGCCCGCCGCGGGCAGATCGAAGAAAGCTTCTCCGGCGTCACCAGCAGCAACGACTATCTGGAGCGCACCTCGCATGTGCTGGCGCTCTTGTCCAGCGGCCTGGGCGTGGCGCTGGCCACTTCCACCGGAGTTCAGGTGCTGGAGCATATTCATTTTTCGCGGCTTTCGACCGGCCGCGTGCTGGCCGTGCTGGTGACCCAGGCCGGCGCCGTGCAGGATCGCGTGCTGGCTCTCGATCACGAATTGACTCACGTGGAGCTGGAGACAGCCGCCCGCTACCTGAACGAGAACTTCCGCGGCTGGCATGTTGAGCGCATCCGTGCTGAAGTTGCCCGGCACGTTGAGCAGGAGCAGACGGCCTACCAGCAGATGCTGGCCTCGGTCGAGGAGCTTTGCCGCAAGGGCGCCTTGGCCGGCGACCAAACCGGGCCTGCGATTTTTGTGGATGGAATGGCCAACCTGATCGCCGCCGAGGCGGATCGTGAGCGGCTGCGGCAGATGTTGCTGGCTCTGGAAGCCAAGCAGCGGCTCGTGGAGCTGCTGACCGCTTACGTGGATGGCCGGCAGCCTGAGGTGCGCGTGGTCGTCGGCCTGGATGAGGCTTCTCCGGCCATGCAGGATCTGGTGCTCATCGGTGCCCCGGCGCGGCTGGGCGGCAATAATCTGGGTACGGTGGCCGTCATTGCGCCCACCCGCATCCAGTACCAGGAGATGATCCAGGCGGTGCGCTATATCGCCGGGCTCTCCGAGCGGCTGCTTGAAGTTCCCGCGGATTAGGGCTTGGCGGGGTGAACTGGCTCAGGATGGAAGCCGGATTACTCTCGACAAGCCGGACAGAAGCCTTCGCCCGCCGTGCAAATTATCATGGAAATACATAGGAAAGATTCTTTGGAGAATGCATAAGGTTATGCCAGAAGAGGAAACAGAATTGAAAGTGATAAAGGGTGGCAAGGCCGAACCGGCCGCCGCGGTGAAAGAGCCGGTCAGTAAAGCGCCCGGCGAACCGGAGCCGCCCTCGGTTTCTGAGGAGCCTGAACCCCCCAAGGAGCCCGTCAGCCGCGAGGAGTTCGACAAGCTTCAGGTCGAGCGCGACCAGTTGCTGGACCGGCTGAGCCGTCTCCAGGCCGAGTTTGAGAACGCCCGCAAGCGGGCCGAGCGCGAGCGGGTTTCGGACCGCGACTATGCTACCGCCAGCGTGGTCAAGCAATTTTTGCCCGTGCTGGACAACTTCGAACTGGCGCTCAAGTCCACCGGCACACCGGAGCAGTTAAGCGCGGGCATCGAGTTGATCCGGAAGCAGATGGAAGCGGTTTTGCACCAATTGCATGTCCATGCGATTCCCGCCCTGGGCGTGGAGTTTGACCCCCGCTGCCACGAGGCGCTCGGCTCGGTGGAGCGCGACGATGTGCCCGACCAGCACGTTGCCGAGGAGATTCGTCGCGGCTACAAGCTGCGTGAACGGCTTTTGCGCCCTGCGCTGGTGCGCGTGGCCTCCAACCCGAAACAGACAAGCGAGTGAGTTCAATAAGAGTGGAAAAGACTGATTATTATGAGATTCTGGGAGTTTCACGCGAGGTTAGCGACCAGGAGTTGAAGAGTGCCTATCGCAAGAAGGCGCTCAAGTACCATCCTGACCGCAACCCCGGAAATCAGGCCGCTGAAGAGAAGTTCAAAGAGGTCAGCGAGGCTTATCAGGTTCTGAGCGACGCCGACAAGCGTGCCGCTTACGATCATTACGGTTTTGCCGGCGTCAACGGCTCCGGGGCCGGTCAAGGCTTTGGCGGGCCGTTCGCTGGTGGCGTGGACATCGGCGACATCTTCGGCGACTTGTTCGGCGAGATGTTCTCCGGGGGCGGCAACCCGCGCCGTGGCAGTCGCCAGCAGCGTGGCGATGACGTGCGCTTTGACCTGACCGTCGACTTCGAGGCGGCCATCTTCGGCACAGAAGCCGAGGTAAAGGTTCGCCGCTTCGAAACCTGTGACGCCTGTCAGGGCCGCGGCAGCGTCTCCGGCCGCGGACCCACCGTCTGCCGCCAATGCCAGGGCCGGGGACAAGTCCGCTACCAGCAGGGCTTTTTCTCCGTGGCTCGCACTTGTAATGTTTGCGGCGGTACAGGCCAGGTCATCGACGACCCTTGCACCGTGTGTCACGGGGTAACCCGCTTGAGCAAGGATTTCAAGCTCAACGTCAAGGTGCCGCCCGGCGTTGAAAACGGAACCCGCATTCGCTATGCAGGCGAAGGCGATGCCGGCCGCGGCGGCGCGCCCAAGGGCGACCTCTACGTCGTGCTTGCGATCCGTCCCCATGAGTTCTTCGAGCGCGATGGCAACAACCTGCATTGCGTCATTCCCGTCAGCTTTCCGCAGGCGGCTTTGGGCGCGGAGATCGAGATTTCCGGCATCGATGGCCCGGTCGGCTTGAAGATTCCCGAGGGCACGCAGAGTGGCCGCGAGTTGCGTGTGCGCGGCCGTGGAGTTCCGATCCTCAATGACAAGAGCAAAGGCGACCTGATCGTGAAAGTGGTGGTGGAGATTCCCCGCAAGCTCACCCGCCGGCAGCGCGAACTGGTCACCGAGATGGCTGAGACGCTTTCCGTCGAAAACAAGCCCACGTCTCCCAGCCTGATCGAAAAGATGAAGGATCTGTTCAACTAGCTGGTGACCGCGTGATTTGGTGCTGCGACGGGGTGCCCCAGGTCCGGATTTTCGGACCTGGGAATCCAAGAACTTGGACGAAAGGTTTTCGCTGGCTGAGCATTGAATCCATCCGTTGTGTCGCGCTTCTCATCAGCACTAGGGAGACACACATGAAAGACGCCATTGAAGCGTTGAAGACGCGCAGAAGCATTCGCACCTATACATCGCAGCCCGTCGAACGGAACGTGATCGAGGAAATTATTGATTGCGCTCGCCTGGCTCCGACCGCGATGAACGATCAGCCGTGGGACTTTATTGTCGTCACCGGCAAGGAGGATCTCGTCCGCATTCCGACGATCCTGGGCCACGGGGAATTCATTGCCAATGCCGCCTTCTGCGTGCTGGTGACGGCGCGAGCGAGCGGCTGCGCCGTGGAAGACTCCTGCGCCGCCACGGAAAACCTGCTCATCGCCGCCGAGGCGTATGGGCTGGGCGCCTGCTGGGTGGCCGGTGATCCGCAGGCCTATGCGCCCGTGGTGGCCAAAGCCTTCGGCGCGCCTGAGGGCCACAAGCTGATCAGCATTGTCTCCGTGGGCTATCCGGCGGAAGCGCCCGTAATCGAGAAACGCGCGCTGGCTGAAGTCCTGCACTGGGAGCGGTTCTAGAGCATTTTCACGGATCGCATAACCTCAAGGCGCAAAGTCATACACTCAAAGACCTGCTTGTGGCCTGTTTCCGGCTGTTCTTGACCACGTACATGGCGGTGTCGGCGACGTTCAGAAGACTGTCCCCGGTGGCGCTGTCTTCGGGATACATGGCAATGCCGATGCTGGCCGAGCCTTGAAGAGAAATGCCTTCGACGTTAAAGAGCGCGTCGAAGCAGTGTCCCAGACGATGAGCAATCTCCTCGACGCGGGTGCGGGTACTCCCCAGCGGGAGCAGCACGGCGAATTCATCGCCTCCCAGCCGCGCCAGCAGATCGTGGAAGCGGAGCTGCTGCTTCATGCGCTCGGCCACCTCCTGCAGATAGACGTCTCCGATGCGATGGCCATACTGATCGTTCACACGCTTGAACTCATCCAGGTCGATGTAGATCAACCCAAAGACGCCTGCATTTTTTCGCGCCTCGTTAATCTGAGCATGCAGTTTCTTCTCCAGCGAGAAGCGGTTTTGAATATCAGTGAGCAGGTCGAACTCGGAGCGGCGGCGCAGATCGGAGTAGAGACGCCTGTTTTCCATGGCCAGCGAGGCCAGTTTCACCCCTGTGGAGAGTGTTTCGTTCTCAGTAATGGCCGGTGGAGTTTCCGGATCAAAGGCGGCAAAGAGCGTTCCCAGCGCCGGACCGGAGCGCGCCGGAATTTCTACGGAGTGAACGCGCAACCGCGTTACATCCAGCGGGCGCTTGCCAAGCCGCGCTCCATCCATGATCTCGCACCAGCAGGGGGCGCCATGAAGCATGAAGGAACCCATTTCCGTGATCTCTTCAAGGATTTTGGCCAGGGGTTTTGAACCGTTGATGTCCTCGAGGATGTGGCTGCGGCGCTGCTCGAACTGCGCCATCGTGGCCAGCGCGCCGGTCTGGCTGTGCACCTTTCGCTTGAGGATCCACCCCCAGGTGCCCACAATTACGACCACCAGCAGCAGCAGACCGAGCACAATGATGAGGTTGTGAATGTTCAGCAAGGAAGGCTTGCCGACGACCGTAATGTCGTCGAAGGAACGCAGCAGAATATTGAAAGGCACTTTGCCGAGGTATTGGTTGGAACCCTCTTGGATGCAGATGCCTGTGACGCGAACTCGGGAGCCTGGCGGAATCTGCTTCATGGGTGGAGGCCCCTGGTCCGGGTGACGGTAAATCGCCGTAAACAGATGACCGTCGGCATTCACGACATACTCATCCTGCGAGGCCTCCCGGACTGCCGTTACCACTTGGCCATCGATAGAAATCAGATCGTAGAGATGGCCGCTCATTGAGAGCTGCTCCCAGGTCGTCGTCAGCGGCTGGATGGGTTTCTGTATGTGGCTATCTTGGATTTCGCCGTAGTTCAGGGACAGAAGATCATTGCGTGTATCGGGGAATCCGATGGCGTCCGCTTCATCGCCTATCTGCAAGGGTATTCGGGTCCGAGTCGCGATCCACGTACTTGTGGTTCCGTCCTGGATCACCATGGCCGAGCCGGGATTGTAGTAAGTGATGGTTCCGTGAATTCTGATTCTTTGCGTCAGATCGCGCACGTGAAAGCCGGGGAGGATCTGGTCCATCGGCCGGACGGGAAGTGACCATGGGTTGACTTCAGCGTGTTTGAGAATCTTCACGTTCGCGAGTGTGCTGATGCTGATCTGAGCCCCACGTAATTCCATCTTGCCGTTGAAAGTCGCACCGGAAACACCGGTGGCTTCCACCTCAGCGTCCAGCAGGCTGGAGAGTGTGTTCGCATCACTGCTTTCGATGAAGACTTCAACATAACCGCCATCCATAAGCAGGAGCGCACGGGCAAGGGTGTGCATCGGCAGGCTGGCATTGCGCGTATCCTTTCGTGTCTCCAAATCGACGGAGCGAATCACGCCACGAACAGTAACCAGCCTGCAATCGTATTTGGTACGGATTAACTCATCAAAAGTGGCGGGCACGGGCTTGGGCAATGCGCCGTGGTGAAGCAGTGTTATGTGATCGCTGGTCACATCGGGATGAAAACCGAGTGTCGTTTTTCCAACCACCAGGACGCGATCACCAGAAACTACGTTGGCATCTGGGGTGGCCAAGACAAAGATGGCTACGTCGCCATCCTGAACAAACATAGATCTTTCAGATGGGCGGAAAAATGTGACCGTGGCCTCGAATGCGACCGGTAGCGACTGGCTGGCTTGGGCGTTACTGAGAGCATGAAGGTCGCGCAGCGTGGTCAGCGGAGCGGGTGCTGCGGCCCAGACAACGGAGGCCCATCCAAGGATGACAGCGAACACGGGAACAAATCTCTTCATCGGCAATATCCTGCGTGGCCGGCGTTGAGCTGTCTGCCTCCGTGTACTTTGATCGGTTGCGTCTCTGAATCAACCACTTTTATAGGAAAAAGCCTTGAAACTAAGCGCGTGCTAAAAGTACAAGCGCTAACAAGCCACAATTCTAATCTTGTCAAAGTATGTTTTAAAAGCCCTCATTGCGGTACAAAAGTACCGTGAGCCTCAAATGCAGAAAAGCGTGTCGCGGCAGTGTAGCAGTGTAAGTTGCACTGCTACACTGCCGCGTACGCATTCGATGTCGAATATCAGAGTCTTTACCTGGAAGAGGAGAGAAATGCGCGCTCAAATCCGCCAATCGATTTCTCGATCCGCTCCAGCGGAATTGTCAGCGACAGGCGAACATAACCGGCGCGTCCAAAGCCGATGCCGGGGACGGCCAGCACGCCTTCCTGCGCCAGCAGTCCGGTAAACGCAACGTCGTCGGGGATGGGCGTCTTCAGAAAAATATAAAATGCGCCTTCGGGCCGCGGCACATCGTAGCCGATCTTCTGGAGCGCATCGCAAAGAACATTCCGCTTGTGCTCGTAGGGCGCCACGTCCGTTGCCTCTTCCGCCACGTCCATCTCCACCCGTTGCCAGAGTGCGGGCGCGCTGACAAAGCCCAGAATGCGATTGCTGAAGGTGCAGGCAGCGCGCAGCGGCGCTGAATCCTTAAGGCGCGGCGAGAGCGCCAGGTAGCCGATGCGCTCGCCCGGCAAGCCCTGCGACTTCGACCACGAGCTGCAAATCGCCGTATTGGCGATGAACGAAGACACCTCGGGCTGCCGTTTGCCATCGTAGACAAAAGCTTTGTACGGTTCGTCGCTGATGACGATGATCGGCTGATCGATCTCGGCCAGCATCGTCTGCAAATCGCGCAGAGTGCTTTCCGGGTAAACGCGGCCGGTGGGGTTGTTCGGCGTGTTGAGCAGAATGGCGCGCGTGCGCGGAGTAATGGCCGCGCGGATGCGCTCGATGTCGGGCAGAAACGTCTCATCGGTTTCAACCTGAACCATGCGCCCGCCGTGGTTGGCGATGTAAAACTGGTACTCGGCAAAGTAGGGCAGCAGGACGATGACTTCGTCGCCGGGATCGAGAATCGACTTCAGGATCACGTTACACGCTCCCGCCGCGCCGACCGTCATGAAGACATCCTCGGCCGCGAAAGCCAAGCCGGTTTCCTTCCGCAGCTTGCGGGCAACGGCCGCGCGGGCTTCCGGGTAGCCTGCATTCGGCATATAGCCATGCGAACCGGGCAGGTTGCTGGCCACCACACGCCGCAACGCATCCACCACCGCCGCGGGCGGTTCCACATCCGGATTGCCGAGCGAAAAGTCGAAAATCGCGTCGGCTCCGCGCTCGCGCGACAGGCGGACGCCCTCCTCAAACATGCGGCGAATCCAGGAGGAGTTCTCAAGTTGCTTAGAAATGGCTTTTGAAACGGGCATGATTGTGGGCCTTCTTCCAGGGCATTTTCGCGGCCAGTGCGGAGATCTGGGTGCTCCACCCTCGCCGCGTTTTTGTTGTTGCGGCTAGGGTGGGATACCCAGATGCCGACAGAGCAGAAGCCGAGAAATGCCTTACTTCTTCAGCAGTTCTTCGCTCGCCACCAGGTTGATCCCAGCGGCCTGCAAGCGTTCCATCGCGGCATCCGGATCATTGAAGCGGAAGATGAGAATTGCCTGGTCGCCGCGCACGTAGGGAAATGCGTACATGTACTCGATGTTGATGTCAGACCCCTCTAGTGCTCCCAGAACGTCGGCCAATCCGCCCGGCCGGTCGGGCACTTCGACGGCGAGCACCTCCGTCACCTTCACGATGAATCCGGCCGCTTCAAGAATTCCGGCCGCCTTCTGCCAGTCGGCGACAATCAGCCGCAGAATCCCGTACTCCTGCGTATCCGCCAGATACAGGGCGCGGATGTCGATGCCTTCCTTGGCCAGCAGCCGCGCGGGGGCGGAGATATGCCCCGGCTTGTTTTCGGCAAAAAGCGAAATCTGTTGAATCTTCATGATGTCCGCCTATCGATAACCCGTTTTGCCTTGCCTTCGCTGCGCTCGATCGTATGCGCCTCGACCAGCGCAACCCGCACGCGGATTCCCAACACGCGATCGAGAGAATGTTGCAGCTTGTCGTGCAACTCCTGCATCGCTCCGATTTTATCGTTGAACATCTGCGGCGTCACCTCGACCTGCACTTCCATCTGATCCAAGCCCTGACTGCGGGTAAGGATGATCTGGAAATGTGGCAGGACGCCATCGACGGCCAGCAGCGCGGTTTCCACCTGCGAGGGAAAGACGTTGACGCCGCGAATAATCAGCATGTCGTCGCTGCGCCGGCCGATACGGTCAATCCGCCGCAGCGTGCGCCCGCAGGCGCATTGGCCCGGAAGAATCCTGGTCATGTCATGCGTGCGATAGCGAATCATGGGCATGGCCTGCTTGCTCAACGTGGTCAGCACCAGTTCGCCCTCGACGCCCTCCGGCAACGGCTCGCCGGTTTCCGGATCGACAATCTCTGGATAGAAATGATCTTCGAAAATGTGCAGGCCATTGTGACGGCGGCATTCGCAGCCCACGCCCGGCCCGATAATCTCCGACAATCCGAAAATATCGAAGGCCTCGATGCTGCTCATCTCTTCAATGCGCTGGCGCATGGCGTCGGTCCATGGCTCGGCGCCAAAAACGCCCGCCCGCAGCGGCAAATCTTTCATATCCACGCCGAGTTCGGCGGCGCGATCGATCAGATGCAGAAAATAGGTTGGCGTACAACACATCGCAGTTACGCCGAAATCCTTCATCAGCATGATCTGCCGGTCGGCGTGGCCGCCGGAGGCCGGAACGACCGTTGCGCCCAGCCCTTCGGCGCCGTAGTGCGCGCCCAGGCCGCCCGTGAAAAGGCCGTAGCCGTAGGCGACCTGAATAATGTCTCCGCGATGCAGCCCGCAGCCGGCCAGACATCGAACCAGCACTGAGGTCCACACGTCCACGTCTTCCTGCGTGTAGGCAACGACAATCGGTTTGCCCGTGGTTCCGCTGGAGGCGTGCAGGCGGACAACGTCTTTCATGGGGCTGGCAAAAAGCCCGAACGGGTAGTTGTCGCGCAAGTCGCTCTTCTGCGTGAAGGGCAGCTTGACGATGTCCTCCAGCGAACGAACATCGTCCGGCGTGAGTCCCAGCTCATCCATGCGGGAGCGGAAAAGTTTGACGTGCTGCCATGCGCGCGTAACCACGGCCTGCAGGCGCTTCAGTTGCAGAGCGCGAAGCTCGTCCGCCGGGGTGTAGTCCGGCACGCTCACGGGATGACAGTCGGCGGCGCAGGTTTCCAGAATTCGATTCATCATTTCTTTCCGGCGGCCCGGCCGAGAGAAAACGACTTGCGATTCGCTTCGTGCAGCTTTTCGGGCAGGTTGCGCTCGATGGCCGCGGTCCATGCCTCGACGGGAAACTCCATGTGGCAACTCAACACGCCCAGCAGCGCCACATTGAGGCTTTTCTTGTTGGGCAGGCTTGCTTCGTCGATCACGGAAGGCTCAATCAGAATGCCGCCGACGCCAAGCGCCGCGCGATTCATCTCAATCTGGTCCGGCGCAATCACAAGCAGAAAATCCGCCTCGCCCGTCGGCACCATGGGGCTGAAGACGCGCTCGCCGAAGCGCACATCGCTCGTGACGGAGCCGCCGCGCTGGCTCATCCCGTGCACATCGGCTTTCTTCACGTCCAGGCCGGCGCTGAAGGCCACATCGGCCAGAATGTCGGAGGCCTTCAGCACGCCCTGGCCGCCGAGTCCCGCGATCACCACGTTAGTTGGTTTGCTGCTCATCACACCTCTCGTACTCGCGGATCGAGCGCGCTGCCAGCAGGCAGTTCCGGCGCGCAATCACCACGGAAAGCTCCGGCTTGTCCAGGCAGCTTTGAATCAGCTCTTCAAATTTCTCCGGCTCCGCCACGGGGTCGATCACGTGAACATTTCGTACGCCCAGCGAGCGCGCCAGATCCTCGAAAATCACCTTGCCGGTTTTTTCGTGGTCGAGCGTGCGCCCAGTCCCAGGATGTTCTTGCAGACCCGTCATGGCCGTGGTTCCGTTGTCAAGGATAAGCAGCAGATGGCCTGTCGGCGGCGGGTTGTAGATCATCTCCACCAAGCCAGTGATGCCGCTATGCACGAAGGTGCTGTCGCCGAGAACACTCACTACGCGCTTGGCGTCTTCTGGCGGCAAAGCATGGCGCAATCCCAGCCCCACGCCGATCGCCGCGCCCATGCACACCAGTGTGTCCAGCGCCTCAAAGGGCGGCAGCACCCCCAGCGAATAGCAGCCAATGTCGCCCGCGACAATGCAGTTCAGTTTCTTCAGCGTTTCGTAGGCTGCGCGATGCGGACAGCCCGGACAGAGGGCCGGCGGCTTGCCGGCAGCGCGTTTCGGTTCAGGCGTTTCATCGCCTTCCAGAATGTGGCGCACGCGCAGGGTGTTCAGTTCGCCGAAGCGGAAGATCTCCGGTGCGGCTTCGACCGCAATGCCCGCCATGCGCGCCGCTTCCACCAGATACGGATCGCCTTCTTCAATGACAACGCAGAGGTCAACGCTCTCGGCGAAGGCGCGCATCTTTTCGACGGGCAACGGGTAGGTCATTCCCAGCTTCAGCACGCTGGCTTCCGGCGCCGCTTCGCGCACATATTGGAAGGCCGCGCCCGAAGTGATAATTCCCAGCGAAGACGATCCAGAAATCAGCTGATTCGGTCCCGACTCTTCGTTCCAGGCGGCAATCTGCGCCAGCGTTTTGCGCAGCCGCACATGCGCCGGGCGCGCGTAGGCGGGAATCATGACTCGGCTGGGAAAATCGTGCTCGAAATGCGCCTTGCCGGGCGCGGGAATCGTCACCGTACCGCGCCGGACAACGGTTTTGGAGTGGCAGACGCGTGTCGTCATGCGCAGCAGAACCGGCACCTGCCAGCGTTCGGAAATCTCGATGGCGCGCAGAGTGAATTCGTAGGCTTCCTGCGAGTCGGAGGGCTCCAGCATGGCGACGCCGGCGGCCAGCGCATAGCGCCGGTTATCCTGCTCGTTCTGGCTGGAAGCCATTCCCGGATCGTCGGCCGAAACCACGATCAGCGCCCCGTCAAGCCGTATCTTCGCCACGGTGAACAAGGGGTCCGCCGCGACATTCAGCCCGACGTGCTTCATCGTGACCAGAGCGCGTTCACCGGCAAAGGCGACGCCGATGGCAACTTCCAGAGCCACCTTCTCGTTGGGCGCCCACTGCGCTTTTCCGCCCAGTTTGTCGAAGTTTTCCAGAATTTCCGTCGAGGGTGTGCCCGGATATCCCGTGCCGAGTTTGACTCCGGCGTCCAGTGCGGCCAAGGCGACCGCCTCGTCCCCGCTCAACAGGGCCAATGCATTCTGTTGCTGAAGAGAATTCAAGCTATAATCCTACAATTTTCGAGTCTAACTTTTAGTTTACACGACTGCAAAAGCCCATCTGCCGCGCCGAAAGGCTACGGTGGATGAAACTGTAGCGCCGGCCTCCCGGCCGGCTGTAGCGTGGACGTCCTCGTCCACGCTGTGTTTCTTCCTATTGATCCGGCAACTAAATACTGTCAGGGTGCCCCATCCATTTCCGCGTCTTTTGCGGAAATGGGTGGGAATACGATGTCAATGTTTTCTTGCCGGATCAATAGCCCTAGCCGAACCTTCCTTTCCAAGCAAGCCGATTCCATGCCTTTTTCGCTGACTCATGCGACAATTCAAAGGGCAAGAGATCAGCGATAAAAGCCCGCAATTTATAATGAAAGACTGAACGAAGCGCGAAAGTGGCGGAATTGGCAGACGCACCAGCCTTAGGAGCTGGCGGGGTAACCCATGAGGGTTCGAGTCCCTCCTTTCGCACCAAGCTCACACCCGATCCACACCCGCGGACCCCGCCTTCCCACCCCGGCCGGAGTAATCTGGAGGAACCATGAGCACATCTCCGCAGCAGCCGCAAATGAACCTCGTGCAGACTCCCGATTACCGCGAGACCTACGCCAACAGCGTACAGATTCGGGTCAGCGTTTGGGACTTCCAGTTGGTTTTCGGCTTGGCTTCCGCCGAAGCCCCCGACCAGATCACCATTCGCAACAATCAGGCGATTTTTCTCAGTCCGCAGCAAGCCAAGGCCTTGTTGAATATGCTCGGCCAAAATGTTGCTCAGTACGAACATGCTTTTGGCACTCTCAACTTGGAGCCGCAAGGCCATAACTTTCCGCAGGGACCTGTTAATTAGGCTTCGGGAGCGATCGTTTGCGCTGGAAAAGACTCATTGAGCTGCGCCGGGATGCGCCCTTTCCCGCCTGGATGATCTTCCCGGTGGTCTTTGCGGTGCTTTACGCCAGCCACTTCACCCTGCTTCGCCTGCCTTACTACTGGGACGAGGCGGGCTACTATATCCCTGCAGCGTGGGACTTTTTCCGCACCGGCTCGCTGATTCCCTTCAGCACGCTGACCAATGCCCATCCGCCGCTGCCCAGCGTTTATCTGGCGCTCTGGTGGTGGGCTTCGGGCTTTCTTCCCGAGGTCACGCGCACGGCGGTTCTGCTCGTTGCCGCCTTTGGCCTGACGGCTGTCTGGCGTCTCGCCATGCGCCTGGTGGGCGTGGCTTCCGTCGCCTTCTGGACCGTGGCGCTCACCGCTCTCTATCCTGTCTGGTTTGCCCAGAGCACGCTAGCTCACGCGGACATCTTTGCCGCTGCCTGCACGCTCTGGGGACTGGTCTACGCCCTGCCCGCGCTGAATAGCGAGTTACCTCGCAAGCCCTGGGCCGCCGCCGCGTGGTTCTCCCTGGCCGCGCTCTCCAAGGAAACAGCCATTGTCGTTCCGCTCACCCTGGCAGTTGTCAGCCTTTTCGAGAGCTATCGCGCCCCAGGAAAAGCCCGCACCCGGCTCTGGCGCGAGGCCGCCTGGTTCACCGGTTGCACGCTGCCTCTGATTGCCTGGTACGCCTTCCACTACTGCAAAACCGGCTTCCTCTTCGGCAATCCAGAGTTCCTGCGCTATAACGCCCAGGCCAATCTTTCCCCTTTTCGCATCCTGGCCGCCTTCGGCTATCGCATCCTGCATCTGACCGCGCACATGAACCTGTTCTTGCCGGTGGGGATGGCCCTTGCCGCCCTCGTGCTCGACCCGCTTCCTGAGTCGGTAGAAATCTCCCGTGCCCCATCCTTGCGCCTTATTTCTGGCGCAAGGGTGGGAAACCAGGACACCATGCTCCGCCCCGACCTCGCCCCCGCTTCCCTGCGTCGCATCGCCTTTCTTCTTCTGGCGAATGCCCTGTTCTTCAGCGTTCTGGGCGGTGCGCTGCTCACTCGCTATCTGCTGCCCATGTACCCGCTGGTGCTGCTTGTGGTCGTAACCACGTTGTATCGCCGGGTTTCGTACTGGCAGGGGCTGGTCGCTGTCTCGGTTGTGGCCTTCGTCGCGGGGCTGTTCATCAATCCGCCTTACCGCTTTGCGCCAGAAGATAACCTGTCCTACGCCCGCGTCATCCGCCTTCATCAGGCCGGCATTGCTCAACTTGAGAAGCTCTATCCCGGCTCGACCGTACTCAGCGCCTGGCCCCTCAGCGACGAGCTGATGCGTCCCGAGCTGGGTTACCTCCAGCAGCCCTTCGCTGTTGATCGCCTTGAAGATTTCACTGCCGGGCAGATTGCCCGCGCCGCCCAAGAGCCGGAAAAATACTCCGCTGCTCTGGTCTTCAGCACCAAGTACGATCCGCCCTCGCTGCCTCTGAGCCTCGGCCCGAAGGGCGAAGCCGTTGACGAGCGCTACTTTGGCCTTCACCACGACTTATCGCCTGAAGCCATCGCCCTTGAGCTTCACGGCGACCTGGTCTGGAAGCAGGAAGACCATGGCCAGTGGATCGCCCTGATCCGCTTCAACCGCCAGTTCGATGCGCGGCTGGAACAAGAAGGTACGCTCTGCGTCTCGTTCCCTTGCGCCTATTGATCCGGCAACTAAATACTGTCAGGGTGCCCCATCCATTTCCGCGTCTTTTGCGGAAATGGGTGGGAATACGATGTCACTGTTTTCTTGCCGGATCAATAAGGCGGGATATTTATAGCTCTTGAGCCACTCGCAAAATTCCATTGAGATTGCAAGAAGTGTCAGGGCAAGACTTTAGTCGTGCCGAAAGAGCAACAAAACTGTGTTGGGCTTTACAGGCTGCGGAAAAACTCGTAGAAGGTGTTTCAAAAGGCTGCTTTGTAACAGGGCACGACTTCAGTCGTGCCGTAACTGCGACGAAGTAAAGATGCGGGCTTTAGCCCCTGCCAAACCTGCCTTCCCGAACAGTCTGATCCTGTGCCTTTTTTCCGCAGCCTGTTTAGCCCCTGAAAAGAAGCGGCTTGGATCATTGAGGCTTGTTCGGAGCTTCTTTAAGGTGCGATATTCGCAGTTTTTGTAGCTTTTTATCCCCACTTATTGCCGGGTCCGACCCCCGCTGCACCACATGTGCTTGCAGATGATTTCGTCACCTCGTCGCACAATGATCCTGGAAGTCTTTCCTCCCGGCCCGTCGCCGCCTTCCAGCCGAAAGCTGCTGGCAGAGGCCGAAAGTACGCGTAACTCCTTTCCCTGGACGATTTTGCAGGGAACTTCATTGTTTTCACGATTTTACAGCGCAACTATGCTTGCAACCTCAAGAAAACAAGGAATTTGCTTACAAAATATGGGTGGGGGGGGGCAAGCCATGACCGGGGTCCAAGGTACAGGTCCCTGGCGACAGGTCTTCATTGCTTGGGTGAAAAGCTGAGGAAGTCGAAGGACATGCGTTTCGTGTTGCCATAGTTGTAAATCGGCGATTCGGAGGGAGCAGGGGCCTTCAGGCCCCTGAAAAATCTGTCGTCCTAGCTATCTGTCCGGCGTATGCGCTGTGAACGCGCTCCTGTCCATGTGCTTGAAGTCCTCTGCCTTCAGATCAAACTCGGCCAGGACCTGCTCGTCGGGAATGTTTCTGTTGTAGAGCCACGCCTTGGCGATGTCGAGAGTCTCTTCCTCGCTGATTGGCTCGCGTTTGCAGGACGCGTGAACGTGCCTGCGGGATGCCGGATCGAGAATGATCTTTAGAAGGCGGAGGATGGCCGAGACTTGCGCGGGTTCCATGCGGTCAATCAGCTCGTGCGCCTGCTGCTTCGGAGTGCTTGCGTCGGAATCCATCAGTAAACATGCTCCTGCCTCATTCTGACGCGCAGCCGGAAAATAATCAATGGCTTGTTCTGTTACTAGTCCCCGGTCCCTGTCCTCGCACCCCTGTCGTCTGCTACACTCGGTGCAACTCTCCCATCATGCTTTTCAAAGCCCACAGCGCGGCTGTCTACGGAATCGACGCCAATCTTATTGATGTCGAGGTGGACTACAGCGGCGTGGTTGCGGAAAAGGAGATTTTCCACACCGTAGGCCTGCCTGATGCCGCAGTGCGCGAGAGCCGCGACCGTGTTCGCGCCGCCATCAAGAACTCCGGCTATCAGATTCCGCCCACGCACATCACCATCAATCTGGCGCCGGCCGACCTGAAAAAGGAAGGCTCGGGCTTTGATCTGCCCATCGCCGTCGGCATTCTAGGCGCTTATGGAGCGTTGCAAACCAGCGACCTGAGCCAGTTTCTGCTGGTGGGCGAACTGGGGCTGGACGGCACTATGCGCGCCGTTCCCGGCATGTTGCCGGTGGCCATTCTGGCGCGCGAAAAGGGCATTTCCAACCTGATTCTTCCGGCTGCCAATGCGGCCGAAGCCGCGGTGGTCGAGGGCGTCAATGTCTATCCCGCCAGCTCGTTGTTGGACGTGCTGGAACTGCTCAACACCATGATCCTGGGCGTGATTCAGCGCGAGCCCTGCCGCGTTTCCACGGAGTCGCTGCTCGGCGAGTTGCAGAGCTTCCCTCTGGATTTCAAGGATGTGCGTGGGCAGCAGACGGCCAAGCGCGCCCTGGAAGTGGCCGCGGCTGGCAGTCACAACATCCTCATGATCGGCCCGCCCGGCTCGGGAAAAACCATGCTGGCCAAGCGTCTGCCCTCGATTCTGGCGCCCTTGACCTTTGAAGAAGCTCTGGAAACCACCAAAATTCATTCCGTCGCCGGAGTGCTGGACGCAGCGGCCGGTCTGGTCACGCAGCGGCCTTTCCGCTCGCCGCACCACACCATTAGCGATGCCGGCCTGATCGGCGGTGGTGTTGTGCCGCGTCCAGGCGAGGTCTCGCTGGCCCACAATGGCCTTCTGTTTCTCGATGAGCTGCCGGAGTTTCCGCGCAACGTGCTCGAAGTGATGCGCCAGCCTCTTGAAGACCACACTGTGACCATCGCGCGCGCCTCCATGTCGCTCAGTTTCCCTGCGCGCTTCATGCTGGCGGCTGCCATGAATCCCTGTCCCTGCGGCTACTTCAACGACAAATCGCGCGAGTGCATGTGCACGCCGCCGATGATTCAGCGCTACGTGGCCAAGATCTCCGGTCCGCTGCTGGACCGCATCGACATTCACATCGAAGTTCCAGCGGTGAAATACAAGGAGCTGCGCGGCTCGGCTGCCGCTGAAGGCTCGGCTGAGATTCGCGCTCGTGTGCTGGCCGCCCGTGATCGCCAGCGTCGCCGCTTCCGCAAGGCTGGCGAGAAAATCTACTCCAATGCGCAGATGTCCACTCGCCAGATTCGCGCCTACTGCGAACTGGACGCCGACGCCGAGAGCCTGCTGGAGCGCGCCATGCAGCAGCAGGGCCTGACCGCGCGTGGCCATGATCGCATCCTCAAGGTCGCCCGGACGATTGCGGATTTGGAAGGCGCCGAAAATCTCGCCGTCTCACACCTCGCCGAGGCCATCCAGTACCGCACCCTGGACCGCAGCTACTGGGCGTAGCGTTAGCTACTCAAGGAATGCCGATGCTCCTGCCCCACATTTTGCGCGGCGTGCTGGTCGACGGGGCCGTAACTTCCGCAAAGGGGAGCGCGGTCGTTGGCGACGAGACCAGCTCGATCAGATACGCGCGGCCTGCTTGCGCGGGAATCGTGAACTGAGTGGCTGCTGTTGCTGGAACCACGATGACGCCACTCGATCCGTCAACCACCTGAACCATTTGTGCGTTCCATGGATTGCGGGTCAGATAGTCTTTCGTCGAGCCTGCCTCAAGCACCACCGTAATCAGCCGTCCCTCTTCGATCTGCACGTCCACCTTGCTGTTGCCATGAATGTAGACCGTGCCGGAAACATTCCAGGTTTTCATCGGCCAGGCGGGAGCAATGCGCAGCAAGCCGTCGTAGTCCTGCACCAGCGCCTCCTGCACGGCATCGGTGACACCCCCGCCCATTTCGTCATAAAAAAAGTCGGTGGCGTTCGACAAATTTCCTATGCCGGACGGAAAAGACTGGTAAGAGGCGATGAGGGCAACGAGGGATGCGGCGAAGCTCTCGGAATCGCCCAGGCGTGCTGCCTGAACGGCGTCGAAGCTCCAGTCCGACCTGTTGACGAAGCTGCGATGCTGGAAGGTGCGTCGCGCAAGCGAGGTCAGGCTGGAGTTGTCGCCGATCAGGCCGAAGGGCCAGACAGGCTCCAGGTTATCGTTCTCGACATTGTGGCGGGCGGCGGCAGGCACATAAGAAAGGCTGAGCATATCGGTTCCACCGGCATCCGAACTGGCCGTGAGCAGCTTGGTCTGGGTGGCCGTATCGGTCCGGGGATAGTCCAGAATCTTCGGAATGGCGGCTTCGAGCCGTGCAACCAGGGCCGCGTCCGTCTTCAGCGTCTGTGCTGCCAGAATGGTTACCGGGAAGAGCGCCTTCATCGCCGCTACGTCGTTCATCGATGAATCATTGATTTCCCACTGGTCCTCATGAGTATTGGTGGGGAAGGTGTGCAGCTTGCCGTCGGATTTTTGGGTGGCGTAGTCCAACTGGAAGCGGGCCGAGGCTGCCATCACTGGATAATTCGCGGTCAGGAAAGCGATGTCGCCCGTGTAGAGATATTGCTGCCAGATCCAGAGCGAGACCTCTGGCCCGGTGCTCAGCGTGAGCGCGTTCCAGTTGGGAGAATTGGCTGGCCAGCAGGTCTGATTGCCGCCGAGAGCGCTTCCGTTGCCGTTGAAGCGCATCACTTCGGGCACGCAGACGCCGTCTCCTCCGGTCGAGGGGAACTTCTGCCGTGTCCAGGCTTTCATGTTCTTCAGGTTAGAGGCGTAAAGGTTGAAGTAGGGCGCGTTCAACTCGGGATGCCCTGCCGCCATGTTCGAGCCGACAAACATCCGCAGATTCCATTGCCAGTACAGTTCCGGATTCCAGCGCGGGCTATCCTGCGAAAAGTTGAACAGATCGGCCATCCCGGCATGATGGCCGGGAAGTTGGCCGCTGCTCGAAGCAGCCTGCAGAAACAGGTTGATGTCACGGAGATTCTCGATGTAAGCGCCGCCATCGTTCGATGTCATGCGGATGAGGCCGGTTTTCTCCCAGAAGCTCTTCCACCAGGTGACCGTAGCGCTTTGCAGGTCGCCGGGGGTGGCTGTTGCGTCCGTGCCGATCAGTCTGGCCACGGTTACCGCGGGATCTTGGCTGCCGTTGAATGTCGGAGCGGCAACAACAATGCGGAAAGAGCCATCAGTGTCGGGCTGAAAGCTGACTTGGACAGTCGTGGGGTTGACCACCGAGGCCGCCACGTTGCGCCCATGCGCGGTGATGCCTGCAAGGGTGCCGAAGGTCTGGCCGGAACTGACTTCTTCGGCGTTGTTGTCCACAAAGGTTTCGGAGAGTTCAGCCAATGCGCCGCTGGCGTTTGCCGTGGGCGTTCGTCCGTTCCACAAGTGAATTTGGGCGGTCTGGGTGGTGTTGGGATTTGCCCCGGTCACGACGATGATCATTTCGTCCTTGTCGCGCCGGATGAATACCTTGGCCGTCATGCTGCCGCCGGACTCCACAAACTGGCCGTTGTAGAGATCGTCCATGCCGCGGTAATCCGAGGCGGATGTCAGGGCGGAAAGCCCCGGAATAACGACCCACCCCGGCGAATAGCGACCCGGAAAGGTGTCGTTCCGGTTCAGTTGGACGGTCATTCCGTTTGCCGACCAAATCGCCGCACCCAGATTGCCGTTGCCCAGAGGCATCGCCTGGTTTGCGCTCAGATTGGGGGCCTTGAGGAGCATGTTCGACTGGGCAACCACGTTTGCAGTGTCGACGTTGAACTTGCCCTTCTGCCATGCGGTTGTGATCGTCCGCGTGCCGCCTGAGGAGGCCTGCTGCGCCGTAACGCACGGCGTCTTCAAGCAGACCCCGCTTCCCAAGGTGCAGAGTACTGTGAATTTAGCCACGCCAAATACAATCAATTTTCGCCGGAACATAGTCCTTGCCTCACAGAGAAAAAATGCAAAAAATCGTTTTATCTTAGGTGGACCGAAAGATTGAATGGGAGGTCTGGCCTATGCGCGGTTGGCCGCCACACAGCTTTCAACACCTATATGCAATCGTATTCCACCACTCCCGTTCGTAAAAACCCGGAAAAAATCTGTTGACCTGTCTGCCAACTCGTTATACATTCATTAAAGCCATCCACAAGGGCGGATTGCAGAGTGCGATCCTGCGCCTAGATGTCATTTCCTGCATCGGTTTTGAGCTTTGAGCTCATTTGCTGATGCCCCGGTGAGTTTTTATTCATGCCGGAACGGGAATGCAAGCGGGTGGTTCCCAAGGCAGAAATCTGTATCCCTGATACGGCAAGAAGCCTGTTCCATAATGTGCGAAGGCGCGTCATGATTGTGAACTGAACGCTTGCCTCGTGCGTCTAAACATTGGGAGTAGAAATTTGGGGTCAGCCTGCGCTTATGGCTCCCCTTCTGCGTGTCGGTGCCAGTGAATTTCCGGCAAGCAGGTCATTCTTTGAAGGAGAATCCTGTAATGCGTTCCAATTTGGTTTTTGGGGCACTCGCTCATGTGTCCAATCGTTATCAGTTGTGTCAACTGGCAAGCAAGGCAACCCGTAAACTGCACCGGCCAAATACAAGGGTGCAAGACACTGCCAATGAGGTTCTTGCTCGCTTCCACACCATCAATCCTGGGACTTTGGCGCCTGTAGAGGCCTCTGCGTCTCAGCCAGTAGAAGAGCGGCAGGCTGCCTGACGGCGCCTTCCGCAGTGTATGGTTGAGTTGGACAACGGTTTGTGGCGGTTTTCTGTGCAGCACTGCCGCTCTTTCTGGTGTTCAAGGCTCGACCTGACTTCGGGAGAAGCTCCCTCAGCGTAGCGATTCCAGACTGCAAACTTTGAATTCTTGCCTATTCTTTCTCCGGATCACTCCCCCCTTCCGGATCCTTCCACTCACATCCTTCCTTATTGCAGGTGAACATGACCATCGCGGAACTAAAAGAAAAAAACATCACTGAATTAACCCGTATCGCGCGCACCCTGGAAATACCAGGCACCAGCGGCCTTCGCAAACAGGATCTGATCTTCAAGATTCTTCAGGGACAAAGCGAAAAGGAGGGCCACATCTTTGCCGAGGGCGTGCTTGAGATTCTGCCCGACGGCTACGGCTTCCTGCGCTCGCCCGACTACAACTATCTGCCCGGCCCGGACGATATTTACGTCTCGCCCTCGCAGATTCGCAAATTCGATCTCAAGACTGGCGACTCGATCAGCGGCAATGTCCGTCCGCCGCACGAAGGCGAAAAGTATTTTGCCTTGGTCAAGATCGAGGCCATCAATTTCGAGTCTCCCGAGGAGACCCGCAACAAGATTCTCTTCGACAATCTCACTCCGCTCTATCCCCAGGAACGCATCAAGCTGGAGACGGTGCGCGAGGCGACCAGCGGCCGGGTGATGGACCTGCTCACGCCGGTCGGCAAGGGCCAGCGCGGCCTGATCGTCGCTCCGCCCCGCACCGGCAAAACCATGCTCCTGCAAGGGCTTGCCAACTCCATCTCCACCAATCACCCCGAGGTTGTCCTCATCGTTCTGCTGATCGACGAGCGCCCCGAGGAAGTTACCGACATGCAGCGCTCGGTCAAGGGCGAGGTCATCAGCTCCACCTTTGATGAGCCGGCAGCCCGCCACGTGCAGGTCGCCGAAATGGTCATCGAAAAGGCCAAGCGGCTGGTCGAGCACAAGCGCGACGTGGTGATTCTGCTGGATTCCATCACTCGTCTGGCGCGCGCCTACAACACCATCGTTCCTCCTTCGGGCAAGGTGCTCTCTGGCGGCGTCGATTCCAACGCCCTGCAGCGGCCCAAGCGCTTCTTCGGCGCGGCCCGCAACATCGAAGAGGGCGGTTCGCTGACGATTATCTCCACCGCGCTGATTGATACCGGTTCGCGCATGGACGAGGTCATCTTCGAGGAGTTCAAGGGCACCGGCAACATGGAAATCATCCTGGACCGCAAGCTCGTCGACAAACGAGTCTTTCCAGCGATCGACATTCAGCGTTCCGGCACCCGCAAGGAAGAGCTGCTCATTCCCAAGGAGGATTTGCAGCGCGTCTGGATTCTGCGCAAGGTGCTCAACCCGCTTTCGCCGGTCGAGGCCATGGAACTGCTCATCAGCCGCCTGGAGAAGACCCGCAACAACGCCGAATTCCTGGCCAATATGAACCAGTTGTAAAGCGTTGCAAGAGAAAATCGTGCAAGGCCGGAATTTCTACCCGGTCTTGCGCGCAATTTCCCACGCGAAGGCTCGATGATGCGAAGACTTCCAAACATACTGTGCTTGACGCTCGTGCTGGCTTGCTCCGTGAGCGGCTGGGCGCAGTTCCCGGAAAAGGGATATTGGAGAGCCGCCAGTAATACGGCGGCAAGCATTACCGGAGATATTACCCTCTCGAGTTCCAAAATCAACATCAACTTTACGAGTTTCCTGCTTGCTCCTGCCCGGCAACTGATGCCAGCCGAAGTCAGCGCGGTCTTCGATGAAGCCGTCGATACGGCGGGCCCCGGTTCTCTCTTCCGGCTTAACATCCCCGCAACGCGGCGCTTCCTGAGCCACAACACCCTCTGCGGAAGCGAGGACACGCACTGGATGGCAACGTACGTCGCGGGCAAGACGCTCCGAGTGGCTTTCTTCTCCGGCGACGATGCGCCAACATTGACCTTCGAGAAGATGCAGAACTCAACCGAGCTCTGTGGCACGTATACGTTTGTACGCTGAAGCGGCCAGCGCGATCTGGCTTGGGAATCCAGACCGCACTCCATGAGGCTGTATGCTTTGCATGAATCCCGTGGGCTGTTAGAATAGAAACTTCGTGGGGCTGTAGCTCAGCTGGGAGAGCGCCTCGTTCGCAACGAGGAGGTCAGCGGTTCGATCCCGCTCAGCTCCACCATACAGATAAATCAATCACCCCAGCATCTTTCCCAATCGCTTTTGCTTGCTCTCTTTTTGCCTCCTGCACTGCTGATGCAGAATCCTGTGGCGTCGGAGCCCAGCGACACCTTTTGCCGAAGGGCCAGCAAAACAAAGGATTTCAGATCCACAAAAAAACGCCCAGTGGCTACTTCCGCTGGGCGTTTCATCTACTACGCTGTGTCTGTCCTCATTTGATAATCACCACGTTCATGCTCCACGGAGTCAACGTCAGTGTCAGCGGCAGGCTTTGTGCTCCCAGCGTGCTGGTCGTGGGGTCTGCCCAGACAGGGGTTGTCGCGTCCGTCTGGTCATAGAGTGCCTTGTCGTAGGTGATGACGGTGACGCCGGTCGACGAGGTTTGACCCGAAAGCGTCACCGTAACCGGCTCGCTCGTGGTCTCATTCAGGTTGAACAGCACCAGCGCTGTTCCGCCTCTGTGGGTCGCCGCATAAGCGCGCACATCGCTCGTGTCGCCGGCCACCGTCGCCGTCAGCGCGCTTTCTCCGGTGACGGCCACATTGCTGAAAAGCTGGAACGCCCGCGCCGTGGGAGACATGGTGCCAATGGCGCCGTCACCCGGGCAGGAGGTTTCAGAAGGTCCGTCGGAGAAGACGTTATAGGCCCCGAAATCCTGCCATCCGTAGACCGAAGAAGAATCATTGCCGCTGGCGCCGTTGCAATTGCCGAAGCCGATCCACCAAGTCAGGCGCGAGACGCCATCATTCATCATTTCGCCCAAGACCTGGCCGGCATACAAGCCCTGCGTAATCGACCAGCTCTGCTTGCCCGGATTGCTGTACGGCCCGCCGATCTCTCCGACGTAAATGGGCACGGTCGTTCCCCACTTGGCCATTTCCGCCTTGATCGTCTTGATGTTCGTGGTCAACTGCTGCGCATCCGTATGCATCAGGGTCGTGTCGTTTTCACTGCCTGGCGTCTCCGGATAGTAGTGGTATTCCACAAAATCATACGGCGCTTCAGAGAGCACATCCTCGTCCCACGGGGCATAGTTGGGTTCCACGACAACCCCAACCTTCACGCTTGAGTCGGCTGCCTTGATCAGGTCATAGTAGCCGCTAGTTCCCGCCACCGCGGCGGCGTAGGTCGTAGGGTCGTGCGCGGAGGAGTGCAGGTCTTCCTCCCAACTTCCGTAGACCTCGTTGCCTACCGTCACATGGCTCACATTGGCATTGAGAGTTTTAGCCTCGGCCACCCATGCTGCGGCTTCGGTCGGGTCGCCGCCTCCGGTGCAGGCCGCATTTGTGCCGTAATCGGCCGTCAGCGCCACGTCCAGGCCGGCAGGAGTAATCAGTTCCGTCACAACATCCGGGAATGCGGAAGTCGACAACCAGAGGGCGGTCGGCGTGAGCGTGGTTCCTCCTGTTGGTATTTCGCACAGCGTATTGTTCGCCCAGTGGTAATCGTCGGATCCAGAGCCTCCAGGCCAGCGCATCGCCTTGATGCCAGCCAACTTGAACGCGGGCACAATTGCGGCGGTGGACGGGTCGTACCAGTAGGCCATGTTCATGCCCAAAATCTGATCGGTTACAGCCGCAATGTCGCTCGACTGGTCCACCGTCACCGCACTCGACTGCGTAACCGTCACCGCCGAAGAGGAGCCTGTAGCTGTGTTGTAGATCGAAAAACTGGACGAATCCGGCGTATAGGCCGCCGTCAGCGTATCGCTCCCCGCAGCCAGCGAACCGGCGGGAATATCGATGGTTGCGCTGCCGCTCGTGAGCGTTGTCGCCGCCGAGGAGTAGCTTCCGCTGGTCAGCTTTACCGTGCCGGTGGGCGTCGGAGTCCCGCTGACGGTAACCGTCGCTGCCAGCGCTTGCGCCGTCGTGATACTTGAAGAGGCCAGCGACACTGTGACTGTCGGCGTGGTCTTTACTGGTGTCGCATAGTTGGCCGTGACGGTTGTATTGCCGCTCAACGTCACCGTGCAGGTCACGGTGCTGATGCTGGTGCAGCCAGTCCACGAGGAAAAAGTATTGCTGCCTGACGTGGCGGGAGCCGTCAGCGTATAGATCGTGCCGTCCAGGGCGCTTTCCGTAAAACTCGTGGTACCGGAGTAAACAACGGCGCTGGCGATACCGTTGTAACTTGATGTCGATTCGATCACCACGCTGCTTGACGGGTTGGTCGAGTTTACAGTCAGCACGTAGGTCGCTGGCGTAACCGTGGCAGTGTAATTGGCCGTGACCGTCGTATTGGCGTTCAGCGTCACCGTGCAGGTCACGGTGCTGGCCGTGGCGCAGCCAGTCCACGAGGAAAAGGTATTGCCGCTCGCGGTTGCCGGAGCCGTCAGAGTGACTGTCGTGCCCGCCGATTCGGTTACCGTAAAACTGGTAGTGCTCGAAGTGATGACGTTGTTGTGGTTGTTGCCGTAGCTGATCGCGACGCCGCTGGCCGGGTTGGTCGAATTAACCGTTAGTACATAGGTTTTTGTGGTGGTCGTGCTTGTACTTCCGCCGCCGCAGCCCGCAATCAATAAACCCAATCCGATTCCTGCCCAAGCCGCCGCAATCCCGCGAAAACCGCTCATACTCATGCCAATCCTCTCGTTCCGCTCAAACCCATCTTCCCGACCATGCGTCCGCGTTCAAGCTCGAGCAGAAAATCGAACGAATTAAACCACTTAGCATGACTGAAAAACTGGTATATACATCCAAAGGCCAAATGCAGTAACTTGTCTATCGTTATGAGTAAAACACAGAAAATTGCAGCTCAATCGATTTTTTCTTTCGGCATTGCCTGTCTCCTGCCGATTCTGCCCGGTTGCTCCCTGGTCGCATCTGCGCAGGCGCCTTCACCGGATACCCCTGCCATTGAGGCCCAGGCCCAGGCTCTGTTGTCCAGGCTCACGCTCGAGCAGAAAATCGAACTGCTCGGCGGCACGGACTGGATGTACACCCAGTCCGTGCCGTCCATCGGCCTGCCTCGCTTCAAAATGTCCGATGCTTCCGTGGGTGTGCGCACTTGGGGACCGTCGACCGCCTATGCTGGCGGCGTGGCGCTGGCTGCTACCTGGGATAGGGAGTATGCGCGCAGGCTGGGCGAAGGGTTGGGCCGTGACGCGCGTGCTCGCGGCGTCAACTTCCTGCTCGGTCCCGGCGTCAATATCGCGCGTTCGCCTGTGAATGGGCGCAACTTCGAGTATCTTTCCGAAGATCCATTCCTGAACGCAGCCCTGGCCGTTCCGTATATTGAGGGTGTGCAGTCCCAGGGCGTCATCGCCACGGTCAAGCACTTCGCCCTGAACAATCTGGAGTACAACCGGCACAACGTCGACGTCGAAGTGGACGAGCGAAGCATGCGTGAACTCTATCTGCCGGCCTTCGAGGCCGCCGTCACCAAGGCCCATGTCGATGCGGTGATGGATTCCTACAATCTGATCAACGGCGCTCACGCCACCCAGAACGAGTTTCTCAACCTCAAGGTGCTCAAGGGCGAGTGGGGTTTCCAGGGCATTCTCATGTCGGACTGGATCGCCACCTATGACGGCGTGGCGGCGGCCAACAACGGCCTCGATCTCGAAATGCCGAAGGCGCGCTTCATGAACGTCGAGACCTTGCTGCCCGCGGTCAAAAATGGTTTGGTCAAGGAATCCACCATCGATGACAAGGTGCTGCGCCTGCTGCGCACTGAATTGCGCTATGGCTTCGCCGAACGGCCGCAGTTCGATCCGGCTGACTCCACCTACTCGGTGGCGAATCGTGCTGTTGCCCTCGATGGCGCCCGCGAAAGCCTGACCTTGCTCAAAAATGAAGGTTCAATCCTGCCGCTTGATCCGGCCAAGATCAAGACCATTGCCATCATCGGCCCCGACGCTTATCCGGCGATTACCGGTGGAGGCGGTTCGTCGGAGGTTCAGGCCTTCGAGCCGGTCAGCATTCTCACCGGCATCGCCAACCTGCTCGGTCCCGATGTGCATGTGCTCTATGTCCGCGGCCTTCCCACCGAGAACGAGGTCTTCGCGAACACCCTCTGGTCCGGCGGCGTCCAGATGGCCAACTTCCCGAGCGCAGACTTTACCGGCGTTCCCGAAGTGACTGCCCCAGAGGTGATTTCCGACTGGAAGCCCTCCCCGTGGGGCGTTGATAACTTGCATCCGCGCAGCATTCGTTACACCACCGCGTACAAGGCCACCAATGCGGGCAAATACCTGATTCTGGCAGCGGCCGCAGGCGAGGACGCCTTCAAGGTGTTTGTAAATGGCAAGCAGGTACTGGCGCAACCCCACCTTGAGGACCAGGTTCCGCAATCGGCAACGCTCGACCTGACCGCCGGGCAAACCGTGAAGGTGGTTGCCGAATACGTGCCGCACGCTCCCGGCGTTCGCTTCGGAATGGGACTAGCCAATGAGGATGAGATGATCTCGGAGGCGAAGAAAATCGCCGCCATCGCGGATGTGGCCATTGTTGCCGCCGGCTTTAACCGCGACTCCGAGCGCGAAGGCCAGGACCGCACCTTTGAGTTGCCCTGGAGCCAGAATGCACTGATCGAGGCCGTCGCGGCGGCCAATCCACGCACCATTGTCACCCTCATCGCTGGCGGCGGCATTGATGTCCAGCCTTGGCTCGGCAAGGTGCCCGCGCTGCTCCACGCCTGGTATCCCGGCCAGGAAGGTGGCACTGCCGTCGCCGAGGTTCTCTTCGGCAAGCACAACCCCGAGGGCAAGCTGCCGGTGAGCTTTGACCGCAGTTGGGCGGAGAGCCCCTCAGCGCCTTACTACTACCCGATCAAAGGAGCCGACACTTCCCTCCATGTGGTCGAAAACGGCCGGCCGACGGTGGATTTGGTCATTCCTCACGTCAAGTATGGCGACAAGCTGATGGTGGGGTATCGCTACTGGACCACGACCGGCAAGCACCCGCTGTTCCCCTTCGGCTTCGGCCTCAGCTATACCACCTTCAGCTTCGCCAACCTGCAAGTGCCTGCGACGGTGGCTTCCGGCTCAGCGGTTCCGGTTAGCTTCGACGTGACCAACACGGGCAGCGTTGCCGGGGCGGAAGTGGCCCAGCTCTACGTCTCTGATCCCTCCGCCAAGGCCAGCCGGCCCGAGCGCGAGCTGAAGGGCTTTGAGAAGGTTCGTCTGACTCCCGGAGAAACCCGGCGCGTCACGCTCAATCTTGATGCCCGCGCCTTCAGTTACTGGGACGAGGCCGCCCACAAGTGGACCATTGATCCCGGCAAGTTTGTCATCCGCGTTGGCGACTCCAGTGAAAACACCCCGCTCATCGCGGAGCTGACGCTGAACTAGTCCTACAGTTGTAAATCGCGATTCGGAGGGAGCAGGGGCCTTCAGGCCCCTGAAAAATGTCCGATAAATCAGGGCTTTTAGGCCCGGAACGGGACGATCCGAAGCAAGTACGACTATAGGAATAGAGCATTTTCGGAATCCATGTAGACTTTTCAATGGCATCTGGAGGTGGCTTTTTCTTGAGGAAAAAGCCACTTAGCAGTCTGGCTTCGAACTACACAATTCCGAAAATGCTGTAGCCCTGCAGCGTGCGGGTTGGCTGGCGTGAAGTCTCCTTTTCCATGGTGCGCTGCTGGAGGGGGTCATCTGCAAACCCCTGGGGTCAGCGAGTTAGAGCGAAACCGGAGTATCTAAAGCCTTATGTGATCCACGAACACAACGAAGGACTTGAATTTTTCTGTTCCGGGGACCAGCAACGATAGTTCCGCTGTAGCCACTGCGGGCTTTGCGGCACGACTGAAGTATTGCCCTGACACAAAGCGGGAGGTTGAGGGTCATGGTTTCCCACCCTTCGCAAAAAATGCGATGGATGGGGCACCCTGCGGTCCACCTCCGAATCTACGCTTGCACTGCTGACTTTTCGGATGGATCTATGCCGAGGTCTTCGGCGGCTTCCTTACGTAGCCATTGCTGGAACTCAAAATAGCTTTTGGTGATTCCTTTTGTCAGCTCTTGGATCTCGGTAAGTTGCCCCATCTTCTCCGTTATCGTCGATCCTTCAGGAGGTTCTCTAATCAAAAAAGTAGCCCGGATATCTTGTCTGATATTCTGTCCGCGTCATAGAGAAATGAGAAGAATTTTTTGCTCCGCTCTTGATCTGCAAAAAAAGTTTCCAGGAAGACACAATTCGATTGCGCAATTATGAGCTCATGTACGGCTGGCTTGAGACTTTCTACTATTAACTCCGCTCTCTCTTTCCCTGTGGTCGAGACAACACGCAAGACACGGTGAACCTCTGCAACTCTCTTTAAAAGTTGGCTCCACTCCGCTTTTTTCTGATCGAGCACCCATCGCTCATGATCCTTTTCGCTCGTTGCACGAAAAGACTCCTCTGTCAGCTTCTTCGTTTTACGGAAAGACCGATCTGCAATCCACACGCCACCAGCAACCGGGATCACGCTAACGATGAGCTGTGGCAGGAATTGCAGCAAGCGATCCCACCAAGTTCCTAGCGCAGCCTGAACACACTGAACCGCGCACTGCGCTTGTTGTGTCTGGGCGACAAAAAACGTGGCAATCGACGCGGCATGGAGAATCATCGGCTCACACCTTGTATCCTAAGAAGTTGCACCAAAGGTTATCACTATGAGCCAGACACTGAAAGCCATTCGCGGGACACGCGACCTGTTGCCGCCGGAGACGGCGCTTTGGAACCGCATCGAAGCGACCGCACGCGACGTTTTTGCACGCTACAACTTCGGCGAGATTCGCACGCCGGTCTTCGAAGACACGGCGCTGTTTTCCCGCGGCGTGGGCGAGGAAACCGACATCGTCTCGAAGGAGATGTACACCTGGGAGGACCGCGCCCGCGCGCAGTCGGAAAAAGCCCAGTCGCTGACCCTGCGGCCGGAAAACACCGCCGGGGTGGTCCGCGCCTACATCGAGCACAAGCTGGGCGAGACCGGCCAGTTGCAGAAGCTCTACTACATCGGCCCGCAATTCCGCCGCGAACGGCCGCAAAAGGGCCGCTACCGGCAGTTTTCGCAGATCGGCGCGGAGGTCATCGGGCCGCAGACCGCGGGCAGCGAAAGCCCGCTGCGAGACGCCGAAGTTCTGGAAATGCTGGCCACGCTGCTCGACGAGCTGGGCATCAAGGGCTGGACGCTGGAGCTGAATTCCGTTGGGTCGGCCGCGGATCGTGTTCGCTACAACGAAGCACTGCGGGCAGCGCTGGTTCCGCTGGCGCCGAAGATGTGCGAGGATTGCCAGCGGCGGGCCGTCACGAACCCGCTGCGCGTGCTGGACTGCAAGGTTCCGGCCGACCAGCCAATCATTGAGACGCTACCGCGCATTGCCGACTCGCTCGACGAAGAGTCAACGAAGCACTTCGACGCGGTGACGGCGGCTCTGGATGCGGCGGGCGTGCCTTGGACGCGCAATCACCGGCTCGTGCGCGGTCTGGACTACTACACGCGGACGACCTTCGAGTTCACGCATGGCGGCCTTGGCGCGCAGAATGCGCTGCTCGGCGGCGGGCGCTACGACGGCCTGAGCGAGGCCATCGGCGGACCCAAGGCGCCGGGCATCGGCTTTGCCATGGGCGAGGACCGGCTTGTGCTGACACTGCAAGCACAAGAGGCTGCCGCACAGCAGGTGCCGCAGGTGCTGGCAGACGCGTACATTGCGCCGCTGGGCGAAACGCAGAACGCCGCCGCGCTCAGCCTGGCGCGCGAATTGCGCCACCTGGGACTGTGGATTGAGTTGGGCGATGGCAGCTTCCGGCTGAAAAAATCCTTTGAAGCTGCCGACAAGACGGCCCGCCACATCATCATTCTGGGCGAGGACGAACTCAAATCCGGTATCCTTACAGTGAAGACCTTCTCCACAGGCATACAAACAAAGGTTCCTCGCGCGGAGTTGGCGGTCTTTCTTTCCACTCCCGCAAGCGAGTAAAAGGACATAGGCAGTGCTTGATTTTCTAGGGAATCTCGAACGAACGCATTACTGCGGCGAATTGCGCGCCGCGAACGCTGGCCAGGAAGTTGTTTTGATGGGCTGGGTCAACCGCCGCCGCGATCACGGCAGCCTGATTTTCCTTGATCTGCGCGACCGCACCGGCATCAGCCAGATCGTGCTGGACAAGGATCTGATCCCCGATGGCCACGCCAAGGGCGAACAAATCAGGCCGGAGTATGTGGTGGCGGCCGTGGGCAAGGTGCGCCTGCGCGATGCCGAGTCCATCAATCCCAAGATGGACACCGGTGAAATCGAGATCGCGGCCACCGAGTTGCTGGTGCTGAACGACAGCGCCCTAGCGCCGTTCTCACCCGCGGAAGAAGCCATTCAGAACGAAGAAGTTCGCCTCAAATACCGCTTTGTGGACCTGCGCCGTCCGGAGATGCAGCGCAACTTCCGCCTGCGTCACGACATTGCGCTGGCCATCCGCGAAAGCCTCAGCCGCCAGGGATTTCTGGAGATCGAAACCCCGATGCTGGCCAAGAGCACGCCCGAGGGAGCGCGCGACTTTCTGGTCCCCAGCCGCGTGCATCCGGGCGAGTTCTACGCGCTGCCGCAGTCGCCGCAGATTTTCAAACAGATTTTGATGATTTCCGGCTTCGACAAGTATTTCCAGCTCGCGCGCTGTTTCCGCGACGAGGACCTGCGCGCCGACCGCCAACTGGAGTTCACGCAGATCGATCTGGAGATGAGCTTCCCGCACCAGGAGACGGTTTTTGGCGTGGCGGAGCAATTCATGGTGGCCGCTTTTGCGGCGGCTGGCGTCACGCTGCCCGCACCCTTCCCGCGCATCACGTATGACGAGTCGATCCGGCAGTACGGCAGCGACAAGCCGGACCTGCGCCTGCCTGGGCTGGTCGATGTTCGTCCGGCCTTCACCGATGAAAATCTGGCTGCGCTGAAGATCGATCCCGCGCTGCCCGTCGTCGCGTTGCGCATTCCCAACGTGGGCGAATTGAGCCGCAAGGAGCGTGAAGATAATCACCCGTTCTTCGATCTGAAGAAGGGCGCCAAGTTCATTGACGACTTCAAGCGTCTGGCCAAGGGATTTCCAAACTCTGCCGTCAAGGTGCGCGAGCTGGCAGGCGCGGCCGAGGGCGATTTTGTCATCATTGTGGCCGGCGACCCGGATCATCCGGTCAAGGCCAGCGATACCAAGTTCCCCGGCCGGTTGAGCGAGCGCGAAATCAGCGTCTACACGGCGGCGGGCAACTTCCGCACCGAGCTGGCCAAGAAGTACGCCGACCGCCATGGTGCTTTTGGCGTGACGGAGCAGGCGGTGAAGGATGCGGACCCGTGGAGCGGCGCGAAGGCCGTCGATGGCTCGGCAGCTTTCCGGCCCATCTGGATCGTCGATTTTCCCATGTTCGAGTACGACCTGTCGCTGGGCAAATGGATGCCGGCGCACCACCCGTTCACCGCGCCGCACGAGGAGGACATGGCCAACCTGGTCAGCGATCCGGCCAGCGTGCGCGCCAACTGCTACGACCTGGCGATGAACGGCCTGGAACTCGGCTCGGGCTCCATCCGGATCCACCGCAAGGACGTGCAGCAGCAGATCTTCAAGTCCCTCGGAATCTCGGACGAAGAGGCGCACAAGCGCTTCGGCTTCTTCCTGGACGCTCTGGAGTACGGCACACCACCCCACGGCGGCATCGCGCTCGGCCTCGACCGCATCGTCATGCTGCTGGCCGGTGCGCCTAGCCTGCGCGAAGTGATCGCCTTCCCCAAGACCGCCAAGGCCATCGACGTGATGGTGGATGCGCCGACGACAGTCACCGACGAGCAGTTGAAGGAACTGCACATCCGGGTGGCGCTGAAGAGCTGAGACTGCAAGTCGGATGAAATTGAGTGGCCCCACGTCTCCGCCGAGACGCGGGGTCACTATGCATTGTCTCAAGAGGTACGGCCTCGATAGAGCGTATGCAGATGTACCGCAAGCGGTTTATTATGTTCTCGATGAAAGAGACCCAAACGAATTATCGTGGACTATGGTTTGCTCTACACGGAAAACGGAATCTCTAAGGCAGCGCGATACTGGCCTTTGGCCTCGCGCTTGTAGTCCCGCTTGAACTGCGTGGTAGTTTCAATTCTTCGCATGGAGGTCGTTCATCAGCGCATCGACGCTATCAAGGCTATCGAGATTGGGTAGTGTCCATGTCTTTCTTCGACCATGATCGGGTCCCTTACTCACCTGACCAAGGCTTGAGAGCCTCGGCCTTATAACGAATTTCGGAAAAGGTAGCGGTCGTGCCAGTTCCTGTCGGCGACTGCGAGGAGAAGCCGAATTGCATGGGCTTATCCGGGCCGAGAGAGAAGGCGCGCGTCACATTCCACTTCTTTCCATCGGTGGAATAGAGCAAAAACAGCGCATGGCTGGTCCTTGAAACCTTCAGATAGACCGAATTGCCTTCGATGGGTGCACCGGTATTGTCGTCCGATAGCCCACGGGTGACAACCGAGACAATCGCCCCACTCTTTCCGTCCTGGCTTTCAAAGGCGAATTTGACCCAGTTTTGCTCGTCGATGTAAACGATGAGTGCGCCTGCGTCGAACAGCGATTTGAAGTCGACGGAGACCTTGGCGCTGAACCAAAAATCCTTCGGTGCCGGAAACAACAGAACGGGTGTGGCAGCCACCGCCAGATCACCCGTAGGCGCTGCGTACCAATCCGTCTTCGCGGCCGACTGGATGGTCAGTACACCATCCTTCACCTTCCAGTCGACAGGCGGATTGCGCCAATGGGAGTTCGGCGGAAATCCAGAAAGAACGGGAGCGGCGATTTTCTGTGCAAAAGCGGGAAGAAAAAATGTTGCCAGAAGGAGAAAACCAAGAACGTTTCGCATGAATGCTTCCTTTCAACGCGCATAGTTGCCATTGGGGGGCACGACCTAAGAGTATAGGGGAGCACATCAGAAAGCGGCCAGCTCCGTAAGGCGCGCAACTTGAACAAGGTTACACTTGCCAAGCCCCTGAAGATGAATCAGGGGGTCGATCCAAAATCAGCAGCAATTTTATCGGCGCCATTGACCTGTGCGCAACACCGTGGCGCAGACAACCAAGTATCAAATCGGTTTCTTCAGGCCAATTCGATGCCAGCGATTTCGGCTTCCAGGCCACCGTACTCGGGGTGGTGGTTTTCGCGGATGCGGTAGGCGAGGTCGATGAGGCTTCCCCGCTCAAGGCCGAGCGAGGCCGAACGGGCAGCCAGATTCCAGCCGACGGCGCGCAGAGCGCCGCTGGAGCCGGGCAAAGGCTGAGGCTGAACGGAATCCTGCGCCAACTCCAGGCGGATGTGGCGCTCTTTCATCAGGCGCGGCGGGCTGAGCAGACGCGCCCGACGCGCGACGAAGACCGGCTCGGGATTGCCGTGACCGAAGGGCTCCAGCTTGTGCAGCCAACCGGCCAGCACGGGAGTAATGCGATTCAGCGGCAGCTCGGCATGAATATGGAGCAACTGCTCGGGCTCGCGGCCAGCAAGGTGTTCCTCGGCGTAAATACGCAGGCGACGTTTGAGCTCAGGCAAGGCGTCTGCGGGCAGGGCGAAGCCTATGGCAAAAGCGTGGCCGCCAAAGCGGGTGAACAGATCGGCGCAGCTCTCGATGGCGTTCAGCAGATGGAAGCCATCGACGGAGCGACCGGAGCCGTAGGCAACGCCCTCTTCGATGCTGACCACGATGGCCGGTTTTGCGGTGCGCTCCACGACGCGCGAAGCGAGAATGCCGATAACGCCGCGGTGCCAGCCGTCGCCATCGACGAGCAGCAGGCGGTCGGCAGCCAGTTCCGCGTCGCTGGCAAGACGAGCCTCAATGGAAACAAGGGCGGCGGCTTCGGTCTCGCGGCGCTCGTGATTGAGGCGTTCCAGCTTGGCGGCCAGCTCGGCGGCGCGAGCCCGGTTGCGGGTGGTGAAAAGCTCGATCACCTCGGAAGCAACATCCATGCGGCCAGCGGCGTTGATGCGCGGCGCCAGGCGAAAGGCCACGTCGAAGCTGGTAACCTCCCGGGCGGCAGGATCGAGGGCCGCGGCATCAAAAAGGGCGCACAGGCCCGCACCGGCGGGGTGGCGCAGCTGGCGCAGGCCGAGGGCGGCGATGACGCGGTTTTCTCCCCGCAGCGGCACGGCATCTGCGATGGTGGCGATGGCCGCCATTTTGATGAAGCTGGGCAGAAGTTTCTCTCGGGCGCGTTTCAGGTCGCGGCGTTCCAGCACGGCCTGCGCCAATTTGAACGCAATGGCCGCACCGCAAAGCGATTTTTCCGGGTAATTGCAGGCTGGCTGATTGGGATTGAGGATGGCCAGAGCCGCGGGTGCCTTGTCATCGGCCTGCGGAAGGTGATGGTCGGTGATGATAAGGTCCAGGCCCAGCCTGCGCGCGGTTTCAGCCTCGGCAAAAGCCCTCATGCCCGTGTCCACGGTAATCACGAGGCGGACGCCCTCGGCATAAGCGGCTTCGAGAACGGTGGATTGCAAGCCATAGCCCTCCAGAAGCCTGTGGGGCACATGGAAGCAAACTACCCCGCCAAGCATCTCGATGGCCGTCTTCAGCAGGACGACAGCGGTGGTGCCGTCCACATCGTAGTCGCCGTAAAGCAGCACCGGCTCGCGGTTGGCGATGGCCCGCTCCAGCCGCTCAACGGCGGCCTTCATGCCCAGCATGAGAAAAGGATCGTGGAGTTGAGCGGCGTCAGGGTTGAGAAAGGCAAAGGCATCAGAGGTGTGGACGATGCCGCGCGCCACCAGCAACTCGGCCAGCACTTCAGGCAGACGCGCACTCTTGGCCAGCGCGGCGGCTTCGGCCGGATGCGTCTCGGTAAAGATCCAGCGCTGGCGAAGCAAGTTTCGCGGCGTAGCTGGCGGCGAAACTTGCGTGTTCTCTTCAGTGCCTGCCCCGCTCACGGTGGCTACTCGGCCTCGTTGTCGTTATCGTCGATGAGGATGTCCTGGAAGCTCTCGATGTCTTCCAGAAGCGTCTGGTAGCGCTCATACCACTCGGTTGTGGTTTCGTGCAGGAAGGCAATGCCCTGATAGACAAAGCCAAGCTGGATGTAGCCGAGGTTGCCGACGTACTTGCGCAGCCATTGCGCCTCCACCAGTTCGGTGGCCTCTTCGTCGGGAAAGTTGATTTCCCCGGCTTCTTCGATCAGCGTGTCGAGCTCATCGCTCTCCAGCGTCATCTCGCTGAAGGTGATGAAGGGTGCGCCGACGTGCTTGGCCATTTCGACAAAGTCTTTCCAAGCGTCGGGGTTGTTCTGGCCCTCCCATACAACGGAGGGGATATCCTCGGTGACGTACGCGGGCAGGCGTTTGAGGCCGTGTCCCTCGATAAAGGCCACCATGTCGTCTTTCAGCGAAAACAAGTTGTCAATGCTCATAGTCAAGTATCCATTTTCTCAGATGCGGGCGGGATGCGCGGCAATTGTGAAAACTTTGCAGTCTGGCGGAACCAGAGTTGATGGTTCTCGAAACCGAAGCGCTCAAGACCGGGGTCCCCAGCGATGGGTCTATGTCGCAGGGGTGGAAGTCGACGCGTCAGGAAAGAGCGCAGACCGGCATGGAATTTTGATGGCCACAAAGACTCTGGTTACGCTCTAAAAGCCTCGGAACGCGCACGACTGTCGCTTGGAGGTGGAGCAGGAATTGCATACACCGGGGGTGGCAAAACGCCGAGCAGCCATGGCGCTGATCGGTGAATCGAGGGTGCCTGAGCGCAATGTTGAACTCGCCACTGCGTCCAGGCACCCTCGAAAGCTTCGTTTCCAAAGTTATATGTGCAATTTTGCGATCATCTATTGGATCGTGATACTGACTTCGCCCGACCTTACCACTTGCGCGGTTTGAGGGCTTGACGAAGATTTACTGCTTCCGCCGCAACCGGTACTGAAAGCCGCAGCAGCCATTAGAACCAACGCCAGGCAAGCAGTCATCCATGCGCCCCGTGCGGCCATTCTCCTTCTCAAAAACACAAACGGAAGCAGAAGAATGGGCAGCCAGAGGCCTGCAGTGGCCGAAGTGGAAGCGGTTTCAGTAAAGACAACCGTAACCTGATACGTTCCTGCCGGTGTTGTTGAGGATGTTGCAATTGTCAACTTGCCAGTTGTTGAGGAATAGCTGCAAGTTGCCCCGGTGGGAAGGTTCAGGCATTGTGCGGAGACGACGCCTGTCACGGCTGTGGGCAAATTGGCAGAATAACTGGCGGAGGAGCCTGCAGTTACGGTTGCCGTTGTTACCGCGAAGATTGGCGCGGTTGTTGTGGGAGATCCGGCGGAGTCAATTTCAAATGTCAACGCACTGGAAGTCCCGCCACCCGGTGCGGGGGTTTGCACCGTGATTGCGCTGGTTCCCGTACTGACAATCTCGGCCGCCGTGACCGATGCCGTCAGTTGAGTTGCACTTACGTATGTTGTGGTGAGAGCGGTCGTACCCCAGTAAACTGTCGAGTTGGATATAAATCCTGATCCAGTGACCGTCAGGGTGAAGGCCGCACTGCCAGCCTGTGTAAATGCCGGCGACAGATTGCCAATGACCGGAGTTGGATTCGCAGTCGCGGCAACCACCTGACTCACCGAATTCGAGGTGCTGCCGGCGTAGTTCAAGTCGCCGCCGTAGACCGCCGTGATCGTGTTCGTACCCACCGGAAGCGCCGAAGTTGTAAAGGTGGTAGCGCCGCTGCTCAGCTCCTCTGAGCCCAGTTGAGTCGTTCCATTCATGAACCAGACGGTTTCTCCGTTCGGCGGTATGCCGCCGCTGGAAGAGACCGTCACGTCAAATGTGGCTGTCTTGCCAAGCGTGATCCCGTCCTGCTCGGCCGTAAGCGTGGTTGTGGTCTTCGATAGCGTTGGAGTGAGGACAAAGCCGTGCACTACGGAGTTGCTGTCGGCGTAGCCGCCCGCAACCATTCCCGACGCATTGATGGCGAGTCCGCCGGTGCCTTCGTAGACACCCGTGCCCGCCTCCGCGGCATCAATCGAAGTGAGTGCGCCGCTAGCGTCGCGCAGGAAGCCGTGAGCCACAGAATCTCCATCCGTGTAGATTCCCGCGATCTCTCCAGTCGCGTTGATGGCGAGACCTCCCGTCCCGTAATATTTGCCGGCCGTTCCATTCAGCACACTGTTTGCTTTCGTCAGGGCACCGAATCTATTCATAAGATTTTGGACTTTGAGAATAACATTCCCGGATTTGTTTGGCCGGATGTGGATGCCGCTGATGCCACTGATTTTGTTTGAACGGCTTGCGAGGCGGCCATGAGTGGCGCCGGTCCCCTTGCGGATACTTGAATTGAGGCTCGCGCCCGGCGCGCCATAGGTCGCAATGGTGCCACCAGCGGGCAGCACAAAGCCATACATCATGTCGTTCGAGTCCAGATACATTCCCGCGACATCCCCGGCCTCATTGATTTCAATGGGATAGGTCCCCTGAAAGACTCCCGTGCCTGCACCCGTGGCGTTGATGATGGTTGTGGTTCCGCTGGCGGTGCGCAGAAAGCCATGCGCCACACTTTTGGCGTCATAATACACACCTGTGACATCGCCAGCCTTGTCGATCCCGAGGACGGCGGTCCCGCCTTCCATCTCGGATTTTCCGAGATTAAGATCTGTGCCTGCATCCGAGGAGTCGATCATGGTGATCGTTCCACTTGCAGAGCGCACAAAACCGTGCATCACTGTGCTTGCATCCAGGTAGGTCCCAGCGACCTCCCCAGCCGCGTTGATGCTGACCGGATAGGTTCCACGGCTACGGATCGTGCCCACATCTGCGGCGTCGAAAGCGGTAATCGTGCCACTGGCGGTGCGCAGAAAGCCATGCGCCACGCCGCCGGCGTCGAGGTATATTCCCGCGATCTCTCCCGATGCGTTGACGCAAACGGGGATGGTCTCCCCACCGCTCGTGGTTGTGCCTGCGATGGTCGCGTCAAAGGTGGTAATTGTCCCATTGGCGGAACGCACAAAGCCGTGCTCCGTGTAGATCGTGTCCCCGTACGAATCGACAGAGCCGACCGCGTACGCACCAGCTATATCTCCCGCCGCGTCAAAGCCGATGGGGATGGTTATCAAGGTAGAGCCGGAACTCGCGGCTATGGCATCGAAGGTAGAAATTGTGCCGCTGGCGGAGCGCACGAAGGCGTGTTCCGTGTTGTTCGCGTCCACATAGATTCCCGCGACATCACTCGCCGCGTCGATGGCGGTGGCAACGGTTCCCTGATAAGTGCTCGTACCCGCGCCGGCGACATCAATCACGGTGAATCCCGCAGAAGTGGAACTAGCTCCCTGGGCGGGTTCTGTAAGCGCTAACAACAGGCAGCAGCAGAGAACCACGATTCCATAGAGTCCCTTTTTCCTGGAGCAACGCTTCTCGTGCAAATCGAATGGCAATAGCAGCATCGGCTTTCTTTCCATCGTCCTTATCGTCCTTTCGCATCAAGCGATCGTTCGCCTTCGCGTTTTAGTAGCTAATTTGTACTGTGAATTTCAGTTGAATAAGGATACCAAAGCTCTTTGAACTGGATGTTAGATGTTGAAAACTTATCGGCATCTTTCCCGTTTGTATACACCATTCTTGTTCCGATGCGGGAACAGCCTGTAACGAGAATCGCAGGCCGTGCTGTCAATCAAAAACGAACCCCATGCGGGTGGGGGCGCCGACGAAGAAAACTCTACGGCCAGGGAAGGCTAAGCGTTACGCTGGATCAGTACACCCAAATCAGGAGGACGCCACTTGCCCGCATTTGAACATCATGTCTTTGTCTGCTGCAACGCGCGACCCGAAGGCGCGCTGAGGCCATCGTGTACGCGCGACGGCAAGAGCGACCTGCTTATCGAGCTGAAAAAGCTGGCCAAGGCCGCCGGGCTGAACAGCCGGGTGCGCATCAACAAAGCCGGTTGCCTGGATCAGTGCGAGCACGGGCCGGTGGTGGTGGTATACCCCGAGGCGGTCTGGTATGGCAATGTCACACTCGCGGACGCGGCGGAGATTTTCTCTGAACACCTGATCGCAGGGCGGCCGGTGGAGCGGTTACGCATCAGCGAGGAGTGCCTGAACTCGAAAAGCTGCCCGCACCAAGGATAAATTGCGGGATTGGCAACGATTGAGAACTACACAATAATGCTTAAGAGGCAGCGCCCGGCCAGGAGCCGGGTGTATCCTGCTCCCATCTGGAGCGAACCAAAGGACGGAGCGCCAAAGCACAACGCGCTCAAAAGGAGCTTTCCCAAATGAAACATGCCAGCGTGATCAGCGCAACGATTCTGTCGTTGCTTTTCGGCGCCACAGCCATTGCCACGGCCCAGCACGATCAGCAAGGACCAGGAAATGACCGGGGCAATTCGAAACCAGCGCAGCAGGCGCGCCCCGCGCAACAAGCGCGACCGGCACAGCAATCGCAACAGAAGCAGCCAGGGCAGCAAGTCCGGCCCGGACAGCAGGGGCGTCAACAGCAGGGCGCCGGACCGCAGGGAAGGCAGCAACAGAGCTATGGCGGCGCCTTTCACGGCGGTGTGCAGGTGAACGGCCCTACATACGGTGGCGTTCACAACAGCGGCGTTCCGCAACATCAGGGCCAGGTGCGCGAAGGCTTTAATCAGTCGCGTGCTGGTTCGTGGCAAAACGAACATCAAAACTGGACTCAGCGCGGCGGCTATAACGGCTTCCGGATTCCGGAAAACCGCTTCCGGCTCTACTTCGGTCACGATCACTTCTTCCGCATCTACGGTCTTCCGTTGGTTTTCGTCGGTGGAATGCCGCGTTTCCAGTACGACGGATACTGGGTCACGATTGTTGATCCGTGGCCGGAATCCTGGGGACAGAACTGGTACGAGAACGACGACGTGTATCTCGATAACACTGGCGACGGGTACTATCTGTACGACCGCAATTACCCTGGTTTCCCAATCGCAGTCACCGTTTCGTTCTAGCTGATTTGGTTCTGAATGGCAGAGGAGCCCAGGCGTGTTCAGCCGACGCATTCTCGTCATTCCAGGATCTCAGCTATGACACGTTTCATTGAATCCCGGCCCTGAGCCTTCGCAAGAAGCTTCAGGGCCAATTCATTCAGGCTCCCCGCAGCGAGATTATGGGAACCTCAAACCGGACTACATGGAGGAATGCACCAATGAAACTCACTCGACTCGCTTTTGCGGCGCTTGCCCTTTCCCTGGCAACGCCCGCTTTTCTTACAGCCCAAAACGGCCCACCCCAGGACCGCCCGCAGCATGATCGCGGTGGCTGGGATGCGCCCCCACAGGAGTTCCGCGACGCTCAGCGTCAGGGCTTCCAGGATGGCCTCCAAGCTGGCCGCAACGACTTCGAAAAGCACAAACAGCCGAACGTGGAACGGAGAAAGGAATTCCGCCATCCTCCGGTTCCCCCACCTGCACGTGACGACTATCGCGATGGCTTCCGTCGCGGCTACGACTCGGCCTTCTCTCATTTCCGTGAAGGCCCCGGCCCCGACCGCCGCTAATTCTCATCGTTTGACCCACGGCTTCCCAGACTTGGTTTTTGAGAGCTGGGAAGCCGCGTTCTCAAGCTTCGGGTCGCGGAAGTATAAAGATCTATAAATAAGCGACTTGGGAAATAAAGAACCGAGAATTGCAGCAAGGGTCGAAAGACCAGCCCCGCTGACTTTCGTAACCAGCTCCCCCTCATTTTTCTTGTTCTGTGTGCCGATAAGAGAGTGCAGGGGATCTCCGATGAGGCATGTCCGCATTTCATTGCTGCTTTGCACCGCGCTACTGGTCTCGACGGCCGCAAGCGCCCAGGGAGGCCCTGACCGCCCGGCGGTGGTGAGCGGAGTTTACTCGATCGTCTTCAGTCTGAACATCCTTTCAACGCTGCCGGCGAAGACCACAATTACCTGCAGGGCGCAGATTGCACCCAACCAGGAAGGGCCGGATCTCGGGAAGCCGCACCCGGCGCCGGGCCTGGTGGAGACAGCAGCGGGAGTGGCCACGGTGACCGGTCCGAAGGCCACCTGTGCGGTGAAAATTCCGTTTGCCTGGACGGTGACAGGACCGCAGGGAGGGGTCGTGCTCAGCTACGAGATCGACGCGGTGAGCCACTCGGGGGCTGCGCCGCTGCTGGTCAGGAGCAGCGCCCGGCAGAACATCAGCGCGCCGTTCCCGGCTCAGGGCGGAAGAGCGAACCTCAGCTTTAGCCTGACCTTCTGAGGGAAGATTCTGGGCGCATTGCATCCCCCTGTGTACATAAGGCGTCTCGATACGGTATCCTGACCAATAGCTCATGATTTTTTCCCGCGATTACATAGGGTATCTGGCCCGCCGCACCGTCAAGCATCTCATCGATGCCAAGATGATCACTACCACCAACTTGAAAGGGACCGAGGCGCGCGTCAACGACGCGATGATCGAGGAACTTTCTCTTGAGGACCGCATTAACGAGGAGGTGCGCGTGATTCTGGAAGCGTACTCCGATGAAATGCGCAAGACCGGCGCGCAGTATGCGGAGATGTTCAAGAAGGTGAAGGGCGAACTGGTTAAGAAATACAAGGCGGTGCTATGAGGATCAGCCCCGACAAGCTCAATAAACTGGCCCACACCGTGGCCGACACCGTGGCGGAGATCGACGCGGTCGGCTTTCTGGAGGACCGCAACACCATCCGCCAGGAAGCGCGCAAGGTCCTCACAGCCTTGTTGACGCAGGAGGCCGGAATCGACGAGGCCGCCCGCAAGAAGATCGAGTCGCAGCGCAAGATCATCCTGGAAGGCTCCCAGGAGTGGGAAATTCTCTACCGCAAGTACTACAACGACGAAGTCCGCAAGCTGGGCATTTAGGCCAACACTTGCGTAGGCCTGGAGCGCCTTTGGCAGCAGGCTGAATTCTTGTTAGACTAAACAAGTAGCCGGTAACGGCTATTCCTTTTGAAACGTGGCGCTATCGTCTAGTGGTTAGGACGTGAGATTCTCAATCTTAAAACCCGGGTTCAATTCCCAGTAGCGCTACCAACTAATTCACGCTAAAGCCCGCTCTCTCAGCGGGCTTTTCCTTTGCCCGAAAAACACTGTTAGCGCTTACCGGCCGCAAAAGCCAGCCGCGGCCCGCCAAAGATCACATGGAGATCGGGTTGAACGGGAAATTCTGAGGAATGATTTACAGTAGACTTAGAAATCAGGACAGCGCGGCATTTTGCTTGACGAAAGCCCTGTCCCCGGCCATGAATCCCTGGCAGCAAGGAACGCACAGGCGCCGCAGCACGAAGTGAGTTAGAAACCTGATGGCTTGAAGGCTGCCCGTGATGCCGGTTTCAGAGTGCATCTATTGACTCGCACCTGACGCAAAGTGTACCCGCTCCTCCTGGATCAAAGCTGATATCGATATGTCCAACACCAAGACCATCGTCCGGAATGCCGGTTGGTACGGCCTCGAAAACGCAATCAACTTTATTGTCACCATATTTACATCGATTGCGATTGCCCGCACTCTTGGCCCGTCGAAGATGGGCTACATCATCTACGTCTCGTGGATCTCGTCGATGGTTGGCCGCCTGGGCGGACTGGGCATCCCCTCCACCACGCGCAAATACATGGCCGAGTACATTGGCATGGGCGACCGGGGGACGGCAAGATTTATTTACTGGCGCACACTGCTGTTGCAGGCCGGCCTGGCAACGCTGGCCACCGCGGGCCTTCTCGTCTGGGTGCTCCGGGATGCCGGGGGAGAATACAAACTGGCCTCGGTTCTTATCGTCCTCAGCATCTGGCCATCGATGGTCAACTCCGTTTCGGCGCAGGCCAACGTCGCCACAGAAGAGTTATCGAAGAATCTGCCCGCCTCGGTGGTTTCGATCCTCGTATTCTTCGTCGTGATTGCAGCAACCGTCGTGCTGAAATGGGGCGTGGTCGGGGTCGGCTCGGCAATGCTTCTCATGTGCTCTACCGATTTTCTGGTAAGGCTGCTTCCGACCATGAAGCGTTTCCTCGCCTGGGATAAGGCGCATGTTCAGCCGGAGGGGCTGGACAAGCGAATGATGAGCTTTGCCTGGCAGAGCGTTGCCAGCATGATTGTCGCGTTGATCGTGTGGGAACGGTCGGAATTCATCCTGCTTAAACACCTCTGCGCGGACATCCGGCAGGTTGCGTTCTATTCGGTGGCCTTCAGCATGGCCGAGCGGCTGCTGATCAGCGCATCGATTTTCGGGTCGGCGACCGGGGCGACGATCTTTGCCCAGTACGGGCGTGATAAATCCAGGCTGGCGGCCCTGACAGCATCTTCGTTTCGCTACCTTGCGCTGACTTCGATCCCGCTGCATTTTATCTCTGCTGCCCTTGCGGCGCCGGCGCTGCTTCTGCTTTACGGCAACCAGTACAGGGGAGCGGCCGCGGTTGTGATGCTAGCTCCTCTGCTGTGCATGCCCAAAGCCTTTATGAGCCCCATTGAGAGCCTTTTGCAGAGCATGGAGCGGCAGAGCTATGTCATTCTGTCGACGGCTCTGGCGGGCATCGTCGATCTAGGCGTGGCTTGGTGGCTCATTCCGGCCCATGGCGCGGTGGGCGCATGCATCGGCAGCGGGGCCGCGGAGGTAACAGCCGTGGGAATGATGTGGGCCGTCGGCATCCATCGCTACAAAGTGAAGCTGCCCTGGCTGCAGACGGCAAAGATCACAGCGATCAGCGTGCTGGCATCGCTGACCGCATACGCCATCGTTGTGCGGCTGGCTCCGCTGTGGGGGATCTTGTGCGGGGGAATCGCATCCCTGGTGGTTCTGTTCGGGCTCATCTACCTGATGCGCGTGCTGGAACCGGAAGACCGCGACCGCTTCGAGATTCTGGCCGGAATGCTGCCGAAGCCAGTCGCGGGGCCGGTGGATACGATGCTGTCGTGGCTGACCAGCGGGGAAAAAGACCCTGCCGTGGTAACGAAGATCCGGGGCTAGAGCATTTCATTGATCCGGCCCCAAAGTATAGACCCACTGTGCCCCGTCTTTGCGCCTTTTTCCTGGCGCAAAGACGGAAAACCAATGCATTTCTTTTGGGCAGGATCAATAGGAATGCCCTATCAGGACGGTGTGTGAGAAAACCAGTCAACGGTCTGCGGCGAGTCTCGTCTAATGAAGTGAAAGTGTGTACACTTTGACCGCTATGCGAATTCGATCCTTGTTTTTTCTTTCTGCATCCATGCTCGCTCTGGCTTGGCAGCCCGCGGCGAGCCCGGCCCAGCAGCCTGCCTCCAGCCAGCCGGTTGCCACGCTGAAGATCGAGGCCCGCGAGGTCGTGCTGCCCGTCACGGTGCGCGACAAGAAGGGCGCGCTGGTGAACAATCTTAAAATCAGCGATTTCACGCTGACCGAAGACAAGCGGCCGCAGGTCATCAAGAGTTTTACCCGCGAAAGCAACCTGCCCTTCCGGCTCGGGTTGCTGGTGGATACCAGCCGCTCGCTTTCCGGAGCGATGGAAAACGAGCGCAAGGCCGCGGGCAAGTTTGTGGACCAGATGTTGCCTGCCGAGCCGAAGGCAGCACTTGGCTCCGGCCACGACGAGGCCTTTCTGATCCACTTTGACCGCGAGGTGGAACTGCTTCAGGACTTCACTACGTCGCGCGACAAGCTGCATCACGAACTGGAAGAAATGGGGCCGTCGCGCCGGGCGCAGGAGGATTCGCAGGGGCCAGAGACGAGCGGAGATGACCGCAGTGGCGGCGGGCCGGTACGCGGTGGCCGGGGCGGCACACAGCTTTACGATGCCATTTACCTGGCTTCTGACGAGCTAATGAAGCCGAAAGACGGACGCAAGGCGCTGGTGGTCTTTTCCGACGGCGTGGACCGGGGCAGCAAGATGGACCTGAACGACGCGGTGGACGCGGCGGACCGGGCTGGCGTGGCCGTCTACGCCATCTACTTCAAGGGCGAGCAGGAACGCTCTGGCGGTGGCGGCAATCCCGGCGGTAGCGGACGCCACGGAGGTCTCGGTTGGCCGGGCGGCGGTGGCGGCAATCCCGGCGGTGGCGGCAGCGGTTATCCCGGTGGCGGCGGCGGGCGAGGCGGCGGCCAGAAGGAGCAGGGAGTGGACGGCAAGAAGATTTTGGATAAGATCGCCACGCGCACCGGAGGCCGCTGCTTCGAGGCCAGGAAGAAGGACAACCTCGAAGAGATTTACGGCCAGATCGCCGAGGAACTGCGCGGCCAGTACCTGCTGACTTACACGCCGGACCTGTTGGACAAGGAGGGCGGCTTCCACAAGATCGCGCTCCAGGCCAATCAGAAGGACCTGACCGTGGTCACTCGGGAAGGGTATTACGCGCCGGAGACGAAATAGAAGCCGACTTGCTGTTTCTTCCAAAGTTGCCTGGATCTTTTCCCGCAAAACAGCGACAAGACAGCCTGGGTGCCCCATCCATCGCGTCTTTTGCGATGGGTGGGAAACTGCGAACTTGGCACTTGCATTTGCTTTTGCGGAGGGCGCAGGGGGCTTCAGCCCTCTAAGAAGCAGCCGCAAAAGCGAAGGGCTTTACAGGCTGCGGAAAACTCATAGAAGGTGTTTCAAAAGGCTGCTTTGTAACAGGGCGCGACTTCAGTCGTGCCGTAACCGCAACAAAGTAAAGATGTGGGCTTTAGCCCCTGCAAACCTTCTTTCCCGAATAGCCTGATTTGGTGCCTTTTTCCGCAGCCTGTTTAGCCCCGGGCCCTATGCCCACAATCGAAACAGAGCCCGCGCCTGAAGGCGCCTCAATCCAGACCCCGGATTCATGGGCCTGAAGACCCATGCTCCCTCCGAAAGCTGAGTAGCAATCCTGGCGGCATACGCTGCGGAACCGGAATTAAGATGCGTTTGCCCTGCGTGCATATTCTCGCCAATTGGCGCTGCTAAAGCGTCAATTCGCTGCATCCTCCCGCCATCTGCCGCATCCAAACGTGCATGGAATATCGATTGCTGGGAGGCTCCGGCCTCAAGGTTTCCGCATTGAGTTTTGGCACCGCGACCTTTGGCGGCGTCAACGAGTTTTTCAAGGCATGGGGCTCGACGGATGTTGCCGAGGCCAGCCGGCTGACCGATATTTGTCTCGAAGCCGGCGTTAACTTGTTCGACACGGCCGACGCTTACTCTGACGGCCGCTCGGAAGAGATTCTGGGCAAGGCTCTGGAAGGCAAGCGCGACCGGGCGCTGATCTCCACCAAAACCACCTTCCGCCTGGGCGACGGACCCAACGACATTGGCTCCTCGCGCTACCATCTGCGCCGAGCGTTGGAAGCCAGCCTGCGCCGCCTTGGCACCGACTACGTGGACATTTATCACATGCACGGCTTTGACGCACTGACACCGGTTGAAGAGGTGCAGGACACTCTCAACACGTTTGTCCGCGAGGGCAAGGTGCGCTACATAGCGGCTTCAAACTTCTCCGGCTGGCACCTGATGAAGTCGCTGGCCGTGGCCGACCGTTACGGCTGGACCCGCTTTGTGGCCCACCAGGTCTGCTACTCGCTGATTAGCCGCGACTACGAATGGGAACTAATGCCGCTCGGTCTCGACCAGAAGGTCGGCGCACTGATTTGGAGCCCGCTGGGATGGGGCCGCCTGACAGGCAAAATTCGCCGTGGCCAGCCGTTGCCGGAGACCAGCCGCCTGCACAAAACCGCTGACTTCGGCCCGCAGATTCCAGACGAGTTCCTTTACACCGTGGTAGATGCGCTGGACGCGGTGGCTGTCGAGACGGGCAAGACGGTTCCTCAAGTGGCGCTGAACTGGTTGCTGCAGCGGCCCACGGTGTCATCGGTCATCATCGGGGCGCGAACCGAGGAGCAATTGCGGCAAAACCTGGGCGCGGCGGGCTGGAATTTGACCGCCGAACAGGTGGCCAAGCTGGACAAGGCCAGCGCGCGGCCGCCCGTCTATCCTTATTGGCATCAGCGGCAGTTTGCGGAACGAAATCCGCTGCCGGTGTAAAACGCAGAGAATAGAAATGAAAAGGGCGCGGCTGAGGCTGCGCCCTTTCAAAACAGATGCAGATTCAGGCGAGTTTCGGCCTGCTGCACGTTTTGCGCGTGGTCCTGGGCTTTGGAAAGCCGGTGATGTGCTTGGCCGGGGAGGCGAGCAGTTCGCCGAGGGTTATCTGGCGCTCTTCGAGAGCCAGCGCCAGAACCTCTCCGGCAACCCGCGCATCTTCCAGGGCGTCGTGAGCGCGGTACGCGATTCCGAAGCTCTGAGCCAGCGTGGGCAGCTTGTGGTTGGGCAGATGGGGCCAGGCAAAACGGGAGATCCAGCAGGTATCGATCCACTTGCCGTAAGGCACGGCCGGAACTCCAGCCCGAACGCAGGCGCCGGTGAGAGCCGCGCGGTCAAAAAATGTGTGGCTGGCAACCGCCGCGCCCGAAAGCATTGACCGCACCTTGGGGCACACGTCGCTCCAGCAGGGAGCCTGCGCGACCGTCCGTGGCCCGATGCCGTGCAGAGCCGTGTTGAAGGCCGCGAACTCGTCCAGCGGGTTGATGAGGCTCTCCCAGCCGTCCACCATCTTTCCGCCCGCAAAAAACGCGATGCCGATCTGGCAGATGCTCTCCCGCGCTTGATTTGCGGTTTCCACGTCCACCACGAAATAGTCCACGGAGCTAGGCGCGGTCATTTTGCGGCTTCCGTCTCAGAGTTCAAATAAATTTCGGTGGAATCCAGATAGTTTTTCGCGTAGTCGAGGATCAGGGCGCGGTCCTTGTCGTCCAATGCGCGGCGAAGCTTGGCGGGGACGCCGGCCCACAGCGTCCGGGGCGGAACGATGGTTCCCTCGGGAACGACGGCACCGGCGGCGATGATCGAGCCCGCGCCGATGCGGCAGCCATTCAGGATGGTGGCGCCCATGCCGACCAGCACCTCGTCCTCTACCACGCAGCCATGGACGGTGGCGTTGTGGCCGATCGTGACCCAGTCGCCCACGATCACCGGGAAGGTGAATCGCTGACCATGGAGCACGGCGCAATCCTGGATATTCGAGTTCGCGCCGACGCGGATCGAGTTCACGTCGCCGCGCAGAACGGCATTCATCCACACCGAGGAGTGCTCGCCGAGCGTCACGTCGCCAATCACCTGCGCTGAAAGATCGACGTAGCAGTTGGCGGGAAACTGAGGCTGTTGCCCCTGGTAGCTGCGGATCATGGTTTCAAGGCCTCTGAGTCAAGTTTAAGGCTTGGAGCGAAATCAGCGTCTGCGGCTCCAGAAGCCACAGCTTTCAAGCCATCAAAACGCCAATATCCCGGTTGAACCGAAATCTATCCAAATCGGGACAAATACGGGACCGTGGCCGTGATTTGGACAGGATTCCACGCCATCGGAAGGTTTTTTGCAGGATTGTGCGCCTGGTTTGCCCCGCCGCGGGATCTTTCCGGTATCCTAGAAGAAGCCATTTTGGCGGGTTTGGAGGTGGGATCCCTTTGGCAGAGGTTCGTGTACAAGAAGGCGAGCCGCTAGAAAATGCTCTTCGCCGGTTCAAGCGGAAGGTTCAGCAGGAAGACATCATCAAGGAAGTCAAGCGTCACTCCTACTATCTGAAGCCCGGTGAAAAGAAACGCGTCAAGGCAGCTTTGGCGCGCAAGCGGAATCGCAAGAAGGCTCGCAAAGAGCAGGACTAGTTTCAAACAATCGCGATATGAGCCGTCCCGGCGCTACCCGCTGAAAATGTGGGCTAGCTAGCTGGAATTCCAGTCCAAACTGGGACGGCCTATCGCGATTTTTTTATTTTGGTTTTAAGACTCCGAAGATTGCGTGTTAATGTTATCCATACTTCCCCGATTGCCGGGAAAGCGTTGTGAATTCGCCGCCGAATTTGGAGCGGCCCGGGCCCTTGTTGTTTATTGCACAGCACGAAGACAGGGAAACGGGACCGGCAAGCTTTTCGCGTTCATGGCCGATTTCAGAGTTTTCCCTTCTTTTGGGAAGCCGGCCATGGAGTATGTCGATCGAGTATTGAAGTGCAGTGATTGCGGCGCCGAGTTTGTGTTTACCGCCGGCGAGCAGCTTTTCTTCCACGACAAGCAGTTCAAGAACGACCCCAAGCATTGCAAGCAGTGCAAGGCGAAGCGTGTTCGCGGGGGGTCCAGAGTGCGTCCGGAGACCCGCACCGTCTGCTCCCAGTGCGGTGCGGAAACAACGGTGCCGTTCAAGCCCACCCAAGGCAGGCCGGTACTCTGCCGCTCCTGTTTTCAGCAGCAGAAGTCCCCGCAGGGGGCAGTCCCCGCGGCGGAGTCACGCCCCGAGCCGAATCTGCTGCCGCAGTTCGATCAAGGAATCTAGGACTCTGACAGGTTGAAGTTGTACCAACAATGGGTGCCCCAGGTCCCGATTTTTGGACCTGAGGAACGACGAACTCAACGTACGAAATTATGTTGTCAGAGACCTAGGGCTTCTTCTTCAGGGCGCGATGGCCAATATCGCGGCGATAGTACATGCCGTCGAAATGAATCAGCTTCAGGGCCTCATAGTCGAGCGCCAGAGCTTCTTCCAGCGACGGCGCAACGGCGGTCACGCCCAGCACGCGGCCTCCCGCAGTCAGTATCTGGCCGTTTGCCTGCGAAGTGCCTGAATGGAAAACCTGCACCCCCGGAATCTGAGCGGCCTTGTCGAGGCCGGTGATGGGCAGGCCTGTCTTATAGCTTCCCGGATAGCCCGATGAGCTGGCCACGACGCAGGCAGCGGCTCCCGGGCTCCAGCGCAGTTCTGTTTCCGCCAGCCGGCCCTCCGTACAGGCCACGAGCGCCTCCACCAAGTCGCTTTCCAGGCGCATCAGGATGGCCTGCGATTCGGGGTCGCCGAAGCGTGCATTGAACTCCAGCACCTGGGGACCGCGCGCGGTCATCATCAGCCCGCAATAGAGCACGCCGGTGAAGGGCGTGTCCTCGCTGGCCATGCCATAAACGGTGGGTACGGCGATGTGGCGCATGATCCACTCCGTCATTGCCGGATCGAGCATCTGGTCAGTGGAATAGACGCCCATGCCGCCGGTGTTGGGGCCTGTGTCGCCCTCGCCGATGCACTTGTGGTCCTGCGCTGGCACCAGCGGCACCACGTGCTTGCCGTCGCTGAGGCAGAGAAAGCTGATCTCGTCGCCCTTGAGAAACTCCTCCAGAATGACCTGCTGCTCCGTCTCGCCCAGCAGCGCGCCGCTGAAAAGATTCTGCGTCGTTTCGAGGGCTGTCTGGCGCGACTCGCAGATCACCACGCCCTTGCCCGCGTGCAACCCGTCAGCCTTGACCACGATGGGCGCATGAAAGATTTCGATGGCCTTTTCCACTTCGGCCTGAGTTTTGCAGACCGCGTAGTTGGCGGTGGGAATCTGGTGCCGCTGCAGGAAGCGCTTGGCGAAGCTCTTGCTCGTTTCCAGCATCGCCGCCGCGCGCGTGGGCCCGAAAACGCGCAGGCCCTTTGCCTGCAAGGCATCCACAATGCCCAGCGAGAGCGGAACTTCCGGTCCCACAATGGTCAGTTCCGGCTGCTCGGCCTCGGCCAACTGGACCATCGCGTCCAGGCTCTTCAAATCCACTGGAACGCAGCGCGCAATCTCGGCGATGCCGCCGTTGCCCGGCGCGCAGACCACTTCCGTCACCTGTTTGCTGCGCTTTACTGACCAGGCCAGCGCGTGTTCCCGGCCTCCCGAACCCAGAATCAGAACCTTCATTGCACAACTCCCCATGGCCCGCGCATTTGCGCGCCTTTAACAGGTTATCCTCGGCAACCGGGGTGTGGAAAGTCAAACCGAAGCGAGAATAGTTTTGATGCAGTTCTCCTATACTGAGGCATGGAGTGCCGCCACGCCCGGTTGCGCGCCCCAGCAGGAGAATCGCGCCATGGTGCAAAGCCGGATCAAGCCGTACTCGCAGCAAGTTGCCGAGAAGACCCGGCGCTGGCGGCAACTGCGGACTTACCGGCGCAACCAGGTCTTCGGCGTCATGCTGGTGGCCGCGGCAATCCTGCTCGTGTGGCTTCTGCGCACCAATCAGAAGTGGATTTTTTCGCCTGGATGGTGGCGGCCGTGAGTCCTGTTTCTTCACAAGCGACACTGAGCACACATTCTGACCCGCTGACAGTTTTGCTGCTCGGTCCCACGGGCAGCGGCAAGACGGCGCTGTCTCTGGCTCTGGGCGAGCGCTTTGGCGGCGAGATTGTCAGTTGCGACTCGGTGGCTGTTTATCGCGGCATGGATCTCGGCACAGCCAAGCCAACAAAAGAGGAACAAGTGCGGCTGCCGCATCACCTGATCGACGTGGCCGAGCCGGACCAGCCCTTCACGGCGGGCGAATATAGCCGTCAGGCGCGTGCGGCGCTGCGGGAGATTGCCAGCCGCGATTGCCTGCCGATCGTCACCGGCGGCACCGGGCTTTATTTGCGCGCTCTCACCGACGGACTTTTTGCCGGGCCGGAGAGGCAAGACGATTTGCGCGACCGGCTGCGCGGAAGCATTCAAAAGCACGGGGAAGCATGGCTGCATCGGCTGCTTCAGCGCCTCGACCCAGTCTCGGCCGAGCGTATTCATCCCCACGACGCGTCCAAGCTGATTCGCGCCATCGAGGTTTGCCTGGCTGCGCGCAAACCGTTCTCTGAAGTCCTCGCCCGCGACCCGCTGACCGGCTTCCGCCTCCTGCGCATTGGCCTGAACCCGCCGCGGCAGGCGCTTTATGACCGGCTCAACCGTCGTGCGGCTGCGATGTTCACCTCCGGCCTGATTGAAGAAACGCGCGGCCTGATTGAACGCTACGGACCGGTCAAGGCGCTCGACTCCCTCGGTTATCGGCAGGCGCTGGCCGTGCTGACAGGGACCATGAGCGAAGAAGCAGCCATTGTCGCCGCTCAGCAAGGCCACAGAAACTATGCGAAGCGCCAGTTGACCTGGTTTCGCCGCGAGCCGAAGGTCCATTGGCTCACCGCCTTCGGCGATGAGTCAGAGACGCTGCGCGTGGCAGTCGAGCTGGTCGAGAACAATCTTGACTAGCCATGGAATCCGGGAAAACACGAGTTCAAGAGCTTCTTGGAAAAATACTTTCAGGCTATTCATTGTGTCAGGGCTCGACTTCAGTCGTGCCGTAAGTACCGCAAAATCAATGGGCCTTTAGGCCATGAGGGATGTTTTTCTGGAGTTTCGACCGGATTTAAGCCTTTTTCCGCAGCCTGTTTGTCCGCTGTTGATTGCAGATTATTTTCCTCCAGCAGTGCACCATGAAAAAGTAGGTTGCACTCCAGCCAGCCCTCACCTGCAGGGCTAACCCCTCCCCACCCTACTATTATTTGAAACTTTGCAGAAGAATTCACTTTGTCCCAGTCGTTCACCGGCAAGACCCAACTGAGATCGTGCCCTGACACTTTTATGCAGTCTCAAGAAAATTTTGCAAGTTGCTTATATTTTCAGCATTTTTTTGCAGATTATGGCCGATATTCTTACTCCTGACAAAAAGACTTTCCCACAATGCGGTCCGAATGGCACAATAGTCCGTTCAATATTTCTGACTATTTCTCGTTCGGGAGGAGCACTGTCGATGGGAAGTCTGTGTAGTGTGGAGACCTTGAAGGCGCTGGCGGCGGGACCGCGGGTGCATAGGAACTTGTCTGTGGCGCGGCAGATAGAGACCGCTTTACTGCTTGGCGAGGCTCACTTGGCGGCGAATGGCGCACTGATGGCCGTAACCGGTGCGCGCACCGGACGCAGTCCCAAGGACAAGTTCATCGTGGACGACGCGGGAACGCATAAACTGGTGCACTGGGGCAAGGTCAACAAGGCCATTTCATCAGAGCAGTTTGGAGCGCTTCTGGAGCGGGTCGTGGAGCACTTGAAAGACCGCGACCTGTTTGAGCAGGATCTCTATTGCGGCGCCGACACCACATATCAGTTGCCCATTCGTGTCATCAGCGAGTACGCATGGCATGCCCTGTTTGCACAGCAGCTTTTTGTGCGGCCCACGGCAGCGGAATTAGCCACGCACGAGCCGGAGTTCACGGTGCTTGCCGCGCCGGAGTTCGAGGCCGTGCCTGAGCGCGACGGGACCAACTCCGGAGCCTTTATCCTGGTGGATTACACGCGCAAGATTGTGCTGATCGGCGGGACGAAATACGCGGGCGAGATCAAGAAGTCGATTTTCAGCGTGATGAACTTCATTGTGCCGCAGCGCGACGTGCTGCCGATGCACTGCTCGGCCAACGTGGGTGCGGACGGGACGACGGCGCTCTTCTTTGGCCTGTCGGGAACCGGCAAGACGACGCTCTCGGCCGACCCGGCGCGGAGGCTGATCGGCGACGATGAGCACGGCTGGGGCCCCGCGGGGATCTTCAACTTTGAAGGCGGCTGTTACGCCAAGTGCATTGACCTGACCGAGGAGCGCGAGCCGCAGATTTACCGCGCGATTCGCTTCGGGTCGGTGCTGGAGAATGTGATTCTGGACCCGGAGACGCGGGAGCCGGACTATGCCGACTCCAAGCTGACGGAAAACACGCGCGTCGCTTATCCGGTCAATTTCATCGACGATGCCGTGATTCCAGGAGTAGGCGGCCACCCGCGCAACGTGATGTTTCTTGCCGCTGACGCATTCGGCGTGCTGCCGCCGATCTCGCGGCTGACGCCGGAGCAGGCGATGTATCACTTCCTGTCGGGATACACGGCGAAGCTGGCCGGAACTGAAGCTGGGATGGGCAAGGACCCGGTGCCGGAGTTTTCCACCTGCTTTGGTGCGCCGTTCCTGCCGCTGGCTCCGCACATTTATGCCGAGATGCTGGGCGCGCGGCTCAAGCAGCACAACGCCGCCTGCTGGCTGGTGAATACCGGCTGGAGCGGCGGCAAATATGGCGTGGGCAAGCGCATGGCCCTCAAAATTACCCGCGCGCTGGTCAACGCGGCGCTCGGCGGCTGGCTGGAGAAGGTAAAATTCACGACCGAGCCTGCCTTTGGGTTGAGCATTCCAGTGAGTTGCCCGGAGGTTCCAGCGGAGATTCTGAACCCGCGCAACGCCTGGGCCGACAAAGAAGCCTATGACCGCACGGCCGCCGATCTGGCCGGGCGCTTTGAAGCAAACTTCGCGAATTTCGACGCTTCGGATGAGATCCGCGCCGCCGGACCGAAGGCCAAGTAGTTGCATTCAACCAAAAGAGGCTTCGACCAGGCGGGTTCCTGGTCGAAGCCTCTTTTGCCAGTGGCGTTCAAACCCGATTCAAGCCTCGCTTGCGAAAGCGGAGAAACTGTTCGCCATTCTGGTGAGAAAGCTCAGTTCAGCCACCAGTATGCGGCGTTCAGCACAGCGGCAAAGCTCACCCAAGCCCAGTAAGGCGCCATGAGAGCCGCCGCGGAGGGCGCGACCCGGCCAAAAACGAGCGTCGTGGCCCCAATGGCCGCCCACAGCGCAACGACCTCCGCCAGCGCGGCTCCAATGGCGTGGCAGCGGAAAAAGAGAAACGACCAGGCAAAGTTCAGCGCCAGTTGTACCAGAAACAGCCCGATTCCCCATGTCCGCAGCGTTGAGGGCGCAGTTTGGCTTACCTGCCACGCCGCAATCGCCATTATGACGTAGAGCAGCGTCCAGACCGGGCCGAAGACCCAGTTCGGCGGAGCGATCGACGGCCTGACAAGCGTCCGGTACCATCCGGGAATTTCTCTCGCCGTCCACGAGCCGCTTATGCCCGCCACCGCAAAACAGAGTCCAAACCAGATCAGCAACCAAATCCAGCGCATGTGTGCCTCTGTCTCTCCTCAATAGCAAGGATTCCGCACATGGAACAGGTACTCATCAATTTTCCTGCTCCAGCCCCGTTTTGCATCCGCACAGCCGCACTCCCTCGACGCGCACCGCCCGCGGCAACTATCCCGGGAGCGATTAGCGAAGTATCTTCTGGTTCCAGCAGAACTACGAAGAAGATGCAATGCCTTCTCAAGTTTGAGCTTGCGCCTCTTTCTGGGCCTGCTGTAAGCTAGGGCAAACAAATGATTGAGCTTGACCAAGAGCGATGAACCAAAGGACGCTACACGCGGTTTTCAACGCGCTGTTTGGCGTTGGCGGTTTCTGCAATGCGATTTTCTTTCCTGTCGTGTTGAAGACGCAGCCCAATGATCTTGTGCTTTCACTGCAGCCGCCATTGATCTTTCTGCAAGAACGGATGTGGTGGCTTTGGTCGCTTGCTTTTATCCTGACGATCCTCACAAAATATGCAGATAAAAAATTCTGTGACCGATGGGGCCATGACGCCGTCAAAGAGATGTTAGAAATCTTGAGGGAAAAAGGCTTCCCGGGAAGCGTGGATCCGGTGCATTATCATCGAGTTACTCTCTTCCGGTACAAAAAATGGCGCCTTTGCTGGAGGATGTGGCCTTGGAGTGGTTGGCTTGTCCCTGTGGTCAGGTCAGGGCACACAACGCTGAATCATAGAACCTGCTTTCTCGCTCCCGACGACGCAGACAAGACGGAGGGAGTTGCAGGGCACTGTTGGAGTACAAAATCTGTAGTATTGGTACCGAGCGAGGATTCCAAGGTTCAGCTGCCGTGTATTAACGATGACGCTGCCAAGCCTCATGATCCCTATCCTCTAGCCGATACATATGCCAAAGCTACGTTTGTGTGTACCGACTGGGTTCTGAATAAGAAACCACATTCGAGATCTTTCCTTGGGATTCCAGTGGTAGTGAAGGGGGAACCGTGGGGCGTAGTGATTATTGACAGCCGCGGACCAGCGATCAAAAGGGCAAAGGATATAATTGCTTCCTATGAAGGAATCGCGCGACCATTCATCAAGTGTCTTGAGAGGCTACCATGACTACAACACCTTGGATTCAAGTCGAGCGTTCGCTAAGAATGCGTAGTGAGCCACGGAGAGAGCTGGAGCTTACGCTTTTTGTGCCTCCTCACGAGGTGCCCCAAGCAGTGCGTGGTGATTTTGACAAGCAGCTCAATAAATTTGTGATTGAGATTCGTTATCTCGATGACGAAGAATTCAAACGAACGACGATTGACGATCTCGTATGTTTGCGCGTTGGAAAGAAAAGCCAACGCCTCCTTGGAATTGAACTTAATACTGCGAAGCTTAAAGTTTCCAAGGTACAGTTCGGAGTAAATTCGGTCGAGCACGAGGTCGAGCACGAGATTGAGAAGGCCGTGGATAAGCTTCTCGAAGAACGAAGCGGACAAAAGGAACATGAGAATTATTCATTAGCAATGAAGGCAATCCAGTCAAAGCGTCGCTTGCTGCTTGATCCGAGTTTGTTGGCAGTCGCGCATTAGATGCATGACGAGATCGAAGAGGCGTTCTTTACTTCACTAGTCTAGACGAGAGCCGAATCTACATTTGGGAGAGTGGACGCTCCGGCCCGATAACGGATATTTTTCTGTCGAACGTGGGGCTTTCAGAACCATCGTTCCCGCGTTTCAGCGTCAGGCGTTATATCCTGAAAGGTTGCAACGCCGGATTATGCTTGGATTCTGCGCGGGAAAGATTAAGGATTTCAACTCACTATGAGCACACAGACAATTGCCGTACACCTGCCCGACGGAGCGATTCGCGAAGTACCCGCCGGGACAACACCCCTCGAAATCGCCAACTCCATCTCGCCGCGGCTGGCTGCGGCCTCCGTGGCCGCGCGACTGAAGCCTGTAGCCACCGCGCCGCCTGACGAGGAGAGCCATTGCTGCGGCAAAGAGACCGGCGACCCGTCGGCAGAGGCCGCCATGTATGCCGCCGAGGACGCCGATGCCCCGCATCTGGTGGACCTGACGACGCCGCTCACCGCCGATACGCGGCTGGAGCTGGTGACGGAAAAAGATCCCGAGGCGCTCAAGGTGTTGCGCCACTCCGCCGCCCACGTGCTGGGCGCGGCCGTGCTGGAGCTTTTCCCGGAGGCCAAGCTGGGCCACGGTCCGGCCACCGATGCGGGTTTCTTCTATGATTTTTATCGCGAAAAACCTTTTACGCCTGACGATTTGGCTCTAATCGAAACCAAAATGGGAGAAGTCATCGCACGCGATGAGAAGTTTGTCCGCGAATACAAGCCTCGCGAGCAGGCACTGGCCGAATTCGACCGCGACGGCGACTTCATGAAGACGCACTTCGTGACCAACTTCACCGCGCCCGGCGATCAGGTGAGTTTCTACCACAGCGGCAACTTCGTGGACTTTTGCCGTGGGCCACATCTGCCCTCGACCGGCCGCGTGAAGGCCATCAAACTGACCAATCTGGCCGGCGCCTACTGGCTGGGCGACGAGAAGAATCCGCAGTTGCAGCGCATCTATGGCACGGCCTTTTTCTCGCAGAAAGCCATGGACGCTCACTTTGCGCTGCTGGAAGAAGCGGCCAAGCGCGACCATCGCGTGCTGGGCAAGCAACTGGATCTGTTCAGCATTCAGGAACTGGCCGGACCGGGACTGATCTTCTGGCATCCCAAGGGCGCCATGGTGCGCAAGGTGATGGAAGACTGGATGCGCAACGAGTGCATCCGGCGCGACTATCTTCTGGTTTACACGCCGCACGTGGCCCGCATCAACCTGTGGCAGACCTCCGGCCACGAGGGCTTCTACGCGGATAACATGTTTACGCCCATGAAGCTGGACGATGCGCTCTATCGCCTGAAGCCGATGAACTGTCCGTTCCATATTTTGATCTACAAGAACTCGCCCAAGAGCTATCGCGACCTGCCGGCGCGCTACGCCGAGTTGGGCAACGTCTACCGCTACGAGCGCTCTGGGACCATGCACGGCCTGCTGCGCGTGCGCGGCTTTACCCAGGACGACGCGCACATCTTCTGCATGCCCAGCCAGATCGAGAACGAAGTGGTGGCCTGCATCGACTTTGCCGAGGCCGTGCTGCACACCTTTGGCTTCAAGGAGTTCAAGGTCGAGCTGTCGACCTGGGACCCGAACGACCGCGCCCATTACGCTGGCTCGGACGAAAACTGGAAGCTGGCGACCAGTTCGCTGGAAAGCGCTCTCAGCCGCAAGGGCATCGCTTACAAAACGATTCCGGGCGAAGCCGCTTTCTATGGCCCCAAGATCGACATCAAGCTGGTGGATGCGATTGGCCGGTTGTGGCAGCTCTCGACCGTGCAGTTCGACTTCAACCTGCCGGCGCGCTTCGAGCTGGAGTACACCGGAGAAGACGGCGAGCGGCATCAGCCAGTGATGGTTCACCGCGCGCTCTTTGGCTCCATCGAGCGCTTCTTTGGCGTGCTGATCGAGCACTATGCCGGAGCCTTCCCGCTGTGGCTCGCGCCGGTGCAGGTGGGTCTGGTGCCCATCAGCGAGCGGCACCGCGAATACGCGAAAAAGATCGAGGCCGAGCTCAAGGCCGCGGGTTTCCGCGTTGAAGTGGATGATCGCAACGAGAAGATGAACGCCAAAGTTCGCGACTTCGCCAACCAGAAAACGCCGTACACGCTGGTCTTCGGCGACAAGGAAGAAGCCGTCACGGCCGTCAGCGTCCGCACCCGCGGCAAGGGCAACCAGGGCTCCATGCCGCTGGCCGAGTTCATTGCCAAGGCCAAGGCGCTGGTGGAGAGCCAATCGATGGAACTGTAGCAAAAACGCTGGTTTTGGAGGATACTGTCTCCATGGCAACGCAGCCCGTCTTCGAACCACCTGTCTCCGTCGAGCAATACCTCTCGACGGTCTACGAACACGACTGCGAGTATGTGGACGGCGTTATTGAGGAGCGCGACTTGGGCGAGTTCGAGCATGCTTTCCTGCAAGGGATTTTGGTCGCAATCTTCAATAACCACCGCGCGGAATGGGGAATTCTTTGTCTTCCCGAGCAGCGCGTGCAAACCCAGCAATACCACTTCCGCGTTCCCGACGTGACCATTCTGCGCTCGGGAACGCCAAGGGAGCGCATCCTCACTCATCCTCCGCTTCTGGTGATTGAGATTCAGTCGCCGGAAGATACATTGCGCCGCACTACGACCAAAGCGGCGGAATATCTCGCTTTCGGCATTGAGCACGTCTGGGTCATCGACCCCAATGCTCGCGTCGCCTATCGCGGCACAGCCGATGGGCTGGAACTGGTCCGCTCCGGCGAGCTGGAGATTCCCGCGTCGCCCGTCCGCATTGTCCTCGCCGACCTTTTCGCGGAGTTGGACCGGGCGTAGGCAGCCTTCATGCGTTGATGGCCATGCCGTTAACGGCGCCATAGGCGTCGAGCAGGGATTCGGCCAGCGTGGGATGGGCGTGGATGGTGAACATCAACTGCTCCACCGTGCCTCCCAACTCCAGAACGGCGACCGCTTCGGCGACCAGTTCCGTGGCCTGTGGGCCGAGAATGTGCACGCCGAGAATTTTGCCGGATTTGGCGTCGGCAACCACCTTCACAAAGCCGTCGTGGCTGCCGACGATGGAGGCCTTTGAGTTGCCCGCGAAGGGGAATTTCCCGACTTTGACTTCGTAGCCTTTTTCCTTGGCCTGCGTCTCGGTCAAACCAACGGAGCCGATCTGCGGCTCGGTATAAGTGCAGCCTGGGATGCGGTCGCGGCGAATGGGCCGGAAGGGCTTGCCGGCGATCTTGGCGGCAGCGACAAGGCCGGCCATCGCGCCTACATGCGCCAGTTGCGGCAGACCGGAGACAATGTCGCCGATGGCAAAGACGCCCGGCTCGGCCGTCTCCTGCGCCTCGTTGACCTTGATGAGCCCGCGTTCGAGCTCGATCTTCGTTTTCTCCACGCCGATGTTGCCGGTCTGCCCGGCGCGGCCCACGGCCACCAGCACCTTTTCGGCTTCCTTCACTTGCTGCTTGCCGTTGGCGTCGGTGAAGGTCACCTTCACGCCGGTTTCGGTCTTCTCGACTTTCTCGACTTTGGCGCCGGTGTTCACGTCGATGCGGCGCTTTTTGAAGAGGCGTGTCAGCTCCTTTGAAACCTCTTCGTCTTCGACCGGAACCACGCGCGGCAGAAACTCGACAATCGTCACTTCAGCGCCAAAGCTGCGGAAAATAGAGCTGAACTCCATGCCCACCGCGCCCGCGCCGATAACGATCAGCGACTTGGGCACCTGCTCCATGGCCAGGATTTCGATGTTGGTGAGGATGCGGCTGTCAGGCTCAAGACCGGGCAGCATCTTGGCCTCGGAGCCCGTGGCGAGAATGACGTTTATGGCTTGTATTTGAGAATCTCCAGCCCCTCCGCTGATGGCAACGGTATGCACGCCCTCCCGCGCCGGGCCGGTCAGGCGGCCGGAGCCGGTGACAACCGTAATCTTGTGCTTCTTCACCAGGAAGTCGAGGCCCTTGACGTGTTTCGTGATGATGGCGTTCTTGCGAACAAGCACAGCGGCCCAGTTGAGCGTGGGCGCGCCTATTCCTTCAATGCCAAACTCGGCGGCGTGCTGCAGGTGCTCCCAGATTTCGGCGTTGAACAGGAGCGCCTTGGTGGGGATGCAGCCCACGTGCAGGCAGGTGCCACCCAGTTTGCTGGTCTGCTCAATCAAGGCGACGTTCAGCCCGTACTCTGCCGCGCGAATGGCCGCCGTGTAACCAGCCGGCCCGCCGCCGATGATTGCCACATCGTAAATCTTCTCTGCCTGTGTCTCTGCCGCCATCTTTTCCGTCAAGGGGAACTCCATTCCGTGGCGCGTTTGTTTTTAGCGAGCGTCGCGTTTCATCGTCCAGTCTAATGGATGCGCTGGAGATTCATTTTGTTTCTGCTTTGGCTTGCGGAGGGAGCAGAGGCCTTCATACTCTGAAAAGCAGACACAAAAGCGATGGGGCTTTAGCCCCTGTATTTTTCATCTATTTGCGATTACGCAGCGGCTAAAGCCGGAATCTAAATCGCCCATTTACGGCACGACTGAAGTCGTGCCCTGACACAAAGGGCGGACCGGAATCGCCATAAATTCGTAGGAATGGAAAACGCTCGGAAATCTCTGTGCTGATTTTGTGCTACGCCGATCCGAGGAACAGAATGTACGCGTTTCCGCCGGTGAAACTTCCGCACAGCCAGTAGTACGACGGAGATGCGATTCGCACTCCCGAAGTTCTGATAATGACTTCTGGAAAACCCGTAGGTGCAACGTATACTGCTCCTGTAATGAAACGCGCACTTATCACCGCATTCTTCGCGATTATGTCCGTTTCGTGTAGCGTCCTCACTCTCCCTGCTCAGGAGGCCGACGCCAGCGGTCCTCGATTACACCCGCGCCCGCAAGCACCTAACGAGCAACTTCTTCCGCCGAGCAGCGTAGCTACGTTTGTGGTTCCAAACCCCAAGAAGTACCCACAGAAGTATGAAGAATCAATAACTTATTTGTTTTCAATTCTGCCTTCTTAGTGCCCCTTCAAAGAATTGAGTTTTCTGCAGCCTGTAAAGCCCCATCGATCTTGCAAGAGGCGCTGTATTCCTAAAATGATTCAAAGCCGTGCTCTGACACAATCAATCGCCTGAAGGTGATTTTGCATGAAGCTCATATGAATATGTTTTGGTGCATCTTTCAGCGCGGCGGGAGGCTGGAGGGGCCAGTGCGCGGCGTCGCGGGTCAGGAGAAGTCTGACCCGCGACGATGAAACAGAAGGACTGTAAAGCAAGAACAAGAACGGGTGGCAACCGGCGCTTATGCCACTCTGCCGATCGCATCGCCGGAGTCGAGCCTTACTGAGCTTTGCTCGTACTCGAATCCGCAGCGCTGAGAACCTGCCGGCGAAATTCAAGAGGATTGTCGATGTGGTCGAAGCCCTCTTTACTTCCGCCTGTGCCGGAAACCGTGATGCTTCCAAAACCCAGCATTCTTCCCAGCACTCCCTGGTCAACGCCGACGCCCTCGACTCTCTGCAGCAGGACTTCCAGCGTATGCCGCTGCATGGTCCCAACCTTGATCATGACCCGCTTGTTGGTGACCGCAAACTCCGATGCTTTCGCCTTCGTCCAGTTCTTCAGAAAGGACACGAATCCAAAAAACACGAAAGCAAGGCCAATCCAGTTGCAGATACTGCTGAGGATGCTCTTTGGGCCTACATGGTTGAGCGCAGCGCGGCTCGCATGGCTCAGCGCGGGATGGCTCGCAGAGACGAGCGCGGGATGGCATAAAGGGCTAAGCGCAACGATGAAGGCAAGAAGCGCCACGCCAAACAGGAAAATGGCTTTGCAGTAGATGCTCCAGTGAAGTTTGGTGCGATAGATAACCGTTTCCTGCGGCATCAGATTCTGATCGACATAACTCACGGTGTTCTTTCCCCCAGGCTCGATTTTATCAACAATCATGGTTGCCACAATGGTTGCCACATTGGATGACGCGCAAATCCGCCTCATCCGTTTATCGTGCAATCAGCGCCGACTCGACCTGCGCCTGGGGTTACAGCCGGAAGTCGAGTCTGCTATGTTCGCTCAAAACAGCACATCTTGGCCCATCCGGGCCATGAATGAGGTGAGCCATGTCCTGTGATCCCGAAGAGTTGCGACACGTTCCTCTATTTGAACTTCTCGACGACGATGAAGCGCGTGTTCTGGCGGCGCAGGTGGAGATCGTCCGGTTTGCGCCGCGTCAGCGCATCTTCAAGACCGGCGACCCGGCCGAACATGGCTATGTGATGATGTCGGGCAAGGCGCGTGTCGCCGCAATCGACGAAGATCAGCAGGAAGTTGTGGTGGACGAGCCCAAGCACGGAGACTTCTTCGGTTTTGCGTCCATGCTGCAAGGAACGCCGCACCAGACGACGGCATATGCGATGGAAGAAACGACCTGCCTGGAAGTGGGCCGCGACGACATTGCCGAACTGGTGGCGCGCAAGCCGGATGCTGGCATGGACATGCTGACCATGCAGGCGCGGCAGTTTCACGCCTCGCAGAAAATGGTGCAGAACCGGATAAGCCGCAACCCCAACGAGGTCATCGAGGCGCAGTCCACCTTTGGCCAGCGCCTGGCGGATTCGGTGGCGCGCTTTGGCGGCTCGTGGGCGTTCATCATTTCTTTTGCGATTGTGCTGGTGGCGTATACCTGCATGAATATCAGGCTCAGGAACCAGGCGTGGGATCCGTATCCATTCATCCTGCTGAACCTGTTTCTTTCCATGCTGGCCGCGATTCAGGCGCCGGTCATCATGATGAGCCAGAACCGTCAGGACGTGAAGGACCGGCTGCGGGGCGAACTGGATTTCGATGTGAACCGGCGCGCGGAAACTGAAATTCAGTCGCTCTCGCATCGGCTGAGCGTGCTGATGGACAAGATGGAAGATGTGGAAAATGTGGTGCGGCAGGCGACAGGCCCGGAAACAGAAACCAAACCTCACGACGGCGCGGACGAAGCCAAGCTCTAATGGCGCAAAGGAGAATTCTAGTCCCTAAGTCCCTGTTCCCTAGTCCCTTACTCAATCACCGGCAGCGTGGGCATCTCGCCGCGCTCCTTGGCTTCGGCGACCACGGCCTCCAGATGCGAGAGGACTTCAGGGACGGTCATGGTGCGGATTTCGCGCTGGGCCCCATCCCCTTCCTCGATCGATTTCTTGAGGAAACGGCCCGCGATCTGGGCTGCAAGCTGGTCGGTTATCACTTTTCCTGTCAATGACTTCTGCCGTCCCCATGCCTCCAGCGGCAGGGCCACCCAAAGGGCGCGGCCATTCACCTCGAAGCACACATCGACGGCGTCGGCGTGCCGCGTGGCGATCGCCACGATGGTGCTCTTCCAGCGGCAATTGATCTCTTCGCCGCTCCAGTGATCGGTCACGTGGAATTCTTCGTACATGGCCCTAGCCTATCGCTCCGGCTGTTTACCGGCAAGTATCGATGGACGCTTCTGTTCGCGCGCTGATAGACTGATAAGATTGCAGTGGTACTCCTCCATCCGTATGGAGGTTCCTGCAAGTCTAGAAAAACGAAGGACAAAAGAGAACCCGTGGATACCCAAACTCGTCATTCCCTCAAAACAGATAGCTTTGCCGAAGCCACTGCAACCAGCATGGATTGGCTGAGCGGTCATCGTTCCGGCGTTGTGCGCTGGGTCATCGTAGCCGTTGTCGTTGTTGTGGCGGGCGTGGCCTCACTGGCTTTTGCAGATCTGCGCTCGTCGGCCGCCGATGCCGCGCTGGGCTCGGCCATGGACACCTACGGCGCGCAGTTGGCTGTGCCGGGCGCACCGGCCGAACAGGGAGTGTACGCCACGTCCGCTGATCGTGCGCGGGCCGCGAACCAGCAGTTTGTTGCGGTGGCCGGAAAATATGGCTGGCTGCCCGCGGGCGCCAAGGCGCACTACTTTGCCGGCGTCACCTACGAGGATCTGGGCCAAAACAGCTCGGCGGAGACGGAGTTGAAAACCGCGTCCGGCTCATGGAACCGGAATCTCTCGAACCTTGCCAAGCTGGCGCTGGCCGGCCTCTATCACCAGACGGATCGCGACTCGCAGGCCATCGAAATCTACAACAAGCTGGCCGCCAAGCCGTCGGATACCGTGCCCGCCTCAGCGGCGCAGCTTGACTTGGCGGATCTCTATGCCGCCGCCGGCAAGCAGGATCAGGCCAAGGCGCTCTGGGCCAAGGTGAAGGATACCGACAAGGATGGCGTTGCCGGCCAGATTGCCGCGCAGAAGCTGGGCATCACGCAGTAAGGTAACCCGAAATCGAAAGAAAAGGCTCATGAGGCGAAAAGCTTCGTGAGCCTTTTCTTTTTAGTCGCCCACCGGCTTTGCCGACCCGCAGTGGAAGAAACAAGCGTGGACGTCCTCGCCCACGCTTGTTTCTTCCTATTGATCCGGCAACTAAATACTGTCAGGGTGCCCCATCCATTTCCGCGTCTTTTGCGGAAATGGGTGGGAATACGATGTCACTGTTTTCTTGCCGGGTCAATAGTCGGCGCGAGTTGCTTGCTTCTTGCATTCGAGCATTTTGCCCACTGTATGCGTCTTGTGTACTATGAGCGCGGGCGAGGCAGTATTCTCAGGTTGGATGAAAATCGCAGACAAGACAGTGTGTGACGAAGCTCGCCAGCACGCGGAAGAGGAAGCGCTGTCGGCCCTGGTGAGCCAGTATTCCGGAACCCTTTACCGGGTGGCTTACTCCGTCCTGCGCAACTCGGCCGATGCCGAAGATGCCGTACAGGAAGCGTTTATGCGCGTCCTGCGCCACCGCGACACGCTCAGTGAAGTGCGCGACCAGCGGGTCTGGCTGATCCGCATCGTGTGGAACATCGTGCTGGACCGCAAACGCCGCTCCAAGACCCGCCCGGAAACCGACGACGTGGCGGAGCTAGCCCGTGTGCTGCCCGCTGGCGGGCTCAGCGCCGAGCAGCGCGCCTCCGCCGCCGAACATCACGCCCACGTGCTGGCCTGCGTCGAGCAGCTTCCCGCCAAGGAACGCGAAGTGCTGATGCTTTCGGCCTTCGAAGAGCTGAACAGCGTGGAGATTGCCTCGGTCGTGGGCATCACCGAGTCCAGCGTCCGCTCCCGGCTTTTTCGCGCGCGCAACCTGATGGCCGGCTTGCTGAATCACGCCAGGAGCTTGCGATGAACAGCCGACAGTGGACAGTGGTCGGTGGACAGCGGTCAGTTGCCTGGTCGTTGTCGTTCCACGCGGTAAGGAGTTTGCTATGAACACCTCGAAGCAGAACCCATTCGTTCACGATTCCAGCGCGGCCAGCGCCGCAGAAGAAACGTTGCGGCTGATAGCCAGCCTTCCCGCGCCTGAAGGGCTCGAAAAACGAATCGAAGCGGGTCTGCGCGTGGCGCCGCGCAGGGCGCGCATTTTGCCTTGGCCTGCGCTGCGGCTGGACAACGCCTGGGTTCGCGTGGCTGCTGCTGCGGCCATTGTTTTTGTGGTCATCGGCGGCGGGTGGGGCGTGGTCTCGCTCGTGCAGCCGTCGCAGCCGGCCAGGGGCAACTCTGTTCCGCCGGTCATCGCGCCGCATGGAACCGCTCCGGGCGGATTCTCGAACGCTGGAGCCATGCGCACGCCGCAGACGCTGGATCACCCGGTCGTGGTGACTACGCCCGCGCCAACGGTCGTCCCTGCGGTTAAGCCCACAGCCAAGCCAGTCACGAAGTCCGCGTCCCAGACCAGCCAGAAGCCGCTCCACAAGCCTGCAGGCAAGCCCGTCGCGCAGCCAGCCGTGCCTTCTGCATCGACAGAAAAACATCCTGAGACGACTCGTCCGTAGGCCATTGAAGCAGTCGCAGAATGAACGTGCTGTAGCAAGAGGCACCCTGTACAGGGTGCCTCTTGCTGTCTATGGCTTCGGGTTGGCCTGGCTTGAAGAGGACGAACCCGTTTCCGCCTCGTCGAGATGTGTGACGTGGACACTGGCCTGAATTTCGGGGACGGTGCCGTCGTTCGCTTGGACCTCGGTGGGCTTTCCCTGGATGAGAATGCGTTCCGTGACCTTGCCTCGTGCGGGAACGCGGACGCGCCGGGTGACGAAGGTCGCCTCGGAGCCGTATCCAGAGCGCAAAATCACAGGGATGTCTGCCTGCGCGTATCCGGCATTGGCCAGATTGACGCCGACCAGCCAGTTGCCCGCCGCCGCCTTGACGGGAAAAACGCCCCCGATGCTCAGGTCGGGCAGGCCCTTGTCCGCATCCACCCAATCGGTAAAGAACCAGGAGAGGTCGGGGCTGTTCCCGGACTCTTCCAACAATTTTTCGAAGGTGCTGGCGGTTTTTCCGGATTCCCTGCCCGCATCCTGAGCGGGATTGCAGGTTTTGAGCGCGGCCGAGAGAGCGTGGTCGCCGGCAAGGTCGCGCAGCATCCAGAGAACATAGGCGGCCTTGGTCCGGTAGTAGACGGGCGAGATGGCCTGGGCCAGCGGCTGGCCGGAGCTTTGGCCGGGACTTTCCGGCTCGGACAGGGCGAGAGCGGCGCGATCCGCTTCCAGAGTGCCCAGAGCCTGATCGCGTCCATGCTGCCTTTCAACCCAGAGCGTGCCCATGAAGCTGGCCAGGCCCTCATTGAGCCATGCTGGGGGCTGCGGCGCAGTGGGCGACAGAATCCAGGCGTGGGTGAGCACATGCACCAGAATGCCGTTCAACTGATCTGGAGTGGTCTTGGGCTTGAATTTCGGATCGGAGCTTGCGCCGGATTCGCTGAGCGGCGTGGCCAGCAGGGCGCCCGTCTCGAAGGGCGCGTCTTCCGGGTCGGGCAAGTCCAAAAGCGTGAGCTGGGAGCGGGGCAGCTTGCCCAGCCAGCCTTCCAGCAAGGGCGTAACAGCCGCAGCCGCCGTGGTCCAGGCTCCGAAGGAAACATTGTCATCGGGAAGCGTCCAGGCGGTGAGGTTCAGGCCGGGGTGAGGCGTGCGGATGGCGACAAAAAGGCTGGGTGCTTCGAAGCCGAGGGTCGCGTTGTCCAGGCTGGCTGTGGCCACGCCGGCAACCTCCTGGCTTTGATCGAGAGCGCCTGATTCCGTCACGGCCAGCGGCACGGAGTGCCCGTTGATGAGGGCTACCGTGGGAGCCTGGCCGTGGGGAAACTCGACCGTGAGGCGCAGGCGGAAATGCGCGCCCGTGAGCCGCAGCTTATGTTTGCCCATTTCGTCAAAAAGGCGCGCGCCGTCGCCCAGAATGACCGGCATGCTGGCGACCGGGTACCAGACCACGTTGCCAAAGCCGCGCAGGCCGGTAAAAGGCACGCTGATCTGGTCCCAGTCGGAGTGCAGGGCCACATCATCGGGAGCGCCAATGGCCAGCAAACGCTGGGCTGAAGGGGCCATCTGGCCGGAGTAGGTCACGTCGAGCTGGAGGCTCTGGCCGGGAGCGAGTTGCCCGCCGGGAGTCTTGTCGAGCGGGACAACGGCTTCGTGCAACTGGCCGGTGTGGTCGACGTCGGAGTTGAGCGTGGCCACCTGGAAGGCACTGTCTTTGGCTTGCTTTTCAGAGCCGTTGACGCGAATGCGCTCCCAGTTCAGCGAAGAGGAGATTTGCAGCGGAATGTGGTTGAGCGGGGTTTTGCCGTCGTTGCGGATGGTAACCAGGGCGCGAACGGCCATCTGCTGGGCTGCCGGATAGAGGCGAACGTCGAGGTCGAAGGCGGTGAAGGTGACGGCCTGACGCGCTTCGTCCAGTTGCGGCGAGGCCAACGCGTCTGCCGCAGCCGCCTGCGGTGGGGCCGACTCGCCTTTGGTGCTGGTCGTCTGGCCGTTTTCGTCCATGGAGCGGGAAAAGATGATCTGGCCCTGATGAGGCTGGTCCGTCGTTGGCGGAGTGGTTTGCGCGGCGCAGGGCAGAGCTAGGGCGGCCAAAGCTCCAAGCGCAAGGTAAAACCGCGAACGACCTGAATAAATTACGGACGCTTTTTCCTCGGCAGTTGAGCAGGCTGTGGAAAAACTCTGCTTTGTGTCAGTCGTCCACCGGCTTCGCCGATCCACGGAGGATGAAACTGTGCCCCATCCATCGGACGTCTTTGTTTTTGTCCGATGGGTGGGAGTCCGTAGAACTCCATGACGTAGTCGCATTTTGTTGAAATTACATTTTTGTTTCTTTTTAGGGCACGACTTCAGTCGTGCCGCAAAGGCAATCAAACCAACGCGGGGCTCTAGCCCCTGGGAAAATCTTCCTTTTGCAGTCAGCGCAGCTTGGGCAAAAAACAGCTTCATGACCCCAAGCCTTTCTGTTTCTTCTTTGGCTTGGACGCGTCAACTGCGTCTTCGGCGCGGCGGGTGGCCAGGCGTCGCTGGCGGAAGGCTTCGTAGAGAACCACCGCTCCGGCGGTCGAAACGTTCAGCGAGCTAACGCCGCCGGCCATGGGAATGCGCAGCATGTGGTCGCAGGTGCGGCGAACCAGATCGTGCAGTCCCGCGCCCTCGCGGCCCAGCACCAGAACGCAGTCGCCGGTCAGGTCGAACTGGTCGTAGTCGCTCTGGCCCTCTTCGTCGAGGCCGATGATCCATAGATTGTGGCGCTTGAGTTCTTCCAGGGCGCGCACCAGATTGACCACGCGGGCGATGCGCAGGTGCTCGGCCGCACCGGCGCTGGCCTTGACGGCGACCGGGCTCAAAGGAGCCGCACGCCGCTCGGTCAGCACCACGCCGTCCACCCCTGCGCCGTCGGCCACGCGCAGCAGTGCGCCCAGGTTCTGCGGATCTTCGACGCCATCCAGAGCCAGCAGCAGGCGAGCGCCCTTGCTGCCCGGAGCGGGCGTGAAGAGATCCTCAATATCCAGCATCTGCTGGGGATGAACCAGGGCCACTGCGCCCTGGTGGGCGGCGGTCTGCGCCAGCTTCGTCAACTCGTCGCGGGATTCCCTGAGAACGCGAACGCCCACCTCGCGGCAGAGGGCAACCAGCCGCTCCAGCCGCTCGTCATGCCGCTCGCTGGCCACCAGAACGTGGTCAAAATGCCGGCGGCCGGCCTTGATGGCCTCTTCAACCGGATGCAATCCATAAAGAACTTCCATGAGGGATAGTGTAGAGGATGGATGGCTTCCAAAGCGCTGGGGCCGTTGGTTTCCGTTCAAGGAGATTCCCGCAAAATTACTTTCAGGTTATTGATTGTGTCAGTCGTCCAACGGCATTGCCGACCCATGGGGGGTGAAACTGCGCCCGGCGATGCCGCGCTAACTGGCTAACCTGCTAACCCCGCGCAGCGAGGCTAACTTGCTGCACTTTGTTTATCCTTTCCTATCTCATTTTCCTTTCGATCGTTCAATGGACTCTTGCAAGAAGTTCCAAGGCCCAAAATAGGCCTTTTGAGGCTTGTCCCATTTTCAACGAAACTCGCCGGCCATTTTGGCGTCTAATGAAATGAGATGAATATAGTTGCGTCAGTTCGCCCAGTTTTCGGTCAGAGTTCCCTCACCGCTCAAGATGAACAGGTGCGGCAGGAGAACGTTGCCATTTCTGCCGGGCTCAAGCGCCAGGATGCTGGCCTGCTGGACAATCTGATCGTCCTCTACCAGCACCGGTTGATGCGCTACCTGCTCTATCTGACCGGCAATCGCGAGATGGCCGAGGACCTTTTCCAAGAGGTCTGGATGCGGGTTCTGGTGCGCGGAGCGCAGTTCAATGGCAAAGCGCGCTTCAGCACCTGGCTATTTACCATCGCCCGCAACTTGGTCATTGACCAGCGCCGCAAGCGGACCATGACCAGCCTGGACGAGATGTTTGAGCGCAAAGGCGAAGACGACCGGCCGATGAGCTTCGAGGTCGGCGGCAGCGAACCGAGTCCGTTTGACCGCTCTGCCAACCTGGAAGACCGGGAGCGGATTGCGAGGGCGCTCATGGAGTTGGATACCCTCTACCGCGAGGTCCTGGTGCTCAGGTTCCAGGAGGACCTGTCACTCAAGGAAATCGCTAAAATCACAAAATCTCCTCTTTCTACCGTAAAATCAAGGCTTTACCGCGGCCTGGACGCGATCAAGCCCATGATTGGGCACAATCTCCAGGTCCCCGCAATGCAGCCAGAATTGGCGAATCTGGAGTTGAGGACAGAATGAAGCCCGGCGGAGGCACCCCTGATTCGGTCAGCAGCACGGCAGCCGATAAGAAAACCGGTCAGGCCGCTGACCGCTGTCTCGTTTCGGCTCTCTGTGGCAAAGAAGCGAACCGGGAGTGCGCCGTCGCCTATCGCACCCGCCGCGTGGTGATCGCTTCCCAGGGTGTGATGCGGGAACAGAAGGCCGGGCGGAAGCGGGGCCGCGCCGTGGCGCTGGCGGCTGTGCTGGTGGTCCTTGTCGTGCTGGGTCCGCTGGTCTGGTGGATTGGCGAAACCTTCATTGAAGAAGAGCGTTTGACCGGCCAGTTGGGCCAGTTAGGCGTATGGATCTTTTTCCTCAGCGCGGCGCTGCTGGCCTCGGTCTTGCTGGCTGGCTGGGCGCGGCGCAAGCCCTGAGCTTCAAATCCTGGCCCAAAGCTTCGCAACTTCCCGCCTCCCTTTTCCGTCTACTCAAGAAGAGTTAAGCTGTTCTTAACTTCCTGAATGTTCCTTTGAGAGAGGGTTTTCCAATGCGGAGCCCACAAGTCATCGCCGCCGACAAAGATGCACACCTGCTTCCGATGTGGTCGGTTGTAACAGCCGCCGCTGCCTTTGTGCTGGTGGAGTACTACGTCTGGATGGTGATGCCAGGCCAGCAGCACCATCAGCCGCCAATTGGTTTCCGTATTTACTTTAATCTTTCCTGGGGCTTGCTGACCGCGCTCTACTTTTTGATGGTGGGCTACGTCAGCAAAGACGCGCCGCGCCGCGCCATGAGCTCGCGCTTCTGGATTGTTATTTGCATCGTCATGCCGGGCGGCATCGGGGCTGTCCTTTATTTCCTGCTGCGTCAGCCGGAGGTGTCGCTCTGCCCGGCCTGTTCGACGCAGGTGCAGAGCGATTTCCACTTCTGTCCTCAGTGCAACTATCAACTCACCGCCAGTTGTGGCCACTGCTTCCGGGCGGTGCGCACCTCGGACCAGTTCTGCACGCAGTGCGGCCATGAACTTGCCGCGGACCACATGCCGGCGCGGCTGCGGGCGCTGGGCGAATAGGTCCTGCGCGGGCAGAGATCAATGACCCGTGCCCCATCCTTTCGCTTTTTTCCTGGCGAAAGGGTGGGAAGCCTCGAGCCTGAAGGTGCGAGTTTATACGGCCAGAGAGCTGTCTTTCACACATCTCAGGGCAAAGAACGCCCGTAGATATGGGGCGTCCAATCTACAATCAAGCTTTATTTCTCTTCCGGTGTGCATGAACCTTACCGCGCTCATCATCGACGATGAACAACTGGCTCGCGAGGAGCTGAAGTACCTCCTCGACCAGGTGGGCGGCGTGGAGGTTGTGGCGCAAGGGGCCAACGGCCTTGAGGCCGTGGACCTGATCGGGGAGCACCATCCCGACATGGTCTTTCTGGATGTGCAGATGCCGGGGCTGGACGGCTTTGCGGTGATTGAGCGGCTGATGGAGCTCAACCGTTCAAGAGAGGCTTCCGGCCAGCAAGCCGAGCCGCTGCCGCAGATTGTCTTTGCCACGGCCTATGACCAGTACGCCGTGCGCGCCTTCGATGTGAACGCCGTGGATTACCTGTTGAAGCCCTTTGACCTTGCGCGCGTGGAGCAGGCCGTCGAGCGGGTGCGGGGACGCCTCGCTTCCGCCTCGTCCAGTCCGTCCGACAGTATGCCGGACTCGCAGCCAGAGTCGCAAATCGACGCACTGCTACGGCTGCTGAACCGTCCGCAGGGCGCTGCTCGATCCCCCCAGCCAGCCAAGCTGATTGTGCAGGCGCAGAACCGTCTTCTGCTGATCGATCAGGCCGACATCTGCTTTGCCGCCATTGACGAAGGCGTGATTCGCGTGGCGACCGAGAGCTTCGAGGGCCAGTCGAAGTGCCGCACGCTGGAGGAGCTTCTGGAGCAACTGGACCCGGCGCTTTTCTGGCGCGCCCATCGCGGCTTTGTGGTGAACATCAACCACATTCGCGAGGTGGTGCCGTGGTTCAAGTCCAGTTACCAGTTGCGCATGGACGACAAGCGCCAGACCGAGATTCCCGTCAGCCGCAACCAGACCAAGCGGCTCCGTGAGCTTTTCAATCTGTAACGAAGCGGCTTCTTTCCATCGCCAACCAAATCCCATTCATTTCGCAGGCGCGAACGGCCATTGCCCCATCCTTCGCGCGCGAACCAGATAAATCAGCGTGCCGGAGACGGCGATTCCGGCGGCGATGGCCAGCTCATTCCAGGCGTGGCTGCGATTGACCAGCATGAAGATGAAGCCCACAATGGCGGCCAGCGGCGGCAGCGGATAGAGCGGCATCCTGAAGGGCCGCGCCATCCTCGGACGTTGAATGCGAAGCAGCATCACGCCCACCTGCTGCGGCAGAAACTGCAGCAGGATGCGGGTAATCACCAGCAGCGTAATCACCTTCATCAGCGGTAAAAAGCAGAAGCAGGTGGCCACCAGTCCCAGCGCCACCAGAGAGCGGTGGGGAATCTTGTGCCGCGGATGGACAGCGGCGAGGAAGCGAAAATAATTGCCGTCGCGCGCAGCGGCGTACGGCACGCGCGAGTATCCGAGCAGCAGCGAAAAGACCGAGGCGAAGGCCGTCCAAACGATCAGCGCTGCCATCAGCCGTCCGGCCACGCGGCCGAAGGCGGAGTTCGCAATGTCGGCCACCAGTTGCAGGCGGACCGTTGCGCCCGTGCCAACCTGCGCTGCGGCATCGCGCATGGAGGGCAGCGCGGCCAAGTTCATGGTCACGTAAAAAGCTGAAACAAAGAGCACCGAAAGCAGGATGGCGCGCGGAATTGTCCGCTCCGGTCTGTGCACTTCGCCGCCTAGAAAACATATGTTGTAGTAGCCCCAATAGTCGTAGGTAGCAATGATGGTGGCCTGCGCCAGTCCGCCCAGCGCCAGCGCCGCCGGTTGCGCGGCCTGTGCGGGCATCTGCCAGCCGCCGCTGGCCGCCGCGTGGGCAAAGCCGGAAACAATCACCCCGGCCATCGCCGCCAGAACCCCGGCAAAGAGCACCCATGCCAGCCGCGTAACAGAGCTTAAATTGCGATAGAGCAGCGCCGTTACCAGCAGGCACGCTCCGGCCGCCGCGAAGCTCGAATAATGCAGTGCGGGCCACGCGGCAATCGGCGTCCGTTCAAGCCCCGGCCAGAACCAGGCCAGAAAACTGGAAAGTCCGATACATCCCGAAGCAATGGACAAAGGCGCAGTGAAGCTCACCTGCCAGACATAGAGAAAGCTGAGCCAGTTACCGGCGCGCTTGGGGCCGTAGATCTCACGCAGGAAGGCGTAAGAGCCTCCGGCGCGCGGGAATGCCGCGCCCAGCTCGGCCCACACCAGCCCGTCGGCCACGGCTAGCCCAGCGCCCAGCACCCACGCCCACACGGAAAGCCGGTAGCCCGCCGCAGCAATCACCAGCGGCAGCGTGATGAACGGCCCCACGCCAATCATCTCCAGCATGTTGAAGGTCACGGCCGACCGCAGTCCGATGCGGCGCTGCAATGTGCCGGTGCTGGCGGGGATGGAGGGGGAAACGCTCATAGATAAATTATGCCCTGTGCGTCTGGTGCGGTCTTGAAAGGCTGCGGGCTTCATAGGTTGCGGAAAAACGCATGGAACGCTTTCAGGAAGTCGCTTTGTGTCAGTCGTCCATCGGCATTGCCGACCCACGAGGGATGAAACTGCGCCCGGCGATGCCTCGCTAACTGGCTAACTTGCTACCCCCGCGCAGTGGGGCTAACTTGCTGCATTTTTCCTAATCCTTCCCAATATCATTTTCCTTTCGATTGTTCAACATGCGGAAAAATTGAAAGCTGGTTTCTGTTTAGTCCTCCACCGCCGTTACCGACCCACGGAGGATGAAACTGTGCCCCATCCATCGGACGTCTTTGTTTTTGTCCGATGTGTGGGAGTCCGAAGAACTCCATCGCCTTGTGTTTTGTTAAATTTGCATTTTTGTTTCTTACTAGGGCACGACCTCAGTCGTGCCAAAAAACGGCTAAATGAACGTGGGGCTTCAGCCCCTGAAATGCTCCCAGGATTGTACACTGACGGAAGATATGAACCGAGCCGGAAAAACACTTCGTGCCGTCGTGTTGGCAGCCTTTGTTGGCCTGTTGGGAGCGGGCGCGCTTCGCCTGAGCGCGCAGCAAGCAGCGCCACAGCAGCGTGCGCTCGTTTCTGAGCCAAGCGAGATCGCGCTGCCCCTGCCCGAGGACCGCGGCGCGGCGGCTCTGCTGCAATCGCTGCGACGGCTGGGAACGACCGCCCGCGTGATGATGATCGTCGCGCACCCGGACGACGAGGACGGTGCGCTGCTGACCTACCTTAGCCGCGGCCTGGGCGTGCGCGCGACGCTCTTGACGCTGACTCGCGGCGAAGGCGGACAGAACGCCATCTCGGCCGACGCCGACGATGCGCTGGGGCTGATCCGCACCAACGAGTTGCTGCGCGCCGGCCAGTATTACGGCGTCAAACAGCTTTGGGGCACGGAAGCGGACTTCGGCTTCTCCAAAACTCAAGAGGAAGCCTTCGCCAAATGGGGCCACGACCGCGTGCTTTACGACGCCGTCTTGGCCGTCCGCCGCGAGCGTCCGCAAGTCATCGTCTCCACCTTCGTCGGCGGCATCACCGACGGCCACGGCCACCATCAGGTTTCCGGCGAAATCGCGCAGGAAGTCTTCAAAGCCGCCGCCGACCCCAAGGTCTTTCCCGAGCAATTGAAAGACGGCCTTCAGCCCTGGCAGCCCCTGGCTGTCTACTCGATGGTTCCCTTTGCGCCCGTCAAAGACGGAAAAATGTTCGACTACGCCACCGGCAAATCGTCCCCGGCGCGCTTCAAGAATTACGTGACCGGCGAGTGGAGTCAGGACGTGCCCTCGGCCGACGTGACGATTCAGGTGGGCGAGTTGGACCCTGTGCTGGGGCGCAGTTTTGTGCAGGTTGCGCGTGAGGGATGGGGTCAGCAAAAGACGCAGAACGGCGGTGCCAATCCCGCTCTCAGCGGCCCGGCAACGACAAGCTATCATCTCTGGGCTGTGACGCCAGAGGCTGCTGCAAAATCCGGCCAAAACGCGACCGGCGGCGACTTATTTCACAATCGCAAAGTCAACATCGATACCGGCATCGCGGCTCTGGCTTCGTTGGTGAAAGGCAACCCGCCCGAGTGGTTTTCGCGCGATTTGCACCAAATCGACGCCAATCTTACCGGGATTTTGGGTGCCCTAGGTCCCGCTTTTGGGACCTGGGAAACATCATTCGATGTCGCACACCAAAGCCAAACCGGCCTCGCCACGGCCCGCAAGCTGGCGCCCATCTACCGCGCAACCACCAACCTGCGCGCAAAGGTTGCCGCAAGCAATCTGGCCCCTGAAGCCAAGGCAAACCTGCTTTTTGAACTCGACGCGAAAATCGATGACTTCCAAGCCGCGCTCAAGAACCTGCTCGGCCTGGACCTGACGGCCTTCACAACCAAGGCCGACAGCGTGCAAAGCGGCGGCCCGTTCCGCGGCGACTCGGCCGATGAGATGCCGCGCAGCATCGTTCCTGGCAGCAGCTTTCGCGTTCGCATCCACACTGCTCAGGCAACGCCCGAAACACGTTTGGCAAAAATCTGGTTTGAGAGCCACACCGGCGACCAGTGGAAGCCCGCCGAGCCTCTTCAAGGAGCGGAAAACGCCGCGGCCCTGGATCACATCTTCCGCTTGCATGTCCCGGAAAACGCCGAGCCGACGCAGCCCTACTTTACCCGTCCTTCCATCGAACAGCCCTACTACGACATTGCCCAGCCGGAATTGCGCTTGCGTTCCTTCGCGCCTTATCCGCTGGCGGTCTGGGCGGAGTTCAGCTTTGACGGCCTGCCGATCCGCGTGGGCCAGGTCGTGCAGACCTTGCAGCGCGTTGCCAGCGTTGGCGGCGTCTATGAGCCGCTGGTCGTGACCCCCTCCATTGGCCTGCGCATGGAGCCCGAAGCGCGCATCCTGCCTCTCGACGGATCAGCTCTGCCGGTGCGCGTCACAGTGCACACCGAGGCCGCCGCCGAAGGCACGGTCGCGCTGGAGTTGCCCGTGGGCTGGCATTCCGATCCGGCCGAGGCACATTTTCGCACGATGAGTGCTGGCGACACCGAACCAATTCTCTTTTCCGTCTCAACGGACAGCGCCGCGACCGGCGCATATAACATCGAGGCCGTCGCGCACTCCGGCGGCAAGAGTTACAGAACCGGCTGGCAAAGCGTGGGTTACGCCGGCTTGCGGCCCTACAACCTCTACCGGCAAGCGCAATTGAAGACGCGCAAGATCGACGTGAAAATCGCTCCTGGCCTGCGCATCGGCTACGTGATGGGAACGGGAGACACGGTCCCCGAAGCGCTCAGCGGCCTGGGCGTCGCGCCGCACCTGCTTACCTCGGCAGAGCTGGTCTCGGGCGACCTTTCCGCATGGAACGTGATTGTCCTCGGCATTCGCGCCTACTCCGCGCGGCTTGAGCTGACAGCGGCCCAGCCGCGGCTGGACGAGTTTGTCCGTCGCGGCGGCACGTTGATTGTCCAATATCAGAGCGGAAACTTTCCTGCGCCGCTGCCCTTGTCGATGCAGCGCATGCCGGAGCGCGTCGTAGACGAAACCGCGCCGGTGAAGCTGCTCGTCCCCGCGCATCCTCTGCTCAACTGGCCCAACGCCATCACTGCCGCGGACTTCGATGGCTGGGTTGAGGAGCGCGGCCACTCCTTCCTCGATAGCTGGGACCCGGGTTACACGGCGCTGACCGAGACCGCCGATCCAGGCCAGGATCCGCAGCGCGGCGGCCTGCTGGTCGCGCATCCCGGCAAGGGAACTTATATCTATGTTTCTTATGCGCTCTATCGCCAGCTTCCCGAGTTAGTGCCAGGATCTTACCGCTTGTTCGCCAACCTGCTCAGCGCAGGCCATGATCATGCATCGCGTTGAAATATAGCATTCGAGCGAAACCACAGTTGCTCTATCCCGGAGTCAAAGATTTCAAGTTGACGCGACCAACAGGGAGCGGCAACCCTCGTGAATCTTGTTAGGCTGCACCTACTGTGGTTTCGCTATAACATAGCTTTCAAACTTGTCCAGCCTCCTATCAAAGCTGACAAATCTTTCGTGTTAAAAGAAGGTGAATTTATTATTTACTTCAAATCAAGGATAAGTGCCGACAGCATTGTTAAAAGTCTATGAATTAGTCAAATATTCATCTTCTTCTGCGAGTCTAGAAATCGGAAGCGGCGGGGAAAGCTTTATTTGTATGGACTCCTTTCCCCTGCCGATAAGGTATATTCCGCACGCCGGTAGAGCATCTTCGGAATTGGTGTAGACCGAAGCCGCGCTGCTAAGTGGCTTTTTTCTTAAGAAAAAGCCACCTTTCAGCCATTGAAAAGTCTACATGTATTTCGAAAATGCTCTAGAAACGCGATTCGGCTGATTCTCCGGGGATGCAGGAATTGAAGGCGCTCGATTCGTCCGGTGAGCGCAGTTACGATTCAACCAGATTTACGAGGAAAAGAGAGGCCCAATGAACTTCAGATCTATCCTTGCTGCCGCGGCGATCGTGGCAGTCAGCGCTGTCGCTTCTTATGGACAAACAAGCGCTACCCAACCACCCGTGAAGAAGCACACAACAACCAAGAAGGCCAAGGCTCCTGCATCCCCGACAGTCGAAGAACAGATTCAGGCGCTCCGCCACGAGTTGGAAGGCAAGATCGACAGCCTGAAGACGGACCTTGCCGACAAGGATGCCCAGTTGCAGAAGGCCCAGCAAGCGGCAGCCGACGCGCAGGCCTCGGCAGCCAAGGCGGAAGCCGCGGCTACATCCCAGCAGCAGGCGGTCACCGAAAACACAAACGCCGTCACTACTCTGCAGTCCAGCGTCACTGACCTCAAAGGTAATCAGGCTTCGCTGGCCACCACGGTCTCCGATGAGACGGCCAAGATCAAGAAGGACATCGCCAGCCCCAACGCTCTGCGCTACAACGGCATCACGATCACGCCCGGCGGCTTCATGGCGGCTGAAACAGTCTATCGCCAGAAGGCCACCGGCGCAGATATTCCGACGGCTCTCAGTTCGATTCCCTTCGACAGCAACAACTCCGCTCAGTTGAGCGAATTCCAAGGCTCGGGCCGTCAGTCCCGCATCTCCTTGCTGGCGGAAGGCAAGACCTCCATCGCCACCTATCGCGGTTACGTTGAGGCCGACTTCCTCGGTGTGGGAACCAGCTCCAACAACAACCAGTCCAACAGCTACGTGATGCGTCAGCGCGTGGTCTGGGCGCAGGCCGTGTTGAACAACGGGCTTACCTTCCAGGGCGGACAGATGTGGTCTCTTGCTGCGGAGCGTGCCAAGGGCCTCTCCAACTTCTCCGGCGACATCAAGACGCCGCAGACCATCGACCCGAATTACGTTCCGGGCTTTGTTTGGGCGCGCCAGTACGGCTTTGCTGTCATCAAGAATGGCAAGCAGCTCTCTTATGGCATCTCGCTGGAAAACGCGCAGACCCTGCAGGGCGGCAGCAACTGCCCGGCTGGTTCCTGCCTGTGGGGCACCGCCTCGGCGCAGTCCAGCTCCTATAACGCCGTCAACGGCACTTACAGCTATAACCTTGGCCCGGACATCATCGCCAAGGTCGCCGTTGATCCCGGTTGGGGCCACTATGAAGCCTTCGCCATTGGCCGCTTCCCGCACTACGAGTACTATCCCAACTACGCTTCAACGACCGTTTCCAAGACTTCCGGGGAATTCACCGATTCGCTGCCCACGGGCGGCTTCGGCGGCAGTCTGCGGGCTCCGGTCTTCGGCAAGTATGGCGACTTCGGTCTCTCCGGCCTTTACGGCTGGGGCGTGGGCCGCTACGGCGACACCACTCTCGCCGATGTCACCTTTGACGCCAAGGGGCGCATGAAGGCGCTCACAAACGCCTCCGGACTCGCGACCGTGGAGCTTCATCCGACGCCTCGCCTGGTGGTCTACGTCAACTACGGCGAAGACTTTGTTGGTCGCTTGGATAACTTGGCTGCCGGAGCAAACGCCGGTTACGGCCTGCTGAACGTCAACAACAGCGGTTGCAACGTCCAATCCACAACGCCAACCAGCGGCACCGCTTCAACTTCTTCGACAACCTGCACCGGCGCCAACAAGTTCGTGCAAGAAACCGTTGCGGGAATGTGGTACGACTTCTACAAGGGCGCGGCTGGCCGCGTTCGTTTCGGCCTGCAATATGGCAACTTGAACCGCGCCGTCTGGGGCGGAACCACAACCCCCGAGGCTGTCGCCACCGAGAATCAGTTCTACACCAGCTTCCGCTACTATCTCCCTTAACCTGTGCTTCAACCCGCAACAGAAAGGGCAGTCCGCACTCCGGGCTGCCCTTTCTGTTTGAAAGTGTCTTGACGACGAGCAAATCGATTTGCATTCACTTCCCAAAATGGCATCCAGGCCGGAAAGTCCCAAACGAGGAATCCGACCTTCGGGTTTTCATCGCAGAAAAGCGTCATTCCCTGACTTCACTTCCTAGACTTACCTCATCCGGCAATTGACGGCAGGCAGGCAAGCATGGTGGTCAGGACGCAAAGTAATGGACGCGGAGTCATCGGGATTCATGTGGGCATGAACAATGTCCGGCGCTATTTCCCTAAAAACATATTGAGCATCGAGTTGCAGTTGGGGCATCTCCAGATTCAGTGCGGCCTGGAGCCTGATTTCTGGCAGGGCGTGCCGGAAATCTTCGATCCCCGGCTGTGTTCGTGGTTGGAATCCCACCATCTGCGTGCAAAACCGGATCGGCCATTTGTCCCGCTGGCAATGATTCCGGCAGGAGAGAACTCCTTCCGGCTGGAGCCGGTCCGCCTGAACAGGCATGCCCGCGCCAAATTGCCTCCTGCGTCCGCAGCCTGAGTCGAAGCGCCCTGTAGCCTTTACAGCAGAGACGGCGCGCCCCTGTCCGATTCCATATTCGCTGTTCCCTCTCAGTTGATAAACTCAAAATGCGATGACCATTACCCAACTGCAAGGCGCGATTGAGCGCCATTTTTCTGCGGGTCCCGGCGCCATTGGAGACGAATCCGCCATGACCGCGTTTCTGGCCCTGCGAGCAGCCCTGGAAAGCGGTGAAGTACGCTCTGCCTCGCCCGACCCCAGTTCGCCCTCCGGCTGGCGGGTCAACGCCTGGGTCAAACAGGGGATTCTGCTCGGCTTTCGCCTGGGCGTGCTGGAGGAGTTTCCCGCAGCCGGCTTTTCCTTTGTGGATAAGGGCACCTATCCTGTGCGGCATTTTGCCTCTGGCGACGGCGTGCGCGTAGTGCCAGGCGGCTCTTCGGTGCGCGCCGGAGCTTATGTGGCCCGCGGCGTCGTCTGCATGCCGCCCATGTACATCAACGCCGGAGCCTGGGTGGACGAAGGCACCATGGTGGATTCGCACGCCTTGGTCGGCTCCTGCGCCCAGATTGGCAGGCGCGTCCATCTGAGCGCCGCGGCGCAGATCGGCGGCGTGCTGGAACCGGTCAACGCCAGCCCTGTGGTTATTGAGGACGACGTGCTGGTCGGCGGCAACTGCGGCGTCTACGAGGGTGCCATCGTGCGCAAGGGGGCCGTGCTGGCCTCTGGAACCATCCTCACTCGCGGAACCCCGGTCTTCGACCTGGTCAACGGCGCCGTCCTGCGCGCCACCAGCGAGCTGCCGCTCATCATCCCGGAAAATGCGGTGGTGGTGCCCGGTTCCCGCGCCGTCAGCAAAGGCAAGGGCCAGGAGTGGGGCCTCAGCCTCTATGCGCCGGTGATTGTGAAATATCGCGACGACAAGACCGACCTGAGCACAACGCTGGAAGACCTGCTGCGGTAACGGATCAGAATGAACCTAGAAACGGCAGTTGCAAGCCAGTGCAATCGTCTTGCGGTAGGTTTCGGAATTACTGAAAATCGGTGCTTTGTAACAGGGCACGACTTCAGTCGTGCCGCAAATGCCTGAAAATAAAGGTGGGCTTTAGCCCCTGCGGCCATGTCCCGCTGAGCAAGAACAGTTGTTCGGATCTCCTTCGACCGCGATATTTTGAACTGCTCCACACCTCACCAAAATGGTGACATCATCAATCGTGATAATCTCTTGCGATTCGAAGAAGATGACCAATTCAAAGAGGCTTAAACTGCCGTTTCTGGAATGAAACAGCTTTCAAACCTTATAAGTGGTAGCATCAAATCTGACAGATGCAGACCAAAAAGTTGAAAATTATCCCCCTGGGCGGGATGGGCGAGTTCGGAATGAACTGCCTTGCGCTCCGTTGGGAAGACGATATTATCGTGATCGACGCCGGGCTGATGTTCCCGGAGTCGGAGTTGCTGGGTGTGGACGTCGTTGTCCCTGATATTACCTACCTGGTTGAAAACAAAGCGCATGTCCGCGCCATCATCCTCACCCACGGCCACATGGACCACATCGGTGGCCTGCCCTGGATTCTCAACGAAATCAAAGTTCCGGTCTACGCCACTGAGTTTACCCTCGCCTATGTCGAGGGCATTCTCGAAGAGCATCAACTGCTGGACGAGACCGAACTGATCGAAATCACGCCCAAGGAAAAATTCACCATTGGGCCTTTCACCATTGAGCCGATCCACGTGACCCACTCCATGGTGGACGCCGTGGCCCTGGCCATCGATACCCCGGTTGGCGTCGTGATCCACACCGGCGACTTCAAGGTTGACCTTTCGCCGTTAGACGGCAAGCTCTTTGATCTGCACACCTTTGCCGAGTACGGCAAGCGCGGCGTGCTGGCGCTTCTGCAGGACTCGACCAACGTCGAGCGCTCCGGCTACACTCCGTCGGAGATCGCCGTCATTCCGCGCCTCGACGAGATCTTTTCGAGCACCAAAAAGAAGCTCTTCTTTAGTTGCTTCTCCTCCTCCGTCTATCGCATCCGCATCGCGTTGGAGCTGGCTCGCGCGCATGGGCGCAAAGTGGCCGTCATTGGCCGCTCCATGGTGGAAAGCACTGAGATTGCGCAGGATCTGGGCTACATCGACGTTCCCCAGGGACTCATTATCAATCCCGGCCAGATGAGCGATTATCCGCCGGAGCAGTTGACGGTGCTCATCAGCGGCACCCAGGGCGAGCCGATGAGCGCGCTGAGCCGCGCCGCTGTTGATAACCACAAGCACGTCAGCATCGAAGCTGGCGACACCGTGGTCCTCAGCTCCCGCGTCATTCCGGGTAACGAAAAGAGCATCTTCCGGGTCATCGACCACCTCTACCGCCGCGAAGCCAACGTCATCTACGACGACGGCTCTCACGGGCTGATTCACGTCAGCGGCCACGGCAGCCAGGAGGAGATGCGCCTGATGATCAACCTGGTGCGGCCCAAGTACTTCATTCCTGTCCACGGCAACTATGGCAACCTGCGCAAGCACGCTCAGATCGCCCTGGAAACCGGCGCCGTCGAGCACGCCATTGTCATTGAAGACGGCGACGTGCTGGAGCTGGACAAGAAGGATGTGCGCAAGAAGGACAAGGTCACCACGGGGCGCGTCTTCATCGACTCCGGCTCATCGATCGATGTGGTCGAGGACGTGGTTCTCCGCGACCGGCGCATTCTGTCGGAAGACGGCATTGTGCTGGCCATGCTGATTATCGACAAGCGCACCGGCAAGTTGCAGCAGCAGCCTGAAGTGGTCATGCGCGGCTTTGGCGGCGCGGACATCACCGACGAAGCCCGCGAAGTCGTTCTCAAGACGCTTAAGGGACTCAGCGGCGAGGAAAAGGCCGACTACGGCATGGTCAAGGAGAAGGTCCGTTCCGAGTTGAAGCGCTTTATCCAGAGAAACACCGGCCGCCGCCCCATGATTATGCCGGTCATCATGGAAATCTAGAGACTGGGAACTGGAATTAGATGCAAAAGGGGACAGGCTTCAGGCCTGTCCCCTTTTGCGTGTTTTTCGGTTCAGTTTTTGCAAACGCCCAGTAACGTCCTTCCGCTATGATTTTGTCTGTGATGAATTTCCGCATTCTCACTCCGCGAAATGCTTCCCGCGCCCTTGCGCTGGCGCTGGCAATGGCATGCGCCGCCTTGCCCGCCTTGGCTGACAAGAAGCAGCAGCAATTGGAAAAGCCCATGGCCGGCCCGCGCGCCACGGCACTGCGCGTCACCTGGCTCTACATTTCGCCTGACACCAGCTCGCAGAAGGTGGACCGCGTGCAGATTGGCCGCGAAATGGTGGTGGCCGAGCACAGCGGCCCCTGGCTGCGCGTCTACGCCAACACCGACATTCAGGAAGCGCGGCAGAAAGATGCTCCCGAATTCGGCCACGATGAAGTCACGCCGCCAATCTCCGGCTGGATGGAAGGCAAAGGAATTGTGATCGAAACCACGCCGGGCGGCGACCTGGTTCTGATGGGCGAGGCGGCCAATCAAGAGTCGCTGGCCAGTGACCCGCGCGGCCCGGTCAATGCCGCCCAAAGCGCGCGCCTGCTCTACCGGCGTCTGGCAGAGATGTTCCCCAACTCTCCCTTGGTTCCGGAGGCCACCTGGCGCGCAGCCGACATCCTGTGGCAGTTGCAGAAGGCCGACGCCTCCTCGCGGCCCTCGGCCCGGGAGAGAGAAGCCTACCTGCGCGACCAGATGGATGAGGACGAATTGAAGAAGGTCATCAAGGTCTATCCTCACACTCGCCCGGCCGATCTGGCTGCCTTTGAGCTGATCGACAACAAGCTCTGCGGCGACTGGCAGGGCTCGCCCAAATGCCCGGAAAAGGAATCGGAAGTCTACGAGAAGTACGCGGCGGATCATCCCGACGGGCCGCGAACGGCGCAGGCCCTCTATCAGGCGATCTATCGCCAGGCGGTGCTCACCGACATGTTCGCCGCCGACGGCAGCGACAAGAAGAGCGCTGAAGCCCACAGCCACGCCCGCGAACTGGCCGCGCGGTTGACGAATAAGTTCCCTCAATCGGATTTCGCGGCCCGGGCTGCGGCGCTCGTGTTCAAATTGAATGAAGGCATTCCCGTCTATGGAATTGACCGGGAGTAAGCGGGAAAAACTTTCGCGCTCCATTTTCCGGCAGAAACACTGTGCCCAGGAGGCATCTTGAACCCATATTTTCAGTCCGTTTTACTGGGCATTGTGGAAGGCTTGACCGAATTTCTTCCGGTCAGCTCGACGGCGCACTTGCGCATTACCGAAGCTCTGATGAAGATTCCGTTGGATGACGCCTACTGGAAGATGTACACCATCGTCATCCAGTTGGGAGCCATTCTGGCGCTGCTGCTGCTCTATATGGGCCGCATTGTTGACTTTATCCGCACTTTTCCCAAGGGCGAAAACAACCGTTGCAACTGGCTGAACCACCCCATTTCGCTCACGCTGATCGCCTTTGCCTTCACCTCGTTTCCTGCGCTGCTCCTGCACAAATGGAGCGAGAAGAACCTGGGCAGCATCAAGGTGATGGCCCTGGCGCTGGTCATTGGCGGCATTGTGATGTGGATTATCGATGCCTGGAGCAACAGCCGCGAGGCCGACACCACGGATGTCGAGGAGATGAGCCTGCTGCAGGCCGTCTGGATCGGCCTCTGCCAGACGCTTTCGGCGGTTTTTCCCGGCACTTCGCGTTCCATGTCCACCATCGCCGCCGGTCAGTTGGTCGGGATGGATCGTCCAGCGGCTTTGGAGTTCAGCTTTCTGCTTTCGATTCCGACCATGATTGCCGCCACCGTCTGGGACCTGAAAAAAGAAGTCTTCACCAGCGGCGGCGCGGCTCACGTGGCCATGAACGCCAACAACTGGATCGTGCTCCTGATCGGCTTCGTGGTCTCCTTCATCGTGGCCTGGGGCGTGGTGGAGTGGTTCCTCTTCTGGGTGCGCAAGCACGGCTTCACCATCTTCGCCATCTACCGCATCTTGCTGGGCTCGGCGCTGCTGTTCTGGGGAACGAAGTTCATCGCTGGCTAAACTTCTCCCAGCCGGGGGTCCACAGCAAGGTTCCTCCCGCCAACTTTTGCTCAAAATTCGCCCTCTTGGCTGGGATAATTGAGATAGCTCTGGGACCTTTCATCCGCTCCAGAGCAAAATCAGGGGGAATGAGCGGAACGAAGATTCTGCTCGCTGGCTTTTCCTCGATGGAATGCCACATGAATCCGTTCACCACTCGAACGGTGGCCCTGATTTTGCTCCACCGGTTTGCTCGAGCGGCGGGTTTCCCAGCAGCCCGTGAGACGGAGCGCCCACGCTATGAAGCCTATTCGCATTGTTCTATCGCCGACGCGCAATCGCCCCCTGAACATCTTCCTGGGGCTGGTGCTGTTGCTGGGCGCGCTTCTTGTCTTGCTCGCGCTGGCCACCTATCATCCTTCCGACCCCTCGTGGAACACGGCCAGCAGCCTGGCCAAGCCTCAGAACTGGATCGGACTCATTGGCGCGTGGTTCAGTGACCTTTTCCTTCAGGCATTTGGCGTTACAGCCTTTCTTCTGCCTTTGTGGCTGGGCGGGCTAGGATGGACCTGGATGCGCTCGCGGCCTGGTGGCTTGGCGTGGCTGCGCTGGATCGGCACCATTCTGGCGTTGACCTTTGTTCCCGCCATTTTTGGGCTGTTGCCCTGGCGCTGGCTCTGGCTGGGCGCGCTGCCGGTCGAGGGCGTGGTGGGCAAGCTCATGGCCGGTTTGCTTGTGACCTATCTGAACCTCCAGGGAGCTTGGCTGGTGGCCGGTGTGCTGGCCGCCGCGGGCCTCTACTTTGCCTCGGCTGTCAGCTTCTGGACCGTCAAGGAAGGCCTGGGAAATCGCTGGCTGCAAGCCATCAACCTGCATGAGCGCTGGCGCAACTGGCGCGAGGAGCGCGCCGAGCTCAAGGAAGAGCGGCTCGCCCAGCGCGAGGCCCTCCGCGAGCAGAAACTTCAGCCCGCCGCAGGCCCGCAACTCCTCATTCCGGGCGCCGAGGCCATTGTGGATGCGGATCTTGAGGCGTCGCTTGGGCTAGGGCCCCGTCCTGGCTTCTTTGCCCGCCTCTTCCACCGCCAGCGTGCCTCCGAGCTGGATCTGCAGGACATTCCTGCCTTTCAACGCAATATTCCGTCTGCGGAAGACGAAAACGCAGGCGCTGCCGGGCGTATACCCAGCATTTGGGAGCGCGCCTCCGGGGACCCCGTGGTTCCCATCGACCGGCGGCCTGCACCTGTTCCAGCGCAGCCTGAGCAGATCCCGGTTACAAGCTTGGCTGCGGCCGCTGTGCCTGTTGCGGCGGCTGCTGTCGCGGCCGCTGTGTCGTTCGCGCCCCCGCGGTCTCCGCTTGCAGAGGCGCGCCTGGGGATCAACCGCTTTGAGCCCTCCGCAGCCCAGCCCGCTTTTGCGCCTGCCGGAGCCTCCGCCGCGCCCAGCGAAAATATTGCCATTCACTCGCGCGCTGACGCCGAGCTGAAGGCTCCCGTTGTGCCTACTCCCAAGCCGGTAGAGGTCAGCGGATTCAAGCTGCCGCCCACCTCCCTGCTGACTTCCAGCGACGGCCCTCAGACCGTGCGCGAGGACGAACTGCGTGAAGAAGCCAAGGCGCTGGTTGAAAAATGCGCCGAGTTCGACGTGCGCGGCCAGGTCGTTCAGATCAACCCCGGGCCGATGGTCACCACTTATGAATTCAAGCCCGAGGCGGGCGTCAAGTACTCGCGCGTCACCGGTCTTGCCGACGACCTCTGCCTTGCCATGCGCGCTGAAAGCATCCTCATCGAGCGCATCCCCGGCAAGAACACCGTTGGCATTCAGGTGCCCAACCACCAGCGCGAGACCATCCATCTGCGCGACTGCCTGGAGTCGGAGGAATTCAACAAGGCCAAGTCGAAGTTGACGATTGCCATGGGCAAGGACATCAACGGCCGCATCCGCACCGCCGATCTGGCCGCCATGCCCCACGTGCTCATTGCCGGTTCCACCGGTTCGGGCAAATCCGTGGCCATCAACGCCATGATTATGAGCCTGCTCTACCGCACCACGCCCTCTCAGGTGCGCCTTATCCTTGTGGACCCAAAGCGCGTCGAGCTGAGCATGTACGAGGGCATTCCCCATCTGTTTACGCCCATCATCACCGACCCCAAACTGGCGGCCAACGCCCTGCGCAATGCCGTCCGCGAAATGGAGCGTCGTCTGAAGCTGCTTGCCAGCCGCAGCGTGCGCAACATCGACCACTACAACAAGCTCTTCGAAGGAGCCACGCCCTCGCTCTTCGGCGACGACGAGGACGAGCATCCGCTGCCTTACATCGTCATCATCATCGACGAGCTGTCTGACCTGATGATGCTTGACCGTGCCAACGTCGAGGAATCCATCACGCGCCTCGCGCAGATGGCCCGCGCCGTGGGCATTCATCTGATTCTGGCCACGCAGCGGCCCAGCGTCGACGTCATCACCGGCCTCATCAAGGCCAATATTCCCACCCGCATCAGCTTCCGGCTGGCCACCAAGGTCGACTCGCGCACCATCCTCGACACCAACGGATCGGAGTCGCTTCTGGGGCGCGGCGACATGCTCTTTCTGCCTCCCGGAACCAGCCGCCTGACGCGCCTTCACGCGCCTTACGTCAGCGAAAAAGAGACGGCGGCGGTGGTGACTTTCTGGAAGGAACAGGGGCAGGCCGAGTACGTCGAGGGCTTCCTTGAATCACCCAAGGACGAGCACGTTCAGGTCGACGGCTCCGATCCCAACTCCGACGACAACGACCCTCTCTTCGATGACGCCGTCCGTCTGGTCTTCGAGTTCGGCAAGGCTTCCACGTCCCTGCTCCAGCGCCGCCTGCGCATCGGCTACGGACGCGCCGCCCATCTCGTTGACCTGATGGAAAACGATGGCTTGATCGGCCCTGCCGACGGCTCCCGCCCCCGCGAGTTGCTTAAAGCTCCCGGATGGCTCCACGAAGTCGCCTCCACCGCCAACGAATAGGCCTTCGTTCTAGAGCGTTTCCACCGTAAGTGTAAGGAACTCCGCCGTGCCCCATCCTTGCGCCTTGTTCCTGGCGCAAGGGTGGGAAGGCACAAAAGCGCCCGACAGCAATATTGGAAATGTTCGAACCTGGAAAAAGCTGTAAACCGGGGCGTTCGGGTTCAATCCGCGGCTTAACCTGCCACTTTTTTGCTGCGCCGATTATTTTTTGCTTGTCTGCTCACATGCCGGTGTATACTCGCTGCGCACGGCCATCATGGTTAATTTAAGCGCGGAATTTTTTCCTTCATTTCCCGCCACAAGCCATGATGTTTAGCTGAAACACGAAACGGAAGCAGCATGAGCGGGGAGTGATCCGCATCATGGATGCTTGGCGTGAGCAAGGCTTGTCGATTGCTGCAAATTCTCCATTGCAGTGATCGGGAAGGTTTTTGAGAGGAGACTTGCACAGGTTTTGCGCGAGTTTGCATCTAACTGTAATCACGGGTTCTGTCTGTATGTGAGGTCCAGGCATGAGCTATACACCGGTTTCTTTAGAGCCAGCCATTCTTTTTGCAGAAGCATGTAGCGGCGGTACCGCGCAAGAAGGAAGTCAGGACTCCATCCTTCATGTCCGCATTGCCATGGGCGAGCTGATGATCGTCGCCGCCGGCATAGGCGGACACATGGAACGCGCCGCCGCTTCGCGGATGACGATAGAGCATTTTTATGCGCATCTGGCAGCCCTTCCGCATGACTATTCGGCAGAAAAAGCCCTTCGCGAGGCGTCGGAGCGTGCCAATGCAAGCCTCCTGGAAGCGGCCCATGCGTCCGGTTCGGTCCACCCGCACATGGAGGTCACAGTCGTGGTGGCTCTGCTGCAACAGGACGCTGACGGAAGCCGGGCTTGGATCGGCCACGTTGGCAACTGCCGCGCCTACCTGTTGCGCGCCGACCGCCTGTACTGCATCACCACGGATCACTCCGTTGCACAGGCACTGCTCGACCACCATGTGATTACACCGGACGAGGCGAGAAATCATCCCGAGGCCTTGGTGCTGGCCCGCAGCCTGGGCCAACAAGACCAGGTGGAGATCGAGATCGAACAGAACCCGCTCGCCGAGGGCGACGTACTGCTGCTCTGTTCCAGCGGCCTCTGGAGCCTTGTCTCGGATCAGGAGATCCAGGAGGTGATCGCCACCCCTGGCCTCACGGTTGAAGCCGTTTCCCATAATCTGCTTGAGTTGTCGCTGGCTGCTGGCGGCCACAACGGCATCGGCATCGAGTTGGCGCGCCTGATTCAACCACCCGCCGTTGCTCTCCCTCATCAAAACGGGCTTCAGAACGGACTTCCCCAGGCATTCAAGTGGGTCCTCATGCTGTTCCTGCTGGCTTTCGCCGGTATGTGCACACTGGCCTACTTCACTCTGCTGCGTTGAACTTCAACCGCTCTAGAGCGAAACATGGATTCCACGATATGGGTGCCCCAGGTCCGGGTTTTTGGACCTGGGAAACGACGATCTCAAGGTAAGAATTATGTTGTCAGAGACCTGGTCCCTGCTCGCTTGGAAAACCCGTCTCCTGATCGTCTTCGGAAGCCGCATCGGGCTCCGCGCCGCCCGCAAGCTGAACCGCAAAGAAAGCGTTCACCTGAGCCAACACTTCGGCGCCGGTCCGCGCCTGGTAAATGGCTTTTCTCAGCTTGGCGCCGCCTGCCACGCCGTGAGTAAACCATGTGGCAAACTGCTTCATCTTGCCGGCCGTTTCGCCCAGCCGTGCGGCGCGGGGCAAGTCCTTGGTGGCCTCCACCTCGTCCAATAGCATTTGGAAGTACGCATGGATCATGCGGTAATGGTCTTCCACCGTGGGCTGTTCGTAGTGGCCCGTGGCCGTGTACTGCGCAATCTGGCGGAAAATCCATGGATTGGCCGCCGCGGCCCGTCCGACCATCACCGCGTCGCAGCCGGTCTCGGCCACCATGGCCACGGCGTCTTCCGGACTGCGGATGTCCCCGTTGCCGATAACCGGAATCGTTACCGTCTGCTTGACCTTGGCAATCCACTCCCAGCGCGCCTGACCGCTATAGCCCTGCTCTCGTGTCCGGGCATGCAGCGCCACCGCGTCGAGCCCCTCGGCTTCCGCCATCCGCGCCAACTCCAGGCAGACAATTTCGGCGTCGTTCCAGCCCAGCCGGAACTTGACCGTGAAGGGAATCTTCACCGCTTTGCGAACGGAGCGAAAGATTTCGCCGATGCGCGGCAGGTCGCGCAGCAGTCCTGAGCCGCCGTTCGAGCCGACCACCCGCTTGGCTGGGCACCCCAGGTTCAGGTCCACCAGATCGAAGCCGCTCTCCTCGACGATCCGCGCCGCCTCGGCCAGCGTATCGGGATGGGCGCCGAACAGTTGCGCCCCGATGGGATGCTCATCGTCATAGAAGGTCAGGTAGCGCCGGCGCTTGGTTTCCCGCGTCCGCGCGAGGCCGTCTGCCGAGGTGAACTCCGTCATCAGCAGCCCGCAGCCGGACTGCGCATTGCTGATCGCCGTGTCGATGCACGCCTGATCTCTGATCTCTGTTCCCTGATCTCTGCTGAACAAGCTGGCGTGGCGGATGAAGCGCCGGAAGACCGTGTCCGTGACGCCCGCCATGGGAGCCAGCACCGTAGCCGGAGCCACCACCACCGGCCCCAGGCGCATCTCTACCGGCACTCGCGCCTCCGGGGGCATCGCGTGCTCCCTGGGATTGTCCCAGTTTTTCTTCACGGTAAAGCCTTTGCCAGCCATATAAGCCCTTGCGCTTTAGCGCCTTCTGAACAAAGTTGGGCCTCCGCCAAAGCGGAGGCCCAATCGTACTCTCCGGCTGCCCGAGCGCGGTTACTTGGCCGCTGTTGCTGCCTTTGCTGCTGCCGTGGCCTTTGCGCTATCGGACTTGGCATACTTGCGGCGGAAGCGTTCCACGCGACCCGCTGTATCCACCAAGCGCTGTTTGCCGGTAAAGAACGGGTGGCATGCCGAGCAGATTTCCACGTGGATGTCGCCCTTGTGGGTCGAACGCGTCTCAAAGCTGTTTCCGCAGGCGCAAAGAACCTTCACTGCGGCGTATTCGGGATGAATCTTTTCCTTGGGCATCTCTCTGGACAAACCTTTCCTGCAATTCTCTTTTCTATTGTAGGTGGATTCCGGCAGTTTAGCAATTGCCGAAAGACAGGGATCAGGGATCAGGGGTTAGGAATTAGGAATCAGAAGCAACATTTCAGTCCCTTGTTCACCTTCAAAAAGCGCTTCAAAGCCAGGAATCAAGCGCTTCCCTTTCGCCGTTCCCTAGTCCCTAACCCCTAATCCCTGCTTTTCAGCGCCTTCTCGATCCCGGCCTCCACCAGCGGAGCCATCACCGCGTAGCCGGCCGGTAGCGGATGTACGCCGTCCGCGCTCAGCTTCGCAGGCAAGCCGTCGCGCTCGTCCTTCATGGCCGTGTGGAAGTCCACATAAACATGGCCCTTCTCGGCCGCGTAAGCCTCGATCCATCGGTTCAGCGCCTCAATCTTCGGCGCGGGCTTCAGTCCCGGCTTCCAGGGAAAATCGAAGGACGGCGTCACCGAGCAGAGCACCACGCGGATATGATTGGCCGCGGCCAGCTCCGCCATGGAAGCCAGGTTGTCCTCCGTCTGCTCCAGTGTCATCGGCCCCGTGTTGCCGGCAATGTCATTGGTGCCAGCCAGGATGACCGCTACCTTGGGCTTCAGAGCGATCACGTTCTGGCGAAAGCGCACCAGCATCTGCGGCGTGGTCTGCCCGCTGATGCCGCGATTGATGTAGGGCTTGCCGGGGAAGAAACCATCCGGGCCTTCAATCTTCCAGAAATCGGTGATTGAGTCGCCCATGAACACCACGCGATTTTCGCCCGCTACGGGCGCCGGTAATGCCAAATCAGCCTCCTTGAACCTGGCCAGCCAGGGAAAATCCACCAGCAACCGCGCCTCGTACTCTTTCTGCCAGGCGGATTTCTGCGCAGGGGCAGGGGCAGGGGCAGCTTGGGTCTGCGGTGCGGCGGCGGGCGCTTGCGCCCTCAGTTGGACCGGAAGCAACAGCCCGGCAAGGGCTGCCGCGGCGAGCAGTGCCGTACGCGAGAGCATTCGATTCAAAATAAGTTCCCCACTTTCCGCGGCGGGCCTTTTGTTACGGGAGCGCGATTGTCTCGCATCCGCCTGTCCTTTCGATTGTAGGCAACCGCGCCCCAACCTTGCCAACGTGGCAGCAGAACACCGCATCGCGGCGCAGGTCTGATTTTCACCGTGAGTGTAAAAAACTTCCGTGCCCCATCCTTGCGCCTTTTTTCTGGCGCAAGGGTGGGAAGGTACAAAAGTGCCCGACAGCAAAACTGGAAATGCTCTTAGAAATCTGGTGCACAAAGAACAGGCCCCGTCCGAAGGCGGGGCCTGTTCCTGGGCGGGAAGCCGCTTACTCTTGAATGATGTTGAGACGCGGGTTATTGCTGCTTGCATCCAGGCAGATAAGCTTGCCCTTGGCGGTGGACTTGGTCGCAGCATCCACGCTGATAGCGAAGCAGTAACTCTGCGTTGTGGTTGTCGTGCCCGACGTGAAGTTCACATCGAGGAGGCCATAGGCACCGTCCGTCGTGGTGCCGTTCGTGGTCGTATCCAGGGCAAGGGTGCCCGTTTCTGCTGTGCCGCTGTTGCCTGTCATGCTCTCATCCCAGCTGGCCCAGTTCCAGCCGCCGTCGTCGTCCGCGTAATCACCGATATTGCCGCTGCTGTCCAGGGTGAGGACGCCGGTTTGAGAGTCGTTGTTATAGTCCCCGCTTTCGATCTTGTACATGAAGTACGAGGTCGTAAAGTCGCCGATCGCCCACGAGCCGGATGCGGTCTGCGGTTCAATCCAGCCGGTCAGATTATTCAGGCCGCCGCCGCTCTTGGTCGTGTCAGTGAAGAGAATGGCTGCGGAGTTGGTGTCGTACAGGTAGAAGTAAATTCCCGTCTGGCCGGTGATCGTGGTGCGGCCCGTGGTCGTGTCCGCGGTGTAGGTCATCGTCACGCCGTTGACACCGCCACTGGCGGAGTTGGCGTCTAGCTTGAAAGTGCCGGCATCGTTAATGAGGCTGGAGTTGACGGTGAGGGTGTCGGCGCTGCTGCTGCCCGTGAATTGAAACGCCATCGCCTTGTAGCCGGGCGTGGAGCCAGACACGTCTTTGGTTCCCTCGGCGTACAGAATCCCAGTTCCAGACAGCGGGTAGTTGGCGGCAATGTCCGCCGAAACCTGCTTCCGGGCTTCGCCGAGGAGGAAGTCTGCGTCGCTTGATCCGTTGTGCGCCTGCGTGCTCATCAGCAGCACTTGCCCCTTGGCATTGTTGGTCATGTACATGACCGTCGTATTCTCTTCGCTGGTTGAAGGACCGGCCGTCATCGTGGTGCGGCCGAAGGCGTCCGTCCCGGTTCCGCTAGGAGTGGTCCCGGTGAGGGTCCCGTCCGAGTTCGTCGTCACGTTATCGATCATGTCCATCACTCCGGTGATCGTGCCGGTCGTGCTGGAAGTGCCAGCGGTATATTGAGCGGAGCCTACGATTGCCTCCGGTTCGCCGCTGCTGTCTTCGCCGGTCAGGCTGAAGACGTAGCCGCCCGTGGGCCAGATGCCGCTCAGCGCGGTTGTGTCCTGCTTGTAGCAGTGGCCGCTGCCGTGCTGGCCGCTGGGATCCGTGCCTGCGTCGTCCATCTCCGTGATGGCGAATTCCGAGAATTGACTGCTGCTGTTCACGTAGCCGCCAGCCAGCGCCAGAACCCCGGAGCCGCTGCTGCCCACTGTGAGCAGCAGATAGCCGCGATTGTCCGTGCCCACCGCGTAAGTGCCGCTGAGGGAGCCAAGGGTCGAGGCGCTCTTATAGCCGCTGTAGGGGGAGTTCGAGTCTATTTCTCCGCCAGTGATGGTGCCGCTGCCGTTCACGGCGATGGCAAAGACCATGCCGCCGCGATAGAGCGTGCTGGTGCCATCGCCTCCCATTACCCCGCCGTTCCAGTACTTCTGCAGGGAGCAGGCGTACTGTCCCTTCAGATAGCTGTCATGGTTCCCCACCGTCTCCACCACCACCGGCAGGCTGAACGTGTTGGTGACAGTCTGCACAGTAGAAGAGCTATCCGTCACTTTTACCGTGACTGTAGTTGTCCCTGACGATGTTGGAGTGCCAACCAGATTATTGTTTGTGTCCTTCGACAATCCATCAGGAGCGCCCGTGTACGTGACGGTGTAGGGCGTGGTCCCTCCGCTGATCGAAACGCCACTGTAGGTATAAGGCATTCCCACCATGCCCTGCGGCACGTCGTTCAGCGTCACCGTCATCGTGGATGCTACCGGCGATAGAGTGTACGTGTGTGTGATCACGTTGCTCAGACTGTCAGTCACTGTGACGGTGAGCGACAATGCCGTGGTGATGCTGGGTGTTCCGCCGATGATCAACTCGTAGTCATGCTGCATGGACAGCATGAAGCCGCTCGATAAGGTCAGTTGCCCGCTTTGGTAGGAGGGAACAGTCTGCACGCCGCTGCCGTCGTTCACCTGGAAGCTGGCATAGGACCCGCTACCGCCGGAAACGGTAATCGTGCCGTTATAGCTGCTGCCTGAGGTATACGACAACAGGGGATTCGGATTCGGAGTCAGCGCCAACGCCGCATAGACCGTGATTGAGTAGCTTTGCGTGGCCTTCAGCGAAGTATTGTTGGCATCGGTTGCCGTCACCGTAAAGTTGGCCGTTCCGGCCACCAGCGATGTACTGGAAAGGACGCCGCCGCTGCTGAGACTCAGGCCTAGAGCCGACACGTTGCTGGCTCCCGTAGTCACGGACCAGGTATAGCTGCCCGAGCCGCCGGTTGCCGCCAGGGTTGCCGTATAGGACGATCCCGCCATCCCCCAAGTGGGCGACAAAGCCGAGGTGGTAATGGCCAGCGAGGCATTGATCGTCACCGAGAAGCTGGCCGAAGCCGTGTGCGTACCGTCGGAGACCTGCGCCGTGAAGGTTACCGGTCCACCGGTGATCGGCGTCGAGCCCGATAGAAGGCCACTCGTAGAGAAGCTCAGGCCAAGGCCAGCAAGGTCTGCCGAGTCCGAGGCTCCAGTGAGAGACCAGGTATACGTGCCCAAGCCGCCCGTGGCCGCCAGTTGCTGCGAGTAGGCCGTTCCCACAACGCCTGAGCTCAGCGGCGACGTGGTCGTAATCTGCAGAGCGGCATTGATGGTCAGTGAGAAGGTAGCCGAGGCGGTATTCTTTGCCGAATCGGTTGCCGTAGCGGTAAAGCTGAACGTACCAGCTACGGGAGTCGTAGCGGTAAGCACGCCACCCGTGGAGAGGCTCAACCACGCAGGCAAGCTTGAACCCGTCCAGGAGTACCCCGTTCCCGAGCCGCCCGTCGCAGCCAGTGTCTGCGAATACGCCGCTCCGGCGTAGCCCGTCGGCAGCGTGGTTCCCGTTGTAATGCTCACCCCTGCGCCGATGGTCAGCGAGAAGGTAGCCGAGGCGGTGTTCTTTGCTGAATCGGTCACCGTTACAGTAAAGCTATAGGTCCCGGCAACGGGAGTCGTGGCGGAGAGAACGCCTCCGGTGCTGAGAGCAAACCCCGTCGGCAAGTTCGAGCTCGACCAGGAGTACCCCGTGCCCGAGCCGCCTGTCGCTGCCAGTGTCTGCGAATACGCCGCTCCAGCGTAGCCCGTCGGCAGCGTGGTTCCTGTCGTAATGCTCACCCCCGCGCCGATGGTCAGCGAGAAGGTAGCCGAGGCGGTGTTCTTCGCCGAATCGGTCACCGTTACAGCAAAACTAAAGGTCCCGGCAACGGGAGTTGTGGCGCTAAGAACGCCGCCGGTGGAGAGGCTCAACCATGCCGGCAAGCCTGAACCCGTCCAGGTGTAGCCCGAGCCCGAGCCGCCTGTCGCCGCCAGTGTCTGCGAATACGCCGCTCCGGCGTAGCCCGTTGGCAGTGTGGTGCTGGTCGTAATGCTGATTGCCGGGTAGCTGACCGTAATCGAGAAAGTCTGGGAAGCCGAGTCGCCATAGGCGTCAGCAGCGCTGACGGTGATGGTGTAGGCGCCCACCGCCGTGGGCGTGCCGGTAATCGCGCCATTCGCAAACGCCAAGCCGGCGGGCAATGCGCCGCCCGTCACTGTATAGGTCAGCGAGCCTGCGCCTCCTGTAGCCACGATCGAGGCCGAATAGGATGAGTTATAGGTACCCGCTGTCAGTGTCGGCGAGGTTGTGAAGGAAATCGGCGTAGCCGCGGCAATGAGCAGATTCAACTTCGAGGTGGCCGTCAGGGCCGTGGCCGTGCCGGAATCGGTCAGCTTGAAGGTAGGTGTGTAGGTTCCCGCGCAGGAAGCCGTGACCGTGCCGGAGACGACGCCTGCCGTGGTCATGGTTAGGCAGGCAGGCAAGCCGGAAGCCGACCACGTATAAGGCGAGATGCCGCCCGCGCCGGCCAGCGTCACCGAATAGGCCGTTCCCACCGCGCCTGCCAGGTTCGTGCTGGTCGTGGTGATCGAGGGCGCCGCAGGCACTGTCAGCGCCACGCTCCCGGTCTTGGCGGTATTGGCCACTGAGGTTGCTGTAATGGTCGCCGTCTGCGCCGAACTGGTGGCGGCTGGCGCCGTGTAGGTCACCGAGGTCGTTGTGTTGCCAGACAGCGCTCCCGCGCCGCTCACGGTCCAGGTAACTCCCCCGCTGTTCTTGTCATTTGATACGGTTGCTGTCAGCGTGACCGTATCGGTTCCATCCACTGTCGTTGCCGTAGCCGTCACGGCAACGCTTACAGGCTTTGAACTGCCGCCGCAACCGGACAAGCAGACGAACGCAAAGATCGCAACAACAGAGAGAAAGAACCTTTTCGAGAACATGACAGCCTCCACAACTCTTGGATTTCATGAATGTATACAGAGCCTTGAGGAGGCACGCAATCGAAATCAGGGGCAGATTGTGCAATTACGCCCGATTTCGTCTCTTTTCGCTAAAGCAACCGCCGCTTTCCGGCGCTGATAACGAGGTTGTCTTGTTACGGAACGCGACGGTATACTGGCGGAGCTCGGGAATTGACTGATCTCCACCTCTCCCGAGAGGATGAAGATTGTTCCGATGAACGCGCGTTCCAACATCCGCCCGATCACCGCCGCGACTCCTCCTCCCCGGTTAGCCTGCTGGAAAGAGATTGCAAGCTATCTCGGATGCGATGCGCGTACAGCTCAACTGTGGGAAAAGCAGGAAGCTCTTCCCGTCCACCGTCATACGCATCAGTCCAGGGCCAGCGTCTATGCCTATCCTGAGGAACTGGATGCCTGGCTGCGATTGCGGAAGCCGCGAAAAGATGCCGGGGTTGAACCGAAGGCGTTGCTTTCACCGCGCCTCGGACAGCGGGGATGGTTGTTGGCGGCGATAGGAACCCTGTTGGTGGCCGGAGGGGCTGGTTTCTTCTGGACCCAGGAGTACCACCGGAGCCCGGCCAATACGAGCACCCTTGTGCTGGCCGATTTTACCAACACCACCGGGGACATCATCTTCGATCATGCCTTGCGCCAGGGCTTGGCGGCTCAGTTGGAACAGTCGCCCTACCTGAGCCTTCTCTCGGATGCGCAGGTGGCGCAGACCCTGGCCCTGATGGGCAAAGAAAAGGATACGCGTCTCACTGCGGATCTGGCGCGAGAGGTTTGCGAACGCACCGGCAAGGCCGTCGTCATTGACGGATCGATCGCAGCTCTCGGCAACCAATACGTCTTGGGCCTGCGGGCCGTCAACTGCCATACCGGGGAGATTCTGGATACGGAACAGGCGCAGACCGAGAGCAAGGAACACGTCCTCGACGTAATGGCCAAAAGCGCCGCCAGGCTCCGCCGTCACCTGGGTGAGTCGCTGGCCTCCGTGCAGAAATACGATGCCCCGCCGGAGGACGTCACCACTGCTTCTTTGGAAGCTCTTCAGGCCTACAGCCTCGGCTTTCAGATCCATGTCGTCAGACTCGATGAAGCCGCAGCCGCCGAGTTGTTTCGGAGAGCGATCGCACTCGATCCGAAGTTTGCCATGGCTTACGCGCGGCTTGCCGTCTGCTATATCAACCTGGGCGAACAGGCGCAGGCGGCGGACAATTTGCGCAAAGCCTACGATCTGCGCGATCACATCAGCGAGCATGAAGGATTGTTTATCCTCTCGCTCTATCACGAATTCGTGACCGGCAATCTGGATGAGGCGCGCAAGACCTACGAGCTGCGATCGCAAATCTACGCGCATGACGATATCCCGATTGGCAACGCCGGGAATGTTTATTTTCTTCTTGGACAATACGATCAGGCTCTCGATGCAACCCAGCAGGCGTTGCGGCTCAATCCCGGCAGCCGCATCTGGAATGGGAATCTGGTCAGCGCGTATATGGCGCTCCAGAGATTGCCGGAAGCCAAGGCCGCGGCCGAGTCGGCGCGCGCCCGCCAACTGGATAGCCCATGGCTCCATATCTGCCTCTACATGATTGCCTATGAGCAGGGAGACACCTCCGAGATGGCTCGCCAAGCCGCTCAACTGAAAAATATGCCAGGGTATCAGGATATTTTGCTGGACTACCAGGCGCAGGCGGCGGCCCGCGAGGGAAGGTTGAACGAGGCTCGCTCGATTTCAGCGCAGGCTGTCGAAATGGCCTTGGAGGACAAGCAACCGGACAGCGCCTCTCTCTATCTGGCGCAGGCGGCCATGGACGATGCCTGGGCGGGAAACCGGTCCCAGGCCCGCCAGCAGGCGCGGAAAGCCCTGCATCTCTCTTCGGGACGCGAAGGAGAAGCCCTCGCCGCGGTAGCCTTGGCGGTTGCAGGCGACTCTGCCGAAGCCTTGCGTCTGGCCAGCGACCTCGCCAGGCGCTTTCCGGAAAACACCATGGTGCGCGATCAATATGTTCCCACGATCCGCGCCGCGGCGGCGCTGCACGGCGAGGCGCCGGTCAAAAATCCGGACGCCATCCTCAATGAACTTGCTCCAGCCCAGCCCAGTGAATTCGGATCTCATGCCATCGAGCGTGTGGCCTATCTGACCTGCTATTCCGTCTATTTCCGTGGCGAGGCATATCTGGCCGCCCGGCGGGGTGCAGAAGCAGTCGCGGAGTTTCAGAAAATCCTTGATCATCCGCAACTGACGCTCACCGATCCGGTCAGTGCCATGGCTATGCTAGGGCTTGCTCGCGCCTATGAGCTTTCCGGCGATCGCGTCAAAAGCGCTGCCGCCTACAGAGACTTCCAGAACCTGCGGAGAAATGCCGACCCAGGCCTTTCTCGTGATCTTTTGGCAAAAGTAAAACGGTAGAGCATTTTCGGAATTGGGCTATTACTTCACTCAACCGGCCACAAGCTGTAGAACTTCCAAAGCCGCGAGATCCATTTGCGACACAGGAAGCATCGTGTCAGGGCACGACTTTAGTCGTGCCGTAAGCGCCGCAAAGTCAACGCGGACTTTAGCCCATGAGGGAAGGTTTTTCTCGGATTCTTACTTTCGCCACAGGCTGCTAGGTCTCTGACAGTTTGAAGATGTACCAAGGCTGGGTGCCCCAGGTCCCGATTTTGGGACCTGGGAAGTCATTCACTATAGGTACAAGATTATGTGGCCAGGGACCTAGAGCCGAATCATATCCCGCTTCAACTCCCATCAACCTGGTACTACAGTTGTAAATCGGCGATTCGGAGGGAGCAGGGGCCTTCAGGCCCCTGAAAATGCGCTATAAATCGGGGCCTTTAGGCCCGGAACGGGACGATCCGAAGTAATTATAACTGTAGTACTAGAGCATTTCTCTTAATGGTGTATGGTGTAAGTGGCGATACTCCGCGCACATGCTATGGCGCGACCTTATTCGGATGATTTGCGGCGCAAGCTGCTTGAGGCCTTTGACCAGGGCAAGGGGAGCC
>Ga0224528_1000008_pt1 | contig 197889 bp, 161 predicted proteins | sample CBST25metaG_2_FD_179888 | JGI IMG/M metagenome (GOLD analysis project Ga0224528, IMG submission 179888) | Peat soil microbial communities from Stordalen Mire, Sweden - C.B.S.T25 | ecosystem: Environmental > Terrestrial > Soil > Wetlands > Peat | place: Sweden: Norrbotten County, Stordalen Mire...
AAGCTTGCACCGCAAATCATCCGAATATGCTCGTGGCATCGCTTTATGTCTTCACGGAGAAATCGCCAACCAAAACTTACTCCATTCCCGCCGCTCCGGATATAACTACTTAGGAACCGCTCTGATAGAGATGCGGTTCACAAAGTGTCGCGGATGGTACTAAGCATGTCGCCCAATTACGCATCGATGCTGATTGGAGAGGGGCGGAGGTTTAGCCTGTTGAACGCCGAGGGAAAGCATGTGGAGAATGATGCCGTATGGACATCCACGAACCCTTCAGTGCTAGAAGTGACCGGGAATGCAATAATCGTTTCCCATGCCGAAGGCACAGCATTGATCCGGGCACAAGTGGGAATGGATGAGTCGGAAGCAACAGTGAAGGTATACCAAGGAAACTCGTTGCCTCCGGGCACTCGCATATGGACTACGCCAGTGGGCGGCTCGGGCCCAGTGACAATAGTCCCGGCAGTTCCCCACTGACGAGCCACGAGAAATAAAGAGAACCCCAATCGGCTTTCTCTGCCTTAAACGGAAGTTTCCCGCTAGGGTAATGCTGTTCCGCGATTTAGCAATCGTACGACCCTCAAGACTCATCTACTTCGCGAAGTTCACTGAACTCATCCACTCATCCGCATGGCTCAGGAGACACGGGTCGGACTGGAGAGCGACGTACTGATCAGGGCACTAGTCCGCTCGGCGACGAAGTCCATCATCTCGGTCGTGATGCCCGGATAGATTCCCAGCCAGAAGGTCTGATTCATCACGATGTCTGTGTTCTCCAGTGTATCTGAGATACGATATGCAACGTCTTTATATGCAGGCTGTCGAGTCAAGTTTCCTGAGAAAAGAAGGCGACTGCCGATCTTTGAGGCATCGTAGAAGGTCAGCAGTTCGAGGCGAGAAAATGGAGCCTCGGGGCGAACTGTGATCGGGAATCCAAACCATGAGGGATCTGAATTTGGAGTCGCCTCGGGAAGAATCAGAAACTCCTCGAAACGCTTCAATGCGTCGTGTAAGTAGGCAAAGTTAGCGCGGCGTTGCTCTATAAATCCGACAGCACGCTCAAGTTGCGCAAGTCCAACAGCAGCTTGGAAATCCGTGATCTTAAGGTTGTAGCCAATGTGCGAATAGACGTATTTGTGGTCGTATCCGAAAGGGAGATCCCCAAGTTGCCACTGGAATCGCTTACCGCACGTGTTGTCTTTACCTGGATCGCACCAGCAGTCGCGTCCCCAGTCACGGAATGACTCAACGAGGACTTTGAGTTGGTTGTCGTTCGAGAATAGAGCTCCGCCCTCACCCATAGTGATGTGGTGCGCTGGATAGAAGCTGAGAGTTCCTATGTCGCCGAAGGAACCGACAAGTTGGCCGTTGTAACGTGACCCGAGAGCGTCACAGCAATCCTCGATGACCCAGAGATCATACTTCTCCGCAAGTCGCATGACTTCAGCGAGATTGAACGGGTTACCCAAAGTGTGAGCGACCATGATAGCCCGGGTTTTCGACGTGACCGCAGCTTCGATCTTCTCTGCCCGAATGTTGTAAGTCGGAATGTCGACATCCACAAAGACGGGAATCAAGCCATACTGCACAGCAGGGTTAACGGTTGTAGGAAATCCAGCCGCAACCGTAATAATTTCGTCGCCTGGCTGCAAAACCTGATCGCCCAATTTTGGAGAGGTCAGAGCGGCTATAGCCAGCAGGTTCGCCGATGATCCAGAGTTCGTAGTGACCGCCCAGCGTACATCGAGAAAACTGGCCAGCTTGCGTTCGAAGTCAGCATTGAAGCGCCCAGTGGTCAGCCAGAAATCGAGCGACGCATCGACTGCGTTGCAGACCTCCTCGGCGCCGAAGACCTTACCTGAGGGAGGAATTACGCTCTGGCCAGCGACGAAAGCTTTCGGAGCATGGCGTTGTTTTGTGTACTCAGTAACCAGTTTCAGAATCTCTTCGCGTAACTGCTCTGTTGTCATGCGCGCACATCCGCCTCGGAATGAATTATCGATTTCTGCGTAAACGATTGAATCTGGGCTAGTGTGAGCGCGTTCACATCCCCGCCAAAATAAAAGGCCTTATACCACTCGACAGTGTTAGACAGCGTTTCATCCAGTCCCCAACGCGGAATCCAGCCGAGACGAGCGCGAGCTTTAGAAGAATCTAACCTCAGAAGATTAGCCTCGTGAACCTGCTTCGTCTCTGCACATCTCCACTTCGCCGTCTCTCCCCAAAGTCTCCCCAACTCAGAAACTAGATAGCGAACGGGCCGCGCATCCGAGTCAGAGGGGCCAAAATTCCATCCTTCATCGAAACCAGCGCCATTTTCGTATAGGCGCTCCGCAAGTGACAGGTATCCTGAAAGAGGTTCTAGAACGTGTTGCCACGGACGCACAGCCCCAGGATGTCTGACCACAACAGCCTCTCCGACAGAAAAGGCGCGAATAACATCCGGAACTAAACGATCCAGCGCCCAATCACCGCCGCCAATTACATTGCCAGCACGCGCAGTGGCAATCGACACTTGATGTTCGCTATCGGAATGAAAGAACGAGCGCCTATAGGCAACGGTGACCAGTTCCGCACACCCTTTGCTACTGCTGTAAGGATCGTGCCCTCCCATCGGTTCGTGTTCACGATAGGGCCAGTGCCACTCCTGGTTTTCATAGCATTTATCGCTGGTGACCACCACTACCGAACGTACGCTGGGCGTGCGTCGAATTGCGTCTAAGAGGTGAACCGTGCCAAGCACGTTCACGGCATAAGTCTCCACCGGGCTCTGATATGAAAGGCGAACGAGGGGCTGGGCAGCCATGTGGATGACCAATTCAGGCCGGAAATCCCGCATGGCTGATTCTAGTGAAGGAAGGTCTCGAACGTCTCCGTGAATAGACCGGAGCTGCTGTTCTAAATCGAGGGTGCGGTACAGACTTGGATCTGTCGGCGGATCCAATGCGTAGCCACAGACTTCGGCTCCCATCGATAGCAGCCAGAGCGCGAGCCAGCTGCCCTTGAAACCCGTGTGTCCAGTGAGAAAGACTCTCTTGGACTTCCAGAAGTCTAAGTTCATAACTTTCACGTTGCTCGTCCGAAGACAAGAGTTTACGTACTGTCACCAACCGTTCATCAAGTCAGAAAGTGGTTTCTGAATCGTAACACTGGCGCAGAGAAATGGTGCGAGCAAACGAAAAGGAGCCAAGCACACCGACATCAAGGTGGCCTGACTCCACTTCTAAGAACATACTACCCGAGACCTTCTAGTAGCGGTAGGTATCAGGCTTGTAAGGACCGGACACTGGCACCCCGATATAGTCTGCTTGCTTCTTTGTAAGCGTGGTCAGCTTAACGCCAATTTTTTCAAGATGAAGACGTGCCACTTCTTCATCGAGCTTCTTGGGAAGCGTGTAGACCTCTTTCGTGTAGCTATCGCGGTTTTTCCAGAGGTCAATCTGCGCAAGCGTTTGATTGGAGAAACTGTTAGACATCACAAAACTAGGGTGCCCGGTAGCGCAACCAAGGTTCACCAAGCGGCCCTCCGCTAGCAGAAAGATTGAGTGGCCATCCGGGAACGTATACATGTCCACCTGCGGTTTGATATTGGTACGCAAAACGCCGGGAGCAGTGTTGAGACGGTCGACCTCAATTTCGTTGTCAAAGTGGCCGATGTTGCAGACAATGGCCTGATCCTTCATGCGCGCCATGTGCTCGAAGGTGATGATATCCACGTTGCCTGTGCACGTTACGTAGATATCGCCTGTTCCGAGCGTCTCCTCGATAGTCGTGACCTGGTAACCGGCCATGGCGGCCTGCAGTGCGTTGATCGGATCAACCTCGGTTACTATGACGCGAGCGCCAAGGCCCCGCAGAGATTGTGCCGAACCCTTGCCCACATCGCCGTGTCCGCAAATCACAGCTACCTTACCGGCTACCATTACGTCCGTAGCCCGCTTGATCCCGTCTGCTAACGATTCGCGACAGCCATAAAGGTTGTCAAATTTCGACTTGGTCACGGAGTCATTCACGTTGATCGCCGGAACGAGCAACGTTCCTTCTTCCTTCATGCGATAAAGGCGATGAACGCCGGTGGTAGTCTCTTCAGAAACGCCGCGCCAAGCAGCAACAATCTCGTGCCACCGCTGCGGCGTCTCGGCGTGAACCTTCTTGAGCAGATCTTTAATGACCTTCTCTTCGTGTGATCCAGAAGGACCGTTGACCCAGTCAGAACCGTTCTCCAGTTCGTAACCTCTATGAATCAGTAGCGTGACATCACCGCCGTCATCTACAACCAACTCTGGTCCCTGACCATCAGGGTGGCTGACCGCGCGGTAAGTGCAATCCCAATACTCTTCCAGCGATTCACCCTTCCAAGCGAAGACCGGAACGCCAGTCTGGGCTATGGCTGCCGCAGCGTGATCCTGAGTGGAGAAGATGTTGCAACTCGCCCAACGAACGCTAGCCCCCAGTTCGACCAAAGTCTCGATGAGGACTGCCGTCTGAATGGTCATGTGGAGAGATCCAGTGATGCGAACACCCTTCAAGGGCTTCTCAGCAGAATACTTCTGGCGAATGGACATGAGTCCAGGCATCTCTGCTTCGGCTATGGAAATTTCCTTGCGCCCCCACTCGGCAAGTGAAAGGTCGGCAACTTTAAATTCGGTTAGTACTGGTGTGAGCTGAGATCCCAAGGAAAAATCCTCCGTCTGAATTGATGCTGTGCCATTGACATAGTATCCGAAACCAATTCACGTCGCGATATCTGCTGAGTGTATCCCAAACTCGCGACACATTGCCCCGCTGACGCCACGTTTGATTATAACGTTTTGCGGCGTAGGCCGATGTAAGAGCAACCCGAAATCTGATTCTGAGTTCCTGATTAGGATGCGCTTAGGAAGACGTTCGCCTACGGAACGTAGCCTTCCGTTGTTTTGAATCCCGCCGGTGCGACCGATATGCGAATTCTCGTAACTCAGTGAATTCATCACTCGGCACCCGAACGTTGCATGTTAGCCTTGGTGCACTTACGAAACTAGTATTACGGAGATTGGGAGATTGGGCTAGTATCGCGATACCAGTTTTGCAGGAGAATGGGAATGGTGCCGTCCAATGAGGCATAAGTCACTTACCGTTGTGCTTTTTTTCCTAATACTTACTCTGGTGCAAGCATTTGCACAAAAACCTTCTTACCCCTTTAATAACCCAACACTCTCCATGGAGAAGCGAATCGATAATCTCCTTTCGCTCATGACTCTTGATGAAAAAATCAGATGCCTTGGTACAAAAACCGGAGTCCCTCGCCTCGGAGTTCAAAGTTTCGGCAGTTCTGAAGGCATTCACGGAGTAGTCCAGCGCGGCGGAGACCATCACGCAGCCGCCATTACAACAACTCAGTTCCCTCAGCCTCCGGGTATGGGTGAATCCTGGGATCCCGATCTCGTCCGACAGGCCGGAAATGTTCAGGGTTACGAAGCCCGCTTTATTACTCAAACCCAAAAGTATGATCGCCAAATCCTCATGTTGTGGGGCCCTCAGTCCGATCTCGCTCGTGATCCGCGCTGGGGTCGGAGTGAAGAAGTGTACGGGGAAGCCCCTTACTTCAACGGTACGATGGCCGTGTCCTTTATAAAAGGACTACAGGGTGACGATCCAAAGTATTGGCAATCGGCAGCGTTGCTCAAGCATTTTCTTGCAAACAGCAACGAGAATTACCGCACCAGTTCGTCCTCCGACTTTGACCAACGGCTCTTCTGGGAATACTATTCAGTTCCCTTCCGGATGGGCTTTCTTGATGGAGGAGCCAAAGCAGTGATGGCGTCCTACAACGCTTGGAATGGTGTTCCCATGGCTGTGAATCCAATCTTAAAAAGCATTCTCCAGAAGCAATGGGGCGTGGATGTGCTATCGAGTGATGGGGGAGCCGTCAAGCTACTGGTGGAACCGCGTAAGCGCTTTCCTACACAGAAAGACGCAGTGGTTGCTTGCCTAAAGTCAGGCATCAATCAGTTTCTAGACTCGTATCAGGATGAAACGAAAGCAGCGCTGAAAGATGGTTCCATCACGGAATCAGAAATCGACTCCTTACTCCGACCCAAGTTTCGTGTGACCATCCGATTGGGATTGCTCGATCCTCCCGACATGGTTCCCTACTCAAAGATCAAGGACTCGCCCGAGCCATGGAATACGGAAAAGGATCAAGCCGTGTCAAAGAAACTCGCACTAGAATCGGTGGTATTGCTCAAGAATGCCGATGCTTTCCTACCTCTTGATAGACACTCAATAAAGTCCATTGCCGTTATCGGCCCGTTGGCGAACTCGGTTCACTGGGACTGGTACGGCGGGACGCCGCCCTATGCAATTACCCCGCTGCAGGGAATAAAGAATGAAGTTGGGTCGGAGGTGACGGTAAATTACGCTGCCGACGACACCGGCAATGCTGCGGTGAATGCGGCGCGCACCTCGGACTTCGCAGTGGTTGTGGTCGGCAATGACCCAACTTGTGGACCGGACATGGAGCACGCTTGGCACGACACTCCTGACGGTGGAGGAACGCTCCCATGTGCTGTGCCCAGCGATGGACGCGAAGGACGCGATCGCGAAAGCATCACTCTAGAACAGGAACAGTTAGTCAAGCAGGTTTACGCGGCGAACCCCAAGACGATAGTGATGCTGATCTCAAGTTTCCCGTACGCAATCAACTGGAGCCAAGCCAACATACCGGCCATTCTCCACATGGCACACTCCTCGCAGGATGAAGGGGCTGCTCTCGCTAAGGTCCTGTTTGGAGACTACAACCCAGGCGGACATTTAGTAACCACATGGCCCAAGTCGCTCGAACAACTGCCCCCAATGATGGACTACGACATCCGCCACGGCCGCACTTACATGTACTTCAAAGGAGAACCACTCTATCCATTTGGGTATGGATTGAGTTACACAACGTTCCGCTATTCGAATCTCAAGATGAGTTCCACGCAGTTGAAGAAGGATGACTCAATCATCGTCAGTGTAGACGTGACAAATTCGGAAAATCGGATAGGTGATGAAGTCGTGCAGTTATACGTCAAGCACCTGCAATCGAAAGTTGAGCGTCCGCACGAGGAGTTGAAAAGCTTTCAGCGAGTGACAATTCACCCGAATGAAACGAGAACAGTACAACTGCAACTCAAGGTTGCTGATCTAGCCTACTGGAACGAGTCACTTGCTAAATTTGAGGTGGAATCCGAAGCCATTAATGTAATGGTCGGAAGTTCCTCGAGTGACATCAAGTTAAGCCATACTTTGCAGATTCAATAGAACTCCATTGCGGAACAGCACGAAGCCACACTCTGCCGCCTAAAGGCCCCGTCCAGGTACCTTGGGCGGCAATTTCAATTTCAAGAAACATTAAGGTTCAATTGGAGTTTGCTGTACTCTGCATCGCCAACTCGACACGGTGCTCGCGACCGGAAGTCAAATGCACGCGCAATTCTCTGGAAAGGGAGAGGTTCGCAATTGGCAAACCGTCCACACGGGCATTTAGAATTCGACGAGGTAGTATGAGCATCACATCTTGATCTTGAGCAGACAGCAGGGTCGCACTGCAGTCGTCCGCATTCCAGTGCAATGACTTCACAGTAATGCCACCTTTGGCCAGAAGACCGTAGATGCTTCCATGGGAAAGCTCAGTCGGTAACGCAGGAAGAAGTTTGACCTCCCCTATATCCGATTGCAGCAAGAGGCGGGAAACAAGATCAGGCAATCCTCCCGAAACGTCGGCATTGAAGATGGAACCGGGGTCATGCGAAGTCATCAGGTTGCCGAAGTAATTCCGATGCGAGAGTCCTCCAAGAATCCGATACGCAGTCTCACCATCTCCCAGGCTGGTGGAAACATCACCAAGCTCGACCATGCCAAAAGCCATCTCGCCGCCCCCCTTGCTGGCACGCCAGTCCAGTCGGCGCTGAGCAGCGACACGCATGGACTCGCGAAGTTCAGGCCTCTCCGAGACGAAGTGAGGCATACCAAAAAACAGTGGGTACAGATGCGAAAGATGCCGATGTTCGTACTGGTCGTCCAGAACCGGGGTCGTCCATTCCTTGAGGGCACCCTCTGAGTTGATCATGGGAACCGGCAAGCGCGAAAGCATTTGTTTCCACCGACTAACATTCGAGTCGTCGATACCAAGGGTTTGATATGCTGAGACGAGATTGCTAAGAAGTTCGCGCGCAACCCAGATGTCCATGGTCGCACTAATGCTCGCCTGATTATCCGAATTACGTGGCGTGTTCTCCGGTGAGTACGAGGGACTGAATACGTAATGACCGTCCGGTCCAAGAGTAAGAAAGTCTTCGTAGAAAAGTGCAGCCTCCTTCATAAAAGGCAACGCTCGCTGCTCGAGAAACTTACGATCACCGGTGTAAAGATAATAGTCGTAATAATAGTGCGCCACCCAGCCAGCGCCAGCGGTCCAGAATGCAAGCGGGTATTCCTTGCTGAACTGATTCTCGTATCCTGATGTCGCAATCTGCGCAGGGACAAGTATCCCTCTAGCGCCATAGATCGACCGAGCATTCTCCTTAAATTCCGGCATCATCCCGTCGACAAGGTTGAAAAAACTCACCATCGTTTCCGGCATATTCGTGCTCAGGTCTGAGGAAATGGCTGTTTCAAGATTTCCGTCGAGCGTGTAACCTCCAGCCCACGCAGGGCCCCATGTACCGTTCCATTTCCCTTGTAGATTGGGAGGCAATTCCCCACTTGAGGAGAGAATCGTGTACCGCCCCGCATCAAACTGCTTCTCCAATAAAGCAGCTGAAGGATGCTCCAATGTGGAGCGCGACAGAAGCTCTTCCACGGGCAGACCGCGCTCATCCTCACTCCCCTGTAAGTCGAGCGAGGCGCGCTGAAATATGGCACCATGCAGCGCCGAGTGTCGCTTCAAGAGCCAATCGAAATCCGGGTTCAAATTGCTCAATTCGGACTGCAATTGATGCTGAGATAATTGGGACGAGTTTTGTCTGCTCTCGGTAGGGGTGATACGGAGGAGAAGCAGCACACCCGACGCATCGTGTACATGTATTACTCCGCCTGCGCTACTGGCGTTTCCACTCGTCACAATTACCTTGGCGGCAACTTCGTACCTTGTTCCGTCTGCAAGATCAGCTCGATAAGTGAGGAATTCACTCTTGGAACTCGCGCTCCAGTCCTTTATGCCTTTGGCGACATTGCCCTGTACCCCCCAACTATCAACTTTTTCCATGGCACGAGGAGCTAGTCGCAAATCGATTGAAAAAGGAGCAGATCCCGACATCTCCATCACGACTACATCGTCCGCCCGCGATACGAAGAGTCTTCGAGTAAAAGTCCCGAGGTCGTCGCGCCAGTGCACTCCTACAACGCCTGTTGAGAAGTCTTCTTCCCGCACGTAATCGCGAATAGTCCCGTGGTTGGGCATATTGAGCAACAGGTCAACTGCAGGCAGAAATGAGCCATTCCACGCGCCGGGAGGAAATCCTTCTCTTGCAGCTTGGTCCATCAAGATGTCAGAAGCCTTTGCGTAGTGTCCTGCCGCGATGGCTTCTCGGATCTGGGGTAACACTTTGACCATATGTACCGGAGGCTGCGGCTTTGTTTGGGGCAAGAACAGACGCTCATGAGTTAGTAAAACTTTTTCGCTCAACGGACGAGAGAGGACAATAGCCCCCATCCGACCATTGCCGCTGAGTAGCCCTCCTGTCCAATCTCCCGCCGGTTGCAAGCAAATGAATCCCCTTGCCGGGCGTACGGATGCCGACAGACCGTGTACGTAGTCTACGTTTGGGGCGTAGATCGGAGCTGTCAGCGTCTGAAAGGACCCTGCCTCCGTCCATTTCTCCCCATCGTGACCGACGAGACGAAAGCGAAAGAAATATTGGGTCTGCGAGGAAAGTCCTTCAACCTCTACCTGAACCATGCCGGGCGCGCGTTTGCCAACCGGAATCGAGAATTGCCAGCCCTCAGACTTCGTGCCCTGATCCGTGGGTCCCAACAGCACAGTCACATCGTGCTCCTGTGCCGATGGAAACTCAATACGGAGAGAAGCGTCTTCGCAGGAGACGTTGGCGGCAGAAACCATCTCCACGGACGCCATTGCAAAAGGGCTTATGACCGACAACAGCAGTAAGAGGAAAACCGTTGTTCTACACAAAGTGCGCTCCCATACGGAGACAATCCGCGCAATGCGGTCGCCTTACGTGCTGAATCGAATAAGGCAAGGCTGCAAGCTAACCGAATCCTAGAGCCCCAAAAAATTAATGTCAACGTTTACATTGACTTCTTTTCACGGTTTAGCTACAAAACTCCTGAACCGTTGCGTGGACTTTTTCTGCCGTGAGTTGTGCTTCTGACAGGTTCTCCACTGCAACCTCTAGCAGGATTGGCGAGGACCAATGCGTCATGCGCAAACGAAAAGCCAGGAGATTATTCATGTTGGACAGATTTTTCCGCTATTTTGCTTTAATCTGCATCTACCTCGCGACTGCAGGGCTATGCCATGCACAATGGCGCGAGTTTAATCCCGTAGTGAAGGTCCAGCAACAGCCTAACGGAGCGCTGCTGACCATGAAAACCGGGGTCTTGCGCGTTCAGGTCTGCACAGATTCCATCCTTCACATCACATACTCACCGACGTCCGTCATTCCGAATACACCTGATTACGTAGTTACGAAAACGACTTGGGACGCAACGAAGTTCACGGTCACCGACGGCTCCGCCGAGGTTGTAATTGCCACCGCGAAGATGAAGGTCACGGTCAAAAAGGTGGACGGCGCTATTTCTTATGAAGACGCCTCCGGCCGCCGACTCGCTCAGGAAGACACCCGTACCCTGACGCCCGTGGAAGTAAACGGCGAAAAGACATTTCATGCCGAAAGTTTTGTAAACGTTTACGGATCTCCTGAAGGTTTATACGGTCTCGGCCAGCACCAGGCTGGAGTCTGGAATTATCGAGGAGAGTCCGTCGATCTATCGCAGGAAAACACCAACATAGCTGTTCCAATGTTGGTTTCCAGCAACGGCTACGCGATCTTCTGGAATAACCCCTCGCGAAGCAGAGTGAATAACCGCTTTGCCAACTATATGTACATCAGTTCGGAAGTTGCAGACACAATTGACTACTACTTCCTCTACGGCCCAGAACTCGATAGCGTCGTGTCGGAATATCGCGAGCTGACCGGCAAAGCCCCAATGTTCGGAAAATGGGCTTACGGTTTCTGGCAATGCAAGAATCGCTATAAATCCCAGCAGGAACTCCTATCAGTAGCCCACAAGTATCGAGAGTTACAGATCCCCGCAGACAACATCGTGCAGGACTGGTTCTGGTGGAATCGCAAAGGCGAACACATTTTCAATAGCAACTATCCCGAGCCTAAGAACATGGTTCAGGATCTGCACGACAATCACTTCCATCTCATGATTTCGGTCTGGCCTTTCTTCGAACCGGGCTCATCCGAATACTCGTACATGGATAAAAAGGGATGGCTGCTGGAAAAGTTCAAATATGATAAGCCGCCCTATCACAAAGCAGGAATGGCGGTGTATGACGCCACTAGTCCCGAAGCTCGAAAATACTACTGGGACCTGATCGACAAACATCTGTTCAACATCGGAATCGATGCCTGGTGGATGGACACTACTGAGCCTGAGACAGAGGGTATAGAGGAAAACATTCTACTCGGACACAAGATGGCCGCTGGCAGTGGGGACCGCTTCATAAACCTTTACCCGTTACTTACCACGCAAGGCGTCTATCAAGGGCAACGAGCGTCCAGCGATCAAAAACGCGTGTTTATTCTGTCGCGCTCGGCATTTGCCGGTTCTCAACGCAACGGCGTAACCGCATGGTCGGGTGACGTGAATTCTGACTGGCTGACTTTTCAGCGCCAGATTCCAGCGGGATTGAACTACTCCATCTCTGGATTGCCATATTGGACAACCGACATCGGAGGATTTGTAACAGGTAATCCTGATGACCCCGCCTATCGAGAGCTATTCGTGCGTTGGTTTCAGTTCGGAACGTTCTCGCCGATCTTCCGGGTCCACGGAACACGCATAAATGATCAGAACGAGTTGTGGTCCTACGGATCGGAAGCGCAGAAGATTCTGACCGACTTCGACCGTCTTCGCTACGAGCTGATGCCCTACATTTACTCACAGGCATGGAGAGTAACAAACGAGAACTACACCCTGATGCGGCCGCTGGTAATGGACTTCCGCAACGATCCGCGCGCTCAGAATGTTGGCGATCAATTCCTCTTTGGGCCCTCGATCCTTGTGAACCCAGTAACCGAACCCGGAGCCACAATGCGCCATCTCTATCTGCCCGCTTCGAGGTGGTATGACTTCTGGAACGGTAGCTCGACAGAGGGCGGTCGGTTCATCGATTCTTCCGCTCCGCTCGGAAGTATTCCGCTATTCATAAAAGCTGGCGCGATTCTCCCACTCGGACCTGACATGCAGTACACGACCGAGAAACCTTCCGATCCAATCGAGCTTCGGATTTATCGCGGAGCAGACGGGGACTTCACGCTCTACGAGGATGAAAACGACAACTACAACTATGAGAAAGGTGTGCATGCGACGATCCCGATGCATTGGGACGATGCGCAGCACACACTTACTATCTCAGATCGGTCTGGAGAGTTTCCCGGCATGTTGCGCAGTCGCACCTTCCGCATAGTTCTCGTCGCACCGGGCCGTGGTACGGGCATCGGTCAGAGTGGAGCAGTGGATCAGGTTGTGAAGTATGGCGGAAAGTTGCTGAAGGTCATCCTATGAACGTACTTGGAATCGATATTGGGACAGGCGGTACGCGTGCTGTCATAGTCGACAGTTCGGGCAAGGTTGTAGCCTCTGCAGTCCACGAACATCAACCATTTGCGTCTCCACGTCACGCATGGGCCGAACAGGATCCGCACGACTGGTGGGACGCCTGCCAAGCTGCCATCAGAAAGGTTTTTAAGCTGTCGCAAGTGTCCCCGTCATCGATTTCCTGTGTCGGCCTCACCGGGCAGATGCACGGTGCGGTGTTGCTCGATCAGTCCGATGAGGTATTGCGCCCGGCGATTATCTGGTGTGATCAGCGAAGCGCCGAGGAGGCTCAGGAACTCACTGAGAGAGCTGGAGCAGGCAATCTCATTCAATGGACCTGCAATCCCGCGCTTACCAATTTTACAGTTACTAAACTTCTTTGGGTGAGGAAGCACGAGCCTGATATCTGGAAGCGCTTTCGCAGCCTTCTCTTGCCAAAGGATTACATTCGCATGCGCCTTACCGGCGAACGAGCGATTGATGTGGCGGATGCCTCTGGCACGTTGTTACTGGATGTGAAGAATAGGCGTTGGTCGCGTGAAGTGTTAAACGTGGCGGAACTTCCGGAGAGTTGCCTTCCACGTCTCTTCGAGTCCCAGAAGATCGTTGGGCGCGTACATGCTATAGGCGCAACAGCCACTGGCCTTCTGGCTGGGACTCCCGTCGTTGCAGGCGCGGGTGATCAGGCAGCGGGCGCAATTGGAATGGGTATCGCAACACCTGGTGCAGTCAGCGCCACTATCGGCACCTCTGGAGTTGTTTTTGCGGCCACAGACCGTCCTGCGCTAGATCCCAAGGGTAGACTTCACACCTTCTGTCACGCGATTCCTGGACGTTGGCACGTGATGGGTGTAACTCAGGCAGCAGGTCTCTCGCTGCGATGGTTCCGGGATACCTTTGGGGCAGGGATTGACGACGGACGAGACCCTTATGAGAGGCTCAGCGAAGAAGCCAGCAACTCTCCTGCTGGAGCACGAGGCGTGCTCTGGGCTCCATATCTTATGGGGGAGAGAACCCCACATTGCGATCCTGATGCCCGAGCGGCACTTGTTGGACTAGATGCCTCGCATCGCCGTCCGGACATTGTACGAGCAATCATGGAGGGGGTGGCTTTCAGCCTTCGTGACACCTTCACGATCTTCGAGGAAATGAAAGTGCAGGTGAACAATATTCGCCTAAGCGGAGGCGGTGCTCGTTCGCCGCTATGGAGACAAATTCAGGCAGATGTGTTTGGACACCCAGTTGCCAGTGTAAAAGCCGATGAAGGTGCAGCCTACGGCGCAGCCTTAATTGCGGGCGTTGGAATCGGGATATGGAAAGATCTCGACTCCGCCTGCAACTCAGTGGTGCAGGAAGATCGAGTCGTATCGCCGATTGCAAAGGACTGCGAAGAGATGCAGCGCAGATATGCAGTGTACCGAAAGATTTATCCGTCACTAGCGCAGGTCACACGAAAGTAAGGAGCAATCAATGGAGTTGCAGGAAGCAGTACAGTACCGGTTAACTAATCCCTGTTCATTGGCTGATTCACTTAAAGAAGTCGCTGAAAAATCCGAACGCATTCGTCAGTTTCTTACCGTACGCAAGCTCTCCGGATTGCTGCTCACTAGGGTGGACAACTTCGCATGGGCCACAGCGGGTTTGGCTGACAATCAGATTGGATGGGGCTCTAACGAAGGCGGCGCTTCCCTGCTCTATGTTGCCGATGGACGGCGGTTTGTTCTCGGCGCTCATAGCGAGATTCCCCGTCTGAAAGACGAAGACATTGCCCAGTTAGGTTTCGAGCCGATAGAGATACCTTGGTATCAAGACAACTCTAGCTTCTTACAGTCGATCAGTTCAGGAAGGTTCGCTTCTGACCTACCGAGGCCATCCTTTGAAAGCGTCGACATCGCTCCCCTCCGCTATGCTCTTGCCGAGAGTGAAATATCGCGCTATCGCTCAGTCGGAGAGGCCACGGCAGCGGCAGTGGTGGAAACAGCCCTCAAAATTGAGCCGGGCATGGAGGAACGCAGCATTGAAGCTATGACCTCAGATGCTCTGATGATTCGCGGACTGCGACCAACCGTTCTACTCATCGGCTCGGATAAACGCATCTTCCAATTCCGACATGCGCTTCCGTCCAACTCGAAGAGGGTAGACAAATACGCAATGGTGAACGTCTGCGCCAAAAAGTGGGGATTGGTGATTTCCATTACTAGGTTGCTACACTTCGGTCCCATGCAATCCCAACTGCAAGACCGATACGCTGCTGTAGCTGAGATCAATGCACGTTACTGGAATGCATTGAAGCCGGGGGCCTCGTTTAAGAATATTTTCACGCAAGCGACCTCGTGGTACTCCGAGTTGGGTTATGACGGGGAATGGAAGTTACATCATCAGGGCGGCCCATGCGGCTACACTGAGCGTGATTTGCTTTTGCATCCCGAGTCTGACGCGACTGTACTGAACCGTCAAGCATTTGCCCTGAACCCAACCATTCAAGGCGCGAAGGCTGAAGACACCATTGTTGTTCACGATGATCTCATCGATAACTTGACTGCTACTCCATCGTGGCCGACGCTTCCCGTTTCCATAGACGGTATTACGTACGAAACGGCTGGCGTACTAATCCTAACAGCCTAATCCAACTGACTGCAGATATAAGTGCGGGCTGCGGAGATATCGCAGCCCGCATTCTTTTGTTCCCAAGACCTAACGAATAAAAACGGGGCCAGTCTCTGAGAGACAAGCCCCAACCGGGACGAAGGATTCATAGAGTGAACTTAGTCGTGCCAATGCATCTGCCAGCCAAGGTAATTCTTAGTAGCCTCCAGCACGGCAGAACCCTGATTAGAGAAATTTGCGGCAACATGATGTTCGAAGCCGTTCTCGCAAATGTAGTGCAGTAGCTTTTGCATGTTCGCGATCTCAACGACGCCCGCTCCGCCAAACGTTTCCAGCGGATCGTCGGTAAACGCGCCTTCCCCTGCATAGCCACGAATCTTGCCAGTGAGATCGTCGGTCGAGAATCTACAGAAGGTCATCGCACCGGATTTCACCAGCCCAGAACAGGTACCGAATGTGTTTTCCTTGCCTACTGTACCGGCGATGATCTCTTGAAAATCCATGCGAACTTCCCGGAAGAAATGTTTTGGCAAGTTGCTGCAATGGAAGCAGACGGCCTTGTTGGGATCATCGCCATAGTTGTTGTTCCAATCGAGCAGAGCACTTGGAGTGCCCGATGCGAGTTGTAGAGCATACATCCCGATGACGCCGCAGATATCAACTTCACATGCGCTCGGAATAAGTTCGTTACTCATCTTGCTCATGATCGTGCAGGGAACAACGCCGAAGTATTCTTCGAGTACTGTCCAGCACTGCACAGCGCTAATCGAAACTGCAGTCTCGCGCATCCATCCGTCGATAACGGCACCGAGCTTCGCCATCTTCATCAATGCCGCTTCGGGTACCCCATTGGTGGAAATGTACTGCTTAATTGCGTCGACCTTCGCGACAGCGGCGGGATCGTCGTTCTTCATACGATCGATACGCCCCAGAATCTCCCCGAGATCCACAGGCTCAACAGAAATCCCGTAATTCTCAAGAATTTTTTCGCTGAAACGAACGGTGTTGAAATTGGCAGGGCGTGCACCGATGGCACCTATGCGAAGGCTACGCAACCCTTTCACAATCCGGCACACTGCCGTGAATCGATCAAGATCCGAGGCAAATGCTGGCGAATCCAGTGCAACGGTATGAAGCGACGTTAGGGAGAATGGAATCCCATACTGCTTCAGGTTATTGCATACTGACATCTTTCCGCAGAAGCTATCGCGTCGAAAGGCGATTGTCATCTTATCTGAGCGATCCGGCGTGGCCTGCACCAGCACCGGTACGTTCAATCCAGCATGACGAATTACATCTGCTACGGCCCGCTCTTCGCCGAAGTTAGGTAACGAGACAATAATGCCGTCGATCTCGTCGCGATGCTCCTTGAAAAGATCCGCACAACGCATTGCATCTTGGAACGTTACGACGGCCCCGTGCTTCGTCTGCTCCGGACTAAGGACAATGCATTCGATACCGGCCTTGGCCAGGACCGCAATCATTTCCTCTCTCCCGGATTTGGCTAGATGGTCGGGGAAGAAACCCCGATTCCCTATGATCACTCCAATGGTCATATGATGGCTGGACATGATTACCTCTTCAGACTCTCTGCGCTCTGTTCTTGCGACAAGTGTCTCAGGGGGCTGAACTGAACGCAGTAGAACGCTCCCAAGACAAAGAGAAACAAGCCCCACCACAAACTCGCATGCAAACGAGCTAGCACGACAGGATGCGCGACAGGGTTAATGAAATCGTAGAGTCCGGCGACACTAATAAGAAAACCGTTTACCGCGAGTGAGACGCCGATAAAAAACCATATGGATATTTCGCGTGTTTTCGTTGTCATAGCAGTCGCCTACCAGAAATAAATGTTGAATGCAGCGAAGACAACGCAAACCACTCCGGCCCAAAACACTGGACGCTTAAAGAGTGGAACCGCTGCTTCGATGGGCATTGTCGTAACTCCGTAGACAAGGCCGTCGAGCTCGCTTTCGGGCTTGGGCGTTGTAACGAGACTGACGATAACGGTTACGATCACGCACACTAGCCATGACCAGAGTGCGCGATACATATTCTCCGCCATATCCTTGGCATAAGGTGAAAGCGCCACATAACGTAGCGCACTCGGATCTAGTTTCACCCAAGCCCATAGAGCAATTGATGAAGTCATGCCGCACAACAATCCCCAGAATCCACCTGCTGGGGTAGCTCGCTTCCACATCATTCCGAGAATTACTGTTCCAAACAAAGGGGCGATAAAAAAGCTGAACAGCGCCTGTACGTAGTCCATGATGGAGAGGAACTGCATAACCAAGTACGCAGTGCCAATGCTGAGGAGAACACCAAGGATGGTGCACCATCGCCCCATGCGAACTTTCTGCTCATCTGTGGAGTGTTTGTTGAACAGCGCGCCGTAAATGTCGTAAGTCCAAACGGTGGAGAAGGCCGTAACATTGCCCGCCATGCCAGACATGAAACCTGCAATCAGAGCCGTAACTCCTAACCCGAGTAACCCAGGTCCACAGTAGCGCGCGAGCATCAGTGGCAGCACCTCGTTGTAGCTGTGCCCTCCCGTCGCAACTGCCATGGCTTCACCCGTGAGCTTCATCGGCAGCACCGACAATGCCAAGAGACCGGGCAAAATCACGATGAACGGCACAAACATTTTGAAAGCCGCGCCGATAATAGGAGCCATTTGTGCCGCTCGCATATCCTTCGCCGAGAGAACCCGCTGAACAACAAGAAAGTCCGTAGTCCAATAGCCAAAGGAGATGATGCACCCGAGTCCGAAGACAATTCCTGTCCAGTGAATCCCCATAGGATTCGCGTTGCAGGAACCGAGCGTGCTCCAGAGATGGGTATATTGGGCAGATGCATTGATTGCAACCTGACGCTGTAGGTTAGCCCAACCTCCTGCCTCGATGAGTCCGAGGATTGGAATCAGCATTGCGCCAGCCCAAATAAGAATGAACTGCAACACCTCGTTAAAGATGGCCGAGCGCAGTCCCCCAAGGACGACATAGATGGCGACGGTAATCGACGAAACCCAGATGCTGAAGTGAATATCCCAGCCAAGGACAACCTTCATCACCAGTGCCATGGAGTACATGTTGATCCCGCTCATCAATACCGTCATGAGCGCGAAAGAAACAGAGGAGAGAATTCTACTTCCCTCGCCGAATCGCAGCTTCAAGTATCCGGGTACCGAGTGCGTCTTAGAGATGTAATAGAACGGCATCATCACTAGCCCGAGGAACAGCATCGCTGGAATCGCGCCGATCCAGTACCAATGTGTCGCCAGAATTCCGTATTGATATGCTGCTGCCGCCCACCCCATCAACTCTAGAGAACCAAGATTAGCTGAGAGAAAAGCTAGCCCCGCAATCCAGGCCGTCATTTCCCTGCCAGCTAAGAAGAAGTCTTCACTTGTGTTGGATTTGTTCTTTAAGTACGCGCCAATAGAAAGTACGAGCAAGAAATAAAAGAGAATGACCGCCATATCGACGGGAGCGAGATGAACCAAGCGAGTAGTAAGAAAAATGTACGACGCAATCTTCATAATTTGATTGCACCCGAAAAGGGTTCAGCCTTATCTGCCTGGGTTGCTGTTTGTACACAACTTCCTAAACTGTCGCTTGTGTATTCCTTCAGCAAACTACTGGCTTTGTAAACGTTTTCATTGCGAAATCAGTCTCTACACTTTTGCTCCCTACGTCAAGACTTCTTTGCTGGTCAATTCAGTTTTTTCGAACTACCCATTTTCGACCACGCTACCGTTTCGAGACCGCAGCCAAGTGTCTGGGGAAAATCTTCGAGCAAAGCTCTGACTAACGGTGGGAATAAGGCGGAGTAAATGCAGCGTAACGAAACAAACACCCGCGGGGCCATCCCATAACGGTTCTATCTAGCTTTCCTTACTAATCCTCGCTTCACATTTGCACCTTCGTGGGCGATGGCTCCGAAACGATGGATAAAAAACTCAAGGTTACCTCTCATCACAAGGTGGGGTGCGAATGTAATATGGGGATCTGGGCATTTTCCTTCCGAGATGAATTCGTAAAGAACACGGAATGCCATCCGTCCCTGCGTTCTCGGGCGTTGATAAATGCTCGCCATCACCGCACCCCTGCGAATCTGCTCCTCAAGTTCAGGAAACAAATCTGTTGTGACGATATTTAACCGCTCCAGTGCGTTCTCATCCTTTGCAGCTTTCACTACGGGCATGGAGGCTTCGGTGGTCACATAAATCCCGCTCAGTTTAGGGCGCTCCCGAAGAAGTTTTCGCGTAAGCTCGTAAGACAATTCTTCCCTGTCGTGATCCTCTATCGGGGCGTGCACAAGTATCTGCGGATAGAGTTCCTGCATGGTATGGCGGAAGGCCTCAAACTTCTCGGCATGTTCCGTGATTTTCGCGTCGAACAATGTCACGGCGACTTCGCCCGTGCCTCGAATCATTCTTCCCATTAGGTCAGCGGCCAACGAACCACTTGCCAGGGTGTCGATCGAAACGACAGCGAGCCGTCCAGTGCCAGGAGCATCCGTCGCAACAAACACAACTGGTAGATTAGCCCGCGCGGCGCGCCGCATAAGTGGCCGCAGGTTGTCCGGATTGCTCGGGAACGCAATGATTCCGTCGACCTGGCCGTCAAGAGCTTTCTCGAAAGCCAGCACCTCGCATGATCCCAGCTCTGGATACGTCAAATATTCGATCTCCACGTTCTCCAGTCCGAGCGATTCCTTTTCCTCTTCGATGCCTTTTCGAACTTCGTCCCAGAATGATGTCGTCCCGCGAAGCGTGTTGACCGAGATTCGCAATGCCCGTTTGGAGGAGAGAATTCTCGCCGCCAAATTAGGCTTGTATCCCATCTTCTTAGCCATTTGTAGAACCCTGTTCTTGGTCATGGCCGTCGTGTTTGGGTGATTATGCAATGCGCGGTGAACTGTTGCTGTGGACACCCCCAGTGCATTCGCGATATCGACGATAGTAGGCTTCTTATCCATTGTGTTCGTCACGGTGAAACCAGAATTGCAAGTTCTAATCCAAAGTCCGCACGGTATTCTGTGCGGAGTCGTTTGTCAATTCATTACTGCGTGCCCCTGTTCGGTCAGAGGGAGTCAACATTGACGACTCCATGCCGCCCTCCGAATCGTGCCACCACCACTTCCAGTGCGAACAGGAATAGAGGAGAGCAAAACGAATTCCCAGAGTTTCATGCGTTTCTTGCAAAGATCAATGCGATGTTCGTTCCTACAGCAGCACCGGAATTTACTTTCACCCATTCGTTCAGACTGCAGCATCATGAAATCGTTTACACACTAACACGAAGTAGCCCTCTGTGGCGATTCCGCTCCCTTCGCCGCCTGTACCGCGGTCATTCCGAAACTCAACCACATCTCGAGCCATGTAACTGAACTCGGGGCTAGAGCCTCCTGAACCGCAACCGCAAGCACGTGGGCACGATAAATACCCGCAGGCATGCCTCAGTGGCATTTCCATAACTCTCTATTTTTCATAGGTCTACATCGGTCACCAAACTAAGTAAATTACAGCCTTGACTTCGTCCTCCTCACGGTAGTACAAACACGCCGGCGCATTGTATGCGTTTACATTACTTTCAAGTGGCTGATTCGGGGACATCGCAGCAGCCGAAGGGCTTGTTGCAAGAGGGAGCTAGAGTTCCCCAGCATATCCCGAACAGCCCACTTAAAAGATGTATTCAACCACGGTGCATTTCCCCCATATGACTCATGTGGGGCTGTTCTGGAGGAAAGTTTCTTGAAAAACGAAACGCAGGAGGCTCGTATGCATCTGAATTCAGAGCTGCGAAGCAAACGTTCTTGTAGGCTTGGGCTCCTTCTTTCAAGCCTGCTAGTCGTACTCACATTGGCGTCACCTCTCTTCGCGCAACAGATCACCGGTGTCCTCATGGGTACCGTTTACGATCAGTCGAACGCTGTTGTTCCCAAAGCCAAGGTGACTCTACTCAACGAAGCCACTTCTTCTGTACGCCAGTCAGTCGCCAATGACGCAGGTCATTTCGCATTCCCAGCGGTGGCCCCAGGCAATTACACGGTAAAGATCGAGATACCGAACTTTAAGACCTGGGAAAAAACGGGAGTTGTCATGAATTCTGGTGACACTCGCGACATTGAAGACATTCACCTCACAGTCGGATCAACTGACCAAGTTGTTTCTGTCGAGTCCGTGCTGGGCGCGGTAACTCCGGAAACCTCCGGCGAGCGTTCCGAACTGCTCACCGCAAAGGACATCGAGAATATAGCCCTAGTGGGCCGCAACCTTTCAGAATTGCTCAAGGTCCTTCCCGGTGTTACCACCACTCCGAACGGAAAGAGCAATGGCACTGGATTCAACTTCACCGACGCCTCTGCAAGCAGCAGCGCAGTGGGTGTTGGACTTTCAGCGAACGGCGCTCCCTATCGGGGAGGCACAGCCCTTCTACTCGATGGCGCCAATATTCTTGACCCAGGCTGCCAATGCTGGGGTACCGCGGTGATCAACTCTGAAATGACTTCTGAAGTAAAGGTTCAAACCTCTAACTTTGGCGCAGATGTCACTAAAGGTCCGATCGTTGTGAACGCCACCAGCAAATACGGAACATCTACTTACCATGGCGCAGCCTACTTGGATGCCCGCAACACCCCGTTCGCGGCGAACACGTGGGCGAACAAAGACTACGCAGACCCAACAAAGCTTCTTCCTCGTCAGGACTCGTCGTACTACTACCCTGGCGGCAGTTTCGGTGGTCCCGTCCCGGGAACTCACGGAAAACTGCTCACGTGGACTGGATATGAGTACTTCTGGCAGAAGCTTCCATCCGTTACTCCATTAACATCCTACGTCCCTACCGACGACATGAAAGCCGGCAACTTCGGCAATACCGCAGCAAACAACGCATTGTGCAGTACTTACGATGCCACCAAGGTCACTAACTGGTGCGCCACAGTTAACGGCGGGTTTGCTCCTAACGGAACCGTTATAACTGGCAATAGCGTTAGTGCTTATATCGATCCAGGTGCCACAGCACTGATGAAGCTATGGCCCTCTGCAAATGTCGACCCTGCTACAACGGGCGGCTATAACTACTACCTCCCCATCACTACACAGCACAATGGATATCTGTTCCGTCAGCGACTCGACTATAACCTGACCGAGAACGACAAGTTCTTTGCCTCTTACCAGTACGGAACAGACACATCCATAACTCCAGCACACATGTGGTGGAACCCGAGCAACTCAGTTGAGTACCCCGGTGGCGGCATGTCGCAGATTACCAAGACAGACACGCTCTCTGCGAACTACGTTCACGTGTTCAGCCCAACGCTCACTAACGAGATTGTGGGAACTTGGGTGCTGTACAATTCCCCACTCGCACCCTCGAACTTGGCGGCGTCCTACCGTTCGACCATCGATTATCCATATGGCACCATCTTTGGCAATGGAGCTAAAGTAGCTCCAGGGATCTACAGCCCTGGAGCCCAGACCTTTCCTGAACTTTCTCAGTATGATGCCTTCGAGACCGGAAGCTATCCGTCACAGAAGACTGCCTACACACTTTCAGACAACCTGAGCAAAGCGTACAAGAACCATACCTTCAAGGCTGGATTCTACTTTGAGAAGGTTGGAAATTTGCAAGGAAGCACGGCTTACCCCAATGGCATATTCACGTTCGCCAGCGGCAGCAAAGCAGATGCGATCACGGGCACGACAATCGGCACCATTAACCCTGTAGCGAACTTCCTAATGGGAATCTCTAAGACCTATTCCGAAGTGAACAAAGCCCCCATCTCTGACATGGATTACAAGACAACTTCGTTCTATGCCATGGACGATTGGAAGTTCAATCGGCGCCTTACAATCAACCTCGGTGCTCGCTTTGAGCATCTGGGACGCTGGTACGACAATAACTATCAGGGATTGGCAACGTGGCTACCTGGACGGTACACATCTGACCTCACGCTCGGTAAATCCTTCCCCGGTTCATCTTGGCACGGAATTGAGCCCGGTATTTCGCTCAGCGCTTCCTCCATGCCGCTACTCACCGTGTCTCCTCGATTTGGTTTTGCCCTTGACGTCTTCGGAACCGGAAAGACCGTCCTTCGCGGCGGCTGGGGTATGTATCGATGGGAAGACCAGTTCAACGACTACACAAATATGCTCTCCCCTGGTCAGAACCAGCTTAGCTACTCGAGTCCAAGCAACAAGTACATCACCATGGCTGAAATCGGCGCTTTGGCAGGTAGTCAGGCAAACGCCACAGCCGCGTGGAGTCCGAGCAACCTATACGCAGTGGATCCCAATGACAACAAGGTTGGACTTACACAGTCGTACAGCTTCACAGTCTCTCAGCAAGTACCTTGGAAGTCTCTCCTCGAAGTCGCTTATGTAGGCAATAGCACCAGCAACCTGCTTATGGGCGGACAGAGCGACGGATCGGGCATCAGTGGAAACGATTTCATGAACGTGAATAAGATGCCAAAAGGAGCCTCTTACTCCGAAAGTGCCAACGTAGCAAGCTATGTACCGTACAGCACTGGCTATAGTTCTGATTACATCAGAGTCCCTGAGCATCTTGGGTACGCAAACTACAATGGCTTGCAATTCAGCTGGCTCAAGCAGAGCGCTCGCGCCAACTTCAACGTCAACTACACGTTCTCTAAATCGCTGGGCATAGTCGGTAGTACGGTTGATCCGTACTCAGTCCATGGCAACTATGGCGTGCTCAGCATTGACCGCACGCATGTGTTTAGCGCCTCATATAGCTACAACATTGGCAAAATGTACCGAGGAGGAACGAGATTCCTTGGTTCTGTGACCAACGACTGGACGATCTCAGGCACTTCCACCTATCAGGCCGGAGGAAATCTCCAGGCACTTTCCGGTCAGAACTTCGGAATGGCCCTCACCGACACAGCAAGTAACCCGATTACGACCCTGAGCTATTTCGGCACTAACGTCGGCGAGGTTCTTCCTGTGTATACTTGTGACCCGCGGAAAGGCCTCCACGATCACCAGTACATCAATGCCACCTGTATCGCCCCGCCTACCATTGGCAGCCAGGGTTCCCGTCAGCTTCCGTACATGAGAGGCCCGGCGTACTTCAATAGCGATCTGTCCCTCTTCAAGGATTTCCATGTCCGCGAGAAACAGACCGTTCAATTCCGTGCTTCCGCATTCAATTTCCTGAATCATCCACTCTGGGCTTTTGCCAGCAATTCAAATCGACTCGGTCTGACGTATCAGGAAAACGGAAGTGGCGGATGGACGCCAACAAGCGCAACAGCAACTCCAACTCAATTTGGTGAAGCTGATACGAAGGTAGGACAACGCATCGTTCAACTAGGCGTGAAGTACACCTTCTAATTCGATAGAGCAAAGCTGAATACAACCCGCCCCATGTTTGGTCCCGCAGTAAGAGACCAACATGGGGCGTTCTCCTTGCTCCGAATTCAAGTACGAGACCTGGAAGTGCCGCGCAAACACGCACAAACATCCACTGGTTTTCCTGCCCCAAACTATTTTCATTATGCCAATTGTTACACCACAGAATTGCTCGGCTTGAGAATCACCCCGACGCCTCGCGTGCCACTGATGGCTACGGTAAGCGGCGCATCAAGTCGGATGTGCCGGACGGCCCCAAATTCCTGTAAGGGTGGCTGCTTGCCAAACCATTTCCAGTCGACTAGCCCGTCCCCAAGGTCAGGATTAACGGTGAAATACGCTATGTGGAAGGCCGTCAAGTTCTGAAAGAAGTGACTTCCTTGCGAGGGCGTCACGCGCATATCCCGAAATCCAGCTTCCACAATGACGCGTGCGCCTGACACTTGGTCCCACGTTACGGGAATCCCTAACCAAGGGTCCTTTGACCCCCAACGCCCGACTCCGATGAGGATGTATGACGTATTTGTGCGAACCAGCTCAGCATTGAGACGAGCTACGATTTCGGCAACTTCAAGACTGTCCGACCGATGGAAACTTTCGTAGTCGACTACCACCACATCGCAGATATTATCGATGTGCCCATTGCCTAGGACGTGCGAACTGCGGCATAGAATGGCTGCTGGCTCCACGGATTCAATGGCTAGGTCTTCGGCTTCACGCAAACAGATAAGTGGACGCATCTGAAGGAAACCGAAATCGGAGAGTTCCCCGCCCCTACCCATTCGCACAGCAAACTCAATCTCTACAGGGCGTCCGAGTGCATCACTGCCGAGCTTCTGCAAGTACTCGAGAATCGGCGCTAATGGAAAAGCGTCGTGTTTCAGGATTGATGCAAAGGTAACGACGCGCGGCCCAGGACGACTTAGACCATCATAGATGGCATCGTTGTCGCGAGAGTAAGTGGACCCAACGGAGTTCAGGGTCCCATCCTTTTCAGCATCTCGAAGAGAATACGCTCGCTCGCGCAGTCGCTCGACATTACGGACGATGACATCTTTACCTGCTGCCAGATTAGTGGAACTCAGATTCAACGCCATGAATTCAGTCTGTGAATTGCGCAGAACATCTTCAACGCTTGAGCACTGAACCGTGTGGCGTGGGAAACGGGGACAGAACGAAAGAGACTTCCCTCCATCAACGACCGTACGCCCGAGGCCGAAAGCAACCGCCGCAGTACCGTCGTTCGGTTGCATAGGTTCGAAGGGATAGAAATTACGAGAACGCAGCACACCTGAAAAATCCGGATAATACCGTGGTCCGTGTGCAGCACCCACTATTTCCTGAATGATAACGGCCATCTTCTCTTCTTCCAGGCGGAAGGGCGTGGCGCGAATGTAGCCTTTGGCATGCTGAGTGAAAGTGGATGCATATACCCGCCTGACTGCTTCGCTGAGTTCTTCAAGGCGGGTGTCCAGTTCAGCGTCAGCATTGACGAGCATGAATGTGTCATACACTCCGGTAAAGGGCTGGTACTGAGAGTCCTCTAACAAGCTTGAAGAGCGCACTGCTAACGGGACACGTACTTCGCGCAGAAAAGCAGCAAGCGCGGACCGCAGAACACGAGGTAGCGAAGCAGAGAGAAAGCGGTCGAGTAGCTCACGGTCATCGGTGCAGTGAATGGCAAATGACTCAAGCTTGTTCTCTGCGATAAACTGTTCAAAAAGATCGGTAGCTATAACCAGCGTGTTGGGTACAGTAATGCGCACGCTTGGAAAGCGCGACTCGACATTGTATTTATGCAAAAGATGGCGAACAAAAGTGAGTCCGCGCGCTTTGCCCCCCAGAGAACCGAGACCGAAGCGAAGAAGGAAACCAGGCGAAGGGCGAAAGTGTGCAGGTTGAAAATCCCCTACCAGTACCTGCTTCTGCTCGCGGCGGTAGTCCAGAATCGTCTGCAGGCAGTGTGCGCGGAGGGCTTCTGCATCACGATAATCAACAACACGTCGGGGGCGAAGTTTCTCCGCTAAGGCCAGTTCCGTGCGGGCGATCAGCCAGTGCGAAATGTCATTGCGTTCGCCATGAAAAATTAGTGATTCGAGCGGGATGTGCCGAAGTTGAGACTCCATTGCGTCGAGATCACTCGCCCGCCCGACCTCCTCTCCATTCGCCAAACGGAAAACAAAATCGCCGAATGCAAATTCATGAGTCAAAAGCTGTCGCATATCTGAAAGCAACGTGTCCGACCCTTTGCGCAGAAAAGCAAAACCTTCGGCGTAAGCACGGCTCTGAAACTGAGAATCTCTGGACTGGAGCACAATTGGGATATCTGGAATTGTCCGGCGCACCACATGAGCAAGTTCGAATCCCGCCGAAGGGTCAAGGTGGCGGTCACGAGGAAACTCGATGTCTGAGACTACTCCAAAGAGAAATCCACGATAGCGTTCTACCACAGAAATAGCGCTCTCGTAGTCTTGTGCGAGAAGAATCTTCGGACGAGCCCGCATGCGTACGAGTTTGTGCGCGAGGTTGTACCCTTCATTAAGGATGCGGCGTGACTGGGTAATGAGTGCTGTGTAGATCTCAGGCAGCAGTGCGGAATAGTAACGAACATCGTCTTCAACGACTAGCACGACTGGAACACCTATTTTCAGAGTGTCATGTTCAACATTGCGTCTGTCTTCTATGCACTTAACAATCGCCAGCAGGAGACGTGGATTGCCTTGCCATAGGAACACCTGTTCTATCCCCTTCAGGGGACGACGAGCCAGCAGCGCCTGTGCTTCCTGATGGTCGAAAGCCAGAACTACGATGGGAATATCAAGTCCGGCTCGACGAATGGACTCGGCCAAATCAACGCAGCCCATGTCATTGAGGTGAACGTTGCAGATTATCAGATTGTACCGCGACTGAGTGCGTGCGAGCTCAAGGGCCTCAGCGGCCGAGCTTACGTGTGTGATCTCCGGTGTGTGCTGCAGGTGAAGTTCAAGCGACTGACCGATCAGCAGCTCGTTCAGACGACCGTCTTCGCGGAGAATGAACGAATCGTACAGGCTCGATACGAGCAGGATATCCTGCACGCGAAATGGCATCAGGTTCTCAAAGCCCTCGAAAAGGCGCTCTGGGTCAGCGAAGAGCTTTGATGTCTCGACTGGCGGCATGAAGTTTACAAAGCCAAGTGATTTGGTCGCGGAACATAGTATGTGACGCAGATCGCAGGCGCACATGGAACACACTGTGCTTCCCTCCTCCGGTTGCCGCTGGCGTGATTGTGCTCAGCGGCAACCGAAAGAACGCATCTAAACGAGTCCCTGATCCATCATTGCGTATGCCACCTTGAGGAAGCCGGCAATGTTGGCACCCGAAACCAGATTGCCGGGGGCACCATAATTCGCAGCTGTCTCAAAGCAATTGCGATGCACTTCCACCATGATTCTATGCAGCTTCTGATCTACCTCTTCACGAGTCCAAGCCATGCGCTGGCTGTTTTGCGCCATCTCTAGGCCCGACGTTGCGACACCGCCACAGTTTGCGGCTTTGGCCGGTCCGTAGAGGATTCCATTCTCAAGGAATAGACGTGTAGCCGGCAGCGTGCTGGGCATGTTAGCACCTTCGGATACGACCTTCGCTCCGTTCTTAATCAGGTTTTCAGCATCCTTCAAATTGATCTCGTTTTGGGTTGCGCTAGGAAATGCACAATCGCCCTTCATAGCCCAGAGTGGGTTATGGTCCATCTGCATGTCCGTCGGCACAAAGATCGCGTTCTTGAACTGCTTCGCGTAGTCGCGAATGCGGCCGCGTTGCAGGTTCTTCAATTCCATTACCCAAGCCAATTTTTCACGATCGATGCCGTCAGGGTCATAAACAACGCCATTGGAGTCCGACATAGTCACTGGCTTTGCTCCAAGATCGAGCAGCTTTTCGACCGTGTACTGGGCAACATTTCCGGATCCGGACACTAAGCAAACCTTGCCTTCTAGCGAGTCCTTCCGGGTCTTCAGCATTTCCTGCGCATAATAAACGCAGCCGTAACCAGTGGCTTCGGGACGAATAAGCGAGCCACCCCAAGTGAGCCCCTTGCCGGTAAGCACGCCAGTAAATTCATTACGCAGACGCTTGTACTGTCCGAACAAGAAGCCAATTTCACGTCCTCCCACCCCGATGTCTCCGGCAGGCACGTCAGTGTCAGAACCTATATGCCGCTGAAGTTCGGTCATAAAGCTCTGGCAGAAGCGCATCACTTCACCATCGCTCTTACCCTTAGGGTCGAAGTCCGAGCCGCCCTTTCCACCGCCCATTGGAAGCGTAGTGAGAGAGTTCTTGAATACCTGTTCAAAGGCGAGGAACTTAAGAATTCCCAGATTCACGGATGGATGGAAACGGAGACCACCCTTATAGGGCCCGATCGCGCTGTTCATCTGAATACGAAAACCGCGATTGATTTGCATATTGCCATGATCGTCAAACCATGGCACGCGGAACATAATGACACGCTCCGGCTCTACCATACGCTCAAGGATGCGGGCTGACCGAAACTCCGGATGTTTATCAAGAACAGGGCGCAAGGATTCGAGAACTTCCTGCACAGCCTGATGAAACTCCGGTTCGGCTGGATTCTTCGCCTTCACCTGGGCGAGTACTTCTTCGATGTAGCCAGCAGGATTCTTCAATCCCGTGGTCGCACAATTCACTTCGGTTGGCATGTGTAACGCCTCCAGGTTGCTATAAAAGGCTCCCGGCGGGCCGTTATCACTAAGGACAGATGTTTGGGGCAAAGCAGCGACACACCACGCTTTGTGCGCACAACCACGCACACGCTGCAGCATCCCATTCCACCAATCGCTGGGGTAAGGGTTGGCCCGGAGGCCTTTGTTCGAGGGATAAGCTCCTCGATCCGGAACAGCATTAAATCCCGTGCGCTACAAGTGCGCCATGACGCAAATCACCTGCGGTGGTGACGCGCATCTAGGTTGGCACCAGAGAGTGATATCTAGTACAGAGCCCAGTAACACGTAGTGGGGGCTGTATCGCGCTCCCGACTACGTGTTCCGCTTCCGCTATTGCGCGACACTCGACTTGCGGCCTTCGGCCGCTAGACTTTCCCTGAAATACTCGAGACTCATAGTAAGCCCAGTCCGAAGGTCGATCTTCGGTTCCCATCCCAGTAAAGACTTTGCCTTGGAGATATCCGGACAGCGCTGCTTAGGATCATCCTCCGGTAGCGGGTCGAAGAGTAGCTTGCTGTTCGACTTTGTGACCTCCAAAACGATCTGCGCGCACTCGATCATCGTAAATTCGCCGGGGTTACCGACATTTGTCGGTAAGTGCTCTCCCGAGGCACCTAGGCGCACAATGCCGTCGACTTCGTCAGTCACGTAGCAGAAACTGCGAGTCTGCGTTCCATCTCCATAAATAGTGAGATCCTCGCCGAGCAGGGCCTGCTTCATGAAATTTGAAATCACGCGGCCATCGTTAAGTTGAAGGCGTGGACCATAGGTGTTGAAGATGCGGACAATTCGCGTATCGACACCACGATAGCGGTGATACCCCATCGTCAACGCTTCAGCAAAGCGTTTGGCTTCATCATAAACAGACCTGGGCCCAATAGGATTAACATGCCCCCAATAAGACTCGGACTGAGGATGCACATCCGGATCTCCATAGGTTTCGGATGTTGACGCTAAAAGAAACTTCGCGCCGTATTTCTGCGCGAGTTCCAGACAATTGCGAGTCCCGGAAGACCCGACGTCCAACGTCTCCAAACCCCACTTGCTGTAATCCACAGGACTCGCCGGTGACGCAAAATCGTAAACGAAGTCCACCGGGCCAAAATCAAAGGGTCGACATATATCGCACTGCTCGAAGCTGAAGCGCGGGTCGTCCGCAAAACTCTTCATATTCTCCATGCGTCCGGTCAGCAGGTTATCCACGCTAACAACAACGTGGCCGTCCGCCAACAACCGCTCACATAGGTGAGACCCTAAGAAACCCGCACCGCCCGTTACAAGAATCCGCATCGATTCCACGTCAAACCTTTCCTTAGCGCCGCAGTTTCTGCTTCCGCAAGGGAAGCCTACAAGCAATCGATGATAAATGATGAGATGTGAACTCGGAGGAATTTTAAAAGGACGAAAACGAAGAAATGAGTAAGGCACACGCCGAGACTAGAAACCACTCCAACGTGTGCCTTGAAATCAAGATAGTCCATCACAGGCAGAAACTCTGATACGAACAACTCTGTTTCACAACTCAGGCCCCCGCACCGGAGCCAGTGTTCAATGCCAACCCCGGCTCCGCCATCGGCCGCCCCATGCTGTAATAGTGGAAGCCAGCGGCAGCCATTTCCGCAGGATTGAGAAGATTACGTCCGTCAATCACTACGGGGTAGTGCATGATTTCTCGGAGTCGAATCGGATCAAGCCTGCCAAATTGAGGCCATTCCGTAACAATCAGCAGAGCATGTGCATCGCGCGCAGCATCGAACTCATCGCTTGCATAACGCAGCGCCTCGCACTCAGGTAAAACGGCCCGCGCTTTCTCGATCGCGGCCGGGTCATACGCAGAAACGATGCATCCTTCTGCGAGAAGGTTTTTAACTATGCCAAGGCTCGGAGATTCCCGAATGTCGTCGGTACCCCCTTTAAAAGCGAGGCCAAGCACTCCGATATGCTTTCCCTTCAAAGTCCAGAGCGCAGAACGAAGCTTCTTCATGAAACAGACCTGCTGATTGTCATTGATCTTTTCAACCGCCCGCAGCAGATCAAAATCGTAACCCACTGTTTCAGCTATTTTGAAAAAAGCCCGCACATCCTTAGGGAAACAGGACCCGCCATATCCGATGCCTGCGTTCAGAAATCTCGGACCTATACGGGAGTCGGATCCGAGTCCTTTAGCTACCTCCTCCACATCGGTTCCCACCAGTTCACAAACATTCGAAACGGCATTAATGAAGGAAATCTTCAAAGCCAAAAACGCGTTTGAGGCATGCTTAATCAACTCAGCGCTCTTGGCGCTTGTTTCCAGATAAGTAACTCCGCAGGAGAGATCACGCGGTCCCGGAACATGCTCTGGATGTGAATAATAGCTGCCATCGATTAGCGGCTGATACACCCGTTGCAGAATTGATCGGGCACGGTCCGTATCTGCTCCAACAACGATTCGGTCTGGGTACAGAAAATCCACAATAGCCGTCCCCTCGCGAAGAAACTCCGGGTTAGAGACAACATCGAAGTCTTCGCTTTTTGCGCCATTGAATTGCAGAACACGACTGATCCATTGATTCGTAAGCACGGGAACGGTGCTCTTCTCGACCACTACTTTGTAATCTTGGAGTTCAGCAGCTATCTCGCGAACCGAAGCCTCGACATAAGACAGGTCAGCTTCTCCTGATGGTGATTGGGGTGTCCCGACAGCGATGAAGATTACCGCCGACTGGCGAACCGCGCTCAACAGATCAGACGAGAAGGTGAGGCCATGCCCACGGTGACGAGCCAGCAGTTGCGGCAAAAGTTCCTCGTAAATCGGAGTCTCGCCCGCCTGCAACGCCGTGACTTTTGCCGTGTCATTATCCACGCAGATCACGGAATGACCAATCTCTGCGAAACAAACTGCAGCAATCAATCCGACATATCCCGAGCCTACGACCGCGATCTTCAGTGGATCTTTTGTACTCGATTGGATACCCACGTTTTCCTCTCCTACAAAGGCTAATCTCTAAAGGCAAAGCTCGAGGGTCTTCGCCAGCTCTCAGGGAGACCGTACAGCAAATCACCTTCAACTTGCGTTCAGCATATCAGCACTCATGACATGAACGATAAGTATCAGAGTCTCCCATTTTCATCTTGCCAGTGATGCTGTATGCTCTTTGAAAGACAACCGGGAATAAACAATTCAGGGCGCGATATCCGACAGAACGGAACTGATCCGGCTTTTTAGCAACAACACCACCCGAAAATCCCGATGAGTGCTCTTTGGATGTTAGCTTGGTTCGGTGTAGTTTTCCCGAGCGGGATAGCCGTGGTCTCATGATTGCCCGTAAGCGGCGTTACACCCGTTTGGATCAGAAATAAAGGCGGAACCTGATGAAAAAGGCATTAATTACTGGTATTACTGGCCAAGACGGGTCGTATCTTGCCGACCTACTACTCTCTAAAGGATACGAAGTTCACGGAGTTAAGCGACGTAGTTCCCTCTTCAATACGGACCGCATTGATCACCTTTACCAGGATCCCCACGATCAGAATCGTCGGTTCTTTCTGCACTACGGGGACATGACCGACACCAGCAGCCTGTTAAACATCATACGGGCCGTTCAGCCAGATGAAGTTTACAATCTTGCTGCTCAGAGTCATGTAGCGGTCTCTTTCGAGGAGCCAGAATACACCGCGAATGCCGACGGCATCGGCACCTTGCGCGTTCTGGAGTCAATTCGCATCCTAGGCTTAGAGAAGAAAACGCGTTTCTATCAAGCCTCAACCTCAGAGCTGTACGGACTCGTACAGGAAACACCGCAGACTGAGACCACACCGTTCTACCCACGTTCGCCCTATGCTGCAGCAAAGCTTTACGCATTCTGGATCACGGTAAACTATCGAGAAGCCTACGGGATTTACGCCTGCAACGGTATTCTGTTCAACCATGAATCGCCGGTACGCGGAGAGACATTTGTAACTCGTAAAATCACTCGGGGGCTTTCTCGAATCAAGGCTGGCCTGCAGGATGCGCTGTACATGGGAAATCTCGACTCGCTTCGAGACTGGGGCCACGCCCGCGACTACGCTGAAATGCAGTGGCTAATGCTTCAACAGGAAGCGGCGGAAGATTTCGTGATCGCCACCGGCGAGCAGCGCAGTGTGCGCGACTTCATCAACATTGCCGCCGACAAGTTGGAACTCCAACTTACGTGGAAGGGACACGGCATAGAGGAAAAGGCCTACGACGAAAATGGGCGTTGTATAGTGGCCATTGACCCGCGTTATTTCCGTCCGACAGAAGTGGAAACGCTCCTTGGGAATCCCGCGAAGGCAAAAGCAAAGTTGGGATGGGTTCCGAAAACCAGCTTCGACCGCCTGGTAACGGAGATGGTTACGTCAGACTACGAAAATGCCAAGCGCGATGCTCTGGTGCGCTCAAAAGGCTACAAGATCCTAAATCACCATGAATAATTTCATATCAAAGAACGCAAAAATCTTTCTCGCCGGACATCGCGGTCTGGCTGGCTCGGCAATTGTGCGCAAACTGCGCTCGCTCGGATATGACAACCTTCTGCTGCGTTCCCGGCAGGAGCTTGATCTCCTGAACTCAAATGCCGTCGGTAGCTTTTTCGACGATCATCGCCCGGAGTTCGTATTCCTGGCTGCAGCAAAAGTCGGAGGCATTCTCGCAAATCGCGACTACCCTGCCGACTTCATCGCCCAGAATCTTCGTATCCAGAGCAATGTGATAGAGAACGCCCATCGAACGCAGGTCAAACGACTGCTGTTTCTCGGATCGAGCTGTATCTATCCGAAGTTGGCGCCGCAACCTATCAACGAAGAGCAACTACTAGCCGGACCTCTCGAATTCACCAATCGCTCCTATGCGATCGCGAAGATCGCAGGAATCGAAATGTGCTGGGCCTTCAACAGACAGTATGGATCATCATATTTGGCTGCAATGCCTACCAATCTCTACGGACTGGGGGACAACTACAATCTGGAAACTTCACACGTTCTCCCCGCGTTAATCCGTAAAGTACATGAGGCAAAACAGAATGGTGAAGACCGTGTGACGATTTGGGGAACCGGCAAACCTCTTCGCGAATTCCTCTTCAGCGACGACATGGCCGATGCATGCGTTTTTCTACTGAATCTTCCAGAAGAGCAATTCCATGATCTCATTGCGAACACTGAAGTAGCTCCGCTCGTGAACGTCGGAAGTGGCAGCGACTTATCAATCGGAGAACTAGCCAGAAAAGTCTGCCATGCTTTGCAATTCGACGGAGAGATCGTTTTTGATCTCAGCAAACCGGACGGAACTCCTCGGAAGCTAATGGACAGTTCAAAACTCTTCAGCTATGGCTGGCGTCCGAAAGTGTCACTCGATGAGGGAATTCGAATCTCATACTCGGATTTCTGCTCGACACCAGCAACGCTCAAGCAGACAACCGTTTAAATGAGCGCCACTGAAGATGAAGAATGATCGACATCCATTGCCACCTATTGCCCGCAGTAGATGACGGCTCGAAGTCGTGGAAGACGACGCTCGAGATGTGTCGCCTTGCTGAACTGGACGGCGTTTCCCACATCGTTGCAACTCCGCACGCCAATGAGGAGTACCGCTATGACCGCGCGAAGCACTTGGATCTTCTCGAAGAACTCCGCATACGCGTGCCGAAATTAAGCTTTCTGCTAGGATGCGATTTCCACCTGTCCTACGAGAATATTAATGACGCGATGGATCACCCCGATCGCTACACTATCGGTAATACACGTTATCTGCTGGTGGAACTGTCAGAGTACAGCACCTTCAATGTTGCACAAACGCTCTATCAGCTCCAAACGGTTGGCTTAGTTCCCATTCTCACCCATCCAGAGCGAAATCCGATGATTCTCCACCGTCCCGAACTACTCAACGAGTTTGCTGATGTCGGTTGCCTATTTCAAATTACCGCGAACTCACTCACTGGTTTCTGGGGTAGGAGCACACAGAAGATGTGCGAGGCAATGCTCAAGAAAGACCTCGTTCACTTCATCGCTAGCGACGCTCATGGCACGAAGAGCCGCCCACCAATACTTTCACCGGCGCGCGACATCGTGGCCAACATGATCGGAACTGACGCTGCTGAAAGACTCGTGAAGACAAACCCAGAGGCGCTACTCAGGAACGAGAACCCGCTGCAGTGAGATCCTGACCACCCCACCCCTCAGTTCCGTTCTCGTTCCATTGTGCTGTTTATACGATTGAACGTTTCACAATTCATAGGCCATTGAATTAGAATTAATTTACGCGCCTGTAGCTCAACTGGATAGAGCACGAGTCTTCGAAACTCGCGGTTGCAGGTTCAACCCCTGTCGGGCGCACCAGATTCTCTTTCCTGTTCCGCTGAGCGGTTCACATCTCCAACGTACTTTTCTATCGATCCTATAGATTTCTTCTATTTCGGCCTCGTTTTCCAACCCCACTGATATCTATCGCCTGCCTTTAAGTGCCTTTCGTGCCAACGTTCCTCCACTTCTGACCTCCCCGAAAAGAACCGAATACAGACTGGCCACCACATTGCAAGCCTGAGAGAAACCACGTAGAAGTTTTCTTTATCGGACCGATAAAGAAAAGGAATTGGCGTTGTCTTGAGAGTACAGCTAATCTCGGCGATTATCTTTCACAACTTGAACACTTGCTGAGCAGCATTCAAATTGGAGAATCTTTCTTTGAAAATGAAACGCCTTTGTAGCTTGGCACTTGGGGTTGTCTTCCTGTCATGTACTCTTCCTTCAGGAGTTTCTGCCCACACCTCAAGTGCCGACACCGACAAGAGAATCGCAGATATTGAGAAGCAACTCGACGCGCTTCGAGCAGAATTGGAAGCGCTGAAATCCAAACCAGCTACAGTGGCTTCCACATCTCCCGCTCCAACTCCGATCACAGTTCCAGCCGCATCCGTTGTGACTCCTGATGTTCCCGCAGCCAGTACTCCTAGTCCTTTAGCCGGAATCTCGAGTGTCTTGGGCGGAGTCAATTTGACCGGACTTGCTGATGTCTATTACGGCTACAATGCCAACCATCCAGCAACTGGCACGGTTACGGAACCCTTCCAGTTGTACAACAGCCAGTTCGGGCTCAATTTGATTGAACTTCAACTCGACAAGGTTCCCGATAGAACCTCTTCTCTGGGCTTCCGTGTTGCGCTCGGCTTCGGGCAGACGATTAACGCGATCAACGGAAATCCCGGCGATGGAGCACTCTCTGGGACGCAGCACCTCAAAGAGGGATATTTATCCTACTTCGCCCCTCTCGGCAAAAGCTTACAGATCGATGCGGGAAAGTTTGTAACCCCGGCTGGTGCTGAGGTCATCGAAACCAATCAGAATTGGAATTACTCACGCAGTCTTTTGTTCTACTACGCAATCCCTTACTACCACTTCGGTGTGCGTGCGAAATATTCCTTTAACGATAAGTGGTCGATCGCTGGATATGCAGTGAACGGATGGAACAACACAGTCGATAACAACAGCGGTAAGACCGGCGGCGTCAGCATTGCATGGAACGCCACGAAAAAGCTGGCAATCACCCAAAATTACCTTTCCGGCCCAGAACCAGTTGGCACCGTCAGTTCGTGGCGTAATCTTTCGGACACTGTTGTTGCCTATAATCCAACAACCAAGTTGTCGTTTATAGCAAATGTCGACTATGGCCGCCAACAGAAATTATCCAGCACCCAAACTCCAGCAGACTGGAGCGGCATCGCCGGATACGTCAAATACGCGTTCAATCCAAAGGTGGCATTAGCAGGGCGCTACGAATATTTCAACGACCACGACGGCTTCGACACGGGCAAGCCTCAGCACATGAACGGGTTCACCGGAACCTTTGAACGCAGGATAGCGGACCATCTGCTCTCGCGCATGGAAGTCCGGCACGACTCGTCAAACCAGGACTTCTTCCAACGAGGAAACTCTTCATTTGTGAAGGGCCAGACCACGGTAGATGCCGGATTGGTATTCGTTCTAGAACCCAACGATACCAAGTAGGACGAAACATTGGCGACATCAAGTTCACCGCAGAACTCGATTCCATAGGTGAACAACCGCAAAAGCAACCATAGAAGACTACTTAAGATCAGGAGATATCGCATGGCCGAAGCGACAAAAGTAGAATCCGTTGAAATGCAGAAAACACTGGGCTTGACGGGATTAACGATGAATGCAATGGCGCTTATCGCTCCCGGTGCCTTTCTGTGGCTTACTTTCTACATCCAGGCGACGACCGGCACAACCGGCCCAGCAATGTGGATGGGAATTGTGCTCGCGCTGCTGCTTTGTCTCGCAACCGCAGTCTGTTACGCGGAAATGGCAAAGCTGTACCCAGGTACAGGAAGTTCCTACTATTTTGCCGAACAATCTTTTCTGAACCACGATAAGGTGTGGAGGTATGCACGGCTTTCGAAATTCATCGTAGGCTGGGGCTCGCACCTCTATTATTGGATTTATCCAGGCGTGATGGTGGGCGTCATGGGAATCCTCTGCGGATACCTCGTGGGCACCCTTTGGCCGAACTTCATGAGCGCCTCCAATCCTGGCCCAGCGTTCATGATGGCAATCGCCGTAGTGTTCTCCTTCTTCATTGCCTATATCGCCTATCGCGGCGTAAACGGTTCAACCGCCGTGAACATTGGCATCAATGTAATCCAGATCTCCGCGCTAGTGGTATTTGCGGTAATGGCGCTCGGATACCGCGCGAACCACCCTGCAGGAAGCCAAGGATTCCAGTTTGACTCCACCTCTGGTGCCTCCTATAAATACGAGTTCGCGACAACCAAGACCATTGCCAATGGCGTAGAAGCCGAGAATATCGTCCGCGATGCAAACCAAGTTCCTCAACCTAAACTGGATGCCGCAGGCAAGGTAGTTCCCTTTATCGTCACCTACCCAACGGCGGACGATAAGGGCAACTTTCTGACCCACGAAAAGGCGAAGTCGGTCATTAGCCCCCACAAATGGAGCTGGGTGTTTCTGCAAGCCACGGTAGCGATTCTGATCCTGGTTGGCTTCGAATCAGTAACAGCAATGGGAGGCGAAGCAAAGAACGCAAAACGCGACGTACCCATCGCCGTCATTGTCTCGCTTCTCGTGCAGGGCCTCTTCTGCTATCTATTCGAATACTTCGCTGCGAATTACTTCCTGAATAGCGGCTACACAATGCAAAGTGCTTCGGGTTCGGCTGCTCCTATCGGGGACATGATGATCATCGTGGGCGACTCGCTCTTTGGACCCGGTCGCGGTCGTATCTTCATGCTCGTGGAAGCCTTCACTGTCTTCTTGGCGCTGATCGGAACCACCCTGTCCTGCATGAACACCGGCGCGCGCGTCACTTACGCGATGGGCAAGGACCGAGAGGTTCCCGAACACTTCGGCTTCCTTCACGGCGACAAACTAACCCCGCATCGCGCCATTTGGACCCTCGCAGTAATCTCCGCCGTGGTTGGATGCGTAGCGGTAATCATGCCTTTCGGTAACGCTGGCGCCCCGGCCGACACGGTCATTCAGGCCCTACCACACGGTTTCTGGTCGAGCTTCGGTTATACAACTCATGACAAAATGGCAGCGCTTCCGAATTCCTTGCTCACCGTTACGCTGGCCTCGAACTTCGGAACGTTTGTACTCTACGCCCTCAGTTGTGTGATCTGCATTATCGCGTACCACAAGCATCCGAAATTCAGCGTCATACGACATTTCATTATTCCTCTGTTCGGATTGCTAGCTAACTTGGCCTGCATGATGACCTATCTGGTCGGTCCGTTCCTTGGTATAGGAACGAAGGCCGAACCACTGTTAGCCTTGGGCATTGCGCTGGTCTGGGCGATCTATGGCGGGGTATACTTCGTCATATCCTCGCGTGCCACCGGCAGATCCACATTGGTTGGTAGTCGCGTCGTTTAAATAGCCCATACACGCTCGAATACAGGCGGGTTAGCAGCCCGCCTGTATTCTATGTAGGAGGTTTGTTGTGCCCCGTCCCCGCGTAAACGCCGCGTTTTCTCAGTCACCCGATCTAGGATCACGATCGGCCACATTGGACATCGATTTCGCGGAGATTAGCGATTGCGGTCCCGTGCGCGCGCAGAACGAAGACTACGTCGGCCATTCAAAACCATCTAATCCCGAACAATCGCGGAATGGTGGATGGATGTTTACATTGGCGGACGGCGTAGGGGGGCAAGACCGGGGTGAAATCGCCTCTCAGCTCGCGGTGCAATCCATGCTTAACTCGCACTCGAAAACGACTTCCGGAGAGAACGCCGCAACGTTCCTCACGCGCTCTGTTCAAGCGGCAAATACAAGGGTGTACGAGGAGGGTCATGGCACGATTGCCACTACTCTCGTTGCATGCATGCTACGCTTCGACCGCGCCACCATCGCCCATGTTGGCGATTCCCGATGCTATCTCATCCGCAATGGGCGGCCAAAATTGCTCACGCGCGATCACACAGTGATCAACGAGCAGGTTCGGCTTGGCCTCTTTACGGATCAGGAAGCAAAAAAAGCGGCCACGCGCAATGTTCTAAGCCGCTCACTTGGCACCAATCTCTTCGTCTCACCAGATGTCAGCGAACACAACGTGAAACCCGGCGATTTGTTGCTCCTCTGCTCCGACGGCTTGCACGGCGCGGTCCCAGACGAGAAGATTGCGCGCATTGCGGCGACCCCCGGCGACCCCAAGGACGTAGCTCAACAACTGATCACGATTGCCAACCAGAGCGATGGTGGAGATAATGTGAGCGTTCAGCTTATCCGTGTAAAAAGCGTCGAAGCCGTCGGAATGTATCGCGGTCGACCTTATCGGCTGTACTGAACTGCAGTTACACGAATCCCCTTGGTTGGCATTCTTCCCATGATCTCTGTACACGCTGGCGAACAACTCGACCATTTTCAGATTGAACAACTGGTTGCCCGTAGCGGCATGGCCTCGATCTATCGCGCAACTGACCTGCGCACCGGCGAGACAGTCGCCATCAAGATTCCGCACCCAGAGATGGAATGCGATCCAATTTTCTTCGAGCGATTTCAGCGCGAAGAAGAGATTGGAAAGAAGCTAGATCACCCAGGTGTTATGAAGGTGATCCCGAATGAGGGTCGGCGCGATCTTTACATCGTAATGGAATGGGTTCCAGGTCGTCTGCTTCGCAACGTCATTGCCGAGAACCGCAAGATGCCCCCAGAGCGCGCCATTAAGATCGTGGTACAGATCTGCAAAGCGCTTGACCATATCCACGGTCATGGAGTGATTCACCGCGACCTTAAGCCCGAAAACATAATGATTGATGAGTATGACAACATCAAGATCATTGATTTCGGCATCTCGGCCAACATTGGCGCACGGCGTATCACGTTCGCTAAATTGAGCGACACCATGGGCACCCCTGACTACATTTCGCCGGAGCAGGTGAAAGGCGGTCGTGGCGATGCCCGCAGCGATGTTTACTCCGTAGGGGTCATGCTCTACGAGATGGTGACAGGCTCCGTTCCCTTCACTGGGTCCAATCCCTTTGTGATCATGAATGACCGCCTGCTGAACGACCCGATACCGCCACGCGAATTGAACCCCGACCTTTCACCGGAGTTACAAGAAGTTCTATACCGTGCTTTGGAACGCAGCCCCCACAATCGATACAAGAGTGCGAAGGACTTCGCCTTCGACCTGGAACATCTGGACCAAGTCGGTATCGAGGATCGTCCCGAGCTACAGAACTGGAAAAAACGTCGCTCTCCATGGGCTCGCCGAATACTGATGTACGTCGCATTGGCGTTGATTCCTGTAATTGTCTTCGGGCTGCTTCTCTACGTTGCGCGCCACACGTAGAACGCTATTGCCTCTGAGGCTCATAGTAGTGCTCAGAACTACTGTTTTCGAAGCAATACGAACGTTCCAAGCGAGCGCTGACAGTGTTCAAGAAATCTTGTTACACGGAAGAACCGATATGAAAACTGCTGGATTTCTCCTGCTCCTCGCAGGATTTGTAATTGTGCTAAGTGCGTTTGCGCTGCTGTCCTCCAACACATCTCGTGCGGTGTTCACCCTTTCCGGGATCGCAGTTCAACTTCTCGGGCTCATCCTCACATTCCGCGCCCATTACACCCTGAACGAGGAACACTGATGCAGATCCAGCCGACAGTACTCACCGAAACGGGAATGGCAGTCTGCACGTTGTGTATCCTCCTGGTTCCTCTCGTAGGAGCGGGCCTTGCACTTGTAAACACAGGGTTCGGTCGCGGACGGAGCGCCGCTCACTCAATGCTGAGCGCGGCCTGCGTGTTTGCAGTCGCGGTTCTCGTTTTTTTGTTCATCGGATTTGCCTTTCAAGGCTACGCCGGAGAACCCTCTCACCTGTTGACTTTCAGGGGACGCCAGTGGAATCTCGTGGGTGCCGAGCGAATGATGATGCGTGCCGTAGTGTTCAACGGTTCCCCACTCTCGCTCGTAGCCTGCCTTCAATTGTTCAGCGTAGGCATTGCAGCAATGATTCCTCTCGGTGCTGGCTCAGATCGATGGCGCCTCGGCGCAAGCTGCGCATCCACGGCACTGCTGGCTGGCATTACTTATCCAATCTTCGCGCATTGGGTGTGGGGAGGAGGCTGGCTCTCACAGCTAGGTACTCTGGCATGTGGCAACGGAGCCATTGACGCTGGAGGCGCTGGAGTAATTCACGCCGTCGGCGGCATCGCGGCTCTCTCCATTGTGTGGATACTCGGACCGCGCCATGGCAAGTACGAAACGAACGGAATGGCAATACCTGGCCACAACATGGTCATGGTTACATTCGGTTGCATGTTGACTCTGATCGGATGGCTGGGACTCGATTCCGCTGGCGCCATGTTGTTTGCGGCGGCTCCCGTAAATCGCATTCCACTCATTGCCGTGAATTGCGTCGTAGCAGCCAGTACTGCACTGTTATCTGCCCTAATCGTCACAGCAGTGCAATTCGGTAAGCCGGATGCCTCGATCAGCGCAAATGGATTTGTGATTGGGTTGGTCTCTATTTCCGGCGGCTGCTCTCTAGTCTCGCCAATCGAGGCCGTCGCCGTCGGTCTCGTGGCAGGTGTACTGGTGCCATTCTCGGTTGAATGGCTCGACCGGCTCGGTTTCGACGACCCAAGCGGGTCCATTTCCGTACACCTCTTGGGTGGTCTCTGGGGCGTAATCGCCGTCGGAGTGTTCGTACAAACTCGACCGGGACAATGGCTGGCACAAATGGCGATGGTATCGGCGTTACTTGGCTTTGTTCTGCCGTTAACCTACTGCCTCAACCTCTTATTGAACCGCGTCTATCCTCAACGCATCAGCAAGGACGGAGAGCGGCAGGGCCTGGATATGTGCGAACTTGGTTCAGGTGCCTATCCGGAACTTGCACCTGTAACGAAAGACTACTTGTATCGATGAAGCGCTAAGTACACGGAGAAAGGGCACCCCGATGAGGTGCCCTTTCTCCGTTATTGAAACAATTTTGTCTCTAGTTCCGAGGTGCCGCCAATCTTGCCTGATTATGCTCTGCAATGGTCTTGCGCGCGTTATCGGCGAGTTCCTTGGCCTTGGGCATCAGATCCAGAGCTTTCAGCACATTCGGGTCGGACTCGGCTTGAACCCGCATTCCCTCTTGCTGTCCGAAAGCACCAACGAAAAGCTCGCTCTTAATGCTGGAACGAACCCAATCATTGTTGTCCACCAGCTCTTTTTCTGTGTACGGTAGCTTCCCGTCGTCCAAGAAGCTACGGAACTCCTGCAACACAGCGTCGTCAACTTGGAAGTTCTTGTCAATCTTGTGTGAGATCGAGTAATGCTTCGAGAAGTTGAAGAAAGCATACTTTCTCAGTAGCTCTTCCTGGAATTTATTGGCCTTCAGCGGCGCGAATTTCACGTCTGGCGTGATTCCACCACCACCGTACACAGTCCTTCCGCTATCGGTAAGCTTCACTTCGCGGTTTGCGTCATCCTGCTTCACACTGTTGATCGAGTTATCGTCGGCATTCCGGTTGTAGTAGTAGTCGTAAAGCGAAACGCCGTTGTAGTCGCGTTGAATCAGTCGTCCGCTCGGCGTGTAGTACTTAGCCGTGGTCAAGGCTAGCCCTGTGTTCTCGCTTAAGCGATAGACGGTCTGAACCAAGCCCTTGCCAAAAGTGGTCTCTCCGGCAATCAGTCCGCGGTCATGATCCTGAATCGCACCCGAAACAATCTCGGCGGCCGAAGCAGTCCCGTGGTTTACAAGCACCACAATCGGGTATTCCTTAGAAGTACCGTGAGCGGCTCGATAAACCTTCTCGGGTGAATTGCGGCCATGGTGACTCACAATAACCTGCCCCTTTTTGAGGAACTTGTCAGCCACACCCACACCTTCACTAAGTAATCCACCGGGATTGTTGCGGAGATCGAGAATCAATCCCTTCAGCTCGCCCATCTCGTCTAGTGCCGCCGAGGTCTCAGCTTCGGTTGTTTCCTGAAATCCGCTGATATGCAGGTACCCAATACCGGGCCGAATTAGGAAGTGCAAGTCCACCGAATAGCGAGGAATTTCATCACGTACAACAGCGAAATCCAGAGGCTTTGTGTTGCCCTCTCGCAAGATAGCGATATGTACGGTAGTTCCCTTAGGTCCCTTTAGAAGGTCCGCCACATCACTCGTGGTCATGTTGTCGGTCGGCTTTCCGTCGATCGCGACAATCACGTCACCGGGGCGGATGCCCGCACGATAAGCAGGAGCTCCGGCAAACGGTGCAATCACAATGACCTTGTTGTTACGCGGTCCCACCTGCATCCCGACGCCGTAATATCGGCCGCGCTGCTCTTCTTGCAGAGCCGAATATTGTTTCGGATCAAAGAAGTTTGAGTGCGGGTCAAGCACACGCAACATGCCGGGAATGGCTCCATCATAAATGGCCTTGTCAGCGTCCAGCTTTTCCGCATAATTCTGCTCAATGACGCTGTAAACCTGCGCAAAGTTGTGTACCGAATCGCGCATATCATTGTCGTCATTGGCGGGTGCAGCTCCAGTACGACCAAAAACCACACCAAGAAAACCGCAAGTCAGAATTATCAGAAAAACGAAAACCAGTGAGCGACGGGAACGTCCAGCCATTGATACTTCCTTCTTTGCCCTGCGCAAGTGCGCTTCGTGAATGTTTGTCACGCCATAACACAGGAGAATGGCGCAACCCTTGATTTCGCAAGAGTATAGCAGTTTCAAAAGAAAATTGGTTAGCGCGGGGCGGATGCTGAATTCGGAATTCCTTGCCGCGAGCACCTTACCACATGAGATGCCACACACGGGAGATTCGCTTCGTAACTTATTCAGCTACGCTTTCTCGTTCAGCTCAGAACTTTCCGAAGAGTTTAGGTTCTTTTTTTGGCGTTCTAGAGTGGTTCCACCTTACGGGGGAAACCCCTCCCCGTGTATGATGCCAATGTATGGGAACGCCCGAGATGTTTTTCATCTTCTTGCTGGCTTTGATTCTATTCGGCCCCAAGAAGTTACCTGAGATTGGACGCCAGATCGGCAAGTTTATGGCCGAATTCAAGCGTGCATCCAACGATTTCACGTCTCAACTTCAGACCGAGATAGAATCCGCCGGTGCCGATCTCGGTCAGGCGAAGCAATTAGGAGCGCAGCAGAGTTCTTCGTTTACCCAAACCCTGCTTCCTCCTGTGGTTACCTCGGCAATTTCAGAACTTGATAGCGCACACGACCGCTTAATGCAGACGGCCCGTATGGCCTTTGACGCCCAGAGCTTTACCCTACGTCCGCCGCAGACCCCCGTGGTCGCGTCCACGGCGCTGGAAGCCGCTCCAGTCGTACTCCCTGCCCCGCAGTCAAGCGCACCAGAATTATCCAGCAGTTCGCAGACTTACCCCGAAACATCTCTGGTTGAAGCTGCGACTGATCACCCTACGCCTGACCCGGCGCCGGCAAAGAGCGACTCTGCCCCGCAGAGCAGCTAACCGGACGATCCCACAAAGGTATTGATGGCAGACACAGCGACTCCTACAAGCAATATTAAAGACCGACAGGAATTGTCGGCTATGGGTTTCCTTGAGCACCTTGAGGAACTTCGCAAACGTATAATCTGGAGCATCGTCTATATCACGGCAGGGTTCTGCGCTTGTTACTGGTTTCATGAACAAATATTCGGGTGGATGCAGAGCCCGATTATGTTTGCTCTTAAGCGCCATAACCTGCCTACCAATCTCGTTTACACCAATCCTACTGATCCTTTCAATATGTACCTGAAGATCAGTCTAATAGTAGGGATTTTCGTCGCCTCGCCGTTTGTTCTTTACCAAGTCTGGGCTTTCATCGCCCCTGGCCTTTACAAGAGCGAGCGAAGATACGTAGCGCCGTTCATGTTTAGTACGGTCGGCTTGTTTATGGCAGGCGGATACTTTGCTTACAAGATGGTGTATCCGGCAGCACTGGACTTCTTGATCGACTACAGCAAGCAATTCACGCCAATGATCACGATCAACGAGTACACCGATCTGTTTATGACGATCGTCTTGGGACTCGGCGTGGTCTTTGAAATGCCGATCTTGGTGTTCTTCCTTGCTCTGTTTGGAATCGTGAGTCCGGGTTGGATGTGGCGGAACCTGCGCTATTCCATCCTGGTCATCTTCATCATCGCAGCGATCATTACTCCGACCACTGACATTATGAATATGTGCATCTTTGCCGCACCGATGATCATTCTTTACTTGGTCAGTATCGGAGTGGCATATCTGGTCCATCCCAAGCAACGCCGCAAGCGGGAGCTGAATAGCAAATGATGAACGGACATAGGGGCCTCCTGGAATTTGATCAAGTCAGGAAAGGAGGCCCCATGGTTCTTTCTGTTCTATTGGCCGCTTCCACCCTGCTTAGCGGCTCCTGCCGTGACGCCAAAACCGGAACTGATACTGCAGCCGCGCAAACTCAGGCAGCCACTCGCCCACAGTTGAGCGCCGAGGATTTCGATCCCAAGCCGAGCACACCACCCGCGCTGAAGGTCAGCGGCGTTAAGGCATTCCAGAACCTCAAGGAGTTCGTCGCTCTCGGTCCGCGTCCCTTGGGAAGCAACGGACACACAAAGGCCGAGCAGTACATTCTGAGCCACTTGGATGGCGCAACAATCGATCAGGACAAGTTCAACGTGCAAACAGCCGCCGGTCCCTTTGCCATGAATAACATCCTCGCAAAGTTTCCCGGCAAGAAAGACGGCATCATCGTCCTCGCTGGCCACTACGACACAAACTACCCCCTCAAAGACACAAGCTTCATAGGCGCGAACGATGGCGGTTCCAATGTTGGTTTGATGATTGAGATCGCCAACCAGCTCCGTACTCATCCGCCCGATGGTTATAGCATCTGGCTGCTCTATACCGACGGCGAAGAAGCCACCGTAAATTGGACGGACGCAGATAGCGTCTACGGCAGCAAGCACATCGCAAAGAAATGGTCTGAAGACGGTACCGCTGCAAAAATCAAAGCGTTTCTACTGCTGGACATGATTGGCGATAAAGATCTAGACGTTGATCGCGAGACAAACTCTACTCCGTGGCTATTGGACGTGGTGTATCGAGCCGCTCAACGGGTAGGACAGCAGTCGCACTTCTACGCGCGCAGCAATGCGATTCAGGATGACCACCTTCCGTTCCGCGATGTTGGAATTCCCGTGGCTGACATCATCGATCTGGACTACGGGTTCGAGAACCTCTATCACCACACTACGCAAGACACACCCGACAAATGCAGCCCCGCAAGTCTGCAAATAGTCGGCGACGTGGTGATGGAATCAATTCGAGCGCTAAATACGCGATAACTTGATCGCTCCTCGTCGCCCGCGCTCACATTTCACCGATTCCAAGGTGTTACGCTTAGATTAGGTGGCATAGAACCGCCTCAACTCAGAGAACGTTGGCCCCATGCATACTCCTTCCAACCTGTTGTTCTGGATATTGTTTCTTGGCTTTGTAGTCGCCATGCTCGTGCTCGATCTAGGCGTATTTAATCGGAAAGCCCATACAGTGAGCCTGCGCTCGGCGCTCGGTTGGACCGCAGTGTGGGTTGCACTTGCAGGCGGATTCGCCGTCCTTTTGTACTTTTTCGGACATCGCATGACCGGCGACCTCGCCCACGCCAATCGCAGACTTTCGCTCGAATTCGTTACCGGGTACCTGGTCGAAGAAGCACTAAGCGTCGATAATCTGTTTGTCTTTTTGCTAATCTTTCGCCACTTCAAGGTTCCCTCTGAACTACAGCGCAAGGTGCTTTTCTGGGGCATCCTAGGCGCGATTGTGATGCGCGCCATGTTCATTGCTGCAGGAGTTACCCTGCTGGGCCGCTTTGAGTGGGTCACATACATTTTCGGCGGATTCCTCGTCTATGCTGGCATCAAGCTTTTCTTCCAAGGTGAGGAGCAGGAGGATCCTTCCGACAGCTTCATCACACGTTTTGCGACTCGACATCTACGATTGACTAGTGATTTCGCTGATGGAAGATTCACGGTCCTGCGCAACGGCCTACGTTACTTCACAAAACTGGCACTCGTCCTGATCGTGATCGAAACAACCGACGTGATATTCGCAGTCGACTCGATCCCTGCCGTACTGGCCGTGACTCGCCAACCATACGTGGTGTTCACATCCAACATCTTCGCCATTCTAGGACTCCGCGCCCTGTACTTTGCGCTAGCCGGATTAATGGATCTCTTCCATCTTCTTCACTATGGATTGGCGATCATTCTGATATTTATCGGAGTGAAGATGTTTGGAGCCCATTATTTCGAAATTCCAACCATCTATGCGCTAGGTATCATCGTTGGTGTTCTTGCAGGTGCTGTCGGACTCAGCCTGATCAAACGACCTGCTCCAGAAAAGACAATTGCGCAATAAACGCCTCGGCTCATTCCAGCGTGAATCCGAACCCTCCGTAGCAGCGTCTATACTGTAGAAGTGAATACGATGCAGATCAGAAAGATTGCTGAGGCCGATTTCCCCACGCGATGGGGACATTTTCGGATTTTAGGGTTTACAGGATTGCTCCCCGGAACGCCCGCCACCGGCTCTCCCGATGGTAAGGAACACCGTAAAGAGGAGGCCGTCGCACTCGTAATGGGCGACATCTACTCTGAGCCGCCATTGGTTCGCATTCACTCTCAGTGCCTTACCGGAGACGTCTTCCACTCCATGCGTTGCGATTGCCGCCAGCAACTCGAACTCGCTTTGTCTTTAATCAGTGAGATTGGCAGAGGCATCCTCATCTACGAAGAGCAAGAGGGTCGCGGCATAGGACTAATGGCCAAGTTGCAAGCCTATGAGCTGCAAGACCAGGGATTAGATACCGTGGAAGCAAACCTGAAACTGGGATACGAGGCGGATTGCCGCGGATATCACATGCCAGTCGAAATCCTAAAAACCTTGGGTGTGAGCAAGCTGCGTCTCCTGTCGAATAACCCCGATAAGGTGGAAGCCGTGACTTCCGCCGGGATCGAGGTGGTGGAGCGCGTCCCCGCCGACGTGGAAGCATACGAGACTAGCGCAAAGTACCTCCGCACCAAGCGTGAAAAGATGGGACACCTCTTTACCCCCTTGCACTAGCCCCCTTTTTCCCTACCTGGCTCTTGCACGCCCTCGGCGCAGGAGCTTTTTCATTTCATCGCTTTTCTTTACCGGCAATACTTCGATCGCGTATTCCGCTAAGGCGCGATAGACCGTCGCTTCCGGGGCTCTACCCAGCGAGTCCAAGTGCAACGCAACCGTACGAACGTCACCGCGCGCCAGAGGCCCACTGAAGGACTTCTCCGCGCCGTTGCGCAGTAGGTTCGTCACCGTACGCATTACGATTGGCTCCATGATGCTGCGAATATCCCTTGGCAAAATACCGGTGCGCAACCCGATCTTCTCAGCCGCTGCCAGCTCTGCCGCCAGCATAGGTGAGAGCATGGCACCGAAAGCATGGTAGAGCGCCTTGCTTTCCGGTTCGATCGTGAAACATTTTGCTCCCAGCTTACCGGCTATCACGCGCGCGGCTCGTACCGCGACAGAGTCCCCTTCCAAGGCGAACCATGCACCTCTCAGGCTCGGCGGATCACCTTCCACAAACGTCATCATGGGATGAGCGCTTCCCGTGTGGACACCACGCCCGGCGAGAGCCCTTAACGCTTGGCTGCCCAACGCACCGCTAGCGTGCAATATCACCGGAGGTAACTCAGCGCGTTGCGCTAGTGCGTTCGAGACCTCTTCCACCGCTGCATCCGGCACGGCCAACCACAACACGTCACAGTTGAGCTTCGCACTCTCCAACCTGTTGGACGTTCCGCCAACCTTGCGAGCTACTCGTCTAGCTTTTCGCTTCGAGAAGGGAGCAGATCGCGCAATGATCTCCATAACCTCGAAACCCTGAGCGTATAGTAACCTTGAGAGGCCACTGGCCAGCGCACCCGCCCCAACAAATGAGATAGTCTTTACTCGGTTCACCCCAGCAGAGTAGCATGCTCGCCTATCATTTTGTGTATAGTGTCCGCATGGCAAACGCACGAAAGAATACCTCCAACAAGAGTTCCCGAACGAACTCCACCAAGAAAACTTCCTCTCCTGAAGAGAATGTCGCCGAACAAAATGCGGTAAAGGTACTCTCTTCGAAGATTGTCCACACCGCTCCGGTTTTCAAAGTGACCCGCGATGAAGTGATCGAACCTTCCGGCGTAAAGGTCCGGCGCGACATCATCCGCCATCCCGGTTCAGTTGTGATCCTTGCAATCGATGAGCGCAAAAGCGAGCCCCAAGTTCTTCTAATCCGCCAATATCGATATGCCGCGAACCAGGAGCTATGGGAGCTACCCGCCGGACGAATCGACGAAGGCGAGAATGCATTGCAAGCTGCCAAGCGCGAGCTGGCCGAAGAGACGGGTTACAGTGCATCGGAGTGGAAGCTGGCCCTTTATTATTATGCAAGCCCCGGATTTCTGGATGAAACCATGTCAATATTCGCGGCCCGTGACCTTCGCAAAGGCAAAGCTTCCCCCGAGGAAGACGAATTTATTACCTGCAAGCTAGTTTCACTGGGCAAAGCTGTGCGGTGGGTTATGAGCGGAAAGCTGCAGGACGGGAAAGCAATTGCGGGCGTCCTCTGGGCTGCACAGAAGTTCCATATCTCCGGAAATGGGAAACCTGGGAAGAAGAGTTAAGCTCCTTTTCCATTCCCAATAGAGATTCTGAAACCCTTATAAAATAAGGGTTTTCGTCGATTTACCACGTTGACAACTCGTCATAACTGGAGGACAATCTTGAAAATCAAGGTCAACAACAGCATTGGCCCAAGTGGTTCAGCATCGCAAGATCGAAACCTGAACTGTGCGAGTCCGCGCCGGTTGAGACCGTCGGGTACGTCGCCGATAGCAAGACGCACGGAGGAACAGTAAGTGTCTCGTCTCAAGGGAACCGTCAAGTGGTTCAACAATGCCAAAGGGTTTGGGTTCATCGGGCGCGACGATGGTCCGGATGTTTTTGTACACTACAGCGCGATCAGCAGTGAAGGTTATAAAAGCCTTCAGGAAGGTGATCAAGTAGAGTTTGAAATTGTCGAAGGACAAAAAGGTCCTCAGGCCGGAAATGTAATGAAAGTGGCCTGATCATTCGCGAGTAGTAATTCTGAGCTTCGGGTTTGTGTTACTGGCCATCCGTCAAAAGGGCTGCCCTTGAGAGCAGCCCCTTTTCGCGACGTGCATTTTCAAGCTACTTCGTTGTCCTACCCGATCCCATCGAGCAGGCGTCAGCCAGTTTGTGAACATCGGTCACGTTAAACTGTCGAGCACTTGCTGCTGTTCCCGAAGAGGTATCCGAAGCCGATGAGCTACCAGTCGACGAACTCGGCGAGGACATCGCCCCCAAGCCCGTACCGCTGTCTCCTGCTGTCACACCCTCGACCCGAACCTGCTTTCCAACATAGCTGCTGAGTCGTGATGTTGCACCGCGGAGTTGGAAGTTGTTTCCCGAGTTGTCCGCCAGAACAAAGCTTCCGTCTGACGACTGGCTCAAACAGCCGCGCAAGGTTGTTGCTTGGGAGTTACTCGCCTGATTGGCATGGTCGTGGCTCATCTGCCCTGGAGCATTCGTATCCGGGGGGATCGCTGAAGGATCAGCGGGTGTTGTTGGATTCCCTGGTGTCTGGCCAGTCTGGTCCTGCGGGAAAGTGGTCGGCGTCGATCCTTGCGGAGTCTGATTCGGAGTGCTTCCAACCTGAGCAACAGCAGCAAGGCAGCAACTCAACAACAGTGCCCCAAAGGTGAGAGTCTTTTTCATGCGAAACCTCCAGTGATACCTCTCTTACTGCATGAAGAACACCACTTCAGCATCACTGAAAGCAGGGCCAAACAGAGAAAATCTAAGGTATAACTCTGAGTCCAAAAGGAAGCTTTTGCCGTTCAGGCGCGATATTACACAGTTGACTCGCGACTCGCCGCGTTTACTCCCGGAACAAACGCATTGCCCCCTGAGGCTTGAGGTCAGGAACGAGAAACTTGCACGGCTCTCCGGCTGCTCTTGCAACAGCCTCTGCCGTGAGATAGCCCGCGCGCACTGCACCTTCCATAGTGGATGGCCATCCCGTAGCAGTCCAATCGCCACTCAGAAACAGACGAGCCCACGGACTCACCGGAGATAGCCGAAACTCCTCGCTTAGGGGCGCAGGAGCAAAAGTAGCATGAACTTCCTTGACCACTGTGGCCTTTACCAGCTTTGCGTCGCGGGCAGCCGGAAAGAACTCAATCAACTCTTTCATCGCAAGTTCAATAATTTCGCCTCGGCCCATCTCCAAAAGACTCTTCGATGAACTCACGACAAGTTCCAGGTAGCTCCCCGAACCTTTCCCGGTCTGCGCCGCTGAGCGAGCCAGTATCTTCGATTTCTGAAACATCCACTGTATGTTGCGATCAAGCAGCGTAGCATGTTCTAGTTCCGTAATCTCGCGGTCAAACCAAAGGTGGATTCCAGTAATCGGCACGGTCCGGAGATGGCTCACTTTCTCCTGTAATTCTTCGCTAGCTTTGGATTGCGGAAGGATTCGCCCAAGTGCGTTGAACGGTAACGCACTGATCGCGTAATCGAAGGTGAAATCTCGATCCTTGGAGCGGATCTTGACATCGTGCTCACCGAATGAAACTCCTTCCACTCCGGTGCGCAGCAACACCTCTCCACCCCGTGCACGAATATACTCGGAGGCAACTCCGTAAATCTCTGAAAGAGGTGCCGTAGGAAGCCCCATTTCTCCAGCCCGGGCGGATTTCAGGAAAGCGTCACGAAACACCATCGCAGCATACTTCACCGAAGACTTATCCAGTTCTTCGTTCAAGCTACTGATAAGAACCGGAGCCCAGAATCGATCGATGGCAACTTGAGTTTGCCCCTTCCTCCGCAACCAGGAAAGGAAATCATCGCTGCTGTCCTCGGGAACTCCCGCCAGCAATGCAACCAGAGCCCGCGCAATCCCAAGCTTGTCTCTTAGCGAGAGAGGTTTGAATCTCAGGAATGAAATCAACGAGTGAAAAGGAGCAGGTAAAGATGAGGGTTCGATGAAACTCGACCGACCGCCCGGCTCGATATACGTAATGCGCTTATACCAACGCACCTTGTCCGCGACACCAATGCGCTCATACAGGTTCAGCAAATTGGTACAACACCCCAGCAGCACGTGCTGGCAGTTATCCATTACCTCGCCGGTGCCCGGATGCTCATAGGAGGACGCGCGACCGCCAAGAAACGCTCTGCGCTCGAACAGTGCAACTTGGTATCCAGCGTCTGCCAGCGCACAGGCTGCAGAGAGTCCCGCAAGCCCCCCGCCGACAATCCCTACGCTTTGGCGCTTCACACCTAGCTGATTCGCCGCAGGATCACTCACAGGATTCGCTTCCCGAATCCCTTGACTAGGACTTTAAGCTTGTCACCTAGCGAGAGCCGTACCCGCTCGGAATACACATCGAATTGCTTCAGTTCGATACGATCCAGAATACCGCGATAAATCTCCACCATCGCCCAAAGAGCGGGTTGGCTGACTTCGTCAATCAAGGGGAGGAGGCGCTCAGCCGAAACGTAGTACTCTCTCGCTCGCGCAGCCTCAAACGCCAGCAACGGGCGCACCTTCTCAATCGGTGTCCCCGAACCCAGTTCCTCCGGAGTCATGCCAAAATGAGCAAGGTCCTGCTGAGGAAGATAAACGCGAGCCATTGCTGCATCTTCCTTTACGTCTCGCAGAATATTGGTAAGTTGAAATGCGATCCCCAAATGTTCGGCCAACACTTCGGCTGCGGGATCGCGATAACCAAAGATGCGGATGCAAACCAGCCCTACAACTGAGGCAACGTGATAGCAATAGTTGTATAGCTCGTCGAAACTGCCATAGACAACGAGAGGAACATTACTCGTCCCATTCTCTTCGCGCACGTCCATTCCCGTGCCTGCGACGAGTTGTTCGAGCAGTTCTATGGGAATCTGATAACGTTCTTGCGAATCACGAAGCGCCAGAAGCACCGGGTCATCGGTCCGTCCCGTTTCGACTGACCGTTGATAGCTACCGATGAAGTCCGCAAGCTTCGCCTTGCGATCGCTCGCAGTCATGCCGGGATCGTCACTCAGATCATCCGCATGACGCATAAATGCGTACACAGCACAAAGAGCGTTCCGCTTCTGCGCTGGCAGCAGCATAAATCCATAATAAAAATTCTTCGCCGAAGAACGTGCAATATGGCGGCAAACACTGTAGGAGGTTGCCAGTTGGAGTTCGGAGTGTTGCATAGTGCTGCTCATCTCTCTATTCCCAACGCAACCCTGCCAAATAGTGCACGGAAAGCCAGTTCGGCCTTCCTGAACTTACTTAAACTCGGACGGCGCGAGAGCACGTTGTAGTCCTGTTTCTCGATTGCCTGCAAAATCGCCAACCCGCCCCGACTGAACAATTCAAGATCCAGGGCCAGTGAGCGGTTCACCATTTTCACCAGCGGAAGCCCACGCTCAAACCATGCGCGGGCGCGTTCCACTTCAAAGTGCATCAATTCCCGAAACTGGCTATTGAACTGACCTTCCACTATCTGGGATTCGCTCACACCAAAGCGCCGAAGATCTTCCAGCGGCAGGTAAACCCGCCCCTTTTTCCAGTCCACCGAAACATCCTGCCAGAAATTTGCAAGTTGCAGAGCCGTACAGGTGAAATCGGAAAGCTCCTGACGTTCTTCGTCCTTATACCTGCAAAGATGAAGCACAAGATGCCCCACCGGATTCGCCGAATTCTTGCAATAACCAAGCAGTTCGTTGAACGTTTCGTAGCGCGTCACCGTCTGATCTTGCCTAAATGCAGTCAGCAGATCGGCAAACTCGTGCCGTGGAATCTCAAACTCTCGAATCGTCTCTGCCAGCGCAACGAACACCGGATGCTTTACCGCGTCAAAACGACTCCCCGCGAGTCCATAAGTTGCATCCAGTTCCTGTTCCCATCGATCCAGTAATGCGAGCGACACTTGAATATCATCAACTTCATCCCCAAGGTCGTCGGAGATGCGGCAGTACGCATAAACATTGAAGAAGTGCTGGTGCAGCTCTTTCGGCAGAAACCAAGTCGCCACCGAAAAGTTTTCATAATGCGAGGTTGCCAGTCGCTTGCAGTAGCTCTGCGCCTCATCCAGTGAGGGTGCGGAAGCAGGAATTGAGTACTCCGGGGGAAGACTACTCCATCCGAGGGCAAGTAGTTTCTCTATGTCGCGAGAGTCTTTATTTACGCCGGAAGTACCGGCTCCGTTCGAACGAGTGCTGGGCACAAATGGCGTCAATCGTCTTCCCTTATCAGTGTCCAGGAATAATGGCGGTCTTAATTTCGCCGCCGCGTGTCAACATTTCCCGCAACACAGATTGTAGTTTGGATAGAGGCGCTTCTCCAGTAATGTAGTCCGCCCCTTTGATCTTGCGTTCAGCAATCAGCGCGAAAGCGCGGCGCACCGTGTCCGGCGTGTGATGGAAGGTCGCTTTCAGCGTAATCTCCGAGTAATGCAACCGTTCGGTATTCAGTTGCACTCGCGTTCCCTTGGCGCAACCGCCAAACAGATTCACCGTTCCGCCCTTACGCACCATATCGATTGCCCATTCCCAAGCTTCAGGACGACCCACAGCTTCGATCACCACATCCGATCCCCGCCGTTCAGGAGTCAAATCCCGGAGCGCTTCGATCGGACTAGCTACCTTCGGGAACTGTACGACTTTGCTGGCCCCAGCATGCTTGGCCGAAACAACCTGCTCATCATGTTTCACCACCGCGATCACATCGCAGCCCATGATGTGAGCAACCTGCATGAACATCAGGCCAATGGGCCCCGCTCCGATCACCGTCACGGTCTCGCCAATCTCAACGCCCGTTTCATGCAATCCGCGCAGCACGCAAGCCAACGGCTCGGTCAACGCTGCGGTTTCAAAACTAATTTCCTTAGGCACCACAAGCATGTTGTTTTCAACAATGCGTCTCGGGATACGAATGAACTCCGCATAGGCACCGTTGTTGAACAGCAAATCCTCGCAGAGATTCTCCTGATGTTTCTTGCAATAGAAACACTGTCCGCACGGAGCAGAATTAAGCGCGACCACGCGCTGCCCTGCCTTAAAGTTTTTTACTCCCGCCCCTGTCTCTTCAATAACACCGGCAAATTCATGACCGAACAATGCAGGGGGAACAATCATCTTGGCATGGTAGCCACGCCGATACACCTTCAAATCGGTACCGCAAGTCAGCGCAGCTTGAACGCGAATGAGTACTTCGCCCTTCTCTAGCTCTGGAATCGGTACTCGTTCTATCTTCACGTCCTCTTTGCCGTAGAGGACTGCTGCTGTCATTTGTCCGTTCACTCGGATATTCCTTCCCTGAGGCTGCAAGGCTGAATCGCGATCTTCATCGTATCCGGCTGTGGGTGTGCAGCTAATCTCAACGCTTCTAGCGATTGTGCCAATGGGAACCTGTGGCTGTAGAGTCCTGCCAAATCCATTTCGCCGCTGAATACAAATCGGGCAACTTCTTCGTTCAGTTCGACCGATGCGCTGTATGAACCCAGCAGGGTCTTCTCATCTACGCAAACCGATGCGGGGTCGATCACGACCTCACCGCGAACTGTCTGCGCAAACAACAACACTCGGCCTCCGAAGCGTGCCGCATCAATCGCAGTTCGGATCAGCGAGCTTCCCCCGACTGCAAGAATCACGGCATCCGCGCCGCGACCCTCTGTTCTGTCGCGAATTGCCTGCACAACTTCATGCTGAGACGCATCAATCGACTGACTTAATCCGTAGCGCTCCCCAATTGTAAGCCGCTGGGGGAACAAATCGGAAGTAATTACGTTTGCTCCCGCACGTTGGGCCAGCTTACCCAGCATAAGGCCAATGGGCCCCTGGCCGATCACCAGAACGGTTTCGCCTTTCTGGACAGCTAGTGTCTCGATTCCCTTCCAAACCGTGTTCACGGGCTCGATGTGAGAGGCCTGCTCAAAAGACACTGAATCTGGAATACGGATTACGCCCCTATCGACGATCCAGTCCATAACTCTGATGTACTCTGAAAACCCTCCACCGGAAGCTTCGCCGAAACCCGCGGTCGTACCCACGCGCTTGTACACCGGGCACTGCGAAAACACCTTCCGCTCGCAGTAGTAGCAATTGCCACAAGGTATATGGTGAAACACCATGACGCGGTCGCCATCGGAACACTTCGTGACACCCGAGCCCCGCTTCACCACCACGCCAGTCATCTCGTGCCCAAATACACGCGGCCCCGAGTGAGACCCCGTCGAAATCTTCTTCAGATCCGTGCCGCAAATACCACACGTATCGATGCGGACAAGCAGTTCGCCAGCCCCGATCTCGGGCACCGCGATCGTCTCCAGTCGCATATCATTCTGTCCGTAGTAAACCGCGGCCAGCATCTTGTCAGGAATTGAATCCGCCGCCTGCGCAGCAGGCCTCGCATTTGAAATCACTGCCATTCTTCTCAACAACTCTCTTTCGTCAAACTCGCAGCCTCAGCACCGGAATATTTCTCCGAAAATCTCTGCCAATCACTAATGCACTCCCCAACGGCGCACTCCAAGGCAGCCGAAGCCAGCTTACTGCTCCGGTTGAGGACCGCAACGCGCGGCCACAACTGTGGACGCAGCGCGATATACGCGACAAATCGTCCAGTCTCAAACCCTTCCGGCTTCACGAAGTCGGAAACAAAACCAAGCTCATCTTCTGCTTCGTCCGAGATCACCTTGATTGCGGCGAACTCCTTACCGCATTCTGCAGCGGCCAAAGCCACACCTGCTGCTTCCATATCTACGGCCTGCGCGCCAAAACGCGAACAGGCTTCCTGCTTGAGCGTCTTCCCCGCCACTCGATCCAAGGTAACCAACTGCCCGCGACCAAGACTACAGCGGAACATTCGCCCCGTACCCGCCTCCAGCAAGCTCGCCGGAACCACAACTTCTCCAGCACGCAAATGCGGAACGCACGCTCCAGCAAACCCTATAGAAATTACCACTCTCGGGGAGCACTTCTCAATGAGCACTTTCGCGGCAGTGTACGCCCGCTCCACCCCAGTGCCTGCGCAAACCAGCGCAGCTCTTTGGTTATATTGGAATACCCGCTCAACCCCAGCGATTTGAACTTTGCCTCTTTGCCATCCACGCACCACGCCGACAGCCTCTCGCTCCAGCGCAGCCACAAAACCGAATTCCACCGGATTCATGCTCATGCAGTGGGACACATTTCCTCGAAAGCCGGGGCATACCCCTTTTCGACAAACCATCGAGCCGCACGCGCCAGTGCCTCCCGAGCAGGACTATAGGTGTAGCCCAGTTCTCGTTCGGCCTTACCGGAATCAACCCACATGAACTTCTTCCCCATGCGAACTTCTTCGATTGTGGCTCTTGGCTCACGATTCCTAAAGTATCCGTTGAAGGTTTGATCGAACGCGGCAAAGGCCATTGCCACCGAATGCGGCACCTTCATCTTGGGCGACGGTAGTCCCGTTATTTCACCGAGAATGTCCAGAATCTGCTTGAGCGTGAGATTCTCTCCGCCCAGAATGTAGCGCTCGCCACTACGCCCTTTTTCAAATGCAAGCACATGTCCTCGCGCAACATCATGGACGTCCACCAGGTTCATACCCGTATCCATGTAGGCCGGAAAGTTGCCGAGCAGGAAATCCAGCACAATGCGCCCCGTGGGAGTCGGCTTAATATCCTGTTCTCCAATCGGCGTGCTTGGATTCACGATAACAACGTTAGCGCCTTGCGCCGCTAGTTCCACAGCCTTCCGCTCCGCAAGATACTTGGAACGTTTGTAGTGCCCTATCATTGATGTGACATCAACCGGAGTCTCTTCATTCACCGCTACGCGGTCATATCCAAATCCAAGCGTCGCTACGGAAGAGCAATAAACCGTACGTCGCACGCCTGCCGCCCGTGCTGCCTCGATCACAGCCACCGTACCGTCCACATTGGACGCATACATTGGCTTCGGGTCACGAATCCAAAGTCGGTAGTCGGCGGCAAGATGAAATACCGCCTCGCAGCCTTCCATTCCCTTGCGCAGGAAAGCCCGATCCGTCAAATCGCCGACAACAAGCTCCGCGTTCAGGCCATTGAGATTCTCCCTGCGGCTCCCTGCTCTCACGAGAAGACGTAAATCCGCCCCCTGCTCTGACAGCAAGCGCGCCACATGACTCCCGACAAAGCCCGTCGCTCCAGTTACAAATGCTTTCAATTTCTCTCCAAAAGTCAAACGCAGCCCTCCCAGGCTGCGCTTAAGGGCCGTACTTTGAAGCTTTTCCCCGCCCTAAGCTCCCTGACCGCGAGAGTACCTAGCCAGTGCCATTAGCGGGAAATACCAGGGATACGAGTGATACTTCAGATAAAACACGCGAGGGAATCCAGTCCCGGTATAAGGGACTTCACTCCAACCGCCATCGGCCTTCTGATGGTCCATTAGATAAGCAATGCCGCGAGCCAGTGAATCCGAGCGGAAATCTCCGCCGGCCATCAACCCTAGCACCGCCCAAGCCGTCTGCGAGCTGGTACTCTCGCCAACGCCCTTCTGATTCACATCATCATAGGATCCGATCGTTTCGCCCCAACCACCGTCAGGGTTCTGCATCATACGCAGCCACTCGGTTGCCTGCTGAACCATGGCATCGTGATTATCGAAGCCAACCGCTTCCAACCCGCGCAACACGCACATCGTGCCGTAAATGTAGTTGACGCCCCAGCGTCCGAACCAGGAACCGTCCGGCGCCTGCTCTTTCGCGATGAACTTAAGAGCACGCTGGACGGGCTTATCCTTCAGAGTAAAGCCGTGTGCCGCCAGACACTCCAACACCCTTCCCGTAATATCAACCGTCGCCGGATCAAGCATTGCGTTGTGATCAGCAAACGGGACATACTGGAAAACCATCCGGTTGTTGTCTTTATCGAACGAAGCCCAACCACCGTTCTTGCACTGCATCGCCAATTCCCAATTGATACCGCGCTGTACGGACTCGCTCTGGAAGCGTGCATCCTTGGTCTCAATATGGTTTAGCGCCAGCAGAACTTGTGCGGTGTCATCCACGTCTGGATAAAACTCGTTATTGTGTTCGAAATACCATCCACCCGGCTCAGCGTGCGGAACCTTCACCGACCAGTCACCTTTTCGGCGATTCTGCTTCTTAAGCATCCACTCGGCGGCTTTCACCATGCGCGGATCAGCCGAGTTCACACCGCTCTCACCCAGTGCAAAGAGCGCGTACGCAGTGTCCCAAACAGGCGAAACGCAAGGCTGCATGCGGAAAGTATCCCCTTCTGCAATGCCCAGCTTTTCAAACTCATCCAAAGCGCGAATCACCTGCGGATCGTCCAGCGAATACCCCAGGCAGCGCAGCGCAATAATGGAATTCAGAATCGAAGGATAGATTGCTCCCAATCCATCGCTCATCTCAAAGCGTTCCAGCATCCACTTCTCGGCCGCTTTTAGGGCAACAGACCGCAACGGGCGAATATGCACGCGCTCGAAAGCATGGCACAACCGGTCTAGCACAAGGAAAAAGTTGCGCCAGCCAAACAGCTTCTTATCCCACTCCAGTCGCAAAGTACTGCCATGACGTCCGCCCGGAAAAAGCTCATCGATATTCCACTCATCCGGAATCTTCTTAAATGGCTTCTTTGCGTAGCAGATAGAGAGCGGAATCAGAATCGCGCGCGACCACGACGAAATCTCGTAAATATTGAACCAGAACCAGTTGGGAAACAGCACAAGTTCCGGCGGGATAGCCGGAACAGCATCGTAATCATACTGCCCCAATGCGCACAGATAAACCTTGCTGAACGTGTTACACGCAGGCACACCACCCATGGAAAGAATGTTCTCGCGAGCACCAGCCATCCTTGGGTCGTCGGGCAAATAGCCGCACATCTTCAGTGCAAAATACGCCTTCACGCCAGCCGTTACATTCGAAGGGCCGCCCTGATAAATTGGCCATCCGCCGTCTTCATTCTGATGGCGCAAGATCTCATCAGCACATTGCTGAAAGCGGCGCTCATCGCGAGTGCCAAGCACGGTGTGCAGGAAAATATAATCGGATTCCAGAGTAGTGTCGGCTTCGAGTTCGCCGCACCACCAGCCATCTTCACGCTGGTGGGCAAACAGGAAATTCTGCGCGGCCTTGATAGAACTCTTTAGCCGTTCACTTAAACCTGAGATCTTTCCAAAGCGAATCGAAGTTGATTGCGCTGAACTTGCTTCCATGAATAGTTACTCCACACTCGCCACATCGGGAGCCGCACCAATAGCCGCCACGATTTCTGGCGGTAGTGCAAACCGCACGTGCTCGGGCATCACTTCCACCTCGCGCACGTTTGAGAAGCCCTTGTTTCCCAGGAACGTAATCACTTCCTGCACCAAAATCTCCGGAGCCGAAGCACCCGCCGTCAGGGCTACAGTCTTCACGCCTTCCAACCATTTCTCGTCTATGTCTTGGCAAGTGTCAATCAAAAACGAATTGGTACCCAGATTTCCCGCAACCTCAACAAGTCGGTTCGAATTTGAGCTGTTTGGCGAACCAACTACCAATACCAACTCCGCCTGTTCCGCGACGTTCTTAACCGCAACCTGGCGATTCTCCGTCGCATAGCAAATATCCTGTGCCTGCGGCCCCCGAATATTCGGAAACTTGATCTTCAGCGCTTCGATAATGTCCTTCGCTTCGTCCAGCGATAGCGTTGTCTGAGTCAAATAAGCAACACGGTTCGGGTCAGGAACCTCAATACTGGCAACCTGCTGCGGATTGCTCACCACCTGTGTAACATCAGGAGCTTCGCCCAATGTTCCCACGATTTCGTCGTGATTCAAATGTCCAATGAGAATCAGCGAGTATCCATCCTTCGCAAAGCGAATCGCTTCCACATGAACCTTCGTTACCAGTGGACAGGTCGCATCGATCACTCGCAGCAATCGCAGCTTCGAGGCGTCCCGCACGGACGGCGCAACCCCATGCGCACTATAGATAATGCGCTCACCGTTTGGCACTTCCTCGACGTCGTCCACAAAAATGGCGCCCTTGCCCTTAAGGTCTTCCACCACGTACTTGTTATGTACGATTTCTTTGCGAACGTAGATCGGCGGACCGAAGGTTTCCAAGGCGATGCGCACAATGTCAATGGCGCGCACAACGCCAGCGCAGAATCCACGGGGCTTCAAAAGCAGGAGAGTTTTAGCTTCGCTAGTCTGTGTCATTCGATTGTATTCAGGTGTGATCTGCATAGTTACCCCCCACAGCAAACCACACGTCGTTACCTGTAAGTCTATGGTCCCGCGCAACTTTGCACCACTACAACCCATAGAAATGCGGGAACCAACATCCGGTAGCCCAAAACTTGAGGCGAACAGCGCACCCACTCTCAAATCGAGCCCCGTCCAAATCTGCTCTATCTTAGCAGGTGAGACGCGCCTCTCATAGCGCCGGGTGCCCAGCTTTCCCCGGCTCAGAAATCAAGCATTGGTCCTGATTAGCTGCTCGGCGTTCTGCAAACTGGCCTCCGTAACCTTAGCCCCACTCAACATCCGTGCAATCTCGCTCCGTCTCTCCTCGGCATTGAGAGCGCGAACGGTCGTTTTCGTACGTCCCCCTGCTTCGTGCTTCTCAATCAAAAAGTGGCGATCCGCAAACGACGCAATCTGAGGAAGGTGAGTTATACAGAGTACCTGCTTCGTCCTTGAGAGCGCCTTCAGCTTCTTACCCACCGCATCCGCCGCCCGGCCGCCGATCCCAGTATCGATTTCGTCAAAAACCAGCGAGCGCTGCGCGTCCGAGCCTTTACTGTGTAATCGCCCCGCCTCAACGCTGGCTTTCAACGCCAGCATGACGCGCGAGAGTTCTCCGCCTGACGCAATCTCTTCTATCGGCGCCATGGGTTCACCTGGATTTGTAGAAATCAGATAAGCCACGTGGTCAAATCCCGAGACACTCCAGTTCGCGTCTTCGTCCGAACCAGAAACCTCAATCTTAAACTTGACCTTCATGGCCAAATCATTGATCTCGCTTTCAACGGTCTTCTCAAGCTTTCTCGCCATTTCGTAACGACGTTTGCTCAACAGCCGCGCTTCATCCAAATACTTCGCTGCCGCCACCGCCAACTCCTTGCGCAACCCCGCCAGCAGTTCGTCCTTATTCTCAATGTCGTTGAGTTTGCCCGCCACGTCCTGTTGAAACGCAAGAACATCATCCAGGGTCTTGCCGTACTTACGCCGAAGTTTATCCAGTACCGCGAGTCGGTCTTCCACTTCCACCAGCCGCTCTGGCGAAGCGTCCATGCCATCGGCAAAATCCCGTAGCGTCGTCGCAACGTCTTCCACCGTGATGCGTGCGCTCTCAAGCTGGCTCAGCGATTCCTTGAACGACTCGTCGAAGCGCGATAGCTCTTCCAAATGCTTAGACGCCGCCCTCAACCGCGCAATTGCCGACTCCTCAACCTCGTAGAGTACGTCGAACGCACCGATAGCAGCACCGTACACGCGCTCAGAATTAGCCAAAACGCGCTTCTCCGATTCCAGCTTCTGATCTTCACCCGCGCTCGGACTGGCCTCGTGAATTTCCTTTAGCTGAAACTTCCAAAGGTCGACAAGCCGAAGCTTCTCCTGCTCGCCTTTTTCCAAATCAGCGATCCGCCGCGACACCTCTTTCCACTTCGCAAAGGCCTCACCCACTCCGGCAAGATTCACTCCGGTCGCCGCGTCCAGCAGCGCTAGTCTTTCCGGAGGGTCAAACATGAGAATGGCTTGGTTCTGTGCATGAACGATAGCCAGACGAGGTGCCAATACCTTCAGCACGGCTACCGTGGCAGGCTGGTTGTTAATGAACACCCGACCTTTGCCGTTGACCGCTATGTCGCGCCTCAGAATGACTTCCGAACCAGCACCATCGATCCCATTTTCTTCCAGGATTTTAGCGATGGCCGGATCATCGCTCTCATACACAGCAGCGACCGTGGCTTTATCCGCACCATGTCGCACGACGTCGCTGTAAGCTTTTTCGCCAAGCAGCAACGCCAACGCGTCGATGAGGATGGATTTGCCTGCACCGGTCTCGCCGGTCAGCAGATTCAGGCCACTTCCAAACTCAACGACCACATTATCAATGACGGCGTAGTTTTCAACGCGCAATTCCCTGAGCACTGAGCACCCGTTCGTTGTGGTTTCCCGGCGAGGATACCACGGCAGGGCCACCTGCGCGCCATCCTAAAATGCCGCGCAGGTGTCCTTGTTCAATTACCAAACCTTACAAGCGTTCGTGCGAACCATCGGCTGTCCAGCTTTGCAACCAAAAGCGCGCTGAAACTCCGGTAGGTCGCTGACGATTCCGTTGATGCGATACTTTCCCGGAGAATGCGGGTCAGTAATCGCGTTCGCCCGCAGTTCCTCAGGCCGCGCGTTTTCACATGCCCACTGTGCGAAGCCAATGAAGAAGCGCTGATCTGGCGTAAATCCATTCTCCGACTGCAACTTTAGTTCCTTCGTTGCTTCGCCCCATGCGATATACGCGAGCAAGGTCCCGCCCAAATCAGCGACGTCCTCCCCGCTGGTGAGTTTGCTGTTGATCTTTATATCGTCTACGACCACATACCCCGCAAACTGATCGCGAACGCAGTTAATCTTCTCTTCAACTTTCTTTGCGTCCTCGGAAGTCCACCAATCCTTCAAATTCCCCAAAGCATCGAACTGCCGACCTTCATCGTCGAAGCCGTGGGTCAGCTCGTGCCCAATCGTAGACCCTGTATTGCCGTAATTCGGGGCGTCATCCATTTTCGGATCATATAGCGGCGGCTGCAGAACTCCAGCCGGAAAATTGATGTCGTTCATCTGCGGGTTGTAATAGGCGTTGACTGTCGGCGGAGTCATACCCCACTCACTTTTGTCTACCGGTTTTCCAATCTTGTTCAGGTCGCGATGAACTTCGAACGATGCCGCACTCTGAAAGTTCCCAAAGAAGTCATCGCGCTTGATCTCCACCGAACTATAGTCACGCCACCTATCCGGATACCCAATTTTGTTCCGAATTCCCGCCAGCTTAACCAGTGCCTGCTTCTTCGTTTCCGGACTCATCCAGTCCAGTCCATTGATCTCCTGCGCCATCGCCTGTTCGATCAACTGGGTCATTTTCACCGTGTCCTGCTTCGTTTTCACCGTAAAGGTCCGACGAACAAACTCCTCACCAAGCGCTTCACCCAGCAGATGATCCACATCGCATACGCAGCGCTTCCAGCGAGGCCTCTGTTCGGCGATTCCTCGCAGGTATTTGCGATTAAAAGCAAAGTCCTCATCGACAAAGGGCTTTGAAAGATACTCCGCCGCACTATTCACCACATGCCAGCGAAAATACACTTTCCAATTCTCCAGGCTTTCGCTTTTCAACTCCGTGTCCACGGCCTTAAAGAACTCCAGCTCCGTAACGTTCAGAGTCTGAGCTCCCCCCAGTCCAACGCGGTCAAGATAACTCTTCCAGTCGAATCCCGGCGTAAGCTTTTCAAGTTCTGCGGGCGTCATCTTGTGATAAAGCTTGTACGGATCGCGCTTATCCACCCGTGAAAGCGTCGCCTTTGCCAAAGCGCTTTCCATCCGCATGACCGTGTCCGCGTCCATCTTGGCTTGCGCCTCAGTCTCACCCGACAGCACCAGCATCTTCTGTACATGTTCCACATATTTCTGTCGCTGCTCTACTGATTTTGCGTCGGTCTTCAAAATAGTAGTCGCGGTCCGGCAGGCCCAACCCGCCACCCACAGCAAATACGATCACCTGCGTAGCGTCACCAAAATCCTGATCAGATCCAAAACCAAACAGCAATCCACTCAATGCGCCATCTAAGTGCTGGTTAGCCAACCATCGCGCAAATTCGGCCTTCGATTTCATGCCTGAGATCTGCTTCAGAACTGGCTCAATCGGCTCCGCGCCCCGTTTATCGATCGCTGCTGTATCCATGCACGAAGAGAAGTAGTCGCCAATCTTCTGCTGCGACGGAGTACGCGAAGACGCGGCAGTGGGCTTCGAGAGATCGTCCAGAATTCCCCATAGAAACTGGAGATTGTCATTGGCCAGCTTCGAATACACATCCCCGCGCGCTTGGTCCGGCGGAATAGGATTGTTCTTCATCCACCCGCCACACGTGTACTGATAAAAGTCCACGCAAGGATCCGCGCTACGATCCATTGAAGGCATATCAAGGCTCGGCGTGTAAGGCAACGCCTGCAGCGGGCGCTCCACTGCCTTTGCAGGAAGAACACTGCTGGTAGCCGCTGCTTGAGTCGAACTGGAAGAAGAGGTCTGAGCCGTAGATGACATTGCTGCAAACAGCAAACTACACGTTAGGAATCGAATCTTCATCATTAGAAAGTCCAGGTCCAATCGCAATTCGAAGTTCAAGCAGTTTACACCGAGCAAGCGTGTCGCTGGATTCCGTAGCCCTAAACCTACTCCGAACGTGCCAAGTTATATTCAGGGTTGCTCGATAATCTGGACTTCTGTGCAAACCATGCACGCAAAGCCCTACAGAGCTGACTATAATTAGAATGATTTCGCGGCGCGGTCGCAGATCTCATGTGTCCGTTCTGTGATTTCAGGCCCGCTCCAATGAGAAAAGGATGCCGATTACAAATCTGTTAGCTTTCGCACTTGGCGGAGAGGTATTGGACATGGTTTCCAATACTGGCGTTGTCGCCAAGATCGTACTCTTGATCCTGCTCGCCTTCAGTCTACTGTCCTGGACGATCATTCTCTCCAAATTCGGTCTATACCGGCGCGCCAGCGTCCAGAGTGCGCGTTTCGTACGCGTCTTCCGTCGCGCTACACGCCTGCAGGAACTCGCTGCCGTGGCCGAGCAATTTAAACCGTCTCCCCTGGTAGCTGTATTCGAAGGTGCGGTGGAAGAATTGAAGCGTTGCGGCGCAAATCCGCGCACGCTTTCCGTTCAACGCGCCACTCAGATTGCAGCTTCTGAGGAACTCACGCGTCTGGAAAGCCGCCTCACGTGGCTTGCCACTACCGGCTCCATTGCTCCGTTCATCGGACTCTTCGGTACCGTCTGGGGCATCATTGACGCGTTCCACGGCCTTGGCACCGCAGGAGCCGCAACGCTCCGTGCGGTAGCGCCTGGAATCTCCGAGGCACTCATCACCACCGCTGCGGGACTTTTTGCTGCCGTCCCGGCCGTAATTGCCTACAATCTTTTTCTTCAACAAATTCGTGACTTCGCAGCCCGTATGGATGATTTCAGCCTCGAGTTGCTTAACATCATCGATCGCAACGGCGACGCGCGATAGGAGAATGCGGTGGCGTTTACGAACAACAAGGGACGCACCCAATCCTCTCTCTCGGAGATCAACATCACTCCGTTTGTGGACGTCGTGCTCGTGCTGCTGGTGATGTTCATGGTCACCGCGCCGATCCTTCAGTCTGGCATTGAGGTTGATGTGCCAAAAACAAAAACCGTTAAGGAAATTACCGAGGAGCGCCTCGTCATCACCATTGACAAAGACCAGCGCGTCTTCCTCGGCAATGACCCAATTAATATCAACGAGATTTCTGACCAGCTCCACGCGAAAATTCGAGACACGCAAGGCCAGAGCATCTTCATCCGCTCTGATGAGAACGTGCCCTTCGGAGCCTTTGCCACCGTCATGGACGCCGTAAAACAAACCGGCATCACCAACGTGAGCATTGTCACCCAACCATTGAATACGAAGACTGATGCCACTGGACGCTGAAATTTACGGTCATAAGGAAGCTTTCGCGCCGTCATTTGCGGCTGCTACCGCAATGCACGCCGCGCTGCTGGCCTGCGTCATCTTCTTGCCAGCCATGCTCTCCCATAACGGAGATAGCTGGGGCAATGGTGGCAGCGGCGGAGAGGCGGGCGAGGCCATTAGCGCAACTCTGGTCAGCGGCATTCCCTTGCCTCCGAATCCCCAGGCCAAGCCAGAAAACGTGCTCGCAAACGATAGTAAGGGACTGGCGCAGTCCCTCCCCGCACCTGCCGCGAAAGAAGACGATCACGCCATCGCGATTCCCGACAAACAGACTAAGCTGAAGCCGCAAAAAGAGAAGGCGGCGGTCGCTCAGCCCGGACGGGAAGTCCCAAAACAACAACCAACTATCGCCACGCCAACCCGCGAAAAACCTCGTGAGATGGCCAAGGTAAACAACACCGTCCCCTTTGGCGCCGGAGGCCCCGTAGCCGGCCCTTATACTACGTTCCAGAGCGGTAGCACTGCCGGAGGCTTGAAGTTTGGTGAAGGTGGCAACGGCAGCTTTGGTAGCCGCTTTGGATGGTACACCGACGTAGTAGCAAGAAAGGTTCACCAGGCCTGGCAAAGTGAAGTTAATCCGAGTATTGCCTCTGCGAAGCGTGTCTATATAACTTTCGACATTTCTCGCAACGGGTCGGCTTCCAATGTTCGCATCGAGCAGTCGTCTGGAATTCCATCTCTCGATCAGTCAGCGGTGCGCGCCTTACAGCGCATTGACACATTCGGCCCATTGCCACAGGGATACAACGGAAGTTATGTTTCAGTAGAGTTCTGGTTTGATTACCGGCGCTGAGTTCCGCGCCACCGTATTATTTTGGGAGAGTTGAATGAAGCGATTCGCAAACTTGGCCGCCGTTCTACTGCTGCTCGTGCTACCAGCCCTTTCGCAGGACTGGATTCGTACCGGCACCGGAGTTGGCGGTGAAAAGATCCGTCTGGCCGTGCCGGACTTCAAGATCACGAGTGCCGACCCGCAATCTGCGCCGCTCGACAAAACCTTCAATAACGTTCTCTTCAACGATCTCTATCAGGCAGGTATCTTCGAGATGATCTCGAAGAGCTTCTATCCATTGGGTGCCATCGGCGGTCCTGCGGACGCTCACCTCGATGTCTGGTCCGCGCCCCCTCCGAACGCAGCCATGCTCGCGTTTGGCAGCCTCAATGTTAGCGCTGGAAGTTTACAAGTGCAGGGCTGGCTCTTTGACGCAAAGAATGCACAAAACCCGCAAGTCTTGGCAAAGCAATATCGCGAAACTGCGACCGATGACAATGCCCGGCTGATCGCCCATAAGTTTGCGGATGAAATCATTTTTCGCCTTGGTGGTGGAGTCACTGGAATCGCTGAAACGAAGCTCTATTTCGTGAGCAGCCGCACTGGTCACAAGGAAGTCTGGGCCATGGACTACGACGGTGCGGCGCAGCATCCGATCACGCACCTAGGCTCCATCTCCCTTGCGCCCCGAGTGTCGCCTGACAATTCCCGTGTTGCTTTCGCTTCGTTCTTCAAGGGTGGCCCCAGCATCGCGATGTGGTCCCTTGAACTGGGCCGACTCGTAAGCTTCCCATCCTTCGGCGGTACCACGTTGTCCCCCGCTTGGAGTTCCGATGGAACTCACCTGGCGTTCTCTTCCTCGCGGTCCGGAGACCCTGAGATTTACGTTTGCGATCAGAACGGAAATAATCTCAAACGTCTGACGGCGTATCATGGACCCGATGTCTCTCCGGTGTGGAATCCTAAGACCAATGCGCAAATCGCATGGGTCAGTGGTCGCACTGGTTTACCACAAATCTATGTCATGGACGCCGATGGAACGAACGTACAGAAGATTACGGATCAGGGCTACGCCGTCTCGCCCTCGTGGTCTCCCAATGGACAGTTCCTCGCATTTGCCTGGGTTCGTCATTACGGCCCAGGGTCACCCGGTGCCTCTGACATTTACATCATGGATGTCGCCAGCCACCAGTGGGTGCAGCTTACCCATGATGGCGGACGCAATGATTTCCCCTCTTGGTCGCCCGATGGACGCCACCTCGTCTACCAGTCCACTCGCAGCGGCACCGAACAGATTTGGTCCATGCTTGCTGACGGCAGCCAGCAGACCCAATTGACCTTTACCGGCTCCAATTCACAACCGAATTGGAGTTGGAAGTAAGCGAAACGGATCTTTACACAGTGACAACGTTTCGTGTACGTGATTTTACAAAACGGTTCGGCGATATCTGATCGCCGGGCCGACTGCGAGCTCTCTCGCGTTGGAGGATGAATTGAAACATAGCAAGATGAAGTGGACTATTATGATGCTCGCCTTTGCGGCAATTATCGTCGTGGGCGGCTGCAAGAAGAAACAGGTTCCCCCTACACCTCCGCCAGCTCCAGCTCCGGCCCATCCTCAGGCAACTCTGAGCATCAGCCCTGAGAGCATTGATCGCGGTGGTTCGGCTACCCTTACATGGTCCACGCAGGATGCCACCGACATCAACATCGACGGCATTGGAAACGTGCCTCCAACCGGCTCGCAGAAGGTTTCTCCTGCTGCCTCCACCATCTATAGCATCATCGCGAAGGGACCTGGTGGCTCCACGGATGCCACGGCTCGCCTGACTGTGGTTCAGCCACCGCCTCCGCCAGCTCCGACCCCTGCGCCAGAGCCGAGCGATGACGCATTGTTTGCACAGTCCGTCAAGGACATCTACTTCGACTACGATCGTTACGACCTGCGCGCTGATGACCAGGCCGTTATCGATAACGACGCTGCATTCCTCAAGGCTCATCCCTCGATCAAGTTCACCATTGAAGGACACTGCGACGAACGCGGTTCCACCGACTACAACCTTGCACTTGGCGATAACCGCGCCAATGCCGCCCGCGCTGCTCTAATCAAGGCGGGCGTCGGAGCCGACCAGATCAAGGTCATCAGCTTCGGCAAGGAAAAGCCCTTCTGCAGTGAAAGCTCCGAAACCTGCTATCAGCAAAATCGTCGCGATCACTTTGTTTACGGCCAGAAGTAAGCTTCTATTCTGCATCTCAACCAGCGGGGCGTCTCCGGACGCCCCGCTACAACTTTTCACGACACACAGATTATGTTTTGCACAGAAGACAAATGTAAGTCAGTTGTATTAAACTCAATTTCGGAAAGCTGTTGCCTCCTCTTGCACTTTGCGAACGGAGTCGGGCGTTTCGGTGCCCGGAGAAAAAGATGAAGCTAAGAAAATTCACTGCTCTGGCCTTTATGGCCTTGATGTTGGCAGCACCCGCAACTCCTGCCTTTGCCGTTTCCAAAGAAATCATTCAGCTCCAGACCCAGGTGCAGGATCTGGCCGACCGGATTGCCCATATGCAGCAGTCATTCGATGAACGCATGGGTATCATGAGAAGCTTGGTCGAGCAGAGCACTGACAATGTGAATAAGCTCTCGCAATCGGTTCAAGCCATGCAGAAGGGACTCCAGCAGCAGAACGCGGATTCCCAGGCAAAAATCGATCAGGTTTCGGGACAGATCCAAACCCTCAACGATTCCATCGACGAACTGAAGTCGCACCTTGCCAAGACCAGCAAGCAACTGGACGATCTCCAGAACCAGCAACAGAACATGTCCCAGCCCGGATCTACCGGCGCGCCGGCCACACCCGGTGCCCCAACTGGCGCAGCGTTGCAGGCACCCCCTGCAGACGTTCTTTACAACAATGCTTTGCGCGACTACAACTCAGCTCGCTACGATCTCGCTCTCTCTCAATTTCAGGATTATCTGAAGTACTATCCCACCACGGACCTCGCCGGAAACGCGCAGTACTACATCGCGGATATGGAGTATCGTTCGGGAAACTTTGAGGCCGCTGCTGCCGATTATGACAAAGTCCTTGAGCAGTTTCCCGGAGGCAACAAAGCTGCCGCCGCCCAGCTTAAAAAGGGATACTCGCTCCTCGAACTCGGACGAAAGGATGCGGGCATACGCGAGTTAAATGCACTCATCCAGCGCTATCCCCGCACCATTGAAGCTACTCAGGCGCGCGAGCGCCTGCATAAACTGGGCGCGTCCACCACGCGCCCGGCACCCACCGCTCACAAAACTCACTAAGCCTCGCGCGAAACCCTCTCCTCGCGCTGATCCCTGCCGAGATCTCACTTCCAGCAATCAATCCCTTGCGTGGTCCTCCCTCCTTCGCCAACTTTACATACCAGTTCGTCATCTCACATGTATGTATCAGGGGAAGATGACTTTATGACAACCACCAGCTCTCAAGAGAATTCATTCCTACAAGCGCTCTCCACCTTGTCTTTAGCTCCTGCGCGCGCTGCTCAGGTGTATCCGGCTCTTTGCAATCTCACCGAGCAGCAATTCTCCGAACTGGTCTCACTCGCCGACTCGAATCACGTTCTGCTCCGCGCCCTCCAGCCCCTTCAGGAAGTCGCCGTGCAGTTTGGTGACGCGCCACTCATCGCCCGCTGCCAAACCAGCATCGAGAAAGAGAAACTCCGCATCAGCAATGCCGTGCAGCATCTCTTTGTCATAACGGGAGCCCTCGAGCAAGCTGGTTGCGCCACCACTGTAATGAAGTCGCTCGATCACTGGCCTGACCTCGGCAATGATCTCGATCTCTACACCACCGCCAGCGCCAAACAGGTCTGCGACGTAATGACTTCGCGGTTCAACGCTCACATCGAGCCAAGAAGTTGGGGAGATCGCCTCGCCAACAAGTGGAATTTCGCCGTTACAGGACTCCCCGAAGCCATCGAGGTCCATGCGCAGCGATTAGGCCAGACCGGCGAACACACGGCCATGGCGCGCCGATTTGTCTCACGAAGAGTGAAGCAGTCCGTCCTCGGCCTCGAGTTCCGCGTCCCCGCTCCTGAAGAGCGCATCATCGTAGCGACTCTGCAACGAATGTACAGACACTTCTACTTCCGAATCTGCGACATGGTGAACCTTGCTGCGCTCGTCGAGTCTGGAGCCGTGGATTTCGTTGAACTTCACCGCGCCGCTTCTATGGGAGGTATCTGGCAGGGGGTCTGCGCGCTCCTGCGCATTGTCAGTGATTACGCACTGCAATACCGGGGAACGCCCGTCGTATTGCCCCAGGAAGTCCTAGCCGACGCACCTTTCGGCGGAGAAAAGATATTCCTGAAGGCGCGCTTTATCCGCGTCCCCATCGTTCCCCAAGGTGCCCGACTCTACACCGCACAAGTCACCACGGCCGCGCTCCGTGGAGACCTCGCCGGAACCTTCCGCCTCTCACTTCTCCCTTATCTGGCGTCGGCTGCGGCCATCAGTTACAAGATCACCGGCAGCGACAAGGGAGTCTGGTAAAACTCACAGAATGTGAATGATCTCTGGACGTAGTTCCCCGTCCACAATCTCTATCTTTCCAACAGTCACCGGCAGCGAAAAGCGGCGTGGCCCAGCGCTGCCGGGATTCATAAACAGCACTCCATCATTCCATTCGATACTCGGCTTGTGTGAATGCCCAAAGATGACGGCCGCCAAACCAGCGGCTTCGGGCTTCAAATCCAAATCGGCGATGCGGTGCAGCACATAGAAGCTTTTCCCTTCCAACTCTGCCACCTCGACAAGCTCGATCCGCCGAGCCCACACGTCTACATCCACGTTGCCGCGCACGGCCACCACGGGTGCAATCTGTTTTAGCTCGCGCATCACCTCTGCCGAACCCAGATCTCCCGCATGCAAAATAAGTTCACTTCCGCGCAGAGCTTCTACCGCTTCCGGCCTAAGCAATCCATGTGTATCGCTGATTACTCCAATTACCATGCCCACATTTTACCGGAGGGATAATTCCTATCGTCGTACCCGGAATTCTGAATCTGGCCGCTGCCCGCCGCATCTGACAGATTGCAGACATTTATGTATGACGCCATTCTGATCATCTCCTTCGGTGGGCCAGAGAAGCCCGATGACGTAATTCCATTCCTTGAGAACGTCCTGCGAGGCAAGCCCGTGCCCCGCGAACGGCTCCTCGAGGTTGCCGAGCATTACTACCATTTTGGCGGTCACAGCCCTATCAACGACCAGAACCGAGCTCTCATCGCCGCGCTCGAACTCGAGCTACGCACTCACGGAATCGATCTTCCAATCTATTGGGGTAATCGCAATTGGAATCCTATGATTGTCGAGACTCTCGAGCAGATGAAGCACGACGGCGTCAAACGCGCTCTTGGATTCTTCACCTCGGCCTATAGTTCCTATTCCGGATGCCGCCAGTACCGAGAAAACATTTCCGCCGCCCAGCTGATTGTTGGAGATGGCGCACCGCAGGTAGACAAAATCCGAGCCTTCTACAACCACCCCGGTTACATAGAAACCGTGACCGCGCACGCTATCGAAGCTCTCACCCAAGTTCCATCCGAGCGACGCGCCAAAGCTCGCCTGCTCTTCACCGCACATAGCATCCCAATGACGATGGCGACCACATCGCGCTACGTCGAGCAATTAGAGGAAGCATCGCGGCTTGTGGCAGAAGCCCTTCAGCATCCCAACCACCGCCTCGTCTACCAAAGCCGCAGTGGTTCCCCATCCCAGCCATGGCTCAGCCCCGACATCCTGGAGGTCGTGGATGAAGAGCACTCCTCCGGAGCCAAAGATATCGTCGTTGTCCCAATCGGCTTCGTCTCTGACCACATGGAAATCATCTTTGATCTCGACACGCAGGCTCGCGACCGGTGTCTGGAACTCGGCCTCACCTACCAGCGAGGACACACCGCCGGCACGCATCCGCGTTTTGTAAGCATGATTCGCGAACTGATTGTCGAGCGCATGACCGCCTCGCCCCATCGTCCAGCCATCGGATGCTACGGCCCAAGTCACGACGTCTGCCCCATTGACTGCTGCCCCGCGCCCGTTCTCACAGAATTGTCACCGCCCGTTAGCCTGGAAAAGTAAGTCCCCAGATTCGCCGACCTTCTCACGGCGAACCTGGGGAACAATACCTCCACCTATTCTGATTTACGTTCTCCTGCTCGACTCACTAACGCGCATCTCAAAACGAATATCGCAATGAAAACTGCTGCACTCTCGGCACTGTCAGTGTTGCTCCGTAAGCACCGAATTCTCCGCTCGTGGTCATATTCTGCAGTGAGGTAAGTGGGTTCACATCAAAGCGCACCGAGTTCGTCACATTGAACACTTCCCATGCAAACCGAACTCCGCTCTGCTCGCGAATCTTCCAGTATTTCGACAAACTAGTATCAATACCAAAGTAGCCATCGCCTCGAAAGTTGTTCCTCTGCCCTGCCTCACCCGGATAAGGTTCGCGCAGGTTCGCCAGTGCGTCATCTGGGTTCGCAAACACTTGCGCGGAGCCATCTTCAATATGAGTGTGAGTTTTTATCGGCCCCGTCTGAATCATGCCACTCTTCTCATCCCAGTTGGTTCCCCAACCGCGTCCGCTAATAACGCTGAACGGCAACCCGCTTGTCCATCGTGCGAGTCCTGAAAACTGCCAGTTCCCAATCACGCTGTCCATCTCTGGCCCAGTTCCTCCAAACAATGCTTTGCCACTTCCGAATGGCAACTCGACAACCCAGTTCGCATTGACCAGGTGTCTCACATCAAAATCGGAAACAGCGTAGTTCAGTCGCGGCCTCCAAGCATTAAGGATCGCTCCAAAGCTGCTTCCCGTACTCGTCCCCGTGCTCGATGAGAACATCGTGCGCTCGGCATCTGATCCCATATCAAGCGATTTCGAGAACGTATAGCTCAGCTCTACCTGCACTCCGTGGCTCATCTTATGTTGCAGCGTAATCTGCCCCGCGTTGTAGTTACTGCTCCCCATCGAAGACCACGTATACAAACTGGAGTACTGGCTAGGCCAGAAGCGATTGGTTTTCCCGCCACAACCTGGTTCGCAAAGAATGTCGAGGGCATAGAGCGATCCCGTCTCGTTGCCCGGAAGCCACCCGCTGTAGATATTCTGCGTTGCGCTCTGTCCGCCTCCCGCAGCATCCGGGAACATGTTCTCAAAGTACGGAATTGCACCCACATTCACGCTTCCGGCATATTTCTGTTTCGAGAGCTGTGTAGCTGCCGCGAAATAATCCTGCCCTGACTTGCTGTCGACTAAATCCAGCGGTTGCGCCATGTCAATCTGCTGCAACTGATGCCGTCCAAACCTCCCGATGTACGCGGTCTCCAAAGTGAATCCGCCTGACAACTCGCGCTGAAAAGAAAGGTTCAGCACATGCGAGTAAGGTGTCTTCATATGGTCGTCTAATCCGTGGGCAATCTGGAATCCCGTCCAAAGCGGATTGTTCGGAGCAAGCGCCGGATAGCTGATCGTGCTTGATGGAGTCCCCGTGATCGCAGGCAGATCGTGAATCCCCGTAAAGCGTGGAGACGTATCCGGCGTCAGTATATTGGTTGGATTCGTAATACTCTCACTCAGCCCAAACGAACCATACTGATCGAAGGAATTCACAATCCCCTCGCCAAAGTGGTCGTAGTAAATCCCATACCCCACGCGAATCGAGCTCTTCTCAGCCCCGCCAAAAACCTTGTGCCAGAAACCGTCCGAAGCCGCCGGAGAAAACGCCATGGCCATTCGAGGCGCAACATTCCCCATCGGCATAGGCCAGTATCCATTCCGTCCCCGCGCATGCCCTGAAGGAGCAAACGAAATGTCCGGTTGCACGGTGTTTCCCAGTGCGGCTTGTTCCCCTCGGGTCTTGAACCATTCATCCACGTTGATTGTCGGCTGCACCTGCTGCCCATGCGCCTCAAACGGAGTCTGCAGCAACGTGTGCCGTAATCCAAAACTCAATGTCAGGTTCGGACGCACTCTCCACGAATCCTGAAGATAGTACTCAAACTCACTGTTCTTGAACTCGCGTCCGAGCATAGTTCCGTCAGCCAGCAAGGACGCCGTCTGCGCATCGTGAGAAATCCTGTAGTTAGCCTGCGTCGTCACCAGATCTAAAAGTCCCGCAAGGTTCCCCATCGCGAAGTCATACGAGTTCGCAAAGCTACTGTCCACCGCAGGCTGTCCAAAAGCCGCCGGATCGAGACTCCCGCCAAGATTCGAAATCCCGGCATTAGCCAAAGCGAAAGAGTTCGTATAGCCGTAGTTGTATGACAAAGCATCCGAACTGCGATGATTCAAGATGAGCCTGTAATTCGCCCCAAACTGAATCGTGTGTGATTTACGCACCCAAGTCAGGTCATCAACAATGTTGTGAACCGGAATGTTAACCAGGGTCGTTCTCGACTCCGCATAAAGCTCGCTTATGTTGTAAAAGTTCGCGTACTGCCCCTGCCCAATCCCACGGCTCCCGGCGCCCTGACGCGTCAACCCGTAATGAAGATTATTGGTGAGCTTGGAGGATGCATTCCAAACATCTCCCACAACAAAGCCTTTACTGTTGTCCGTCACAACGGAACTCGCAGACTGTCCCGGAAACTGCGGAGCACTGTATTCCTTGTCGTTCTGCAGATTCCCGCGCGCAAACAACCAATTCTTCTCTGACACCATAGCGTCAAAGCGCGCAATATAGTTGTTCAGCACTGTCGGCTGCGGTGCGGACCAAGAGTACGAAGCAGTATTCAACCCATCGCCAGCCACTTTCCCGTTCGGCGACGGATACTGATTCATGACCGCAAGCACGTTTGGATTCACGCCAGCGCCCGATGGACACGTTCCATTCGAAACGCAGTTTGGATCCATCGCCGCGATCTGCTTGCTATCGAGCGTGATCGTCTGCGTCGTACCATTCGCGGTATGCGGATACTGTATGTTTCCCGCACGCAACGAAGCCGTCGGAACCGTCATTGTCTGCTGCTGATTCTCCGCCGTCCGCTGCCCCTCATAGTTTGCAAAGAAGAAGAGTCGATTCTTCTTGATCGGCCCACCGATCGAAGCGCCGAATGTATTGCGGATCAGCTTTCCCGGAACGTTCGGCAATCCCTCTTCCGCTTCGGCCTGCTTGTTGAACCAGTTATTTGCCTCGCCCACCGAATTCCGGTTGTACTCATACAGGCTGCCATGTAACTTGTTCGTTCCGCTCTTCGTAACCAAGCTAACCTGTGAACCGGACGAGCGCCCAGCATCGGCACCAGCCGCCACCGTCGTTACGCGAAACTCCTGCACTGAATCAAGCGTAGAGCGAAGAATACCCTTAAACGCATACCCACTCGCTTGGTCATTGTTATCCACTCCGTCCAGCGTGACGTTCCCCTGATCAGACCGCCCGCCCATCGAAGCACCACTGCGGCTATCGTGAGTCTGGTCATTGTCCTGACCCAGATACAGAACTCCGGGTTGCAAACTCAACAACTCCGGAACATTACGCCCTTCCATCGGAAGCGCCTGAATCGTGGCATTGTTGACCGCATCACCCATGCTCGCGTCAACGGAGTTCAACGCCAGCGCCCCGGCGCTCACCTCGACCAACGTATTCGAGCCTTGCACTGACAGCGAAAAGTTCACCGTCGCCGGCTGATTCACAAGCAAAGCCGCAACCTTCGACTGCTTCGCGAATCCCCTACCCACAACCGAGATGATATAGTCGCCCGCCGGAATCTGATGAAACTGATATTCACCCTTGGAGTTGGTTTCGTAGGTATTCGCGAACCCCGTTCCCTTGTTCTCCACCGTTACTTGGACGCCTGGCACAAACGCGCCCGAAGGATCAGTTACACTGCCACGCAACGACGAAACCGCGCTTTGAGATAATAAACTCCCTGCAACAAATAGCGTACAAACCAAAAAAAAGATGGACCGCCCTTGCCTATACATTTCCCGCCGCTCCTAAGCTCAAAATCCTACAATGCATCAGTTCAATCCTTGTCTTGATGGCGTCCATGCCGAGTGTGTCTCGGATACCGTCCACGCTTTGTCGAAGCAAGTTGCTCGCCCAGTGGACGGAGCCTCTCGCGATTTTCTTGCCCGTCATTCCCTTCGCTTTCCGATCCTCGCAATCGATCAGGTCCACCCATCGAACCATCTGCGGCCAGATAGCGATCCAGCCCCGGACGATCCACGCAGAACGCCCGTTCCAGCAACTCAACACGCAGCAACTCCGACACACTTCCCGCAACTGCCGGTGCATTCGGTATCAGCAAAATTCCCGACGAACAGTTCTCGCGCACGAGTGCAAGATCATGCACCGCCGCCACAATCGTGATCCCCCTATCCACCAGCCTTCGTAGCAGACTCATCAGTTCGATCTGTCGCCCAAGATCAAGGTGCTGCGTCGGTTCATCCAGCAGCATCAACTTCGGCTGCTGCGCCAATCCAATCGCAATCTTCACTCGCTGACGTTCACCTCCCGAAAGCTCTGCGAAAACGCGATCGCGCATCTTCACAATGTCGACCGCCGCCATCGCGCTTTCAATTGCGTCGCGGTCTTCTCCCGAGAGTCTGCCAAAGAAACCCAGATGGGGAACCCGTCCCTGCGCGACAATCTCGTCCACCCGAAATGCGAACGGCACTTCCAAGTGCTGTGGAACCAGCGCTACGTTGCACGATAGCTGTTTTCTCCCCCACTGACTCAACTCCCTACCGCGCACCACAATCTCGCCACACGCTGGACGCAACAACCCCGCAGCCAACCGCAGCAGCGTAGTCTTCCCCACACCATTCGGCCCAATCAAGGCGACCGTCTCGCCTTCCTTCACACAAAACGAAAGGTTCTCAAGAATGGCTCTTGCCCCGTGTGCAAAGCCAACATTTCGAAACTCCAGAATGTTCGACATCAGAGTGATGAACTCCTTTGCCTATGATTCAGTAGATACAAAAATGCTGGCCCACCCAAAAACGCCGTCAGCATTCCAACCGGAATTTCCGAAGGTGCAAAAGCGGTGCGTGCGATGGTGTCAGCGACGATCAGAAAGACAGCGCCACTAAGCGCAGCAGCAGGCAACAGCCGAAAGTGATCCGGGCCAAATATCAGCCTAAGAAAATGCGGTACCAGCAATCCAACAAATCCGATCAACCCGCCCAGAGATACCGCCAGCGCCGTCAGTATCGATCCCGTGATCACCACCAGTATCTGTAGCCTTTCCACCCTCACTCCAAGCTGCGCAGCATATTCCTCAGACAGTGCCAGCGTATTCAGTTGCCGCGCCAGCGGCAGAGCAAATAGCAGTGCCGCCATCTCGACAATCGCGACAAACGAAATCTGTGTCCACGAAGGTACCGTCACTTCGCCGTGCAGCCAAGCCGCCAGAATCCTCATTCCCGGATTCGTCGCTTCCTGCCGCAACTCAAGCGCGGCCGTCGCAGCATTTAACATCGTGCCAATGGCGAATCCCGCAAGCAGCATGTTCTCCATCGCAAAGTGTCCGCCAGCCTTCGCCAGATTCCACACAATCCCCATTGCGATCAACGACCCTGCGAACGCCAGCAGTTCAATCGCACCCACTCCCGCAAACGACAGCGCGGGCACCAGAAACACTGCAACGGCCCCACCCAAGGCCGCTCCGCCCGATGCTCCAAGCACAAACGGGTCAGCCAACGGATTCCGAAACAGCCCCTGAAACAGCACGCCCGTCGCCGAAAGTCCCGCGCCCACCAACCCCGCCGCCAACACTCTCGGAAGCCGCAAGCTAAACAGAATCACTCCCGCGTCTCCGGCTTCCGAAGGGTGCAATAGTGCGCGCAGAACCTCGCCAAACGACAGCTTCACCGCCCCCATTCCCGCCGAAACAACCACCACCAAAATCAGCAGTATTGCTGGCACCACCAGTGTGGAGAACGTCTTCGGACGAGCGCGTGTTGTTATTGCAGTTTCCAGTTTTCCCCTCCAAACCTAAACTGCATCCCTGCGCGAACCGTGAACGGCAATGCCGGATACCCAAACGCTTCCGAGTAGTGCTGGTTCAGCAGATTCTCAATATTCGTATAAGCACTCACCCGCTTGCTCAACCGAAAGCTGCCGTACAAATCCACCTTCTGATAAGAGGGATCGAGATTCCGATTCGGCAGCAGCATCGAATTCCCGTAGCTTGAATCTTCCAGGAACGTACTATCGTCGCGCCTCGAAACCATGCTAGCCGTCGAGCGCACAGACCACCGTCTCCCACTCCAGTCGACCGATATAAACCCAGTATTCGGAGCGATACGAAATGGCCTTGCGCCTACCAATGGTGAGTAAGCACCAATCAGAACGTTCGGAATCGATGGATTTTGAGACGCGTTCGCTAAACTACCCGAGAACGAGCGTTGAACCTGTGCGTCCAAATACGTCCACCCGCCACGTACCGTCAACGCATGAGTAATGTGGTATTCAACTTCGAGTTCACTTCCCTGCGCACGATAATCCAAACTATTCACCGCGGCTCCGGTCAAGAAGCTTGTTTGCATCTGGTCAATCACTGCTTGCGGCACTCCAAATTGCAAAAGCCCATAAGACGGAACGAACTCCGCTTGATCCCCAAATTCGTTATGGAAGTAGGTGAGCGAAACGCTCGCTTTTCCTCTCAGCAGCATCTGTTGCACGCCGCCATCATAGCTGCGTGAATTCTCGTCCTTAAATGGATGTATTCCATACTCGGCAATCAGTTGCTGCCCATTCGGAAGGCTTTGTAGCAGGCTATAAAGCGAATTTGTTTGGTAATAAATCGTCGGCTCTTTGATTCCTTTTCCGAAGTTGAAAACCAACCGCGTTCCGCTCAACAGTTTTCTTGTCGGCTGCACCAGGTAATAGGAAAGAGAAGCGCGCGGAGTAGTCGCCACGCCAAATACAGAGTTGTTCTCCACTCCACTACCCACCGTGTAATAAAGCCGGTTCCACAACCCGCCATTGAGTTGCATCATGTAGCTGTAATTCCCGCGCGCCGTCGAATTCTTCGCGTAGCTCGACGTTGTATAACCACCTTCCGATTCGTAGCGGAAGCCGAACAACCCGGCCAGTTTGCTACTCCACTTGAAGTCGCTCTGCGCATAGATCGAATCTCGATCACTCAGCCCCGCCGTCGAATACGCTCCAGGTCCATATTGCAGAATTCCCTGCCCCGTAACTTCGTACCCATTCGCGCCGCGCAGCGTCACCGTTTTACCCAAATAGATCTCCTCTCCATACGGGTCAAGGGTGGGAATTCCGGTCGGCCCAAAGTTCCTGTACTCCGAGCGTAGCCTCAGCCCCGAGTAGCGCACTAGATTATGCCAGCGTTCGCTCGCACGATTGTCCAGTGTCACACCAAACGATGTGTCCTGTTCCCGGCTCACACCATCATCAGGAATTTCGTACAGTTCAATTGCACTTGCGGAGTTGAACGCAGAAACCGAGCGCCGCACCGTCCCGCGCAATTCCGTGCCGGGCAGCAATTGGTATCCCACATTTCCGAGGAAACTGCCATTATGAAATTCGCTATTGGGAGTGCTGTTCTGTGTATCAAACCGCGAGACATCGGTGAAGTAATCGAAGCGCCTCCATGCTCCTCCCAGCGTACCGTCCTGGCCCGACGTACCATAAGTTCCGCCATCCACCGAGTAACTAACTTCCGGCAGAGGAGTAACTCCACGCCGCGTGCTGACATTGAGTACGCTGCCCAGCGCGTCCGAACCATACAGCGCGCTGTTCGGTCCTCGGAACAGCTCCGCTTTCCCAAATCCCGAAGCGCTCAAATTTGCGAACTCAAAGTTCCCACCGATATCGTTTGCAGGAATGCCATCGATTAGCACCTTGTTTGCATCCGACGGCCCACCCCTTACGAAAAGAGAAGTGGTTCCTCCAAGCTGTCCCGAACGCGTTACCTGCGCACCCGGTTGAATTCGCAACTCCTGCTCAACGTCACGCCGAGTCATGAGGTCTTCTTCGCCAATTACGCTGATCAAAGCGCCCGTCTGTACCTCAGGAGTTGGAACTCCCGTAGCCGTAACAACAATCTGCTGCGCCACCATCGAGGGCGATAACGTTAAATTGATCTCCGTGGAATGCGCTCCCCCGGCAAATCTCTGCGCACTCACCGCTGGTTGAAACGAAGCTTTCTCAGCTCGAATGCAGAACCGAATTTCCGACGCAACTTCGAAAGAGTATCTCCCGTTCTCATCCGTCTTTGTACTCTGCAGAACTTTTGTTCCACCATTCTCGACCAGTTCAACCTTCGCATCTCGAATAACGGCTCCAAGCGAATCCGTAATCGTGCCACTCACGATTGCTGCGCTGGACGCATACACCTGCGTCACTAACAGGCTCAGAACAAAAACGCCAATTCCCCGTGCGAATGACTTCATAACTTCTCCCCGAAATGTTCCTGTGCGTAACATCGACTCTCCGATGCCGCAATGTTCAGACTCAGCGACTTTCCGCCGATCGCAATTGACGGGCAAGATCTTCCAGTGCGTCGAAGGCTACCGGGCTGGGATACTGCAATCGATCATCGATTCGTAGCACGCGTCCCATGCGCACAGCCTCCAGCGATCTCCATCCCGCATGTGCTCTCATTTCATTGAGTCCAAACGGAGAGTCCTTGAGCAGCAGCACAAAATCCGGCTTCCTTGGAATAATCGCTTCAATGCTGACGTTCGCCCATTCCTGCGCGATGTCTTCGGTCACCGAACGTGCTCCTGTTGCGTCGATCAATTCCGTAAGGAAGGCGCGATGCCCCGCAGTAATACACGGGTCCACTGAAATGGCGAAGAAGACAGCAGGATGCTTTCCCGCCTGTGCCTGCAATCGCACCTTGCGCTCACGATTTCGAAGTTGAGCAATCAGCGCCGCCGATTCTCGTTCGCGTCCCAACGCGCTACCAACGCTTGCGATTGAGCTATACACACCCTCAATGCCGCTTGCATGTACCAGAAACACCGGAACGCCCATCCGCTCAACTCCACGAATTGTTTCCGAGTCATTGAAACCGGCAACGCCGATCACTACGTCAGGATGCAGAACCGCAATTCTCTCCAACGATGGACGCAGCACACCACCAATGCTTGGCTTCTGCCTTGCTTGAGCTGGATACATCGTGTAATCAGTGATGCCGACAACATCGGCTCCAGCACCAATGGCATAAACCGTATCCGTAACACTTGGAGTAAGGCAGATGATCCGGTGAGCGTGATCTGGCAGAGTTACCTTGTGCCCTGTCTCATCCGCAATTACACGTACAGCAAAGACCTGAACCGAAACACCCAACGCGATTACAAGAGCACCCACTCTGCTAACAGCAGGTCTCCTGAACTTCGAAAACAGCTCCCCGAAGTTCTTCATGCGCCGCTCGCCACTGTGTCCTTCACCGTAAGCGGATATCCTGCCACCAGCAGCAGAACCTTGTCCGCCACCGCCGCCACACGTTGATTCACGCCACCGAGAAGATCCCTGTAGAGCCGTCCAGCATCACTCGCCGGAACAATACCACTGCCAACCTCATTCGAGACCAGCACCACAGAGCACGTGACTTCCTGCAGAGCTCCGCAAAGTCGATTCGCACGCGCAAAAATCCGGTCGGTATCCGAATCCTCCGCCATCATCAAATTTGAAGTCCAAAGCGTCAGACAATCGACAAGAATTACGTCAAACTTACCGCCGCACTGCAGAATCGCGTCTTCAATTGCAACCGGTGCCTCTAGTGTGGTCCACGACGAAGGACGCTCCTCGCGATGCTTCGTAATCCGCTTTTCCATCTCTGAATCCAGCGCTTCTGCCGTGGCGATAAACGCGACTCGACCTCCGCCCGTAACCAGGTCCTGTGCGTAGTGGCTCTTGCCGCTGCGCACTCCTCCTAGCACAAGCGTAATGCACTTGCTTGAACTTTCTTTCATTACCTCGTCCAGACGCACTTTGTCGTCAGGCGGGATTGCAATAAGGCAGCTTCCTATTCGATCCGGAGTGGATCATGTCAGGACGCACGTCGGCTCTCCCATCGAAGCCAAACTTGCCGTAGATAAGCACCTGTGCAGGTCTCCTGACTTGCGCGTCTTCGGTCTTGAGCTGCCTTCCCAGAGATAAAACTCCAGTGGCTAAGTAGCTCAAACCTCTGCGCTTACAGTTGCGGGACAGTGGCGGATTCGCACCGCCTTCCCTTGAACAGACGAGAAAATTTATATCTCCCTCCGCAAACGAAGTCAATCCGAAATGGCTTTTCGTGTTGCTTTCGTTTGCTCGTCATGCAAATTCGATCCTATCGCTCAGTTCGCGGAGGTTGCATGGGCATGTACTCAGCGTTGGCAGAGTACAACGGAACTCCTCACCAACTTCACTGCTATACCCAAACAGCACACAAATAGACGGCTATCTCCGCAAGTTGATTCGACGTCCCGAAGCAATCGCCCGTAATGCCACCAAGCTTTGCCCGATAGACCAACCCGCTAACCAGAGTCACCAGAGCCACGGCAACAATCGGAATCAGCATCTCGCGCCTAAGGCAATAACCAACAATTCCAAACGCCAGCACAGATCCGACGACAACAGATCCAGCAGACACTTGCCCTGCAAACTTTTGCCCCAAGCCATCCGTCCGCGCCGAAGGCAGAAACGCTGCCAAAGGCAGCGCCGTCCAACGGCAGAGAACCTGAGCAGCTACAACGTATCCAGCAAACCGGCCTGGCGCAATCGCCCCCAACAGAGCCCACCGCGCAAGCACTGAGAAGATGATCGCAAGTGTTCCGAAACTTCCAATGCGACTGTCGCGCATAATGTCGAGCATTCGCTTCCGCTCGCCTCCCGCACCCAGTCCGTCGAAAGTATCTGCCAGTCCGTCCTCGTGCAGTCCACCCGTCAGCATCACGAAATAAGCAAGCACCACCACAGCCACAATGCTCGCTGGCAAATGCACCCGAAGCAACCACTCAATTCCCACGGCTCCTAGCGCAACCAGAGCTCCGACAACAGGAAAGAGCTTGGCTGAGCCCATCACCATCTCAGGCTCAAATCTGTAAGCTGGTACCGGTAGCCGTGTCAGGAACTGCACGGCCACCAGCAACTCTCGCAGCCATCGCACTACTTTTCCGCCTTGCTAACGCCCGCCGATTCAAACGTGGCCATCTCGTTGTAGATGTGCACCGAAGCTTCGATCAAGTTGAAAGCCAACACCGCACCTGTTCCCTCACCTAACCGCATGTCCAACTGCAACAGAGGTTTCAACTTCATTCGCTCCAGCAGAATACAATGCCCCGGCTCTTCCGACAGATGTCCCGCAAACATCGCTGACCGCGCATCTGGCGCCAGCGCGCACGCCACTGCCGCTCCCGCCGTACAAATGAATCCGTCAATCACAACCGCAATGCGCTGCGCCGCCGCACCTAGTACCATCCCTGCAATGGCAGCGATTTCCAACCCACCAACCTTGCGCAACACCTCAAGCGGATCTGGGACCACTGTAGCTCGTTCGGGAAAATGCATCTGCAAAGCCTTGTCGATGACTTGAGCCTTCCGATTACAACGTTCCGCATCCAGCCCCGTCCCCCGACCGGTAACTTCTGTGGCATGCACTCCCGTCAACGCGGCCGCAATCGCGCTAGCTGAGGTCGTATTGCCTATCCCCATCTCGCCCAGCGCAATCAGCGTACGTCCTTGTTGCTTGGCCTCCGCCGCCAAATCAATTCCTACTTTCATCGCTGCATAAACTTCTTCCAGCGTCATTGCCGATTCTTTAGCGAAGTTTCTTGTGCCGCGTCGAACTTTCCGATCAATCAATCCTTGCACACCGCCGAAATCAGCATCTACTCCCACGTCCACCACGACAACGTCACTGTGCGCCTGCCGCGCCAAAACATTGATCGCCGCTCCTCCGCTCAGAAAGTTGTAAACCATCTGCGGCGTGACGTCTTTCGGATATGCGCTGATCCCTTCGTCAGTTATCCCATGATCGCCCGCAAAGGTATAAACCGCCTTCCCGGCAATCACCGGATGCTTTTCTTCCCTCAACGAAACGTACTGTGCGGCAACTTCCTCCAGCTTTCCCAAGCTGCCGATCGGCTTCGTTAAAGAATCAAGGTGCCGCTTTGCCTCTATCTGATATTCAGGATTACCTGCGCGAATGCTATGAATTGTGCTGCGGATAAGTTCGTCTTGCATGGAAGTCTGAGTGCCTTTCCGGCCAAGATTTATGTTCACCAATGCTTATGAGGTAAGCAATCAGTTGAACAATCAAGCGCCCTTCAGCTTCCGAGTGTATCCAAAATTCCACGCCATTTCATCCAGCAGCTCTGTCGGAACCATGGCTTCCAACGAAATAATTGCGAATAGTTTAGCTCACCAGCCCCAAGGACTTGAGTGTTTTCACCAACTCCACCGTATCAACGGGCTTGAAGAGATAAGCGTCGCAGAGATCGTGAAATGAACGAATTACGCCGTTGATATCATCCACTATTGTCGTCATGATGATCTTCACATCGCGGTTCACATCCAATTCTTCCTCCAGCGCCCGCACCCGCCGAACAGCTTCGTTCCCGTCCATCTCAGGCATTCGGATGTCCATACAAATCAAATCGTAGGCAACATTACTTTCGCAGGCCATTCTGAAAGCTTCCACGGCCTCTTTCCCGTTGACGGCAATATGGCATTCGCCATAACGCGAAAGGACTGTCTGTAACAGCACTCGACTGGTGAAGTCGTCCTCAACAATAAGTATTTTCACAATCTGCCTTCTTTTCGCGATTCATAGCCATCCCGCCTGTCCCGCAGTGTTCTTTAATTGCTCGAATTCTTCGGCAGCCAATGCTAAGAGTTCGTCGAAACTTTCCCATTCGCGTTCTGCTGCAGCCCGTTCCATCCTCAATCCCACTGCACCCAGCCGATTCGCTGAAACCGTAGCAGCCGATCCTTTCAGCCCATGCGCATGTAAGCGAGTTCCCGGCCCATCTGACTCAGCAACTCGTTCGCGAAGAACATTCATCTGTGATGGGAAATCCTCAACAAACGCCCGCAGGATAATCTCTGCTAGCGACCTATCTTCCATAAGCCTTTTCAACAATGATTCCGAATCGAATACACTTGGAGCCGGTGCTTGCGTACTCGGCTGCACCGCTCCCTTCACTGCATCCGCAAGCTGCTGATGCGGACACCATCTTGTCAGCACTTCCGCGAGTTGCTGCAGATCCACTGGCTTCGACAAGAAATCATCCATCCCCGCTTCGCGACATCTCTCCCGATCACCCGGCATCGCATGGGCCGTGACCGCGATGATTGGAATCCTCGAGTTCTCCAATTTACGAATCTGTCGTGTTGCTTCAAACCCATCCATCACGGGCATTTCGCAATCCATCAAAACCAGGTCATACTCTTTGCGTTGCAATGCTTTGACGGCCTCAGCGCCGTTCGTGACCGCATCCACCTTGTATCCAATCTTCCCTAGCTGCGCTATTGCTACCAGGCGGTTTGTCGGATTATCTTCGGCAAGAAGAACCATAAATTCGCGCGGCTCCGCAGTACCCCTGATACTTACCTCTTTGCCTTCGAGACCACGCTCACCAGATTTCACCTCGGAATCAGGCTTCTGCTTCGCTTCGAACGTAGGCACCTCTGAGGACTTACCGAAACCCAACGTGAACCGAAAAATTGAGCCTTTTCCTTCCACGCTTTCTAGCTCGATCTTTCCTCCCATCAGTTCCACCAGCTGCTTTGAAATAGCCAACCCTAACCCTGTTCCGCCATATTTCCGTGTAGTCGATGCGTCAGCTTGAACGAAGGGTGAAAACAGCGTGGGTATCTGCTCCTGCGGTATACCGATCCCGGTATCGACGATAACAAAATGCAAAACAATTCTGCTCTCATCATCACTCGCGAGTTTCACATTCAGCGCCACACCGCCCTGTGACGTAAACTTAATTGCATTCGCCACCAGGTTGTTCAACACTTGGCGAAGACGGTGGGCATCTCCCCACACAGGTGGCAGTTCTGATGGAACATCCGAACGGAGATATAGTCCCTTTCCGTTCGCCTGCACTGACATCAGTTGGACGACATCTCCAACCGTCTTCCTCAAGTCGAAAGTCACATTCTCAATCGAAACCTTGCCCGCTTCGATCTTCGACAAGTTCAGTATCCCGTCGATCAGCGCCATAAGACTCTGCCCGCTCTCCTGGGCCACCTTCGCATATTCCTGTTGTTCCGGTGTGAGCTCGGTCTCTAGCAGGAGTTGAAGCATGCCTATAACACCGTTCATCGGAGTACGTATCTCGTGGCTCATATTTGCCAGGAAACGACTCTTTGCCCGATTCGCTGCCTCTGCGCCTTCTCTCGCATGAATGAGTTCTTCTTCGTAACTCTTCCGCTCGGTAATCTCCTCCGCAATTCCAACGACTCGAACCAGTCGACCGTCTTCATCGTGAACTGGAAAGGCTCTATCTCTAATCCATTTCTCATGCCCATCCGGTGTCTGAATGCGGAATTCTGTCTCCGCAGGTACCCCCTCGACTTCCGGAGAAAACAGGACGAGTGCTCTTTCCAAGTCATCGGGATGAACCGATTCCACCCAAGACATTGGATTTGCACAGAAACTCTCGTTGCTTCTACCCCAAATGCTTTCGTATGCTGCACTGACGTACGGTTTCTCATCCGATGACTGCGGAACTACCCAAATCACTTCGCGAATGTTTTCTGCAAGCTGACCGAACTTCTCCTCACTCGTGCGCAGAGCATGTTCCATCATTTTGCGTTCGCTGATATCTATGTGTTCCACGACAACTCGTGGCAGACATGAGTTGTCGAATCGTGTAACCCTGCAGAGAAACCAGAGCTTCCGTCCCATCGAATACTCTGTTGTGAATTGTTTCCGCTCCCCCTGCAACACTGCACGAATACCGGTTGCAACTTCGAATGCCAGTTCGGCCTCCGCTCCCGTCACCCTGTCGCAAACGTCCAAATAGTTTGCGCCCTCGCCGCAACCGTCATAGCCATTTGAAGCACCGCTGTTGCCGTAGTCGCTTCCCTTCCCTGCAACAATCGAAACATCTCTCCATGCCTGATTTACTGCAATGATCGTTCCATTTTCATCCAGCACGCAAATATGAGAAGACAGTGCGTCAATCGTCGATTGCGCAAAGCTCTGCGACTCTCGACGCTGCTCCTGCGCCTCTTGCTGCTCCGTGATATCGGAACTCAAACCAACATGCCCCAGAAACTCACCGCTAGGAGACAAACGTGGCTCTGAATACGCTGACACCCATCTCCACGCGCCGTCAGCACGCCTTATCCTGCCACTAGCCTTGAATGCCGTTCGCTCCCGTACCGCCCGTCGGTATGCTCCAACAAATTCCACGGCGTCCTCCGGGTGAATCGTCCATTGCCAGTTGTCCCCTAGTAACTCTTCATAGCTGCTTTCGAAGAATTCTCGGCAATGTCGATTAACAAACCTGACTGCGCCTTGCGCGTCGTTAACCCAAATGAGGGATGGGCATCCATCTGCCATGATGCGGAATCGCTCTTCACTCTCGCGTATCGCATCTTCTGCGCGCTTGCGCTCTGTGATGTCACGCAGGATTGTGGAAAGAGAGCTAATTACACCTGCTGAATTCCTGACAGGACATGTCGTAACCGACACATGAATAACTTTCCCATCCTTACGCAAACACTTAGCCTCATACTGAGAAACTCCATGCCCTCGTAGCACCTGCTCTGTGATTTGCGCCAGGCCCGCCCAGCGTTCCGGCGGCACGAGCATGGAAATGTGGTTTCCGATGGCTTCTTCTGCGCTGTATCCCAGAGCAACCGTCGCACCTCGGTTCCACGTCTGGAGAGTTCCGGTTCTCGAATACGCAAAGATCGCATCCTCTGAGCCTTCGACAATCGCGGCAAGGAATGCGTGAGCTTCTTCTGTCTCGTGCCGTTCAGTCACATCCCTTTTGAACGCGATAAAACTCACGATTACCCCAGCCGGGCTTTGCACCGGCGAGATCTGCATTTCTTCTATGTAGTAGCTTCCGTCCTTGCGGCGATTAGTAAGCTCGCCTTGCCAGACGTTTCCAGCCACTATCGTCTTCCAGAGATTTTGGTAGAGTGCTGCCGGGTTGCGGCCTGACTTGAGAATGCGTGGGTTTTGTCCCACGGCTTCTTCTTTCGTGTATCCAGTTAATGCAGTGAAAGCTGGATTCACATACTGGATCGTGCCCTTTGCATCGGTAATGACCACGATTCCCGCAGCCTGCTTCACTGCTGCAGACAGCGACGCGTGCGAATCAACTCCACATTCCCGGCACATTTCGGTAGGGACCACATCCTCGGTGGCCGGTCCAACAATCGAAAGTATTGGTGTATGTGAGGCGATGCCACATTCCCGACACATAGTGCACGACTCCACCGAGGCCGAGAGCTCCTCTCAGCCTATATCGGCCTCCCCAGCGATTGCTTGAAATCCCGAGTGCACTCGCAAGGTCATGGACAAAGGGTCATGCCAACATAAAAAATCCGGCGACGCTGATGCGCCGCCGGACACTATTTTCCTAAGCAGTTTCACTGTGTCTGAATACAAACACCGTATTCCCGGTCCCTTAGCAGCAGCCCATCTTAACTTCACCCTTCTCCGTAACAGGAGGCCCAAATGCCTCTTCCGGCACCGGGGCCCCATTCAGCACCATGAACCAGCGGCGTACCGCGTCGATCAAAACCAGCACCACTCCCGTAATGAAAATAACCATCAGAGTCGTGTCTAAATATCCAGCAAAGAGCTTCCCCGGCAAGAGCCGAAGCGGCCAGAAGATGTTCTTGATCGACAACACGCCCGCGGAAATCGTTGTTACGCCCACAAAACACATGGGAACAAACGTGATCCACGCATAGCGCGCCTTGCCCATATTGATCAGGAATGTTGTAGAAACCGCCAGAGCAATGGTCGCCAGTAACTGGTTCCCGGTCCCAAACAGAGGCCATATCGTCGAAATGTTCCCTGTCCAAATCAGAAATCCCCACCCCGCTACAACGATTGCCGTAGCTCCCAGATTTCCGGGTAGCCATGCGCTATCGCCAAAAGGTTTGTACATCTTGCCCATAAGCTCCTGCAAAACGTAGCGCGCCACTCGGGTACCTGCATCCACAGTTGTCAAAATAAACAGCGCCTCAAACATGATGGCGTAGTGATACCAGTACCCCATCAACCTGTCCATGCCTGGAAGCCCTTTGAATATCTGCGCCATACCCACGGCCAGCGACACAGCACCGCCGCTGCGCCCCGCAAGTTTCTCCCCAACTTCTCGCGAGAACATATCCAGGTTCACCGTGTGAAGTCCCAGTTTCGCGAAAATCTCCGGTGTGCAATTGATCGCAAAGTAGTCTCCCGGATTCATCGAGCAAGCCGCAATCAGCGCCAGCACGCCAACCAGCGATTCGCACAACATCGCCCCGAACCCGATGAATCTCGCATCCGTCTCTTTATCCAGCATCTTTGGAGTCGTTCCCGACGAGACTAGCGAGTGAAATCCAGAGATGGCACCGCATGCAATCGTGACAAACAAGAAGGGGAACAACTTGCCCTTGATAATCGGCCCGCCGCCATAAATATACGGAGTAAAGTTCGGGAACCGAATTGCCGGATGTACCACAAATACACCGATGATCAGAACCGCAATCGTGCCTAGCTTCACGTAAGTAGAAAGGTAGTCTCTGGGTTCGAGCAGCAACCAAACCGGCAGCACCGAAGCCACGAATCCGTAAACCATCATCATGCCCGTGATCTCGTGAGCATTGAACGTGAGGGTGTGCGCCAAATTGCTCGCCGCGAACACGTGACCACCCACCACCGAAGCCATCAGGCAGACAACGCCAAAAATACTTGGACCAGTAATCTTGATCTCGCCCGATGGGTTCTTGAACATCCAAACGCCCATCACCAGCGCAATTGGAATCGTCATGCCAATCGTGAAAACGCCCCACGGGCTATTCGCCAGTGCGTTCACAACCACAATCCCAAGCCCTGCCAGCGTCACCAGCAAGATAAACAAAACGGCAATCATTGCCACCAGTCCAGAGAAGTGACTAATCTCGGTCCTTGCAATATCTGCCAGCGAGCGCCCCCTGTGGCGCATCGACGCAACCAACACCGTAAAATCCTGAACGCAGCCCGCAAGTACGGCACCGATCAAAAGCCAGAGGAACCCTGGAGCAAACCCAAACTGCGCTGCCAGCGTAGGACCGACCAACGGACCAGCACCCGCAATCGCCGCGAAGTGATGGCCGAACAAAACCAACTTCGGCGACGGGACGTAATTATGTCCGTCTTCATAGGTATGAGCGGGAGTGATCCGGCGATCATCCAGAACCATCGCTTTGGCAGCGATGAATGCGCTGTAGTACCGATAAGCTAGGACGTACACACACAATACGCCCAAAAGAACAGGAAACGTGTTCATAGCTCCCCCTGGCTAGGCTTTTCAGTCGCACCCCGCGGATCAAGAAAACTTGTCCGCGGAATGTGTCCGCAAACTATAGTGGGGAATGAACTTCAGCGCAAGGAATTGCTGTTCGCAGTCCTATTCCTTATGCGATAACTGCAACGGGCCGCGCTCTCCAAAGTCGAATGCAGCCACTTTCGGTCCCATCCTTTGCAGGCCAAGAGGAGCATCGAGTTTGTCCATTAACAATTCTATGATCGTGAATTCGCCAGCCGCTTCCGCTTTCCCCAATACCACATCTAGCTCTGCTTCACTCTGAACCGTATAGCTGCGTACCGGTTGTCCGTCCGCCAAAACCTCTGCGAACTTTGCGTAGGACCAGTTCTGAATGTCGTTATAGGCGGCTTGCGGGCCCAATATCACTCGCTCAATTGTGTAGCCATGATTGTTGATCAGGAAGACGATTGGCTTCAGCCCTTGCCTCAAAATCGTCGACACCTCCTGAGCGGTCATCTGGAATGAACCGTCCCCAATAAACAGCAAGTGACGCCGATGCGGAGCTGCCAGCATCGATCCAAGCAATGCCGGAAGTGTGTACCCAATCGAACCCCACGTCGCCTGATTGATGTAAGTGGTACACGCCGGCAAGCGTACTCCCGCCAACCCGGCCTGAGAACATCCACATTCAGCAACAATCACGTCGCCCTCACGTAAAAACTGTCCAAGCCTTGGCCAGAGCCGCGCATGAGTCACCAGCGCATCCCCGCAAGCCCCATCCGCACACGTTTCTTCCTGCGGAACTTCCATCACCCCTTCTTTGCTAAACTGCGGCAACCTCTCCACCAGTTGCGACAACACCTCTCGCGCCGTGATCCCCTCAAAGACTCGCCCATCAATCGTCGCGCTATAAGGATCAAGCACAATCGTCTCCGGCGTCGGAATCTTCTGCGTGAAGTAGCCAGTCGTCGCGTCAAAGAAGCGCGCCCCAACCGTGATCAAACAATCAGATTCCTCGATAATCTCCAAGGCCTCCGGTGCACTCGCCTGCCCACCATAGATGCCGCGATAAAGCGGATGCTGTTCGTTGAACACGCTCCTCCCGCTCGACATGCTGGCGAAGGGCAACCCACAACGTTCGCCCAACGCACACACGAAAGGCCTTAACCCAAATCGATGAGCATCTGCATCCACCAGCAATGCCGGACGCTTCGCCCGCAAAATCCGCTCGGCCATCAACTCCACAACGCGCTCGATCTGCAACGCATCGCCCGTCGGAACACTTGCAGCCAACGCCGTCGTCGGCGCGTCAATCTCCAAGTAGGAAATGTCCGAAGGCAGTTGCATGTACACCGGACGCTTCTCGCGAAGACACGTCATCAGCAACCGATCAATCTCAATAGCAGCATTTGCCGGAGTAATCCGAGCCTGAGCTGACGTGAACTGTGTCATGCAGGTCATCACGTCTTCGAAATCTCCAGTACCCGACGTGTGATGAAGAATCTCGCGATTGTAAATTGCGTGCAGCGGCGGCACGCCGCTGATCACCACGACCGGAACGTGCTCCGCATTTGATCCCGCGATTCCATTCAGCGCGCTAAGATCCCCAACGCCATACGTGAGCACAAGCGCCGCAACACCATGTACCCGCGCATAACCGTCTGCCGCATAAGCAGCATTGAGTTCGTTGCAGGTCCCCACCCACGCCATGCCGGTACAAGCAAGAACCTGTTCCAAGAATCCCAAGTTGAAATCGCCCGGCACACCGATCATGTGCGCGATTCCAAATTCCTCTAAGCGGCCCAGCAAGTAATTTCCGATCGTAACCTTTGCCACTGTTCGCTCCTCTTCGTGAACTGAACGACACGACTCGGAGCTCTCCCCCGCAATGCCTGTCCAGAGACATAGTGTTGATCTTCATTTTAGGTCATTGTCGCTTAGAGTTCATTCCAGCCAAGCACCCGCCATTCACTCGCTGGCCAATACCCAAACACATACGCCATTTACGCAGCAAGTTGTCGGCAGCAGCAATCCTCGCGAGCTGCGCTCAACCATTACCTTACTAGTACACCTACGAGCAAACAGAGCTAACGATGCGAATACTTCGCAAACTAAGCGTGGACACTCGACCCCGTCCTCACTTCTTCGTCGTCGCCGCCTTCGCTTTCACCCGGCGCTGTGCATGTCTGGACTTTTTCAGAACCTCCCAATCGGCCTCCGTCTGATCGGCATAAGCCACTGCAAAGTTCACCATCGCATTCACCAGAGTTGGCCCAGTCCCCATGTATCCAACGATTCTCTGCACGTCACCCGAGCGAGCATGTCCCCTCGCAAGCAGCTCTCCACACACCTCCGCGTAAGCCCCAAGGCCCGGCCCCCTGAGCACTCCGACGTCAATCCCAGCCTTATGATCATTGAGTTGCCGCACCAGGTAGTCGCGCCCATCAATCGTCGTCCAGCCTAGAAACGCATCAGATTGCATTTGCATTGCAAGCTGTCCTTCGGCAACCACGCGTCCCCAATGCTTCTTCTTCGCACCGCCGTTCACATACGGCAGATACGCCGAGCCCACCTCTTCTTTGATCTGCAGAAACAGCGGATCGTTAGGCCCGTTCCCCTCGAAGTATATGCAGTAATCACGCGTCCCTACGCTTCCAGTGCCTACCACTTTGAAGCACACATCAATTGGACGATACTGCGAAAGAATATGCCGCCGCTCTGGTTGAAGCGATTCGCGATACTCTGCCATAGAGTCCAGAATCTGTTTGGCGCGAGCACCGCCGATTCTCACCAACACCGGCTTATTCTCACAAAAGATGCGACCAGCTCCCTTCTTCACCGGAATCGTCAATGCCCCGAGTGCGTGCATCGGAGTCGCTCGTTCAGCCTTCATCAGGATATCTGCGACGGGCGCAACTTTCAGCAATCGATGCACTTGATGGCGAGCCACTTCCAGCACAGGCATCTCCGCAAAGTCTCGGGAGCAACAGCGATACCGTTCGAGGAACATAAGGACAGCTTCTTTTGCAAAGCTGTCTTTTGCGCCCGATTCGCGCCCAGCGAGAATCAGGCTTGCGGACAAGCGCTTCAGATCCCACTCGAAAGGTGCATGGGTCGTCTCGTCGAAATCATTAATATCGAAAACCAGCCGACCGTCAGGTCCGGCGTATGCTCCCAGGTTGCGCACATGCGCGTCGCCGCAAATCTGGTTCATGATCCCAGTGTTGGGAAGCATTGCGAGATCGGCGGCCATCACCGGAACCGCTCCGCGAAAGTATCCGAACGGCGAGGCAAGCATGCGCTCATACTTTAAGGGGACCAGCGAAGGGACCCGCCCGCGCATACTTTCCTCAAGTAACTTCAGCGGATCATGGCGACGAACCTTTACATCCCAAAGGCCGTGATGCTGCCGCCTCATTTGTTTCCGCCGTGCCTGTCCCTGCGCGCGCCTATCTTCAGACGATTCTGTGTGTGAATCAAAGAGATTTCCCATAGCACGGCTGAACATACACCAGCATTGCTCTCAATTTCAAACGGCAACGAAAAATGGCCCCTTGCGAGGCCATCTCTTTGGTGAGCTTGCGTACAGATTAGCGGGCTGCTCTTTTCTGCAACGGATATTTCGAATCTAAATCCAGATTCAACTCAAGAACATTCACTCGGGCTTCGCCAAGGAAATGAAACTGCCGCTCCTCCTTGTGCTGATGAACCAGAGCTAGCAACTGTTGCTCGCTGATACCGCGTTCTTTCGCTACTCTCGGCCCCTGAAACTCTGCGTTCGCGGGTGTGATATCCGGATCTAGTCCGGATGCGGAGGTGGTTACATAGTCCGCAGGAACGGGCTTCCCTGGATTTTCGCTTTGCGCTGCAGCAACATCCTGCTTCACTCGATCGACTAACTTCTGGTTTGTCGGACCGTAGTTTGTTCCTCCTGAGTTCGAGGCGTCATATCCATTCGTTCCCGCCGCAGAGCCACGCGGATGGAAGTATCCAGCGCCGGTGAATGGCTGCGCAATAATGCGCGAACCGATTGTCTTCTCGCCTTGCACAATCAGCTGGCCATTCGCCTTGTCGTAAAAAATCACCTGAGCCAGCACCGTCACTACGAGCGGGTAAACAACTCCGAGCAGAATCGTGGTGACTACGGTCATAAGAATCGCGGTAATGATGTTGCGTTTCATAGATTCAATTCCTTCTTACGCCAACCCGAGACTTGTGATCAGGATGTCGATGATCTTAATACCGACGAACGGTGCGATGATTCCGCCCACGCCATAGATAAGCAGATTGCGCCGTAACAATGCTGCTGCACTCATCGCGCGGTAACGAATACCCTTCAGCGCCAGTGGAATCAAGGCGATGATGATCAGCGCATTGAAAATCACAGCCGAAAGGATTGCCGACTGCGGCGTCTTCAGATGCATGATGTTCAGCGCATTCAGTACCGGGAACGTCGCGGCAAACATGGCTGGGATGATCGCGAAGTACTTTGCCACATCGTTGGCGATTGAGAATGTCGTGAGAGCGCCTCGGGTCATCAGTAGTTGTTTACCAATGCCCACAATCTCAATCAGCTTCGTCGGATTGGAGTCGAGATCAACCATGTTCCCGGCTTCTTTTGCAGCCTGGGTTCCGGAATTCATGGCAACGCCCACGTCGGCCTGTGCAAGCGCTGGCGCGTCATTGGTTCCGTCGCCCGTCATCGCGACCAGTTTGCCATCGGCCTGTTCCTTACGGATCAAATCCATCTTGTCTTTCGGAGTTGCTTGGGCGAGGAAGTCGTCTACTCCCGCTTCGCGTGCAATTGCAGCGGCAGTCAACGGATTGTCGCCGGTAATCATGACTGTACGAATACCCATTGCGCGAAGCTGGTCGAAGCGATCCTTCATTCCTCCTTTGACGATGTCTTTCAACTCGATTACGCCCAATGCTCCACGGCGCTTCTCTGCCACCACTAGAGGCGTGCTTCCACCGCGAGCAATTTCATCCACTAAGGCCCGAACTTCAGGCGCGAATACGCCCGAGTTCTCTTGCACATAACGTTCGATTGCATCGACGGAGCCTTTGCGAATCTGGAAGCCGTTGAGGTTCACCCCTGACATTCTGGTCTGCGCCGTGAACGGAACAAACTCCGCTTTATGATCCTGTAAATCGCGGCCTCGCAGGTTGTACTTCTCTTTTGCCAGCACTACGATCGAACGCCCCTCAGGCGTTTCGTCCGCTAAAGAAGAGAGTTGAGCTGCATCAGCCAGCTCCGCCTCCGAGACTCCGGGTGCAGGAACAAAGCGCGAGGCTTGCCGATTGCCAAGCGTAATCGTTCCGGTCTTATCGAGCAGTAGCGTGTTCACATCGCCAGCCGCTTCAACGGCGCGTCCAGACATGGCGAGCACATTGTGTTGCACCAGCCTGTCCATGCCAGCAATTCCGATAGCTGAGAGCAATCCGCCAATCGTCGTCGGAATAAGGCATACAAGCAGTGAAACCAACACGAACACCGTTTGCGGAGCGCCCGAATACATCGCGAACGGTTGCAGCGTCACCACCGCGAGCAGGAACACAATCGTAAGCCCGGCAAGCAGTATGTTCAGTGCAATCTCGTTCGGAGTTTTCTGCCGTTCTGCGCCTTCCACGAGGGCAATCATACGATCGAGGAAAGTCTCGCCAGGATTGGAAGTGATTCTTACTTTGATCTGGTCCGACAATACTCGCGTGCCGCCTGTTACCGCGGAACGATCACCACCTGACTCACGAATAACGGGAGCCGATTCCCCGGTAATCGCCGACTCATCCACCGACGCGATACCGTCGATGATTTCACCGTCTCCGGGAATGAACTCCCCGGCCGTGACAAGCACAACATCCTGCGCCCGCAGACTGGAGCTTGCAATCTGCTCTGTTGTTCCATTCGCGAGCAGGCGGATTGCAATTGTTTCCGACCGAGCTTTACGCAGCGTATCCGCTTGCGCTTTGCCGCGTCCTTCTGCCATAGCCTCGGCGAAGTTGGCAAACATTACGGTGAACCATAACCAAAGCGTGATTTGCAGATTGAACTTGAACGCTTCGTGCGGACGGAGAATCAGCAGGATGGAGGTAATCACGCTGCCCACTTCGACCACAAACATAACCGGATTACCCATCATCTTGCGCGGGTTAAGCTTGAGCACAGAATTGATTGCAGCTCCGCGAACAATGGCCGGATCCCAAATAGACTTGCGGTTTTTCGATGTGTTGGACATGATTTTCTCAGAATGCCTTTCCTGCATTCATCAGCAGGTGCTCAAGAATTGGACCAAGGCTGAGTGCTGGGAAGAAGGTCAGCGCGCCCAGTATCAAAATCACGCCAATCAACAGCACGCTGAACAGCGGCGTAGTCACAGGGAACGTCCCCACGGAAGGCGGTACGTACTTCTTCTTCGCCAGACTGCCAGCAATCGCCAGCATCGGAATGATCATGAGGAAGCGACCACCGAGCGTCGAAAATCCGGTAGCAATGTTGTACCAGGTGGTATTTGCGTTTAGGCCTCCAAAAGCTGATCCGTTATTCCCGCTGGCCGATGTGAACGCATAGAGAATCTGCGAAAGCCCATGTGGCCCTGGATTACTGATCGAGGATGTCCCGAACCCTTTCACACTGGAGATTGACGTTAAGATCAGGATTATGAGCGGGAAGATGAGCGCAACCAGCATGGCCATCTTCACTTCGTACCCTTCGATTTTCTTACCCAGATATTCCGGTGTTCGCCCGACCATCAGCCCGGCGATAAACACTGTCAAAACGACATAAATCAATATGCCGTACATACCTGAACCGACTCCGCCGAAGATCACCTCACTCAACATGATGTTGACCAGCGGAATCATTCCTCCGAGTGGTGTGAACGAGTCATGCCATCCATTGATCGCACCACAACTGGCGTCCGTAGTCGCGGTGGCAAAGAGCGCGGTGTTTGCGATACCGAACCGAACCTCTTTGCCCTCCATGTTGCCACCCGTCTGCATCGAGCTCGCGCTCTGGTCCACCCCATGCAATAGCGGGTTTCCATGAGACTCTGCCCAGTATGCGAAGAACACGCCCACAAGGAAGAGTGTCGCCATCGTTCCCCAGACCGCCCATCCATGACGAACCGAACCTGTCATGTGTCCGAGCGTATAGGTGAGCCCGGCTGAGACGGCGAAGATGCAAAACATCTCAAGCAGGTTTGAGAGAGGCGTTGGATTTTCAAATGGGTGCGAGCTGTTGGCGTTGAAGAATCCGCCACCATTCGTCCCCCACATTTTGATGAACTCCTGCGACGCAACCGGTCCTTGCGCAATGGTCTGATCGGTAATCGTATCCATTACCGGTTTGCCATCGGTTCCAACAGCGGGTTTACCATCCGCTCCTAAGTGAGGAACCTGCTGCGGCTCAACAATCTTTACGGTGTCGTACGGGCGTAGATTCTGCACAACTCCCTGGGAAACCAGTACCAATGCGCCTGCGACACAAAACGGCAGCAACACCCAGAGCGTGCTCCGAACCAAATCCACCCAGAAGTTACCAATCGTTTCCATCTGCCGACGAGCTATGCCGCGGATAAAAGCGATGGCCAGCGCTATGCCCGTCGCTGCGGAAACAAAGTTGTGATAAGCAAGTCCCACCATCTGGGTAAAGTAGCTCATCGTTGTTTCGCCAGAATAGGCTTGCCAATTTGTGTTGGTCGTAAACGATGCCGCCGTGTTCCACGCAAGATTTGGAGGGGCCACGGCTCCGAATTTTTGCGGATTGAAAGGCAGGTAGCCCTGCATGCGCTGGATGACGTAAAGCAGCAGCATTGAGACGAGACTGAACAGCAGCATGGTAGAGGCATATTCGGTCCATGCCATCTCATGTGTCTCGTCTACACCTGTCGCACGATAAATCAGTCTCTCGACCGGGCGCAGGATTGGGTCTAGAAACGTCTTCTCACGATTGAACACACGTGCCATGAATAGCCCGAGCGGCTTCGTAACAGCCAGAATCAGCAGCAAGAACAAAGCGATTTGCAACCAGCCGTTAATGGTCATCTCAGAATTTCTCCGGACGCAGCAGTGCGTAGAACAGGTACACCAACATCAGCGCCGTCACCGAAAGCATCACGATCGTTTCCATGTTTATCCTCTTACCTGATGCGTTCACAAAAGTGAACGTAGCCAATCGACAATACGAAGAAGGCAATTGTTACAAGTACGAATCCGACGTCCTGCATGATCGTCCTCCCGCAGCCCCCTTGTATTCGCAAGAGACTCTGCTCTACTTCATTGGATTTCAGTTCCCGTTAAACCCACCTAAATAGTTTCTAAAGAGTTCCTAAACGTGCTCTGGCCTTAGCAACCGCACTCTTTGCCCTCGCTTCCATCTGCACCCACACTGGCAAAGGAGGGCATCTCTTCCACCTTGCCCTTCAGATTCGGCGCACGTACGTCTAAAAGCGCCAAGCGCGTGGCCGCAATGATGTGGTGACGCTCTTCTTGGGAAAGATCTCCCCACTCTGAACTAGCACTCGGACGTAGTCCGAAGTCGGGTGCCAGCACCTCGCTGTAATGGTGAATCAGCATCGCTAGTCTTTCTGGTGAAACGGTTTCGTGATTCATAAGGCTTGATGCACCCCTTTGTAATGGGCTTTGATTTCCGAATTTAGATTGCGACGAGCGAATGCACCCGAGTAGCTGGAATGCGTTTCCGTTGCGCGCAGAGAGGGATCAACGCGAACGAGAGTGAGCACGGAAGGCGAGTCAGCAACCTGCGTTGCCTGGCGAACACGACTTCGGTACGTAGATATGGGCGCTACTCTTAAGGGGGCATGTGTAGGAGTTAGTTTCGCTTCAACATTGAGGGCTACTAGGAATCGAAGCAGGAAGAGAACTGCAGCAATACAGATTGAACCGAAAGTCGCGAGTGCCAACATACGAACCTCCGGGCGGGCGAGGCGCTTGTTTCCGTCTCGCTCGGCCTTCAATTCGATTGGAGTATGCCGTGCCTAAATCAAGAATTAAGAGTACCTAAAAGCTTTCTAAACGCCCGTAACTGACTGATTAATTTCCCTTTGATCGCCTGGTTCGAAGCGGTATCCAACCCATTTCTCGGTAACGATGTAGCGGACTGAGCCATCTTCAGGCTCCAGTTTCTTCCGTAAATGATTGATGAACACATGAAGATACTCGGGCTGTTGTGTGCTCATTCCGCCCCACACAGCCGCAAGCAGCGCATGATGGGTGAGCACCCTCCCGGGATTCTTCAGAAGGTAACTTAGTAGGTCAAATTCTTTCGGAGTCAGCCGGACTTCGCGAGATTTCACTGTCACCACTCTCGTAAGCAGGTCAATATGAAAATCGCCAGCTTCAATCTTCCTCGCGTTGTCATCCTGCGCTTCACGAGATGCCCGTCGCAGACCAGCACGAACCCGCGCCACGAGTTCATTCATGTTGAATGGCTTGGTCACGTAATCGTCTGCCCCGGAATCAAGCGCTTCGACCTTCGGTTTTTCTTCGCCTCGAACCGATAACACGATAATCGGCACCGCTGACTTGGAGCGAATTCTTCGACAAAGTTCCAGCCCTCCCATGTTCGGCATCGAGAGATCGGTAATCACCAAATCGGGAATCCACTCGCGCATTACTTCCAACGCTTCATCGCCATCCGCCGCTGTCCTTACCAGGTAGCCATGTCCGGCGAGGGCCGTCCTCAGTACGCGTGTAATTTGTGACTCGTCATCAACCACAAGGATGTTGCGTTGAGCGTCGTGGGCCATTACTGTCATTTCGGCTCCTGTGTCACTATATGCACATCCACTGCAGGCGCATCCCTCAAGAAATCATGAATAGCTGAGAGATACAGCACTCTCCTCCATCCGGTGATCGCCGAGCGACCAAAGACAACCTGCGTAATATGCTTCTCTCGAACAATCTTTGCAACCTCTTGCGCGACTCTTTTCCCTTGCGCCTTCACAATCAGCGCTCCAAAGTTCTCCGCAAAACGAATGTTTTCTCCCAGCGTTCGCTTCCGCTCGGGAGAATCATCCTTACCGGTGTCCACATAGATCACATACAACTCCGCCCCAATCCTTTCAGCCATCCTCGCTGTCCGCGCAATCAAATACTGTGCTACCGGATTAGAACTGATGCATACCGCGACTCGCTCCGTGATCGGCGTACGGTTCTGGATATGCTCCTTCTCCATGTAGGTTTCAAGGCTGCGATCGACGACGCTTCCCACCTGCCGAAGTGCAAGTTCACGAAGCGCAATCAGATTTCCCGGACGAAAGAAATTCGCCAGAGCGCGGTCACTTCGCTCCAACGGATAGATATCGCCCCGTTTCATGCGGGCTTGGAGTGCTTCGGGAGTAAGATCGGCAAGCACGATTTCATCCACCCGCTGCATCACCCAGTCAGGGACCGTCTCGCGCACGATCACCCCGGTGATGCGTCCCACCAGCGGAGTAATGCTCTCAATGTGCTGAACGTTCATCGTGGATACCACGTCGATCTGCGCATCCAGCAGTTCCATTACGTCTTCGAAACGCTTCCTGTGCTTGCTTCCCTCAATATTGGTATGGGCTAGTTCATCCACCAACACAATTTCCGGGTGCAATTGCAGAATCGCGTCAACGTCCATTTCGTCGAAATTGGTTCCCTTGTAATCGATCTGTTTTCGGGACACCACTGGCAGCCGTGCGGCAAGTTCGGCGGTAGCTGGCCGGCCATGGCTCTCCACAACCCCGATCACAACATTCTCGCCGCGACTATGACGTCGAATGCCCTCGCTGAGCATGCTGTACGTCTTCCCCACGCCCGGCGCGTATCCGAGGAAAAGCTTGAAGAGACCTCTCTTCTTTGTTGGTGCCGCTTCTTCCAACCACTGTTCAGGAGTCTTCTGCATACCGCGCCTATTGTTTATCAAGTACTCCAAATTGTCGAATGAGCTACAATTCCGAGCTGTGAACAAGCTTCTACAGCTTCAAGTCGCTCGCTACTCTATATCCGGAGCTTTGGTGGCCGTTCTGGTCAGCATATGCAGACTGCTGCACACCAACGCTAGCACAGTTGGATTCGCATTCCTCCTCGCAGTATTGGTGGTTTCCACGCTGTGGGGACTGCGTTGTGCAATCTTTCTCTCTGTAATTGCGACTCTGGCGTATAACTATTATTTTCTTCCACCAATCGGTACCTTTACGATCGCTGATCCTCAAAACTGGATAGCGCTTTTCACATTCTTGCTCACTGCCGTCATCGCTAGCGAGCTCTCCGAGAGGGCACGGCGAGAGACTGCTAATGCTACGAATCGCCGCCGCGAACTGGAACAGCTCTATGCCTTCAGCCAGCAGATGCTCACCGCCGACAACGTTCTTGCACTGCTGAACGCAATCCCAGTAAAAGTCTCGGATATCTTCGGCGCCCAATACGCAGGGATGATCTCCAATTCCAGCAAGAAGGTTTATTACTCGGATCTACGGGCACAAGATTTGATTTCCATAGACGATTTACAGCGGGTAACCAGCCGTGGAGAGCCAATTCAAGAAGTTGGCAAGAAGCTTCGGATTCGCCCTCTTCGCATAGGCCTTCGCTCCGTCGGGGCTCTCGCCGTAGTTGGCGGGGACCTTTCCCCCGAAAGCATGGAGGCGATTGGTAGCCTCGTCGCTATCGCCATTGAGCGTGCGGGAGCAGTGGAAAAACTGGCCCATTCCGAAGCTGGACGCGAAAGTGAGCGTCTACGCTCCATCCTCCTCGATTCTGTCACCCACGATTTCCGGACACCACTGACCGCGATTAAGGCTTCTGCTCAGGCGCTGCTCGGCGACGGCCAACTCGACGAAGCGTCAACGAGGGAGTTGCTCACGGTTATCAATGAAGAGAGTGACCGGCTCGATCGGCTCGTGGAGGAAGCCGCGCAGATGGCGCAACTCGACGCCCACGCCATGGAGTTGAACCTTCAACCCCACCACATTCGCGAGGCGATCGACGCTGCGCTGGCGACAAACCAAAACACTCTGGCACGTCACCAGGTGAGCGTGGATGTGAGCGACTCACTCCCACTAGTGAACATGGACCTGCGTCGTGCTGAAGAAATACTTTCTCAGCTCCTAGACAATGCAGGAAAGTATTCGCCGCGAGGCACCCCGATCACGATCACAGCAGAATTGCAGGACAACATGCTGGTTACCAGCGTCGCCGATCAGGGGCCCGGAATCGACAGTATCGACCAGAGCATGATTTTCGACAAGTTTTACCGTGGACGAGGCCAGCGCCAAAGCGTCCAAGGCACCGGCATGGGACTAGCTATCGCTAAAGCTATTGTTGAAGCCCACGGAGGTACAATCTCGCTGACCACTCAGCCGGGGCGGGGCTCGGTTTTCTTCTTTACGCTACCTCTCTCGCGCTAGCGATTTGCGTAATAGAAGTACATTTTGCATCATGAGCGCTAATGAACCACGCGCCACTTACTTACCTGACGAACGGGGCAGGCCTTCAATTAGCTCCCAGTTCAAATAGTATTCACATTTCTGATGCTATTAGTTTTTTCGATTAGCAGTTGACATAGATTCATAAATGGCAGAGCATCTTGAAAACCGACCGCCCGGTCGGTTTTTCATATCAAAAGGAGCTCCTTTGGCCACTATCTTTTACGCACCCGACGCCAATCCCGACGCGCTTAAGCACAAAACCATTGCCATTTTTGGATACGGCAGTCAGGGTCATGCCCAGGCGCTCAACCTGCGGGAAAGCGGATACAGCGTCATTATTGGTCTGGACCCCGAGCGCCCGACAGCAAAGCGCGCCCGCGAAGATGGCTTCGAAGTCCTAGCCCCGGCGGAAGCAGCCAAGCGCGCGGACTACTTGCAGATTCTTACGCCTGACGAGACTCAGGGTGAGCTTTATGCGGAGTCCATTCGTCCGAACCTCACGAAGGGTAAGGTTCTCGGCTTTTCGCACGGCTTCTCGATCCATTTCAAGACCATTGAAGCCCCGGCTGATGTCGATGTAGTAATGATCGCGCCCAAAAGCCCCGGCCACCTCGTTCGTCGCCAGTACACCGAGGGCCGTGGCGTTCCCGCGCTGATCGCCGTCCACCAAGATGCCAGCGGCAAGGCTCATGAACTCGCGCTGGCTTATGCCGACGGCATCGGATCCACTCGCGCCGGAGTATTGCAGACTACGTTTAAGGAAGAAACCGAGAGCGACCTTTTCGGCGAGCAAGCCGTTCTTTGCGGCGGACTCACCTCCTTGATCAAGAAGGGCTTTGAAACCTTGGTTGGAGCCGGCTATCAGCCAGAGATCGCCTACTTCGAGTGCTTACATGAGGTAAAGCTGATCGTGGATTTGATTTACGAAGGCGGCTTGGATCGCATGCGGTATTCGATTTCCAACACTGCCGAATATGGCGATCTTACCCGCGGCGAAGCCGTCGTTGGTGACCCTACGCGCCAGGCTATGAAGAAGGTCCTCGCCGACATTCAGAGTGGTGAATTCGCTCGCGAATGGATTGCCGAACACCGTGGCGGCAACAAGCATTTCAACGCTCTTCGCGAAGCAGAGAAAAAGCACCCCATCGAAGAGGTTGGAGCCAAGCTGCGCAGCATGATGGATTGGCTGCCCGACGCCACCAAAAGCACTGCGAAGAAAGAACCGAACGATACTAAGGTCGTGAATGCGTAAGGGAGCCGATATCGTTCTGAGCTGTTTGCGCGCCGAGGGAGTCGAACTGGTGTTCGGCTACCCCGGCGGCGCTATCATGCCGCTCTATGACGTGTTGGAAGGAAGCGGAGTCCGCCATATTCTATCGCGCCATGAGCAGGGTGCGGTCTTTGCCGCCGAAGGCTATTCGCGCGCTACTGGCAAAGTGGGAGTGGCTTTCGCTACCAGTGGTCCGGGAGCTACCAACCTAATCACCGGCATCGCCGATGCGAAGATGGATTCTGTTCCCCTGGTCTGCATTACCGGTCAGGTTCGGAGCACGCTTATTGGCTCAGACGCATTTCAGGAGATTGACGTCTTCGGAATGACCCTTTCTCTTACAAAGTGGAGTCGGCTTGTACGCAGCGTTGAGGAAATTCCCGCAGCAATTGCCGAGGGTTTCCACTGGGCGCGCAGCGGACGCCCCGGTCCCGTAGTCATTGACATTCCCGGCGACATCTTCCGCACGCAGGCCGAGTTTTCCGGTCCCGCGACCTTTGTTCCTAAGCGAGCGGAAGCCTCTTACGCCAAAGATACTGCACTATTCGCACGGTTGGTCGATTTATTCCGAAACGCGAAGAAACCGGTTGCTCTCATCGGCGGCGGAGCCAAACTCTCCGGAGCAATTGAGCCTTTGCGCAGTCTGCTGGACAGATTGCAGGTTCCCACCTGCGCCACGGTTCACGGCCTGGGAGCCGTTGATCCCAACAAAGGTTTTTATCTCGGCATGGTCGGAATGCACGGAACCCGCCAAGCCAATCTTGCCACTCACGATACAGATCTCTTGCTCGTCCTCGGAGCGCGCCTCGATGATCGCGTCACTGGCGAACCATCCCGCTTTGCGCCCAATGCCAAGATCGTCCACTTCGAGATCGACCCCGCGCAACTGGATCGAGTACGTGGCGGCGAACTCGCCGTTCTCGGGAATTTAGCGGACACAATTCCAGCTCTACATCGCGCCGTGATCGACGCTCAGCTACCCACCTGGCCTGAATGGTTGGCGCTGGTGAAAGGTGCCGAGCGAAGTACCGCCGATGCCACCGGTTCGGCCGAACCGACCGTGCGTTTTCTGGATGAGCTTTACAGTCACCTGCCAAAAAACAGCATTGTGGTAACCGATGTTGGCCAGCACCAGATGTGGGCGGCTCAACGTTATTGCTCCGGGAATCCGAGAGGATTCATCACCTCTGGCGGTCTTGGCTCCATGGGATTCGGACTTCCAGCGGCTGTCGGTGCACAGTTGGCGTGTCCTGAGGCCACTGTGCTCTGCATCTCTGGTGACGGCGGTTTCCAAATGAACATTCAGGAACTGGCCACCGTCCGCAGACTGAATCTCCCAGTAAAAATGGTCATTATCAACAACAAGTACCTTGGCATGGTGCGGCAGTGGCAGCAGCTTTTCTATAACCGCAACTATGCGGAGACCGACTTGAGCGACAATCCCGACTTCGTAGATATCGCTGAAGCCTACCGGATTCCGTCGCAGCGTGTTGGAGTGGAAGCTGTAGCGGGTGAGTCGATTTCTCAGGAAACCAAACACTTGTTCGACGGCTTCCTTCAATCGTCTGAACCGGAGCTCCTGGTGTTCGACTGCCATCCGGAAGCCAACGTGTTCCCCATGGTCCCAACGGGAGCCTCGCTTTCAGAAATGCTGACCGAAGATAAATAGCTATTCAGCCACTGAGGAAGATTCAATGAAGACCTATCAAGTTCGCTATCGCAACACGCAGGGAACATTTCTCCGCATCCTGACGGCGGTGCAGCGTCGCGGCCTCGACATGTCCTTCGTTCACGCCGAAAAATCTGGAGATCAGCATCTCGTAACGCTTGCGCTCCAGATGAATGCCAAGCAGGCGGAACAGGTCTCCCGCGACTGGCACGCAATCATGGACGTTGACGAGGTCTCAGTTAGTGACCTGCCGAAGATGGCCGCTAGTCCGGTGCTCGCCTCTCCTTCTCGCTTGGACGCTTCACAGCCCATTCCGAGGTTTGCCGGAGCCACTGCATCCGCATAGGTTCCCTCCTGTCACCCGCGCCGCGCATCCCACTAATGCGCGGCTTTCGTTCTTTGAGCCGCCCGCTGTAAGCCCTCTTTTGAATGGAATAACTCTCATGGACCTAAAACATCGAAGCCGAAATATCACCGATGGACGCGACCGTGCTCCCGCTCGCGCCATGTTCAAGGCCGTAGGTTTTACTGACGCCGACTTGGCAAAACCCATCATCGGCGTAGCCAATACCTGGATCGAAACCATGCCCTGCAACTTCCACCTGCGCGAACTCGGCGCAAAGGTGAAGGAAGGCATCCGCCTCGCCGGAGGCACTCCTATGGAGTTCAATACCATAGCCATCAGCGATGGCGAAACGATGGGCACGGAAGGCATGCGTGCCTCCCTTGTGAGCCGAGAGATTATTGCCGATTCGATCGAACTCGTCTGTCGCGGCCAACTCTTTGACGCTGTGGTCTGTGTCGTCGGATGCGATAAAACAATTCCCGCCGCAGCCATGGCTCTCGCCCGCCTCAACATTCCCGGATTTGTTCTCTACGGTGGGACCATTGCCGCAGGAAGATACAAGAATAAAGACGTCACAATTCAAGATGTCTTCGAAGCCGTTGGTGCAAACGCCGCTGGAAAGATCAGCAATGACGAGTTGACGGCCCTCGAAAACGTGGCCTGTCCCGGTGCCGGAGCCTGCGGCGGACAATACACGGCCAATACAATGTCCACGGTGATGGAGTTGATTGGCCTCTCACCGATGGGCTTCAACAGCGTTCCAGCGCTCTCGCCAGAAAAAGACAAAGTTGCAATCCAGTGTGGCGCAGTCCTGATGGACCTGCTGCGCCGAGGCGTGCGTCCGCTCGACATCCTTACGCCCGACGCATTTGAGAATGCTATTGCCTCGGTAGCCACCACTAGCGGATCTACGAACGCAGTGCTTCATCTCCTCGCCATCGCTCGCGAAGCCGGTGTACCGCTCGACATCGACGATTTTCAAAAGGTGAGCGAACGCACTCCAATTCTCGCCGACCTCAAGCCGTCCGGGCGCTTTGTTGCAGCCGACGTACATCAGGCAGGTGGCAACCGCCTGCTGGCCAAGCGCCTGCTAGAACTGGATCTTCTGCATGGCGATGCCATCACCGTCTCTGGCAAGACCATCGCCGAAGAGGCCGCTGCCGCACACGAGGCTCCTGACCAGGAGGTCATCGTTTCCTCCGGTCAACCACTGAAGAAATCCGGAGGCTTAGTCATCCTTCGCGGCAACATTGCTCCCGAAGGTTGCGTTGCCAAAATCAGCGGACACGAACGTCTAAGCCACACTGGCCCCGCACGTGTCTTTGAAAGTGAAGAAGAGGCCATGGACGCCGTCACCGCCAAGGGCATTCACAGCGGAGACGTAGTTGTGATCCGCAACGAAGGCCCCAAAGGCGGCCCAGGTATGAGAGAGATGCTCGGCGTTACTGCCGCTATCGTAGGCGAAGGCCTCGGCGGCAGCGTTGCTCTCATCACAGATGGACGTTTCAGCGGCGCGACTCGTGGTCTGATGATGGGCCACGTCTCTCCAGAAGCCGCACTCGGCGGCCCAATCGCGGCAATTCACGAGGGAGACATCATCCACATCGATATCACAACTCGCAAGCTCGAAGTCGATGTGGATTCCGTCACGCTCCAGCAGCGACTTGCTGACCGTGTTCCGAAGCCACCCATCTATCGCAGCGGAGTCTATGCGAAATACACTGCTCTGGTGGCTTCGGCATCGCAGGGCGCGATCACGAATCCCGGCGCGATGATCAACATCTCGAAATAGCTCTCTGCTCAGAAAGACGCGGGCACTCGATCCGGGTGCCCGTATTCGTTTCAGCTATGCTGTTAAGCTTTTTCGCTGCTTGAGTTCCAGCAGCATGCGGTCAATTTCCTGCTCTCGCTCAAGCTTCTCAAACCTGCGATCCACATCTTCTCCGCTTAGCTCGACTGCGGCCTGTGTCGCGGCTTCTTCATGCATCACTTTATTGCTCATGCGCTGAAACGCTCCACCTGTTTCCTGCAAGCTTGCCTTCTCTGTGGCATCGGCAGCACGTCCCACTGCACGTGCTCGGCGATGTTGCGCGATCAACATCTCGGCTTTCCCCTCGGCTTCCGAGATCTTACGCCCAAGCGCATTCAGAGCATCTTTCAGCACCTCTACCTGCGACCTTTGGTCTTCAATCTGTTCGACAAAACTCGAGGCCATCTGCTTATAGCTCACGGCGCGATCCAATCCAGCGCGTGCTAGTTTGTCGTCTCCCTTGCTGACGGCGAGTTGCGCCTTGCGCATCCACTCCTCTTCGCGTTCTTTGATTTCCTGCTGCCTCTTTTCCAGCAGATGCAGATCCGCGAGCGCGATTGCCACCTGCGTTTTTACCTGTATGAACTGGTTCTGCATGTCGAGGATGACCTGTTTGATCATCTTCTCCGGGTTCTCGGCGCGGTCTACCAGTTCGTTCAAATTGGCCCGGATCAATATTGCCACTCGTTCTAGCAGTGCCATACGTACTCCTTTTTCTCTTTAACCAACTCGATTCGCAGACAGGAGGGCGCAACCTTTGCACCCTCCTGTCTGCAGTTACTTTCCTGCGCCCTTTGACATGGCGTTGTTGTCAGGGCCATCGCTGCCTGGCTTTGGAGCCTTGTCGCCAATCGTACGCACCTTCGACATCATCTCCTGAATGTTCATGCCCGAAAGTGCTTCAAACAGTGCCGGAACCTGCGCAGCCATCTGCGCAATGTCGCCGGTAATCTTGTTCACTCCCGCGCTGTGTCCATCTCCCGTGGAAACAACCGTAATGCGGTCGATCTGCGATAGAGGAGCAGCCAGAGCGCGAACGATTTCCGGCATTCCTGAAATCAGTTTGTCGATCACGGCCGCCTGGTTGTACTCCTGGAAGGCTGCCGCTTTTACGTTCATCGCCTTCGCTTCAGCCTCGCCCTTCTTGAAGATGATCTCGGCCTCGGCTTCACCCTGATCGCGGATGTTCGTGGCCTTACCTTCGGCTTCAAGAGTCAAGCGCTGTTTCTCTGCGGCGGCAAGAGTTTCGATCCGCTGACGTTCGATTTCAGCGGGCTTCAGCACGGTCGCGATCAACTCTTTTTCGCGACGCAGAATTTCTGCTTCCTGCACCAGTACCTGTTGTTCCTTCTCCGCCTTTTGAACCTTTACGGATTCCACGACCAACTGCTGCTGCATGATGTTGGTCTGAATCTCGTAGGACTTGTCAGCCGTTGCTTGTTGCTTCTTCACGGCTTCGGCATACTCGGCTTTCTTCACTTCGAGATCGCGTTGAGCCTCCGACTGTTTTGCCAATGAAAGTGTCTCGGCCAGCACGCGTTCCTGATCCGCCTGAGCTTTCGCAACCGCTGCTTCTCGCGTGGCAATTGCCCGCCTCATGGCCGTATCGCGCTCTGCTTCAGCCGTAGCCACATCAGCGTCACGTTTAATGCGTGCAATATCAGGGCGTCCCATGTTGGTGATGTACTCGTTCTGATCGCGAACTTCCTTGATCGTGAACGAGATCACCTCCAACCCCATCTTGTTCATGTCCTCGGCGCAGGTGGAGCGCATTCTGTCGCTCACCATCTCCGGTTGCTTCACAATTTCTTCCACTGTCAGCTGGCCGATGATGCCACGAAGATGTCCTTCCATAACCAAACGGATCAAGCCTTCCCGCTCCGCTGGATTCTTGGTAAGAAATTGCTCGGCGGCCGTCATAATCGACTCGGTATCAGACTTCACCTTGATCTGAGCCACGGCTTCCACCGTTACCGCAACACCCTGTTTCGTGTACAGATCCTGCTTCGGAGCAACGTCGAACGACATCAACTCCAGCGAAAGCTCGCGTGCGTTCTCGATCATTGGGATGATGACAGTACCCTTCCCTTTGATGATCCGCATTCCACGAAATCCATACACCACCAGAGCCTCATGCGGTCCAGCCTTCCGATACAACTTCGCGAAGGCCGCAAAGGCAAAGACAATTACCAGAACGCATAAACCCGCAACAACCTGCACTTCCATCGGGATCTGAAATCCCATATTGCCTCCTCAGGCACTATTAGTTTTCAATGCTTACGAATGCAATGTATCGGCATCGACTCCCGCCGAAGCCGCCAGCTCGTCCCAACGCCGCACATAAGCGATGCCGCGCTCGTAACGTGTCACTACAACTTCTACATCTTTGTCGATCTGGGTTCCGTCCTCGCTCCTCGCCGCAATCGAACACCGCGAGCCTTGCCGCGAATAAATGACTTCCCCCGTCCCGCCCGGACGCAGTCGAGAGCTCACTCGTCCCAATACACCCGTCATCTCGTAGTCCGCCGGATCCATGGGTGCTTCAAAATGCATCAGAACCCGCGTTACCAGCAGGAACACAAGAGTCGCTCCCACAAATCCACCGCCAATAGAAATCAGCAGGGCCACCAACGCATACACCTGCGAATGCCTCGTCAGTAGAAATCCAATCCCTCCGAACCACGCCAGAAACGCGGTCACGGTCCCCAGGTTCACTGCCGGAAGGTTTCCCGATCCCCTGCCAGCGATTCCAGCATGTCCCACGTGCCCAATGTGAAAATGAAACGGCAAATGCACATGCAGATGAACTCCGCCCACCAAAACTGACAACGCACTGAGCGCGAACCCAACCAGAAAACATGTCAGATACAGTTCCGCGATTGTCACTTGTTCTTCTTCCCTTTCCGCAGCGTCGTTTCCTGCTGCTCATGCGCAGATTCAGGTCGCAGCACTTCTGTCAGACGATCTACAAGGCTCGGGGTCTCCAGAATCGCCCCCAGCAACACCAGGCAGCGCCGCGAATCCTCGTGTTTAGCCACCTCGAGCAGTGCATGGCAAACTCTCGGATCGCGCCGAAACCGCTCTGCCCCACTGATCAGCCAGAGGTCCAGCATGTCTTCCACCACCCGAGCCTCGCTCACCAGCTCCGTGTGATACCCCTCTGGATCGTCCACCATATAACCGGGGTGAACCTTGAAGAACCGCGCCAGCAGCATTCGGGTCGAGTTCGTCAGATGAGGGCGCGCACCACTTTCCAATTGAGATAGATAACTCTGACTCAGCGCCTTTCCTGCTTCTTTCTGAATGGCGCGTACGGTTTCCTGCTGGGTCATTTCTCGGCCAAGGCCGCGAAGCGTCCCCTCCATCAGGCGTAGATAGCGAAGTTTTTCTCCTAGCTTCATATAACGGATTGCAATATTAGTATTGCAATTTGCGATATGTCAAATGAATTTTTAGAGATTATTGAACCCGACGCCTTCTGGCCATCTGCTACTAAGAACTTTCTTCACCCCCGTCGCGCTTTTGTTTGATAATGGGGGCAGCTTCTAGCGTTTTTAAAGCGGGTACCGCATTCATGACAATTATTCAGCAAGAAGATTTGATCCAGAGCGTCGCAGACGCATTGCAATTCATCTCCTACTACCACCCAGTCGATTTCATTCGGAGCCTCACCGCCGCATATGAGCGTGAGCAGGCCCCCGCAGCCAAGGACGCCATCGCGCAATTGCTCATCAACTCGCGAATGTGTGCCGAAGGTCATCGCCCCATCTGCCAGGACACCGGAATCGTAACCGTCTTCCTCAAAGTGGGAATGGATGTCCATTTCAATGGCACCCTGCCACTCGATGAAATGATCAACGAGGGTGTCCGCCGCGCTTACATGCTTCCGGAGAACAAATTGCGGGCCTCCGTCCTCGCCGATCCGGCAGGCGCACGGAAAAACACAAAGGACAACACTCCTGCCGTGGTCAACGTCTCCATCGTCCCCGGCGACAAAGTGGACGTCATCGTTGCGGCCAAGGGCGGCGGGTCAGAAGCAAAGTCGAAGTTCGCAATGTTGAACCCGTCTGATTCCATTGTCGAGTGGGTCCTCAAGACCGTGCCCACGATGGGAGCCGGTTGGTGTCCTCCCGGAATCATCGGAATCGGAATTGGCGGCACGGCGGAAAAAGCTATGCTCATTGCCAAGGAAGCCCTGATGGATCCCATCGACATACAGGACCTGAAGGCGCGCGGACCAAAGAACCGTGCCGAAGAGCTTCGCCTTGAACTGTATGACAAGATCAACGCTCTCGGCATTGGTGCCCAGGGACTCGGAGGACTGACAACCGTGCTCGATGTCAAAGTGCGGGATTATCCGACCCACGCCGCCAATCTGCCCGTGGCCATGATCCCCAACTGCGCTGCAACCCGTCACGCACACTTCACTCTCGACGGTTCCGGCCCTGTCTCGCTTGATCCACCATCCCTCAAGGATTGGCCTGCGCTCACTTACAGCCCTGCTTCGGCGCGCCGCGTCAACCTCGACAAAGTGACCCGCGAAGAAGTGCTGTCGTGGAAACCCGGCGAGGTGATCCTGCTCAACGGAAAGCTATTGACCGGACGTGATGCCGCACACAAACGCATGACGGAAATGCTGGATCGTGGCGAGAAACTCCCCGTGGACTTCACCAATCGCTTTATCTATTACGTTGGGCCGGTCGATCCAGTCCGCGACGAAGCTGTCGGACCGGCAGGTCCCACGACTTCGACGCGCATGGACAAGTTCACACGCCAGATGCTCGAGCAGACAGGATTGTTGGGAATGGTCGGCAAGGCTGAACGTGGTCCTACCGCTATACAGGCTATTAAGGACAACAAGGCTGTGTACCTGATGGCCGTTGGCGGAGCCGCTTACCTGGTCGCCAAGGCAATCAAGAAGTCGAAGGTCTTGGCTTTCGCTGATCTCGGAATGGAAGCGATCTATGAGTTCGAGGTCGAAGACATGCCGGTAACTGTGGCCGTCGACTCAACCGGAGCCGCCGTCCATGAGACCGGCCCTCGCGAGTGGAAGAAACGTATCGCAGAGTTGCAGGTAATTGGTTAGTTGCTAGCAAAGCAAAACGGCGGAGCCAATTGGCCCGCCGTTTTTGCTTCCCGCCGTTCCTGCTCAAAGTCACTTTTTCTCGCCGTGTTCAGCTTTTTCAGCAGGCTTTCCTTCGCCAGCTTTTCCGCCCTCACCTTTACCCTCGCCCTTCGCTCCCTCAGGGGCGACTTCCTCGACAACAACAGGCTTGTCAATATATTGGACGATGAGTGAGATTCGCCTGTTCGAAGGATCGTCTGGCTCGGTCTTATCGCGCGGTTTTTGATCCGCAAATCCCCGAACCTGGGAGACCTGCTCCACTCTTATGCCGGAGCTTTGCACAATCCGGCGTGCCGCGTTACCGCGATCCACCGAAAGTTCCCAGTTGCCGTATCCGCTCAACCCACCCGAATATGCCCTTGAGTCCGTGTGCCCCTCAATCGAAACCTTGTTCGGAAGCTTCCCGACCTCTTGTGCCAGAGCAACCAGAAGCTCCTTGCCATTTGCGCTGGGCACAGCACTTCCCGACTCGAAGAAGGTGCCCTTTTCGTCTTCTGTCAGCTCGATACGCAATCCCTCGCTCGTGATTGTCATGTCGATGTTCTTCTTTAGCTTTTCAAAATCCGGTAGCGCCTTAATCTGCTTTTCCAACGCTTCCTTAATCTTCGACATATCGTCCTTCTTAAGTTCGATATTGTCGCCCGAGCCATTTTTCGAACTCCCGGCCAGTGTGGCTGTGCCTGACGGATCCTTGAAGTATCCCGCCACGGCCTCCTTCACCGGTTTGCTTGAACTCAGCAGCCACAACACGATGAACAGTGACATCATGGCTGTTACAAAATCGGCGTAAGCCACCTTCCATGCTCCGCCGTGGTGGCCGGCGTGCCCGGACACTTTCTTTATGATGATTGGTCCGTTTGGCACTTTACGCCCCCGCTGCGGCTGCTGCGCCGCCCTTGCAGGATTTCTCCATGTCGTTGAAGCTTGGCCTCACGTGTGCAGGGATTGCTCGCCGTCCAAACTCAAGGGCTTGAATCGGTGCGGCTCCCTTGATGAACGAGATCAGAATGACGCGCAACACGTACACATAGGCATGTTCGTCCTCTGAAATTTTTGTCATGGCCGCCGTCAACGGCCCGGCAAATCCGTAGCAGAGCAGAATACCCAGGAACGTGCCGACGAGGGCCGCTGCCACCTTGTGTCCAATTTCTTCCGGAGGACCGCCCAGTGCACCCATCGTTACTACGATTCCCAGCACTGCCGCCACAATCCCGAGTCCAGGGAGCGCATCGGCCACCGTGCTCAACGCTGAAATCGGCGCGTTCTCGCCATGGTGAGAGACTTCCATGTCCAGATCCATCATTTGATCCAGATCAAACGGATCGATACCACCCGTCACCGCCATGCGAAGCGTATCGCATACGAAATCACGCGAGTGATGGTCCTTCAAAAATTTCGGATACTTCGAAAATACCGGGCTTTTATCCGGTTCTTCGATGTCGGATTCAATCGCCAGCAACCCATCTTTTCTGGCCTTGTTGAGGACTTCGTAGCACATCTTCAGAGCTTCCAGGTAGAACGCTTTGTTGAAGTGCGACCCCTTCAGCGCTCCGATGACTCCGCCCAGAATCTTTTTGATCACATGCAGAGGATTGGCGATCAGCAATGTGCCAAGCGCAGCGCCGCCAATCGTCAGGAACTCGGCTGGTTGTATCAACACTTTAATTGGGCCGTGCTCCATCAGAAAGCCGCCAAGGATCGAGCCCAACACTACAACAACACCAATTATGATGAACATTGCTTCACTTTTCCCCGTCTGTGGCGCTCTTCAAGTCCTGATCTAGCTCTTGAATCAGTGTATCCACCGTTTTCGATGAGTCCACAATCCGCCCTGCGGCGCGAATACCAACTACCACTCGATCGCCCCACCACTTCACTGCACAAGACGAACCAACGCTCGAGAGCGTCAGCTTTAGCTTTTCAAGTGCCTCTGGCTTGCAATCCGGAAGCAGAGCGATCAATCTCCAATCGGTCCAGCAGCCAACGTAGTGGCGCGGCGGCATTAACCCAGTAACGGTCTTCCCCAGCACGCGAATCGCCTGGTGGAGCATTGCCGCACCGCCGTGCTGCATGATCGTGTGTTGTTCTGACATCTCGATCAGGATCAGTGCCGAAGATGAAGCCACCTGGGACTGAAGCATGGTCTGCAACTGCTCCCTGCTCTCATCCACAGCAGGTAATCCGGTTGCCATTTCAAAATCGCGGTCTGAGTGTCCAGCCCAACCGTGCGTTTCCGGCTCTCTTTGGGTAGGACTGAAGATCTCCCCCACGCCCTTCACCGTGCCATCCGCGTCTCTAAGGGAGAATGCGGATACACGAACCGGTAAGCGGTGACCTTCTTTGTGACGCAGGAACAGGTCTGACGTTACCGGTTTACCGTCGCGCAATACGTCGATCACTGGGCATTGCACCTGCGCACACGGTTTCTTGCCCTCGCACTGTACAAGCAGATCTCCGCGATACGCTCGGCCTAGTACCTCCGCGCCCAGGTATCCAGAAATCTTCTCTGCAGCGACATTCCAATAGAATATTTTGCCTTGCAGATCCACAAGACACGCACCGTACGGCATGGCATCATTGAAGCTTTTGAATAAATGGGACTCGATCTCCGACATCCTGACTACTCCTGAGTCACTCATCGGTAAAATTCACGGCAGACTTGAGCAGAGAAAGTGGCAGCACTTATCCCGCATGCTGTTCAAACTCCGGACGCAACAAAGCTCCCAAAATTCGGGAGCTTTGCGGTTTCTATGCGCCCAAAGATGCTGACGGAGGGCTATACCGTTCGAGCAGTATCGGTCTGCTTCGAGTCAGCATAGAGCTTTTCTATCTGCTCTTTGTAACGGGCTTCTACATTACGCCGGCGTAGCTTGAGGGTGGGTGTGAGAGTCCCATTCTCGATACTCAGCTCTTCCGGAATGACCAATACCTTCTTAAGGCGCTCAAAACGTGCGAGATTTTGGTTGATCTGCTCAACCACGCCTTCGTAAAGAGCCTGCACCCGAAGATGCGCGACGAGTTCCGAACGGCTCTGGAAGACGATGCCGTTTTCTTTAGCCCAATCCTCCAGTGCTGCGAAAGCAGGAACAATCACGACTGCAGGAAAACGGCGCCGATCTCCAAGAATCGCCGCTTCTCCGATGAAACGGTTTGACTTGAGCGAGTTTTCAATCGGCTGTGGAGCGATGAATTTTCCGCCTGAAGTCTTGATCAGGTCCTTCTTGCGGTCGGTAATAGAGAGGAAACCTTCAGCATCAATATTCGCAATGTCCCCAGTTTTGAACCAATCGCCCTCGAAGGCAGCAGTGCTCTCCTCCGGCATATTCCAATATCCTTTGAATACGCTGGGACCGCGCACAAGCAGCTCTCCATCTTCCGCGATTCGTACCTCTATATTCGAAACCGGGCGCCCTACTGTGCCGAGTTTACGTGCGCGGGGTGAGTTAACGGCGATAACCGGCGAGGTTTCGGTGAGCCCGTAGCCTTCATGAATAAGCAGCCCAATCTGGGCATACCATTCCGCAAGCTCCTTCCCTAGAGGCGCACCGCCAGAGATAAAGATTCGAACTCTGCCGCCCATAGCCTGCAAAACCTTGGAAAAAATAACTCGATTGGCGAGTTTCCACGAGAGAGACGATGGCCGTGTGTCGCCAAGGATTTCAGCCAAATGCTCTTTTCCGACGGACATCGCCCAACGATAGACCGTCTTCTTAAAACCTTCGGCAACTCCGCGCTGCACCTGGTTATAGATCTTTTCGTACACGCGAGGTACAGCGACAAAGATGGTTGGATGGAGTTGACGAAGAACTCGGGGCATCTCCTCAATAAACGGACAGTAAGCAATTGTCACTCCTCGGTAGAGCTCGGCAAAATCGACGTGTCGAGCAGTGATATGCGAGAGCGGCAGGAAACTGACGGCGAGGTCGGTATTGAGGCGAAAATCAAACTCGTCCAGTGAGATAGAAAGATTGGAAGCGATATTCCCATGGGTGAGCATCGCACCCTTCGGAACACCAGTCGTGCCGCTGGTATATATCAAGGTTGCGAGATCATCCGGGACAATGGAATTGGCAAGGGCGTCCAGTGCGGGGACACGTTTCTCGGGGCCGCTCTGCATGAGGGCTGACATGGAAAGAGCTTCATCCTCAGGAGTGGGATCGTCCATCAGGATGATGGTCTCAATCAGAGTTTCCGATTGAATGGAGCGCAGCTTCGCCAGCTGTGCCGCGTTTGAGACGAAAGCCGTGGTAGCGCCCGAATGCCTAAGGAGGAAAGCAATTTGGTCTCCGGTAAGGGTGGCGTAGATCGGGACGGTGGCTGCACCCACGAGAAGGATAGCGAAGTCGGCAACCGTCCACTCTGGACGATTTTCGGAGAGGATGGCGACTCGGTCGCCATGAAGAATGCCGCGGAGTTGTAGCGCCTGAACAACGCCCATCACCCGACGGTAAAGGTCCGCAGACGAGATGGCGTGCCATTCCGAGTTTTGCTCATAAAGCATGACTCGGGGTTGGTCGCGATCCACAATTTGAAAGAAGATATCAGCCAAGGTATTTGGCTTGGGTTTAGCGTTCATGCTCTGCCTCTATGCCGCGACGTTCAACGAACTTACTTTTCCAAACCCAGTAAGATGATGTCCGCGACGGAATCGGCTACATCGGATAACAGATAATGCGTTTCGTCCAGCACCCAGGAAGTCACCATCTCGTCGAGCGCCCCGAAAAAGCAATTGGCGGTAATCTTTTCGCGCAAATCGGGGCGGAAGACGCCTTGGGCTTGACCTTCACGGATGGCTGAGCGCACCAGACCGAAATATTCAACCATCTGTTGATGCGAAAATGGGGCGAGAAAACGCGCGCTCTGCCGTAATTCCATCTGAAAGACTACGGCCAGATCACGATTGGAACCCAACGCTTCTAAGTGAAGATGCGCTAATCGACGCAGTTTCCCGGCAGGGGAGGCAATCGCGTCCAGTTCAGTGCGAGCGTGGCTCATGAAGGCATCAAAAGCAGTGTTGATGGCCGTCATGAGTAGTTCTTCCTTATTCCGGAAGTAAAGATAGATCGTGCCATCGGCAACGTCCGCGCGATCTGCCACGTCCGAAACACGCGCAGCGTGAAATCCCTTTTCGGCGAAAACAGAGACAGCCGCGTCGAGGATGCGCTGGTATTTATCACCCGCGCCCCTTTGCTTGGGCAGAACCATCTTCAGTTGCTGCTGTTTGCTTTTAGGAGCTTTCATACCGGTTCTGCATCCTTTGATGCTGTTCAGCCCGGCCCAGGAATTCTCTCCTGCCTTAAACAACATGCTTCTCCGGAAAGATAATTCAAAACTCCTCTGCGCGAAAGGCCTGTTTCCATAATTTGCCCGCTGCCGCGGTGGTCAACCCGGTACGGCGAGAACTCATCCAACCTGACGTGCGTGACTGGTGCGTGCGGACGGAAGTGCGACTGGAGAGCGCCGCAAGGCCCAACTGGAGAGTCGGCTGGGCTTTTTGCCTGATAGTCGAGCGGACAATCCATGTGGCGAAAGGATATTGAATGGCACCCCGCTCCGCCCCAACCTGGTACAAAGACGCAATCATCTACGAAGTACATGTCAGAGCCTTTTACGACAGTGTGACGGATGGAATTGGCGACTTCGGCGGCCTGACCCAGAAGCTGGATTACCTCGAGGATCTGGGAATCACCGCCATATGGCTTCTACCCTTTTGCCCTTCGCCGCTGCGGGATGACGGTTACGACATCTCTAATTACAACGAGATACACCCTTCATATGGAACGCTCAAGGATTTCCAGCGCTTCCTGAAGGAGGCGCACCGGCGCGGACTGCGCGTGATTACAGAACTCGTGTTGAATCACACGAGCGACCAGCATGAATGGTTTCAGCGCTCCCGACGCGCTGCACCCGATACCCGCTGGCGAAACTTCTACGTCTGGAGCAATACCCCGGAAAAGTACGCAGAAGCGCGGATCATCTTCAAAGACTTCGAGTCTTCAAATTGGACATGGGATCCCGTGGCGAAGGCCTACTACTGGCATCGCTTCTACTCTCACCAGCCAGATCTGAACTGGGACAATCCCGAGGTAAAGCAGACAATGCTGGCCGCAATGGACTTCTGGTTCGACATGGGAGTGGATGGCCTGCGACTGGACGCTGTTCCCTATCTCTTCGAACGCGAGGGGACGAACTGCGAGAACCTTCCGGAAACCCATGCGGCTCTGCGCGAAGTTCGTGCTCACATAGACCAGAAGTACCACGACAAGATGCTACTGGCCGAGGCGAACCAGTGGCCGGAAGATTCGGTCGCGTACTTTGGGAACGGCGACGAGTGCCAGATGGCCTTCAACTTTCCGGTCATGCCTCGCATGTTCATGTCGCTGCAAATGGAAGATCGCTATCCCTTGACCGACATCATGAAGCTCACCCCGGCGATTCCCGAAGGCTGCCAGTGGGCGATGTTCCTCCGCAACCACGATGAGTTGACGTTGGAGATGGTAACTGACGAAGAGCGCGACTTCATGTATCGGACTTACGCGCACGACCGTCAGATGCGGATCAATCTAGGAATTCGTCGCAGACTCGCCCCGCTGCTGGAAAACGACCGCAGAAGAATTGAGCTAATGAATGCCCTGCTGTTTTCCCTGCCGGGAACACCAGTTATTTACTACGGCGACGAAATCGGCATGGGAGACAACGTCTATCTTGGCGATCGCAACGGCGTGCGTACCCCAATGCAGTGGAGCGCCGACCGCAACGCCGGTTTCTCGCGTGCCAATCCACAGCGCCTATATTTGCCGGTAAACATCGATCCGGAGTACCACTACGAAGCCGTAAACGTCGAGACTCAGCAGCGCAACCCCCATTCGCTCCTCTGGTGGATGAAGCGCTCCATTGCCCAACGTAAGCAATTCCACGCATTCGGCCGGGGAACGCTGGAGTTCCTCTATCCGGCAAATCGAAAGGTTCTCGCATTCTTCCGTCAGGTCGACGACGAACGAATCCTTGTAGTTGCAAACCTTTCTCGATTCAGTCAGGGAGTCGAACTGGATCTGCAAAAATTCCAGGGCTCGACACTCCTGGAAATCTTCGGAGTGAGTCGCTTTCCGACCATCACGCAAGAGCCGTACTTCCTTTCTCTCGCGCCGTACTCGTTCTACTGGTTCAGGATGCTACCCAAAGAGTCCGGAGAAGAACTAGTAACAGAAGGCAACGGAGCTGTGCCGATCATTACACTAGCCGTCGAGTCGCTCAAAGAAGTGTGGAACGAGAACACGATGGAATCTCTGGCCCGCATTCTGCCGAGAATTCTCCGTAAGCGCCGATGGTTCCTCGGGCACAACCGCACGATCACGCAGGTAGAGGTAGACGAGGTTATCCCTCTGCGACGGAGTGAACTCGCAGTCCTGATGGTTCGGGTTGAATACAGCGACGGCGAAGATGAAACATACACGATCCCCGCAGGGCTAGCCCAAGGGGAGCAGGCAGAAAAGGTCTTGCGAGACCACCACGAGGCCGTCTTGGCGCGGCTGGAGTTCCTTGATCAGAGCTGGGCTGTGCTGCACGGCGCACTCTTTGAGCGCGAGTTTAGCGATGCGCTACTTAGCGCCATCCTGAAGCGAAGCAAGTTCAAAAGCTCCAAGGGAGAACTCCTCGCCGGACACACGAAAGCCTTCCGCGAAGCATGGGCCCACGTGCGCTCGAATCGCGAACCACAGGTGCAATCCATCGATTCACCAAATACATTCGTGAACCTCGGCGAGGACTTTGTTGTAAAGCTATACCGTGAAGTGGAAGTTGGCACAAACCCTGATCGCGAAGTGGAAGAGTTCTTAACCGAGAAAACACCTTTCGCTCACATGCCAAAAGCATTGGGCTGGCTGGAATACTGTAGGCACGACGAGGATGAGGATCAGCGCACGACTCTAGGTTTGCTAACCAGCTACGTACGAAATGCCACCTTTGGATGGCAGTACACAATCGATCACCTGAGTCTGTATTTTGAGCGCGCATTGGCAGTTCAGGAAGAAGATGCGCGAGCAAAAGAGGTGATCAACGGCAGCCCCCTGCTTCTGGCGAAGAAGCCAGTACCGGCGCTCATGGCCGAGTTGCTGGGTTCCTTCGAAAACATGGCGCACCTCCTTGGAGTTCGAACTGCCGAACTGCACGGAGCCCTCGGAAGCCGTCCCGAGATTCAGGATTTCTCCCCTGAACCATTCACTGACTTCTATCGGCATGGCCTCTATCACGGAATGCTGGGACAAATGGGACGCTCCCTGGACGCCTTGCGCATAAATCTCGACCAACTCCCTGAAGAAGTGCGCGAGTCGGCACGCGCACTGCTCGGGAGCGAAGCCGAGATTCGCAACGGCTTGTTTCCACTGCGGGATCAGCGCATTTCCGGCGCTCGCATCCGAATTCACGGAGACTACCAACTAGGAAATCTACTGTTCACCGGCAATGACGTGATGATCCGAAACTTCGAAGGTCCAGCGGGACGCCCCTTGAGCGAAAGACGCATTAAACGCTCAGCCTTGCGCGACGTCGCAAGCATGATCCGATCACTTCACTACGCCGCCCACGCAGTCTCGTTCGGCTACGTGCCTGGAGTAGTGAAAGGACGCGAACAGGCAACCCGCCTTGATCGTTGGGCTGAGCATTGGCACGAATGGGTTTCCGCAATGTTCCTACAGGGATACTTGGAAACTTCAATGGGATTGGACTTCCTGCCCAAGTCGGATTCTGAAAAGCAGATTCTTCTGCGGGCGCACCTGATCGAAAAAGCTCTGCTAGAGATCGCTTACGAATTGGAGCATAGACCCGAGTGGGTTGGAATCCCTGTGCACGGACTTTTGTCCCTTCTAAAATGGTGACGGAAATCGCGAAATGAAAGAGGAGGGCGTAGTCGTCCTCCTCCGATTGCGATACTCGACCTCGACATTCCAAGTGCGCTCACTAATAGAAAAACCCCCTTCCGGAGGTTTCATTCCATCAAGTTTACTGGGACTTAATGGCGGGGACGACGGGGCTCGAACCCGCAACCTCTGCCGTGACAGGGCAGTGCTCTAACCAATTGCGCTACGTCCCCACGTAATGACGTTGGATACGATCTCGACCTACTAGGCCGTCGAACAATTCCACAAGACTAGGACTGGTGGGCGGTGAGGGATTCGAACCCCCGACCCTCTCGGTGTAAGCGAGATGCTCTAACCAGCTGAGCTAACCGCCCTGGATGATAAAGAAAAACCGCCATCCAGATATGGATGGCGGGGACGACGGGGCTCGAACCCGCAACCTCTGCCGTGACAGGGCAGTGCTCTAACCAATTGCGCTACGTCCCCAACAACACTTCAAATACTACTGGTCTCTAGATACTCTCGTCAACTTAGGGCTGTGGATTCCTGCATTTGCGCTTTGCCCCTCGTGCAAAGGAGTGAAGCATCTCGAGCATGCTGGCCGTGGTCGCCGCTGGTCATTGTGCAAATCTGTTTACGTTCAACAGGCATCCCCAGCCAACACGCTCTGAATCGAATATAGCAACGGTGTTGTAGCTGCTAGTCCGTCACCCCCTCTAGGCGCAGGTGAACGATGAAAGCCATTTTGTTTGTGGATGATCACGAGGTACTGGCACGTTTGAGCTGCGAGATCCTCCAGATGCAGGGCTATTCCGCAGAGTACGCCTACAACGCTCACGACGCGCTTAAGAAGTTTGATCGTAAGAAATACGACATGCTAGTCACGGATTATCGTATGGAGGGCATGAACGGCCTTGAACTCGCCAAAGAGATCCGGAAAGTCGCACCGACACTTCCGGTGGTGATCGTGACGGGATTCGCGCAGGAAGAACACTGCCCTGAAGTCGACGCCTGGTTGGAAAAGCAAAATCTCTTCCCTGCGCTGCTCGACAAAATCAAGGAACTCATCGGCGAAAGCACCCCTCAAGAAACTTTAGAAACCGCTTAAGATCTCCATTGCACATGCTTTAGACGCATAGCGGCGCTTAAGAACATGGTGGAGGAATCCCGCACCGCTCCCCACGCCTGCTACACTTTTCTTATGAAACGCTTGATCGTAAATGCCGATGATTTCGGCCTCACTTGTGGTGTAAATCGCGCGATTGTTGTGTGCCACGAGCGAGGAATCGTATCTTCGGCAACGCTAATGGCTACGGGAGCTCGCTTTGACGAGGCCGTCGCCCTAGCTTCCCAAATGCCACGTCTAAGCGTGGGTTGCCACGTAGTGCTCGTGGATGGCACACCTTTGCTTCCAGCTAAAGAAGTACGCTCGCTTTTAGCGCCCGGAACGGATCGCTTCTACAATTCGATCGGTGAGGTACTACGCGCCGTCGCCACCGGGCGCTTTCGCGCCGAAGACGTTGAGGCCGAGGCATGGGCGCAATTCGCGCGACTGCAACGCTCCGATATACAGGTGTCTCACTTCGACGCGCACAAGCACACCCACATGTTTCCTTCGATTCTGAAGCCCATCTTGCGAGCAGCCGCCGCCCACGGAATATGGGCCGTGCGCAATCCTTTTGAAGCACCTGAAGTAGTCACCTTCCGCGAAGCAAGAGCCAACACAACGCTGCTAGTTCGTAAAGCTGAGACCTCGTTACTGCGTGCAATGCTGCGCGGACGCTGGCTGAAAGCAGTACACAAAGCCGGATTCGCCACCACCGACGGTAGCTTAGGCGTAGCCAGCACCGGAACGCTCGACCGCTCGAGTTTGCATGCTCTACTGCAGCGCATGCCGGAAGGAACGTTCGAACTGGTCAGCCATCCGGGATACAACGACGAAGAGCTCGCCCAGGTGCGAACTAAACTCCGAGAATCACGCGAAATCGAAATGTCGGCGCTAATGGAAATCAGCCCCGACGAGTTGCGAGATAAATATGGGGTGGAACTCGTATCATTCCACCCGGAAAGCTCGCGACCAACTGAAGTGGCAAACATCTAAGAAGCTGTCGGCACGATTGACTTGCCCGGAGAGTTATGCGGATCGGTATTACCTGTTATCCCACCTACGGTGGCAGCGGTGTGGTGGCCACAGAACTTGGCATTGAACTAGCCAATCGCGGACACGAAATTCATTTCATTTCATATTCGCAGCCGATACGGTTGACTGAACCGCACCCGCATATTCATTTTCACGAAGTCGAAGTTTCGCAGTATCCGCTCTTCGAGTATCCTCCCTACGATCTTGCTCTGGCCACGCGCATGGCCGAGGTCGCCGAGATATACGAACTCGATTTGCTTCATGTGCACTATGCCATCCCGCACTCGGTTTCGGCGATGTTGGCACGCCAGATGTTGAGCTATGACCATGTGCGTAAGCCTCGACATCTCCCCTACGTAACAACGCTGCACGGGACTGACATCACGCTGGTAGGACTCGACCGCTCCTATCTCCCCATAACTCGCTTCTCAATCGAGCAGAGTGACGCCGTTACAGCGATCTCTAACGACCTGAAGAAGTCCACGATTGAAAGCTTCTCCATTACAAAGCCAATACACGTCATCTATAACTCCGTGAATTGCGACCTGTACCACCGAGATGAACAGGCAGAAGCGCGACGCGCAGAATTCGCAAGTCCGGACGAACGTCTACTGGTGCACCTGTCAAATTTCCGACCGGTGAAACGGGTCACCGATGTCATTGAGATCTTTGATCGCGTGCAGAAGAAAATCCCCGCTCGCCTGCTGATGATTGGTGATGGCCCTGATCGGCGCGCAGCAGAACGGCTGGCATGCGAAAAAGGTATCCACTGCAAAATTAACTTTATGGGCAAGCAGGACCTGATCCACGAAAAGCTTGCGATGGCCGACGTAATGCTGCTTCCGAGCGAAATGGAATCATTCGGACTCGCAGCACTTGAGGCTATGGCCTGCGAAGTCGTGCCGGTGGCGTCGCGCGTAGGCGGCTTACCCGAAGTGATCGAGGACCGAGTCGATGGTTACCTAGCTCCAGCAGGCGATGTCGAAGCAATGGCAACTTGTGCGCTAGAGGTACTCTCCGACGATGCCTTGCTCACCAACATGCGCAAAGCCGCACGCAAAACCGCGCAATCGCGATTCTGCACCACCAAGATCATCCCCCAATACGAGGAGCTCTATCGCGGGCTGTTAGAGCGCAAGTCGTAGTTGATGCCGTCCATTTCTCCCGTGTGAGGAATGGGAAGCAGAATGCGCACGATAGTTCCCGCACCCGTGCGGCTCTCTACTTCTACTCGGGCAGCATCGCTAAAAAGCACATTGAGCCGTTCACGAACATTCGCCATCCCGATCCCTGTGCCGTGCTGCGGAGCGTTCCACTCGCTGACCTCGGAGCCGGGTTCAACGATACCGACGCCATCGTCTTCAACCTCGATCACCAACATCCCCTCCAGAATACGGCTACGCAGATAAATCGTACCTCCGCTAATCTTCGGGGACAGTCCGTGCTTGATGGAGTTCTCAACAATAGGCTGGATCAGCATAGTAGGAATTACAACATCAAGACTCGCAGGATCTAGCTCTTTCACCACGGTCAACTTGTCCCGACCAAAGCGAATCACTTCAATGTCCAGATAGTCGTCGATGAACTCAAACTCCTCGCGCAATTCCACGAACGAGTCGCCTTTCTTAAGTAAGCGCCTCAGAATCTTCGAAAGCTTGAGAATCATCTCGCGCGCCGTATCCGGATCGAAACGCACCAGCGATGCTACCGAGTTCAACGTGTTAAACAGAAAATGCGGGTTGATCTGGCTCTGCAGTGCTTCCATGCGAGCCTGCAGCAGAAGCCGTTCCTGCTCCTCCAGTTTCATTTCAATGCGCGTATTGTTGAGAACCTTGAGAGCAATCGCGACGATCATAACCGTGGTTATATAGATCGCACATCGAACCAACCAGTTCGGGGAATCAATCGCCCACGTGTAATGCGGAAATAGATCTTTCGTCTCAAGACGCAGGAACTGCAACCCCAGAATCATGAAGAAAAAAGAGGTCTGCCAGTCAATAAACGATTTCGCAATCGTGCGGCGTATCCAGCGATAGATGCTCAGATCAAATAACGGACTGAACGACCATATAACCTCGCGGTCTTTCGCGAGTTCGCGCAAAAATCCTGCACTCAGTCCCGCAATCACATTCAGCGGCAGATTTAGATACTGATGCATGAGCAAATAAGGCAGAGAAACAAATATTCCGCCGCACACGCCTGCCGTACGTCCAGCGATCACGCCAAGCAGAATTGCGGCTTCAAAGGAAACGTCAGCGGCAATGAAGTTCTTGACCGTCCCGCGAACGAGCACACCCAACATGAAGGGCCCGCCCACATAGAGAACCATCTCCAGCTTTTCCCAAATGTCTCGGTCTTCATGAAAGAGCAGGACACGAAATCGCCGCGAGCGCGCCAGCACGCTGCTTACTGCGGCTGAAACGCCGAGCTCAATCAACAGCGTGATCAGGATAAGTGGCTGGTCAATCATCGCGAATTATTCCTGAGCCGCAGGCTGTACCACTGAGGCACGGACCATTTGCACAGCGCGTTCCAGCAATTCTGGAATTTGCTCCGCAGAAGGAACTCCGCCCTGAGCCAGATCGCGAGTGCCGCCACCACGCCCACCAACCGAAGCAACGATGGCCTTAAGCGCACTTCCGGCATCAAAACTGCCACCTGCAGACTGGGCGAAAATAAGCGCGACACTTCCCTGCCCTGCTCCTACAAGCGCAACAACGTTGGCCTCGGCGGCCACCACCCTCTGCGCGAACAGCTTTACAAAAGCAAGATCGCGTTCCGCAAAAAACCCCACGATGATCTTGCGTCCCGCCTCCGACTGAGTCCGTGAGAGCGATTGCTGCGCGGTAAGGTCGGCAATCTCCGCCAGCAATTTCTGCTGTTGCTTGGCGGCCACTTTACCGGAATCGATGAGCTTCCGACTTTGCACAGGAATCTCCCAAACGTGCGACGAGTAAACGGCCGCAGCTTCACTGAGAACTTGAAAATCTTTTCGAGCGATACGCAACGCCCGCGCTCCGCATACAAACTCGACGCGAATTCCCTGCTTCACCTTCTCCACCTTGCGAAGCTGAATATTCCCAATCTGCCCAGTGGTCAGCACGTGAGTTCCACCGCAAGCGCATAGGTCGACGCCTCGCACTTCAATCAAGCGCAATGTCTTGTGCGCGGCTTCGGGAATCTTGCGAACCCCGATTTTAATCGCCTGCTCAGGTGTAACCTCATGCACCAAAACCTGCCGATCTTCCCATACGAGCTGATTAGCATATCGCTCGGCCTGTTCCAGTTCCGACTGGTTCAAACCACGCGAGTCAAGATCAATCGTGCAGGTTTCCTCGCCCATATGGAAGCTGACTGTCGGAGCATCAAACAGCTTTAGAAACGCAGCGGAGAGTACATGCTGCCCCGAATGCTGCTGCATGTGATCCTGACGGCGATCAACGTCGATAAATCCCCTTACTCGAAGAGGCAATGCAAGCGAGGAGGAGAGATTCTCAACAACGTGCACTATGCTGCCGTCAGAATCGTCGTCGATGACTTCCGAGACGCGTAGCTTCGGCAAAGGTGTGGATTCCTCGCCATCTTCTGAAACGCAATCGATCCACCCTGTGTCAAAGGGTTGCCCTCCGCTTGTCGGGTAGAAATAAGTGCGGTCGAGCAGCAGCGCGCGCCTTCCATCGGTAAGTTCGCGAACACCCTCGACAGAGGCTGTGAAATCGTAGACAAATGAGTTCTGATAATAAAGTCGCTCAGTCATATCCGTAAGGTGGAATGATATCGTCTTTGGGGTGTGACGCGAAATTCGGCTCTAATCTGACGGCGAAAAACGTCCTCATCCAAAATATGGCAGGCTGAAATAGAACGTGCTGCCCACATGGGGCGTGCTCTCCACCCTGATACGACCTCGGTGTGCTTCCACAATTTTTTGGGAGAGAAACAAACCGAGCCCCGTGCTCTTTTGCCCCGATCCCTTCTTGGCGCCCGTGGTGGAAAAGGGCCGGAACAGTTTGGACAGGTCCTCTGGTGCAATTCCTTGACCGAAATCCTTCACCGACACTGTCATTTCACGATTGCTGAAGCTGCACCGAATCTGAATCTCTGAATTTGCTGATGAGTACTCGATCGCGTTCGAGACCAAATTGTTAAGCACCTGTTCGAGTTTCGAAGGGTCCGCTTGCAATGTCGGACAATCGCTCGGAACGTCAATCTTCAGGGTCATATTTCGAGAGGAAGCCAGATGCTGTTGTGCATGGACCACACGCTCGATTATGTCGCTGATCGCCACAGGCTGAAGATCAAGTGCAAGGTTGCCGGATTCAATCACGGCTGAGTTCAGAAAATCTTCGATCAACACCCGCATCTTCTCGGCCGCTTGCCCAATTGCTCCGACAAATCTATTTTGCCCAGGGCTGAGCGGAGTTTCAGCGTCACTGGAAAGCAGATCGCACAACAGCATAACAGCGTTCAGCGGAGTGCGAAGGTCATGAGCAGCCATCCCCAAAAATTGCGTTTTGAGTTGGCTGAGTTGCTCAAGCTCAGAGTTCTTCTTGTGCAGTACCCTTGCCGTGTTATTGATTTCGTTGTTCAGTGAGAACAACTGAAGCGTGACCTTCTCAAGATCGTCCGAGTCCGGTTCCCCCAGCACAAGAAGATTGTCATCCAGTTCATACGCCCGAATTTTCATGGTCGGCGCGCGGTGGGTCTCGGCGCTAAAATTCAACAGGCGTGTCCGCCCAGGGGATTGCGATAGGCCGACGAGATCCGATGCGCTAATACCAACAGCGATTACGCTGACGTTCTTCGAGATTAGCCCCGCTCCAAGTATTTTGCTTGTGTATTGGTTGGCACGAAGAATCTCTCCGTCGCGACTCACAACCAGCAGCAGGACAGATGCCTGTTGTAGCAGGTAGTCGAGCGCTATCTCCTCCAGCGATTGGTTCATCGGCGGGTGATCCAAGCCTCGAAATCGAGTAATGAGCCAAGACAATGTACATTTGGGATGCTCAGGAGTCCTCCTCCAGCATCTCGAATCGCCTGTCCCCCAGCGAGGATTTCCAGATTGGGATAAGCGGCACGCGCCCGCGTTGCAGTTTCGCAAAGCGAGTCAAGATGGCTGTCGAGGCTCACAGAGAGCCCCAGCAACTCTGCCTTTTTCTCACCCAGCAAGGCCAGCAGGCCATCAACCGGCGTATTTGCTCCCAGAAAGTATGCGTCCCAACCGAGCAATTCTAGAGTGTCGGCGACCATTTTGGCCCCAATCTCGTGAAATTCACTACCAACGCACGCTACTACCGCTCTCCTGCCATTTCTAGGTGAAATAAATAATTTTGGATACACCAAGGTCAGCATGCTTCCTGTGATTGAAGTGGCCAGATGCTCGGTAGCCACCGAAATCTGGCTCTGCCCCCAGAGTTCTCCCACCTGGTACAAAGCTCGCTGAAAACAACCGTAAAGATCCCTGATCTCGATGTTTTCCGCGAGGAGCCGCCGCACCATAACGCTGCAGCCTCTGTGGTCGCCTTTCAACAACATCGCCAGATACGCGACAAACTCCGACTCTGTCATCTTTCACTACCTCGCCCCGGAGCCCGACTATGAAGCATACTCTGCAAACATCGGCGGAAGCGGCGCGTGACATGAGAAAACGTAAAGAGATCGCTACAGTTTGCGTAACAAGGCAGCGTTGCGTCGGAAGAGTTTTCGTTCGCGACGGCGTTGGAAGCCTGGCATCTGAGCACGCTTGTCTCTAATCCGAAGAGCATGCTGCTTCGCCTCATCCCTGTGACCGGTCTCGGCAAGGAATTCGGCGTAGTTCAGTTGAGTCTCTGTAAGAGTCGACGTGCGCAGAACGTGCTCGAATAGTCGCTGTGCACGCTCAGTGTCTCCGGTCTTCCAGTCAGCCAGAGCAAGAAGTCCCGCAGCACGTTGGAAGTCATAGCTGGGATCGGCGGTGACGACATGCTCAAGATCAGCTCGTGCCGCAGCGAAATCCCCAAGTTCGACTTCGGCGAGCCCCCGTCGATAGAACGGATCGAGCGAATCGGTGCGCTGCGCCAGCGCTTTGTCAAAACAAGCCCGCGCTCCGGCCCAATCGCCCTTATCCAAGCGCAGTAAACCAAGTTCTTCATAGTTCCCTGCCGAAGGATTCTGGCGAATGTCCGCCTCCACCTCGCGCACGCGGCGCCCACGTTCGACGAAGCGGAAGGCCCCAGGATCGAAGAGTTCCGGAAGCCCTTCAACGGCAAGGTAAATAAGCGCGCCCAGAGGACCAAGAAAGAGGATGAGGTAGATCCAATAGACACTGGGCTGGCGGCGCACATAGTGAACCAGTGCCATTGCCATCAGGACGACGCCGGGTATGCCCCATGAAAAAAAGTGGGAAATCATCCTCTGAATCCTAGCATCCTGAGTTGCCGCAGCAGAAGTTGTAAAATTGAAAGTAATGTCCCCCGTTCGCCTGATTGCAATCGACATCGATGGAACCTTGCTGGATTCTAACTTCCAAGTAAGCGCCCGAAACCTCGCGACCCTACGCCGCGCAAACTCCCAAGGAATCGAGATTGCTTTGGCCACCGGACGCAGGCATACTTTCGCCTTTCCAGTAGCGCAGGCGTTGGGATTCGATGTGACGTTGATCAGTTCCAACGGGGCGATTACCAAGGCCAACGACGGCACGCTCTTCCATCGCGACCCGTTACCACTCACCTCCGTCCTGGAGCTGGTCACCCACATGACCGACTTCCGAAGGAACCTCGTCATCACCTTTGACGGAGACGATCAAGGGTCACTTGTGCTGGAGACGTTGGACGAGCTAAATGTCTCCATTAAGCGATGGCTGGAGAAAAATGCCCAGTTCCTCCGCTTCGTGACGCCAATTGAAGACGGATTGACGAGCGACCCAATTCAAGCAATGTTTTGCGGAACAGTGGACCGTATGAGTGCCGCCCAAAAACATCTCAAGAAGAACAAAGGTCTGCTGACTCGCATTACCGCCCTGAAAACTCAATACGACGAACGCGATCTTTGCATGGTCGACATTCTGAACAAAGGCTGCACCAAGGGAGCCGCGCTGCGTCGATGGGCAACCTTCAAGGGCTACCATTCAGCAGAAATCATGGCAATCGGCGATAACTACAACGATATCGAAATGCTGGAATTTGCAGGCCATCCATACATCATGGGAAATGCCACCGAGGAATTGCGCGACCGAGGATGGAATACCACATTGGGCAATAACGAAAATGGTGTCGCAAACGCTGTGGAAGCCGCATTAGATGGGCTAGAATAGTGCAATGAGAGTCCTGCGCCTGAGCGCGACCTTGCTACTGCTGACAAGCACCATGTTCGCGGTTGAGATCGCAGAGTTACGGAACGGATTTACCATCCGCCACAAGACTCGTGAAGTGCGCCAGGACTACATCCGCCTTTTTATCGACGACGAGAAGAAGAGTTTTGTAGACATTTCCGCTGAGGACCTAGAAGGCTACAGCACCGAGCCCGATCCGGAACCACCGGCAGAAGCTGCAAAAAACCAGAAAAATACGCGGCAGATCGTTGCTGAAGCTTCTGAGAAACAGGGCGTAGACTCCGATTTCATTCACAGCGTTATCAAGCAGGAGAGCGCTGGCAACGCAAACGCAGTTTCCCGAACCGGAGCTCGCGGCCTGATGCAATTGATGCCGGGAACAGCCTCGCAACTCGGCGTAAAAGACAGCTTCAGCCCTGAACAGAATGTCCACGGAGGCACCCGTTACCTGCGTGAACTGCTGGAGCGCTACAACGGAGACGCCATCAAGGCGCTTGCTGCCTATAACGCCGGCCCCGGTGCGGTCGACCGATACAAGGGAGTTCCGCCCTACCGCGAGACCCAGCAATACGTTCAGCGAGTGATTCGCGATTACAACAAAAGCAAGCAGAGCGCCGAGAAACCCGAAACAGCGGCAGCCGCCAACCACGGTGCAGCAACAGCGAATTAGTACTCACCCAAAGTTTCTACGCTTCATACCGTTCATTCCGGCGACCCAGCTACTTGCAATTTAGTAGAATCAGAACGGCGTTCTCGGAACATAGCTGAGTAATTCGGCTTCCACGGACGTTCACTCGGCCGCTGCGGTCATCAAACAATACAGTTTTGCTTGAAAGGCATCCGCGAACTCCAGCTACATCTCGCTCCCCTATCTTATGAAGAAGAAACAGATACTTTCCCTGCTGATTATCGCTGCAATCCTCGGAGCGCTTGTGTACTTTCAGTTCCGCTCCTGGCGCACTTTTGATTGGGCCAAGTTCAGGCAATACACTGGTGGCGTGAGCCTGTGGCACATTGGCGCGGGAGTCGCGCTGATCTACATGGCCTACGTCCTGCGAGCCATCCGTTGGGCCATTTTCCTGAAGCCCACCGCACCCACCGACTTTCGGCGATTAATCGCACCCCAGGTCATAGGCTTTGCTGCCCTCGGACTCTTCGGACGCGCAGGCGAATTCGCGCGCCCCTACCTGATTGCCCGTAAAGAGAAGCTAACGTTCACTTCGCAACTCGCCGTCTGGACCGTGGAGCGATTCTTCGATCTGGGTTCCGTGCTCCTCCTAATGGCAGGCTTTCTGGCCCTCAAGGGTGGAACCTTAGCCACCGTGCTTGTGCAGGGATTACGCAGCGGGATCCACGTAGCTGCCCGAAATGCCAGCCACAAGCTCCCCCTCGCCCTGGTGGGTCTCGTTGTACTTGCCGTGCTTTTCATGCTCCTTCGGCGAGCCTCTGGGCGAGCCGCGATGATTGTCCGTGCGCGGCTGATGTCCTTCAAAGAGGGTTTCAACACGATTCACGATGCGAAGTCTTTCGTCATACTGGTGTTTGTTTCCGTCTGCATGTGGCTCATGATTGCCGGAGCTTATATCGAGGTCCTTCACGCCTACCCCCAGATTCCCGTAACTGTCTCCGGCGACCCTGTCGGTGTGCAGCGAGTAGCCCGCATGAACACCATGAAGCTTGAGGATGTACTGCTCGTCATGGGCTCCAGCATGCTGGGCTCCGTCGTGCAGTTGCCCGGAGGCGTTGGCGGATCGCAGTTGGCGGTCATTGGCGTCCTGCAATCGAATCTTTTCAGCAGCGAGCCTTACAACATTACTCGGGAATTGGCGGTAAGTTGCGGCATCATGCTCTGGCTGGTCACATTTATGTCTGTAATCCCCGCAGGATTGCTGCTTGCCCGTTTTGAGAAGATTTCCTTCCGCAGGCTCTCCGAAGAGAGTGCCCAGGAAGAGGAAGAAGCCGAGGAGACTACGGCGAAGACGCGATAGCTGTGCTGTAGCTGATACAATCCCGCTGATACAATTTGAAGTTCTTTACGCGGTTATGGAGTTTTTGACAAGAAAGGCTGCGCAGCCGGGCAGTTTGGCGGCAACAGCACTATGAAATGTCCTTTTTGCGGTTTTGATCAAGACAAGGTAGTTGACTCGCGTGAGAGCAAGGAAGGCGAATCGATTCGCCGCCGGCGCGAATGCTTGCGTTGTGAGAAGCGTTTCACAACCTATGAACGCATCGACGAAATTCCCTACATGGTCGTCAAGAAGGATGGACGGCGCGAGAAGTTTGAGCGCCAGAAGGTGCTCAGCGGGTTGCTCCGTGCCTGCGAGAAGCGTCCAGTCCCCATCGGCCAGCTCGAACAGATCGTGAACGAAGCAGAAACCTTCGTCATCGACAGCCCCGAGCGCGAGCGAAAAACAGGCGAGGTTGGCGAACTCATCATGAATCGCCTGCGAAACTTGGACAAAGTCGCTTATGTGCGATTTGCCAGCGTATATCTGGACTTCAAGGACGTGCACGAGTTCATGTCAGAATTGCAGGAATTGCTACGCACAAAAGATATCCGCGAGGCAAAAGCTGCAATGGTTGCCGCCGAACTCGATAAGCACACCATCAAAGATAGTTGAAGATTTGCCGACAGGAATTACGTGGGGTTCTAGATGGCATATAACGTTACATTGATTCCGGGCGACGGAATCGGTCCAGAAGTTACAGAAGCGGCAGTTCGCATCCTCGAAGCCACAGGCGTTAAGTTCGAATGGGAGAGCTTCGCAGCCGGAGCCGACGCCTTTGCGAAGTATCACGAGTACATCCCGAAGGAGTTGACTGAATCCATCGAACGCACCCGAGTGGCCCTCAAAGGCCCGGTTACAACACCGATCGGGGGCGGATTCAGCAGCATCAACGTACAACTGCGAAAGCAGTTTGAGTTATTTTGCAATTTTCGACCAATCCGCAACCTGCCCGGCGTCGCTACACGCTATCCAGGCGTTGATCTCATTATTATTCGCGAAAATACCGAGGGTTTGTACTCCGGAATTGAGCACGAGGTAGTACCCGGAGTAGTCGAGAGCATCAAGGTCATCACCGAAAAGGCATCCACGCGCATTTCACGCTGGGCCTTTGAATATGCCCGTAAATTCGGACGCAAGAAGGTGCACGCCATACATAAGGCGAACATCATGAAGCTCTCCGACGGATTGTTTATTCGCTGCTCGCGCAACATCTCCAAGGAGTATCCAGAGATCTCCTATGGCGAGCACATCATTGACAACACCTGCATGCAACTGGTGACCAACCCATACCAGTACGACATGCTCCTGCTGGAAAACCTCTACGGAGACATCGTCAGCGATCTCTGCGCGGCCTTCGTCGGAGGCCTCGGACTGGTCCCAGGCGCAAATTTCGGACATGAGTGCGCGATCTTTGAAGCTGTCCACGGATCTGCTCCTGACATCGCCGGAAAAGGCATTGCCAACCCGACAGCGCTTACCCGATCAGGCATCCTGATGTTGCGCCACCTCGGCGAGCAGGACGCGGCAAACAAGGTGAAGTACGCTGTCCACGCAGTTTTCCGCGAAGGCAAGCACATCACCCGCGATATGGGCGGCACGGCGACCACAAGCGAATTCGCGGACGCTGTCATTGAAGCAATGGAAAGTCCGGCTTGGCGCGAACAGGCCGCCAAGGAAACAGCACCGGTCTAAACATCGTAACTCTAAACATCGCAACCGAACCCGTCGGAGTTGCACGTAGCTCCAGCTACTCGTAACTCCGACATTTTCTGAGTGTTTCCTCTGCTCGTCCCGCTTCAAACTGCTAAGCCACTCTGCCTGCGCGAAACCACGTTATTCACAATTGCAAAAGAACCGAAGTGTCTCTCTTTGCATCTTAAGCATGTGAAGTTTCAACGCGTTCGCAATAACGTTGGTAGAATAGGCAGTTCACCGGTAGACCTCCCGGCAATCGAGATCTCGAACTCTTATGACTAACTTTCCAAGCATTCAAAGGACACCTTATAATCGCGCACATCATCGATTCACGGTGCTCGCGGCAAGCTGTGTCTTTCTGCTCGTTATTGCCGGGGCCTTGGTAACCAGTAACGAGGCCGGACTCTCTGTACCCGATTGGCCCACCTCATTCGGTTCGATCTATCGGATTCCTCCCCTTGTGGGCGGAGTAAAGTTTGAACACGGTCATCGCATGCTGGCTGAGTTTATCGGCCTCCTCACGATCGTGGTAGCGGTCTGGACACAGAAAGTGGATCAACGACGATGGATGCGCATTCTCGGATGGTCAGCACTCGGAACAGTGATTGCCCAAGGCGTACTCGGCGGCCTCACGGTTCTGTTCTATCTTCCGCCTGCGATTTCGACGGCACATGCCACCCTTGCCCAAACCTTTTTCTGCATTATGGTCAGCATCGCCTTCTTCACAAGCAAAAGCTGGGTAGAATCTCCAGTTATGGTGATCGCCCCTGATACCCGACCTCGCCTCACAACTCTGTCCTTGCTGACGGTCTCGGCCGTTTGGTTGCAACTCATCATGGGTGCAGCGTTTCGGCATTCCGGAATCCGCTTACTGCCTCACCTGATTGGAGCCGCCGTGGTCTTTTGTATGGTGAACTGGCTGGCAATAACCACCCTGAAGCGTCATCGTGCAACTCCCCAGCTCGCCACTCCCGCAAGCCTGCTACTCACGCTCCTTATGGTTCAAATCACACTTGGACTCGCCAGCTACATTACGCGAGTGCTCTGGAGTCAAGGCGCTTCCGCCCCGCTCACCAGCATGATCGTCTCCACGGTAGCGCACGTAGCCTGTGGGGCGCTCGTACTGGTCACGACAGTGATCCTCTCCATCCAGATTCACCGGCACGCCGTACCTCTGGATGTTCAGCAAGCAACCAGCAGCAGAATTAGCAGCTCCGCGGTGCGTGCATAATGACGACGACCGCTTCCGTCCGGCCATTGGCCGTCCCTATGCGTGGACCCATGAACCTGCTTCGTGACTACGCGCAGCTCACAAAAATCCGCGTTACCACGCTCGTAGTGGTCACCGCATGGTGTGGTTTCTTCTTCGGAGAGCATAAATCCGGTCTACCGGTTCTGACCCTCAAGCTCGTTTGGGCTCTAGCCGGAATCGGCATGGTCTCAGCCGGAACGGCATGCATGAACGAGATCATCGAGCGAAAGAGCGACGCATTGATGAGACGCACCGCGCTCCGTCCTTTAGTAACGCATAGCATGGGACTCGCGCATGCCATCGCCATCTGGGCAGTTTTCACCGCAAGCGGAGTAACTCTGTTGGCGGTAAAACTCAATCTGCTCACGGCCCTGCTCAGCCTGCTTACCGCCGCCTGCTACCTGCTCATCTATACGCCACTGAAGAAAATCAGCCCCCTGTGTACCTTCGTCGGAGCCTTCCCTGGAGCCATGCCCGGAGTACTTGGTTGGACCGCAGCGCGGGGCCACCTGGAATACGAAGCTCTAGTGCTCTTTGCGATCGTCTTCTTCTGGCAGTTCCCCCACTTCCACGCCATCTCGCTGATGTACCGCGACGATTACGCCAAAGCAGGAATTCGCATGTTGCCCGTCGTCGAAAGCGATGGACGCTCCACTGCTCGCCAGATTCTCATGTACGGCGCGGCCTTGCTTCCGACCACACTTGCTCCTACCATGCTCGGAATGGCAGGATTGCCATATTTCATCGGAGCCTCCGTCCTCGGCCTCGGGCTGTTCTACTTCTGCGCCCGTATCTGGAGCGAATGCTTGCCACCCTCCGCCCCGCGTTGCAAAGTGCTTGCACGCACGTTGTTGAAGGCCTCCGTAACCTATTTACCCTTGCTCTTCGCCCTGATGATGCTCAATAGCGCATCTTAATTGAGCCCAGCACACAGCAACTGAGGTATTACCGATTTGACTACCAAGACGTTTGAACCAGAGCTCAATGCCTCCATCAGCAACGGAGCCGACACGGTAATCCAGATTGACGACCTGCGCCACCGTTATGGCGATCGCACGGCGCTCAACGGAGTTTCCTTCACCGTAAAGCGCGCAGAAATCTTCGGCTTACTCGGCCCCAATGGCAGCGGCAAAACCACCATGTTCCGCATCCTCACCACGCTCATGCTGCCAGAAGCCGGACGTGCTCTAATCCTCGGCCATGACGTTTCGCTCGACCCGAGCGGCGTCCGAAGGCAGATCGGCGTAGTCTTCCAGTCCCGCAGCATCGACGTGAAACTCTCCGCCGAAGAGAACCTGATCCATGTCGGACACCTCTACGGCATCACTGGCTCAGCTCTTAAAAAGCGAGTAGCCGAAATGCTCGAGCGTGTTTCCCTCACCGACCGAGCAAAAGATCGCGCCGAAACCTTTTCTGGCGGAATGCAACGCCGCTTAGAGCTCGCAAAAGGTTTGCTGCATCGCCCACAGGTTCTTCTGTTGGATGAACCCACCACGGGCCTTGATCCCGGCGCACGCCGCGATCTCTGGCAGTACCTTCAACTACTACGCGATCAAGAAGGCGTAAGCATCATCGTCACCACGCACCTCATGGAAGAGGCCGAAAAATGCGACCGCCTCGCCATCCTGAGTCACGGAAACCTTGTCGGACTCGGCACTCCCGCCCAGCTACGAAGTGAAATCGGAGGCGACGTAATCCTCCTAGACGCTCGCGATCCTCAAAAACTGGCGCTCGCAATCACTGCACGATTCGGTGTCGAAGCAACGGTGCTCGACGATGGCCGAGTGCGTATCGAACGCGAATCAGGCCATCGTTTCATTACCGACATTGTCGAGACGTTTCCCGGCGAAATCGATGCTGTCAGCGTAAGCAAGCCAACCTTGGAAGACGTGTTCATTCGGCGAACAGGGCACCGATTCTGGAACGAAGACGCGCAAGGCTTGGAACAGCGTGCCGCAGAAACCACGAAGAAGAAGCACTAATCAGGATCGAGGCTGAATTTGGCAACACCAACAACCGCGCATATCACGGGAACCACCTTTAGCCTGATGCCTGCACTCTCGCTGTGGCGTCGCGAAGTCGTTCGCTTCTACCGCAATCTCAGCCGCGTCATCGGAGTGATCGCTTCGCCCCTGCTGTTCTGGATCGTGATCGGCGCAGGTTTCGGGAATTCTTTCCGCAACCCCACCACCGGCACCGGCCAGAACTATTTGGATTTCTTCTTTCCCGGCGCACTAATGATGATCGTACTTTTCACATCGATTTTCGCCATGATGTCCTTGATCGAGGATCGCAACGAGGGCTTCCTACTCTCCGTGCTCGTCGCCCCCGTACACCGCTCGGTCATCGTACTCGGCAAAGTTCTCGGTGGCACCACGCTGGCTACCCTGCAAGGACTGCTTTTCCTAATCATCGCCCCGCTGCTTGGAATCCATTTTGGCGTTGTGCAACTGCTGCTCGTGATTCTAGACATCTTTCTTGTGTCGTTCTCCCTCACGGCCTTGGGATTCATCATCGCCTGGCCCATGGACTCGACTTCTGGCTTTCATGCCATCATCAATTTGTTTCTGATCCCCTTGTGGCTACTCTCCGGTTCGCTCTTCCCGGTAAGCTCCGCTTCGCCGTGGATGGCCTTCCTGATGAGGATCAACCCATTGACATACGGCACCGAAGCGCTTCGAGGACTACTCTTCCCTGCCACGGCCTCCAAGGATTTCCCTCTGGCAAACTGCCTCGGGGTGCTCGTAATCTTCACCGTGATTCTGTTCAGCTTTGCGTTTGTTGTAGCGAACCGTCGAAGCACCAAACCGGCGGCTTAGAATTTAGCTTTGAATTTTCCGCAGAGAGAATCGAGTCGAATATGCAAGCAATAACGCTCTCCTACTTCCCTGCCATCAATGCAACCCTCAACGGCACCGCCGCTGTGCTACTGGTAGCAGGAAAACGATTCATCGATCACCGCCAAATCAAAGCGCACAAGCGCACCATGATTGCCGCGTTTTCGACATCCGTTGTTTTTTTGGTCTGCTATCTCTACTACCACTTTCACGTAGGAGTCCTGCACTTCGCAGGACAGGGTTGGCGCCGTCCGGTGTACTTCACCCTGCTCACGAGCCACACTCTGCTGGCAATCACAATCGTGCCACTCATTCTCATAACGCTCAGCCGAGGACTCAAACGCCAAGACGCCAAGCATCTGAAGATCGCACCGCTCACCTACTGGCTCTGGCTCTACGTTTCCGTCACAGGCGTAATCGTCTACTACCTTCTCTATCACCTCTGGCGCGGTTAGTTCGCCGATGAAGCGCGATGGCTCTCAGGCTGCAAGACCATCGCGCCGCAATTCTCCCACTACCATCTCATCCACATAGCACCACACCCACTCTTCTCCCGCTTCAATGGAGCGCATAAGCGGATGCTTGCTCTGGTGGTAGTGCTTCGTGGCATGTTTGTTCTTCGAAGAATCGCAACACCCCACATGACCGCACTCTAAGCACATCCTCAAGTGAACCCAGGTGTCGCCCGTTTTAATGCACTCCTCACACTCATGCTTTCCCACGCCGGTCATCTTAATCTGATCGAGATGCGTACACTCAGCAGCCATGTTTTTCCCTTTATGCGATGTTTTAGTTATTGATGCGCAATTCCAAGCAACGCTTCGTAATCTTCAGGGAGGTCCACATCGAACTCGTCCTCCGGCAAAACCACTAGTCGGATTCGACCCTGACTTGTCCCAGCCGAACTATCGAGAAATGGCGCACGATTCGCACTTGCCAATGTCTTGCAACAGAGCCATAGCCGCATTGCGACCGTTGATACCAATCACGCTTCCGCCCGGGTGCGTACAGGCTCCGCAAAGATATACGCCCTCCATCGGAGTTCGCCTCGACAGCCGCTTCGACCACATATACTGAGGCAGACACTCACCTTGAAAAATATGCCCGCCCGTCAGTCCAACCTTCTGCTCAATATCTGGAGGCCCAAGTACCTGCATGTCAATCACAGCCTCATCGAGATTCGAACAGAAGCGCCCCAGAGACTTCAGCGCCAATCGCTTCACCTCCTGACGCCTTTCGTCCCACGTCCCTCTCGCAAATTTGTATGGTACGGACTGAGCAAAGACGCTCATCGTATGCTGCCGAGCCGGAGCTACCGTCGAGTCGTGCGCGCTCTGAAAATACAGTTCGCACCAGAGATGTTCAGGTAGCTCGCCCCGCTTTGACGCTGCAAACCCCGCCTTCCATTCCTCTTTCGTCAACGGTGCGTTGATCTGTCCATAGTGATGAGCTTCGTTTGTTCCCGGACGCGACGTAAAGTTCGGCAGTTCCCTCAGCAGCACGTTCAGTTTCACCGTGCAACCCTCAATCGGGACACTCTCCACCCGTTCCCGCCACCCTTTATCAGCCCTATCCCCGAGCATCCTCAAAGTCTGTCGAGGGTCTGCATTCGACACCACAAACGGAGCACATATCCGCTCTCCACCTTCCAGTAAAACTCCCTCTCCGGGAATGATCTGCGCAACAGGAACTCCGGCCGCAATCACCGCTCCTGCTTCTTTCGCCGCGTCGCAAAAGTAAAACGAGACCATGCCCATACCACCTCGCACATAGCCCCACATTCCCGGCATCCCTCCCAGCCGCCCCGACGAGTGATGAAAGCGAATGGAAGCCGTCCCCGCATCGAAAGGGCTAGCGTTGGTCCCGATTACTCCTTGCCCCAGATACGCCGTCTGCAACCGTTCATCGCGCAAATAGCGTTCGACAAATTCCGCCATCGACCAATGAAACAGAACATTCACCGCCTCCTCGTCCCCGCCCAATCGTTCCTCAATCTGCTCTCGCGTCGGAGGCTCACCTATCCAAGCATCACCATCTCCCGCAGGTCGCAGCCTATCTCGGAGCCTTCGGATGACATCATTCATCGCGCGCCATCCCGACACATCTGCCGGAGAAAATCTCCGCACTTCGGCTTCGCAGGCAACATCGTCATCCCACAGTTGAATACTTGATCCGTCGAGAAATGGAACAAACAACCCATTCACCGCCGGAGTCCATTGAAAGCCTCGCTCGGCCAAGTTCAACTCGGATATCACGAGTGGATGCAGCAATCCTGCCAGATAAGCGCACGGTGACATATGCACGCCCGGAAACGGTTCTTCAATCGTGCATGCTCCTCCAACTCTCGCCCGACTCTCAAGCACCAGTACTCGCTTCCCCGCACGCGCCAGATATGCCGCACACACCAACCCGTTGTGCCCAGCACCAACCACAATTACGTCCCACGAACGTGATGCGAGTTCACGAATCGGTGCAGGAAGTCCAACTTCTCCAAGAACGGCAGCGGTATGCGAAGTCAATTCTTTCTCTCCTCTGCTAAAACAGACGACGAATGCGCCTCTGCACCACGTACCCAACGAGCCCTGAAGTAGTCACTCTGCTTCAGGCAGGCTACAATTGCCACGATTAAGATTTCCAGATTCTAGATGCTTCTAAATACGGGGTGGGTAATGCCCAAGTCTCTCGACTGGCCGCAGGCTCGTTCGCCGCGACGTGGTCGTCGTTTTCTTTTGATTCTCGCCTTGTTTGCTGCTGTTGCCTCTTGCGGCGGAACAATCCTTTCGTATTACGTTGATGCGCTCTGGTTCCGCTCCCTCGGTTATGGAGAGGTATTCGCCAAATCGTTAGGTCTTCGATGGGCGGCCTTCGCCGTATTCGGAGCTGCCACATTCATCGTGCTTTACGGAGCCTTCCTGGCTCTCAAGCGCGCGTGCCTCTCCGATCTCCCCAGCAGCCACACCATATTCATAGGCGGCCAACCGGTGAAACTACCCGTCGAAGCTGTCCTTCGCTTCATCGGCCCCGGAGCCTCCATCGTTATCGCTGGAATCACCGGTGCCGGCATGATGGCCGAATGGCCTACCCTCGCCCTCTATTGGTACGCACCTCGCATAAGCGGTGGGCTCGTGGATCCCATCTTCGGCAAGTCGTTGAACTTCTATCTGTTCACCTTGCCAGCGTGGCAACTGATTACTGGCTGGCTGCTCTCCTTGGCCGTAATCACCTGTGTCCTTGCCGTTTTCTTTATCCTTATCACCGGCGGCACTCGAGCTCTGGCCGTGCGCCAGGATGTCTACATTCCGCTGCCTTGGCGTGGTTTCTCCATCACTTTCGCATTCCTGCTTCTGCTCATTTCCATGCGCATGTATGTCAGCCGATTCGAAACATTGTACGAGGACCATACAATCTTCGGCGGAGTAACCTACGTCGACGCACATGTCCTGATCAACGGCCTACTCGTAGTATGCGTGGCGCTTCTGCTCGGAGCGATCATCGCCGCCAGCAATGCCTTTACAGTGCTGCCACGCGGACGCCGGCTCATCACCGCAGTCCTACCCGCCGCCGTCTGCTTCTTCTTCCTCCAGATTGTTGCCTGGTACGTCGGCAGCTTCATCGTGAAACCCAACGAGTTAGTTCGTGAGCAGCCCTTCATAGCGCACAACATCGAACTAACGCGCCAAGCCTTCGGTTTAGATCGCTTCACTCAGAAAGAGTTTCCAGCCGACACCACCGTCGAGTCCGCCGATGCGGCCAATAACCAGGCCACGCTTCAGAACATCCGACTATGGGATTGGCACGCCCTCCAGGACACCCTGCGTCAAATCCAGGAAATCCGCACCTATTACGACTTCCCTGACATAGACATTGATCGATACGAGATCGCTGGTACAACCCGCCAGGTAATGCTCGCCGCGAGAGAACTAAACGTCGATAAGCTACCCGAAAGCAGCCGCAACTGGATTAACGAGAAGCTGATCTACACCCACGGCTACGGCATCACGATGAACCCCGTAAACGGATTCACTCAAGAAGGCTTGCCGACCTTAATGCTGAGCAACATGCCCGTTCAAAGCACCGTGCCGGGCCTCACCGTGACTCGTCCCGAAATCTACTTCGGCGAACTGACCAACACGGATGTCTACGTGAAAACCAGACAGAAGGAATTCGACTATCCGCAAGGTCCATCCAATAGCCTCACGTCCTATGAAGGCAACGGCGGCATTGTCCTCGGTGGATTTCTCCGTCGCACCCTGATCGCCCTCGAGCGCGGAGACATCTCCAAGCTTCCATTCAGCGATGATGTCAACGCCGATAGTCGATTGCTGATGCGACGCAGCGTGCGTGAGCGAGTGACCGCCTTGGCTCCATTCCTCACCTACGACACCGATCCCTATATCGTGCTCGGCGAAGATGGCCGACTGTCATGGATTATGGATGGCTTTACCGTATCCGACAGCTATCCCTACTCGAACCATTACCATCTCGACCGCAATTCGATTAACTACATGCGGAATAGCGTCAAGGTTGTGGTCGATGCCTACGACGGTACGACGACCTTCTATGTATTCGACAAAGAAGATCCGATCATCACTACCTACCGCCGCATCTTCCCGTCCCTGTTCAAGGACGCAGAAGCGATGCCTCCCGGCTTACATAAACACATACGCTACCCTGAACTGCTTCTCAAACTGCAAGCCGAAGTCTATGGCCTCTACCACATGACAGATGCCGCAGCCTTCTACAATCGTGAGGACCTCTGGACGGTGGCCAGCGAAATTGGATTGAGCGAACGAGGCGAGCAAACCACCCAGTCAATGCAGCCCAATTTTGTGCAGATGAAACTTCCCGGCGAAACTGGCGAGGAGTTTGCGGAAATCCTCCCCTTCACTCCCGCCAATCGAAACAACCTGATTGGATGGATCGCGGGTCGCAGCGACGGTGCGCAGTACGGAAAATCCATCGTATACAACTTCCCGAAGACCAAACTGGTCGACGGTCCGTTGCAAATCGAAGCCCGCATCGACCAAAACGCACAGCTATCCGGCCAATTAACCTTGTGGAATCAACAAGGCTCACACGTCCGTCGTGGAACTCTCCTTGTGATCCCAACCGGTCGCGCCCTGCTATACGCCGAGCCGATATACCTGCAAGCTGAGCGAAGCCCCATGCCGGAGTTGCGACTCGTCGTGCTGGCTCTTCAAGACCGCCTCGCATACGGCCCGACGTTCGAGTCTGCGCTTGCGGGACTCTTCGGAGGATCTGCCTCATCTCTAAACGCCACCGAGCCCGCACGAGCCGCACCAACCGCCAACACCAGTGCGGCACCTCAATCCGGAGCAGACATCAATTCGCTCATAGGAGAGGCCTCACGAAACTTCGCAGATTATCAGCGCCTGACATCCGAAGGTAAGCTGGGCGAAGCGGGTCAAAAACTTGAGCAGTTGAAGCACGCAATTGACAAATTAAACGCGGCGAAAAAGTAATCTAGCGGTCACCCAAAACGAGGGTTGCATGAGTCTTTCATGCAACCCCCGTTTTGGGTATTTTCAAAGCAGCCAGCTATAACCCATGCCTCCGGTGCTCTTTCAGAATGCACTTATCCATTACAACTTTCACTCCGGCCTTCCGCGCCTTCTCAGCCGCTTCTTCGTGAACCACAGTCTCCTGCAACCAAAGAGCCGGAAGCCCCAGCTTTAACACCTCGTCCACGATTTCAGGAACCGCGTCCGGGCGGCGAAACACATCGACAATGTCAATCTGCTCCACCTTTGCCGCTTCGGTCAGCGACGGGTAGGCTTTCTCGCCCAACACTTCGTCCAATTTCGGATTGATCGGAACCACCTGATAGCCATTGCTCTGAAGGTAGGTAGAAACGTGATAGCTTGGCTTGCTCGTATCGCTCGTCAGCCCTACCACAGCGATTGTCTTTGCCTTCTTCAACAGTTCCAGAATCTGATCTTCCATCTCCACTCCTGACGCATTCTCTGCTACTTCCTCTGGGACTTGATCCTGAACAGACGAGTTGCCGTCTTGCGCAGCGTCTCGTTGACGTTCTTGTTAACCGCCAGCGTTCGCTGATCCTTCAGCAACAGGTGCGCCACCATGGGCAGCGCGACATCCAGAGGCGTTTTAGGATTAGTCACCAGTGCACGCAGCACACCATAATTCTTGATGTAATTTCTCTTCGTCGAGATTGCTCGCAGCACCGCTTCCTGTATGTTCTTCATTGCCGCAAAGCTTTCCATCTCCGTATCCGTGACCTTAGGAGATTCCAGCACTGCCAGCGATACCAACTTAGACCGGTCTCGTATCAGGACCATCCGCTCTTCGCGATTGCCGCGCATGGCGAGTTTGATTCGTTCGCTGACCCGCATCGAGCCAATCTTCTGCAGCAGTGAAACGTGTTCAATTTCATCGCTCTTAGACGGAGTTTCACCATCTTTCACTCGCTCCAGCAGTTTGCTCAGCGGGTCATCCTCACCGTCCATGCACGCCACTAACTCGAATAGCTGCCCTTCTTCTTTCGCAATGTCTTCCGCGTGCAGCGCCAAGTACCCTGTGGCCGCGTCCTCTTCTTCCTCTTGACCTCGCTGCGCAAGTGCTGGATTCGCCGCCATCAACTCGCGCAATTCTTTCGACTCCCCTACGCGAGAGCTGCGCAGCATAACCTGCAGCACTTCTCCCGAAGCATGTCTCGCCGTGGGCCCCAACTCCGCAAGTGGCAATGCCGGATTGTCACACAGAGCTGCAATCACCGCTGGCCGTTGCACCTGCAACAACAGAATATGAACAAGCACTTCAGTTGGAGTAAAACGACTCGCGGCGACAGCAACCATTGACCGCTCATCCCAACTCTCAATCGCCTGCTCTGCCGCAACTCCCAATTCAGCCAGCAAAACCAGGATCTCAATTACCTCATTGGCCGGTAATGACAGCGCGCCCTTGGCAGCCAACCGCATCATGGAAATGGGCGCAGCTCCACTACGAACCAAATCCAGAAGACTCCCTTCCATCTGATGTTTAGCAACGGATACTTCAAGTTTTACATTCGATTCTTCCCGAGGCGCCGCAATCGGTTGGTAGGGGTTTTCGAACAGCCGACCATCCAATCTAGCAGCTTCTACTCCCGCCGCCACGGCTTCCGCTTTGGCCTCTTCCGCTGCATGGAGAGCCTCCTTCGCAGCAGCGATTTTCGCCTCTGCATTCATCGCTGCATCTTTGGCTCTCGCACCTGCTTGAGCCCTGGCAATTTCTGCTTGCCGGGCGACTTCCGAAATCCTAGCGGCCTCTGCAGCTTCAATTCTCGCGATTTCGGCAAGACGGGCAGCCTCCGCAATACGCGCGGCCTCCTCGGACTCAATCCTCGCAATCTCTGCAAGACGAGCCTCTTCAGTAACTCGCGCTGCTTCCTCGGCCTCCAAGCGGGCAATCTCCGCAAGCCGAGCGACCTCCGCCACCCTCGCCGCTTCCTCAGCTTCCAACCGCGCGATCTCTGTAAGGCGAGCTTCTTCCGCAATGCGTGCTGCTTCTTCTGCTTCCAGCCTGGCAATCTCAGCTAATCGAGCTTCTTCAGCAATACGCGCTGCTTCCTCGGCCTCAAGTCTTGCAATCTCTGCAAGGCGAACCTCTTCAGCAACTCGCGCCGCCTCCTCAGCTTCAGCCCGAGCAATCTCTGCAAGCCGCGCTTCTTCGGCGATACATGCCGCCTCTTCAACCTCTCGCCTTGCAATTTCCGCCAGCCGCGCAGCCTCTGCCGCCTCCAGCCTGACAATCTCAGCAAGACGAGCCTCTTCAGCAACACGCGCTGCTTCTTCAGCCTCAAGTCTAGCGATTTCAGCAAGACGAGCATCCTCTGCCACTCGAGCAGCTTCCTCAGCTTCGACCCGAGCAATCTCTGCCAAGCGAGCTTCTTCGGCGATGCGTGCAGCTTCTTCAGCCTCCCGCCTCCCGATTTCCTCAAGACGAGCGGTCTCCGCAGCCCTCGCCGCGTCTTCAGCCCTACGTCTGGCAATCTCGGCGAGCCGAGCCTCTTCGGCGATACGCGTTGCCTTCTCCGTCTCGGCCTTTTGCTCTGCAGCAAGCCTTGCAGCTTCCGCAACCCTCAGCGATTCCAGATTCCGCGCCGCTCGTGCCGCCCTCTCTGCCCGCTCGGCTTCAACCAGTACGGCAGCCTTGGCCTTTGCCGCTTCCTCGGCTCGTGCGATTTCCTCAGCTCTCTGGATAGCCGCTTCGCGTGCGGCTTTCGCGATACGTGCAGCCTCTTCGCGCAAAACGGGGTTTGCTCTGAGCGCCGCAACAACGGCAGGTTTTTGAATGTGAACTCGTAAAAGATGAGCGAGAACCTCTGGCGAGGTCGATGTATCGGACGCGGCTTCGATCAGAGCCCCTTCATTCCAGCCTTCCAGCGTTTGCGCCGCCTGCGCCCCGAGTTCCTGATGGTTTGCAAGCGCAACCAGAATCTCAATCATTTCGCCTGCCGGCAGAGACAAACCTCCCTGCGCAGCCCGTCGCATCATCGATGCTGGCGCTACCCCCTCACGGATCAAGTCCACCATTCGAGCCATTCAGTGCAGCTCCTTCATCCGCCTTACGCAATCGATCAGAGTGTCATAGAGAACCGGTGACAGCTCACGATCAAACACTTCAAGCAACGACTCGTAGTACCACATCGTGCGCTCGCGCGGGACGCTGAAGCGGTCCCATACCCCCGGCCCAATCCGTGCGTGGTCGCCAAGAATCGATCTCGCATTGTGTACCTTGTCCGCCAGCATAATGAGTCGCGCTTCCCGATCCGCCGAAGGAATCGCCGCCAGATGATGGCGTTTACGCGTCTCCCACTCCGGTTTCGGAAGCTCAAAAGTATCGCTAGCCTGCCTCACCCAGCGCGAAACTTCCTCGCCAAAAGCGATCCCAATTCTCGACAGGACCTCTTCCCCGCCCTGATCCTCGGCCGCATCATGAAGCAAGGCGGCAATCGCCATATCCTCGCTACCACCCTCTTCCAACACCAGCGACGCCACGGACAAAAGATGGGCAACATACGGCACGCCGCTGGCTTTTCGAGCCTGCGTGCGATGCAGTGACGAGGCCAGTACCAGCGCCTCGTCAAAGCGTATGCTCAGCGGTCTCTTCAACAACTGCTCCGGCGAACCCGAAACGGTTGGCTTTTTCATGGCTTAATTAATTACCCTTTTCTTACCTCTGCTCTGCTCGTCGCATCTGCAAATAGGCGCGGATGAACGGATCGATATCCCCATCCAGCACCCGATCCACATCTCCCACTTCTATCTTCGTGCGGTGGTCCTTTGCCATACGGTAAGGCTGCAGGACATAAGAGCGAATCTGCGAACCGAAGTCGATATCCAGCTTTGAGTCCTCAACTTTCTTGCTCGCTGCTCTTTTCTTCTCCAACTCATACTCGTAAATTCTCGAACGCAGCATCTTGAATGCGCGTTCTTTATTGCTGTGCTGAGAACGTTCGTTCTGGCAAGCCACCACGAGCCCGGTCGGAAAGTGCGTAATCCGCACCGCTGAATCCGTCGTATTCACGTGCTGACCACCCTTGCCGCCCGAGCGATAAGTGTCAATTCTTATGTCATCCAGCTTGATGACCACTTCGATGCTGTCATCGATTTCGGGCGAAACATACACGCTGGCAAATGAAGTATGCCGTCGCGCCTGTTGATCAAAAGGAGAAATCCGAACCAGCCTGTGTACGCCAATCTCGCTCGTCAGCAGTCCATAGGCAAACTCGCCCGTAACGCTGAACGTCACCGACTTGATCCCAGCCTCATCTCCCGGCTGCAGATCGTTAATCACCGTGTCGAACCCCTTGCGTTCACACCAGCGCACGAACATCCGCAGCAACATCTCGGCCCAGTCCTGCGACTCCGTGCCTCCCGCTCCCGGATGGATTGTCATGATGGCGTTGCTGCGATCCAGATCGCCGCTCAGCAGCGTCTCCGTTTCCAGCTTTTCAACCAACTCACGTAACGCGCCAAGTTCGCGAGTCACTTCCTCATCCACCTGCTCGCCCTCACTGGCCAGCTCAAAATAGGCAGAAATATCCTCCACGCGCCGCGTCAGTTCGCTGTCCGTCGCCAGTGCATCTTCCAGACGTTTGCGTTCGCGCATCGTCTTCTGTGAGTTTGCGGAGTCGTTCCAGAAGTTCGGGTCGGCGGCGATTTCTTCCACCTTCTCCAACTCAACCTTCAGTTTAGGCGAGTCAAAGATACTCCTGAAGCACGCGCACCTTGTCACGCAATGCCGAGAATTCTTGTTCGAGTTGCTGATCGATCATGAATGTCCTGCTCCTATACAGGGAGAGGATGCGTCATGTGCGCGCCCGTATGGTCACGCCAGAGCAATCCTGTGATTGAGATTATGGCACACAGCAACGGAAACCAATCTCCATAGCGGGTGTAGAACGTCGTATCGCTCATCAACCCGTACGGCGCATCCAGTGCCACTCTCTGATTTCGAGGAGCCAGCGCCACCACCCGTCCCATTGGATCAATGCTCGAAGTAACACCCGTGTTTGTGCAGCGCAGCAGCCACCGATGATTCTCCACAGCCCGCATCCGAGCCATATTCAGGTGCTGCCAAGGCGCGCCCGAGTCCCCAAACCAGCCATCGTTCGAGATGTTCACAAACACCTCTGCCCCGTGCTCTGCAAACCGCCTCACCTCGTGAGGAAACACCGACTCATAACAAATGAATACCCCGTACCGGTGAGCACCCACTTCCAGCGGCACGCGATCCGCTCCGGAAGCCGAAAATGCCCCCACCTCATGGGTCAGCGATTTTGCAAAGCCAAACGCCCACGAAAATGGAATGTACTCACCCCACGGCACCAAATGCACCTTGTCATATCGCTGTGCGACCCCGCCCGACGGAGGAAACAGCAGCGCCGAGTTATAGAAACGTTCCGGCTCATCCGGCTTTGTTCCTGGCTCAATCGCCGTGGCTCCCGCCAGCAACCACGATCCCCGTTCACGAGCCAGCGCCGCCGTAGACTCCATAAACAACTTGTCTCTGGTCTCAAACGGCGCAGGAGATTCCGGCCACACAATCAACGGAGCAATCTTCGAATCCTTAGCCGCCTGTGGAGTCTCACTCACCGTCCGCAATCCATCCAGCAGCTTCACATATTCGTCCATCGTCCACTGCCGTTCGATTGCGACATTCTGCTGTACTAACGTGGCGTGCGCATCCACAACGCTCGGCTCAACTTTCACGAACACCGTAGCCTGTAACGCGATTGCCCCCGTCAGAGCTGCCACCAGCATGGGTATGCGTTTTTTCTTGTGCACCAGCAAGGCCGCCGCAAAGACCGTGTTTACCAGCGCGATCTCAAACGAAATCCCATAAACACCTGTAACACTTGCCAGCCTCACCAGCGGAAGATTGTCCACCTGCGCCGTTCCCAGCAGCGTCCACGGAAAACTCACCACATAAGCCCTCAGCAACTCGACCGCAACCCAAAGGAACGGAGCCAGTACCAGCGCTTTTCGGCTGAAACCTACTCTAGACCTACCTGCGACTGCCATCAGCGCGCCAAACACCCCATGATGCAGTCCGATGAAGAGCGAGAACAATACCAGCAACAAAAACGAAACCACCGGAGGCAGTCCACCATAGGAGTGCATTACCGAGTACACCCAGTAACACGTCCCAAAGTAGAAAATCGTTCCCGAAGCCCACCCCAACAAAAAGCCCTGCCACGCTCGTGCCGGAACAAGAAACGAGTAAGTCTCGTCGGTTAGCAGCTCAGTCGCGTCAGCCTCTCGGGCGCGCAACAGCGCATACATCAAGGGTGCCAAAGCGATCCAGCACAGCCAATACAAATTAGGTCGGGGAAAAATCAAGACTTGCAGCAGCCCGGAAGCAACCGCCAGCAGCCAGGCGCTCTTATGTATACCGTTCACAGTCAGAGTCTAACAAATGGCATTCATTTACGCCGGAATCTGTGGAACTGATAGTCCCCCACCTTCCGGCAGCTCAACCACCTCCACCGTATAGCCTCTTCCATGCTAAAACCGACATCCGGCAGTACGGTAGGCCGAGGCCCGGCAGCGCTCAACCTACCCACTTCGATCGGCGATACCGTAACGAACTTTTCATCGATCAGCCCGGCCATGATCATCCCCGAATACAGCGTTGGCCCGCCTTCGCAGAGAAGATACTGAATCCCGTACCGTTCCTTCAGCGCGTAAACCGCTTGTTGCAGGTTCACTCTGCCGCTGGCGTCCGCATCCGTTTCGATAATGTCGACCTTCGGATGCAGTTCACGCTGAGGCTCAAGCTTCCGAGCACCTTCCCGCGTAGTCACCAACGTCACGTCCACAAGCTCTCCGTCGAATACCGCGTAGTCCTTCATCTGAAAATCTGCACGCGCAGTCACCAGAACATTCCGTTCTTTCCCTCGATGAAGATTAGCCCGGAGTTGCCGCATCCCGGCATCCATAATCCGGAACACTGGCCCCCGCGGCCTCGGCCTTTGCATCTGTTGCTCCACCCGCAGAGTTGTCATTCCCAGCATCACCGCGTCCGCATGCGCCCGTAGCAGATCCATCAACCAGCGATCCTCCGGTATGCCCGACGAAATGTCTGCTCCGCCCGCCTCGTCTCCGAGAAGCGAAATGATTCCGTCCATCGTCTGAACGAAGTTTGCATAAATCCACGGTTTGCCAGCCGCAAGAGCAGGAAACCCTAGCTTGCCATACAGCGCCATTGCCGGGTCCAGCAACTCGGAGCGTTCACCCTGATCGAACAAAACCTGAAAGTCACGCATGGGAGGTAATAATGCCACGAGTCACCACTCATTCCAACCGGCCTTCCCTGAATGCAAAATGCCGATTCATCCTATTAAAACTTTTTATAGCAATTGTTTATGTTTCTTATTTGTGAATCTCTCGGGTACACCTTTATCATCTGATTCACATATGGGCTGGAAAAAGGGACAGGAAGTACAGTTGGTTCCGCTCTCCGAAGCGTCCGGGCGGGTTCTTGAAGTCTATCGCGATATGCAACATATCGTTGGCGTACCGCATATCAGCAGTTTTTTCCAGTACCTCGGGAGTAACCCACGATTTCTCGACCGCTTTTGGACGACAGTTCGCCCGGTAGTCCAGTCAGAAGCCTTTTTCTCCTGTTCTTCCCGTCTCCGTGCTGATGCTTATTCCCGCGTCCACTCCTACTTCGCGGTCCCCAACATCAAGACTGAGGTTGACCAACAACAGTTCAGCATCGGCGCATGTGAAGAGTTAAAGGATTGCATTAACTTTTTCAGTTGTTCTATTCCGATGAGCCTTCTGCTCGCATCGTTGCTGAATGAGGCATTCGCAGGTCCCGTTGGAAGTTCTGCAATCCAAACCACGCCCGCGCCTCCGCCGAAGCCTCATCGTCGCATCGTCCTAGTGGATGAGGACACCTCCGGCCCCGTCGTCAAAGCGATCTTTGCCGATATCCGCACCACTACCGGAGCCGATGTGATCCACACGGTCTATCGCGCCTTTGCTCGCTGGCCGGATTTTCTGCAGGCTTACTGGAGCAAGATAAAGCCCATCACCACGTCCGAACTGTTTCAGCAAACGGCGAGCAGCGTCCGTGAGGATGCACTTCAGATTACCGCAGAGCTGCCAGGCCCCTTTGAGTTCAACGCCTCGACTCTCACCGAAGTCGGCATGAATCACGTGGAAGCCAGCTCTCTGAGCCACACCACAGACATGTTCGTCCATAGCCTTGCTGCCGCCCTGTTAAACGTCAGCTTCGCCCGCATCGCCATGGAAGGCGGGTCCCTCGGCACAAATAACGCCGAAGAGATGGCTCCTGTCCCGGTCCCGACTACTCAGCTTTTGTAGGCTTGCGAATGCGCTCAGGCCAGTTTCCTTACCCTGAGCGCGTCCCTCTCAAAACCTATTGCTTTGAAGCGGCATACTGAGCCACGCCATTCCCAAACGACCAATCTTCCTTGGCGACCTCGACCAAGTTGATGAACACATCTTCCAGCCGTATCCCCAGCCCATCATGCAAACCGTTTGCGACAGCCTTGTAAAAGCCTTGCTTCATCTCGACCGTCCTTCCTGAGTTCAGCGTGATCTGTATAAACACGCAGTCATCCGAACGATGAATCCCCAGATATCCAGGATCGTAGATGAACCCAGCGCGCGAGTGTTCTGTAATGAGCTGGAAACGGTCATCCTTCGGGACGTTTAAAGTCTCCACCATCGCGCTATAGACGATCTGGCCCATTCGTGTGCGATACTCATCCGATTTTCCTTCAAGAAGATCGATTCGAACCAACGGCATACAAACGCCTTTCGTTACTTACGCTGCCCAATCTGCAGTAGCAGGAATTACTAAGTCGACTTCCCCTCGTTCGGCAAAACGCGCTGGATAGAAACGTCTTATTTCTTCCTTGTCAGCCGCGCCAGCGTAGCGAGTTCCTTCAAGTACGCTCCAATCGGCCGTGCGGGAGTTCCCCAGAAGACCACGCCTTTGCCGCGTACCACTTTCTTGCTAGGAATTCCGCTTTGCGCCCCGAGAATAACTCCTTGCTCAATCCGAACATGATCTGCGATCCCTACTTGGCCGCCCACAATCACGCCCTCTTCCAGCACCGAACTCCCACTGATCCCGGTCTGCGAAGCGACTACGACGTTTCGTCCAACATGTACGTTATGTCCCACCTGCACCAGATTATCGAGCTTTACTCCGTCGCTTATCACCGTAGCGTCCAGCGCCCCGCGATCAATCGTGGTGTTCGCGCCAATTTCTACGTCGTTGCCAATCTCCAGTCGCCCAATCTGAGGAAACTTGAAGTACCGACCTGTCGCCGGATCTGGCACGAACCCAAAACCATCGCTTCCCAGCACCGCTCCAGCCTGCACAATGACCCGGTCGCCCATGGTCGTGCCCGGATACACCGCAACCCGCGCCACAAGGTTGCAGTCTTCGCCAATCACTACTCCCGGACCGATCATGCATCCCGGACCGATATGGCTGCGCGCTCCGATCTTTGCGCCTCCGCGAACCACCACCAGTTCGTCCACACAAGCCGTCGAATCAATCTCCGCCGATGGGTCGACAACAGCCGAAGCGTCGATGCCCCCCTCACACGCTTCGCAGCGCCGCAGTTCTTCGGCGGCCACAGCAAAAGCCAGTCGCGGATTCTTCGACCGCAGCAACACCTTGCCATGCGCATCCGCAATATTTATATCTGATGAAATAATCGCCGCGCCCGCGCCACACTCCATTGCGGCGTCTAGGAAGCGCGACTGCTCAACGAATACCAGGCTCTGCTCGCTCGCAGCGCCAAAGCTAGACACCCAGCCCACTTCTATGTCGCCACCTTCACAGATAGCGCCAATTCGTTTTGCTAACTCAATCGTTCTCATTCGTCCGTTGTATCACTCCTGCCATTCTCTTTCGAGCAGATAGTGATCTCAATCAATTTGCTTGCATCCAATCTTCATTATGCCGCGCCGTGAAACATTCGTCGAAATCGAGGGCCGTCGTCTCTCTGTCTCCAACCTCGAGAAAGTCCTTTACCCCGAATCAGGATTCACAAAGGGACAGGTCATCGACTATTACGTCCGCGTCGCGCCTGTCCTTATTCCTCATCTTGCCGGACGGCCTTTGACACTTAAGCGCTATCCAAACGGCGTCAGCGATATGTTTTTCTATGAGAAGAACTGTCCCCGCCACCGTCCCGAGTGGGTCCCAACCGCCCCCATCTGGAGCGAAGGCAATCATCGATGGATGGAGTACTGCGTCGCGCAGAACCTGCCAACCCTCGTCTGGGCCGCCAACTTGGCTACCCTGGAGTTTCACACGTCCCTCTCGTCGGCCTCGGCCATGCCGCACCCCAGCTATATCGTCTTTGATCTCGACCCCGGCCCGCCCGCAGATATCGTCCAGTGTTGCCAGGTCGCCCTCTGGGTCCGCGACTCATTCACTCGCGCCGGGCTCCGCAGCTTTGCCAAAACTTCCGGCTCCAAGGGCCTGCAAGTCTACATTCCTCTGAACTCCGGAGTCAGTTACAACGAAACGAAACCCTTCGCCCACGAATTAGCTCTCAGCCTCGAACGCAAACACCCCGACCTAGTCGTGAGCGACATGAAGAAGTCTCTTCGCGAAGGTAAAATCCTCGTTGATTGGAGCCAGAACGACGAACACAAGACGACTGTCTCCGTTTACTCCCTGCGGGCTCGTCCACATCCCACGGTTTCTACCCCGGTAACCTGGACCGAGGTCAACCGTTGCCTGCAATCCGGCGATCCCTCCACCTTGGAGTTCACGGCTCCTCAAGTCTTGGAGCGAGTCGAGCGTCACGGTGACCTCTTTGCGCCCGTGGCCACCATGCACCAGCAGTTGCCACCTATCTCGGCCCTCGAAACCAAGCCCCGTGCCGCGAAGCCTATATCGACGCGTGCTCCCCGGCAACGCGTCACGCCTCCGCGCTCCCAGCGTACTGCATAAGCTGGAGGTCCAAGTCTCACACCTGAGCCAAATGGGGCTTCTCTCGCATCGGAGGCGGGTTACAATCTATCGTCATGAAGGAGCCGCCTCCGCTGAGCTCTGCTACTCTGGGCAAGCAACAGTCGTTGCCGTTTCGCAGTCTAAAAACAGGGACTTCAGAATTGATTGCCGGGCATCTTTCCGGCGGAGGAATTATGCAGAACTGGAAGAAAGCGTTGGTCTGCAGTGCTATCGGAGCCGGAGCTGTGCTCGCTCTCTCTGGCCGTCGCAATTTAGGCATTGCGTCCGTCGCGGGAGGACTAGCCTTGGTTGCCAGTGAGTATCCTGAACGCTTTGAAGCGATCTGGGACAACGCTCCCGAGTACGTCAACCGGGCAACCCAGATATTTGCTACTCTCAGCCGTCTCAGCGAAAACTTTGCCGAGGATGCCGAGCGGCGTAGTGTCGCCGCTTACCAGCAATTCCGTCACGAATACAGCGAATAACCTGTGTCTGTACTGGTAGCACTTGGTTTCAGCTATCAGTACGACGCACCTTCCCCGCCGCCAGCATGTCTTCCTGTGCCGGTGAGGCCTTCAGGTAGGGAGTATTGTTTTTCCGCCGCGACCCCGAGTTTGGAGGAAGAACAGCAACCCTGAACGGAGCCGCCCGCGCCACAAACTTCACCAGTACCGAGTGATACCCATTCTCCAGATGCATCGTTCCACGCTGCACTCCGGTGTTATTTGCAGCGCTCGAAACCACTCGCCTTCCATCCACAAATACCACCGCCGCCGAGCCGCATTCCAAATAGACATTCCAGTCCCCACCATTCATCAGGTAAGTACTAGACTCCGCATAGAAAACGCCCTTCCGATCCGAAAACTGCCCCGGAAGCATAAATATCCCTTCCGGAAACACCAGCTCGAACTTGATTCGCACTAAATGTCGCTTGCCTTCTCGCGCCGCCAACTTGGCTGCTTCCTTCTCTGGACTAAATCTGCGAGTAACGTCTTCGTCTCTACCCTGCCCATAACGCCCTATCAAGTGCCAGTCCGTCAGCAATCCAGCCTCGCGAGATTTCTCCAGCAACTCGTCTTCGTCGCCCACGCCACTCGGGGCTGCGACCAGCTTCTGCCTGGAGCTTCCTTTGGAGCCGATCAGGCGAACCGTTTGCCCATTCACTCCCGCGCTCGCCACCAACAGCGTTATGAACGCAATGTATTGTCTGGTTTTCACGGCAGCACGATCCTGACTTCCTTCTGCAAAGCTTCATCGGCTGCCCGGCAAAACGCACGGAATGCAACGTACTCGGGTACCTCCACCGTACGCGGAGCCAGTTCCGTATAGGTCTCTACGCGAAGCTTACTTCCGTTCCGCCTGTAACTCACCTCCACACTTCCAAATGGAGTATGGAGCTTCGTATCAGGAGGCAGAGCGGCTTGTGCTCCCTCTGGCAAATCGTAATCGAATACTTCATGCTCACTCGGAGTCACCGGCACCAACACCGGATTCCGCCGTACCCGCTCCGGAGCATATTTCTTCATCATCCCAGCCGTATTCAGTGAGCTGCGCAGTGTTACCTCGCGTTCACCGTGTGCTGCGTCGATCGATCCTTCAATCTTCAAGTCCACTTCGCGTGAGGCCCGCGCCGTCCCCTCAGCTACCGCATGCGCAATCTTCACCGAAGGATAGAACTGGGCGAGCGTCGCCCGATAGCTGCCAGCCAAATCGTTTGCCTCGCAACTCCGCCTCTGCTCGGCTGCAAAGTAACCTGCAAACTTCGTCTGCGATGCAAACTCTACTCTGCCCTCTCGATTGATCTGCGCCCGCACCTCGCGAGTAACGCGATTGGCTTCTGGCAATGAGAACGGAACGATCCGCCAGGTCGCCTTTCCCTCAGCGTCCACCGTCATCGCCATTGCACCCTGGTCGTCTGGAGGCAATTCCCCCAGAGCCGCATATTCAGCCGTTCCATCCAAATAGAGACTCAGCTCCGGAACGTAGGCCACAGCATGATTAAACAGTTGAACCGAGTAAGCATTCTCCGCCACATTTCCCGCCGAGCGGGTCCGCACCATCGCAAACTCAGCCGGAACACCCACTGCCCGAAGCAGCGCGACGATCATCGCGGCCTTGTCCTTGCAGTCGCCAAATCCCCGACGTTGCACCATCGCGACGGAATATGGCTGATAACTATGTACGCCGAATTCAAACGCAATGTACTTCGTGCTGCGCTGCACGCTCTCGTAAACGGCTTCTACTTTCTCTTGCGTGTTCAAATTCCGTTCAAGAATCTGATCTGCCAACGCATGAAGGTCTGAGTCCAGCGTCAAAGCCGGTTCCAGCAGAGTGCTGTACCACCGCCCAAACTCCTCCATCGATCCAATCGTCGAAACATGCAGATACGGACCGCTGGCGCTCGCTCCTGGCGATAACGCTTCGAACGGCTGCGCGCTAATCCCGTGTGCATCCCAAATCCGAGTTGTCTCGCCGCCTTTTTCCTTCACCACCGCAGCGCTAATTCCGTGCTCCACCGCGTAAAGTTTCAGCGAGCTAGGAGCGATCAACACCCGCCGTCTCAGCTTCGTCGGAAAGGAATCGCGGAACAGATCGAACCGCGCATAATATCCAGCCCAAGGATTCACCTCTGCTGCCGGAAGCAGGTGATACTCAATCTCCACCACGTCGCCGGGTTCCAACTGGGCAAAATGCAGATCGCGTTCCCGCGAATCAAAGTACATCTGCGAGCCACGCTCTACGACCGGTTGGTCTGCCGAAATCGTGGCGGCTATTTCGCGTCCATCGTGCTTCAAGGTGCGAGCCCGAACCACCAACAGCGTCTCGCTCATCCCGCCATACATCACCGCGCGCGGAGAAAAGCTCCTCGCGCCCTGCACATTGTTAATCCTGAATATCTGTTGCACATGTGCCGAGGTCAACCCATCGCGTCCAAGGCTATCCTTGCGTAAATGGTCTACCCTGATATCGGCTAGCGCTTCCACATCTCCATTGTTGTGTTTTGCTGACAGCGCCGCGTGTCGCGCATCCACCAGAAACTCCGCGTCGGCAGGTAGACTGCGAGAGCTAATCGGCTGTCCTGCAGGGTTTGACGCTCCAATGTTCAGTAGTTCTTCCGCCTCTTCAGCCGAGTCTGCCGCTGGCAACATAGCTGCCACGGCGCCATTCACTGCGGACGCGTCTTCTCCCAGATTGCTCTTTGTCAGCGATTTCAGTTCGCCCACAAAATGCTTACGTTGTTCAGGATTCCTTGTCGCGAGAAATTGAAGTTCGAGGCTTTCGATCTCTCGCGAGTGGCTTTGCACGTTTACGATCGACTTGCTGTCCGCCGACGCAGCCGAAGCTACAACCGGCATAAGGGTGAAAACCAATAATCCAGCGAGTACGTGGCTACGCGTCATGTCTCCTGCTCAACGAGTGGAGCCCCAAGCGTTTTCGGGAAGAACAGGCCACGACAGACTGGTTGGTCATTGTCGCGGCCCGTATTTCCTGAACCCCCACCCTCCCCTGAGTGTTATTCCCCCAGAGAATTCTGCTCAGTGAAGAGCGGCGGTTCAAAGTCTGTCGTTCGGGTATGAAAGCAGTTTGCAACGTCACCGACAGAACGGGAATGGAGAGGAGTACTTAGTAACCTGAGTAGATCTTCCTTAGTTCTTCAAACGGAGCCTTTTGCGCTACACGGAAGGACATCACAGAACTAGGCCAGTGGACATTCTTCGTTCACGCTTTGGTAACCGTTACACCCATTAAATTACCGCCATCCGGCCCTGTCCCTGTGTACACAGCCAAGGTGTTAATTTTCCTAGGCTTTTTCCCTCAAAGCTGGGTATGCTATCGAGATGGTGCACGTTCCAGGATCAAGGCCCGTAACTCCGGCCCCGGTGGTTGTAAAGAAGAAAGGCTCGGAATTCCCTGAGCCAGAGCAGTCCCATAAAGTGAAGATCGCTGTTGTTGAGAGCGATCCCCTTCGTTTCATAGGGTTCCGTGCACTTTTCGATTCCGAGCCTGATATGGAGTTGGTCTCAGCCTCCGCCAGTGACATTGCAAGCAACGCCGACGCCGATCTCATCCTGTTGGGCAGCCGAGGCAGCCAGAATCTGTTCGACGTCATGGCTGGCCTCAAAGCACAGCGTCCCGATCTCCGAATTCTCGTAACCGGAGCTGGTGCCGATGACGAAATGATTCTCAAGGCGCTTGCTGCTGGTGCTAAAGGATACGTTGACGAAGCTGCCAGCCCTAACGAGTTCGCTATGGCGATCCGCATCGTCCATCAAGGCTCTGTCTGGGCACCGCGCCGCGTGCTATCGACCTTCATCGAGCGCGTCACGTCTTCACCGGGACGAATCTTCCCCGCCGGACGCGTGACCTTTACAGACCGCGAAAAGGAAGTTCTCGAACTCCTCGTCGCCGGACGCTCCAACAAGGAAATCGGCTCAGCCCTCGGCATCGAAGAGCGCACCGTAAAAGCTCACGTCGCCAAACTCATGCGCAAGGTCGGTGTGCAAAATCGAATTGCGCTGTCGGTTCATGCGATTACTCATTCATTGGTAACAAGCCGTTAGTTATAATTGCAATCCTTGAAATTCGCCTTTGATAAACTAAAATGGCCACCTTCGCGGTGACCATTTTTTTGAGTTTACGTTAGAACATCCGAACCCGTAAAACATTGAAACCTGCACCACGCGTTATCATTCAGCAGTGAGGTTCAATTCCTCACGGAAGGAAACTAGATGAACAAGATTCTGATTGCGCTTGTCGTGCTTCTTTCAACCACTGCAGCCTTAGCCGGTGACCGTTCCGACGACGTGGACCGCCTCCAGAGCGGTGCCACCGTCCTCAAAGAGATCATGTCGGCTCCCGACAGTGGAGTCCCTGAAGAAGTATTCTCTAACGCCAAGTGCGTCGCCGTTATTCCCAGCATGTTGAAAGCAGCTTTCGGCGTCGGCGGTTCTTATGGTAAAGGTGTTGCCAGCTGCCGAACTCCAAAAGGCTGGAGCGCGCCGGCCTTCTTCTCTATCCGAGGCGGAAGCTTCGGTTTTCAAATCGGCGGCCAAGCTGCTGACATCGTCATGATCATCATGAACGACGAAGGCATGAACAACTTGCTTCAGAGCAAATTCAAACTCGGTGCCGACGCCAGCGTCGCAGCCGGTCCAGTCGGACGCCATGCCGACGCTTCCACCGATTGGAAGATGCGAGCTCAGGTTCTCACCTATTCCCGCACCCGTGGCGTTTTCGCCGGAATCTCCTTAAACGGAGCCGTCATCACTCAGCATAAAGACGATACTCGCGACTTCTACGGGCGCATGGTCCCCTTCAACACCATCCTCCGCGGCAACATCGAGTCGCCAAAAGATGCCGAACTCTGGCACGGTGCCCTATTGAAATACGCTGGCAAGTAACTCGTTTTAGCAACTTCGGTTTAGCAAGCCCGGTCGCGTCACTGCGGTCGGGCTTCTAACCTTTCATTCGAAGTTCTTAGCCAGATACGCACGCAACCCATCAATCCTGAAGCTACTATCTCCAGTCTCAACTTCCAAAACCAATCTCGACGCGGTCAGTTGATTGTGAAAATCGAGGCCCGCCGAAGTGTCCGGCTCAGCAAGAAGCTGAAGGGATTTTTGAATCTGCTCGCTCTCTTCTTGCAGAGATTTCAGCTTCGCCTGTTGCACAGTCATGGTCTCCGACAATTGCTGCCGTAGCACCTCCATATTGCGCACCACATCGCCTTCTTGCATCTTTTTCCACTCGCCGTAATCCACCACAGCACGATCCAAATGCTTGTCAATCGCTCGGCTGGCAAAATTGTAGTTAACCGAAACCGCTCCGTACGGCTGTGCGCCCTGTGCCACTGGATTCACCTGCTGATGGACACCAACCGAGAGAGCGACGTCCCAGGAGTTTTGACGGCTCAACTTGTCAACCGCTTTTTGCTCGTCCTCTTCGCTCTTTTGCTTCCTTGCAACCAACTCCTTCAAAGGCTTCTCACTCAGCGGTGGAGTATAGAGCGCCGTGATCTTCGTTCGAGTATCAGCTCGATCAGCTTCCAGCTTGATCTTGGTCGTCTGCAGCGTAAACACCATGAGACGGGTCGCATTCTGAGCTTCCAGCATCTTTGAGGTCTTTTCGATCAGCGCATCCACCGATCCCAGTGCCTGCTCGATCAGAACAAGCCGATTCCGCAGAGCTTCTTTCTCCAAGCTAGGGATAGCGTATTGAATATCCAACTGGGCTCCGGTCGTTGCCTTGTACAGCTCGCAGTTCTTCCGAGCCACATCCATCGTTAGCCCCGCCTTCCTTACCCCGGAAAGACCTACCGACGCGCCACCAACCAGTTGCATCGGAAGCCCATTTTCAGGTTGGGTCATACCGGCTAAAGCCATCGGAGTACGCAGCAGGTCTCGCTGAGCCTGCGCCTGCTCCAGAACGTAGTTGCAGTAGGCTTGCTCTTCGCCAGAGCTCACGGCAAGAGCGCCCGCGTCCAGCGCCAACACGTGGATGGAGCCGAGTAAAAGGGATAAGGCAGCCATCAGCCTGCAGTAATTCAGAAACATTCTCTTTCTCCCTAGAACCATAACGGCTTGCGCCCCAGGAAAACTGTCTTCGATTTAGCTGAGTCTGCCTGATCGAGATTCATCTGGATCAGAAAGCCCCGAATCGGCGTCTTGAATATGGGATGAATTGCATTCTCTTCGCCCGTAAATATCTGCTTCACCGCACCCACCTTGCGACACCCAACCATGTTCAAGTAGCAGTCATACACAGGAGCCCCAACTGCCACGCGGGTCTGATTATCGTAAGGAACAAAAGCAAAGTAGAGCCTCTGCGCCCCGGATGCATTCAAGTAATAGGGACTCTGTTTAGCCGTTGTGATTGCTTCTCTCAATCGGTCGATTTGCCGCGATTCTTCCTGTAGCTGCTTTTGCGCCACTCCAATCGCGATGTCGAGTTGCGCAACCTCAGACTGCAACTCGGCACGCTTTTCCAGTACATCAAGCGAACTCGTCCCTGTCGTGGTCTTGTCCAGCACGCTGTCGGTCAGCATGGTCTCGGCAATCCTGCTGTCCGTATAAGCGCCCTGAGCCTGATTCAGTGCGGCTAACTGTGTTGCCGCGTCGCCCTTGGTGATTAATCCGGAGGCCAAGTCTTTATTGATTCTGGATTCCACATCGTTGAGCTGAGCCAGCACTCCCTGAGTTTTCAGGTTGTCGGCCTGCTTCTGCCTGTCAAGAGAAGCCAACTTCTGTCCTGCCGCGCGATTGTGTGCACGCTCCCGCGCAATGGCATTCGCCAGTTGTGGCTCCAGACCCAGCAGCACGGCGCGATGCTGCTGCATTTCGGCAACTCCACCCTCCAGTTTTTTCGTATCCACCTTCAGGTCTTCAATTGTCTGTCGACTTGTAACCAGTTTCTCCGTAAAGTCGAGACTCTTCTCGTCCGTGGCAGACAGGATGACTGGAGCAGCCCACGAGCTGTTTACCGCGTAGAAACCCATCACAAACGCGTAAGAAAGAATGCCGAGTAGCACAAGATAAAGCACAATGATCGCGAATAACCGATAAGCAGTAATAACCAGCTTGTATTGCAGTGACTGCCGAACCGGGGCTTTTCGATTCTTAGCTGGATCCGCATTAACTTTATCTTCGTAAGCACGCGTATCAATTGTTGGTGTTGCCAAGGGACACCTCTTGTTGTTCCTTCGTTCGAGTACCCCAGTCTGCGGAATCCATCGTACACAGAGCCAAGGGTGTCAGAAATAAACTGCTGACCAGCGACCAACCTACATACGCGCCAAAGGCCAAAGGATGAGCAATCGTTTCTTTAGCGCTATATTTCTTGATAAACCATGTAAGAACAGCTCCGATTCCAAGAGCCGTGACCAGGGGAAGAGGCACCGCCCATCCCAAGGGATCTGACACCAGCATCGTCACTACCACCAGAAGTCCAACCAGCGCACCCAGCGGAGTCAGCACTAGCGTTAAAACGGTATTGGGGTGGAGCTTCCAGACATGCTGTGGCAAGGTTCGCAGCGTGAAGAAGAAATCTCTCACAATGCTGCGGCGCCATCGGAGTTGCTGCTTAAACAGCACAGGCAGCGTGTTCGGCACCGTGGTCCAGCACAGCGCGTCATTGTTGATATAGGTCCCATAACCTCGCAGCAGCGTCTGATGCGTCAGGAATCTGTCTTCACCCTGATTCACTGGAATTCCGAACCAATGCCGGGCTCGAATCGAGGGCTCGATTTCGAGCAGCAACTCGCGCCGAATGGCAAATAAGCAACCACTGATGCAGCAGACACTCCGAGTCCAATTCTCGGGAATCTTATAAAGCTCAAATGCAGAGTAATAAATGATCGTCTGAATTGCGGTAATCACATTCTCATTCGGATTCCTGACGCCCACTCTTCCGCCCACCGACCCGATCCCCGGCTCGGCAAAGCAGGCGGTCAGCTCTCGTATCGCGTCCGGATGAAAGATGCAATCGGAGTCAATGGAGATAATGACCTCTGCAGTTGAGAGCTGTAGCGCGTTGCATACCGTCCGGGCCTTTCCGCTGTTGACTTCATTCCGACCTGTTCTGATTCGGACATTCGTAAAGTCGCGCTGTGCCTTCTGTGTCCATTCGTAACTGTCGTCAACCGAGCAATCGTCCTGCGCAATCACCTCAAATTTGTCATTTGGATAGTTGCTCTTGCTGATGCTCTCAATCGTCTCGTAAACCGTTCTACCCTCGTTGTAGCAGGGCATTAACACACTAACGGTCGGCTGATACGTGTAGTCCTTTAGGGCTTTCGTACTCGGGAACGACATCTTCAAAATTATGCCCATCAGGTACTTGACCACCGATATCAGCAGACAAAGCACCATGACCAGCCAGAGAAGAATCGGTCCCATTACCTCACCAATATCCAAAATATCCAATTCAAGATGTTCGTGCCCCGAACGCGAGCACCTCGAGCGAGTCTGCCATCAATCACAAAAACCGTTTTCGAATGATGCTGCATTCGCCGCTCTCCAGAATCTCCACAAGATGTCATCTAACCAACGACAGAACTGCACGAAAGAAGCAAAGCACAAGCAGAGTTGAACATCGCAGCCAACCGTGCGGCTGTCAAGCCAGAATCACAATCTTGCACTGTCAAGACTAGAGCGTTTGTGCCATAGCTTTTGGCTTAGCACTTTCGCTGTCCCAAGCCTTGTTCCTGTATTCCTAATCCACCAACTCACGTTCAATTGATTGACGCTACAACTTGCGATTTGATACGGTCAACTCCTGCTCATGTATTTTTGGCTGCAGTACTTACCTGTCTGGCTCATCGCGCAGACGCTGCGATGGTTGCCGCGTCCAGTGGCTCGCACCGCTGCCCGTGGAATTGCCATGCTCTTCTATTGCGTTCACCCCCGCCTTCGCCGCGTCGGCATGCGCAACCTTGAGCTGGCTTTCCCTGAGAAGCCCCTTGCGGAGCGCGAACAGATACTGAAGGGCGTCTATCTTTCGCTAGGACGCCTGCTTGCAGAAATTCCAAAGTTCCCCGACTACACTCTCGAAAACGTAGAGCGCATTGCCGTCTACGACGGACTCGAAAACTATCTCGCAGCCCGTGACCGTGGCAAGGGCGTGCTCTTCATGACTGCGCATCTCGGCGGATGGGAAGTTGGTTCCTTCGTTCACTCCCTGCACGGACACTGGCTCAACATCGTCGTACGCGATCTCGACAATCCCATACTTGACCGCTGGGTCCGTTACCTTCGCACGCTGCACGGCAACAGAACCTACGACAAAGATGAATACGCACGCGGCCTCCTCGCCGCAATGAAGCGCGGTGAAACCGTCGGAGCGCTCATGGACACCAACATGACTCCGCCCCAGGGACTCTTCGTAAACTATTTCGGAGTACCCGCCTGCACGGCCGGAGGAATTGCCCGCGTAGCCATGCGTACCGGAGCGGCAGTATTACCAGCATTTACGATTTGGGATGAAGCTCTAGGAAAGTACCGCATTCGCTTCGAACCGGCGATCCCAACCGTCAGCACGGGAGACGATGACGCCGACGCCCTCGCCAATACTCAAAACTACACATCTGCGATCGAGCGAGCTGTCCGAGCAAATCCCGACCAGTGGCTCTGGGTTCACCGACGATGGAAAACCCGTCCTCAAGGCGAGCCCGGATTGTACTAACCCGTCCGCAATTCCCAGCCAGTACTATCGTCGTTAATAGTGCCCAGACGGTTGGTTACCACACTGCTAATCCTAGAGAAAATCCCTCAACCATAGACTTCGATATAACCCCCGCCGAGTCCAGAATTACCTACTTAGCCAATGCTTGACACACTCCAGCCACAACGTCCAATCGCAGTCCGACATCCAATAGGCATGTCCGAGACGGATGAACGAGCGCTTCCGGTCAGCAGTTCCACCCCTCCAGAGTTCGCTCCGGAACAGCACCGCATGTTCGTCGAGGTGCTCCGTCTCTTCGAGAAACACAAGATTCCATTTGCGGTCTGCGGGGCTTTTGCCCTGCACCAGCACACCGGAATCTGGCGCGACACCAAAGATCTCGACCTCTTCCTTACGCATGACGAAGTCCCTCGCGCCCTCTCTTTACTTGGCTCCGAAGGCTTCGAAACAGAAGTCTGCGATCCCGTCTGGCTCTGTAAAGCCCGCAGCGGAGGGTCTTTTGTCGACCTGATTACCGGCATGAGTAACGCCGTCATCAGCGTGCAACCCGACTGGATCGAGCACGCCACAACTGCACCAGTCCTTGGTGTGCCCGTAAAAGTGCTGGCCGCCGAAGAACTAATTGCATCCAAGCTTTTCGTCACCAGACGCGAGCGATTTGACGGGGCCGACATTGTTCACGTCATCCACGGCACAAAAGGAAAACTGGATTGGCCCCGCACTCTAAGCCTTCTTGGAGAGCACTGGATGGTGCTGCTCTGGGCGCTCGTTCTATACCAATACATATATCCAGCTCATTCAGAATACGTCCCGAAGGCTGTCTGGAGTGACCTCTTATCACGACTTACAAATGAGTTGGATCACCCTGATCCTCGTGCCCTTTTCCGTGGCAGTTTGATCGATGACAAAATGTTCGCCATCGACGTCAAAGAGTGGGGAATGGCCAATTTGAATGAGCAGTTACGAAACGAAAGAGACCCTTTGCAGAATGAGAGCTAAGCCGCCGCAGCTGCGGATTTCGTGCCTTGCAGAGATGATTCTCATAGGAGGGTGACGAATGAGAATTGCTGCAGTCGCAGACCTTCACTACAGTCCACAAACCTACGACAAGATTCGCGAGCCGATGCTGCGCGTCCGAGACGATGCCGACTTGCTCATCATCGCTGGAGATTTAACCAACTACGGACGCGTTTCGGAAATGGATTCGCTTCTTACGATGCTCGTGCGTCTTCGCATCCCTATTGTTGCAGTGCTGGGCAACCACGACTTTGAAAGCGGACAACAAGAGGAGCTCATGAAACTGATGGCCGCCGAAGGAATCAAAGTTCTGGATGGCAGCGGCTATGAACGCGACGGAGTGGGATTTGCGGGAACCAAAGGATTTCTCGGAGGCTTCGGACGCGGCATTCTAACCGCTTTCGGCGAACCAGAAGTAAAAGCGTTTGTGCAAGTTTCAATCGACGAAGCGTTGAAGCTGGAGCGAGCAATGTCACAGCTGCGCACTGAAAAGCGTGTCGTGGTCGTGCACTACTCACCTATCCCGGAAACCGTCAAAGGAGAACCGCCGGAGATTTTTCCATACCTCGGAAACTCTCGACTCGCTGAGGTAGTAGACCGGCACGGCGCAAACCTCGTGGTCCACGGGCACGCCCACCATGGCTTTCCGGACGGAAAGACCACTGGCGGAATTCCAGTACATAACGTTGCATTACCGATACTACAAGCTACCGGAGTAGCTACCCCCTATCGGGTCTTCGACGTTTAGCCTTCGCGTTCGACAGGCTCTGCTCAACCGCTGTAAACTCGGGAGTTCGGAAGCTTGCAATGCTTCCGCGGAGGCACGATGAGACGGCTGAAAGCCTACCTTCCTCTGCTCGTGCTGTTCTGCGCTCTGCAGACAGCACTCGCGCAGGACTTAGCTTCGTTTGAAAAGCGAGTTCAAGTACGCACCCTTCCTAATGGACTCACCGTCCTCCTTTTGAATCGGCCACAAGCGCCCGTCTTTTCGTTCTTCACGATAGTGGACGCCGGTGATGCGCAAGACCCGAATGGCAAAACCGGGCTCGCGCACATGATGGAACACATGGCCTTCAAGGGAACCAACAATATCGGAACGACCAATATTGCCGCCGAAACAGCTGCGCTCGCAAAGGTTGAAACCGCCTACGCTGATTATGATCGCGAGAATAATCGCGTCGTGAATTATGACGAAAAGAAAGTAGCTGAGCTAAAAGCAGACTGGGAAAAAGCTCGAGAAGACGCCGATCAGTATGTAGTAAAGAACGAGTTCGGGGAAATCATCGAGCGCAACGGTGGAGTGGGGCTCAATGCGTCAACCGGGCTGGACAGTACTCAGTACTTCTATTCCCTTCCCGCGAACCGTCTTGAACTCTGGGCGTACCTCGAGTCGGAGCGCTTCCTTCATCCGGTGATGCGCGAATTTTACAAAGAGCGCGACGTCGTGATGGAAGAACGACGAATGCGCAGCGATTCGTCTCCCACGGGAAGGCTCGTCGAACAATTTCTGTCCGCAGCCTACGATGGCAGTCCGTATCATCGTCCCGGCATTGGATACATGAGCGACCTAAAGCACTTCTCAGCAACCGATGCAGCCGATTTCTTCAAAACCTATTACGTACCCAGCAACATGGCCGTTGCCGTCGTCGGAGATCTCGACGCGGATAAGGTATTTGCAGTAGTTGAGAAATACTTCAGCCGCATTCCTTCAGGACCAAAGCCCGAGGAATACATCACGGCGCAGACGAAACAAAACTCCGAACGCACCGTGTTGCTGCACGATCCTTCGCAACCGTTCTACATCGAGGGATATCAGAAACCAAATTATCGAGACAAAGACGATGTTGTGTACTCGGTCATTAGTAGCGTGATGAGTGAAGGTCGCACATCGCGACTCTATCGAGCACTGGTTCGCGATAAAAAGATTGCCGTAGCTGCCGCCGGATTCTCCGGATTCCCTGGCGACAAGTATCGCAATCTCTACGCCTTTTATGCAGTTCCTTCGCAGGATCACAGCGCGACGGAAATGGCTAGCGCCATCCATGAAGCCATCGACAAGTTGAAGACCGACGGAGTGAGCGCAGACGAGTTGAAGATGGTAAAGACTCGGTCCAAAGCGGAGCTGTTGCGCAGCCTAGCAAACAACCAGGGACTTGCAATTAATCTTGCCGAGAACCAAATGAAATATGGCGACTGGCGCGAGTTATTTCGCAGGATTGACAAGATTGACGCGGTGAGCAATGAGGATGTGAAGCGTGTAGCCAATGAGGTTTTTGTGGACAGCAACCGTACGGTTGGAATCCTCGAAACTAACAAAGGCACCGCGAAAGGGGCACAGCAATGAATTCAAGATTTCTAATAGCGGCGATGAGCACCGCATTTTTGCTGGGTTCCGTACATGCGCAGGAAGCTACGAAGAACGACGCGACAAAACAGGAGACGGCTCCGAAACCTGCTCCGGTCGCCACGCCGGGAGTCGCAACCAATTGGAAGCAGATAGCAATTCCCGAACTTCCGCCGTTTAAGCCTCAACAACCAAAACGCATTGTATTCGCGAATGGAATGACCGTATTTCTCACAGAGAATCATGAATTGCCATTGATCTCTGGCTCCGTAATGATTCGAGGTGGATCGGATTCTGAGCCCGCGGAAAAGACCGGCTTGGTCGAACTCTATGGCGCGACTTGGCGGACGGGTGGAACTGAGAAATTAACAGGCGATCAATTGGATGACTATCTTGAAGCACGCGCCGCCAAAGTTGAAACCGGGGGCAGTGACGAGAATACCAGTGTAAGTTTCAATTGCTTGAAAGGGGACTTTCAGGACGTGATGGGGATCTTCATAGATCTGCTACACAACCCTGCGTTCCGCGAAGAAAAACTCTCATTGGCTAAGAAACAGATGAACAGCAGCATCTCTCGCCGGAACGACGAATCCGACGATATCGCCGAAATGCAAACAGACATCCTCGGTTACGGCAAGAAGAGTGCCTACGCACGTGTTCCGGAGTACGCGACCGTAGCGGCGGTGACCCGCGAAGACCTGCTGCAATGGCATAAACAACACACGTCTCCGAATAACATCATTTTCGGTGTTGTGGGCGACTTCGATTCGAAGGAGATGGAAGCTACGTTACGAAAAGCCTTCGGCGAGTGGCCGAAAGGCGAAAAGGTTCCGGAACCAAAAGTCACGATCACCCCTGAAAAACCGGGTATATACGTCGTGGACAAGAGCGATGTGAACCAGAGCGAGATTCGCATGATCTCCACCGGAATCGAGCGCCGAAATCCAGACTACTTTGCATTACAGGTCATGAACGAGATCTTCGGCGGAGGATTTTCCTCGCGTCTGTTTAGCAACCTGCGTACCAAAGCTGGGCTTGCCTACTCAGTAGGTGGCGGTGTTGGCAGCGGGTGGGATCATCCCGGACTGACCGTGCTGCAGATAGGAACGAAAACGGAAACGACCACCGATGCCATAAAGGGACTCTGGGAGCAGGTGGACCTACTGAAGAAGGATGCACCGAGCGAATTGGAAATGAAACGAGCAAAGGATGCGATTCTGAATTCGTTCATCTTCAATTTCGATACTCCCTCGAAGGTATTGCGTGAGCAGGAGACTTACGAGTTCTACGGCTATCCAAAGGACTTCTTGGAACAGTATCGGTCGGGCGTCGAGAAAGTCACCGCAGCGGACGTTCTACGCGTCGCTAACAAATACGTGCATAAGGAAGACCTCAAGGTGCTCGTCGTAGGCAATGCGAGTGAATTCCAGAAGCAACTCGCAGCTTTAGGTGCGGTAACCCCGATCGACGTTACGATTCCTACACCCGAAACAAAAAGCAAAGTCGCCGCCCCCGCAGGCAGCAACGCTGCAGGCAAAGCTGCCGTAGCAAAATTGTTGCAGGCTCTTGGAGGCTCTGGCAAAGTGGACGCGGTTAAGACGCTCCACCAAAATGTCACGATGGTGCAACAGGGTTCGGAGATCAAGATCGACCAGAGTATCGTTTACCCTGACAGGCAGGCACAGAAAATCGCACTGCCGCAGGGAGAGCTGCTTCAGGTGGTGACTCCGGACGCCTCTTTTATGGTTATGGGGCCTCAAGTTCGAGATCTCCCAACCAACCAGCGCAACTCTGAACTTTCGTCTCTTAAGCATGACTTTGTGAATGTGTTGCAGCACGTCGGCGATTCAAAGTATACATTTACCGCAAATGGGCAAGAGAAGCTCGGAGACATTGAAGCTACGGTTGTTGACGTAAATGCTGATGGCGCTCCCACCCGTTGGTGGATCGGCGGAGACGGAAAGTTATTGCAGGAACAATCGCCAACACTGGGACAATCTGGGCCCACGACCCAGACCATGAAGTACTCCGATTGGAAGAACTTTGATGGGCTACTTTATCCGACTAAATACGAGATGCTGGAGGGAGCAGGAGAGCAGGCGGTGACCATAACGCTGAGCACAATGGAAGTAAATGCAGCAATCGACCCAAAGCTCTTTTTGAAACCACAACAATAGATGAACGGAATACTGAAGATGAACGGAATACTGACAGAGCGCGTCCACTTGGGCGCGCTTCTTTTTAGGCAACCAATATTCATTTTCCCAGCCATCCCTAGTGCCGGGATCCCACTCTACTTCCTAATCGTGGTCCGAAGCTCTGCTGACCGGCACGTTCACGGAGGCGCTAGTGACTCTACCCAAACGATTTCGCAAAGCCATTCTGCTGTTGTTCCCGGTACTTTTGACATTTGCCGATGCAAGCGCACAGCAGATCATCAACGGCACAGCTGGCGACGGCTCAATTTATCAAATCATCAAGCCTACCAACTGGAATCATCAACTGGTGCTCTACGCCCACGGAATCGTTGATCCACAAGAACCCATTGCTTTGCCAACTGACAACGGCTTCCCTGTGTTTCGTGACGCTCTGGTGGCAAAAGGGTTCGCCGTCGCATACTCCAGCTTTGCTGCGAACGGCTTTGCAATCAAAGAAGGAGTCCAAGACACCGACCAGTTGCGCAGCACCTTTATCTCAGTGGTAGGCAGACCAGCCAAGACTCTCCTTGTAGGAGTTTCGCTAGGCGGGGCAGTGGTGCTAGATCTGGCTGAGCGCTTCCCCCACAAGTTCGACGGCGTACTACCGATGTGTGGCCTCATCGGTGGCAGCCCACTCGAAGTCGAATATGTCGGCAACTCACGCGTGCTGTTCGACTACTTTTTTCCAGGCGTTATTCCGGGAACGCTGCTTCACACTCCACTGCTACCCTACGACCCCACCTCGAGCACTCCGAACGTGGGAGAAGCTGTTGCGGCGGCGCTGATTACTGGACTGAATCCTCTTGCTAGCCCCACCCTGCCCACCTTGCAACTTGCCGATGCGCTGGGGCTAGAGGCAACGTCGTCGACCGAGGTTATTACGGGTCTGGTCGAGGTGCTCGGCTTTGACGTTCGCTATCTGAATGACCTACTGATAAGGACGAAGATGGCGAGCCCGTATGACAATCGCTTCCTCTGGTATCGCGGTGCCCTCAATGACCGTGCTCTCAATGCGGGAGTCGAGCGTGTAACTGGTACGTTGGAGGGATTCGAATATCTCTTGCACTATTACCAACCGACCGGCAACATACAAATTCCCACGGTCACGCTGCACACCACGCGAGACCCTCTTGTACCCTACTGGCACGAGCAGGTGTATCACTTCTTGGCCGAGCAGAGTCACAGTGAAAAGCTTCTCGTGCAGCAATCCGTGAATCGCTTTGGGCACTGTGAATTCCAGGCTGCCGAAGTAGTGCACGCATTTAGTGGACTTGTAGGGTGGGTCGATTATGGGATCAAACCAAAAGGCGGGGACATCACCGTTCCTTAGGAGCCCGGACATATGGCAAACGGCGCGAGGGAAAGCTCGCGCCGTTCGTTGTTTAACTCAATGGAGCGGAGCTATTCCTTGTTGGCCATCGCCTTCGGTTGATAAACGCAGAAGGGTTCAGATGCCATGTAATTCCCGGTCGCTGCATATGCGCGGGCTCGGCATCCCATGCAGACGTTGCGGAACTCGCAGCAGCCGCACTTGCCTTCCAGCTTTTCAGTATCGCGCAGATCGGCGAAGACCGTGGAGTTATTCCAGACGTCAGCGAGTGGCTGCTTGCGAAGGTCTCCGGCTACTGCAGGAAGATATCCGCAGGGATAAACCTCACCCACAAAAGACAGGAAGCAGACGCCGGTTCCTGCAAGGCAGCCCTTCGTCATAGCGTTCATTGCATTTGGATCTCCGCCGGGATGTCCATGCGGGTGCGGCATTCCGTCATGACGGATTCCACTCTTGCCAAACTTTTCGAAGTCGGTCTTGAAGGCGAGACCGGTGGAACCTGGCATCGTCATCTCAGTGGCACCGATCGCGGGCTTAGCCTCAGCCACGGCGGGAACTGCACCATAGCCTTCCTGCTTGCGCTCTTCTGCGCGACGCTGTCGCACAACACGGAAGTAGTGAGGAGCGCAGGTAGCTTTCAGTTCAATGTCACCCGTGGCGGCCTGATCGTAGAACCAATTCAAAATGCGCTCATACTCTTCGGGCGAGACCATCTGCGACTCTGCAATGTCGACACCGCAGCCAACTGGAACGAGAAGGAACGTATGCAGGGCATCGGCTCCAAGACTTCGAACCATGTTCAACACAGCAGGAAGCTCTGCGGCGTTGTGCCGCGCGATCGTCATATTGATCTGCACGGGCATGCCGAGTTCCTTGAGATTCTTAAAGCCGTAAACCGCTGCGTCGAACGCTCCGGGGATTCCACGAAAGCTGTCATGGGTCTCGGCGTTGGAACCGTCCAGCGAGATCGATACGCGCTTTACACCAGCATCCACGATCTTCTGCGCGACCTCTTTGGTGACCAGCGTGCCGTTCGTTGCTAACGCCACGCGTAGGCCTTTGTCGGTAGCATGCTTCGCGAGCTGAAAAATGTCCTGACGATAAAGAGGTTCGCCACCAGAGAGCACCAGGATGGGATTCGCGAAGTCAGCGATTTGATCGATGATATTCAGGGCCTGCGCGGTAGGCAGGTCGGAGGGAGACGCAAGCTCAGTCGCAGTGGCGCGACAATGAATGCAGCGAAGATTACAGCCTTTTGTGACTTCCCAAAAAATGAGGCGCGGCAAATGTTGGCCGGCGCCGATACGAGGGCTCGCGTTCATGAGATCTCCTAAAGAACGATCCATACTCCCGACCGCAAGCTAAAGATACGAGGAAGGATAACCAGCGAGCCATGACTCTTGTCACAGTACTGTTGTGATTTTCGTCACTCTGACAAGAAGCTCCACAACGCAACTTCCTCCCAGCGGCAAAAAGGAAAGCCCCGGCAGACACTATCCGCCGAGGCCGTTTTCCTTAGTTCAGCTTACGGAGAGACTCCTCCGTTGTGGCAATCAGAGCAATTTACAGCGGTCAGGTCACCCAATTCCACTGGATGCTTGAACGCCATCGCATTGTTCACGACGGCCGAAGGCAGGACACCTTCTTGCTGTCCAAGGACGGTGTGGCAGGAATTGCATTCCTTGGTGATTACCTTGCCATCCTTGCTGGTGTGATTGCCGTCATGGCAACGGAAGCATCCGTTGAAATAATAGTGGCCAACGTTGTCCGGGTGAGTACGCCAATCAACCTTCATTTCAGGGAAGATGTTTTCGCGGAAGATGCGCTGGAGTTCCATCACCATGTTCTGGATGTCCCCGGAGCGAGAGCTGGCCAACTGCGGATACTTTTGCTTGTAAAAGGCTGGGATCTGCTGGGCGATAGCCGCCTGAGCTTGATCGTTGGTCTTGTACTCGGCGGTCAGAATTTGCACACCCTGTTGCTTGGCAAAGGGCAGCGTGGGGTTGATGCGGTTCGCCGCCAGCGCTTGATCAACGGCGCGGTCAGGCGGCGTATAGACGTGCGTCGGACGATTATGGCAATCGATGCAGTCCATGCGACGCTGCTCAAACTTGCTGGTAGCAACCGGATCAGCTCCGGCAGCGTTGTATTCCGTGACTTTGCCGTTTGGATCGGTCAGCCGAACCCAAGTGATGTTCTGGCGCTTGGGATCGCTCTTGTATTCGATCTTGTTGGCGATGTTCATGTGCCAGTGGATTCCAGCAGCATCTGGTCCTGCGTTGGGATCGCCTCCACCGGTCTTGATGAGCAGACGAACCTGGCGGGGCGTGTTGGTTTCATCGGACGCAAAGTGATTGAAAACCTTTAACTGTGCTCCCCAGAATCGACGTGGCCAGTGACATTGCTCGCAGGTTTGCGAAGCGGGACGTAAGTTGGCGACCGGCGTTTCAATCGGATGGGGGTAGGTGTTGAGCACAGTCTTCACGACCTGGCGCAATCCTGACATTTTCGACTTCACATACCAGCTCGCGCCTGAGCCTACGTGACACTCGACGCAACTAACCCGAGCGTGTGCCGAGTGAGCATGGGCGGTGTCCTCGGGATGCATGACCGTATGGCAAAGCTCTCCGCAAAAGGTCGTCGAATCAGTGAACTCATAAGCCCGATAGCTACCAACGGCACTGAGCATTATGAAGACAAAAACGAAGCTCAGGAAAAAGATGAGACGGCTTCGCTGCCCTGGCAGGTTCAGGTCGATCTTGGGCATCAACGGTGTTCCAGGAACAGTCCGAAGACGTCGGCTACGCTCGCGCCACATACCGAGTGCGGCTAACGCAAGGCCCGCTACCAGAAATCCAGGAAGCACCATGTAAGCGAGAATACCGGTGTATGGGCTGGGATTCGCGGCGGTGACGTCAATGATGAATAGGACAACGATGTTGGCAAAAGCGATGCCAGCCAGAGCGAGTCCTGAGAGGCTAACGTAGTTGCGCAGTAGGGACTTGTAGGAGAACTCCTCGCCAAGCGGGGAGTTGGGCGTGTTGGGCCCGGGGTCGGTCATTCTTGTCTCCTGCAGCGGTAGTGCGGCAATCGCTATCCTATCTTGCAGAATCGGCGAAATGTGTGCGGTAGCATCCGATGAACTGGGTTGCTACCGCACACTGCCGCACTACTTAGTGTGTGCGTGATGGGTTTTGACTTCGTCTTCAGCGGCGCCTGCATATTGAGACAGGGTCGCTGAGTCGAGGCCGTGTTCATCCTGGTAATGCTCGAGCGACATTTTTCCATCGAGGAACGCAAAGTTCACAGGATAGGTGTCGGGATCGAGTATGACCTGGTAGAAGTGCCAGACGATGATGGCCAATGTGGCCAGAATCGCCTCATAAAAGTGGACCGTAATGGCCACATCAATCCACCAGCGTGGAACAGCGGTGGTAAAGAGTACTTTGAACCAAGCCATCAGACCGGTGAGGGCCATGACAAAGGTTCCCCAGACTAACGCCCAGTATTCCATCTTCTCGGCGTAGTTGAAGCGCTTGAATTGCGGCTTCTTGCTGGAGAATCCCAAGTAATAGGCGAAGACATCCACCATATCCGTGGCGTCCTTCAACTCCGGCAGCATATCAATCAGCATCCGGCGCCCCTCGCGATAGAAAGCGAGGTAGATGACGTGGTACAGACTGACCACAATCATCAAAACACCGGCGAAACGGTGGATATAGCTGCGTCCGATTTCGTTATCAAAAAGGAAGCGGCTGGCAGCATCCGGGTACTTGAGGGCAAATCCGGTGATAACCAGCGTGCAGAATGAGATCAACAGCAGAAAGTGCTGAATGCGCTGATTCTTCGTCATGCGTACAACGATCCGTGGGCCGTTGGTTGCATGTCCGCCAGTCTTGCGACGGTCAGACAGCTTGCGCACAAAGATCATCACATTGTGCAGGAACATGAAGCCAATAACGGCAATGATCAGCAGAATGTAAACATCTCGTACCCAGTTATTCACCTTGGTCCCAAAATCAGCCTTTGCTGAAGCATCTGGATCGAGGTGGATTTGGCCCTTGGCAAAGTTCGCGCTGGCACCTGGATGGCACTGTCCGCAGGTCTTCACCAAGTTCGCCGAGTTGACGGTGGATTCAGGATCCGATGACGGAAGGATATTGTGCGTTCCGTGACAAGACGAGCAGCTTGCGGTGTTCTTGGAGCCCACCACATTCGCCATACCGTGATAGCTGGCGTTGTAGCTGTCCGTACGCCCACCTGGAATACCGAACTCCTGGGTCATCTTAACGTTGTTGTGGCACTGGGCGCAGGCGGCATCGCCCTGGTTCCGGGCCGAGACTGACGATGACTTGTCATTGGTGGCCTTGATGGTGTGAACGCCGTGGCAGTCGGTGCAAACCGGAGCGTGCGTATTGCCGGCGGCTAGCGACTTACCGTGGATGCTCTTAGCGAACTGAGCCTGCTCCCCTGTATGACACTTGGCGCAAGTCTTAGGAACGTTGGCGCGGAAAACAGGCGAAGTGAAGTCGCCAGCGCGGCGGATGTCGTGGGAATCGTGACAATCCGAGCACACTGCCGCTTTGTCATTTCCAGCAGCAACGAGCTTACCGTGTACCGACTCTTGATAAGCAAGAGAGGGCTTGCCAGCCATGCCAGGCATAGCCTGACCGTGGCATTGACCGCACATCTTCGGGATGTTGACTTTAGCGGAACGGGACTTGGGGTCGCTGGCTGGTAAGATTTCATGAATATTGCCGTGGCAGCTTTCGCAATTTGCAGCTTTAGCATTGCCGGCAGCAAGCGCCTTCCCGTGTACACCATTGTCGAACATCTTCTGTTCGTCGGCATGGCAGGTAGTGCAAGTTGGTTTAGCAAGACCCGCCTCGTGCGGCAGGGACTTGATATCGGTGTGGCAGTCCACGCAGGAGAACATGGAACCGTGAATCGACGCCTTGAATGCATCGCCGTGCACGTCCTTGCCATTGACCATTGACGCATCGCTATGGCAAGCCAAGCAATCATCATTAGTAGGCTTGGCCTGAGCCGTTGCCTTGGTCCCTGCGTACGTAAGCCCGGTACAGGCAAGCACCAGGCACAACATCCAAATCAGCTTTAATCTCTTCACGAGCCCTTCACCTATTCGCAACTCAAGTAGCTGCCCGGGCACAGTGGCCCGGGCGGCCCAATGCAACAATTTGAGACAATTCCTATTTCAACGAACGAACATAGCCGACTGCAGCCTTGATTTCATCGGCACTGAGCTTTGCGGCATACGCCGGCATTTTTCCCTGACCATTGGCGATCACTGTCGTCAACTGAGCATCGGTCTTTGCTTTAACTTCGGGGGAGGTCAACGGCTTTACGCCCATCGCGGGCATAGCTTTGGTGCCATCTGCTCCATGACAACCGGCGCAGCCTTTGGTCTTGAAGACCACGGCGCCGTCGGCGGCGAAAAGCGGCATTGCCATGGTGGCAACGATTGCGACTGCCAAGAATCTCTTCATCGATTCTCCTGTACTGTCTACGATCCTGAAAGCGGTTTCGGTAAGACACTACTCCTTCCGCTTTTACAGGACTCTTTGGTTGTCGCACCCACAGCGCACCTGAGGCAGTGAGAAGTCTCACGAGTTCCCGTGACTTACATCACAATCGAACTCATGTTCTCATCTTGGCGCCATGGAAAAGGGAGGTATCCGCTAGACAGAAACGGTGGTGCCCGTGATTGTCGCGGCGATCCAAGGTGTTGAAACGACATACAGATCGGTCTCCAGAGAAACGGCCAGCCGATACGAGGTGCGTGGTACTCGAAACAATTTCCAGCATCATCTATTGATAATGTATAGATTGCAAGCGACTTCCTTCGCTGGAACTAAAAATGGTGACTCGCGGGAATCAATCGGCGTGGTCGGAAAGTGCACGGAAAAAAATAGCGGAGTAACTGCAAGGAACTTAGAGCGGAGGAGGAACACACAGCACTGAACAGGAAACCAGACGATCCTTACTAGAATGCATACTTCAGCGAGATCGTCTCCACGCTGGCATGGAAGTTCCGCGGGAGTGTTACCAACTGATTTACCCTCTAGGAAGCAATTGGACGTGCACGTTGGATGTTGCCTCGGCGCGCTCGGCTAAGACCGATCGAGCGAACACGCTCGTAGGCACCATGTAAGTCTTCACTTAAGCGGCGCACCACCTCCATACAAATTGAGGGATTTGTACGCAAGAACTTAAGCAGGTCCTTCCGCTTAACAAAAACAACTTGGGCAGTATCCAGTAGCTCGGCGGTTACCTCATAGTTATCGCCGCTCAAGGTCGCACCAAGTCCTAGAATTTCGCCTGGGCCGGCTACGCGCAACATCAACTTCTTGCCGTTTTCCGCACAAATCGAAAGTTTGGCCCGGCCCTCACACAGTATGTACACTCCCCGCGACGGGCGTGCCTCGGAGAACAGAAGCGCGCCTTTCCCGAGAACGGCCTGCTCTTTGATTTCGTCAAACCCGCGAAGCGCCTCAGGCGTCATGTCGCAGAAAGGACGATCAGAGCGGAATGCGCAGTGGGTGCAACTCGGCTGCATATCACTCTCCATGCAAGGTTTTTATCTTTATGCGCGCTACACCCGCAGTGATTGGAGTCACCCCCCAACGTGAGTGCCGCCACAGGTTGCAGAGGCACGCAACCACTATCTAGTTCAAACGAACCTGAAATTTACTCGAAACGGCACTAAAAAGGTTCGGCGCGGGGCCGAACCTTCACGTATGAGTGCCTTTCGATTTAGATTATGCTGTTGCCAACGCTTTTAGTGCAGTTTTGTTTCGAATGACCAAAGTGGACCCTTTGGCTTGGACGATCTGCCGCTTCTTCATCTCCGCAAAGAGACGGGTAACGGTTTCGCGCGAGGTCCCAATCATCTGTGCAATCTCTTCGTGGGTGAGAGCAAGTTTGATGCGAGGTTCTTGCTTTGCGCTCTCGCCGTTCTTAACCGTCCACTCCAATAACAGTTTTGCGAGCTTCTCTGCCGCCGAGTGAGATAGCCCCAAGGAGCGGATCTCTCGGCAAGCCGTGTTGTACTTCTCGCTAAGTTGCTCTGCGACCCGCAAACATGCGTCAGAGTGCTCCTTCAGAAAGCGCAAGAAGTCTTCGCGCTTTACGAAATTGACTTGGCAAGGATCAATTGTTTCTGCAGTAAGTTCGTACGGCTTGCCGCTGACCGATGCGCTGAGTCCGAGAACTTCCCCGGCTTCGGCGATCTTAAGTATCAGAGTCTTGCCGTCGGTAGAACAGATGGATAACTTCACCCTCCCTTTACAGAGGACAAAGATGCCACGCGGAGCCTGACCTTCAACGAAAAGAATCGCACCCTTGGGATAAGCGGTTGCGTACTTTATCTGTTCGAAGGTCTGCAGCGCGCCTTCAGGCAAATCGCAAAATATCTGGTCGGCCCTCATCTTACAGGTGAGACAGCTCTCAATAATATCCAGGCCGTATGGTGAAAGCATTGTAACCCCCTGTGCTGCCAATCGAGCATTTGAAGCATTTGGCCGTACGGTTTATGAGCCGTACTTGTTTGTTCCTGCAGGCGATCATTTCTCGCACCACGCACAAACACCAATTCGCACACATATGCTCGCCTTAAGCTTTTAAGGTTTATCACGCACCTAAGGGAAGTACATACGTCACACTCGCCTGTGACGTAACCACCATGCAGTGACCTACCGCACAGATCAACGTTCATTCGAATACTACGCTCACGAGCTTCTTAGACTTTACGGAAGTGTCAGATATGGCGGGGCTTATGCGGACACGTACGAGAGTTCAGGCATGTCTCGGCGATGCGTAACCTCTCCACGGGATGCCCTTCAACCATGTGCGACTGAACGATCTCAGCGACGTCACCTTCCGTGATATTACCGTACCAAACACCCTCTGGATAGACCACTACCACCGGACCGTGTTCGCACTGATCAAGGCATCCAGCCTTATTCACGCGAACCACCGAGGGCAGCCCCTTGGCTTTGCTCTTGAAGGCGCGCAGCAGCGCTTCCTGCTTTTCAGGGTCGCAACTGCCTCGCGGGTGACCATTCTCCCGAGAATTTGTGCATACGAAGATGTGGAAATCAAATAGCGGCATAAATCACCCAATTTTGATTCGATAGAGCTGAAATTGCGAAGTCTCGTAATACTGCTCAAGTTCCGGAATCCGTTCAAACTCCTGCTTTTCAAACGGAGCGTTATACAGCACTTCGATTGAACGAGGATTGCGCTTGGCGGAGGCCACCAGATTCTTCAGGACATCTCTCAGGACGTAGTCCGGAAAGGGATTAAACAGATAAAGCACAATGTTCGTCAGTGGAAATTCATATTCTCGTGCGTCACAGCAGATGGACTCGATACTCTGGCATTGCTGGCCTGGCTCATGGAATCGCTCAATGTTATTGATGGCAACGGTATTTAGTTCAGGCTGCACCTCGACGCCGACAATGCGAGCAAAAGGATACATCGCTGCAAGCAACAGAGCGCGACCTTTGCCCGAACCAAGATCGATAAATGTAAATGTCTCGAAATCTACGGTCGCCAAGTGTTCCATGATTACGGCGAACTCCTCTTCAACTGTGGGTTGATAGAGTCGCTCGCTGAAAACCTCGCGCAGTCGCACGGAAATCGGAAGTCGCGCCCACGTGGTGTCCACTGCGTGATCGCAGTCATAGTCAATGTCGCCAAAGCGGCTGCGGCGACGTTCAGGCAAGGAGTCTTTTACACACTCGACAAACTGTTCAGCTAAATACTTGAACGAGCCCACGAAGCCACGCGCTCTTATTGAGTCGCGCTGCCACCGCAAAATTGCCGAACCGAGTGACGGTGGTTTATTGGAATCAGACATTTATCAATTATGGCATCCTACAACGAGAATCCCGAAGCCTCGTCCACTTGCATCTTCGGGGAGAGCAAAGCACACACGTGTAGCTGTGTGGCAAAGTAGAGATAGCATGACAACCGATAGTGTGGACCGACGTGCGGCGGGTGCTGCATTCCATTACCCGAATTTTCGTCTTTTTCAGGCATCCCGATTCCTGATGGTGGCTGGGCTGGAAATGCAGTCTGTAGCAGTGGGATGGCAAATCTATGAGATCACCCGCCGTCCTTTGGATCTTGGCTTGGTGGGACTAGCACAATTCCTTCCGGGGTTATTACTATTCCTGCTCGGAGGGCATGTAGCAGATCGTTTCGACCGCCGCCACGTCCTAATAGTCTGCTACACGAGTTTTGCCCTGTGCTCGCTGGCACTGTTAACAATTACTCGGCGAGGACTCCATGGCGTCGCACCGGTTTATACCGTACTCGTAGCGATGGGTCTCGTACGTGTCTTTAACGGCCCGGCTGGGCAGGCTTTTTCTCCTCTTCTCGTACCTTCTGAGGTCTTTCCGAACGCAGCCGCATGGGGTTCTTCCGTTTTCAATGCCGCAACAATTCTCGGTCCCGTAATCGGCGGCGTCCTCTACGCTCTCCGAGGAACTCCTGTCGCGGTTTACGCAACAGCTACAACGGCGTTAGTCATCAGTGTCATGTTGATGATCACCATCCGTATCCATGGCGTCCAGCAGATGAGCCGCGGGCGAGACTGGAATACGGTGCTGGCTGGTTTCCAATATGTGTGGCGCAACAAACTCATCCTTGGAACCACCACGCTGGACTTGTTCGCCGTTCTGTTGGGCGGAGTTGTCGCGCTATTGCCCGTGTTTGCTCGGGAGCTTCTGAACGCCGGGCCACGTGGCCTCGGTCTACTGCGGGCCTCTCCCGGCGTCGGAGCGGGATTGATGGCCATCGTGATTGCGTACATCCCGCTAAGGCGTCGCGTCGGGGTGAAAATGCTTTTCTGCGTTGCGGCTTTCGGCGCTGCAACCGTTGTATTCGGGCTGTCCCGTAATATCTACCTGTCGATGTTTGCGCTCTTTTTAGTTGGGGCAGCAGACATGGTTTCCGTAATTGTTCGTTCGACGGTGGTGCAGCTTGCAACTCCTGACGAGATGCGCGGGCGCGTCAGCGCGGTAAACGTGCTGTTTATCGGGGCATCAAATGAGTTTGGCCAGTTTGAAAGCGGAATCACCGCACAGTGGTTGGGGGCCGTTCCTGCAGTTATTGCCGGAGGAATTGGAACCCTTGTCGTCGTGGCGCTGTGGAGCTGGCTGTTCCCTTCGCTGAGAAAGGTAGATCGCCTTACTCAGGAATCATTGGCGATTGCAGCGGAACAGGACCTAACAGAAACCCAGTAAAGCGCTAGAGGATTGGGCGTGGGGGATTGATCTCGTTACGCTGCATCGACTTGCACAGCCAGTGGGCTACCTTTTCGAAATCCTCAACAACTCCCGAACCTGGAGCGTAGTCAGAAACGGTAACACCCGCCGCCAAACTTTCGGGAATCTGGTCCGTGCGACGAATTGCAAAAGGCAATAGTCGTTTGCCAAGAGTCATGCTCAACCGCTCACGGACGTTTCTGTGGAATGTCAGCGTTGAATCGTACTTATTAAGCAGGTAGAAGGTCTGGTCATCGCCCCTATTACCAAGATCGTCCAAATCTCGGTTGACCGTGAGCACAGACGAAATGTCAGGCACTATGACACGAAGATTGATCGAGGCTAGCTCAAGCGCCTGACGCTCCGAAACCTCGGACCGACTGACTTCACACAGCACCCGCCCCACTTCTGCCGCAAGCACGTTGACTTGGCGAGGAAGCCAATTACCAATATCTTCCGGAATTTCACCCTGCGCAAGCGATCGTGCATAGAGGTGCAACTCGCCGGAATTTCGAACCGGAGGAATAAACGTTCGAACGCGCCCCGGTACAAGCTGTTGCCCCCCAAAATAAAGAGGCAGCGTACGTTGGGAGTCCGAGAAAACAAGCATCAGACTCTCGCCCATTCCTGAGAGAATGCGAGCGAGGGAGCCCAGAATCGTAGTCTTGCCGACACCACCAGAACCTGCGGTAAGCGTAAGCATCGGGACTAGAAGCTGTTCGGGAACTTCCGCAATTGAGTCTTGCCCAGGAGACAGCAACGAATTCAGCACGCTCCAACGCGGACGGGAAGATTCCGAAACCTGAGACGGGGATTCAGTCATAGAACGAGAACCATGGGAGTGGGACCGTGCACTTGCTTGAGCGTCGGCAAGCAACGACTTAGTTCCAGATTCGATTTGACTTCCCAAACGACGGTCAAACACCTTGTATTGCGAATGATCCAACTCCACTCGAGTCATTAAGGCGGAAACATCGTCGGGAGGAATGGATGTTGTAGCCATCGTGTCTTCCCTGATTCGCTTCATGTACAAATCCAGTGTAGTTCACTACAAACTAAACTCAATCCAATGTGAATCAGACATTTCTCTTAAGTGTCAAAGCCGGCGACAAAACAATGGACCGCACCAAATTGGTACGGTCAACTGAACTTCGAGATTTGGTGTCTGTCTAAGCGCCCACGCTGAGTTGACCTGCTTCCCACCAGATCTCGGCATCCGCATGAACTTCACGTTCTTTGTAACTTCCACCGTGAAGGAGCACACGCTGAAGTGCCTTTTCGATCGCTAGCGGGATAGCCTTGCGCACAGAGTCGCTAAGCGGCGCACCAACCTCTAACTGCTCGCCTGTGACTCCAATGAGATAAACATCTTCGGGACCATCGCCAGCGAGTTCGGCGATAAAGATAGATTCCGTAATGCAAGGTGAATGTGGATCAAGTCGAACGGCGGGCCGCTGGCGGGTGATCTCTGCCTTGTCATAGACAGTCACCGTGCCAGCAGGCTCGCGATTCTCAACCGAGTCAATCAGGATCAGCACGTCAATTCCACTCATATACGCGATTAAATCAAGGCCGGGGGTGCCGAGGTCTTCAACCTCGACACCTTCCCCAAACTCATACTTAGCCGCGATCGTACGAGCCGTATAGGGTCCTACAGCATCATCGCCAAGTAGGACACTACCGACACCGCAGATCCTGATCGTCTTCATAATTTACAGCACCTTTACTGTTGCGACTGCATTGCCTTCGGGATCGAAGGTGTGGCAGGCGCAGGCCATGCAAGGATCGAACGAGTGAATCGTACGGATGGCTTCCAGCGGACGAACCGGATCAGCAATAGGGTTATGAAGTAATGATGCTTCATACGGTCCATGCTGGCCCTTTGCGTCACGCGGGGAGCTATTCCAAGTTGAAGGCACAACGGCTTGATAGTTTGTCAGCTTGCCGCCCTTGATTACCGACCAGTGCGAGAGCAAGCCGCGCGGTGCTTCGTGCACGCCGACGCCTTCGATTTCGCCCGAGGGGAACTCTGGATTGTTGTGGATGGCAACGTCGCCCTTCGCGATATTGTCGACCAGCAACTGCCAGTGCTTCTCACCGAGTTCGGCCAGCATCGCGGCGCGAATGGCACGTGCGACATGGCGTCCCATCGTGGACTGCAACTGAGCTACGCCAATGCGGCGGCCAGCAACGGTCGAGATGAGATCCAGAGCCTTGTCAGTCCACTTACGAGTGAGCGGGTCACCCGAAGCGTACCCAACCAACACCTGAGCCAGCGGTCCAACCTGCATCGGACGCCCTTGGAAACGGGGAGCCTTGACCCAGGAGTACTTGCCCTCAGCCTGCCAATCGGTGTATTCCGGATCGGTCTCGCCCTTCCACGGATGGAGCGGCTCCTCGCCCTTGTACCAAGCGTGCTTCACATCTTCGGTGACTCCGTCGACGAATACTTTGTCGCGGAAGCCGTCAAAGCGATGAACGCTGGACAGGTTGCCGTCCATGATGTAACCGCCGACGAGGTCGAACTGGGTGTTCTTGCTGTCGGTCGGCAAATCAGGAGAGGCCATATAGTTGGTGACACCAGCACCGTAGTTGAACCAGTCGGCATACATGCCGGCGATGGCGCAGACGTCAGGCAGGTAAACCTGCTCAACAAACGGTTTCACTTCGTCCATCAACTTCTTGATCATCACGAGGCGATCCATGTTGAGGGTCGCGAGGCTGTCAAGGTTAATGGCGTTGGAAACGCCGCCTACAGTGAGGTTCTGGATGTGCGGGCTCTTGGAACCGAGGATTGCAACGGCCTGAACCGACTTGCGCTGATACTCGAGGGCCTGAATGTAGTGCGAGAACGCAAGCAGGTTAACCTCGGGACTCAGCTTCATGGCCGGGTGTCCCCAGTAGCCATTGGTGAAAATACCCAGTTGTCCGCTGGCTGCTACGGCCTTAACTTTGTCCTGCGCTGCCAAAAATTCCTTCTTGGAGTTGCCGGTCCAGTTCGACAGGCTTTCAGCCAGCGCGCTGGTCTTCGTCGGGTCGGCTGCCGGGATCTTCATGATGTCCACGAAGTCCAAAGCCGACAGATGGTAGAAGTGCACGATGTGATCGTGCAATCCGTGGTTGATCAAAATGAGGTTACGAATGTACTGAGCGTTCAGAGGAATCTCAAGCTTGAGAGCATCTTCCACCGAACGGACACTAGCCATTGCGTGCACCGTGGTGCACACGCCGCAGAAGCGCTGGGTAAAGAGCCAGGCTTCCCGAGGGTCGCGACCCTTGAGAATGTTCTCAATGCCGCGCCACATGGTGCAGGAGGACCAGGCATTGGATACCGATCCGTTTTCCACTTCCACGTCAACGCGGAGGTGGCCTTCAATCCTGCTGATAGGGTCAATCGTTATGCGTTTCGCCATTTTTGAAACCTTCTAGTCGATGTCGTGGATTAGTGTTCCACTGGTGCGTAGCCAGTCAACTGGATACCGGGTTTTACCTGCTCTTCGTATTCCGCCATCTTCAGCCACTCTGCATTGGTCCCTGGCAGAATCGCCAGCTTCTTGACCGCAACCAGGTAACCCAGCACGGCAATCGAGACGAACGAGAGCGAGATGATCAGCTCAACCGCAGATGGGAAGTACGTTGCGCCGTCCTTGGCGTGGAACGCCAGGGTGGTCGGACTGAAACGGTAGATCATGCCGCCCAGCGCGCACAGTGCGTGCGCCAGGAACATGGTCGAAAGCTTCTTGCCTTTCTCCGTGGAGAGAACGTAGGCGGAACCCAGAATCAGCGCCGTCTCAGTCCAGAACAGCAGGGAGTAGTAGCCGTCCGTGAACGCGTGAAGGATCTTTCCGCGAACCAGAATGTCCAGGAAACGGAATCCTGTCCATGAGTACACGATCCAGACCGTCAGCTTGTTCAGCTCCAACATGACCACAGGATCTACATCGCGCTTCCACGCGAGTTTCGCCAGTAGGACGCAGAGCACAACGCAGTTATATCCCAAGAACGCCGCCGCCCACACGTAGATCAATGGGAGGAAAGGCGTCTGCCAGAGAGTATGGACGCGGTTGCCGCCCAGAATCATCAGTGCGCCCAGTGAAGACTGGTGCATGATCGGCAGAATGTAGGCAAGCGCGACGATGAAGGGAAAAACCTTCGCCATAGCCTTTTCGCAAAATTCTGCAATACCGCGCCATTGAGGATATTCGTAAATAATGTACTCAAACAGCGGCGGCAGATTCTCCAGAAACAGCGGCACTGACGCATACAGCGACATGCAGACCGCGATCTCCAGCAGTGGGGAATGCAGATTCCAAGTCCAGGGCATAACCACCCAGTAGAAGTTCCACGGGCGGCCCACATCGACACCGAGCATGCACAGACCGGTCCAATACGCGAGACAGCTGGTAAGCAGTGCTACGCGCATCACCGGATGCAGCTTTTTGTTGTTGAAGACCCAGGCGGCAATTCCGACGGCGAAACCGCCGGAGCCAAGTCCCGTCAGGACCATCACGTTAAAGGTTTTCCAAAGTCCCCAAGCAAAAGGGTCAGACATGCCGGACATTACTCCGCCGATGCCAACGACTTCGCGGATTGCGGTCAGCACAAGTCCTACCACGATCAAGGCCAGTAGGGCCCAGAATCCGCGAGTGAGCACGGGAACACCATATACAGGAACGCTTCTCTCCCACCGTGTCATAGTTGTGGCCTCAATCCGGTCTTTTTCTGATCCTCAACCAAGTGATGTGAGTGAGCCTTGAAGTTCTTACCCGCAAACGCCACCATGCCGGCATAAAGTGCGATCGGCAGAGCAAGCCATTTGTAAACTGCGTGCGAATACTTCAATCCGGAGGGAATGGATTCTTCGCTAAGCTCGGGGAGACCGATCTTGTCAAAGCCCACGCGCGACAGGTAGAGAACCTGGGTTCCGCCCCCGTCATGCTCACCGTACACCTTCTGCTGGTAATACCTTCCAGGATTGGCTGCAATACGGCTCTTTGCTTCCTTCAACAGGTCTTCGCGCTTTCCGTAGATCACTGCCTGAGTCGGGCAGACCTCGGTGCAGCCAGGCTGCGTACGAAGTCCTTTGGCAATGGGCTCACGGCAAAGCTCGCATTTCACGATCTTAGGATTGAAACCATCCCACTGGAAGGCCGGAATATGGAAGGGGCAGGCAATTTCGCAGTAACGGCAGCCGACACATTTAGAGCCGAGCCACCACACTACGCCTGTTTCTTCATCCTTGCGCAGACCACCGAACATACAGGCATTCATGCAGCCCGGATCAATGCAGTGCATACACTGCTGCTTGAAGTACGAGTGGTCCGAACCGTCGGCCGTCCGGTATAGCTTGATGATGTTCTTTGTGAAGTAGTTCAGCGCGGGAGGAGCCTGGTGGATGCCATCGGTGCGGGTGTCGGGCTTCAAATCATTAGCTTCGGAGCACTTCACCATACACGATTTACATCCGACGCACTTGGTTGCGTCGTAGAGCAACCCTAGTGCACCTTTGGGTGCTTGTTTCTCCTCCTCGGCATGGGCGACCTCCGGAAGCGCAGTGGACACGCAACCCGCCGCAAGAATCGGCAGGCTGCCCTTAGCGAGATTTTTAAATGCCTCGCGGCGTGTCATGGCCATGGCTATTTACCTCCGACGGTCGACTTGGCCTCTTCAGCAATCGTTTCTTCGCTGCTGGCCAGCCTCTGGGAAGCAGCCCAGGTCGAACCACCGATTGCGCCCGCCGCAAGACCAACCAGACCGGCAGCAACGGCTCCGAATTTGCCAACCGCGCCAGAGATGGGCGCGTAGGTGTCAGGCGGAGTCGCGGTGTGAACATCAACACGGTCAAATGCGGGAATACGGAATCCTACTGACTTTTCAGTGCAACCAAAGCAAGGTGCACCAATACCTATAGGCCAAGCATCGACAACTTCGTTGAAGTGACGCGTGGAGCAACCGGCATGTGTAACTGGACCTTTGCAGCCGAGCTTAAAGAGGCAGTAGCCTTCACGATGGCCAGCATCACCGAATTGACCAGCAAAGCGTCCCGCATCGAAATGCGCACGACGTGGGCAATGGTCATGAATCAGGCGATCAAACGCAAACTTTGGACGCTTGAGGTCATCAAGTGCCGGTAATTTGCCCATCACTGCATACTCGAGCACTACACCTAAGAGAGAATACGGGTTCGGCGGGCAACCCGGAATATTGACGATCGGCTTATCGGTGATGATCGAATCAACACCTGTTGCGCCAGTCGGATTCGGATCGGCCGAAGGCACTCCACCCCACGACGCACAAGAGCCAATTGCGATGATCGCGGCGGCCTTGGAACCAACTTCTTTGAGCACATCAAGAGCCGGCTTTCCGCCAAGCTTCATGTAAATGCCCTGATCTTTGGTCGGGATCGAGCCTTCGACAACTAGAACGAACTTTCCGGCATTCTCGGTGATAGCCGAATTCAGAGCGTCTTCTGCCTGCTGACCGCACGCGGCCATCAGAGTCTCGTGGTAGTCGAGGGAAATTATGTTGAGGATGAGGTCTGCAATATCGGGCTTTGAAGTGCGCAGAAGCGATTCAGAGCATCCGGTGCAGTCTTGGAAGTGAAGCCATACGACAGAGGGTTTCTTCGCTTTTGCGACACTCTTGGCGACTTCCGCCGGGGTAGCCTTCTCAGTGAGGGCTAGTCCCATAGGAGCAGTTGCCACGATGGTCGTACAAAGCTGCAAGAAATCTCGACGTGAGTAGCCCGCATTTTTCAAACTCTGGGCTATTGTTTCCTTTTCGATAGCGTCTTTTGCCATGTCATATCCTGTGCGGTGACATTTGCCTGCATCAGTACTTCCGGCCGAACGAATATGGAACCGGAACAGTCTGGATCCATAACGTCGGGAAGGCCCGGCGGAATACACAACATCTACTGTTGTGACGTGAGTACAGCGCTCTTTTTATCTGTCATTACGCCTCACCCGGCAGTGATTCTTATCACTAGAGATTGTGATACGCGCCTCGGGGGGTGGTGAGCACTGATATCTGTCACGCCTTGTTGTGACTATTGTCACACAGAGACTCTCAAAAACTCGTCAGCGCAACCCATCCCCGCGTCAATTCCTGCTCGAACACAGTTCTTCTCGTCAACATTGGCCGTTCCAACTAGCGGTGTGTCTGGCATTAGCATTCCGTCGTCGAGTTGACACAAGACGTGTCACGCCAACCACAAAGTATTTTCAATTGGGCTCATAACTGATTCATTCGTAATGCTTTCCATTGTGGCGAGTGCCTTGCACTTACTGCCGTCGCAAGAAAGGGAAAGGCAAGGCAATGAAGGCTCTGGCGCTCGACACTTTGGCGAAAATGACGAGGTCTCAGGTTCTGATATTGGCAGTTCTCATGGCACAGGCAGCAGGACAGACACGACAAATATTGGTCAGCATTCCAGATCACAAGCTGGCTTTTATAGAAAACGGCGAAGTGAGGAAAGTTTATCCGGTCGCCACGGGAAGCGACAAGACACCAAGTCCGGTCGGAAGTTTCAAGGTCGTCAGCCGAGTCACAAACCCAACGTATTACCACCAAGGAAAGCAGGTTGAGCCCGGGCCGCTTAACCCTGTCGGCAACCGCTGGATCGGGCTCGATGAAAGAGGGTACGGGATTCACGGCACGAATGCGCCGAAATCCATTGGAAAGAGCGTGTCCCATGGTTGCATTCCGATGGCAAAAAAGGATTTGGAAGAGTTTTTTGAGATGGTGCGGCCTGGAGATGTGGTAGAGATTCGCGCCGAACGTGACGATGAGACTTCTGAGTTGTTCGGAACTCCGGCCCCCAGCAAACCCGCACAGAACAAGCCTGTCGTCATGGCGGCAAATGAGTCGCAGCCACACGGCGGACAGTAATTACCAGGGAGGATTGTTATGGAACGTACGTTGACGATAGTAACGGCGGGAGCGGCTTTATTCCTCTCGCTCGGGTTGGCTACGCTGGTGGAGAAGTTGTTTTTGGGCGGTTTGTTCTGGTGCTTCTTTGCTGCCCGGCCATTGGGGAGCGATAAGCGCGGTCGAGGCGGACTCTGATGCTAGCACTGGTGATGCTGATTGCAGCTACGCTATTTGCACTCGCAGCTACGGTGGTTGTCTATGACCTGCGGGCGGGGATTTCGAATCATCAGAACAGACTGTCCACAATGGGAGACGTACGGGGCGAACCACAGGTGCTCAGGCGGACATCGGTGGCGCTGGTCCTGCTGGCCTGGATGCCATTGCTAATTGCGATGGCCGTGGCCGTGGTTCACTGTTCCGCAGGCGGATTGAACGATTAACTAGATCGTTATACTTTAGGGCGGCTGGTGTGTAGGCCGTGCTAATAGATGAGGGGAAATTGGAAGAATTGCTGAGTTTGGTAACGACGGGAGCTAACTTGGTTATCTTTTACACAATCGTTTTCTTTTGACCTAAAGACGCTCGGGCGAGACTTCTCGGATTCGGAGTTGGGGATGAAGTTTCTTGTCGAGAAGAGCACTTTCCGGTTGCGCTTGACGCAAATCTGCGATATCTCTACACTTCAATCCATTCAAGGCTTCCTTCGGGAACTTGGGTTTTCGATCAATCATGAGGAACTCCCTCCAGCTTCGTTGTTGTTGCTGTTGTTGATCGGCACCCGTGTGTCGGTTCCCGCTTCCGGGAACTAGTCCTCAATTCACAGATAAGTAGAGCGGACGAGAGGCATCGTCAGATTTTGGCGTTTCTTTTATCCGGGTCGATTGCCGTTGAAGGAGACGTTGTTATGAGTCAGGTTCTGGATCAAGTACTCGCAGCCAATCACAATTACAGCTCACAGTTTGGGAACAAGGGGCAGCTCGCGATGCCTCCGGCTCGCCACTTCGCTATTCTCACATGCATGGACGCACGTCTTGACCCTGCTAAGTTCGCAGGACTGAGTGAAGGCGATGCGCATGTCATTCGTAACGCGGGTGGGCGAGCCAGTGATGACGCGATTCGGTCTCTGGTGATTTCCTACAAGTTACTTGGAACACGTGAATGGTTCGTCATTCACCACACAAACTGCGGCATGGAATTCTTCACGAACGAGAGCATTCGTGGATTGCTGAGCCAGAGTCTGGAAACCGCACGGCTAACGAATCGAGGGTTCGAGGATGTGGGTAAAGGACCGGGCTCACGTGCCGGTGAGTATGTTGAATGGCTCACTATCTCAGACCAGGAACAGAGCGTGCGCGACGACGTGAGACGTATTCACGAGCATCCGTTGGTGCCCACGGATATCGCAATCTATGGGTACATCTATGACGTGCATAGCGGCCAGTTGATCGAAGTCCCTGAAGCCAAGTGGGAAGGAAAGCAACGCGCCGCCTGAAGCATTCTGAAATGAAAGCAGTCTGGGGCCTTTGCTCGGCCGAGGCTCCGTTAAGGAGAATTACGATGCAAGCGATCCTGCAACAACAAAGATTAACAAGCCGTGCGCAGCAGTTCCCTGCTTACCTGCGCCACACGGCTTCGGGGCTCGGCACTTCCGCAACTTACAATCCAACTCTCGTCCTAACACGCCAGACAACACCCTGCTCCATCCTCGATTCCACCGCACATCGCTGTTGTTGTTCCTGCCTTTAGCTTCTGCCATCGAGGAGCGATGAAGTAACGCTCCCCTGAAGCACCTCAAAAGCAATCAATTGTTAACTTCCCTGCCCGTGGTCTCTTCGGAGATCAACGCGGGGATTCACCTTTTTCTTTGGAGAGAATGAATGTCTGATTCAGTCCGTACCAACGTAAACCTCTTTCGTTTTCTACTGACGGGACTCGTAGTCGTTCTGTTCGTCCTTGCGTCTTTGCGCGTCGGGTATGCACAGAGTCTTGGCTGGGAAGGGCCGACCGGAATATTCGTCACGCCCCTTGCTTACACGGCGGCGTCGCCTGAAAAGGGGATTGGGTTGCCGATTGTTGCCTATCATTACGTTAACGGTGGCAACGTGCTTGGCGACTTTCATCAGCTTTCGATCACGGCTGGGGCATTGAAGCGCGTCGAGTTTGGCTATACTCGCACGATTCACAATTCTGGCGACAACACATCGTTCAGCCCACTCTGGACGGAGGGTTTCAACACCTTTCATGGAAAGCTGAATGTTATTCCTGAGAACTATGCCAAGCAAAAATGGCTTCCGGCGATCTCAGCTGGATTTCTGGTGCGCACGCAGGTAAAGAATGTCGGAGGTGTGCTCAATAGTAAGGACACGACCAATGCAGACTTGTACCTGGTTGCTACAAAGACCGTGACGCAGATAAAGCCCATTCCCATCGTGCTTAGCGCAGGAGTACGCGGGACCAATGCGTCGCTGTTCGGCTTGGGGGGAAACGCTCCTGACTTTGTGGCGCGCAGTTTTGGAGCGGTGGCTTTCGTCTTCAAAGGGCCGGCAAAGAGCACGCTCATTTTGGGGTCAGAGGTTTCGCAACAACCGCGACGGATTGAAGGCCTTCCGCTAGCCGATGTGCCGACCACGTTGACCTACGCGGCTCGCATCGTTCCCCTGGCTAAGAAGAAGTTGAACGTTGACTTCGGAATTCTGCAAGCAGCAGGACAGATTGAGCCAGGCGTCAATCTGAATGCACGCGCTCGCTTTGCCTTCGGCATCAGCTACGGCTTATAACTTTACAAAACGAAACAGCCCCGCAGAGATGAAACTGCGGGGCTGTTCAGAGTGCTGACGAACCCCACCATTTCTGGTGGGGTTCGCTATTAACGGTCTGATTCAGACGAGAGTGCTTGTATCCAGCCAAAGGTCTGGTAGAGCCAATGTAGTTGCTGTTGTAGTTGGATGTTGGTGGAGTTGGGGCTATTCGTGCCGGAATTGGGGTTGATTCGGCTCAGCAGCAGAGCGATCTTCTTCATGTTCTGGGCGGCAGCGGCGAGCAGGCACTGCTCGGCGGCTCGCCGCAGGCCGCGCATTCTGACGTATCTATGTCCGTGCAGTTGCTTGGCGTCGGCGAAGCTGCGCTCCACCGTCTCTTTCCTTCGTTTGTAGATGCGTTTGCCGTGCGGTTCCAGGCGGTGCTGATCAATGCGGTCCCGGCTATCCTGCCAGACGTGGCGAGTGACGATCTTGGTCGCAGTGCGGCTGCGCGTGCACTGCTGGCGTAGCCGACAATCGCGACAGATTCGCCGATCGGAGTGGTATTGCCGATAACCTTCCCGATTCGTCGTGCGATAGATCAGCAGTTGCTGGTTGGGACAAACATAAACATCGCCTTCGGCGTCATAGCGAAACTGCCGTTTGTGGAACAAGCCTTCCACATGATTCGGTCGTCGGTATCCGGTCACTCCGTAAATGTTGCGTTCTTCCAATCCTTTCGCGATGGCCGCTGAAGCGTAGCCCGCGTCCAGTCCCACCGCTCGCACGTTGAAGCCGAAGCGTTCACGCTGCCGATCCAACCGGCCCAGGTACGGCGTCGCGTCGTTCACGTTGGCCGGAGTCACGTGCGTGTCGGTGATAATCGCGTAACGACCATCGACGGTGCGATGGTCGAGGTAGAAGAAGCCCTTCGGCTTGCCGTCGCGCACCATGTAACCGGAGTCCGAATCGGTGCGGCTCACCTTGATCTCTTTGGTCGCAGGCTCGGCGGCTTTGGCCTTCAACTCACGCTTGCCATGCACCGCGCGATCTTCATCAATGGCATCGTCCAACTGCTGCAAGTACTCGACCGGATTGACCTCGACACGCTGCATGTCGAACTTGTTCTTGTTGGCGCTGGCCTTCAGATGCGTCGAATCGGTGTAGAGAACCTCGCCCGTCACTAGTCCCTTGCGGCAGGCCAGCTCGACGATTTCATCGAAGATCTGCTGATAAATGTCGCTGTCGAGAAAGCGTCGCCGCCGCGTCTGGCTCAGCGTCGAAGCATCGGGAACCTTGTCTTGCAATCGCAGATGCAGGAACCAGCGATAGGCGGCGTTGACTTGTACCTCGCGCATCAACTGGCGTTCGCTGCGGATGCCGAACAGGTATCCGATGAACAGCAACTTGAATAACACCACCGGGTCCAGCGCCGGACGCCCGTTGTCGGCGCAGTACAGATGCCGCACCCGCTCGCGGATGAACTCGAAGTCCACCGCCCGATCGATCTTGCGCAGTAGATGGTCGTCGGGAACCAGCGACCCGATCGTCACAAACTCCATCTCCTCCTGCGAAACCTCTGCCTTTTTCAGCATGAACTCTGAATACAACAAAGCCCTCGAAAAATCGAGGACTTTGTCAGCAGTCTG